>BNJT01002289.1_pt1 | contig 232729 bp, 403 predicted proteins | sample 8540491 | NCBI WGS metagenome assembly BNJT01 (sample SAMD00202455, study PRJDB9452) | human saliva metagenome | host: Homo sapiens | reverse complement strand
ATATTTAATAAAATGGCATGATACATCTATAGTATACATGGAGTATCCAGATTTTACTACAACTTGTCATACAATATCTGGAAGATTTCATGTTAGCAATTAAATTAAAGTGGTGATGTTGAACATGAATATGCGAATCTTATAAAAGATTTAGTTTAGAAAGAAGATGGATAAAGATTAATGAGATTTCATTAAATTTAGATGAGGAACTTATATATAGAAATGATAGTTTGGAAGTTTTCATATTCACTCCAATTATCATGTATATAGTCAGAGATATAATAATTACAGAATTAAAGAGAGAAAAGATTAATAATCAGGTGGGCATCTAGCCCACTCCATTCTATAATCACATGTGCCTTTTATCACTACATGGGTGAGTGGATACTACTTCCGCACTCTCTATATGCATTTCCTATCAAATCTAGTCACTCTTTCGACCATTCATCGTAATCTTCTCTTCCGAGAGAAAATCTTTTCAACGACAACACATTTTTAACAATATCCGAAACGCTGGTTGAAAATTTCGAATATTGTTTGGAGACTTTAAATAATATGATATTATTTTTCTATATAGGTCCTATATAAGATTACTCCTTTCAGTGAGTGAAGCGGCATCGAGGTGAAGTCGGCTCGACGCCGCTAACTACTACTTCTTCTCTCGCCAGATATACGTCTATATACTTTATCTGTTAGAGATTCAAAAGTTTTAGCTTTTACTTTTGATTTTGAATCTTTCAAGTTGATTTTCTTTTACAGCCTTGTGTACCTGTCTGACTCTGCTAGTCATTGTTACCACTCTTGGTATCCTCGATTGAATACTAGTGCACTGTTAATAATATCATTACAATCGGTACCAATCTTATCTACAATTGGTTTAAATATTTTTCAAATATTATGAAACGTACGATTCATCATCATCGATTTTAGATACTGAATCGCATCAACTTCTTCATCATCTCTCATCGTCATCAGTCATCGGTAGAATTCTGGTGCAGGAGGTAATCCCTTTTACCCTGTAAAGCATCAACCAATGCACCTTTAGGATCAAGACCATCAATATCAACATCAGAGCGTTTTCTCCAATTATTGATTTGATTTTGTACTCACCTGTAGTCTCAATCTCTGTTGGGACTTTTGCTGTGACCCGATCATCATCTTCGTCATCTTCATCAATATCAAGTTCATCATCGTCATCCTTGTGCAACGAACATTGGTTTTATGAGTTTACCATAATCTTCTGCTGGTCGCATCGTCATCATCTTCATCGTGTGTCATCTTCATCGTCACGCCAAGCATCCAACAAGTCTTGCAAATTCAGCATCGATGATTTCGGTTATTAATGGTACGAATCTTGCCATTCTTAACTATATTAGGAATAGCGTTATCAGGAGATTCTTCTTCAACTGAGACTTCTGATGTAGTTTTCTTAAGTCAGCATCTCCGAAAGTTGTCGGATCATTTCCAATCATTTTCAGCATCAGTTTCTGCCGTCTCAGCATCATCATTATCGACTTCTTCACGACAAAATCTAATAATGTGTCATCGTCATCAATCATATGCTCTTCTTCTTGTGCAAGTACGCACCAATTCCCACTACACCAACAACTGTCTCATGATTAAACTATATTCTTATTTAACTCATCAATCTCCTTTAATATTGTTATTTATTTCTACATTTTCAAGAGTAGCTAAATGTCATATTCTTGAAATCTTTCCACAGTGAACTTTCAAGCTTGTCTTTTCTTTTATATTCTTCTTCTTATATTTTGAGATGTTTGGATTTCTTATCTTTACAAAAATCCTCCTTCAGCCATAAAAATTTCATTAGCACGTCTTTCCATTCTTAACTTGTCGTCATAAATACTTTTTTCACAAGAAAGCGGTTAATATTGATGGATAGTGTCCAGCACTATTCTTTCTTTTTGACATCGTGCTAATGTCTGCTACTGTTGCTACCTTTTTAAACATGATTTTGTACCTCTATCCATTTTTCTAATATTCTAGAGTATCATCTACTGCTTTTTATATTTTTTATGATATTCTTCATACGGTCCCCTTTCTTCTGGAGGAAGCTCTAATATATATCGTATAAATCAGATGCCTCATTAGATACTTTCGAGCTCATCTAGGAACACATAAAAGACCATCAATGTCACAGGCTTCATCCAGCATAAGTCTGTAATATTTATCTCAGACTATATAACAGCCCATTTTCAATAATTTCACCGACAAAAGATTTAATGTTAATTTATATATTTCATACTTTTCTCGTAAAATTTCTTGTATTCGATTTTCATGCGAATACTAACATAAAAATATAGATATTACCGATCAACATTACAATCAAACATACCACTGATATTACTAAAATATTTCTCTTAACATATTTCTCCTTTCTTAATATAAAAATCCATTCTTATTTCCAATACTCATCTTTAACATTAAGACACCCAAACCATAAGAATCGAGGGTTACATGTTTTCTCCAATTTCTTTAATGGTTTTGAGTGTCTAGTTTTATTGATATCTCACGTTCAATTATACCACCAGTACCCTATCAAAATCAGATTGATTTTTGATACTTGCAATATCATCATCAGGTAAACTAAAAATCAATAGGATGGTCACTATTCATTAGTTTCTCGTAGTTGTGATGGGACATCAATTCTTGTTTCATTTTTGATACAAGAATCTTTTTAACATCTTACAGTCATCTTTAGCTGATTTTAACAGATGATGACTTTGACTTCATCAGGGCATTATTAACAGATTTTTAAGTGCCAATGGTAACCATATTATCACTGTAAAAATGATATTATCCCTGTGAAAAATAATACGTTCATGTAAATGTATGTAATCCATGCCAATACCTCCTTTCATATTTATATTAGCTGTGATTACATTACACCAAAATAGTATATAATTTCAGTTTTAATGTAAAAATATAGTAGATATTGATAAAATACCAATATCTACTATTTTATTAATATTTACTTTTTATTAGCAATTTTTATTAAGTGTATTAGACTTAGAACGACGTAAGTCTTGCAAAATAGATCTTCATTCTCTTAATTGCTTCAGATCTATACTTCTTCTCCATTTTTCTTACGGAGAATTTTTCTTCATCTTCATAACCTTTATACTTCTTATAATCAGAATCATTATGTGCTGCTGACTAATGTTAACTGCTAATGCAAAAAGCTGCTTTTTCTTTGATTCAGCATCAAGGCGAATAATCATTTTCTTATTATAATTATTTCCTCTGTCATAAGACCGATATCATATCCAAGGATTCTCTAACATCTGAATCTGTCATAAATCCTTCAGCAACTGCAACATCTGCCTCTTTGTCAAAGGAATTCTGCTTTTTCATCATCATTGAGCTCATCTTTAACAAAGCTATTGTTGTTGCAGCAACGCTCATCATATCATCAGCCTTCATCTCTTCATCTGGTGTCAATGTAGTCTGTTCATCTTCATCATCGATGTCCTCTTCGTCAAGGTCACCATCTCTCATATCTTCAACAAGGTCAGTGAAATCTTCATCTGACATATCGCCAAAATCAAAAATCTTCACTATCTTCATCATTTTTCCTCGTCTTCGTCATCTACGTCAGCATCAATTTCATCATCTACATCAACATCGATATCCTCTTCGTCATCATCAGCAGGAGCATTATTGAGTAGAGTTCTTCCTCCATATTATCAAAATTTCCTCTTCTTCTGTATAAACTCTTGAGGTTTTGCTGAAGAGTGATTCATTCAGTAACTCTGTAAATTTTCTTCCCATGGTTATACCATCCTTTCAAATATTATTTAAATTTTTATTTCAATATACTGAATTTATCTATTTGTTTTAATAATAATTCATTAACCATTGATATTCTTTTAGTATTACACATATTAATAAATAGAAAATACTTACTTACAAATATAAAGGAGAGAGTTGAAAATCTGTGCAAGGTAGTCCCAGTTAATATCATTTTTCTGGATATAGATGGGGTACTTAATCGACATAATATTTTCAGGGATACAGTGACTGAATATGATGTATGCTTTTAATAAGAAAATGTATGTTGATAAAGTATTCGATATATACGGAGTACATGTTAAAAATAAAATTATTAAAGATTATCGATGAATCAAATTCTAAGGCAGTCTTATGTTCATCATGGAGATTCTTGACTAACAGATGAAACTTCTACTAATACTAGTAGTTTCTGCATAATAAGTGTTTTTAAAGAATATGCAAATAGAGATACACTCAATAACTCCTCAAATTGAGAGACCTTTTACCAGGAAGATGAAATAAATATGTGGTTACTTGATGCTAAAGACAAGTATAACTTCAAAGTAGAGAAATTTTTATAATACTTGATGATAATCCTAATTTATATCCACATATGAAATAAGCATTTTAGTCAAACATTCAACTTAAAGTTTGGAGGAATCTGATTATAGTATGATTGGTAATTTAGATAAGCATTCTGGACTTAATAGTGCTCATGTTAAACAAGCACTTGAAATGTTAAATATTAAGAAAGGAGATAATAAAACAGAAAATGAATCTTTCTAATATAATAACAAGAATTAAATTAAAATTGAGGTTGATTAATATAGCAACGCCATTTGAGAACTAGATGAAACTATACTCAGTATAATTACTGATATAACTATACCAACATTTTCTATATATTGCCCATATCGAGGATACATTAATATTGATATTCATGAATGGAGGAAGTAGAGAAGACTTCTGAATATAAGAAAGTATTATTACCTGATTTAAGACTAGGAGTACTTTTATGTTCTCGATGTCGGATACAGGACGGATAATATGTCAGGGAGCTGGTATTTATAATGGAGTGGGACTGATGGCATATAATAACGGATACGGTATTCAGCAATTAATTACTGCTAATATGGGTGCAAGAATAATGAGATAGTGCAGTTCCTAAAATTACATTTAAATATGATGCTCCAAGGACACTCACTTTATATAATGCTATGATGAGTTCTAGTCTAAAAATATTACTCGGGTTTTGAACACGATAAATCACTAGCTTCAATTCCTGAGTTGTAGAGAAGAGTTTATTAAATTAGCATTACTTGATGTTAAGGAGAATCTCTACCCTACACTTAAACAATATTCAGAAATTAATACTGCGTTAGGTACAATAAATCTTAAACTTGATGAATGGGCAGATGCTGATAATATGAGAAAAGATTTGATTGATAAATGGGATGATACATACCATCTCAATTTTTCCTACAATGTATTATGGTTAAAAATATAATGAGATGATGATAATAAATATCATCAATCTCATTTTTATTTAAAAACTTTACTATATTTGAAAAATGTCTTAGATTTCCTATCAACTGATTTAATAGTTTTGCCTTTTCATTTAATATTCTTGCTTGGAATATATCAAGAACAGGAATAAATGGTGCAATAATATTATTTACAATTGTAGGATAGTCAATATATTTATCTAACCATTCTGGTATTTTTGCATTACTTGGAATTGCTATAACTTGTATACCTTTGGATTTAACTTTATAGTTATCATCTTCGATATCATTATTTTTACAAACTCATTCCATGCTTCAGGACCAAGTTTTTATACTTAGTTCTTATATTTAGATGGTATATCTTTATACCACTCTTTATTATTAGGATTTACTAGTTTGATTTTTACCATCTTCTTTTTGATACATACATACCAGTCTTATCATTAAATACTTTTCAACGATAATATTATATATCTCAGGTTTTTCTGTTTTTAAGTCTTTAATATCTTCTTCATCAAACATATTAAGTTTTAAAATACTTACTTTAGATGGAATTTGTATTTTATTATCGGGAATAGCATATTCCATGTTGTAATACTTCATACTGATTGCATTGAATTAGGATTTTTGTAAGCACCTAAATTTTTTGCATTTTGCAAGAGGTAAAATTTAGTTTCTCCATTCTTTATTGAACGAGTTATTTCTTCTTTAAACTCTTTGATTTTTATTATTAGTTCTTTAATATCAACTGACTCTGAATTAATTATGTATTTTTAATTAATCCCATAAAGAACTCTTCTGTCTCGTCTGATGTTGTTGACTTTTTAAAATCAAATCCTTTATATCATATTTTGGTGGATTAAGGTGTACCTTCTCTGAGTACATTTTTGAAATATACCTTTTCTTAGTTTTACCTATAACCAATCTTAAGAATAAAAGCTCATTCTTCATTCTATATATCCATCTATACTCTTCAGGTACTTACTATGTTCCCCGAAAAAGTTTCATTATTTTATCTATTCCAGAAGATAGTATAAATGCTAATGTGTTAATTGTTATAAATACATTTATTTTTCTCACTTCTTCAAATGTCTTTCCTTTTACTATTTCCTTTAGTATATAATTTACATAAGGGTCAAGTGATAATATATGTTGAATCTGTATCTATAATAGTAACAGTCTTTCTTTTAAAATTTCTCAATCTATATATTCTTTCAACTACTAAATATGATGTATGTACATATTTCCATCATGAAATCATTAAAGCAACTCAACATCATGTTTTGATTTGAGATGGGACTTTGTTAGGGATTCATAAAAAGTATTATTTACGAAAGGTTCCAATCTCCTACAGATTTACCTACAAACTTATCTCTATATTCATTAGGAATTTTTACTAAACCAATCTGCATCTGGTTTATCAACATATTCTAAATTCTCAGTATTTTCAAATATGCTAATAATTAAATCTTTTATTGTATCATGGTCTGATATGAATTTTAATAAGATTATTCTTATAATATAAATAAGTTAACTCATCATCTGTAAAGAATGATAAATATTGTCTTAATATTTTCTTCATCTTTTTCTCTTTCATTAATATCTTATCAAATAACCTATCAAATACATTGTCAAACATTTGAATTCTAACCCAATCGTCAATATATTCACCATCTTTTTAAAAGACTTCATCATACAATCTATCCATTCTATACATTCATTAAGATTTAAAAATCATAATTATCAGCTATAAAATCCTTCAAAAGTAATTTTCTGCAGATGAAATTACTTCTTGAGCTGAATAGGTTATCGAAGGTCCAATCCATATATTATAAAAAGGTGATGATGGTGCACTCTGAGCTCCATACCATGAATTAGCATTTATTTTCTCATTTAACTGAGACCTATCAAGATATTTATATTCTGGACTTTGTGAATCTGGAATTGAAAACATCTGATCTTTCAAGTTACTTCTATTTGTATCGAGATGTTTCTAACATCTTTGCTGTTGGATTTATTGCTTCATGCTGGTTTTTAAAAATGCAGCATTACCTGCTATAATAGGGTTTCCTCTCTTCAGCCCAATCAAGTACTGATAATACAGTAGAATCTTTAACTTCGTGAGTATAACTATTATCAAGTTTAACGACTGGATCATGACTTTGTAATCATTTTTCTATAGTATCTTCAATTTCTTCCTTATCCCAATTAGGTTTATTTGTTTCATAATGGTAGTCATCAATATATCTTTTTAGTAAACTGAGCCTTTACTCATTATATTAATTCCTTTCTTAAAATGATTAATTCAGTGTACAACTGATATTTATAATCCAAAACAATGATGTTACTATTATATAATATTTTTTTCTGTATCTATTAAACCATTTATAAAGGAGATAATACCATGATTAATGAGACAAATGAGAATGTATCAACTATATAACCCAAGATAATACCAAGAGTTTCTGGATATATGACCCAAATAAATATAGAATTATATAAAGTAGTGTCTATATCAGGGGAGTTATTATATATGTAGGCATGATTTTGCAATAATTAAAGGTATAGGATATTGATATGCCCGGTGACTGATGGAACTAGGTCTAATGCTAATTTCAGTTTTATATTACCTAGAATATATCCATATTCTGATATAATACATGACGAACTGTGTTCTGGTAATAGGGAGCTTGCGTCATTAATTGTTAATGACATGACATATCTTCCTGTGAGTTATATTGAAAAATGACTCTGGATTTTTCAAAAGATATGTTCATACTTATGACACATCATATATACTAAATGACGATATTTCAGGTAATGATGATACATACTCAAGGTGATATTGTCACTACACATATTTTCAAGTATGACCGTATTGACAATACTTATTTTATTAACTGTGCTGATGTTTGGACGATGACTGCACGATACAAATACTGGGATATAATACAAGAAGATATCGATAATAATAAATATGATATTGGTAATAGGTTTTCTTTCTATGAACCTTTTACACCAGCACAGAGCATCAGCACTATGGATGGATGTTGTTTTATTAAATAATACTACCTACAGGTACACTATTTTGACGGTATTAACATTATTACCACTACATATAAAAAGCTTAAAAAGAAGTACAAGATATAACCGATATCTTTTAATCCAGTGATATATTTAAGCGATCTGTTGTACGATTTCATATATGCTAATCCATTACGCATGATATGCAACCACATCTGCTCGATGTAATGATGCGTATAATGTCATATATCTATATACACGGACCAATAGAACATTCCTTGAATTTTAACAGCAAGCCATATAAATTTTTGTATGGTATGTTTCATAAATATAACGGATATGATTTTAGAGTTGAAGTATATGACAGTGAGCATATTCAAGAAACATGATGGAGGTGTTAGATGTTGATATCGTTAAAGCATATTGTAAAACTGATAATGCTGTCGATTATTTTATTCCCAGCACACATTTTCTTTAGTGATAGTATGAAAGTTATTAATATCATGCACTAAATATGTTGCATGAGAGTTGAGACTGAGTATAGCCCAACATCAATTATATTGTATGGTAAAATGCATATATTATACAAATCAATGGTAGAGATTATGTTCAGCCTTGGAGCTCATATTTCCAGACAAGCAATATCTAGTATCTTCAAAAATGGTAGGGTTGATATTATAGAATAGGAGTAGCATATGGATGAAATTTTTAACCATAGATGATGATTGTGCTAATATTCATGATGTAATCGATGATATAATAACGACGAGATATCTACTGAAAAATTTCTCATATATTTCAGTAGAGCTGAACGAGTGCACCTTGCTAACAGTAAGGATGATGCTCTAATATACTCAATATAGTAGCATCACACCTAAGCCAAATCATGAGGAGATATAAATAGCAATCAGCAAGTTGTTATAATATGTAAAGTAAAATAATTTCAATTTTAGAACCTGTGGTAAATATCACAGGTTCTATTTTTATTTCCATCTTCATGTAATTATGACATTTTTATAAGTCGATATAATAAATTTATATGAAAGGAAAAATATTAAATATGAGAGAATTTGAAGATTATGAGATATATAAAGAAAAATGTAAAACTTGTGGGTGTAAAAATAAATTACAGACAGAACTTCTAAATAGGCGTAAAATTATCGGATATAAACTCACTTGTTGTGCTTGTGGAAACACGATAGAGTTTATTATGGAACATGCCAGAATGGAAAGAGACTAGAAATAAGATAGAGAAAATATGAGGTAGAGCTAAATGTATCCAACCTTCACCATATAAAGAGGTATGAATGTCCTCTTCACCCATTATATTATAAATATAATAATAAAAATAAAATTACAAATAGTTCTCAACATCTCGAGTAATGATGATGCTAATAATTATTTAGGTCTTGGAATTAGTTAGCAGAGATAAATTTATTTTATAAAAAGGAGAGATACTGTACATATATAATACTCTATATCTAGAGATATAGTGTAAATGTATAATATAAAAATATACACGAAAGGTTAGAGACATATGATAGAAGACATCTAAACTTCGCATATATCCTAATAAATCACAGATTAATATCATAAATAACACATTAGGGTGTTGTAGATATATTTATAATAAATATATTGAATATAATATAGAGTCATATAAAACTTCTAATAAATTTATATCTGGATACGATTTTTAGTAAATATATAAACTGGTTAAAAAGAATAATGAATGCAGAAATCATTTTAAAAGATTCTTTTAAGAATAAGAAAGGATTTTCCTAAATTTAAATCTCGTAAAAAGAATACATAAAGAATCATATTTCTTTATTAAAGATCAAATTAGTTATGTTAGAAATAATATAATTAAAATACCAATATTAGGTAGAATACGTATTACTCAGAACTATGACTTACCTAATATAAGATATTACTTCTGGTAGAGTAATAAGAGTATAATAAGTATTACATAATACTCGTATATGGTCACAATAATGAATATCTGAGTTTAACTAAGAATTCATTAGGTGTAGACTTAGGATTAAAGAATTACTGTACAATAGCTAATAGTAGTTATGATGTAGGAATAAAAAGTTATTAATCATTTTAAAAATAACCCTAAGTATAAGAAAATAAATGATAAAATAATTAAATTTCAAAGAATCATAAGTAAGAAAGCAGAGATTAATTATTATCGTTTATTAAATAAATGGTTGGATAATAATCCAACCAAAAGAACTAAATGAGAATTATAAAAAGAATAATGAAAGGAGAAAGCTATAACTCTTCGCAAATAAGAAAATTATTTAAAAAGATAAGAGTACTTAAGAGTAAATTAAGAAGTATAAGATATGATTTCATAAATAAAACTGTGCATGCATTAACCGTGATAACCAAAACCAAGATAGTATAACAGTGGAAGATTTAAACATAATGGATATGATTAAGCATAATGGTACCAAAAGATACTAAATTACATAAAGCTATACAAGAATCATCATTCGTTACATTTAAGGTTAAATTACTTAATAAATGTATAGAATATGGTATTAAATTTCGTATGATATCTCAGTGGTATCCAAGTACCAAAAAGTGTTTCATTTGTAACCATAAGTTTAAAAATATCACTTTAAAAGACAGAGTCATATATTGTCCCTAATTGTGGTTTGGAAATTGATAGAGACATCAATGCAGCATATAATATGCTTAATGTTAAAGACAAATATTGTGAAATTGTATCGTGGGGCTACATACGATTAAGACTCTTACGAAGAGTAGAATATATGTAATTACATATATAGTAGCAGAGACGTAAATTAATGACAACAGATTACTACACCCCATCCGATTTAGACGATGAGATGTTTATATCGGAAGTACCTATTGAACTACTAAAGGAACTTATTATGTCTCAATTTAATGACCCTCTTGAAGACTGTAAACATGATTATATGCAATCATTTATAACTCAAAGTATAATTTTACTAAAGATAATATGATTGATGATGATGTTTTTACTTGATAATTTAAAGAGATGGGTTTATTGCATTTTCTTGAACGAACTTTTCAAGAGAAATTAAGTGTAGGATTTGATACACTTGACCAGTTGAATAGAAGAAGATCAACATGAAATATTACACTTAACTTATAGATTCTTCATTAAAAATATCAAAAAGAATTTTACTAATCTTATATTAAATTTCTTAGATTCAAATAAAAATGATATATTATCTAAATATAAGATTAATAAAGATATAACATCCCTTACATTTAAAGAGGGAAGAAATACTTGATGAATATGACCTAACAGTTCTTTCTAATCTTAATAGTATAATAGAATTTATATTATCTGAAGTTAGAGAATGTAATGATGTTGATAAATTTTTCGATCTTATACGAGGAGATGAAATGATTAACAGAAGTCGAGATATGTCTATTCTAAATTCGAAAACTTAGAGATTACTGGAAATTTCATTCCTTCATATATAGATATGGTGGATGGATTATTTTATATCAGAACTTTACGGACGAGTTCGAAATAGGATACTTAAGAAATATCCTTATAGAAAAATAAATCACTTTACCACCAAGGAGAAGAAAATATTGATGATACTTCTTCCGAAGAGTAAAAATTAAAAGAAAGAAAGGAAGTAGAAAACTATGTTTACTGGAAACAACTCCAAACAATGTCGGAAACGGAATTGAAAATAAGGTGAATGTAAATACACATTTATTCACATCTTATTCAGACAATTGCCTTGTATCATTGGGATTTTTGGAATGATAAAATTTCATTAAATTCCAGCCTTGCATTGGAGTGAAATGCTAATGGATTAAGGCAGTATAGTCAGGATAAGAATATGATCGTTCAGACATCACTTCTCCTTTGAAAATGCTACAACATTTTTGGAGATGGTTGACAAAAAGAATTTGAACCTAAATTTAATGAGGCTGCAAGTGTTTCCACCATTATAGGAGCAGATGTAATAAGAAAATCCTCACATTATCAACAGATGGTAATGATGTATTCTTATCGATTGCTGTAAATGTTGATAGCAGTAATAAAGCAGATTCTAATAATGTGATGGTACATCAGTTCCAGAAGAAAAGATTCAATTGTTAATTATAACAATGAAACAGGTGCAGGAGAAATAGTTAAAGTTGATGCAGATTATAAGAACTTCATTAAGAAGCTTAGAGATATTCTACACCAATACACCAGCCATACCACATTCAATCAATTATTCAAATGCTATTAAAAAGTGGTTATTCAAATAGAAATAATGGTGGAATGAATAGTGCAGGTAACAATTATTCAGCACCAGAATCAACATATACAGGAGATATGTCTGATTTCTTACAGTAAAAATAATTTCAAAGACTCGATGATAATAATCATGGGCAGTCTTTTAAATCTTTTCATATAATAAGGAGGGTATTAAAATGATAGAGTTTGCAAAATTAAGGTATACAAGTGATGATATTCGTATGATTATTGGTAATGATGATCAGTTAAAAGAAGAATATATTGATATTTTATAAAGAATGGGAAAAATAACTGTATTATCGCCAATTGAAAGAAAGTTCATATATAATATTCTTATGACATGTATCAATAGAGTAGATGATAAAAACTATAAGTGATACAACTCTTTGTATTTTTAAAACTCATATAAATGATGTTATGGATGAGTTAGTACAAAGATTACCACACAGTTTGATTTTTCAGGATAATACTCCTATATTTAATTTACCATTTTATTCTAAGATTACTACTGAGTGTATACATATGTTTATTAATATCCTTGCAACAGATGGATATCCATATGATTATACTACATTTTTAGATTTACTTATTGGAATACATGCTGATTATATTTTCCGTAATAAATCTGATATTTATAAATTACATGATGATATATCAGATAAGCAGAAATCTGATATTGCTGAAAAATATATCTTCTTTATTGTCAAACATTTATTTTGTTAGATTAATGAGATACGATATTGATGAAACGGATTTAATAAAATCCATAGATGATATTTCAAAAAATAGATGTTTCAATAGTAGAAGCATATGATATTGGAATAATTTACATATTGTGGAAAGTGCAGTTAATTACATGACAGGGAAGAAGAAGATGAGAAGAAAGTATAAATGAATTAAGAGAAATATTAAAACTTGTAGCTGATAATAGAGAACTATTTAAAAAGTGTTTATAAAATTATATTCATTATTAAATATAGAAAATTATCATACCCCATTACTACAATATTAATACAATAATACATGAGGTATCTTGTTAGTTTACAAGATACCCGCAATGCAATCTACACTTACTAATGGTAAACTCTACTGATGTTTTCCCGACTATTTTTATCCTGACTCATAAATTCAACATATAATATCGATATTGTTATCGAATGTTAATTAATGGTCGTAACTGTTTACCATTACATTTATAGTTATTACTGGTGTTTTCTATTTCTATATATTTATATTATATACCACTTTCTATATAATAATTGAAGGGAGATTTATATTATTATGGGAGTAAATTTAGATGGACTTGATACGAGTAAGGGTAATTTCATACTTACTTATGATTCTGCGTTTACGTGTGACGATAATGTATTTATTGAATATCATGATATTATGAGGTGTATTCAATTTACTATTATTAATTTTTAAGGAAAAATAGTGTATTTAAAACTTTACCTAGATACAAGTGAAATTGAAGATATGTCAGAAGCAGAACTTTTATGTGTGGTATATTTCAAGAGAAAATAGAAATATTTTTTTAGAATTTTTGAAATAACCAATTTCTTTCTAGTTTAAGTGGATTTGATGGTGACCCTAATAAAGTTTATGATTTTTAGATAATATATATATTGAATTAGATAACTTTATCTTCTGAGATTTTAAATTATGAAAATAAATTGAAATTCTAGTGATACAATGAGAACTTTTTAAATATGAGCACTGTAAAAAAATATCTATATATACAGTGAAAATTATTCAAAAACTAATTGAAGAAGATGTTTCAAGTATACACGGAAAAATAAAAATATGTATATGGTGATTTAAAATCAGTATTAGAAGATAATGAAATAAAAATCAAATACAACTTTTTGTATTCTCAGATATTGAAAAGATAAAATACATTAGTTGAATTAGATATGCTTAAATTCTCTACTATATTAATGGCAGACCAGTATAGATATAATTATGATGATGATGGTGAACTAAAAGTTAATGTTGAAAAAAATTAGCAGATGAATATGTGTATAAATTATTTTTATACAGCATTTGAAATTCTTGATGATAATAAAGAAGGGTTTGATCTCTCATTTGAAGATATCGATGAAGATGATGAATCGTATATGATGACGAAGAAGATGTTGACGATGATTCTGATAATGACGATGAAGACGATGATGAAGAGTTATGAAGATGACGACGAAGACGATGAGTCAAATGACAGTAATATCGGTTTTAAGATTAAATTATAACAAAGATTACATAAATTTAAGTCTAAATATATAATAAAAGGAGAGAAACGAAACTATGACAATTTTAAACGATAATACTATTGTGGATGAAACTGATGTTAGACATAAGAATGACATCTTTAAGAAAAATCCTGCAATAAATGTAATTTCAAAAGAAGAATTTGAAAAATAGGACAAAGAAAGTATTTCATATATTATGGAAACTTTATCAAAAGTCATTTGGACATATGGTGCTCCTACACTTATTTGTAATTACCACATCAGCATGTTACAAAGGATGGTTTCACAATAATGAAGAATCTTTCATTTTGATACAAGTGAAACTCTTGTTGATCAGACAATTTCTGATATGGCTGCTGATATTTAGTGGTAGATTAAATTATACAGTTGGTGATGGTACAACGTCCGCTATTATAACAACAAATGGCATCTACCAGCAGTATTTAAAAATATAGGAAGAATTAGATAGAAATATGATTCTTCCAAGAGATGTAATTTATAAGTTCAATGAACTTAAAGATGTTATAATAGAAAAACTTGAAAAAGAAAGCTAAACCTGTAAGAACTGCAAATCTAGATGAATTGTATAAAAATATATATGATGTCGTATATATATCAAGTAATGATGATAAACTGCATTACAGAATATATTGCTGATTTATATAAAGAGTTAGGAGCTCCAGGAATCACTTGTATTAAAAGCTCCTGATGGAATAACAAAGAAAAACTTATTGAGGTTATAAGTATGGAGTTACTATCTTGCAGACAGACTCTACATTAATAACGATGATAAGACAATGAATCTTGATAATGCTGATATTGTAATATTCTCAACTAAGATAACAGAGAATACTTATAAAGAAAATCATTAAACCTCTTAACCTTGAGTGTAGAACAAGGAGGAAGACATCTTATTGTATGTGCTCCTTCATTTGATGAAACTGCTCTATCTCAGGTTATTAGTCCAGAACTTAATGCAGAATATAGAGAAAGACTCATGATGTAAATCTAGTTCTAACTAGGTATAGGGCAATATCTGAGCATACAAGAAGACTTGCTAATGATTTTTCTGTTCTTATGAATACAGATATTATTGATAGAGAGAAAGAAAAACAGATTATCGATAAAGTAAATACAGGAACTCCAATTTCATCATTATTTAATATAGATGATAGAGGAATAGTTGGATACTTCGGTATTGCATTTAGTGATGAAGGGGCTATTAATTATATTCATGGAGTTGATGATTTTACCTGAAGGATTTTCTGCTAGTAAAAGATTAATTCCATTTGCGGGATGATGCAATTAGACTCGGATTTGTTAGAAAAGTGTTCACTCGGTCTCACATCATCTCAGTTCGTTGAACTTGAATATGATGAGAATAGATATCAGACAGCTCTTAAAGAAGCAGAAAGATATATTAGAAGAAACTGAGAGAAAAATATCAGAAGCTTGGTACTTTTAATATTGAAACTTTCTTGTGTCAAGAGAGATTATATTCCCTTAAGTTAAAGATGGGTATAATTGAAGTTGGAGCTGATTCAGAATTATCACAGTCAATGTTTAAAGATGCTGTAGATGACGCAGTTAAAGCTGCTGAAAAGTGCATTTTAAAACATGGTATTGTAATGGGATGTAATTTAAACCTACTACAGATATTAGATGAATTAAGACTTTCAGAGACTGATGACCTCAATAAGATATTACTTGGTATCTTATACTACGGTATGACATCAATGTATTCAACAGTACTTACAAATGCATTTAATGATTATAAGTTTAGCATATGATGAGAGTTTAAATGATGTCGATATAGTCGATCAGTTCTTATCATGTGTAAAAGCTAAGCTTCCAAGAATAAATATTAGTGTATTTAGAGATAAGGAAGCAATAAGAGACTGCTATCGATAAGCTCGAGTTTATGATGATGACAGTTTAATACCAATTCATTCTGTAATAATTGAATATTCAAAAATTACAAATCAGGTATTTGACTTATCAACATTAAGTTTTACTGACGATGTAATAAATTCAGTTCAGACTGATATCGAGATACTAAAAAGCTACTATTGATTTGATGGCTATATTAATAGTTGGAAATCAGATGGTTGTTACTCAGAAGCATAATTTTTAAAAAGAAAGAAGAATAAATAAATGAAACTTGGAGCATTACAATCTTTACAAGAATTTATTGATTCACCTTTCGGAAATACTGTTCAGTTAAATTAGAGGACGATTTGGAAAAGAAATACAGAGATTTCCTTACTAAAAATGGTGAGGATGATGAAAGCAAAAGAATCTTGTATAATAGGGAATACTTATTATATCAATATTATAGTTCCATCTGAATCTAATAAAGGAAATGATCACTACAATGTAATATTTCAGTTTATTCCTTTTTGATAAAAGATGATGAAAAAGAATCTACTGTTTATAACTACCAAGTTAAATTCTTTTCCAATAGTCCAAGTTTCATGTACCAATATGCTTATCTTTATAAAAAGAGCTGGAATTTTTAATAGACGATAATAATATTGGAAATAAGGTTGATAAAGAGTATATATTTACTCCACCTACAAGAGTAATATAAATATGAATTTATATTATGATAAAAAGCATATTTTTATGCACTTAAGTTTATTCTATCTCATACTGATTATCTTATTAAAGATAGTTGGCTTGGGAGAATGAATGTTAATATTAAAAATTCTCAAAATAATGTACTTGATTTTAGTACAATAAAAAGAGAATATTACTCCTGAGACTGATGTAAAAGAAGAACTTAAGAAAGATATTAAGGTGGATGGACATCATGTTCATGTCAATCTTCATAACAGTAAAGTTCCAATAATAAAGAAAATACAGAAAACTGTAGCGTCTGCAAAGAAAGGTGGAAGTATAAAGAAATTTCAAAAATTCTCCTAAAAAGTCTACTTTTAAAAAGTAACTATATATTATTTTAGTGGTATGATAGAATATTATAATATATATTATAATATTCTATCATACCTTCTTTAAACCTATATTTGAAATAAAGGAGTGACGGAAGATTATGGCGGATGAAATTATTAGAAGAGTTTCCAAGATAAATTCATGGAAACCAAAAGAACATCAAAAAGATAGTAGAACAAGATGGATTTTTGTATGTCATTTTGAAAAAGTATTTGGATATGAAGATAAATTATCTGTTTATGATAAGTTTGTAATAGGTAAGGATAGTTATAGTAACCAGTTAAATATTATTGCCCCATATATCAATTTCTTTATCAATAACTATGATGATGAGAATGAATTAGTATCTGGATATTTAAGATGTAAATTTGCACTTGATAAAAATAAGTTGTTTAATCTTGATAATGTTAATGCTTATATTGCTTTTATTTATGAAACGCTATTCACTGACTCAATTATAAATAAGATAAAGAAATTGGTTGAAGAGAATTATTTTGATGATATTGACACATCATCAGAAGATAAAAAGAAGTTTTATAAGAATGAAAAAGAAACACCTAGAGTCATTAGAGGTTTTACTAATGAACATGTAAAGATGTTACTTGCTATTTCTTTTTGGAATAAAGATAATGTGCCCTGTTATATTTCATTATACTCAGATTAATAATATAAAGGTTGATAAGAATAGTGATTTCTTATACAATTTTTATAGTGGATTATTTGATATATTTTGGAACAGTTGAAGGGGTATGAATTATCTCGTGTCATTGAAAAATGATATTAATATTGTTATAAGGGATAATATCTCAGAAGAAGAATTAAAAAGAAATAGTTAAAAACAGGGATTAATACCTGAATATACTAAGCATAGAGTATTTTTATTATTTTGAAGAAGATGGATCTAAATATGTATATACAAATAGATTTGTTGATATGTTCAGTAAACTTTATGTGTATATCAAAGCTAAGATTCTTGAAAGTAATGCTAATAATGGACCAATATTTGGTCAGAGAGAAATATTTGGTACTGACATATCTGATGTTATTCGTTCATTTACAAGACGAGTACTTATATCAGAAAAATATGGTTAAGTATCTTTTTAGTGAAAACTATGATCCTAAAAACTAAGCAATATAAAGAGAAATGTAATAGGATTTAATAAGGTTATAATAAAATTCGCAGTTACATTACTTCTTGAAAAGAACAATATGAACAAAACTTAACAGAAGTTACAAATGATAGAGATGATGAGAGGATTAAGTGGTTCTGATAAATTACTTATGAATCAGAATAAGATAGATGAAGGACTTCCTATATTATCATTTATCAATATAAAATCTACCATAAGAAAATCAAGAGTCTTATTGATGTTAAGATAACAGAAGAAGAGATTGATTATTATATGGTCACTCATCACCAAGTGAAGTTCAAACTAAATTAGTGCAGAATTATTATGCCAGAATATTTGGTAACTGTACTGATTTAAATATTCTCACAAAGAGAGTATATTACCATATTACTATTACTAAAGAAAAGTTATTGATAGACCTTGGTTATATGAAGGATGAGAACGGTGTTATATATTACGCATCTCTTCCATACTTATTCACAGGAAATTTATGTGATAAAGTTAATAATAGAATTATTAGAAATAATGAGCTATTAACAAAATAAAAAATCAAGTGATATCTATCAAGATTTAATGAAAAAATAAGTATAGTTTATTAGAGTATATTAAACCTGATGAACTTCTTATGATATTAAGTCAGTTTATTAATACTAAAATTTACATATGTTGCTTATGAATTCCCTGAGATGTTAGGGGACTGAAATTCTTTATTCAGAAAATAAAAATAAGTGATGAAATATTAGTATTTTTCAAAGAGTTTCTAATTAATGTATCAATACACAGAAAGTAAAGGAGAAAAACTATGAAAAATGAATGCTCGAAAAATCGTACAATGAAAAAGATTGTACTATTTGTGAGGTTAAAAACAAACGGGTTAATTTTTAGAAGAGAATTCTCAGATGGAGTTACTTTTTAAATTCTCTTTTTAGAAGAATTATATTTCTTCCAGAAAAATGCTAAAGAAGAATCAATGAGTACATTCTGGGGAATTAGTAGTGATGTATTAGACTACATGATAGTTGACCAAAAATACGATTTTATTCAGGTCAAAAGTACCTCCAATAAAAAGTTATTGAGTATTTTCTTATTATGCGGTTCTTCATTTGAACCTAGTAATACATTTGAGTTTTCATATATTGATAATGTTGAAAATAAGGCAGGTGTAATCACTGCAATTAACGGTAATATAAAATCACAGGAATTTGACAGTGTTTCAGGTGAGTCTGAGTTTAAGGAGCTTGAATCATTACTAGTGGAAGAAATGTCTGAATTACAGATGATTTCATTTCAATGGAGGCTTCTAAAATTATATTAATATCAATTGCATCAAATATTGGGGATGATGTTAGAGCTATTACCAATTACATTTTAAGTATCTTCTTCAAAAGGAAGATTGCTTGAACTAAATGTCATTGATGGTGATAAGATAGTATTTAAGATTTCACCTGAATTTAATCTGTTTGATTTTAAGAAAGCAGTTGCAGAGTCAATAAGATTATTCGGTAAGCCACTTGGTGTAAGTTCAATTTCTGTGGAGTGCAATAACACAGTAGGTAAAGTTCTTATGACTGACCATTCTATTACTGCAGAAGATTAATAATTATGATTTAAATAAAACCATATATGATGATATTCATATGGTTTTATTTTTATTCACTTTCTTATAATTGTATGAGAAATGAGGAATGATTATGAATAAATTATTTTTAGTATCATTAGATAATAAATATAAAAAGATTTTCAGTTACCTGATATTTAAAGGAACTGATAAAGACGATAAAGTGGATATAAAAAGAGAAATAGAAAAATTATATATAAGTATATTCAGTTGATATGAGAGTATTTCGAATAATAGATGTTAAAGAAGAAAAAGTGTGCAAAGATACTCTTATACAAGCATGTAAACATTTCATCACTTTTGATTATAGTATAGGGTCTTTTTATTATTAGAGATTACGAATATCCTAATATGAACATATTAAATTTATTAAAAAGACTTAAAAAGGTCAGATTATACTATATTCAAAAAGATTATATTACATATAATAATAGTATTGAATTAGTAAAGAGGTATATATCAAATATCAATTTTTGTAGTGAATATAGTAGTATATTTTGTTCTGATTTAGATAATATCATCTATATAATTGATAATATCAAAAATTCAGAATATGATGAATTTAATATAGTACTTGATGAAAATATTAGTTTTCAAGGAAATAAATAGTATAATATCAGTATTTAAAAGACGAAATACCAAATTTAATATTTACTTATTAAGTAATGGTAGTTTTATCAGAAATAGTTATAAATGATTACTTTGAAACTGTCATTAAAAGTATTTTTTTATTTAAAGGGGTATTATAAATGAATGGTAAAGAAAAGTTTATAGACTTTTGTATAGTCGAGGAGAGTATATAAGAAGAGTCAATGAAACTCAATATGTAACGAGATGTCCTTTTTGTGGAGATAGTGATAATAAACGACATGGTCATTTATATATTCATATTGATATTAATGATAATGACCCTATAGTATATCATTGCTTTAAATGTGAGAGTTCTGGAATTGTAAATAATGAATTTTTACAGTTATAGGGCTTGATGATAACGATATCAAGCATCATTTTCAAAAATATAAGAGTAAGAGTAATAAATTTAAAAATTATATGAGAGTTCTGTGATATATTTTTGATTATAAAATACCAGAAATAACTGATAAATCTAAAAATAAAATATATTGAGGATAGACTTAGTTGTAAAATATCAGATGATGATATAAGGAAAAACAAAGATAATTACATCTTTAAAAATCTTTCTTAAAAATTTAATAATATAAAAGAAGTAACTTTACCAATTAATTATTTAAGAAATATAGAAGACCATTATATTGGATTTTTTTATCATTTTGGAAATAGTCATATCTTATTTAGAGATATGAGTGGTAAGAAAAATATAAATGGATCAAATACTCCTATAACAAAAGAAAGCAAGATGAATAAAATATTCTATTCTATAGAAAAATAGTATCGATATTTCTTCAAACGAACCTATTATAATTAACTTAGCTGAAGGGGTACTCGATACATTGTCAATATATAAAAAATCTCGGATATGATGATTCTAATTCTATCAATATATCAGTATGTGGAAAAGAGATATGTTGGTGTTTTTGGAAACTTTATTGGATATGGGTATTATGGGAGACAATGTAATTGTAAAATATTTTTGCAGATAATGATGAATTATATAATAAAAAGAATACTACACCAACAACTCAAAATATTTTGGGTATGTATTAAGAAGAATCAAGTATTTATATAAAGAAGTTAATATATATTATATTTACTTGATAAAGATGTTGGAGTTAGTAAAAATAATATAAAGTTAAAAAGTTTAAAATATAAATAAAAATGAGAGTGATGTAAACCTATATTATATCACTCTCATTTATTTATTTAATTATAATAAAAACTTGAGTTCCCCCACTTATCACTAACCCTCTTCATCGAGTCTCTGAATAACAGCGTCCCTATATTTCTTAGGAACTACAGGTAATCTTGACCCCTGTACAGGTTAAATAATTCTTCTTTTAGCTATTATAAGTCTAGCATAAGCAGTCACTCTTGCATAATCAATCATTGTTCATCACCCTCACTTTCATCTTCTTCTCCGGCTGGTTCTTCTTTTAGGGTTTTACCACTACTGGTTTAGGTTCTGCTTTCTTTTCTTCTGGTTTAGATGGAGTTGGTTTTTCAGGTTCAGGTTTATTTGTTTCTTCTTTACCTGATGCTGTTTCATCATTTTCTTCTTCGCCAGTTGAAAGCATGTCGATGATAGTTTCCATCGTGTCGTTCAATTCATCAACTCTTTCACTTAATGATGTAACCATTTCGAGCACTTCGGTATTTAACTCGTTATTTGCTGCATTAAATGATAAGTTAATCTCTGATATATGATCAACATAATATTCGATAGGGACAATTGCCTCATCATATTCCCAAAAATATTGACTTAGCTTTAGTTAAAGTATCTTCTCTGGTAACCCTAGTTATATTCTTACGAATATATACAACGGTCCTACTTGAAGTTGAATCAATACTTACAGGTTTTACTGTCTGAGATCCCATCTATTTATAAAACTGAAGTTCCATAAAGTAACAAGGCTCCTTTCTTTATAATGTTATTCTTATGTATAATTATCCGTGATAATAACTATCGGCAACAAAAAGTCTTGCTCCAGTATATTCGTTTACTCCAATTATATTGTCGTCAATGTCAGTCAGATCCAACCTCCCAAGATTAAGTATTCGGTTAGTGGGTGATGATAACATCCCAGTATACATTTTTGAGTATACCATTCTTGCCGTTGTTGATAGTATACTAGTATTTGACTTATTTAAACAACAATAGCTACTTAATGATGTTGTCGATAAATTACCAGAAAACGGTAATTTTTGGAAGAAGAGCATGCCCTATTTGCGAGCTCGCCATCAGCACTATTAATTAATCCAGTACTAGAAAAACTTACAAATCCATGTCTTTCATATTGATTTGACTTATCCCAAATATCAGTAAATGTTAAATTCCATCTAGGATATGTAGTGTTTAATATATATTCAGTAGTACCTGGGGAGCATCAGCACAATCATCTGGAGGTGCTAGTTGCAAATGTACTTATTATTCTATCTGATGATAATTTATCTGACTCGGCGTATAAAAATACCATCCATATGATATGGAACATGGATTCCAACATGCCATTCCAAACACATTATACCCGTTTATATAATCATCTGAATCATGCGTATTATCTTTAAACATTCCTAATTTAAAAATTATACTTTTTTATTTGTCGTATTGCCATATATAGTCCATCATATTACCATAATGCGTATGATCAGTTTCAACAGATGATGTAAACATATTATTTACTATTCGAATATCACCAATAACCATTAATGTTGCAAGATTTATAAATAGCCTAGTATAAAAATCTTCTATACCACATTTAAGATTTCCATCTACTTTACAATTGTTTTGAGCATTACTCTTAAACTTATCAAATGAGCATCTAGTCGTTAGTAAGTTCTCCAGGCGATTCGGGTATTCCGACCGATCTGAGTTTTCCTTTTATTTATTATACCTGGAAAAATTGCAGTGTAAAAATGTGTCTGGTGTTTTAGTATAATTTAAATTTATTACCGTATTTTTCATCATATTGAATATCATTACTAAAAATTAGCTATTGATAAATATATAGTACCCTCCACTCTTTGATGATGGCTTATTTACAAAAAGTTAAATCCCACCTAACATCCTTCCATTCCATCATAGCATTAACATTACTATCCATATTGTCATATATGATAAACCACCATCTATAAGTCTTCGATAATCATTTGGGTCTAAATATCTAACTTGTTCATCTCTATCTATTATACATGGTTTTGGCATAAAAAAGCATTTTTATATACATCATCTATTTCAATAGTATCGTATGAAAAATATCTATTGTTCTCGATACCCTATTACTTTTTATCACTTTAGCTGGTTTTGTATTATAATTCATCGAATTTTTCAAATGGGGTTGATATTATAGTATTATCACCATCAAATTCTATCTTTATTTGATATAATTTATCCATATCTTTAAAACTATTTGAATGTACTTGTGTAAAATGATAATAACCCATCAGTACTTTTAGCAATATTAAGATTACACCCGAATCCGTATACTTTATCAGATTTTTAATTTCATCTGATGTGAATACTTTATGTATATAAAAAAGCTCTGTTTGAATTATGTATATCCGAATATATGTAATACTCAACTATACTAAATTCACCATTATCTATTCTATTTAAAAATTTTTTCTGAGATCATTCATATCATCAACAACTTTCAGAAAGTAGTGTATGATATGTAGCTTCACTAACTTCAAATAATGGAGTATTATTTACAATAACATCATCTGGTATAATGACATGAAAAAATCACAATATATATATCTTATCCTGCAATGTATTATGGTGATCAGCAATTGGAGGTGGTGGTAATGGTAAAGTACAGTTTTCATAATAGTTACCTTGTTTATGTAACTCTTTTTATACTATCAATGACGTATTCAGCTTCACTTATTGACATAAATTTATCCTCATTTCTTATTTCTTAAGCTAACATTGTTTTGTAACTGGTTTCTTTTGTTGTATAGAAAGCTAACTTACTTATCTTATTATTAAGAAACTTACATCTTACTATACTACCCTTATTAATAGTGAACGTTATTCCCCTACTACTAACTGAATGATACTTCTTAACTATATTTTTACTATATAGTCAGAAATCATTTGAACTGATGAATTTATATCAGCAAATGCAGTATCCAATATTTACAGTGGCTGTCATAAAATTTTTGTCCTTTTTAACTGAGTTTTAGTTAATATAGAGCTTTTTGTTTTCGTTTATAAACATCTTTTTATTTATTCTATTATATTAGAACTTTTAGGGCTTCCCCTTTTGGTATTTTTGGCATTAGTGCTGGTATATATAATGGTATATTTACACTACTACCACTAACAGTATGACTTTTATATGTTTGTTGCATTATAATCAGTATTAATCATCGTATTTAATTTTAAAAAGTTGAAATCATTGCAATCTCCTTTTTAAATACTCACTTTTAGTTTATATTTCTGTTAAAAATTATAATATTTCCTACAAAACTTTAATCTCATTAATATATAGAAAGGAATAAAATAAATGGGAATTGAATTAAACACAGGGCAGATATATTGCGTTTATGATTTTAGAACATTGGTGGCAAAAGAAAAGATAAAACAAGTTTTTGAAATATCAGGTGGTGCCGGAACAAGGTAAAAACCACGGTAATGAAATTATTTCTATTAATAGAATAGGATTAAAAGAGTAATGTGTTATTTTTGTAGCATATATGGGTAAGAAAGCAGCATCAGTTTTACAAAGAAACGGATTACCTGGTAAAACTATCCATTCTGCAATATATGGTATGTAGAAGATTTTTGCTAGAGATGAATATGGGAAAAATTATAATTAGAGATAATAGTAAGCCTAAACTAGTAGGTAAATTTGAATTAAAAAGGAAAAATAGGAAAGAAAAATTAAACTTATAGTAGTAGATGAAGGTTCTATGGTAGAAGGAAAGATTGGTGAAGATTTATTATCATTCGGAATACCTGTTGTTGTATTAGGTGATTTAAATCAGTTACCACCTGTATTTAGTGAACCGTTTTTCTTAAAGAATCCTGATGTAGTACTTACCTAAAGTAATGAGGACAAGCTGAAGGTAATCCATAATCTATTTAGCTCAACAAATATTAAATGGGCAAGAATTAAAATATGGCGTTTATTGGGAACTCTGCAGTTATAAGTAAAAAGATTTAACGGAGTTTCAAATTAAAAAGCTGATATAATACTCACAGGTACAAATAAATTAAGATATAATATAAATCAGTTCTATAGGGAAAGATTAAAGAAGATATCTCACCTAGAATATCCTCATATTGGAGAAAAAGTTATTTGTAGAAAAGAATAACTGGGGAAGATGTATAGGAAATGACATATACCTTACAAATGGAATGACTGGTTATGTTGATAATATTCATAGAGATTCTTTTAATGGTAAAAGTATGAAAATGGTTTCAGACCAGATTTTCACAAAAAAGTATTTAAAAATATTGAATTTGATTACGAACATATGTATGAATTACCTGGGAGGTTTAAAATGGAAAATAAATACTCTAAATTTAGAGATAAGATGGAATATGCCATATGCGATTACAACCCATTCGTGTCTTGCATTAGATACACTAGTATTTTCTACAGATGGTATAGTACCATTATCGTATTATTATCACAGTAAGAATCGTTCTGATAAATATCGTATTCATAATGGTATAAGACGATTCGTAAAAACCTGACCATTTTATTATGTCAGGTATTCAAAGAGTTCATAGGTGTAGAACTAAAAGAGGAAATCTTTTTCCTGTAACAGACAACCATTGTTGTTATATACAAGATGAAGATGTTAAAGATGAATTTCAAATAAAAAGAAGTTCATGGTAGTGAATTAAAAATCGGGGATAAAAGTAGTATTTAGAAAAAAATCTATGCTCAATATATGAATTTGATACCCCGTATGAATTTAAATATAGGGAAGAAATTAAGAATAGTTTTTACCTGAAAAATGACGAGAGAACTTGCATATATATGGGATTTCTTTCAACTAATGCAGTTTATGATGATAACAATGTAAATATTACAGTAACTCCTACTGGAGATAATTTTTCGTTACCTATATAGAAGGATATATTCAAACTAGAAGATGATGAAGATGTTGTTACTGTAAATTATGCAGATGATAACAAAGAAAAGAAATATCGTATATTATAAATAACCAATATATAGTGTACTTATTATCAAAGATGATGAGTATTATGGGTGGACTTAATAAATCTAAAAGTGTACCTAAATGTATTCTGACATCAAGTATAATATATATGATGTTTTATATGTTGGGTATAGTTGACAATATTACTGAGAATGAAGATAAGAAACTTCATATTCTAACTTACCATTAAAGATGATGAATCAAATATCAGTTATCACTAGAGTGCTAATTTAGAGCAGTATACTAATAAGGATGAAAATGGCATGTTTGACATTATATTTGACTATAGTGACAAAGATAAATTGGTAAATGGAATATTAAAAACCCTGATCAACTTGATGGGTCTGTTGTATTTGACAGTAGTCCAATAGTAGAGATTATAGAAACATGAGGAAACTGCATGTTTCTCAATACCTGATTATCATACATTTGCACAGAATGGATTCTATGGTGGTAATAGCCAAGGTAGTCAGTGGGACGATGTTCTTTATTTACATGAAAATTTTATGAGAGATAAGGAAGATAATAAAAACTCCTATACACTGCCATTACAAAGAGCTGTAGAAAATCTTATAGTGGTTATTTAATTTATATAATATTTTTTTAGTACTATTTATTGGTATAAATGTGATTTGTTATAAAACTAAATTATAACAAATCACATTTTTCTAATTATTAAAAATATATACTAAGAAAAAGGAAGGTAAGAAATTATGAGTAAGCATGCTGTGATTGTATTGGAAGAAGATGGTATTATGTACAGACTTATTAAATTAAGTAGTACAATATTTGTATGCAGAAATTAAATAATGAATATAATACATATGATATTATAACTCGTGGAAATATTATGAAGCTAGTAACAAATAAATTCGTTCAAATGAATTTGTTATATAAAGCAAAGGAGGAACATCTATTTTTAGATCAGTCTCCACAAGTTGTAAGGACTAATTCTTTTTAATATGAAAATAGAAAGGAAGAAATTATGAAAATATATTTGATTTATAAAAAGTATAGAGAAGATGGGTGTAATAATCCATCTTCTCTATGTCTTACTAAAGATAAACATCTTAAAAGATGAGTTCATGAAAGTAAGAGACAATAATCAATTTGTAGTAGTTGATAGGTATATGGATTCTGATACATATCTTAGATTTATCGATAGGCATCATAATTATCTATTGGGGAATAGAAATTATAGAAATAGTAATAATGACATCATTCAGAATAGTATCTACTTGTGGGGAAGAGTTGGATGTCTTTATTAAGTCTGATAAAATATTTGAAGAGCTACTAAAATATATTGATGATTTTAGTTATGCTTATAATGAAACAATAAATAAAGCTCTTAACTTACTTCATTATAATATGTTTTAGAATGTATAAAGGTGAAGATAATTACTACAATATGGGATATAATGGGTACGATGATAGTATACCAAGATATCCATTTACTGGAGAATTAAAAGTTAATCAAGTTGGAATGTTTGCTATCTCTTCGGTAATACATTTGATGTTAAGAAATTATAGAAAGGAAGTATTGATGGAAAAATAAAAATTTATGTAAATGGTAAAGAAAGTGTTATAATACCTCAATGTCTAATAAACAAAAGAAAGGTAAAAGTATCATCGGAAATACAAATGACACCAGAGAATTTATGTGTTCCTGTTGTCATTAGTGGATGTAAAGGGTATATAATAAATAATACAAATATCAATGAGTTAAAGAAGTTATTTGGTAGGAGTCTTTATAACACATATTTTCTTGAATGGCACTTATATATACAGAAGAAAGATTATCCTACAAAAATACTCCCAGCTTATAAGCATAAATTCAATTATGTATTCATGACAAAAGATTCATTGGTTGATGTTAACAGCAAACATCTTGAGAATATACTTATTTATGCTGGAATAAACTTGAAGATAATGAACATAAATTCTATTTACTAACGACTTATCTAAAAGCAAAAGCAATAAAGATAAGTGAGTTACATAATTTTACAATGGGGATGTGAATACAATTTTTGAAAAGGTGAGTATATTATAATGACAAATGAAAAATAGAGCAAGGAAGCTAAGAAAAAGAACAAATAAAAATGATAAATGAATCTCGTAATATTATTAAGAAATATAAGCTTATACGATAGTACATTTCTTACATTATGCACATTGGTTCTTTTAATAATACGAAAACCAATAATATTTGCTATATCAACATTTATCATTTTTGCAATATATTATAATAGTAAGTATAAAGAGTTGATATAATTTTTAGAGTTGGAAGAAATACATATTTTCTCTTCACTCTTTTTATTACGCATAGAAAGGGTAAAAGTATGAAATGGTAAAAGCAACAATTGATTTATTTAGAGTTCATAAGAGCTGTAAAAGTAAGTTTTGGTGTTATACTTAAAAATGATATTACTGGTAATAATACAGCATATGGTAACCAGCAAGTAGTATCTAAGTTTATAATTAAAACCAATGAGTATTTGAAAATATCTCCTCATCCATTTATTAATATTGATATAAGTAATTATTTAGATAAAAGAGGATAAGTACAATATCAATTTAAACTTCACTCTAAATAGAAGGGATTTATATCTTTTTATGAATGTATTAAAAGATATAAATACAATTATGGACGAGAAAGATAACTGAATTATATTATTATGACGATAAAGAAGACCTTCAAATCAATAAAGAAAAAGCTGAAGAATATAAAAAGAGGTTTGAAATGTGGTAATAAAAGGAGTCATCATTCAACCAACTGTAGTATTATATGAAGAGATATCGGAAAAACGAGATATTGGAGTGACATTAGCTATCAATTATTATCAAATTTCATATATTTAACATTAGAAGATTTAAAAATATCTTACATACGAATTAAGTAAATTAGACTTGAACTTATTATCTATAGCTATACTTAATTCATCAGAATTATTAAAATATATGGAAGCAAATGGATTAAACTTCAATATACCACCAGTTGCTCAGACAATTAATACTGAGATAACTGATATTAAACCAAGAGTAAAAATAGCCGAATCGATACCATCAAGTGTTTAAAGTATCGAATAGTTATATACTATTTTAAAAGTATCAATAAATTATCTTAAAGGAGATATGAAGATTGAAAATTTGGATCAGTATATTAGTAATGATACATGTACGGTTAAAATGCTTGGAGCTATTGATATCAAGGATGATAAGTTAACCGGTCTATATATAGACGGTAAAAGGATATATAGGGGAAAGATGAAACTATGGATTTATTCACAGAATAAACCAAAGAACGCTGACCAATATCCATGTTTCTGGATTAATGAAGATGATAAAGTAGAGTATTCTAATCCAGAAAAATCTGTAAAAGATTCTTTCAATTGCAAGAATATAGTAGATATGTCTCTAGTAAATATTATAGAGACTACTAAAAGAACATGAGGTGTTATTTGATGAAAGTATTAAATGATATTAACTCTTCATCATCTAACTATATTCCTATAATAAAAAGATAGCGATGATTTTCTTAAAAAGATAGTAAAGACAATCATTGCAACAAAGAAAAATTGACCTCAATAGATTAAAGAGTAAGACGACAGAAAAAATATGTATTGCCTAATATGAGGTCCGCTCTAGATAATGATACAAAGATGAGCGTTAATTATTTTTAATATCTGGATGGAATTATTAGGATGTGATTTCTATATTAATATAGCGGATAACGGTACAGATGATATTGATCCTCTTAAGTTCCTCAGACATATCAATCAACTACTAATAAGATTTATAATATCGTAAATGGTGAGTTGATTGAAAATAATGTTAATTTGTTACATAGACCAGATGAAATAGCACAGACTGAAAAATAAAAGTGAGGGTGATGATATGAGTATATTTAAGAATCTTACCAATAATATTAAAAAATGGGTGATGATTGAAGACGATGACCACTCTAATGAATATTATAAAAATAAATGAGGGGAGTTTATTCAAAAACTCGATAAGAGGTTTCATGAAGTAATGGGTGAAATAATCGATAGGGTTCCAGTGTTTAATATAACATTCGGGATGAACGATTATTCAATCGAAATAATCGATATTATAAATATACCTACTAAACCTGTTACAGTTTTTACTGAAATTGATAATAAACATTTTTACCTCACGGATTTGCAGGAGAGATACGCTACATATACGATATTTGTTAGAAGTAACGATATTAAAAGGAAATGTGAAAATCGTAGTGAAGATATTCATAACATGTACAACTAAACATGAATTTCGAAAAGTAAAATTTACAGAACTTGGAGATCTACTGTTAGTATCTTTCCTTAAATATAAACATATTGAAAAATATCGTCGGTGAAGACTATCAGTTTAGTGCAGATGATATAAGGTTGAATGATGGGGATAATTCTTTAATAACTAAAGTAACTTATACAGGAACTATGTTTTTATTGGTGACTATTCTGAATTTAATAAGGTATTTTATTCGCACTTGAATAAAGAAATAGTATCTAACCCTATCGCAATATATAGAATATCTAATTTATCAGATGCCGATATAGTAAGATATGTTATCGATGATGATAAAGAGTATCATTTTCATACCAGAATGGTGTTATAAATGAATACGTTCTAGATGAAAGTGATGAATAACTTTTTAGAGAAGAGTATAGATAAATTTATCTATACTCTTCTTTTATATATTTAATCAGTAGTTAGTTGTATTTATATTATTTTTATTTAAAGGAGATGAAGTATGAGATGAAACTTGATATTGAAAATTATCAAATGAATGTAAAGAAGAAAAAGCTAATGGACCTTTTCTTTTCAGAGATGTATCTTGGATTGATTTTAATCGTAGGGTATTATTTTTGTGCTAAGAGGAAAGCTATACCAATGAACGAGAGAATGAAATTCTTAGCAATAACAGAAAGTAATCTTGACGAATTTATTGGGGTTAGATTTGGATTTGCTTTCAATAATCCACAAGATAGACCTTATAAGAGATTACTTGATGGTATTAAGAGTTTCATGGAAGAACAAAAATGAAACTTTTAAAGATTTGAAGAAATTACTTAAAAAGAAATATGACATTAAATTTGTTAAACCTAAAAATCTTAATAAGAAAGAATTAAATCTTCTTAGTAAGACTTTTAATAACGACATATTTCCTTTATTAACTCCACTTGATGTTACCAATAATCACTCAAATGTTGATTCGTGTATGAGTTATGTTGGAGCAATAGTTAAGAGAATTCAGATAGTTTAATAATAGTACCATTAATATCATCACTTGACCCATTAATCCAGATAAATAATAAAAGTAATATTATTAGAAGATGTTATTCTTCATTATATTAAGGAGTTATTTGTAAATCAGAATATTGTATGTACTGGGTCTTTAGAATTGTAAAAAGATGCTTCAGCTTTAATAAATCACGATGATGCTGAAGATGATACTTTTATTATCGATAAGATGATGGATACACTCGATAGAAGAACAAATTCTAATGCTCTATTTCTGGAAATGAGAAAGGGTAGTGATGAAAAGACTTGAAAAAGAAAATAATGTCAGTGTTTAAGATTCCATCTGACCATTGTTTTAATAAGAAAAAGTTATTAATTATGGTATATTCATGAAAGAATGTATCCTTAATAAAGAAGAGCATTCATATCATGGATTTGAACCATTTAAATTTGAGAATGATGAAAATTATTATAATATCTTCGATGCATTGATCATGAAGATATATTGCTTCATCACCCATATGACAGCTATGAAACAGTCGTGAAGTTCATTCAACATTCAGCAACTGACCCTGATGTTAAAAACCATTAAGCAAACTTTATATAGAGTTTCTGGAATAAATTCACCCATAATAGAAGCTTTTATGTGAAGCAAGTAGAAATGGTAAAGTAGTAACAGTTCTTGTCGAATTAAAGGCAAGATTTGATGAGCTTAATAATATTAATATAATTAATAAGCTTAAGAAAGCAGGAATAAATGTACTAGTTGGAGATGAATATCTTAAAAACTCATTGTAAAATGTGTATTGTGACAAGGAAAGTAGGTAAAGAATTAAAAATATATTCACATGTCGCAACTGGAAATTATAATGAGAAAACTGCTAAGATATATTCAGATTTATCATATCTTACATCAAAACATAAAATAGGTATTGACCTTTTAAATATCTTCAATATTATATCTGGTTATTCTAAGCCTGATGAAAAAACTTGATAAGGTTTATTATTCTCCAGTAAATTTACGTAAGACTCTCGAAAAAGTGTATTGATAGAGAGTATCGCATGTAAAGAGAGGAAGAAAAGGAAAAAATATTTATTAAAGTAAATTCTATATCAGATGTGAGAATGGTAAATAAGTTATATGGAAAGCAGCTGACGCAGGAGTTAAGATTGAAATAATTTGTAGAGGTATCTGTAGTTTAAAATCTAGAAAGAACCTAAAAATTAAATCAATCGTAGGAAAGATTTCTGGAACATTCAGAATATACTCTTTTATGAATCATAAGACTCCTGAGATTTATATATCAAGTGCAGATTTATTAACTAGGAATCTTGATAGAAGAGTTGAAACTCTTATTCTCCTTAAAGATACAAATGTGACTGATGATATAAACTGGATTACATCAGTTCTTACAAATGATGAGTTCAATAGTTTTTAAAACTCAAGAAGAGTGGCAAATGGAAAAATCCAAAAGGAAATGGATTTGATGCTCATCAATGGATGACCGAATATAGTAATATTAAGAAGACAAAAAGAGTTGGAAGGGCACTTATTTCTAAAGTGTCCTTCCAAACCCACTGATGATTTTTAAGAAAGAGTTATGACTCAGCGAATTATAATGATTGATTCGCTTAAGTATATGTTGTCAATAATTGATAATATATACTAATATTCAATTAAACTAAATATTAGGAAGGAAATTATATATCTTCTTTCCTAATATTTTTATATTCATAATAAAGGAGGAATTAAAAATGGGAAATTTTATGACAGCTGGAACTGAACTAAATGATGTAAAGGTGAAAAATGGATCAGTGTATTCAGAAAGCAGGAAATATTATATCAACTGCAATGATTGATAAGATTAGAAGAGAAGGTGTTGATCAGAACTTTTAGTAAAGATATTAAAAATCTTCTTAAGGATTTTTCTCTTGAGGATAGGGTAGATATCTTACTTATTATAATCAATAACATACTTAAGCAGGTTAGTATTGATTCATCAGGTAAGCCTGTAAAGAAGAAAAATGAGTCGAATAGCTTCTTAAACAACTATTTCGGAAAAAGATTTATAATTTTATAGAAAGAAATAAAGGATATGGATATAACGATTTTCATTCACATATAGAAGTATCTCCATATAAGCAAGGAGATATCCCTGAATTAGAAAATATGTTCTCTAAATATGATGCAGTAAGACATAAGAGAATAGTTATTTCATACTTTATTTTTAGACAATGTACTATATTTACCAAGAGGTACAAATTTAATGAAGTTACAGGAGTTGACTAATTCAACTCTCTCAACCTTCTACAAACCAGATGAATATGACAAATTCGAATCTTCTGAAGTTGTATATGAACCAAAAATGATTTACAAGAAAAATCCATTAATTTTTATTAGGAAAAAGATGAATCATCTTATACTGGAAAATATTCTCAGTTAGGATTGAATCTCAGTACTGGTGATGGAAAAACTTACTGTACGATATCAGCTATAATTAAATATAAGATAAAAAGTATAGTGATAACCCATCAAGATAAAATAAAGAATCAGTGGATAGAATCCGTCCTTAATATGACTACTGTAAATAAGGATAGGGTTTGCAATATTCATGGAACTGATGTTATAGAAAAAATAATGAATGGTGAAATAGATGCTGATATTTATTTTTGCTAATCATCAAACAATTGCATCATATGCAAGAAGTCATAGTTGGTATGATGTAAGAGAGTTCTTTAAAAAGATAAAAGTTGGAATAAAAGTATTTGATGAAGCACATAAATTCTTTTTCAAATATCTTTATGATAGATTGCTTTAGTAACTGTTATAAAACCTTTTATCTCACTGCAACATTTGGAAGGTCTGACCCATTTGAAGTCACTATATACAAAAAGAGCTTTTTCATATCTAGTAAGATTTGGAGAAGATAGTATTAATGTAAAAAGAAAACATACAAAATTTATAGTATGTCTATTTTCAGTAAACCTGAATATGGGATAATTCCAGATGTTAAAAATAAATATGATTCTCTAACTATAAATATATAGATTATGAGTTTTCAGATAATAGTGGTAATAAACCAATTAAAGTCCTTTTATATATTTTAAAAAGTACTAGAAATATAGAGGGAAGACTTTAATTATATCACCAAAAAGAAACTGTTGATATAGTTGCTAAAGTTGCAGAAGAAAAATTTCAACAATTCGGTAGGTACTATTTATAGTGATAATAAAGACTCAGTTAATGAAGAAAATAAGAGTAAAGATATAATATCATCTACTATTAAATCAATAGGAGAAGGTTCTGATATAAAGAAATTAAGAATACTAATAAACTTAGAACCTATAAGTAGTAAAATAATAGCTGACCAAGTTCAAGGAAGGCTAAGAGAGTATTCTAGTACAGAAGACACTTATTTATTTTTACCCTGTTGATATATCAATACCTGAATGTATGATGTCATTAAAAGAAAAATGATACCTACTATGAAAAAGAAATGTAAAGATATTACTTACATGAATATTGATAATTTTATTTAAAGAAAGGGAAATTAATATGGCAATTGTAAAAGATTGAGGATAAAGTTATTGAAGAGATGATGGAGATACCACAGAAGTTTAAATCTGTTAAAAAGTAACTCCTGAAATTGATGGTGATATTGTGATATTTCATGTCAATGATATGGATATGTCATTTTCAATTACAAAGAGTGAATTAAAGAGATATATTCGCTAGTATATAAAAAAACACTTCAATAAATACCTTATAAAAAATATTTAAGAAAGGAAGTCATAATATGTTTAAATCTATAGAAGATTCAATTCGTAGAGATAATGCTATCTTTGCAAGAGATTTAGAGTATGTTAAAGAATCTATAAGCGAAGATATGATAGATGACAGACTTGAAGTTGCTGAGAATAAGTTTATGGGTTACAGAGTTCTGATGAAATTCAGGAAGCTCTTAATATGGTAAATAAGTTATCAGATGAAGAGAATGTTATCGAAGAGTCCGCAGAAATTGAAAAGAATATTATCATCAGATGAAGATATTACATTTGATGAAATGATTGGTATTTCTTAAGAAGGAAGGAGTTAATAAAAAAATGAGGAATTTATATACAATTGAGAATCCTGTTTATATTCCTGAAATTGGTTTATATGGACCAGTTCTCACTCCATTTGAAATTGATGATGATTCAGTTCTTAGTTTAGTGAGACGTGGATTTACAGTATTCAAACATAATCCTTATAATGAGTTTGAAAAGACTCAGGTAACTGTTGAAAATCATGGTAGCATAGAGTTCAATACAACTATGTATAACAGTGCTAGAGACAACTATGTTGCAGATAACAACACTGTCAATACTTATAATAAGAATGACAAGAATGGTAAAAATAAGAATGATAAGAATAACGCACCAAGTGTTGTTGGAAATGATGATTTCAAAAAGTAAAAATAAAGAAATTAGATTATAGATACAATAGGAAAGTATCTATAATCTAATTTTAATCCGTACTTTTTACTAAGTTTGTAAAAAATATAACACAAAAGGAGAATTAATGACATGTTTTTTTGAAAAAGTTACTTATGAGCAGTTTAAGAATGATTTGTTTGCAGTTTATCCAAAATTGAAAAAGAAAGCTGAAACTACTGAGTATGTTGAAGATCATATTAAATCTATATATGATACGATAAAATTACCAGAGAGAGCTACTAAAAATTCAGCTGGCTATGATTTCTTCGCACCATTTGATATTTATATGCGAGTCTCTGAAACCATGATGATTCCAACTGGAATTAAAGTTAAACTTGATGATGATAAGACTTTATTATGTTGCCCTAGAAGTGGTCAGGGAAGCAAATATAAACTACAAATGTCAAATACCATAGGTGTAATTGATAGTGATTACTATGGCAATGTTAAGAATGAAGGACATATATTCATAAAGTTATCTTATGATGGTTTTAGAAGAATAAGAGAAGTTGAGAATTTTTATAATAAGAAAGATAGTGATTCTATTGCTACATTCTCAGATGTTTTTGATGCTGATAATGTACCATTATCTTTTCCAAAGGAACAGCTTTCTGTCAGGGTATTATCACTAATTACTTTACAGTAGATGACGATAACGTTGATACAGTAAGAGTTGGTGGAATTGGAAGTACCGATAATAAATAAATAAAATGATGTATGAGATAGATATTAATCATCTCATACATCATTTATTTTTACTTATCTTCGTCTTCTGACTCATCTGACTCATCTTCAGATTCATCGTCATCATCTTCATCTTTTCGTCTTCGTCTTCTTTTATCATTTTCGATAGAATCGAAAATTTCTTTTAAGAACTTTCTTCTGGTCCTTATCAAGAGTTAACTTCTCATCTTCAACTGCTTTTAGTAATAGCCTTAGCATATCTACTACATCATCACCAGATTCTACATAGATATCATCACCATATCTTTCATATGCAAGTCTATCAACTTTCTCAGCAGCCTCAAGTGTAATCTCACCTCTGAATAATTTAGCCTGTAGGTTATTATGAATTACATCATATTTTCTCATTTGTTTTTCCTCCTTATTATTTAAGAAAAGAGTATGATAAAAGTAGCAATTATTTTAGCAACCCATTTCTGGAATACTTTTTGTAATACTCTTTGCTAGTTTTTGTAATATTGTTAATTTCTTTGTTAATACATCAGGACCTAATAATTCGCGTTTCATCATTAGACTTTCGCAATTTATTTTCATATCACTAACAATTTGCATGTTAGTATTTTAAAAAGCCATTATTGAACTTCTTCCTGTTAGTTCATCTTCTATAAATCTTATAAGTTCATCTGCTCTAACTTTTTACTGTTCGTTCTTCATCTTTTTAATTTAGATTCATATTCCGAGACAATTGTATTGAATATTTCTATATCTCTGTCCATGTCTTCTGTATACTTATATTCATTTTTCCTATTCTCTTGGAATATGAAGATAATTCTTTACAAGACTAAGATAATCATTTTTCAAAGACCAAATATCTGAAACTTCAACTTTAGAGTTCTTGTCCATAGTAAGAAGTTTTTATGGGCTTTTTAAGTTATTCTTAATATCAGCCATATTAATTCTTCTTTCAACATCAGCTTTTATCTGTTTAATAAAAGTTGATATAGAACTTATAAGCATAGTAAAGAATTTTTAATTTTTGTAAATAAAGAGTCATTAGCCATACTGTATTTTTACCTTCTGTAAATAAATCAATATCACTCATTACTTCTTCATATACAATTAGAGCATCTTCTAAAAATCATATTATTGTCAATAATATCATTATACTCTTTTATAGTAGTTTTTCACTTAAAAATATCATTTACATACAAAAACAAGGAATCCTCCTTTCCTCAGTAAATTCAACATTTTAATATGATGTTTTATCGTCATATATTATAATGAAACAAAAATTTAACATAAATTCTTATGAAAGTAGGTAATTAATGTGGAAATAAAAATTCAAATGTAAATTTTGTGATAGTATTTTCTTTTCATTAGACCAATATTCTGCACATATGAAAAGAAACATAATGAGATGATTCCTGAAGATATGGTTCCAAACCAATTTGTATATTTTTCTAAATACAGGAAAAACTCATGGTAATTGTGTTGTATGCAAGAATAAGACAACATGGAATGAAAAAGACTAACAAATATAATAGGTTTTGTAAAAATCCTAATTGTAAAGATAAATACCGTGAATTATTTAAAAAGAATGATTGGAAAGTATGGTAAAAGTTCATTTATTAAATGATGCGGAACAACAGAAGAAAATGCTTGCTAATAGAAGTATAAGTGGTGAATATGTATGAGAGATAGAGTTCATAAATCAAGCTATACTGGTTCTTATGAAAAAGAATTTCTTATAGATAGGGTTCTTAATTTTTGATCCAGAAGATGTAATGTCACCATCTCCTCACACTTATTATTATAAGTATGAAAATCAGACCCATTTCTATATACCTGATTTCTTTATACCATCAATAGGTGTTGAAATAGAGATTAAAGATGGTGGAGATAATCCTAATATGCACCATAAAAATACAAGCAGTTGATAAAGTAAAGAAAAAGTTAAAAGACGATGTTATGATGAATAATGAATTTCATTATATAAAAATCGTTAATGAAGAAAACATGAAATTCGTTGAATTTCTTACTAGATTAAAAAGATTTCTATCTCAATAAAGAGAATATTTTTATGATAGAATCATCCGAAAGTAATGAAGTTACTTTGGATGATTTAAATGCTTTATATACAGAAAATATTGACCAAGATATTGACGATAAAATGAAAGGAATGGATTATTATAATGCTTAATGATAGTAATTTAACAACAGTCGATAAGTGCTTTATGATATGTAACCCATATCTCTTTAGACCAAATACGAGAAATGAAATCAATTTTAATAAAGAAAAGTATCATAAAAGAAACTTTTGATGCATGTTGGCAGTAAAGTTTTTGGTTGCAATGGAGACTGAAAAAATGTCGTATTTGATAAAGTTAAAGATGTTATTAATAGAACAGAATCAACTGCTATTAAACATAACATCGAATTTTTATTGATAAAAATAAAGAATCTACCTTGTGAAGAAAAAGAAGATATTGTAGTATTATTAAAAAGAATGGGGTAAATTTATAGATTCTATTTCAACATCACTAAATAATGATGATGTTAGAAATATTATAAGAAGAGTATCTACATATTTCTTCATTACTGTTATGGGATATATGTTAAAAAGCTCATACTATCATGAGGACAATGAACCTTAAATTAGAAGGCTTTATAGAACTAGACTTCAATACTTATAAATATATAAGTAATATAGTAGGTTCTATACTTCATGAGTTATTTTTTTATAAATGACAGAATTCAGAATATACCTCAGTTTTGTGCAACTAATATTTTCATATTAATGAAATATTTAGATGCACACAATGATCCAAATTTTTAATTATGATAGTATATTTAGTATTCCGTTAGAGGCAGTTACAGATTGTGATTGTATTAGAAGTAAGATTAAAAGACCTGATGACAAAATTGATAAATAAAAGAAGTTGATGTTATATCATATATAGAAAGTCTTCCAAAAGACCTCTATTTCAATATTCTTAAATCTGATGAGTATAATGACGAGAAGATAATTGAAAAATTTTGATAAGTCTAAGCTATGTGATAGATTAATCAATGGTGATATGATTATTGGAGATAATATACTTGCTGATAAAAGGTATTGAAATATCTGAAGTAGGACTTGAGTTAAATAGACTTCATCCAGCTTACATTAAAAATATACTTTTTCAAATAGAGTAAGTAAAGCTGCTCTTGATGAACTTGAATTATCATATACATTATCATCTCAGGAACTTGTGCATTACTTACTTCTAACTATAAGACATGTAAATACTTCTCAAATAAATCAAATCGTTTCTTTAATCTTGTTGAAAAAGATGGAGAAATACTATTGTTATTTAAAGAAGATAAAGATGCTAAAACCTTCTTTGGTATAAGTCTTTTTGAAGACTATAATAAGAAGGAACGAACTCTCGTAAAGTTTGATATTGATAGAAATATCGATTATGCTTTGGAATATGCTGGTTAACATATACTAACATTTTCATAATTTTTAAAGAAAGGAAATGATACACTATGAATCTAATTTTTAATGACAAGAAATTCAAAGAAATTTAGAATGGACTGATAGAGAAAAAGATGATGAATCTAGGTCAGCTTCTAAATTCGAAGAAATTAAAAGGAAAGAACTTATTAAGTTAGGGAGGAAAAAGAAAAGCTCGAAATCGATGAAATTAAAAACGATGGAAGAGACAATACTCCCTAAAAAGAAGAAAACTCACCACAACAAAGGTACTTATGTATTTGATATTCTTGAATTGTCTTATGATTGAAGTATACCTATGTGGGTGATGTTTACTCTTAGTGACTTATCTGCTCTTTACTCTCTTATTGGTGCTGTAATTGGTGAAAGCATCTCTTTTGCAGTTTATTGTGCTAAGTCTTACAAGGAAACAAAAGAAGAGGTTGATGCTAAACTAAGAAGAGATAAATTCGAAGCATCCGTAGAAGCTGGTAAAGAAGCTATTGAAGAAGTTACAAAAAGCAATAGCAGAGTAATTAAAAAGAAAAGGAGACATGACCATGTCTGAATTAGTACTCCATTTATTAACAAAACTTGTTAACTATATTCCTGAGATTGTGATTATCGCTGTAGGTATCTTTGGTGTTTTTTTAAAAAGCTACCTCAAGGTATCAAAATTATCAAAGGAACAGAAAGTTGAAGCTGCTCTTAAGGTAGTTAAAGAAGAAGTTCTTTCTCTTATGAGTAATGCTGAAATTGAGTGGAAGGGATATAAGAAGGTGGTGCTTTAAAAGAGATCTAAGTACTTACTGATATTTATACCCAGTTCCCTTATCTTGCAACTTATATCGATCAGGATACTCTTTGCCAGAAGATTTTATGATATGATTGAAACAGAGATGGAAAACATGAAGAATATCATGAGCGAAAATAAGAAAGAAGTTGAAAAGACAGAGATTGAAAAGATTGTTGAGAAATCTGACGTATCAACAGAATCTAAATAATTAAATTAGAGATATACCTATAAAATAAAAATATAGGTAATATCTCATTTGTGTTATTATAAGATGCACATTTCATTAATGAATCTCGATAGGAAAGGAGGACAATGGCAATGGATGTTGTCAATCCAGTTTTTGGGATAAATAGTTTTAATAAGCCTAAAAATGAGTCCTAAAGAATCATATATTATGGATATTATGATGTTATTATTTGGTAAACCTGGATTTTACCCATCGATACCTAGATTAGGTATTAATATATCAAAATTCTTTATCAATTTGATGATGAAAATCGATGTTGATTTTTATTAAGACTGAATTAATAACACAATGTGAAGATTTAAGTATCGTTGTGAGATACTAACGATTTCGAGTAATAGTACAGACAGAATATGAAGGTAATCTTATGTTAGTATTAGTAATGCCAGTTATTAATGATAAGGAAGATGAAAGACATCTGCTTACAATAGGTATTACTACTAATGAGAATAAAAGAAATAGTTTTTAATTTTTACAGAGCAAATTGATACAATATATCAAGTGTGATGTATAATATAAAAATATAAATTACAACTAGGAGGAAATTATACATGTCCGATGTAAATAACACAAGAAATGAATTTGAACCTATATGTTATACTGAAGAGATGAGACATTAGATCTCACTGCAGTATTAGGTAATATTAGGAAAGAATAATCTCCTGAAACACTTGAAAGTGAATCTGTTGAAAGTGATACTATTGACGAGTATGCTGATGAATATGCAGATAGTGAAATTGATGATGAAGAGGAAAATACTGGAGCTACTATAAATACAGCACCAATTCCAGGTATCATTGAAGAAGATAATTTATCTCCAGTTGAGAGAGCACTTATTGACCAGGAGAAAAAGGTAAAAATCTTGGTCTTGTTGTTAAAGACGACTGATATTAAGGAAGAAGGTCTAAAAGTTAATTCAGTATAATGATGACAGAATGGAAGCAATTGAAGCTGAAGCTAGTAATTATGATGCTGAACTTGAGAAGAGGAAGAAGGTTATTCTTATAAGAAAACCTCTTAATCAGCTTGATTATATTCAGCTTATGGATGAAATTGATGCAGTTAAAACTCTTCCTGATGGAACAACTGTAATCGACCTTAGTAATGATGATGGTGAAGAAGCAGCTGAACCTAAGTTTATTAGAATAAGGAAAGATGATGAACCAATGTTTTGATTATTCTGTATTATCAGAGTTTGAAAAAGAACATATCATCGCTTCTAATAAAGATGCTAAAGAAGAAATTAAAAAATTACTGTTGTAAAAGATGATGGTACAACAGAAGAAGTTGAAGATAAGGCTGATGAAATTTCTCCTGAAAAGAAGAAGATTGTTAAAATCCTTATTGATAAGACAAATCTTGGAACAGATTTTATGTTCACACCCTGAAGAAAAGAGAAGATAGAAGAGAGTGATGTAATTCAGGTTAATGAAGTTAAACTTATTGATATCAATGCCATTAGAGCAAAGAAGGTTAATAAGTCATTTCAGGATGTTATAAAGTCATATGACTATAATGGGCAGAGAACCACAATATGTTTTCCTGCATCTGGATTTAAGGCTCAGATGAAAGGTCTTGAGTTATGGAGAATTTTCGCTGATATATCTTTAACTCCTGATACAGTAACATTTGATAGATATCATAAGAGATTAAGTATCATCTATAATAAAATGGTTAATATATCAACAGGACCTTTCAAAGATTTCGAAGATTTCTTAAAGAACTTCGCTTCTATTGATACTTGCACTTCTTTTATGGTATGTATATTGCTACAGAGCAGGAGAATCAGTCTATTCCACTTAGATGTGGCAATAAGAGCTGTGGTAAGGGATTTAATTGGAACTTCTCAACAAGGTCTGTTCTTAGGCTTGAAAGATGTTCTGATAGATTCCTTAATAACATGAAAAAGATTGCTACTGCAGATCCTTCTGATTATGATGAGATTAAGAAAGATTCAGCAGTTATGAATTCAAAAAGTTTTAGAATTACCAGATTCAGGTATTGTATGTGAAATAGGTATTGTAAGTGCTTATGAGTTTTTATATAACTTCATACCTACACTTGATGAAGCTAAATTTAATGAAGCTTTTGGTTCAGATGAAAAATGACATCTATGGTACAAATAGATTCTTACTTATATGTAAGAAGTATGTATATCCCAGATGGAAATGGTGGATATATAGAGTGCCTTGGATATAAAGATATTCTTGATGCTATCTATAATTTATCACCAAGAGAAATCCAGATATTTATTGCTTATGTAACAAAGCTGCAGTCTGAATGGGACATTACATTCTCACTTGGAGATATTACTTGTCCTCATTGTAGAGCTGTAACAAAAAGATATGGATCTTAGCATAGATGAATTGGTTTTCAGACATACAGTCGATTGATGAATACAACAGTAGACGTGGAGAACATACAAGAATTCTAGATGAATCATTAAGTTTGTTTAAAGGCGAGCTTTCTCTTAACGATATACTTTATGGTATGACAGAATTTATTGAATTAAGAGAAGCTCGTATCAAACGACTGCAAAAAGACCAAGAAGAGATGCGTATTGAAAGGAAAGGCTAGAAAGATCAAATATCAGGAATCAGATTTTACGACCTGATTCTTAAATAAAAAGTATCCATTATTCTCCTTATTATTAAAGAAAGGAGAATAGATAGTAAATATGAAATGTACAATTCAGATTATGCTATTACATTATCAAATAATGATTTTTAGTATTCTTGAAGATATGTTGAAAATAAGTACAAGAAGTTTATTGAAGTATTTTTCATAATATCTAATCATAGCGATTATATTGAAAAATTAACTTACTTTAAAACCAAGAAAGAAAAACTTAAGATTTGTTTTAGATATAAAGAAATCTAAAGTTGAAAAAGTATATAATAAAATTCTTGATAAAGTTTCTAATAAAAATAATATATCCGTAAAGAATAGTGATAATGAAAATACATATAGAAATTAAAGACAAGAATGAAACAGAAGAGTCTGTAGCCTAGTAATATGGCTACAGACTCTTTTCTTCTTTGATAGTAATTTTTATTAGATACCTTACTTAATTATAAATATAAGAATTTAATTGAAATTCTTATATCTGATTTTATTTATATATTATTTTTCCGTCATAATTCAATTAAAAATATCAAAAATTAAGGAGGAACTATCAGAATGTTTACTATCAATTCAAAGAAAGGTTTCAACACAGTATTTCTCATAGGAATTATTATCACAATACTTATGATACCTTTTCACCATCTCTAACATCATATCTACTTATAATTTAAAAAGCTAATACGCCTGTTAGTGAGTTATCTGAAGAATCACAGAGACTCATTAGTAAAGAACTTAAGACAAAGATTTCCGCAAGTCTATTAGGTAAAGACTTAATAGAATACTTTAAGAAAGATGAACCAAGAATGAATTTCATTTCGGCACATCAGATCAACATTAAGGAAACTACAGAAGTTAAAAAGACCCCTAAAAGTGATGTAAAAAGGGTTATATAACGGCTTATGTTTTTAAATGTAAGAGAAAAACCTACTACAAAAAGTAGGATTGTAGGTAACTACAGAAGAAATGATAAAGTGGATTATATGAAATATAATAATAACTGGTATATAGTTGAATATGATGATGCTTTTATGTTTTTATCAGTTCAGCTTATATAACAGATAAAAAGATAAAAGATAATGTGGTTTCAGTAGAAAATAAAGTAAAAACTGCAAGTATAAAAAGATGTTAAAATGGAAGGATTAATAGATACTGAACTCAAGGATGAAAAACGGTATAATTAAGTATGCCCCAAGAGACAATAGGAAGTCTTATATGGACTTTAGAACCATTACTTCAAGAAATTCCCTCAGTATAAACTCCAGTATGGATATGCTACAACTGCAAGTAATGGAGTTAGAACTGTGAATGGAAGATATTGTATTGTTCTCTGGAAGTTATTTTACACATGAAGTGGGAAGATATGTTGATTTATATTTAGCAAATGGTACAATAATACCTTGTATTATAGGTGACTGTAAACAGGATATTCATACAACACACAATCATGCAATTGGAATAGATGGTGGCGTTTCAGAATTTATTGTTCATACTGCATCACTACCTAGAAGAGCACGACAGATGGGTGATGTTTCATATGCAGATGACAATTGGAACTCGCCAGTTGTAAAGATTAAAGTTTATAAAACTAATGTGTTTAAAAAAAGTAATTACACTTTTTACAATATATTATATATTATTTAATTGAGTTATGATAATAGATGCACTATTGTCTATTATTTAACTATAGAAAATATTTTTGAAAAAGGAGAACCAAAAATGATGATGAACGAGCAGAATAAGACCAGAGTAGTCTATTCAACGAGGTCGGGATTACTCCCAGACATTTCAGAGCCATCATTTGACGCTACCACAACAGGAGTCCGTGATTTCTTAATCAACGGAATTAACACGGTAACGCGTTCAAGACAAATTCCAGAATTTACTGCAAATGAAATTAGTTTGTACAGTATTGAGGCTGGAAAAAAACTTTACACCTTTCGTTCTTAAGTTGCCATTAGAGCAATGGAAGGTAAAGCGGAAAAGAGCTAATAGTAATGTCCTAGTGTTTTTGAGAACAAGGGAGAAGAGGCAGACAGGTCTGTCGTTCTATTACCAGAAATCTACAAGTATCTCAATTCCTTTGCTTATAAGAAGGAAGATATCGCAGCATTTAATAGCGATAATGTGAGAAGACAGTTTAGGATGTCAAGAGAAAGAGTTGCAAATCTTGAGATCTCTTAGAATACCTAAGATTAAGAAGTTTGGTAAAGAGAAAGCAATCATTTTACTTATCGACCCACTCAGAATATTCCACTTCATGTTAGAATATACTGATCGTGGTGTTAATAGAGTTCTTTGATGTATCAATCATCGAAAATCAATAAGATTCGTCAGGGAGAATGCAAGTACAAGATTAAGAAGATTGATAAGAAGAAGAAAAAGAGAAATGACATCGGTATCTTTGAAGAGCTTAATAGAGCATTCAGAGGTAAGTAATTAGTCCTTATAAGAAAGAGAGAGTAATGTGGTATGGGATAAATATGTCCCATACCACATTATTTATTCGTATTTTTAAAAACTATTTAATCATATATTATTTATGTGTAATAAAATAAAAAGAAAGGAGGCGTTAATATGATTAACGCAATATTAAGAATATTAATATCATCTATCTTTTGGTCTATTAGACCTAGATGATGATACAATATGGGATGATGATACTATTTTGTTATAATATCATCATCCATTTAAAAAAGAAGGATTAGATATATCCTTCTTTTTATTTTTATTGTATTTAAGATACTCCCAAAACTATTATTTAATCTCATAGAGAATTAAAGAAATTAGAAAGGGAATTATGTCAAAGAAATGTATGAATATAATAACTATGACCCATTTTTCAGTTTGTTTTAATATTCTGAAATTGAAATATGTTGATTATGATAATATACTATCATCAGCTAATTTTCTTACACCTGATGATAAAATAAATGTATTTATAAACTTAGAAACAGTTTTTCCGTAACCTATCAATGGTAGTGGATTTAGAAAAGAAGATTTTTAATTCATAGAGATTTTCGATGTAATTATAATTAGCAATATATTAAACCTTATTGCTCATTATAGAAGATTTTTTTAAAGATAATAATTTAGATGTAAATGTATTTATATATAGTACAGACTTTACATCTAAAAACTTTTTAACCAAACTAAATATAATGAAGATTTCAGGTCTTATTATTTTACTTAAATTTAATGAGAATCCTAAATTTTCATTATTAACTCAATAAATTGATAAATAAGATACTTCCTGATATAAAAGACATATTGTGAGTTTATTCCTAATGTATATTTCATAAATGCTAAAGATATTGATAGTAGTTTAGTACCTCAGATAGTGAATAATCATACTAAGAATAGAAAAACTTACTTATTACTGGGGATATCATTGAAACTGAGTACATATTTTTCTAATAATTTTCAATGTTCAATATATCCATAAAACGACTACATCTTACTTATCTAATAATTTAAAAGGTTTTTATAAATGATTTGTATAAAGGAATAAAGAAGTTGAAGAAATATACAAATTATATGATTCGTATAATATGTATTGTACTTTTATTATCGACACTAGGAGATAAGATAAGAAGTGTTGATAAGATATCAGGATTTGGAATATCTACTTTATCTAAAAAGGATAGTAGAACTTACAAATATAAATAAAAATAAAAATCTGATAGTAATCCTAATACTTTAAAGAATTTATTTGAAGATGAGGATGATCAAAAAGAGTTCCTTTAATAACTATTATTGTATCAGTATAAATGATATGATGGAGGAACTAACAGAAGGACAAAAACTTTTATAACAAATCAGATAGTGGATAGAATAGATGTAAACAGTTTAAGAAAATTGAATATGACACTGTTTAAAAGATCATCCATTATTATTAGAGGGGTTGTTGTAAATGATTGAGGTGAAATTATATGTGTGAGACGGGACTATTTAATTTATTTATAGGGGTTATTATAATATCATTTTGTTCATTTTGGTATTATTGTATATATTATTTACGAACATAGAGCAGAGTATAGAAAAACTTTTTAAAAATAGATAATAGAATGAATAATGTAAATAGTATATATGAAGAAATATTGGAGTTGAATACCCATGTATATTACAGTATGATGATTATAGTATGGATTTAAACATATCCATCCCTATAGATACTCCAGAAATTTATATTCCATCGATATTAAAGACTATATATGTTAATAAACATCTTTGACCCAGTTTTTACCTAATGATGATAATAAGATGGTCTCTTACATTAAAGCATGATATGTCTAATTATAATCAGATATTACAAGTATTAAATTTCTGATATAATTAATAATATATACATGATTAAGTTTGAAAAAGCTGGTGAAGACTATATGAATTATAAAAGTCGTTATAGGAAAAGAAAGTGCAATAGCAGTTATTAAACTTAAAAAGAACTTTTATGAACTAGATAAATCAATCTAGTGAAGTTATAAATAAAAAGAATAGAGGAAATTGAATATGTCGGTTCCAGTTAGATAAAGATTTTGTAGTAAGGAAAATTTAGATATATCATTACTCATGTATCATTTTTTATTAAAAGGAAATAAAGAACTAAAAATAGACCCTAGAGATGTTCTTGAACTTACATTAGAGGAAGATTTTGAACATAATTTCTTCCCTTTATTTAGAATAGTCTTTTCTATTAATTCAGTTTTAAAAACATAAACTGATACATAGTAAAGATGATGTCAGAGTGAGTTTGCGAATAGATAAAGTATATATAAAAGGAGAGAAAGAATATTCTGCTCCTAAATTATTTTTAAACAGTATTTTTCAATGTCATAGATGATATTGCTACAGAAGATATCTTAAATGATATTAAGAAAAGTAAAGATAAAAAGAATTACAGTAAAAAGAAATCTGAAAAAGAAGAGATTAACATCAGATTCTTTTCTAAATATAGTTGAATACTATCTTTTCAATAAAGAGCAATTAACAGGTATAAAATCTAATGTTAATGCAATATTATCAAAATGCCAATGTTGCAGATGCTGTAGCTTATATGTTACAGACTGCTAACTTTAAAAAGTATTAATGAAATCTCCTGATAATACTAAAATATATAACGAAATGCTGATACCTCCAATGAATGTGTACTAAAAAGGATTACAATATATAGATACTTACTATGGTATATTCAAAAAAGGTACCATCATGTATTTTGGATTAAAATATAATTATATTATACCATTTTTCAGGAGAATGTGAAGTAAATAGAAAAACGAAAAGAAAAATAACTAATTTTATAGTTCCTAAAATAATCAATACTCTAAATGAATGGGATAAACAACTTGGAAGTGTATACAAAAAGGTGATAAAAACAAATCACTTTATTCTTTTGTGACCCTGAACAGTTAGAGATATATGATTTAGAAGATTCAAATAAATATATAAATGCTGAAGAAATTACTCTTATTGATAATTACAAATCAGCTGAACAAAAATCGGATAAAATAATATCTCAATTTTTGTAGATGAAAACTGAAAACCCTTTTAATATCAAGTATGTTTTCACACTTAATGAAATCATCTACAAAGAGTTTTTAATTTAGGAATTAATAATTATGATATAGATATGATAACACCCTAATAAAAAGATGAATATCATTTTCGAAGATAGTACATTTACCAAGAAATATGATGGTAAATATGTAATAACATCAGTTGCACATAAGTTTAATAAAAGTAAAGATGGAAATGGTAAATTCTTTGAAGTAATTGGTGATGTCACATTGAAAAGATTAAAAGAATATAGCGTAGAATAGTAATATATCTACGCTATATTCTTTTTATTTATCTTCGTTATCTGTATCTCTCTTCAGAATTATCATCGTTGTTACCTTCAGAAGGTTCTTTCTAAGCGTATTAAGAATTGATAAGTAATCAGTATTCCTATCTCTTATAGCATTAAGAACAGCTCCTGTAAAATGATTCTGTAACTTCTTTGATTAATTTTGAATTGTGTATTTATTGTGACTTTTATCATCACTTTCTCCATCTTCGACAAAATACATTGTCTGATATTTCAAAACAGATTCAGTCATAAGACCAAGAGTATTGAATCTATTCTGAATAGTTTGCGTTAACTTATTAAGGTTATCAGTAACTGTCTTAGAATAGCTCATTAATATATGATTCGCAATATGGAATCATCTCATTAACAACAAAATTCTTTAAATCACCGTTAGACTTTGTCACTGGTTCCAGATTATTTGTGCCACCAACTTTTATAATATTTGGTAATACTCTTAGCCATTTCATCTGTATTTAAATTATTTACAAAATGGAATAAGTTTCTTAGTAACATCACCCTTGTCTTAAAAGATTCAATAGTTTCTTTCGTTAAAGAGTTAATATTGCTATTAAGTTTACCGATATCTTCGGTAATTGTAGTACTCTTCATTCCATCATATGGAAGAACTTCTTTACTTACGTTATTATAACTTCTTGAAATGAGTCCTTCCTTATACCTATCTAAGAATTTTTATTATTCTTATTGATAGCGTTTGCCTGATTAGTAAACTTCTTAATTTTTCATTGATAAAATTAATAATAGTATCAACGAGGTTTTTAAAGAAGAATTTTTAGGCTTGTTGTTATCAGTTATTTGATGTTGTATTATTAGAATTTTCTTTCTTTTCTTCTTCATTCTTTTTTAACATCATTTTTCTGTTTTAGCAGGTTTCTCCTCTTCACCATCTTCGAAGTGTAAATACGAGGTTATGTCCTGTTCGTACTTTAGCTCTTCTTGCAACATACTGCTTTTCAAGTTCAGTAAATATTGCAGCAGATTCAGCTTCAAATGCTTCTATATATGAGATGAAACCATCAAGTTCGAAATCATGACTTTCCTGAACTTCAGGAGAATCTTCCTTAACATTTCCATCATAAAGATTTGTAAGCTTTATCTAGTACACTTGAAAGACTTTTTAAGTCTGTCATAGTATCCTTTTTGCTATTGTATTGATAAAAATCTGAGAATCTTGGTTTAAAATCATCAAAGAACAATATTAATTCCTTGATTAGCTCCGTGTTCTTGTATTCAGAAATACTATTCTCAAATCTATCATGTAGCAATGTTATTTTTATCATTTACTTCTTTTGTGATATTTGCGATAGTTTCCATATTTCTTGGATAGTCTTTTTACTTCTTTTAATATTTCTTCATATATAACATGATTTGTATCTGTGAAGATTAAAGTATTAACATCCCAAGAAACTCTTTCTATGTTTGCAAGTTCACCCTTAAATCTTGCTTCAAGAGGAATCTTTTAATCCACTTCTATCTACAATATCATCAAAGAACATAAAAAGTTCTTCACCTTCAGGTGATATAACATCTAATCCTGGAACTTATTGAAAGAAGTGCTTTACCTATATCGGAATAAACCGAATCATCATAATGAACAACTGGGTCCTAGTCCATTACTGCTTAAAACTTCATCTATTGATGCAGTTGATCTTTCTCATCAAATGGCTTATTCTTGTAAAACCTCACATATAGTTTTAACTATATTAGAGAATATTACAACATCGCCATTTAAGAAGTATTCGCCTAATGAATTTGTATCAGTAGGCATTATATTATTTTTTTCTGGAATAAATCATCTACATCAAGGCTTTCTGAATAGAAGTTATTACAAATCATATCATAAATCTGATTACATACAACTATATTATCAAGATTAGTTTTTGATTTGAGAATAACAAGCATTGTTGTATATGATAGGATTTCAGATATATCTCTTATTGCATTATATTCAATCTGAGATACTTTCAATTTTACATCTCTACTAATATCTTCACGGGTTTTAATATTCTCTAAAGAATTATAAATAGCCCTAACTTCTACTTCTGCATCTTTGATAACATTTAAAAATGTTATTTGATTCTTTTATTGTATTTTTCTTAGAGTCGTCCCAATTCTTTACAAAAAGGCATTACAAATTCTTTTTATAAATTTATCAGTAACTACTACTCTTGTTTTCTGGAGTACATCTTTTCAAAAATTCTTTTTGCTAAGAACAGAACCACTTATTGAAATCTGTTTCTTAACAGAATAAAAGAGCTGAGTTATCTACTGAATTTTAGATAATCTTCAGCGTCAAGTTTACCATTTATTAACTTATCAATTTTTTTCTTTATATAAATTAATAAACTGCTTTATATACTGCGGTTTAATATCAGTAATTGTATTTGGATATATTGATACTTCGTAATGTCTGTTATCTATAGCTTTGGATGGAAGTACTGACATCTTTTCTGTGAAGTTAAAAAGAGTGTCATTAGGTATAGTAACACCTTCAAGTTGCTCAATAGCATCTTTTATAGATTTAGAGAGATATGAACTTAAATCTATCATCAAGTGTAAATACTTTATCGCTTAAAACTGATTTACCATTACTAATGTAATTACTGATATCAGAAATCTCTAATTTAATTCCTCTACAATAAATTTTTCCATAAGATTATGACTCATTATATCTACTTCCTTTCTACTACCACACTTAGCAAAAGAATCAAAGAGTATTCTTTGCATTGAGCTTCTCTATTAGTAACCAAATTAATTAATCCGTTTACAATACCATCTGCTTTTTACATGTTTGCATTGTCCCTTGCTACTATGCTATTATATTTACCATAATAGAAGTTTGTAGATTCATAAGAGCTGATAATTTGACATTCTAGTTGTATCAACTGATGCTCTATTTTTACTCTTAATGGTTCATTGTAACTACTAAGACCTTCATTTACTTTCTTCTCATTTGCAAGTATTGTTTGATGCCTTTTACTTTCTGGATAAGTTACCTTTTAATACTGCAATTGCACTCCATGCAGTAGCAAAATCCTGTAAATGCCTTAGCCATATTAACAACAGCACTTTTATCAATATCTTTAAATTTTTCTTTGAAAGCTTCAACTTTACCTTTAAAATAGATTTAGGGTCAATTTCAGATTTCTTACTAAGTTCAACAAAGCTCTCTCCTATGTCTTATCAAATTCAAGTGATTTTCACATCACTAATACTTAAATCTGCATTCTTGAATTTCTCAACTATATCTGCTTTTAATGTTGGGTGCCGTGAGATAATTCATTTAATTTATTTTCATAATCTTTAGTGGCGAACTTTCTATTTTCTATAGAAGTCATTATCTTTTGTAATAAAAATCACAAATTTTGTATGGAAGAAATTATAAACTCTCCAATTTTTCTCAAAAACATGTTTTGCATCTCAATAACATAACTCTCAAACTATTATCATCAAATGTGAGTCAAATAATAATCTATCACTTTTATCAAGATAATCTTCAGTTAAACTCTCTATTTCTAAATACATTTTATCATTGGTTGCATTTATTATTTCTGAAGAAATCTTCTGTATACGTTTCACCTCTTACAAAAGCTGCACTTATCATCGCATGAGTTCTCCTTTCATGTATTTTAAAATTATAGTTAGAAACGCATCTAACATACGACTTATTTCAATGTTTCGAGACATAAAATATGAAGTATATGGTAGTATCAACCATACTTCATTACAATCTAACAGTATTATTCACCTGATCCAAGAGCAGATTTAATATAGTCACCAGAATTACGTGATAAATCAAGTGCAAACCCTTAACAGCTTTAATTTTATTAATAATTCCTTTTTCTTTAACACTCTAGCATATACATATTTGCTATTACCGAGTCTCTGTATATACTGACATAAATCCATTCTGTAGACCTTTAAAGAAAATGCTTATTAAGAAGAGATTTCAGATCTAATATAATCTTTTCTCTACTTATCAATCTTATGTTTATATTTTTCTGTTGTTTCTTTACCTATTGAATTCATGATTATATTTAAATCGTTTGAATCTTTCTCCATTATAGTAGAATATCATCATAGACACTTTTTATTTGCTTTTTGCTACATTTGTAGCAATATCCATTCCAACATGAACCATAAATCTTTTAATAGGTGACCCAGTAAAAGATTTTACTTTATTTCATAAGATTCAAGGTCAACATCTTCACCATTGTCAATAGCTTTTCTCAGAGCTCTGCTTCTTTTAGAAGTTTAGAATGTTTCTTTTTCATCTTTTTCACCATCAACAACATCTACTTTATCATTTTTATTACCTTTACTAACTATATTAAGTTTTTAAATGTGTCTCTGTATGGCATTTAAAACACCAGCTATAAGTTTTATAAGTTTATTACAAGCAGATTTTATTGTAGCTCCTACTTTACTTGCAATTGATTCTTTTATCTTCACCATCTTCAAATATGAATTCGAAATCATCTGTATTTACATATTCATACATAAGATGGTCTATCCTATTTAAATCATGACCAATTGATTCATATAGTATATCCATATCTATATCCTTTCTTTAAACCCCTATTTTTGAAGCTATAGTTTTTAGCAGCTTTGACGATATATTCTGAATTTTTAGCACACCATTTTATCATATCCGAATATCCCTTATATGCTTCAATAAAGCTTCTTCAATTCATTTCCATTTAATTTATCAGTATACTTTTTAATTTGCATTGCTTTTTAATACCATTAGTAAAAACATAAAATTTTTTTCCAACATTCTTCATTCCATCACTGATACTTATTGTCGTATTTGATTTAAGACTTTCTGTGACTTTCTTTTTGATATTATTATAGTAATCATTAAGTTCACTAATATTAATATCATTTTATTTTTCCTGGTCTTATCCTAGATACTATTGAAATTGAGATAGTATTAATCTCTTTTATTAGGAAAATACATATCAGGGACATCTATTTTTATATCATCGTAGTTATGTTCTTTATCATTAGACATCTTAAGCTTTATTTTATTGAAATACTTATCGACAATATTAGTATTTATCTTTAATCTTATTCCTTGAATAAAGCTTTCAAAGTGTGTTAAATAAAGATAATCTATTTTCTTTTGCCTTACTAATGAATTCAGAAGCTGCAGCTTCATATAAGTATTCATAATCATCATCAGTTCCTGATTCATTTATTACTTTTTATATTGGCTAATGATATATTTTTATTGAAATCATTTAATGTTTTTATCGTAATAATCCATAGTCATTTCTACAGTTCTATCGTATGAATCACTCATTTCCATAATAAATTCTATCATATTATATACCTCCACTAAATCTTATCAGGGTTATTTAAATAGTCATTACCACCAGCACCATATCTTCTTACGATTCTTTTCTATCTCTTTTCTTGTCATTCTTTTCTCATATTCTTTCTTCTTTTTCTTATCAGCTTTTTCTTTTTATCTTAGCTGCTCTTTTATCTTCTTTACTCATCTCTTCATCATTACCATTATTATCTTTTTCTTAAATATAATAGTTTTGATAGATGTATTTTACAGAGCTTGCGAGATCTTTTGATCTTTTCCAATATTCCCTGTGCTCCATCTCCTACAAAAGACCCAGCTTTCTTTGCACTACTACTAAGTTTATTTTGCACATGATTCGAGCTTACTACCATTGATTTTCTTTTTGTTATTAAAATATAACTCCACGTTTAACTGCAAATCCAACAGCTGCACCTAATACAGAACTGCTATTTTTCTTTAATACATCTAATAATTTTGAGTTATCACCATTTGTAAATGTATTTACAAGTTGTCGCAATTTTATTTGTACTATTCTCTAACTGAGTTACATTATCTTCTATATTCTCAGGTAACTCTGTTACAGTATTTTCTTTCTCATTACCCATTAAAGATTAAAGAAACTTTTAGCAACAGTAATTATACTGTTTATAATTTTTCCAATAAAAATCTACCATTCTTGCAAATATATTCTTCTTCTTTTCATTTGCTACTTTTTCCAGCTTCTTCGTAAAGAAAAGCTAAATCAGACATATCACCAGATTCTGTCATAATTTTTAAATCTTGATATCATTTTTGTCTGGTCATGTGAATCACGTCAATCATATTTGATTCATATATGAGACTATCAAATCTCATTATCTATTAACATTGATTCTATAGTAAGATTATCAATGTTATCATAAATAAATGTGTACATAAGGTACTCTATATGTTATTTAGTGTAATTAATGAAATTACTGATTTATTTCAATGTTTTTAAACGGTAAATATTAGTAATAGATAAAAAGTAGAGCAAAGGTTGATTGATTCAACCTTTGCTCTACCTGCTGTCTAATTATTATTTATTATTCATTGATGTATATAAGATTTCCATCAACTTTAATATCGAATCCTTCTGTTATAAGATCAACGATAAATTCATCAAATGCTTCCAGCGCTTCGTGAATGAGCTGATGCTGGAACTTTTCTTCTTTCAGCATCAACCTCATCAGGAACATTGCTCTTATTCCATTTTTCTGCTTAATATTCCATACATATTTACCACCCGGAAACTGGTTTTCCTTTATCATTAACACGAGTAATAACTATATTACCGTTTTCTTTTTCTGCACTAAATTCCTTACCAGAATTATTGAAAAGCATCAACAGTACTATTTCTTTCAGCGGTCTTAATTGCACCTTTTATATTTATTAACAAGTTTCTGTACGCTTGATGGTAGAAACCATCCTTAACTTCATTACCCTTACCATCTGTTACAGTTCCTCTATATGTATCAATTACATATTTAACACCATTAACTTTCTTATGGATTATGCCATGTTCTGCAAGATCAAGTCCTTTCTTTTCTGCCGCCTTAGCTTCAGGAGATTTTCTCTTTTCCTTCATTGTTTCCACCACCGGTAATCTTATTTGTAAAACGCTTAATAAGATTGGTAATAGGGAGAAAGTATTTTCTTTATATGAGTAAGAATACTTGTCTTGTCATCTGAAGAACCATCAGATTTAGAAAGTGTACCTACAGTCTTCTCAATATCACTAGAAGCCTTTTTCACCTCTACTTAAGAGACTCTTTGAGTTCTTTCTTTGTAATCTTCTTATATACAACAGCACCTGTACCTGCAACTACAGCAACACCTGCAAGAATAGCAAGAGCCCTTTTTGCCCAAGCATGTGACTTAATATAAGCACCAGCTTTTTTGATCTTATCTGCAGCAGACTCAGCCTGCTTAACAGCATCAATATCTTCTCGAAAGAAACTTCACTACTTCATTGTCATCAACGTCTAGCCTTCTTAGCACCAAAGATAAATTCTTTGATTGACTTAAAGAATCCCATGATGATATCAAGCATCTTCTTAAAGATACCTTTCTTTCTTCTCATTTGTCTTCTCTTCAGCTTCACTATAAAGTGCCTCAAGTTCAGTTTCGTCAAGAGACTCAGTCATAACAACAACTTCTGCATCTCTTAAATCCTGCTCATACTGAAGATCAACCATCTCATATAGTGAGTGCCTTTTGCAAATTCATTGTCGAGTTTAATTAACTCGATATCGTCTGATTCAAACATCATTCTATTCATAATGTCGGATATCCTTTCTATAAGTAATTATTTTGTTATAAAAATGTTTTTAGAATATTTCCAGATGATGATAAGAAATCAGAGGTCATCATCACTTACAGATTCTTCTGCAAATTCATCATCATCTTCCAACATTTTTCTAAGTCTTCATTGTCTTCTTCAGATTCACCAGTAAATAACTCAGCTAATCCTTCAAGACGGAATTATCATAGATTCGCCCTGATAACTATCTTCAAATTCTTTAGGCATTTCACCTATATCATCTCGTCTGTGGATCAAAAATCAACATCAGTATTCTTTGCTTCACCTTCTTCAGATTCAATCATCAAATCTAAATAAGTATCACAATTATCGATCACTTCTTCTGATGTCAATTCACCATTGATATAACTTTTTCTATAGACGAATCAATCATATCACGAAAAACTTTCAGTTCATATGATTTTTGTCCTTTCATAATGATTTCAAAATACTAGCTATTTAAAAATAACTGGTACTTTTGGTACGTCTTTACAATTATCGCAACTTTTTACCATTAATTACATTAACGATTGAAATATATGTTGAAACAACTGTAACTATTACTGAATAGAAGAAATGGTTCATTGACATCTTCATCATATTATAACTACCTGCATATAAATCAATATCAAGATTAACATCATCTTCTATGCATTTGTCAGAAATCTCATCCATCTTATCGATAAAATAAATTAGATATTCTATATAGTATACTGCTTCTGATATTTTCATCTTTTTCACAATTATCATCATTATCAAATAATGATTGTATGAAAAAGTTTATCATTCTCTACTGCTTTTATTTAGTTTTTTCTTTTGAAGTTAGTACATTTGTCTGATTTAGAATCAGCAGAACACACTGACCCTATATCACTAATAAATTCAATCATTCCATCCAAATACTCAGTGTACTTCATGATACTTTCATCAAAATTAACACAATTAACACAACACTCTTTATTATTATAACGGTTTTCTTTTAGATATCTATATATCTTTAATATACTTTCGGCTTCACCTTGTTTAGAAAAAGAAATCTTTTAATGAAGTTTTTGTAGTAGGTTATTACTACACTACCACATGATGTTTCTACGCAATCTTTGTAAAGTTCTCTCTAAGTGAAGTTAATAAATCTTTTTGATAATTCTTCCATAACAAATTACTCTCCTCATTTAAAGAATTTTATAATAACTGAAGAGGTTCGTCAGAAACATCATTACGAATACTGTTAATACTCATATTCTTATTTTCTTTTCGAATCTCATTCTGTGAATCAAAAATAGATTTAGAGGATTTCACTCTTATGAAGTCTGATAATTTATTTAGTAACTAACTCAGTTTGTTTTTGATTATCTGAATTCTCTTACCTGCAGAGATATTTCCATTCATCTCGAGTGTTGTTTTTATCTCATCTCGAGAAACTGTGCTGTACATATCTAAGTATTCAGATAACTTATTTCTGTTATTATATATTTGATATACAACTTCTCTTGTTATAGGAACGACTGCAATTACGCTGCTAACATAACTGCACCGATACCTACAAGTGTAGTACCGATAAAGTTATTACCTTTTCAAGAGCCATCTTTTCATCATTCCTTTATACTCTTTTCCAAGTCTACTCTGTGTTGTATTAAACTTTAGAAAGTTGAGTGAAAAATAAAACTCATCAGCTCTTAACTTAGTATTCTTTAATACGATTTTTAATATCATCAGTATCCGTCTTCATGTAATCTACATAAGAATACAAAAGAGCTGTAGTTGTTTACTATACAGGAAGTATACATGCAATTATATTCAGTAGTAACAAATGATGAATTATAATCTAATTCGTATGAAGATGATAATTTCTTAAGATTATCAATTGTTGTCTGTATTGTTGATACATGATCAACTAAGTCTTTATTCTGGTATTCAACAGCTAACTTTGATAAAGTATCCAAAGTTTCAACCATTTTATTATAACCAGAATATTTATCGATATGACCAAGTGATTTTGGTATATCTCCGAAATTATATGTCCTTTTTCAACAACTGCATTGAAGAGTTGTTCATAGTACTTCCTTGTTACAGGTGAATTAGAATCTTCGAGAATATATCTTACTTCCTGATTCTTCTACACGAATATTATCATTTTCAGAAAGTATCTTAATTGATTCAAAGTATGGATCATACCCCTACAATTGTTCGACCTCCTTTCTTTTTGAAAAAATTTTCATTATCTTGCTATCATCCTTCCTATTTCTCTTCCGAGTTTATTTGAATGCATAGCATTGTCTTTTTCCAGAGTCTCTATTGAGTAATTCTGGAATGTTGAATCTCCGTCATATAAGATTGATACTAAACCAGTACCTTCATCTACACAACAAATGCCATCAAGAATAAAAGAACTAAGTATCTTTTTAGCATTAGATTCTTTCCTAATATCAATACCATAATTATTTAAGATATCTTCTACTTCATAAGAAGTAACTATTATGGTAGAATTAGGTATAATCTTTCTTACAAGACTAAAGCTATCAGGTTCAACTTTTTACTCTTTTTAATCTCTTTAACTTATTAAAGAATATTGATTTACCTGAACGCTTATTGATTGCATCTTGTTTGATATCATTTAGATTAAAAATGATATCTTTAAATAATGATATTTCCCCAGTTGTCCATCTTAAGAGTTTAAAAAGTAATACTTTTGTTCTGAAGACATCTAACGATATTATCAATCATATCCTGTGACTTCACAAGATGAAGTACAGTCTTAACACCTACAACGAAATCTACATATTGAACAAATTCTTTTTATCATTAACTGCTATAAGACGAACTTGAATACCGTATGGAACCAAGTCATTATTTTTCTTGATATCTCTATCAACTAATTTTGGAGCCTGAAGTCTTTCAGTCTGAGCTAATCTCTTATCTCTCTTATCATTCTGATTCTTTAATGCTGTACCATCAACAACTGCTTTAGCAAAAATCAGTAGCAGTTATTGCTTCTTCTTCATTATCAGCCCCATTGTAAAATGATATAGGATTAGTGTTATAAAGAGATAGAGGATTTTTAAGCAATTCTCATTTTTATCTCGTATCTGAGTACTTACAGATTTAACCCCAGTAAACTCAAGGAATAATGATTTAGATTCATTAAGGTAATAAATTGCCTTACCATTCTCATCATCAAATTCAACTTCTTTCAAATTTAATATTCTGATGTAATTTCTTCAGATAATTTGAAGCGTGTCTGATCGACTGAAATGTCAAACATTGAATTCATTGATAACCATGTCTGTGTAAATGTAGCATATACCTGATCCAAAGTCCTAGCCATTGTACTAGCCATATCGGTAGGCAAAATGAATCTGCTACTAAACATGGGAACTGAAATGTTGAATCATTTTGCTCCTCGAGCTACTGATTTAGTATTAATCTTCATAGAATTAACTGAACCAGCAAATTCAGTACTCTTTTACAAGATTTTCTATATCAGCAATTACGCCCATAAAAGTTTGGTTTCCTCCTTTTAAGTTTTTAAGATGTTGTTTCCTATAAAATTCAAGAGAACTATTTTTATTTATTCTGTAGTGCAGGTTATAATATTATTTTTATGGAAACGATAATATTATAAAAGAAAGGAGATATTAAATTTATGACAAATGAAATGATAATATCCATTATTATTATAGTGATATTAGGAATTCGAAATATACTATTGATGATTGATACATTTGATATATTTAAACATCGTGAAATATTTGTATTACATGATAATATGGAAAATGTTGATGAATTATATGGTAAAATTCTTGATTATAGTTTTTATAATAAATCTCAAAAGTATGATTTAGTATATAAAATAATAAAAAGAATATTATATTAAAAATTTAATAGATTATCTATTAAGGACTACTATCAGACAGTATTACAGATATATATGTCGCATATAGTTATATTACATTTACCAGATTTAGCGATTCATATTAACTATGTGAGATTATGAGATACAATGACATAGATGATATAAAATTATTTTTATTCTAGGAGGAAAAACATGAGTAGAGCAGATGATATTTTTAAAAAGATGTGTGATATTAAATGAAGGAATGTCTTCAGATGAATTTGATGTCAGGGCAAGATGGGAAGATGGTACACCTGCACATACTAAAAAGCCATTTTTCAACTTAATGAATATGATTTACGTGAAGAATTTCCAGCACTTACTTTAAGAAAAACTGCATTAAAAGCAATGGATGAAATATTATGGATATACCAAAAAGAAATCAAATAATATTAAAGATTTGAATTCTAAAAATATGGGACCAGTGGGCTGATGAAAAAGGTACTATTGGAGCAGCATACGGATATCAGATAAAGCATTCCATATATATAATAAAGATATAACTAACATGATAAAATCTACCTAGATGATAAGAAAGAATATCTTAATACTATAAGTAGATTGAAACTTGGATATCCATCACTTGAGAAATCAAAAGAAGACCAGAATGTATACACACTTGACCAGATGGATACTTTTAATTTATAATTTAAAGATTATCCATATGGAAGAAGACTTATTTTATCATTATGGAATGTTAATGAATTAGATAAGATGAATCTTCAACCTTGTTGTTGGAACTGTAATTTTTAATGTTACTAAAGAAAAGGGAGAACTCTGTATTAAATTTATTCTTAAATCAGAGGAGCAATGATGTACTTGTTGCAAATAACTGGAATGTTACACAGTATGCGATATTATTAATGATGCTTGCTCAAGTATCAGGTATGATTCAGGAAACTTTATCATATGATTTGTGATGACATATATATGATAGACATATTCCACTTGTTGAAGAATTGATAAAGAGAGATACATATAAAGCACTGAAAGTTTCGCTTGACTCTAGTATTAAAACTTCTATGAGTTTACAGTTGATTCTTTGATTGTTGAAGATTATAAAGCAGGTGAACAAATTAAAAATTCCTGTAGCTGTTTAAATAATAAAGAAATGAGGTAATTGATAAATGATAGCAATCGCATGTGTTGATGATAACTGGGCAATAGGAAAAGGCAATGAATTATTATTTCATTATAAAGAAAGATATGGATGTGTTTAGAAAAATCACATTAAATAAATTGAGTTATAATAGGGGCAGAAAAACTTTTGAAAGTCTTCCTAACCAGAAACCTCTTCCAAAAAGAAAGAATATTGTATTAACATCAGATACTAATTTTTGAGTGTAGATGATGTTACAGTAATCATTCAAAAGAAGAAGTATTGGAGTTGGCTGATATGGATGATGTTATATTAATTGGTGGAGAAACGCTTTTATAAAGAATTCATTAATGATTGCAATATTGCAATAATAACTCATGTTCATAAAAAAGTTGATGGTGCTAATAAATTCTTCCCTGATTTAACTACTATGAATAATTGGAAGAAGTTGAATCTGAATTGAATCAGTGAAAAGTGTTGATGGGGAATGAACTTGAATTTAAGATGTATATGAATCTTAATTTATAATAAAATAATTGGAATAAGATGATATGTAATATATATTACATTATCATCTTATTTTTAAAAAGTGAGAGTGTGGTAAAGGCAATACCACACTCTCTATATGTTTACACAGAAAGAAAGAAATTAGAACCATAAACAATGCTGGCAAAGAAGCATCATACTGGTTAAATATATGTTTAGAGTATATGTTTACAGTATATGCATATTCATTTGCAAGATTATTTATATAATCTAAATTAAAGTCCTCAAATTTAAGAGCTTTTTAACATACTTAAGCAAGTATACTCTTTAATTGATTCTATGAATGCTAATTCTTCAGGAGAACCGACTCCTTCTGTAACTCTGCCATATTCAGCCAAAAGTATTATATATATATAATATTACCAAGCTGTCCTGAATTTACAAGAGAATTAATCTTATTTGTTGAACCAATCATAACACCCTCAACAATGTAGGAGTGTAACTTAGTACTATTTAATCCTCTAAGTTCAAGAGCTTCTTCAACCTTCTCTTCAGAATCAATGTTAATATCTTTTTAGTAAGTTCTGCTTCAACTTCTTTAAGTTTTTCTTTTCTCTCTTTGCTCTTGTAATTTCTGACATTGCAGTTTCTTTTACATTATTATTGATTATATCAGAAATTTCATCAATGTCCAAATCTTTACCAATTATATCAATCTTTCTAAGTATCTTCTGGAGAATTAAATACTAATTCATCTACTTTGATATCATCGATATTTAATGCTTTTATCTTTAAATCTTCTTCAGCTTCTGTTTCAGCAGCTCTCAAAAAGCTTTTTAATGAAAAGCTGATTTATTCTTTGCCTTTTACTTCTGTTACATAAGTATCGATATCTTCTCCATACCTACCTTTATAAAGTTACCGAAAATAATCTTTTAATTCATTATCATTGGTACTTTATAATCATCTGATAAAAGGTACAGACTTCACATTTCAGATAAAGTTCCATTTACTAAATCTTTTTAAGTTTATCTTCTCTTTATCAAGGACTCTCTGAGTTTAACTTTGGTACTGTTAGTCGAATTTCTTTAGCTTTTGAATATCTGATCTTTGTTCAACACTCCGATGAAATCGATAACTGTGCGTTCACTATCATTTAATTTTGTAGTATCCATGATATATCATCCTTTCTATAAGTTCTAATCATTTTAATAATATTGTCTCTATATTATTCCATGAAAAATTCATTTTCGTAATATCATCAATATCATACCAACATTTCAGGTACATACCATCTTCTTTCATCAACATTAAGATTATTTATATCTGTAGTGTAGTTATTATAGACTAGGTATTTAGTAACATAGTTGTTTATATGTTTGAATATGATATGATCTATAAAAGCATATGTATTCTCCATATTTCTTATTGTTAGATATATGAACAGATGATAATCCTTTATTATTAAGATTTTCAACTTGTAATATACTTCTATTATAGGTATGTTTATATTTGTATCTGTACTGCAAACCATACATCAAATGAAATCTAATGTTAACGGTATTTGACTCATTAGCATCTCTATTAAGAAGCTATTTGCTTTTACCGTAAGTATTATAGAACTTCACATCAATACCAGTCGATTTTCTAAGCTTATTGTTAATTATATCTTCTATGAATAAGTAGTTATGTAAAATGTGTTGAAGAAATAATTCATTTTATCTTTATCTGATATAAATTAGCTTGTACAAACGGTATTAATTTAAATTCAGCATCCATGATATCATATGTATAATTTATACCATCTATGGATGCAGTATGATCCATTATTCAAAATAACATCTTGCAGAATTAAGATATTTAATGAATGTGATAGGATGCGTTAGTGTAGCATATTCATTAGTCCAAAATATACTTATTATAATTCTTCTATATTCGTTTCCTACGAGAGTATCATGTTCATAAATGGATGATTTGTAATACTATTTAATTCAAGAGAACCATCGGCATTACTGAAATTCCTATTATATAAAGTAAATATTTTTACAGTAACCTTATCAAGGTCCAATATTTATATTATCATTATTTGATGCATTTACGAGGTTCTCGTATTTAGTCAAAGTCTTATTATTTATAAGAGGTTTAACTACGGTAGCATCAACATCATCACTTATTATAGCATTATTTTTATCATATTTTACATATTTATCAGGTTTGAGTCGGATGCTCTCTATAATACTCTTCTGTATTACCATCTCTATACACAGTATCCTGTATTAACCTCAATTTATTGTTTTGAGTTATATGGTCATTTTGTAAGAAGAGATGCTTTTGAATGTAATATTATCATTGAATCACTCATAATGTGATGGAATCATTTCTGAATAACAAATCATACTATTATCAGTATCCATAATTGCAAGTATTACTCTCAAATCATTCTTTTTAAGAGAAAATCTATCATTCAAATGATAAACAACTTTATCTGGTGCATTTGGGTCTGGATCATCTGTATGAATGGTGGAAATTTCTATCGATGGTAGTTGATGACAATGAGATAAATTCATATACCTTTATCTTTACTAAACTTCCTACTCATATACAGCGTATACATTGTAAATTTTATAAACATGCTTTTGATTTTGATTGATAAAGTCAAAGGCTGACAATATTGTTTATATATGTCATGTACACATTTGTGATATTACTTGATTTCAAGAATCTTATCAAGAAAAGGATTAAAAGTATATAAATTTAGATTCAGATGGATTGTTTTCAAAGCATTCAATTCTATCTTTTAAATCCCATACATAAGTTATATCTTTATATTTTTCTTGATTTAAACTGTGCAAAAGAACAAGCTCTTTTTAAATATACTGGAGCATTGTTGCCTCAGTATCATCTAAAATATAGTTTGTTTTCTTTGTGCTACAACTTGAGTGTATTCCTGTTTATATCTTGTAGTAAAGAGTTTCATTTCTTACAAAGTCTATACTTTTATTTTTTTATCTTTAATTGAAGTGAATAGTGTGCCAGGTCTCTAATATGAAAACACCTTCTTCAATATTATTTTAAATCATAAAGATTTTCAAAGAAAGATTAGAGTGTATTTGTCTTGTAAATATAATCTTCATTATTGATAATCATAAACGCTGAATAAATACGCTCATAAATATCATCTCGTTTTTAGAGAAAATTATATTAGTATCACCACCATACCTACTCTTGTAGTTATTGAAGAATAACTAAGTCATTCTCTGTAGTAAGAGCATTATGAGTATTATACATCTCATTTATAAGACTCTGTATCTCATTAATACTCTTCTGTTTCATACCTCTTTTAGAAGCACCAATTGGTTTTAGCAAATGTGATGTAATTGAGAGGATACTGATACTTTTCACTATAATAACAGATATTTCATTACCTTCATAACTATCAAAATTACCTTCATCGCCTTTTAGTTTTATAAAGAATTATTGATAACCTCTGAGTTTGATTCAGGTATGAAATATAAGTCCTGAGTATTAAAAGCTTAATCTTATCTTACCATTATCAAATAACTGATAATAACAGAATGGATTCTTTATAGGCTGAGAATAATCAAGTAATTTTACAAGATTGACATATTTTTGCACTTGATGGTGATTTATATAATACATCAAATCCTGCAATCTGATCTTCAAACTCAACATCTATGATAGTTTGCTTTTATATCAGTATTAATGATATTTTCATGTATAACTTCTCTCTCATACTGATGTACATTTACTTCAAGAGCTAAGAAACCGTTTGAGAGATCTTCTTTATATTAATATACTGATTATTTATATAGACAACGAGTTATTATACTCTTTCAGTCATATATCTCTGCAATGAACTCGTATCTAACATCATTGTTATTCGTCTTCTTTAAAATAGTGATTTCTATATCATAGTCAAGAGAATATGGAATATCTTCTACAGCCATTACAGTATTCTTATCTATATAAAAGAAGAATGAATTATTATTTCCGCCTTTAGCTGCTTCCATACACTGTATAATAGATTTCTCAAGAATCAAAAGAAACTTTCGCATAATGCAGCTGATGAGAATATATTATCAAATTTAAATAATGAAGCATAACTATAAATAGAATCTGTTAGTTTTGCTTGGTTAGGGAAACTCTCTCTATACAATAATGAGAGGTATTTAGTGCATCTTCTGAAATATTTGATATTAACTCCGTTGTATAACCTATCATACCAACGGTTCTTAAATCTGGATTAATATCACCGAAGTACTCATCAATAAGACCATCGGTAACATATACCCGTAATTATCTATATAATTACAATCTATTCTAGGTTCTTCTATCATTTTCATCACCTCTTGATATTAATTTTTACCATAGTAGCACTCTGACAATCGATTACCTCCACCAGCATTACTTCCTGTACCTGTTCCTGCTTTTCCGGTCGTTATATATGGTACAACTACAGCAGGCTCAGATTTTAGTAGATTTATTCCATCTACATTAACTACTATAGCAGAGCCATTAACAACAGATACTCCTTGCTGAGTTGTAGCTTTAATCTTAGACTTGTTATTATTCTATTACAACACTTTCATATGTCTTATTTGAGAGTTTGATAGTAGCTACCATTTGATTTATTATCGGTAATATCAGGAGATGCTGCAGGTGTTGATTCTTTCTGAGGTTTAGTAGGTTTCTTGAAATTAGCGTCATAAACCATTTTATATCCTGATATATTTTAGATCTTCTTACTGTTATTCGTTGCGACAACCTTTTTATTAGGTACATTTTTAGGCATTGAGAAATCTTTTGATGGGTATTCGTTTGAATTTCTAGGTCTAAACCCTAAGTTTTAGTTGAATTTCATGAGGTAACATCATCTTCAACAAATTGAATGAATGGTGCTTTTACCCATGTATCTGCAACATGACCTGTACTAGTCATCAAATGTATTAACATAATATGCATCATCATCCGTTATTCTTGAATTATAATTGAATTCAAGAATACTATATGGATTAAAGTCTTCTTTAAATGAATACTGATAACTCATATCAATTTCTCTAGGAGTTACTAAACTCAGAACTCCAATTGAATTGTGATGATGGTATCTGCGTTGATAAACTCCATAGTATTTACTCCAAAATAGGATTGTTTCATTATCTTCAGCAGTAAGAATAAAATAAACTACGATGCAGTATAATCAAGTACTTTATTAAGTATTGACGAATCTGCAGGTGCTATTTCTCCTCTGGAACAACCATTTATATATTCAACCCATGCTTTATATGAAGTTTATACATGGATAGATTCTATCTTCCATAAGTTTAACACTTATACTATTAGCAGTTTTAGATTCAATTGAGTTTTTACCGAATGATATCTTTATATCCTGTATATGTTTTCACCATAACTATCTGTCTGGATAACCTCATCATTTAATGAGAATGAACTTATATAATTTTGATATCATAAGTAAAAATCGTTATCTTCACCATTATTTGCAACAAGACTTTTTAATATATTTTTATCTTGCTGATGAATAAATGAAAATAACTGATGGTACTTTTAAATTATCTACAAGACTGTAATTCTTGTCATTTAATATATGACAACTCGGTCTTGTAAAAATACATGAGCATATCCATATCTTAATAATAGATTTAAATTAGGTACTTTTTAAATCTATTATAAAATTTAGAATATTTGCTCATCATTCTATTCATTGTATCATTAGGGTTTTGGAATGAATACTGTGTTATTCATCATATTTATTACTTTAGTATAATCACGTATTGAAAAACTCAGGAGTATTCTTTATTTCGTTTCGTATTGTCCTCTTCGTAATGAGGTCTTCTTCACTCTTTTTCGCATCGTCAGTTTTTCTAAGTATTTCTTTACTAAAAAGCTTTGGTAGAGTCGTGAGTTATTCCCATTGAATGAGGGAAAGCGAAACATTAAACATTAACGATCTCTTTACTTCTCTACCATCATTGTCAGTACTATGTTTAGTATCATCATAATCTTTTGTACTATTTATTCCATTTTTAAATGTAGGCGTAAACCATTTTATCGACAGTAATTTTACCATTAATTTTTGATAGATGCGATTTATTATCGATAAATGGTATTTGTGTTTTCAAATTTATAGCCACTATTCACCCTCCTTTTTAAATATTTTTAAGAGTTTGAGCTTACTTGAATGTTTTTATTGATAAATATATAGAATAATAGAGTATATTGTGTTTGACTTTATTTTAAGTATTTTTATAAGAAAGGATAATATAATGAAATATAATGGATTAGTTATTTTCAGATATACATGTAGGGAGCAAGTGACCTTCATAAATTAAATGAAGAATTAAATGAATTATTTATAGACAAAAATAAATACTATGAAAGATTTAGATTTTGTAATAGTATGCGTGACTTTTTTGACCATAAATTTTATCTTAATAGTAATGAAGCTACTATGGCATATTTAATATTAAGGAATATTATTTATGCTTGTAAAATAGAAATATTAAAATTGAGATTTATTTATGGTACAGAATCACATGAATGTAATCAATATGATATAATGAATTTATTACAATTATACGATGGAGTTCGAGTAATAAAAACTGTAGAGGAAGAAGAACTATTACCAGATTTGAATATTTTGTATCTTCCTGAAGAGTATATAGTTAATAAAAGTAACTATTATAAGGATTACTTTTCGAATGTTAAAAAATATGATTATATATTTGGGCATGGTGTTATAAGAGAAGTAATGAAAGAGTTTGCATTAAAGATAAAAGATGACGACGATGATAAAAAAATAAAAGAGCACCAGTATTTACATCAAGTGAATTACTAAGTATATGTAAAGGACAGATTTATTTTGGTCATTATCATATGAATGAAGAGTATGAAAATAAAAATATTTTCAATATCATCATTTTCAAGATGGAGATTTGGTGAAGAAAAAGAAAAGATTTTTATCATATAACTTTGTAATACTGATAATCATAAGTATAATCAAGAATTTATAGAGAATACTTTAGCTGATGAATATAAAACAGTTAGATTTGGATATGATAATGATATATTTAAATCTGAAGATAGATTAAAAAGAGAAGATAGATGAAGTTGAAAATATCATTAATAGGAATCCATATAAACATATGAAAAGTAGTTTTAATATTCCTAAAGATAATGATAACCCTGAAGCTATTATTAATTACATATCAGAAAGATTAAAATATAAAGATAACTTTATTAAATCAGAATTCACTAATGGATATATAGAAGAGAGGAATAAAATAGAAAATTATGATAAAGAAAGTAAAGAATATTCTTTCATATTTGAAGATATTCCAATAGAAGATAAAGTTCATCTATTTATAAAATCAAAATATGAAAAAGATATACCTGTTAATATAATATCAGATTATTTATTTAAGTCATTTGATGATTTAATAAAAATGAAAATATAGCTGATGCTAATCAAGCATCAGCTATATTTTTATTTGTCTTTAATTAGTAGGATGGGCGTATTCACCTTTAAAATTATCACTAATATCATTATCTATCATAATAAGTCCATTCATCTTATCAAAAATATATTCTTTTTTTCTTTTTATTACATTTACTTCTTAAAATATATTTTAACAAGTTCATGAATAGCTGTTGTTACATCTGGTGTTGATATTAACCCTCTAAAATTATAAATATCATATAATACTTTTTCTTTTTATCTACAATATCACATATTTTACGAATTTCATTTATAAAATCATTTGTACTCATAAAATCGGTATATATTAAGTAATGATATTTACATCCTGCCACTTTATTTTTTTATATTTATCATAATTCCATGATTTTTCCACATATTATTACATACATTTTTACATATAACCTCATAAGCACTAATTAGTTCTAGTATAACCTTAGGTATATTTGATTTGAATGTATTATATTTTTACACTGTAAAAATATAAACCATCACTTTTGTTACTCGTAATTTCTCCTATTTTTAATTAAATCATGGTCGGTGTCAGGTACATCAACTGTTACATATTTTGGTATTTTTCTTAATCTTTCTCATATCATTTCTCCTTATTAAATTTATTATATTAAAATAATATATTAATGAATTTATTTTTCAATAAAAATAATATAGGGTAATTAAAAATAAATAAAGAAATATGGTTTGCTACCTTTATACAAGGTAGCAACCATAAAGTTTCATTAAGCTCTTTAAGAGCTTCTTCTGAGCTCATTTCCATATCGAACGATATATCATCTATATCGTCAAAGAAAATGCATAACAATATTACCATTTTTCCTTCACATGTTTTAAAACATATTCCATATCATACTTCATAAATATTCCTTCCCATTTTTAACGTCTTTGGGCTGACATCATTATTTTACTTACTATTTACACGAAAATAATATATATATAAATAAGTAAAATGCGGTAATAAGCCTTAATAATAAAAAACATTAACCTAACACTATTTAAAAATAAATAATATTTATTATTATTTGAAAGGAGATTTTAAATGGCAAATCTTATAAACACCAAAGTTGAGCCTATGGGTTTGATGTTTATATCTGAAGCTACCAATACACCAGGTGTTGTAAATAATCTTTCTAGAAATAAGAATTCTGATTTATTTTTGTAATATCTCGATACCAATCTTCAGGATTTCGATGTTCTTAACAGAAATAAAAGATATTACGATGCATCTAATGTAATGAGCCAGATTAAAGATAATCCTAAATTAGTTTCTCTTATCCAGACTGGAGGATGGTTTGGTGAATGGGAACATCCGTTTACAGAATTTAAAAGCAGATGAATTTTCTGCAAAAAGACTTAGATGGTTCCTCCTGAAAAGAGAGCATTTAAGATTTTAAACCTTTATTAAAAGGAAATGTCCTTACTGCTACTATACAGTCAGCACAAGGTCCTCTTGGAGAAGGATATGGAAAAGAAGTACTTGCAGGTTGGATACCTCAATTCTCTGCAAGGTCATTTGCATCAATGATTAATAAAAACGGTAAACCATATATTCTATATGAATGAGCTTGTACATATGATAGTCCATGGTATCCATCACATGCTTGTGCACATATGACATCAACTCCAACTGTTACTGTAAAATCATTTACAGAATCTGTTAATGAATCTGATACATATTATGAAGGAGTAATGGTATCTCTTAAAGATATTCTTAAAGAGATTTCTAACACTGATCCTAATACAAATATGATATTAGAATCATTTTGGACTTACTCTTGAAAATATGGAAGGTTTTTACAGATGATAAGAAGAGAGTTATCATAAAAGATGATAACAATGTTATTTATGCGAATATAAATCCTAATACAGTTAAAAAGTAAAAGATTTTTACGCATCATTTTAACATAAAAAGAATCCATCATAATATATATTATGATGGATTCTTCTTATTTATTTATTTACTTTCACTCAATTCTTCACTAACTTTGTTAAGATTATCTTCAATTTCTTTATACATCTCTTTTTCAAGTAATCCTAAGTCAGCATCAACATCGCCTATAACATACTTGTCATTCTGAAGTCTTTCTTTAAGTAACTTCTGGAATTCCTTTTCTGTTAATATAGGATTTTCTCGTAATATATCTTTTTGTATCTCTTTCATTCTCACCATTAAGTAGAACTGATATTCAGTACACATATAAACAGTTCCTTTCATATTCATGTCTACTAATAGTGCTATTATCAATTACTTTAATAGTATTATCTTTATCTCTAAATTCAAATCCTATTCCTATTGACTTAAGAGTTACATTAAACAATTCTGCTGCTCTTGATGTATATGACTTATCAAGATTCATAACACCATTTTTCATTGAATATTGATGCTACAATATCTCTTCTTCCTTTTACAGATGTTCTATAAAGAGCATGGAACAAAGCTATATCAACAGGGTATACACCTATTGAGAAGTTGAGTGATTCAAACTCACCAAATCTTATACAAGAACTTGAACTATGTTCAAGATGAGCTTTTGATTTAAAGCTTCTTGTAGGTAATTCTTTTTGGTGATATTGCTCCTGCACTTCTTGCACTAAACTCTCTTCTACCTGATTGCTTAAGTTTTATACAATACATTTCTCCTATCCATTGTTTAGTGAGTGTCTTAACCATTCTTCCCCACTTATTAACATATACTGTATCTTCTTTAAGATATGGAAAAGCTTCAAGTGCTTCTAAGCAACTGTAAAATAATACTTGGTCTTCCCATAATGATGGTATATGTATAAGAAAACCAAAAATCTATTATATCATTTATAAACTTTTCTTTAGTTGCTTTATCATATTTAAGATAGTTTCCATAAAAACTTATCATGTTGCTTTTTTATTAAAAATCTTTATGAACTTGAAAGCCTCATCTTCTTTTTCTTGAAATGACTTTAAAGTTTTCATATGATTTCTTACCTGAGACCCTACACCCTGTTATAAATAACTCAAAGAGTACCATACTAGTTGTTCTATTAGGGATTGATAAAATACTTAATATCAGTTTTACTCTTCTTCCATCTTCAGTAATTGGCATAAGTTCATCAGGAACAACTTTAGAAATAACTGTTTTTATTACCATATCTTCCTGATGTTTTACAACCTTTTGTAAGAGGAGATCTTCTAATCAAAGTAACAACTATCTCTATATTATCGTAAATATTATCTTTTCTCCACTTACTCTTCTTGTCAATCATATCTCTTGCAGTCTTATACATGTAATCAAGCTCACTTGTATAATCTGCACCAGAGTCCATTATTTCAACACAAGTATCATATATCTCTCTCCAATACTTATCCTGTAATTTAGCATATTTATATATCTGCTCATAAAATGGTGAATCTTTTTGGTTTCATCATTATTATCAAGAATCGTAAAGTCAATTACTTTCTCATCTTTTTCTATATAATATATATCATCACTTGGTTGAATTTTTCTTAAATTATCATCATTAAAATCATGCAGTAACTGTGAATTGAATAGTCTTCTTACGGCAACAAACTTACCACTTACAAAAATCTCCTATATCAGGAAGTGGTTTTATATTCATCTTTACCGCCATATAAATTAATTAAATAATCATTGCTATTTAAAAGAATTTTTGAATGTATCTACTTCTGTTGAAACAAATATATTTTTCCAATGATTTGGCAGCAACTGCAGAATCTTCACTAGTTTTCAGACATGTTAGTATACATTGTAGTTATATTTGCACCATATGCATAATTCTATATCATCGTCATATGATATTGATTTATACAAATTAGTTCCTTTTGTATTTCATCACCTTCAGACAAACTGTCTATAACATTATTGTCATATTCATATCCAAAATTCTCAGTCAAATCTTCAGCAGGTATTCTATCAACTACAGTATATCTGTCATGTTTTTATCATATAAAAATAAAACAAAAATTTCTGGTTTTGTCTAATATATCTTCATATTTTTCAATCTTTTATATATCAGTATAATTCTCATCAGTTTTATAATAACTTGATGAATATTTACCTACAGTATTTTCTAGTCCTGTAAATACTTTAGGTGCTTCATTATTAATGATATTCATAAACTGTCTTGTATGACTTGTGAACATGTTCGTTCTCATTGAATTGATATACTGTGGATATGTTAAACCCGAAATACCTAACACTGCTGGTGATCCTTGTAATGTATTATCAACAATATTCAATTCTCAACTAAACTAAACTTTTAACATCACTCATACTCTTTCCTTCAAACCTCCTTTAATCCAAAAATGACATTAATTATAATAATATAAGTTAAAATAATTGTGGAACATATATAGATTCTCAACAGACATCTTTTAAAAATATAGATGTCTGTTGAGAATCACATTTTCTAGATACTTTCTTGATATAGATAGTACTCTATATCGTCATTAATTTCTTTTTCTTCTAACCTTTTCCATTTTCCTATTAATAAGTTCTTTAGACCTTTTAGTATATCTTTTTGAATTGAGCTGGCTCCTCCTTTTCTTTACACTGGGGGTTTTTATTACTTATTTCGAATGGTAAAACATTTACTCCGCTAGTATCATACCTAGTTTCAACAGTAGCTTCTTTCGATGCAACTGCTACAGTTTTTCCATACAAAGATTTATCAACTTTAAAATCCCTGTACTCTACATAATTTCCATATGTTCTCCAGAAGTTATTACAGTACTTATGGTATCTATCCATTGTATCATCTACAAAATATTTTTGATGTTGATGGTAGATTTAATCCACATATGTACATGTCAAGGAGTAATTTTAGAAATCACTTCTTGATATTAATTCTGAATCATTAATTGCACCTTTGAAGTCATTTATCTTAATTTCATCAATGAGAAAACTATGGATATTATATGGTACTATATATGATATCATGTTATTCATCAATAAAAATAGGGACTTCATTTTTGAATAGTCTTATTACACATCGATGATATTGCCATACCTTGAAGTAATGTGAGGTTGTTTTTTTATTATCAATATCATTTAGCATAATATAATTGTGTTGACTTTGCAACTCCACGATTATTACATTTATCTTGGAGTACAAATATCATTCCTTCACAACCTTTAGAAATCATCGTTTCTCTCCTTTCTTTAAAAATTTATATAAAATAAAATAGAGATGTGCCGATTACCATATGATAATTACCACATCTCTATTAAATTTTCAAATATTATTATAAATTATAAAAGTTTTGTTCTGCTTCTGGTACCTCTAATTCTTCAGGTTTTTACACCAGATAAATTAGTTTCAAGCGAAGGTACTACACAATCTTTCATAATTTTTATACAATTTAGGATTTGCTTTTAAAATCTTCTGGCATATTAAGAAGTGTAAACTTATCTTCCTTATTATCAAGGAAATAGTAACCATTTCTATTACCATTAACGAATCCTAATTCTTTTAGCATAGTCGACAGTGCTTCTTACCATATTTATACCTGTGTTCTTATCATAAATAAGATTAAAGGTTTTCAGTGCTGCAGATACTCTAGATTTTATTATTTCTACTCTTTACTTTAAAATCCCGAGAATCCATCATCTTCATCAGAATACTTCTCACTTCCAACAGCTACAAATCTTAATAAAATATGAGCTAAGAATCTAGGCGTATTGCCACCAGGAGAGATTCATCTTGTTTCATGCCTAATATATCAGCTGCAGATTTAACCATACCCATAGGTTTATCTTTTAATCTGGTTTTATACCTATAAGTATAATATTAGCTTCTTTTTAAATACATAAGTATTTCATTGAAGAATCTTCCTATTTCACCAGTAAGTCTCATTCTATCTGTCTGAGATGATACTTCTTCTAATTTCTCTATTGTCTTTTTATCTTCACCTTCAAGAGACATTGTTATTGTAGCAATAGAATCAAGTATTACTACCGTTGGCTCATAGATAATAATATCTTCGCCAAACTCATTTTTCTTTCCTGTATTATATTTATATACATCAGGATTATGAGTTTTCTCATTATATATTCTTATAATAGATGCTTTCATATCTTCAAGAGAACACTTTTCTTGTCTAAGAATATATTTACCTTCATTTATTTTATCCATTGGTAATTTAGTAAGAGCTTGTATTCTTGAATAGTTCATAGCTCCTCTAAATCATAATGTATTACAGCACCATTTTCAAAATGGTCTAACTATATTAGCTGCTATACTTACAGCAGTTGCTGTTTTTGATGTTGATGGTTTTGCCTATAAAGAGAACATAGCTTCCAGCAGTTATTCCTAAATTAGGATAATCATACTGGTACTCTCCATTTTTATTAAATACATTAACTCTATATCCTAAGTAATAATCCATTACTGGAAATCCTGTACTATAAGATATTACACTCGCATTGGCATCAAAATAATTATCTGCTTTTTCCCTTTACTTAAATCATTAACTCTTAATGCTTCGATTAACTGATTTGCCATACTTTAATCTACCTTTTCTATTTAGGTGTATTTTATTATAATATATTAATCTTATCATCAGAAAAATATTACATAATTACACCTTATTTTTATTTTTATATCAAAATCTTAAAAAGATGTAAAAGAATTTATAACACTTTTATGACCAACCTCAATAAAAAAACAATAACTTTAATACAGCTTATAGAAAGAAGTTTAACTATAATTTTATATAAGGAGATATAAAATGGACAATACAGAAAAATTAACATCATATACAATCGTTATGTTGACGGAGAAATTACAAGAGAAGAATACGAGTTAATGAATAGTGTATTTAAACGATTACCTATTATGGAATCATACCTTAATGATGAATGTGATTATACCACATATCTTTATAATTATTTTAAAGAAGATGCTGCGGCAAATATCATGGATGATGCTAGGTCAAATAGTAAAATATATCTTGACAATTTTAAGAAAAATCATAAAGAAATAAAAACTAAGATTATCTACAATCGGAAAATATATAAAAGCAGGGAAAAACGATGAAGCATCTAAAAATGATAAACGAAACAACTATAATCGTTACTGAAATGATTAAAAAGTTCAAAGCTATACCAAATAATGAATTTATATTTGTTGCAAGAAGCTTGGTTGATATATGTAACATAACAACGAATCTGATTGGAAATGAAACAGGTGAATCTATGTTTAAATCACTTAGTAACGTGGTTAAGGGATTAGATGGTGTTGTAGATAAAGATACATTTGAAAGCTATAAATTTACCATACTCAACATTTAAAAATTGGAAAAGCAATAGATATATCTTTTTCAGCAATGTCTATATATACTATGATAGATAAGGCTAAACGAATGAAAAAAATGGTAAAAGATGTTGGATCAGTAAAAATGTTTGTAATATCATCTTTGAAGAAAAGTATAGTAGCTTTATATATAAAGTTATTATAGCAAAATCGATGAATGATATAGATAAATTGAAATTTGCAAAAAGATTTAAAACATGCAAAAAGAGATAAAAAAATATTATAGCAGCAGAATAATATCTGGTTGATGAATAAAAATCATTTTGAGTATGTGGAAAAATATCAGTATAAGAGAGATGAAATGGTAATTATGTATGATTACCATTTCATCTCTTTTTATTTGACTGATATAACAGTCTGCTTTCTCTTTTTCTTTGATAATGCTATTGTCTGTGGTTGAGTCTTGTCATCAATATCTGAATGTTCATTCAGAACTATATCGTATACACCTTCTCTTGATGTTGCAGATATAGTTATACCTTCATCAGTGTATTTCATTAATTCATCAATACCCTATAGAAATCTACAGGGTTATCATAGTCAATAACAATGTAAGTTTTACCTTTATCTTTAAATTTAGTTTTAAGGTCTCTTATCATATTGAAATAGAAATCACTTGGTTCTGGAGATGGGTCAAAAATATAACCCATCTATTTTGGCAAATGGTGATAATACACCACTTGTACCGGGATCAGAATTTCCACAAACCAATATATCAATTTTTCCTAACATACTAGGATGCGAATCACGATATTTTTCGTATTTATAATATATTATGATTACCATAATACCCAGACTATATCTTCATCCACTATATACTATTACATATATAATGGAGCCTCCCGTTTCGGATTTTTGATGTTATCTCACCTACATTTCGTCCTATTATTGGACCTACTCGCTTCGTTGATATCTCTATCAACTTATGTCAATCCACCTAGATTTCTCTATTTATGTATTTCTACATATATGGATGTCTAGCTTTCCCTAGTCGTTGAACGTTCCTTAATAATATTATTTTTTTCCTTTCATAAAAATTTTTGTTAAATTATAGAGTTTTCTTATATTTTTCTAGATTTACATTGAACAATAGATTTTAGTGAATTATTATTTATATTAAGTATATTACTGACTTCCTTAATACTATATTTACCTGTTGATAATAGATTTAATGCATCATGAATAATCTTATCATCAATAGTACCACTTTTTCAAATTTATTATAACCACTAAAATCAAAAAAATAGAAGATATTGCAATAAAATCGGTTCTTTTTAAAAATTTTTATTCTACAGTTTTTATATGGGACATTTTGTAAATTTGGATATTTGTTTTGGGTAAATTTGTTTTCCTCTAATAATTCGCATACTTTAAATATTTGATTATTCGTAAGTTTCGTATTACCATGTTCTTCTCCTTTAGCAACTCTATGATTTCCAGACATATACATTTTATATATATTTTTCTTTAGGAGTTAACCATTGCAAGTTATCTATATTATTCATATATCGTATATTATTAATATGGTCAACTTGTAAATCTTTATATGTTAATCCTTCTTTAGTATATTTTTCTGGTATTGGAATAAAAAGCAATTCCAACTAATCTATATGCTATAAACAAATATGTTTTATTATTTTTAAAATAAATCGTATATGAATAATACGGATTATTCTTACCCTGTTTTAATTTCTTATTTTTATATTCTGTGATTTTTGGTTTTAAAAATTTACCAGTTTTTTTATATTTACACACCTTCCGAATGAAGATATCTTATAATTAGTTTTTCTCCATTAATTATAATTGGTTTAAATATTTCTTTTTATTTTTCATATTTTTCTCTATAATATTATTAAGTATTCGCTGCTGATTGTCCAATCTTAAACATTGTCACACTTTGGTAGTTTTAAGCTCTAAAGCAGTTTCAGCAGTTAAAGAGGTTTTACATCTATATTACTATAGAAGGGGACAAAAATACCTATCCCAATATTATTACTATTATTCCCACCTCAAACGAATGTGGACCTTTACTTGTATATTTAAGTTTTGACCAGAAGTTCATATCATTCACACTATCATCAAATCTTAATAACCCAGATTTATGCATCTTCTGAATGAGTATATCTCCAGAAACTTAAACATTTTCCTTTATATTATCTATTGTAACCTTTATCTCCAAGAGATATTATACGATTAAGTCTCCTACTAAAATCTTGTGTTAAAAGGAGCGACAATATATTCATTACATCGTAATCTCTTATTATTGATATCATAGTTATCTTTTAATCTTAATTCATTGAAATGTTGCATCTGCCATTTAAGTAAATCATATGCATTATTACAATAAAATTTAGGAACTTTTTAAAAATCTTCTTTGTTGTTTTATCAAGTAACCTATTGAAATATTTTAAAATATTCTTTCCTTTATCATAATTATTAGGATTTGATAACTGAGCTATCCATTTAGTTTCATCTTTTAAGACATCTATAGTTGTCCTATTAGTTGATATTAGCATGAAACCACCTACAATAGAACGAATAAAATGGGTTTCTCTGCAAACTGGTCTCTATATACACTCATATAGCATTTATTTGATAATTGGAAATACATCTTATCAGGTTCTAATTCTGCAGGTAATACACTCATAAATTCTACAACATCTCTTATACCGAATTTATCCATAGTATACCATAATCCATTTGCTAAGAAAAATAGTATAATTGGAACTTCTCTCTTAAAGATGTAGACATTGTAATATGGTACCCTATATTCACCTCCTGCTACATCGTTAACATCAATAGTATTTCTTTTTACAGAAACGGCATTAACGATTTAAGGGATACATCTGTCGATGTAGTATATGTAGATTTCTCTACTAACTGATATATCATATAATACTTTTACCCTTGATGTGATAATATCCATTCTTATCTTGTAAAGGTATAAGCATTGATTTTGTTAAAGGGTATTTTTGATATGTCTTCTCACCTGTTGTAGAGGTCAGTCTGTAACATAGTAATTTCCATATTTACTGTAAGTAGTCCAACCCTATCACTATCTACTAATTTAATATCAAATTTATTCTTTTTCTTTTTCTCTTTTAAAAATATATTTATTGATATCGATACTTGATTCCTTTATCTGTAAAAATAAAGTCTTTAAATTCAATCTGTTTTAACAATATCAAGTGACTTCCATGCATCAATAACATAATCAATTAATGGTAAATCTGCTGATTTGTTAATAAGGGGAATATTTAATTCTTTTTCCCACTCACATACATAGTCTTTTTAATCCAAGTCGCAATACAATCGCCCCTTTCTATACGTTAATAGTTACATGAAATTACTAAAAATATCCAAAAATATTATGGCGTAACAAAATATTTATCGTCACGCCATAACTTATTTTATTTAATCTTCTACTGGGGCACTTGTTATTTTATCGCTCTTGAAATCAAGTTTCAATCCGATACTTGGTCTTATATAGATATCACCAGTTTCATCCTCTGCTGATTCTCTACAACCAATTGAAAAACAAGATAAGAAATTGATTTCGAATTCAAATTCATTCATTTCTTTTCTCTTGATCTTCATATAATTTACAAGTGTCTCATATACTGTAATAAATATTGGGAATACAAGTTCGCTTATTCCAATATTTATATCAATATCTTTAAAGTGCGTCTAAAGCATCAACACTATCTTTGATAAAGTTTTTGGTGTGTTGATACTGTTCTGGCTCAACCATTCTGTTGCAAGCTGAGCTGCCTTTGCATCAGGATCTCAATACACTATCATCTTTTTATCGATACTTAATGGTATCAAAAATATCATGAAGTTTCCAACTTTTTCATTTTCTTCATCATTATTATTATCGTACCCAATCTCTAATCTATTAAATAGATTTATTTTAAATTCGGAATACTTGTCATGAAATTCCATGAGCTGCTTTAATACAAACTTCAAATATCTTTGAAAATGTACTTCCTACTAAGATTGCATCATCATCAAAATTTGCTTTTAAATCTTTTTATAAATGATGCTTGCAGCTGTTCTGCAAATTGTCTCGATATGCTCTTTGTCTTCAACATACTCTCGTTGAAATAGTCAATGTATCTTTCATCACTCATTAGTGTTTCCCCTTCCTATACTATTAATATTTTTCTTATACCCTGCAATGACATAATAATTGATGGAAAATACTTATTCATCTTAGCCATTGGATTCTGGGTAGTTGTTGTAAATAGTACAACTGAAGTACATCGAATGTAACATCAAAAATACTAATTGTAGTATATCTGTTATTTGTTGTTACTGATATGAAGTACTTTTTCTGAGAGAACCTATTTGGATTCTCAACTTTCTTTGTATACTTAGAAGTATACCACTATGACCATCCTTGTCTTTTGTTCGATGATTCAAATAAATCAACTGAACCTTTTTCATTATCGACATTAGAGTTTATAGTGTTAATTATAATACTCTTAATCTCGTTTAGACACTCCTCTTCAGGATTTGTCTTCGGTGTGTTTTCATTGACAATTTCTTTCATGACTTTCAAAATCTCCTTTCAGATTAGATATTTTATTTTTGGTACGAAAAATATTATATAAATATTATAATCATAACGATTATAATAGCAATATAACCATTATTACCATGTAAATAATATTATTACGAATAATATGAATGAGATAGTTATAATAATTACATTAATCCATCCCATTCATAATTATAAAAAGTATTTAAATATAGTTATCATTAATATACTTTTCTAAATCATCTTTTAGTACAATCGGTATTTCATACTTTCCAGCTTTTTTTCTACTTTAGCAGACATTGTATTTGTTGATGGTACAACTAGAACATCAATATCTTTATTAAAAATAATCTGATACCAATCCCCAGTGTTTTCTATAAGTTTTTGCAACATATTATCCTTATAAGAACCATCAAGCCTTGTCTTAGTGAAATATAATTTATAGTTATATTTCTTTTATCTTCTTCTTTTATAGTAAGAATCTTTTTGAAGTTCTCTGATTAAATCTAGATTATTTTAATCCCTTCAATAATCTTTTGTGATGTTTTACTCTTAATTCCAGAATACTATAAAAATATTTTCATTCCCATTAATAGAGAATTCTATAACTTCATCAATTGATAAGTATGATAGCAGAGTCTCAAATTTTCTTTGTAGATATTCCATCAATACCTATGGAACCTAGTAATCTTGATGTTGTCTACTTCTTTATTATCATTAATTTCTGAAATCATATTATTAACCTTATTTATACCAAATCCTGGAATCTTTTATTATTTCATCTTTCTTATCCTCAATTTTATAAAGGTCTTCTATTGAAGTTAATAACCCTTTTGAGAATAGAGTTTCCTACTGTAGCATCATGATATTGACTGTATACCCATTTTTATGCAGTAGTTAATTATTTTTCCTCTTATTCTACATTTTACAGAATGGATTCACACACTGCAATGTAGTATTATCATTTTGATACTTCTAGGTACTCTCCACATTCTTCACATTTTACGGGAGCTTTATAGGATGGTTTCACTTCGAGTACAATTACAATCACTATCATCATAAGTTGCATAAGGAATTATATCATAAAAGTACTTTGATTATATCTCCTTTAGCTAACCCTAAATCAAGAAATCTGCTATAAGAACCAAGAGACGCTCTTTGTATATCATTACCTTTCATCTAACAGGTTCAAATATAACTACAGGATTTATTTTACAAATAACCCTGTTGTAAATTCTATCGATTACTTTAGAATATCGTCTTTTCTTCTGTGTATTTAAAAGCAACTTCATATTTTTGTCTTTCATTTTCTCTTCCTAATATTTTTTGCAACTTAGGATTTGTCAATTGTATCACACAACCGTCACACCTAAACTGTCCAAATACATTTTTATGATTAAAAGCAAACTCATGTATCTTTTCAGTTTCTTTTAATAAGCATCTTTCAAATGGATATTGAAATACTTCCATTGCAAGTTCCTGTTCAGATTCTTCACCATTATCTTTCATATATGAATATCTAAGAGGAACTACTACAAGGTATTCAACATCATCTTCAGAAAAATTGTCACTGTTTAATATAGCTGATACTAAACTCCTTGTGTTTTATAGTCTTTTTCCATATCTTTCATTATATTCTTTTAACTTATCATTTCTTTATCATACTCTGTTTTAAGACCATATTCATATTTCTCAGTGACAAGAAGACTTTTAAAAAGAATTTTTGAATATGTTAGTAATATCTTGGGCAATATTTCTTTTCAGTATCTCCTCTTGTTAATGCATGCTGCAGATTACCGTATTCATCACATTCAAAAATACAACTAACACCATCAAATTTAGGGCATCAATAACTTCTTCATTATAAAGGTCTATATCATCTCCTGTTATTTGTTTATATCTTCTTTCAGTTTGCTTAACCCAATCATCAAGTGTCTTCGAGATTTATTCTTAATGATATCTTCTTCTGTTATTTTATAAATCTTATCAAGAGTTCCTCTTAATGATTTATACCTATGATTTCTAGTACTGTTACTATTTACTTTTTCTGTAATAACACTTTCATCATTAGATATACTATTATAGTATGATAATAATTCATCATACTCAGAATCAGATATTCCTGTGTCATATCCAGTATTATTGTATATATAGTTGCAGAGTTTGAGAATTATCTTAAATAACTTCAGATAATATTCATCATTAAAATCTTTATCATCTTTTTGTAATATGTGATAACTTATAAAAGATATCATTCATTTTTGAGAATGAAATAATGACACAACTTCTTTTAATACGCCATCATTCTCGATCTCATCATAATACTTTTCGTAACTTTTCATAAAATTCTTTCCATAATATAAATCCTTTCTTATTATAATTTATTTGATTGATATAAAAATAATATATAATATTAAGAAGAAAATAGGATATAGAGATATCTCTGATATCCTATTATATAGATTTTACTCTATATCACCTATCCCTTCTACTATAAATATTTCATCAATAAAAAGCTTTAAATTTATCAGGATCATAGTATTTTGATTTTTCTGTAATCTAAAAATCAACTACACTTTTGCAATTATTTAAAAATAAAACAGTATCCCAGAATTCTGTTGTACCATACATATCATCAGAAAGAGTTTTGGTCTAAACGCATATTTAGTATACTCTTTACTTGTTAATTCTCTTGTAATTATTATCTTACTTAGAATATTACTATGTTTATTCAATATTGATAGATATGGTACTTTGAAATTTCTTGAATCTTTATCATCATTATATACATTTAATCCAACATGAAGCGTTCGATGGTTTATATCTCTATCTTCAATATCTTCTATCTGTTCTATAATGGTTGATGGTATTTCGTTCATATTTCACCATTCCTATTTTAACGGTATACATTGTAACCCTGCAAGTACTCTTGTTCCAGTATTGTAATTGTGACAATTGATTCCAAAAATACTACCACAATGTGTACAAAAATAATTTACATCTCGTGTAATCGTCATATGTATAATAAATTGTAAAGTTTGCATTTAAATATCATTTTCTCTTGTTTCAGGAATATCTTCGTATGGATCTTTAAAGAAAGGAATATTAAATTCTGAATTTTTGTTTTCCCATTTTAATTATATTTGCAGAGTGTGTGTAAGGTATATATCCATCTCTATTACTTGTATAATTAGTCTGGAATCTACTACATTCAATTTGGTATGCAGTATACATAATTCCTTCGAGATTAAACTGGTTCAGTGCTACAGTATTCACATCGAGGTTTTGCAGAAATTAATATATTCGGTTCTATTAGGAATAATATTTCTATTTGCAACAACAATGCTCTGCATCAATATATTCAAAATCTCGTAATTTCCAAGAATTTTTAAATAATATAGATATGTCATCTCTACCTATTATTCTTAATATTAGTCCGAGTTTTGCTCTACCAACTCCTTCTTTTATGAGGTATATAATCAAACATACCAAATATTTGATATCCTTTTTATTCCGCTATTTTCGGTTACTGATTCACCATCAGTAAGTATATCAAATAATTTATTGGTTGATGATTTGAATTTTTAATAGCAGAAGCAAAGCTTGACTTCGGTACGGTTGTACTGGTTTTTATGTTTTTCACTATGATCTTCAACATATTCAGGGGTCACCTTCTTCAAATTCATCATAACTATGTCCAGCATTTTTCTTCAGTACTATGAGGCCCCTCTATTATCCAATTTAAATTTTTATAATCTAATATTTCATCAGATGTAGATTTGAACATCAATAAGAAAAGCATATTAATAAAAACATGAGTTTGATGCATTTCTATAGTCCACATCCGATCATCTTCTTTGATATTATTATTTTTCCGCTAGTTCAATAACATCTTTGAATTTGAAGAAACCATTAGATTCATCAATATCATTAGTTGGGCACATTGATCTTAATTTTTCCAGCATGTTCCATACCTAAAAAAATATAGGGGTATAAAATTTTTCGTGATAGAGTATGATTTGAATTTATAAATGGATAAGAAACCATATTTTTCTGATGATGGTAATTCACCATATGGCACTTTTTCTATAATAAATTCATATTTTATAATGTTTTTGGTAGAGTGGTTCTGTATAATAGAAGATGTATCCGTCTTTACCCCCACTCCATCATTGCATTTCCCTCATAATTAAGATTTGAAATATCAGACGGAGTTCCATCTTCTTTTAATCTGTAATCAACAGGATTTAGATAATAATCTACAGTACCATCATATTTCAGCATACAAGGGCGAGGTAAGAAAAATGCATTACCCCCAACTTCCTGGATTAAAGTCATACCAGTGTGTTGTTTGATTATATACAAATCTTGCAGGGTATAATTTTGATTAGTTCCTGTATACTCTACTATCTCATTACTTGCACTTTTATTGAAATTAAATCTAAAGAGAATCGTTCTCTATCATTAACTGTATCTGTTGATAAGTCTATGATATGACAACAATCATCAAGAGTATGTGTACCAGTAGATGATACTGGTATAATATATATATAATAAGTTTTTGACATATATAACAAACTACCATTATATGTTTTCATCATATAAAATTGGTTTTGCCAACATACTTATTACATCCATCTCTTATATCATTGAAATAGTACCTAAATTTATATAAAGTTGATGATGGACCATGTACATATACAGCATCGTGTGAATCATATCTTGTATCCAGTAAAGCTTCATCTGGAAGCTTTACTGGAGATATAAAACAATTTAGTATATTTCCATTGAGTGATAGTAAGATCCTTTATCCAGTTGTAGGTCACTCAGGATCGCTCCAAGATATATATATATCCCTTTTTACAGAAGGGCTATCATAATATTTTTTCAAACCATATCTGAACATCTTTTACTTGAGATAATTTATACTTTATTAAATTATCATTAGTTTCATCTGTAATATTTTTCAAGTGTATAATATGCTTCTTTTGCACTCATACTTATACCTCAGACACTCTTTCTTTTTATTTTTGTATTACCGTTTTCTTTAGAAATTTCAGTTATCTTCTTATATCTTTTATTCGTTGCTTTTAATTGTAATTTCTGTGGTAATTATAGTTTTACCATCTTCTTTCGTAATAGTATTTTACTATCTTAGTATCAGTAGTTTCTGTTATTACAGTTGTACCTGACACTTTTCAATAATAGTATCTTTGTCTATTAATTCAGACTGATTTGTAAACATATTTCTCTCTATAGAATTAAATATGTCGTCAATACTCTGACCTGTATCATGATATATGTTCTTAGTACTTATCCTTATAGGGATAGGATTGCCTGCTTTATCTACAAATTTAAAAATTTTTCATTTTTATATCTCCTTTTTCTATATTGTGCATTATTACCACCAATAACTGGTGTTCTTTTTGTCAGTCAAAGGTATACATGTTAATCCGAATGTATATCTTCTTTCTGACCCTAAGCTATGAATCATCTTCCATTATACCATCAAAATAAAAATCACCTACACCATAACCTCCTACTGAAAAATAATTTAATATCATCCGTAGTATTAATTCTTAATTTTTGATGAATATCGTCCAATTGAACTGTATCGTATATACGGTTCCGAATACGCCATGTCAACTACGTGATGTTGGAATTATCATATTAATAGCATGTAGTATTATTAATATACTTTATTATTTCTAAATTCCATTACATTTTGCATATATATTTTATTATATTTAGATTCTATGCGCATCTAATGGTATGTATTCATTTGGAACCTGCGGGGTTATCATTATTCAAATCTTTATCAACGTTATATATATATTTAAAAATACCCATTGTCTAATGTTTTATCATCACTATTATACCTCATCTTACTATATATATAGTAGCACGACGTGTGTCAATAAAACAAACCCAATGTTACTCTTCTTTTTCTTTTTGTAAATAAACCACAATACATTCCGAAAATTTTATTAAATACGCCCCCTTTGATGGAGATATATCCATACTGTGCATTTGTTTTATGTCCATCAAATAATCCAGAAATAAAAATCTGTATATTTATCATCTCCTACAATAATATTATTATCATTAATAGGGAGGTTTGCCATCACCCTTATCAAATACAACTTTAGATAGACTTGGTGATTTGAACATTAATATTATCAAAAAATAACGATAACTGAAGATTATTAAATGTATCGACATTGTATATCTTGTTATTAATATTTTTGACATAATGTAACCCAGTAGCACCGTATGCATAATCGGTACTAGTTTGCCCTGAATTAAATTTCATTAGTTTATTTTTATAGACATTAGTTCCATCGCTCTTTGGTAAAATAGAACGAAGAACTCTTTTTCCTCCAAATTTGAATTCGTGCTATCATAAGAGTATACTCCATGTGTTATTCCAGTATAGAACGCATCAGCCATTTTCATTTTTATAATTATAAAAATTCCATGCATCCATTTTCCTGTACACCATATGAGTACTTATTGTAAAAGTACCCCTTTTATATTATCAGGGAGCTGGTTCATAACTACCAATAAAATGGACTAACTGTGCCATTTAAATTATGTCTACCCCACTCCATCATTGTGCATTACCATCGTAATCAGGATTAGAAATATCGGAAGGGGTCTTTAAGTCTATCGCGTCTTCTATAATCCCTTATATCTAGATAATAATCTACAGTACCATCCCATCTTAACATGCAAGGTCTAGGAAGAAAGAATGCATCTTCCCAACTATTTAATTTAATATCAACTATATTATCTGTTGATGAGACATTATTATTTCTATATGAAATACTATCAGCAGGTTTAAAGAAACTATTATCACAATCCTGAGGGTATGTTACCATTTTATTTGGGTCGGAGTAATATTCGTTTAATTTAAATTTGTATACAATAGCATCCGTTAATGATACTTGTAATACACATTCTTTATTCATTGCACCTGATTTTGTATAAGGATAAATACCAATAATAACTTTCCTGTTATCCTCATTTCTCATAGGTTTGCATACTATTATATGTGTGAGTATATACAAAAATCATCCTCTATAACAAGTTTATTATGGGCGATTCTGAATTATATTTTTTTATCTAAATATAGATATTCTTCCATTGTATTTGGATTATAAATATCTTGATTATAAATTATTATTATTCCAATTTTTACATAAAATTTTACACCCTCAAATAGTCCTGATTTCCTAAAAGATTTCTGAGCTTCTCGTAATTTTACATAATTCGGGTCATTAAAATTATTAGTATATCCGCAACCAAAATGTTTGGTATATTTACAGATTTACATAACATCATTAATAGAAGATTATTAATTGATAATTGCAGAAACTATCTATAGTATAATTTGAAATGTTGAATGCTTCTCTTTCTTCTTCATCGTTTAACATATTAAAATTAGACTCAGATATGTGCCCACATCAAGGGATCTATAATCTTTTTCCAATTTTTCTTAAAAAGAAACTTAGATGTAAAAATTCATTACGAAGATCTCCCCATTTATCATAAAAATTCCATGCTTCCATAGTATCATTTAATTTATGCGTGCTTATAGTAAATACTCCACCTCTACCATCACTATCTGGCATATACGACCAATAAAAAGGTTTATTATCATTACTCCATCTCATCATTGCATTACCTTTATAATTGGGGTCACTTACTATCCGATGGGGTTTCCATCAATATCTTCACTACATTATTTATATAATAAACACATTTCCACTATCGTTTAACATACATGATTTTGGTAAGAAAAATGCATTTTCCCATTCATTATAGTTAAACTGTATGTGCGTGCTTGTATCAGTACCAACATTTACCATATTGACTCTTTTGAAGTTTTTATTATCATATAAGTACTCTATCATATCATCAGGGTCTGCTACATCCTCTCTCTCAAAATGAAATCCATATGTTTTTACATTAGATTCTTTTTACAACTTTATCATATGATAACTTCACAATCTTTTCTATTAAACATATCATTTTTCATCTATTGAAAATATTCCTAAATGATACATTCATTTTTCTGGAATAGTTTCATTTGAATTACATGTGATTGAATATTTTACGGTCAAACTATTTTTACTATATACATTATAACTATTTTTCTCTGGACTAAGTCCATCAATATTTCTTGCATTATCATAAATAGTCATAACATATTTAATATCATCTGTATCTTTTTGAGAATACCTCTCTAAGTCTTCACTATCTAAAAATATTATCAAAAATCTTTAGCATTTGTTGTCATTTTGATAATTGTCTTTTCCATTTTGATAATATATTACTTGCAGCATATATGTTATCTGGGTCTTTCCATAATAAATTAGTAATTTTTGAAAAATGATGGAATACCCAGGACTTTTTCTGCATTGTCTCTATATTTAAATCATACCTTATATTATCAACTGGACCTATTATAAATGGTTTTTCTCCAACTATTTTTCTATTTTTCAAATCCATCGATTATTATTTCAGCATCAGTAAAACTCATATATACACCTCACTTTACACGCATTACCCATTGTTTTTAGTAGGAAAGAATCGGTATTACAGATTTACTATCTGTAATACCGATTCTTTTATTTCTACATTATTTCTCTACATTACAGAAGTCGACACTACATCTTAATCCTTTATATGTAATGAACTTCTTTACTTTTACTGCTATCTTATAGAATCAATTATTCCTATAAACTTATTTTAGCGTCTGTTAATGCAGGAACATCATATCTTAAAAAGTCTCAATACTGCTTTTAAGAGACCTTTCATTTTATTCTATTAGAAATCCTTATAATATACTTCTTTGAAATATCCTCTGTTACAATTTTGAAAAATTCAAAATCTGTTACAAGTCCTAACTCATTGAAATAGTTCTTATAATTCTTTCTAAAATCAGTCCATTTACTCTTATCTGTTCTTGGTGGTAAATATTTAATAGTTCTTATTTTACCATCAAAAAGTCTCAACATGAGCTCTTTCACCAGAAGACTGGACTGGGCACAGTATTTTTCTCTGAAGTACTGGGAGGTTTTGGTTTAGGGTTGTAGGTGGCTCTGGTCCTGAATCTAAATGAATAGCCCCATTATTATTTTCATTACCTGTATTTTCATTACCTGAAGGTGGAATAACTTCACCTGTAGATGGTGGATGCGTTTCTTCAGGAGGTTTTAGGTACTGGTGGGGGTTCAGGTTCTGGGTTATGCCTCAGGCTTACTAGGTGCCACAACTGGAGGTGCTGGCGGGTCTATTGGTGTTGGTGGTTTTGGAGGTTCTGGTTTAGGTTTAACTGTAATAGCAAATTCCTTTGTAAACCTCCACACCTTTAATGCCTAACGGTTACTTTATTATTAGATTCACTAAGAACTGTGCCGTCTTTTGGTTCAACTTTATACAATCCTTTTTCAACATCTATTTTTCACCATTATCATACACTTCTTTTTACCACTATATCTTTTTACATTTAACTTATCACCCGCAGTATACTCAGCTATGTAGTTACTAACTTCAATACCAATCAATGATTTTGATGATACTCGTATATCGAAATATGTTTTTTTGCTGAACTATTATATGTATCTCAAACTTCAACTGATGTATCAGTTGTTTTTAATTAGTACCTTTTTGGAATACTTGTTTCGATGTGTGATATAGGAACTGTCATTTTTACCATAGAAATGGTTCCGTAAGCTTCCATTAATATACCACTAAGATCTAATTCTTCACCTTCGATATAATTCGTTTTTAGTTGGTGGATTTACTACCCTGACTCTACTGATATCACTGACATGGATTCTATAACTAACCGTTCTGTAACCAGTAGCTTCATCTTTATCATCATACTTTTATAATTACATTTTTAAATCCAGATTGTGTCAGTATATCACCAACTTTTTGGTGATATTTCATAATCATTAGTTACTGCTTCAGATCCATCTGAATATACTAAAGTTACTTCCAATCCATCTGTAGTAAATTTTTCAGATTTTACAAATTTGGTTTTAGATGCGGGTTTTGTAATTTTTAGTTCGACTATTGCTACCTTTTCTACTTCTTCTTTTTCTCTCAGCATTACAACATCCCTCTTTAATTACTATTCAAATTTTGATACTGTGCAGCTAATTCCTTTACCAATAATAAACTTCCTAAGTCTATTAGCTTCTCTCTTTGTATCAAAAGCACCAACAATTTTAGAGGATTTAACAACTGGAATATCGTAAGATTTTAATATCTTTACAAACATTTCAAATTTTTAAATCTGATGTGTTCTGAGCTAACTGTATATAATACTTATCCTTTAGCCAAGTAAGTGTTGATAAATCAGTCTCAGTATCATTAAAGTAAACTTCTCTCATTAAGTTTATCCTTGTTATCCTTTCTCCAACCATCAAGCTTTTTCTGCTGGAGTTTTAGCAGGAAGGAACTTAGAAATAGGAGATCTCTTTTGTAAAGGTTCTATTAATTACACCTTTTCTCTTTTGAAATATTCCTCATAATTTTTCAATAGGAACTTGATCTGCTTTTCTTGTAGACTTTTTCTTAGTTGCTTTTTCTTTCCAGAAGAAGGTATACCGGTCTCACTTGGTGATGGAGATACTCCTTTCGCCCTGAGTATGAGTTTCTGCTGGCTGAGAACCTGTTCTTCCTAATGTTTCAGATGATGGTGCTCCACTTGGTGGGTTTCCTTCTGCTCCACTATGTTCAGACCTGTAGTTTCAGCTAATGAACCAACACCCTCAATTTCAGATCCACTAGGACGACCTGGGTTGTAATTTCTTCTGTACCACGATTTCTTGTTGCCATCTTTTTAATTCCTTTCATATAAAAATTTTAATTAAGTTATGATAATCTTAAAGATTTGTATAGTGTCATTACCGTATTTTTACTTTGTATATATATATATTATTTTCGTGTAAATAATAATAAAAATTGTCAACCCAAAGACTTTAAAATGGAGAAAGAGGTTATTATGAGAACAGGAAATACTTGTAGTTTTAGAAAATGATAATATTGAAGATATTATTGATGGTCTTCTTTGAAAAAGAAGACCATTCAAATAATTCAAGTTACAATATTAATTTATTTTATAGAAAAGCACCTTCTCAATAGGAGCAGATGCAGATTTATGCCTTTATGCATCCAATTTCACAGAAGCAATTCGTTTAATAAACCTTGTTACCAAGGTTTTATAGAAAGGGGTTGAAATTGGTAAGAAAAAGAACCATGAATAATCATGGTTCTATTTTTAATTATTATCTTAAATTTATATATTATATTTATGTAACTAATAAATTATATTTAGTCATCCATAGACTATAACATGGAAGAAAGAGGAAATATGATAAAATTTAAACTAAGATTTGACAAAATTAATGAAAACACAATAAAAATTGCACAACTGACCGTTGATAATATCATCTATTACAATAAAAATAGTGATAATACTAAAATTGTTATCAGTTTCAATTGTAGAATATTATTTTTCAGGAAATATAAAACACGCAACACAGTGGCTGAATATTTTTAAAAGATATTGTTAAATTACCAAAGAAATAATTATAAAATAGTAATTATTTAGTCACATAAACGATTATAAAAAGGGGAGATAAATTTATGAGTGATTTATTTGAGGGTTATTAATGAAGTAGATGGAATTATAGTAGATGATGAGTTGTATTTTTATCATTCGATACTGATATTAAAAGCTTGGTATAGAAATAGGTTTGATTTTGTGATAATTAAAAGGAAATAAAATTTTAATTATTCCGGAAATACTCATGAATTTCAAAATAAAGTATTTCACAGTAAAAATCATCAATTACCCGGTTTTATATCCATACTGTAAAGAAGTGAATGATGCGTGTACTAATAAACTTAGTACAATAATCGAATGTATTGCATCAGATTTAACATATCTTCCAGTTAAATTTATACCAACTACATCAATTAAAAACTATGTTGATTTATATGATGAACCAATAACTATTTATGATGAAAATTTCAAAAACAAGACACCATATAGAATTATCAGCGATTACGTTACCGCATTTGTTATGGTATATGATGACACATCTGATAAAAAATATATAAAGGAATGAAGATATGTCTAAATATACTGATGATTTAGACTGGTGGTGTGAAGGTGATATTGATGAATTTGAATATTACAAATACTATATTGGACATGAATGTGATGGAATGGTTTGGGTTGAATCAGATTTACCATCTGATGTGTTTTCCAAATACACCGCCTACAATTAAGATGCGACCATCTGAATATCTATCAAGTATGATTAATGAATTATGCTATATAAACCCTTATGTATTATGAGCATATAAATATATGTAAATGCGTAGAAGGTATATTTAAATATTTAATATTAGAATACCCGATTTTATATGGGACTAATATAACAAATGCAACTGAATCGGAATTAAATGATTTGCTTGAAAGATATGATGGATTTGTAGTAGAATCTAGCATAGTTACTGATTCTGATGATATTTATAAAAAAATATATTCAGAATTATTTTTCAAAAGATGAACCAACGGTATTTGATTTCCACCGACAGTTCAAACACCTTAGAGTTCATTTAAAGAATTAAAAGAAATTGTTGGAAAAACTGTAGATCCTAGACAGTGTATAGATACATGGAAGATATTGTAGCTTACGGTCTGCAATAATGACACTGAGAGATATGTTGAAAGATTTTGACAAGATTGTATCAGTATATCGAACAAGATGATATATATTAAATATAAAGAAAGAACCAATGTATTAGCATGGTTCTTTCTTTTATTTTAAAGTTCTTCTCTTAATGACTATTAACCATAAGACCTTTTTGTAACTAAGTCTGTATCTATACTCATTCCTTTAAAGTATGCATCTACTACATTAAGTGTCGTCTTATTTTTCTATCATTATCTTCCATATCAGATAATTTAGGTATATCCATTTAAAGCTATATCTCTTAGCATTTGTTGTTTCATTACTGGGTCATCTGCTCTTGGTCCATTGTAACTCTTTTAAAGTCTTTCAGCTCCCCATGATAATAGCATGATATTCTCAAGATCGGATTCTCTACCATTTTTATCTTTTCCAGTTACTTGTTAAAGATTGATGATCTTTCTATATATCAGTACTTAAACCATTCTTTTTCATTATGGTTTTGCTGAGTTCTTTTGATATTAATATATCCAACTGGAACAGGTACCTTAGTAACCGTTGCATGCTCCTTATCAAGTGTTAAATGAGGAACAACGACATTCTCATATAAAGGAATTCCAAGGACTTTTGCAGCGTTTTCTATATTGTCCATTGTCAAACTGTTTTTCGTACTCATTTATATCAAGAACAAGATAAAGCTTTTTCATTATTGAATAAATCAGTAAAAATATTTTTAAACTGAATGTCAGTCATATTCTTAAATATAGATTTGTATTTATTTGTATTTATTCCTTTAGGGTCCAATGCTGTAAATACTCTATAAATTAAATCTTCCATACGATCAAAATTCATTTCTTTTTAACGTTCTCTTTAATTCTATGATACACTTATTACAAAAAGCAGTTAATAAGATAGATGGAGTCATTCGATTAAGAATTGAGTTAGCTGCAATAAAAAGTTGATATTTCTTCATCTGGTCTGAACTCACTATAAGGTTCATAACCTTCAGGTATAATTTCAGATACTGTATTTTTCAATGCAGTAAAGTTAACTAACTTAGAACCAACTTCAAGAGGTTCATTATGTTTAATATAAAACTCTACTAAAACACCTTCTCCTACTTTATTACCTTTAACATTTCCAAACTGATTAGCATCTATTTTTTAGTTGTCTCATTAAAGAGAATACCAGCTTTACAATATCTCCACTATTATCATACTTTTTCCAAGAATCTCTTCTTTCTATTGATTTCACTATAATATGAGACTTACAATAGTTTTTAATGATGGAGATAAATCATCCAAATCAACTGTAGAATATATTTTTAATATCCTCTATTACACCAGAATATTTTGATTTGATGACATTCCTTGATTCTTCTAAAATATTAGCTCTATCATCATCTCCAAGAGATTTAAGTAAAGCATTAATACTTTCATCATCATAAGAAGTATCAAACTGAACTAATGGATCGCTAACAGTTATTTCTTGTCCTTTTTAACCATATAGAAAACATTTTGAATTTTTCCTATTACAGCTGATTTTAAAAAGCACATTTCTGTTGAGCATCTTTCAGATAATTTATTTTGTAATAACTGTAGCATCTTCATAAGTATTATAAAGTGACATTATAGCAACTTTACAAAGAACTCCAGAATTAAATCTACAACTATTAAAAATTATCATTTGTAAAAGAAATCTTTATGATATGCTAGTATATCATTCTTCTTAAATTATCACCGACTTTTAAATCAGTTACTAATTTATTTGATAAGAAGAATCCACCGCCACCATTTTTAACAATGTTATCATTTAAATCAATAGCCCTTACTTTTACCAGACTTGTATTTAGCCATTATTATATTAGCTTTAGGGTCATAATCTACAATTGTTCCATCTTCATCTGCATTTATAGAAAAATTAGATGTTGTATGGAATCGTAGTAGCTTCATCCATACCATTACTTATAAGAACAGGAGAAGCATCTCTTACTGGAATCAACTGACAACTCTGTTTCATATTATGACCTAAACAGTTAGGGTCATCATATGTTGTAGCAAGAGGAGTAGATAGTTCAACGGGTGAAAATACATTAGCACCTGTTAATTTTTCCTAATTCATTATTCTTCTTAGCATCTCTTATAAATCCCTTAAGTTAGTTATATTAGGCTCTAATGAAAGTACTCTAGATACACCTACAGAACCATCAGGTGATGTTGCAGGAGCCATTATACCTATCATTGAATCGTGATAACCTCTTCTTTCTATTGTATAAGATTCATCAAGGTTAACCCCTCTAAATCCTTTATTAGAAACAGCATGAAGCTGATTCATCTCAAGCATAGGATTTAATGTAGAATAATCTTCCACAGTTTTTTTGTGCAAGTAATTCTTGAATTACTACAATTTTGTGGGATTGTATACTTTTTCTCCATTGGAGTTTCTGAATGTTATATAGTTCTTTGATATTCTTTTCGTATAAGATTGCAGGAATAATTTCTCCACATCGTATTCTACAAAGATTAAGATCTGTATTCAAGTTATATTGAGAATCTCCAAGTAATTTTACGGCATGAATATATAATTCAACAATATTTTCTGGGAGATTTAATTTCTTTTAATACATCTTTCGTTATAGGATCTATTACGAACTCATAGAAGTTCATGAGAGCATTCTCTATAATAATCTTTACCATATACTTTTTGCGATATATTCAATATATGGTTCTCTTGTATCCATGTCAGCAATATCATACTTCTTAGTATCTATAGAATAGAATCCATTTAATATGAGTGATGCTGGAATATTATGCTTCTCATAAATAAGGTAGCAATCATTAAAAGCAATATAAGTATATTTACTACTATCAATACCTTTATAATCTTTCTTATTTATGATATCATATTTAACATTCATTTTTTAAGGAGATTAGTTAATCCTTCCCAGAATCCAAGAAGCATACCAACTGACATATTCTGACTCATTATCTTAACTTTAACAGTTTTAGCTCTCTTATAAACACCAGAAGATTTATACTCTTCAGCTATTTCTTCAGGTAAAAGCTTTTATAATCAAATCAACAATGGTATTGTCATTTTTATCAACCTGCTTATCATACCCTATAAAAATATTCTCTCCTTTGAATTTACCTATAAAAAATATTATTTTTTTAGGGAATTGTAATCTTATTATCTTCAGCATATTTCATAGCATCATTTTGGTCAAAGAAAATAAGAGTTCTACCGAGGAGAAATTTAGAATAGGATTTTGATAAATCATCATACTCTAGAGTTGTTACAAACTCTTTATTATTTACAAACACATCTCCAATTGTAAAGTATTCTTTTTATTTCAGGATGTGATGCAACTATTTTTATTGAGTATTGTAACATCAGTAAAAGATTATCATCTCTTTCTATAGTCATTTTAGAGTAGTTAGTTACAATCTCTACTTTGTTAGGTGCTATTTTAACAACAGGTAAAAGAAACTCTGATGTTTAATAACTTTTTATTACCACCTATATAAAGAAACCTATCATCAATAAATTTAGGAATATCTACCTTTATAGTATGTCTCTTTCTATTACCATCTTCATAATGAAGGTATATGTGTCTTTGTAATTAAGTTCATCGAAGTATCCTCTATTTTTCATATCTCTTATGAACATAGGTATAGATTTATCTGATAAAGATGTAAACGCTGATATTATATCTTTCTTTATGGTTCCCTATTATAAGTAGTATCAAGATTCTTAAATCTTATATGTTTAACACCTTCATTAGTAGTCCTTACTTCGTTTGATATATCATTGGTAGGGATATTAATTTTATCACTATCAAGTAACTCTAAGTCTTTTTATTGTAAGTTTATTTACTTTAATTTTTCTTGTTCTTTTTCTTAAGAGATTATCTCTAGCAGTTGATGCTTGAGATTTTAGCATTAGATAAGTCTTTTGCTTTTATTCTGATAATAAATCTTTGTAAGTAATTCACGATCTTTTCAATCTCTCTCTTAACACTTGTAATACTATCAGATGTATCATCTTCAGTATCATTAGGTTCTTCTTCATCATCTTTGTTAAGTATTTTCAGGGTCATCTAAATCATCAATCACTTCAACATCACTATCAGTATTAGTATTTTTACTAAGTACTTCATCTATTTTCTTATCTATTTTTATCTTCTATCTCTTTATCAACATCATCTTCTTCATTTTTCATCAGAGTTTTTAATACAACACCTAATCTATTAGGATTATTAGCTGGAGTAGTATCTTTTGATATTGGTCTGATAATCTCTTCTTTTATATTCTCTTTAGTCTCTTCTTTTTCAATAACTTTTTCATCTGTTGCATTATCTATTACAGAAGTATGTACAACATCTTTCATCATCATATTCATTAATGATTTAATTTTTGTATTATCTTTTCTTATTAAGAAGAGATGGATTTATTTTTAATACTTTGTTGATATGAAGAATATAAAATCTATATTCATATCTTTTAGTAATCCTTCATTTCTATACAATGTATAGTAGATCATGAATAGAGGGTTACTTATGTTCTCTTTTAGTTTATTTGATAAAGAAATTATTTAAATTTATAATAATAAATTTTATTGTAACCATCAGTGTTATCTAATGTAGTTATAATATAATCCCAGTATAGCATAATCTTTTTAGAAAGGTTTACATTCTTAGAATAGTTATTAAATATATTAATATAATAACTTAAATCATAGAAGAACGACCTACCTGACTTAACATGCATTTTATAATTAATGATAGGGGTTATATTAGTTTCATCTGTTATATAAAGAGATTTTCTTTCACTATATATATTAATATTAAATCTCTTATTAAATATCTTTCTCTGTAAATATATTTGTGAAGTAATATTTATATTTATTATTATTTAAGAGATTAACCTTATTATCCATTAATGAAATGGATTCATTATAGCTATTGGTATATAAGAATGCAATGTTATTTTTACCAGAAGGAGTTCCTTTTGGTAAAAACATCTTTTATATATAATCTCATATACTCGATATTTTTCAGGATAAAACTGCTTCAGTATATAATTCTGTTACGGATTCTTCAAATAAATCAGAATTAATACTATTAAAAAATATTATCGTTCATCATTAGTATATCCTTTTCTTTTTATTTAAACTGAGCTTACCACATTGTTTTTAGAGTAAAAAGAAATAGATTATATAATCTATTTCTCTTTATTTTTATAAATTATCTTTCCTCTATCCAAGCTGAACATGTTATTCTGGTCACATTATCACTGGCATTAAATCTAATAGGTTTGCATACGCATTTAATATTATTTTTAATTATTTTTATAGGTATATCTATTTTTGTCCAGCAGAACGAAACATATTCGCTAGTATGTGTTGTTGGGATATATGTTCCGATATTATAGACCGAACTTATGTCACTTACATTTAATACACAATAAATATTATCAATTGTTAAAAAAGGTACTACAGTCAATTATTATTTTAAATTCTGATAATGAAGTAAACCCACTATAATTTTCCAAATTTCAAAATAATTTAATATTTCAATTTTGTCAATATATCCATTACCATTATATTCAAATAATGTAGTTTCTGCACCATTTTTGCTTTTTAACTCAGTATAAGTCATGGAATTAATTACTGATTTTTACTTTTTATTTTCATTTGTTTTATTTGTAAATAGAATTATCTGATTTAATTTATTTATAATATCATCCAAGCACTTTTTTTATTGTATTAAATACTCCATCCATTTTTATATCTTCCTTTCTTTGGTTTGTTTTATAATTGTGATATATTGATATTATCATCAATATATCACAATTATTTTTATTTAGAATAGATCTGATATTTTTACTTACAGTCTCAGTTACTTCTACTTCTTCTGTAGCATATCCTATTATTTCATTAACCATTTCATTTAAGCTTTCCTGAATCTTCTGAGTTACATTTGGAAGCTCTTCAACATAATTCTTTAAAGAATTCATGTAATTTACTTTCCATTTATCAAATGCTTTATCAGGACTATCTTTTCCTTCTTTATCATACTTAAATGGGGTTATATCAAGATATGTACATCCATCAACTACTCTAAAATACCAATATTTAGGAGCATCTCCCATCTCATAAAGGTTTATCAAACATTATTCTTGCATCAGAGTATAATCTATCATAATAAACTTTATCGGAATCAACATCTTCTTTCTTCTTTAAGTTCTTATGACCAGGAGAAGCATACTTTACAGTATAACCCTTTTTATTAAGAGTATCTACTATAGGTTTAATCTCTTCTTCCATTTCTCTCGATTCTAATGTAAATCCATAGACAGATTCCATTTCAAGCTTTTTCTTCTCATCTTCATATCTCTTTTCAGTTTCATGAAGTTCTTCAAGCTTCTTATCAAGTCTTTTTATTTAAAACATCTAATTTCTTTGAGTATATATCATCAGCACCATTCTCAATCTTCTTAGATGTCTTTTTCTATTTCATCTTTGATATTTTCAATATCTCCTTTAATCATATCAATTCTCTTAAATTCAGGAGATACTTTCTTTTCTTCTTCATTAGTAGATTCTTCTGTCTTAGTAGTTTCAGTAGTCTCAAATTTTCTTCTACCAAATAATTCATCTTTATTCTGTCCATCTTTAGCTGTACCAAGACTTGTCTTAATGTAAGCTGCTATCATAATATAAGAAACTCCGTTTTTACCTCTCTTTGTATGAAGTTTAATCACAACTTCATTATTCTGATTAAACTTCTGCATTCTTGATACAATTTTTCTTTGCAAGAGAAATAATTTTCAGCAAACTCAGAAAGTTCTTCTTTAGAAGAGTCTTTTGGTAAAGGTCTTCTCTCTACATTAAGGTATGTATCACTTCTTATATACATAACCTTATTTCCAAATAACTGTAAAGCATCATTCTTCTTTATACTTATATCAGGATGAACTTCTACAACATCTTTTAAAGTCTTCTCTCCAACTTTTTCATTCTTTAACTTGTTAAAAACTGTATCAAACAGAGTATAAGTTTCTCGCATATGATCTTCATATTTTTCAACAGCATCTTTAGTAGAAGGAATCATCTTACATACATCAGCGTATGATATATTAACTAACTTATTTTTCTTCATCATAAGAGGAATACTCATTAAATCATTTAAAACTCCTCTCATATGATTTACCTTCAGAATAATAGCTATCAACTATATCATCTATAGCAACTCCTTCTTCAATTCTTTCATTTTACATTTTAATCTATTCTTATATTCATTGAATTCTTCTAATTCTTTTCTTAAAAGAATATTATTAAAAGTTCTTCAATATAGAAGCAGTTCTATCATTAGAGTTCTAAGTTCTGTATCAAATCTTGACTTTAATCTACTTCTCTCTTGTTTAAGATCATAAATCATTTTCTTTTCTTCAAGGGAAGGATTATTCTTAAGATATAAAGAGCAATCTTAAACTCTGTGTTATAAAGATTAAATAATGTATTCCTTATATCATCACTAACTGATACAGGTAATTTGTAATTATTTTACAAATCTTTTTAAAGTCTTCAGATAGAACCTTATCAAACCCTAACAATTTCAGGTTTTTACCACAGGAGTATCTATCTCTCTAACAATTTCAACATCTGGGATATCATCTAATTCGATAACATCTTTTTCATCAACTTCTGATACTGGTAACATTGCACCAATAACAGATTCTGAAATAATAAATCTTCTTCTACTCATTTTTTTCTTATTCTCCATTTCTTTTAAATTCTCTTCTCTATGATTTAGATTTTCTATACATCTGTCATAAGTTTCCTTTGATAAGGTATTCTTATCCAGTTGGATTTTTAAATCTTTTTAGAGAAGGTATGTCACCATCTATCTTTTCAGTCTTAGTAAGAGCAGCTAATCTATTTTCAATTTTATCTTTATAATAGTTAGCATTTTTAAGCCTTTCCTAATGACAAAAAGATTTTTCTTTAGGTACTTCATCTAAATCTTCTTCAGCAATTCTAATATGTTTATAAGCGATTACAAGTTCTTCTCTTAAATCTAAATAATTCATTTCTTTAAGTTTATCATCACTTACACCGTAACCTATATAATCTTCACAAATTATCTGAATAGGATATTTATTAACTAACTTATCTTTCATAATTTTATCCTCTTGTTGTATTTTCAATAAAAAGTATCTAATAAACTAGAAAGACCATTTGTTTTTATCACTAAGCTCATCAAGTTTATGTCTATTAAAAAAATATCCATTTCTAAAAGCATAAAATCCATTCTGTAATTGAATAATGACAGAATTTTTCAATAGTGATTATTTCGTCTGTTATATAATAGAACCTAGCACCACCATCATTAATTCTATCATGACCAAGAGTAAGAACTAAAGTATTGGCTGATAATAAAGGATTTTGTACTTAGGCTATTAAATGTAGGGAAAAAAGGAATATTATTACCTAACATAATTTGTCACTCTCCTTTGTAATAATTTACATTTAAACTATTGTATTTACGATATAAAGAGATTACCGTATTTTTACTTTTGTATATATATATATATTATTTTCGTGTAAATAATAAATAATATTAAATTGTCAACCCAAAAGACGTTAAAATGGGAGAAAGAAGGTCATTATGATAAGGCATGAATTGATAGTTAATCTTGAAGAAGACGGACTCAAAGGAACAATTGATAGACTGTTAGATTGTTATAGGGAAGACGAAGATGCAGAGCATGAATATGCTCTAAAATATATTGGATCTTCATGATGAAGACGAAGATGATGAGCAATCTTTTTGTATTTGGGAATTTCCCAGATGCAATTAGATTCTTGATACCAATCTATAAAGCCCTCCGAAAGGGATATGAATTAGGGTTAAAGGACGGAAGTAAAAATGAATAAAAAAAGAATCACCGTATAATATTATACGGTGATTCTTTTATTTTATATTGGCATATTTCTTATTTCATTCATTATTTTTTTCTAAGTAAATAGATTGATCATCTTCTTTAATTGTTTCAGCACGATATGTCTTATATCTTGATTCAATTGTTGATAATAGATTAATATCTACTTTACCAGCTTCTTTAATCTCATAATATTTATCAACGATATAAAGTTTGATATTTTTCCATATCTGATTTTACAAAGAAGATTAGTCTTATTGTCCATCTCTGCTAATTGTCCTGTGAGAACATCAATTTGCAACAATATTCTTGTGTATTTCTTTTTCTATCTTTATTGTTGACTTCTTACTCTCTTCTTGGAATTCCATGGTATTTGACCAAATTTCCTGAATCTTCGAATTGATTTCAAATAATGAATCTTCATGTTTTCTAGCAATATTATCAAGTCCTTCCTGAAGAGTATTAACCTTTTCAATAACATTTTTGCATGTTGGTATTTATTGCTTTAAATTCATTATCATCCATTAATTTTTTAATGACTTTTATTGTCATAATACGTTTTTTTGCTTTAGTTATTCCTATAAAAACCGCAGCAATAAAGAAACAACCACCAATGAGAATAACTATAAATTTTTCCCATAGGCATTGTCGAAATAAATTCTACAAATGCTTTTATCCATTGTTTTAGTGTCCTCCCTATTCTTCCTTGAATTTTTGAGTTATCTATTTGTTAAATAATTGTATTAATGCTTGATAACATCAATGTAGTTCCCTAGAGTATACTCTCTATTATCACTAAAGAGAGTCTAGTATATCAACTGGATATGATGTAAACATATTATTGTGTGATATAAGAATTGTCTGTTCAGACTTTTATTCTATCAATCTGATTCAATAATATTGCTATAAATTTTTCTCTATTTCTTACATCAAGTCCACCATCGATTTCATCAAAAAGCATTATATTATATTTTTAAAAGTTTGACTTATTAATGCAAATGATAATGCTATTGATAAGAATGATAATTCTCCTTGAGATGCTAACTTAACATCAGGAATATAAACTCCTTTATTTATAAAAGGAATAGAAAACTCACTTGCAGATATATCAAACTTCTCTATTTTAATATTACCGTCATATGCAATATCAAGAAGTTCATTAGTAATTTCTTCAGTATTCCTTAAATAATTACCAATAAATTTAAGAGGAATCCCTTCTTTTGATGATAATGAATTTTTAACATAAAATCATTTTCATCATATATACTATTAAATTTCTTTATTTCTTTTCTTAAATCATCATATTGTAGGAGATTTAACTTCATCTTCTCTAATCTTGATTTATCTTCATTAATAGTATATTTTGTAAGTTCCGAATCCCTTAAAATAGTATTTATTTCGTCATTAGTATTTAATACTTTTTCTAATTCTTTTTCATATTTGTTATAATTATCAGATATTTCATTATATTTATCTATTGTAAATGTAATGTCGCTATATGATTCTATAGTGTTATTAATTTCTTTTATTTCTTCTTTTAAATCAAATGATATCTTTCTTTTCTCTCTTAATTCAATTTCATTATCATGGAGATGTTCATTCCATATTTTGATATTCTTTTTATAATATCATAATTTGAAATTGATATGAATTTATTCAAAAGATTCTCCGTATTATTATATTCAACTTCTAACTTATCATAATTATCTTTATCAGTAAGAACAGATAATAAGTCATTTAACTTCTCTTGTTCAAATATATAGTCAAGATTACTTATTCTATTATATATATTTTCTATAACAAAGAATCTTTTTATTTCTTCAGGGAAGATTATTGATAATATCAGCGTATGATTTAAACTCATTTAATATAGTGGATATATTAAGATAAGCTATTTTCATATCATGATAAAATGTTTCATCTTTCTCTTTATCATCTAATCTACTACTATTATACCTTTAATTTGATGATATAGTTTTTGCAGGGCAAGCATCCTCTTTACAATTAGTAATGGTTTCATTTGATTCATTTTTATAAAATTCTGAAATAATTTCATTAATAAACATAGAGTTACTTTCACTACCATGTTCATCAATTTCTATGAGATGCTTGTTAATATAATTATTTACATTTTTCCGTGCCTCATTAAATCAATTACTTTACTAACAACTGCTTTTACCTAAATCATAACTATTCCTTATCATATTTTGACTATTATTAAGAAATATAATGAAATTAGATAATTCATCCTTGGTAAGTTTACATTCTAAATTTTCTATTGATTTCCAAGTACTCATTCATCTTACCTCTCATATCAATTAGAATCTTATTAAGTCTCTCTATTTCTTTTTCACTACCTAATTCTTTTTCTAACTGAATATTATAAGTTCTTATATTTTCATGAATTATATCGTTATAATCCATTGCTTTTATTTATTAACTCATTATTTATATTTAATTTATTTTTCTTTATCATTCTTCTCTTTTAGTAAGTCTTTCTATTTCAGAATAATAATAATTGATATCAGAATTTAAAAATGTCACTATTATTATCTATAACATTTTTCATCTTTAATAATTTCTTACCATATTCTTTTTACCATATCTTTTAACTCTGGAAACAGATAATAAGTCTTTAATAGATTCTTTTTAATATACTTAATCTATTGTTATACTCCATATATTTATTTTTCTAATATAGATATATTATGGGTTAATTTATCTATATCTTTTTCATATTCATCTTTATCTATTATATTTAACTTCTTTTTCTTTATCTATTGAATGTGATATCATATCATCTAGTCTTCTTAATTTAGTATTCACTGATTTATATAAATCAAGATATACTCCAATATCATCTAACATCTTACTCATAAAATTCTTTCTTTCAGATGTAGATAAGGATATTAATGAATCTACATTAGTACCGAGTCTTACTAACTTAAGGTAATCTGGTTCTATATATAACTCATTTTTATTATCTCTTTAAAAGTTACATTGCCATTCATATTTAATTCATTACCATCTTTTTCTATGTAACTTTTTACACTATGATTTTTATCTTTATGAGGGTAATAAAAAGTGTTTTATTATATAAATAGATCCATCTTATCTATTGTAAGTTCTTTATATCCTTCTTTTTCATCTATAATCATTGCTTCTCCTGACCTTACATCAAGATTACCTACATCGGCAAATGGTTGAAGATGGCTGAGTATTGTTGTTTTACCAGACCCATTAGGTCCTATTAATATACATATCTTATTTTCACTTTTAGTAAAAATCTATCTCTATACTATTTGATTTCATTGTCACTTTAATAGCTTTAAAATTCTTCATTTTAAGATTTAAAATTTTCATATTTTATATATCTCCTATAATTACAAAGTTAAAATAAGGTATTTAATAGTATAATAAACTAACAATACTTTAAATATATAAGAACTTTTCTATAGATTTTCCATAGAAAAACTACAGGTTCATTTTATGAATTCACCTTTCTTATTATATATTTTATTTATTACTATTTATAGTTAAAAATAGTAATAAGGACTATTATTTATAAACAACAAAAATAATTCATAACACAAATGAACCTGTTAACATATAATGATTATCGATATACTAATATCGTTAACATACTTATAATATGAATCTTACCTATACCAAATTTTTGCCTTAAAACCAAGCAACATACACAGTTTTTTTGTTTCCAGTCCAGTAACGATGCATTTTTGTCTATTTTTAAATAGACCCTCCGAAAAAGTATATAGAGTTTCCCATAACAAAAAATATAGGTAAGATTCATAATATAAAAAGTTTGTTAGATTAAACTCTTGACATACATTTTTCCTAATAACTTATCAATATAGCATATAGATATTATCTATATGCTATTATTTTATTACACTCATACATATTATTAATTAATTGCATAAATTAATGGATAAACGTATCAGATGACAAACTCCTTTAAATTTTATCAAAAACAAAAATGACAACAAAAACATGAAGATGAGTGACGGCAATATATCGTCACTCATCTTCTACCCTATTTCAATTTAAATATAGCTTTTACCAAATCATTAATATATCCAACATTAAGACATATCATAATAGTAAAAAAGTGTAATATGTATTTTTGATTAATGAATTTAATCTTCTTATTATCATAATCTATAGTATAGTCAATTCCTTCCATGAATAAAAATGACCTTGTCGTCTTATCTTTATATCAATAAACTCACTATACATTAGACCATTTTCTTTATGGTAATCAAAGTGCTGCATTAATAGATGAATTTAACATCTGTTCGAAATCTAGTTCTTCATTAGGCTCTTCTATCTTACATGTACCCTATTAAATAAAGACCATCCTTCTTTTAAATGTAAATCTTCTCTTAATATAACATCTGGTATATATTGGGATTAAATCACTACTGTCTGGGTCAAATTCTGGTAACTTGATATCGTAGATATTGTTAGCAAACAGATAATAAAATCCAGTAGTGTTAAATTCCATTTTTCAATCATAAATGTTATATTGTAATTATTATTAGTAAGACCGTTCCTATCACCATCATCTTTATTTTAAATCCATTATAGTAGTTTCTATATTAACTGGATAATATCTAAAGAACTCTAAGTTTTGGGGTTGAACCTTGCAACTTATAAGTTATAGGATATTTTGATTTACCATTGACATATTTTTAAAAAATCATATGTCCTATTATTACTATCAAAATACTGGTATATTTACAGCTTTAGAATAACTTCTAGCATCTCCTGAGGTATAAGACTTTCTAAATGAGTTTTCTAAAAAACATAGGATGATTTATCCTGAATGCATTATCGACATAATTATAGAAGTCTAACTGTTGCATTAATGTATCGAATGATAATAAAATATCAACATTCATAACTACTCTATTCATTTGAAATTTAATAGAAGTTATTTTCAGAGTCATCAAAAATGGTTGTAAATTTGTAAGTCCCCATGTGCTATATAAATCAGTCTGTCTTTCGATGAATGATGTATTTTTAAAAACTTATCATCATCTCTATCAGCAACTCTTGGTTTAAATACTATTAAAGGTCTTACTCTCTTTACATATTCATGAGGAGTACTCCTAAGCTGTCTATAAGCAATTTTAGAGTTAACATGAATACTTCTAAACATATTAGTCAAATCTTTCCATTAACCACTTTTGTATAAAATGCCAATGCATTACCATAAGTATGAGATGAACTTGTCATCATTGATATATACTTTGTATCTTCTGGTAATATACTTCTATTTGTAACATCTATCATATTATTAAATTTTTCTTGTTCCTCTTTTTCTAATTTTATTTTTCATATAAAAACAATTGAAAGTACCTCCTTATTATAGCATTAACTAATTGTCATTTTATAAGAAAAATAAAAAAAGAGAATATGAATAATCACATTCTCTTTCGTCTGGGATGAGACAAGTACATCATCAACCCGCCATTACTTTTGCTATTATAAAGTAGAATATAATTCCTCCTACTATAAAATCAAAAGCAGTTGAGTGAGATGATACTTAAAATAAATTTCTTGAAATCGAAAGTCTCCTCAATTTCATCATCTTCATATTTACCCATATTGTATTCTCCTTTCTTTAACTATAATAATATATCACACAGTGATAAAAATAATACTGTGAATAATAATGAACATACTATCGATATCATTATTAAATGACATACTGAAATATCTTTGTATTCATCTTCATTCATAACATTTCACCCTTTCATTATATAATGATTTCATGAGAATAATATATAATTTTCCTATTTACTAAGAATCTCATTTACAATTCCTGAAATTTAAAGAACGACATTATCATTCCATCTTTCTCATTCTGTATAATATAGTCATATTCTTCATTCTCTACAAATTCTCTGAACTGTTCTTTTTCTGCATTATAACGCTTTTCAAAAATCTTCTAATTTATCTCCTCGTTTTAATGCTCTCTTTTTCTTATTTCATACGATGATGTTATATATATAGTAGATATATCATATCTACCCCGACATTCTCTTTTTAAATTCTTGTAACCATTCGGATCTATTATATAAAAATAGCTTATTATGAAGTTCATTTTATTGTAGCCATATATTCATAATCACCTATTTTTAGTATATGCTGCTATATTACCCTCAGACATTTCTTTCTTCATTTCGAATTCTATATCTGTTAGGAAATAATGTTCTCGTCCTTCTTCTTCTGTTGGTCTCATTGGTCTATTAGTATATGACATTACTGGTGAATACTTCTTTGGATTAATTGCAACCATCTTCTTTACTAGGGTATCTTTTTCCTGTACTACTTTCACCTAAAAATACAAATTAATTTCTGTAACATAATATTCTTCATCCTTTCTATTAACTTTTAAGTATATTAATAAAAAAATAACCTATATATTTAGGTTATTTTTATTTTAAATTCCTTTCCTTTTCATTTCTTTTATGAAAATTAAAGGTCTTATTATCATCAAGAATAAACTCAACAAAAATCAAGTAATAATAACTTGATTCTTATTGACTCGTATTCATGAGATTCTATATTATACTCGCTTTTTTTACTTTTGGAGATGCATTTATAAATGCATATAGTAATGGAGGGTATTTTCCATTTGTTTCTCTCAATACATTTTCACCAATCTCCTGTATTAAATTAATTAGGTCATGATATCTTGTAGCATTTTTAATATACTCGAAATTAGGAACATAATCATCTGATACTGTCTTTATAGATAGTAATGTACATAATTTCAAAAATATTATAAATTAACAAATCATCAATTTCAGGAGATGGATTAAAATAAACCGTCACTTGATATTAGACTTCTTATCTCAAGTGCAATTTTATTAACCTTTTTCATTATATTGTCTAACAGTCACTCCTTTCATATTTTTAGTATATGAAAGATATTCATTAATTTTTAGAATAATGATTTTATGAGGAACATCTCCACTAAATAATAATCTTTGAAAATACCAGTATATTTTCAAAAAAATATTCTTTATTATCATTATGGACTGTTCATCTATAGAATGGTGCTGTATTTCATCTGGATTATTCTTTATTATATTCATAGTAATTTTTACCAATATTTCCAAGAAACTTATAAAGAACTATTGTGAGGAATCTGTATCTAAATAAATCAGATGATTGATTATATTTTATCATCACTACCCCAGTTTAAGTTACTTAAATCTGTAAACCTTGGTGTCATTACATCTTTCAGATTTAAATAACTTACCATTATAAAAATCATTCTCTTCAATATCAGTTTCTTTTAAAAATTCTCCAGAGTCTATACCATTTATTCTACATATTATTTCTGTTATGAAAGCATCAACTCTTAATAATAGAATTTCTTTATATACTGATGGATTACTGAATACTTCGGGTCTTTTTAAATCAATACCAAATGATTTATCATAATCATTTACAGCTTTGATTAATTCTTTTTGTTAATATTCATATTATTTAATTCCTTTCATTAAATATAGTTTATTTAAATACGAATAAATAATATATATTTAAAAAGTATAAACAATATATTATCTCAAATCTTATCATAGGAAGAGTCGTATAATATTTATTATACGACTCTTCTTCTCCTTTATATTAAAAATTAGATGCTTTATTATAATCAAAAAGGATCAAAAATCTGTTATCTCTTTTTCATCTTTTTCTTTTGATTTTTCTTAGGTATTCCCGAGTATCATTTTTCTTCTCTTCAACTGGGGCAAGATTATTTGATAATGACTCTATACCTAATGGTTTATCTAATTCTAAATCATCCATTAACCTTATTTCACTATCAGGGAAGAATGGTTGATTGAAGTATTCAAGTCTCCTTATCTTCGTATCACTTTCAATAGACCTATATCTTCTCTTTAATAATTTAAAAGTTAAAAAATATCTCATTTGTATCTCTCTTAGCTTCTGGATTTATTATACATGTCCAATCTGAATTCTCAAGGATTTCCCATGCTCCTGCGATAGAATCTCTACCGACTAGACGTGTAACATCTTCTTTTATTTGCTTGAAGAGCCGCATCTATTACTGATGCACCTGACCTATTAAGCTGCTGGGCTGTTATAACAGGCAGGTCAAAGAACTTCGCTAATTCTTTTAGTTCATTTTGATATATTTTTCAGCTCTGTTTTTTTCATCATTTTGCTTTTTCTGCAGGTCTAATTCTCTTCATATAATCAAGGATTAATGCAACAGTTTCAATACCTTGATCTGATAAATCATTTATAATACCATATAAGTCATTTTGTATCTATTTCTCTATTCTTATATTCCATTATAATGATATCAATATTTTCATCATTTGTTAATTCTAATCTTCCATCTTTCTTTAATTTCTTCTTTATTTGCCTTGAAGAATAATTCCTTATATCATCATTATCAACTGTCATATTATAAAGTCTTTCGATGGTTTCAGCAATATCATTCTCAAGAGTTAGAAATAGAACAGCTGGTCTTTTATCAGGGTCTTTAGTTTGAATTTTATTATATCTTCTTATATCAATAGCAGATTTTAATAATATAGTAGATTTTCCTTTACCCGGAAAAAGCTAGATATGTATATAATCTCTTTGATAAATATCCTGGAGATAATAAAGAATTCCATAACTGAACCCCCTGTTAAAAAGATTCTATTTCTATTAGTTAATTTTTGCATGGCATCATCAATAATATTATCAAATACTTCATCTTGTAATGAAAATGCCATTGTTGACCCCATGCTTTTTGTGTATCTTTTAATATTGATAATTGATGTTGCTAAGTCATATAAATCTTCTTCTACTGCTTTATATGATTTAAAAATCATCATCTATATTATCAAGTATTAATCTCATTACATCTTTTTACTGTTACGATATAACCGTATTCTAAAAGTATCATCTATTTTTCTTTATAAGATATTTACTCTCATCATACGATATTTTCATATTCTCAATATCATCTAATATTGATGATATAACCTCATCACATTCAATATCATCTCTTAAATATTGAATAATGAATTCATTCCCTGTGTCATAATTTTTCTATTATTCTAGCGTGTAATGCTTTCTTTATAATCCATACCCTACTTTTTAAATATATATTTTTCATCATAAAAAGTCATATCCAAGCTGTTAAAAAGTTTATATATATTATGTAGGATTTTCTTGTTCTTAATACGCTATCTTTTAAATATAAAAGGAAATAATCATATTTAAAGTAGTTAAATCAAATTTTACTTTTTATTTTTGTAATTTAATTGATGATACATCTGTGGGTATTTTTCTTAGTTTCTCCATCAACTGTAATCATACACTACTCTTCTTTCTTCTATTATTTTTGTGATTAGTTGTTTGTATCTTTACTTATAAAAAAATAAAAAGAAGAATGGTGCCGGACATACCATTCTTCTAAGAGTAAAAAAGTTATAGGAGTAATAACTATGAAGATTAAATATTTGTTATTAAAATTTAATCTTACTGTACTATCTTACCCCAAAGACAAGGTTTATCTGGCTTAGTAGCACTTATTTTAAAAGACATAAGTCCAGACAACTTATCTGTCAATGTTGAAGGAGTCTGACTTGCAGCATCAACTATGACTTCATCTGTTGTTGTATAAGGATGAATATCCTTTCTTCTACCTTAATGAATCTGCTGGGGTCTGAAATCTCATTGAAATTTTCTCAGCCATGATTATCTATACCTTTCTTTTTATTATTTGTTATAAAGAGATAATAAACCGCTTAATCTATCATCAGGTATATTTACAGTTTTTCTTTCAGCAAATATAAAAAGGAGCACCATTAACATCTTCTGGGTCTCTTATTATATCTGGTTTATTTAATACTGAACTATATGTTTGTATATGGTAATAAAATTCTTTCTTTTTCATCATCTTTAATATGAAGAAATGATGAGGGTTACCATAGAAGGTAATTCAGTTCTTTGTAATCCCATATTTTATCCGTCCCTTCTAAATCATTTTTATTGAAGTTTTAATCAACTTCGCCTACCACTTCTGGAGCATCCTTATCCGGAAAAAGTCTGTTATCAATATTACCTTCTGGAAAAATTGAACTGCTTTTTACATCATTTGGTTATTGGATCCAGAAGGTAATATGTAGGATAACTATCTTTATCGAGTTGTAAGGTTAGGACGCTATAAACAACTTTTTGAATTATTCATGATATCCGCCTCTTATTATTATTTAGGTGTAACGAGAATGTTACCACCATCAGGGTCAATAGTTGTAATGTTAACATGCTGAATAGTACTCTTATTACCAGATAACATCTTTTCAAGAGTATTCTTATCAGTAACATGTGGATTTGCTTTTACCTGAAGAGTCTTTAATAAAAATAGTCTCAACAGGTTCCACCCATGTACTACCTCTTGTCCAAATAGCTTCATCAGGTCTTGAACCTGAATATACTATAGTCTGATTCTGGTATGATGTTGAAATTTTTGTTGAGGTAGCTATTTATTGTGTCTATATTTTTCAGTATAAATCATTCTCACAAACTTATTGTCACGATAAGGACTAGCTGTAATTTTATTTTCTAATGATACATTTGAGTATACTACTATATCATTTACTACAACTTTAGAGTCACTGTATACATAACGAGATACAAATTCTGTGAAGAATGCACTTGTAAATTCAGTTGTATTCATACCCCTGATTCTATCTTTCTCTGTTTCATCAGCAAGAGTACTTGTTTCATATGCTTTCTTAAATAAAAGCAAATTTCTGATAAAAGCACAAAATCAATATTACTTATTTCAATTTCGGCAATATCATAGTTATACAGATTCGTTTTTATTGGTAACAATGATAACTCATTAGATTTAATGTAAGCTTCCATATCATAGGTCTGATATTGACTATCTGTTTTATTCTTACATTTCACCTTATAAGTAACTCTCAAATCTTTTACCAAAGTTCTTTCTAAATCTTTCTTTTTCTTGGGTTATATCACTACTAAGAGTAGTTGTTGTGTTTAATACTTCATTATAATAAGCATTAAATAAATCAGATATCACCCCTATCATTAGTTCTAGTGTTAACTGATATGAAAACTCCAGAACTTGTGATATCTTGTAACAAGAGCTTGTCTGCAGTAAAATCTAATTTAAAGTCTCTTCTTGCAACATCAGATTCACCGTTAAAATAGCTAAACATATCGACATCACATATTGCAAAAATTACTCTTTTCAATATCTGCTTTTCTTATTAATTTAAAATCAGGGTTGTTCTTCATTAAGAACCATAAGTTATGTATGATATCAGATGTAGCAATTTTTATCTCTTGTATGACTTACTACAGTTCCATCACCTTCTCTTTTTATAAAGAGTTCTCCAGTTGCTTTATCCATTAAAGCTTCGCCCTCAACGGCATAATCTCTGTATTTATTACTCAGAAATGTTGTGCCAAATCTAACATCAGGCTTTTCTTCAAAAACAGGTCTTGAAAGAAGTGCTTCCAGGTAATTGTGGCATGTTTTATTTCCTCCTTCTTTATCTAGTTATATTAGCAATGTTATTAATATGAATACTCTGTCTGATAATTGAAATGTCATCTCTATTATCAGGATGTCCTACATTATAAACTAATACAGGAGTCTGATTAACAGGTCTAGTTCCATTTGATGGTATATATTTATCAGGATTTAATAACAATGCTTTTGGATATCTTTCTTTTCTTTCTCTATCAGTCTGAACAGTGATTCCTTTAGCTGGACTGATAATAAATTCATTATAAATCTCAGGATAATTTGTCTCAATATTTTTACCGTTATACTGAGTTCTGTCTGGATTAACAAATCTATTGTAAAGTATCTCATCCTTATAAAATGCAAGTAATGATACGTACTTCATATCAGCTTCTGTATAATCAAGAACATCATCCATTTGATTCATAAATTTTTATTTTACAATCAGGGTCTTTGTATTTCATTACTAAATCGTAAATCATTGACCCCCATAATACATCTACAAGATTGCTATACACTCTAGTTTGCATATCGAGTATATTAGGAATTCTTGTAAATAATATGAACTCAGTAAGTTCATTTTATAATACTTATTTTCTTAAAGAACTCTTCATTATTCAAAACTTCAGTTTCATCAAACATTCTCATGGTGTTAAGAGTCTTTAAATAAGCTTTTATCTTTTTATAACCTTTAAAGAACTCAGGGTCTCTTTTCTTTTTCATATATATGAAGATGATGTATACTAGTTATATTATGTACACAAATCACATATGGAGAAATCATAGTAACATTATTGTACCCTAATTTCCTACCATTTAAAAAGATATCATAATACCTTAAATCAAATGGTTTATTTGCATTCATTACATCTCCATCGAAGAATATGAAACATCTGTCATCTCCACATATCCAACTCCATTGAAAATATGTAATTAAGTCACGAACATTTTTCTTTTAAACTTTTCAACAAATCCATTACTTGCACTTAATCCTGTTTCATATCTTGCATTATCATTATAATCATAAAAATCTAAAACTATCAATGAAGTTAACAATGAAGTTAAATTTAACAGTTGTATCATTATACTTAAATGGAAGTATATCGACTGCAACAACATCATTTACTCTGAAATTATGAGTTATAAACAGTTTAGGTTCGTTATGACTTGTATAAAGTTTATATTGGAATCTTGTAACATTCTACCATTTTTTGAATACTCTTATGAAAATTACATCAAACACAAAATCTCTAGATGTTATATCAACATAAGCATATCCAGGTTTTGTTATTTTTTTGTACTATGAACTGAGGTTTTTACGTATTCTAAATTTCAATGGTATATTTATTAAGTCATCATTAAGTAACTTAATATCAAAAATTTCTTATTTTTGTATAACTTGTAACAGTACCATCATCAGAAGCATCTTTTAAGTATCTGATCTTCGTATTTATCATAATGGTTAGTTATTAAGAAGTCACTTAAATTGTAACGGTAGTAAGTTCTAGTTATTTCTTCAACATTTGGAATTGTTGTGAATTTCCATTTATTAAGAATATTAATATCAAGTAATCTACCGTAAAATGATACTTTAATAGTCTTTTGTACCAGCTGGTACATTAGAAGTACATCTGAAAATAAAGTTTGATAATATAATTCCACCAAAATCTTTTATTTGTTTTATAAGATAAAGAGAACTCCGTTGCTATTATAAAAAGCATATACTAAGTACTCATTTTCTTTTGGATTCATAAAGAAAGTACTATCAATAGATTTGAGAGGTTTATCGACGTTAATTGTACCTACACAGTAATTAGCATCATTTGTCTCGAGTGCCATCTTTATTGATTTTTACCTTTTACGAAAGTACCATTTAGTACTTCTATATTTTCATAATATGGATCATCCTCACAATAATATCTGATTTAAGAGGATGAATATTATCACTTTTCAGGAGAAGGAAGATTAATACTCAACCGTTCTCTTTTCATTTGTAAACTTGATATCTAAATCATATGTATGATGAGTAAGATTTCAAGTTCAAGATAATTGTCCCCATCAGTATTAAAAAATACCTCACAGGAACACAGAAAATATCGGTATAACTCTTCCTATCATGTATTAAATCAGTTATAAGTACACTCATCTACATATAACCTACTATCAAGAAGTTTTTGGGAATGGTTGACTATTACTAAAAGCAAATACATACATCTTTTTCGTCGAATTGTATTGAACTGTCAGGGAATTCTCTGGATGTATCCATCCTCTCTCTTTCAGCCATATTTAGTTTGTTTGTGAAGAGATGATATGTATTATATAAGTTGGTCTGGTTATTAACATAATCACCAAGTAACCATTGGTCATTTTCAATCCATTCCTGTAAAGTATCGATTTTATATTCAATACCTGTTTCTTCTTCAGGGTCATGTTCTGTAATGTAATCAATCTCATTATATACATATGAGCTATTTATATTACCCATTTTAGTAAAGTACTTATAAAGTTCATATACTTTTGTGTTTATATATGTTGATATCCTTGTATATCTGGAATCTCTTTTTAAGAGCAGCTTTATCTGCTGGAAAATTTGTATCTGGTCCAACAAATTCTTCTGCAGTCTTATCGTAGTAATTGTCAACTATATCACTAAAAGCATCATATTCATTATGAGCTAATCAGTCAATTACATGGTTATATGTCTTATTATATGCTATATTCTTTAAGAATATAAAGAATAAATGATCGTATGCTTTTACATGATGGTTCTACATCTTTGTAAAAATAGAAGTATTTGAAAAGAATGTCTGCAGTCTCCCCAAAGAAATTCTTTATTAAAAGTATTCACATATATATTTGGATAATTTAAGATAAGAGTATCATTATTATCATAGAGCTTCCAATACTCTTCAGTTCTTCTTCTTCCAAGAACTATCATATTTTCTACAGGTATTGGGGCATTATAAAATTCAGTTTCATACTGATTACCTTTCTTTACCCTGACTTTTTGTAATAGTAATATATGTGTCAGGTTTTAGCTCTAGTAATATTACCAAGAGTATCATTTTCAAACTCATATCTATGTAAATCTTTCATAAACACCAATGATATAAGAACATCATTAGTATGATTTCTTTATCTTTTTCTCACCCTTCAGGTAAATACCCTACTAATTTCTTAGTACCTTTATCATATGTCATATCACTTATAAGCGAACCAAGTTCATATCTTTCACCAGTACTATTAACGAAATGAAGTGAAACATGATACCATTGTCAGAATCAGACATTGGTATCTTCATATGTTGCTTTCTCAAATTAATTTCAGTATTAATCTCTACAAGCATCCTAGATGTAAGTTCTGATTTTGATTTGAGCTTACGCTTATTCATGTATTTATAATAAACATAGTCAGTTACTTTCTGAGTTAACATATCATCGACCATCTGTTCGTCTATATAAATACTTCCATCATTATTATTATAATGAAGTAACGCTTTATTAGTTCTATATCTCTGGTAAAAATAATTTTTCAACTATCATTACCCTGAACGAAATGCTCTTCATATATAATATCGTCATTAACCTTATTTCTTTCTGGCTTTATAACAAAATCAGCATTAAAAAGGAAGATGAAATGACATATAGTCAGAATGCATTACTACTTCATAATCCCAAATTGTCTGACCGTCAATGATTACTATGGGCATCACTGAAAATATTTGAGGATTATTTATAATATCATCGATTTTGAATCTATTGTTATGAAATCTGCTTTTCTTATATAAATCTCTTTTATCATTCTTGATAAATTTTATAATCAACATCAAAAGCAGCTCTATACTTATTATCTAAATACAAGTGACCAACTTCTGTAATGCGTCTTGATGCAATGTCACCTGATTTATAATGAAATTCTTCATAGGGAACTATAGCTTTTCATAAGTATAGAGATAAGAGTATGATTCTTTTAATGCTTTATCAAGAGTCTTATCAACAGCATCGAAAATCAAATGTGTTGTTAGTTAAAGCATTATTTAGTAATTTTTAACTCTGGTCTCATTTTTGATTAACTATATCTCCTTTCTTTTTTATATTTAAATCTGATATTAACGATATGTTTTTGTGTAAAGTCTTGAAAAATATTAGGCTTAAAACATAAATTTAAGTTAGTTTCATATTATATAGAAAGGATGTATTATATGGAAGAGAATTTTGAATTATTAATAGAATCTGCTTCTTTATCCGAATCTGTTTTTATATAAATCATTTTAATAGCTCAGGGTGCAATAACATCTTTACTTGCCAAATCTATTAAAGATAGTATAACAATAGATTCCTCTTATTTACAAGAACAGATGCTGTCGATAAAAGAACAAAAATATCACCATTATCTGAAAAAGTATTAGATGCTTTTTAATGATGGTGATATAGAAATAATTTATACTAAAAACAAGAAAGTCCCACAGATGATACCATACTTTGGTACAAAAATAGGTGGAAAAGTTAAAGTAATTATTATAGCTAATAATTATGGTTCTATAGTATCATCAGAAACTAATAGTAGTGATAAGTACTTTAATATACAGATGAAGAATCTTTATGTATTATTAGAGGGTGCTTATTGCTTACTTAAATTTTTAACAACACCATATCAGATTAAGAAGAATCTTGGTCTTATGAAACAACAATGAGTATTTATACTAATATGATTCTTAGAATATTCAATAAAGAATATGCCATAAGTATGGATCAAGAATTATATGATAAAGTATCATTCTTTATTTCATTATTCTTCTTAAAAAATATATGGGGAAGTGATAATAATGAAGTTAATGCATCATATGCTTATAGTTTGTTAAATAACACAGACAGGAATATGGTTAAATCATTTTTGTAGAATATGAGGATATAGAATATTAAAGAGATAGATGAGCTTTATGAAAGTAATATCCACATTATCTCCAAGATTAAAATCATTAACATTTAGATATTTTACACAGTGTTATATTAATACATATAAAAGCCCTCAGCATTATTTGGAGTTGAATATTTACCTTTCTTCTTGTTCACTAATACAATCAAGTATGATAGGAAGTTTTTATAGTAAATCAGCCTATCATAAGTGATATTACAAAGAATATAAAAGGTATGAATATATTCTATCCAGAATTATCTAAGGCTTTAAATTAAATAAGGAGGTAACGTAAAATGCCAGATGTAAGATGTTCTAATGGATGGGTACTGGAGAAATATGTAGATGGCGAAAATATTGGATATAAACCATTTTTTTATAAATGTTAGAGAGAAGACATAATAGGTCCATATGGTGAAGTAGGAGTACCTAATGTAAATTACTCCGATATGGACTTTATAAAAATGAAGCAAAAAGATTAAGTGGTGATAATAGAATAGCTGCTTATCTTGATAACTACAAGTATACATTTATAACCCCTGATAAAAATTCAAAGGTTACAATGGATTCTAAATTTAAAATTTTGATTTGATTACTAAGCATGATGTGTATGCAAATAAAGCTCGTGTTACTAATATACCTAATACAGTAGCAAATGGTGCTAATGTATACACATTAAGAGTTCCTGTTATTTTACCTTTCAAAGTAAAGAACACAGAACTTTTCATAAAATGAGATTTATGTAAATACTGATGCAGTATTCAATATATTCAATATATATTATGAATACAATAAATCTCAAAGTGTTCAGTTCTTAAATGAATTAAGTGTATATCTCAGAGTATCGTATACTGGAGGTAATGCTACAGTTGATAAATTACTTGAAGGTCAGATTAGAGGAAGCTTCATGGAATTAAATCTTAACATGACAGGTAAATTATATAGATAAAAATAAAAGATGATGATAGTGGTAATGTATTAAATTACCACTATCATCAGTATTTTTATTCCCATACAATGTCGTACTTAACACCATATCCATCAGGTTTGCGACATCAGTTGATTCATGTTACAGATATAGCACTCTTATATGGTAATGGATAATCATCAATAATATCACCATTACCATCAACAGCTCTAAAATGATAATTTTCAACATCATCATCTTTAATTACTACAAGTACTCTTACTCCAGACCCTTCATACTTTAAGTATTTATCTGTTTCAGAACTCTAGCAGTATTTTACAAAATCACCTTCTTGAATGTTGTCAAGTGATATTGAAATACCGTCGAGAATATCATCATCATTCATATCATTAACAGTAATATCTCCGCTACCACCATTAAATAAATGACGATTATCAAGAATCTGTTTCATGTAACTTGAACCAAACTCGGCAAGATTGCTCTCATCCATAGCACCAGTTCCAAGTTCTTTTCGCTGTTTCATTGAGAGGTCTGCAATATGTTTCTTTTATATTCACCTGCTTATCGACTAACTGCATTGATAATGAACGAGCACTATTAATATTCTCAATTAATTCACTCGTTATCTTATTAATTCCTCTTGCAGACGATTTAGTTGATTTTTATTAAGTCGTATTCTTTTTGTAAAGAATCAGTAAATTTAGACTGATCAACTAGTAGGCTTTTATAAAGAGCTGCTTCATTTTCAAACTCTTTTCTATAATCTACTAATTTCTCTTTATCTTTCTTTTTTTCTTCTTCTTTTCTTTCCATTCTCATCATATTCAGAATATGATTCAAAACTGAAAAAGTTTCTTATTTTTTTCTTTTTACCACTACGTTTATCAACTTTAACATCGCTAAAAACTAAGATATCATTAAACCATGAATCACTACCAGTATCTTTTTCTTTCTTATTTTTTTCTTTTTAAAAGTGGAAGAAGGTAAGAAACTATCTGTACTATAACCATAGTCATTTTGTATATCTTTCATCTTCCATATCTTCTAATTTAGATAATAGGTCTTTTTAGGTTTAATACTATCTTGAAGATTGTATTCGTCTTCCATCATAGATACACCGCCTTTACTTTTTATTTTTTTATGTAATATGATTTAAATTTGTGTTATTTACCTTAATTTTTTTATTAAGTTAAGATGTTATTGTACTTTTTACAATATTCTTAATATATTAAGATTTATGAAAGGAAATATATAATTATGCATATTGATAAAAGATAATTCAATGCTATTGGATATTCAATATATAAAAAGCTGATAAGAAAAATAATACACCTGATTATTTATATTGCATATATAAAGATTTAAGAACTAATAAAAAATTTCTTCAGGCAATACCTGAACCAATGATGAAAATATATTTTTAAAAACCAGAATATAGAGGATATACACATAATCCTTCATTTTTCACCTTTAGAAGAACTTGAAACTAAAGTTGTTAAGTATAGGATATTATCTACAAGATAGCTGAAGACATGGGACCATCAGGGCAACAGAAATTAAATGATTGCTTCAATACTCGTAATTATAGAGGGCTTAAAGAATTTTTAACATACCCATATGTATTTGGAGCAGACTTTGATATTAGAGGATGGTATAGACACAATTGGTTAGCTAATTATGATAATGATAAAAATAAAGCATATATCTAAAAGGATTTCTCGATATCGAGGTTGATATCATGGAGACTGGTGAACCAAATCCATATATAAATCCAGTTGACTTAGTAACTGTTATTGATTGGACAAGTAAAAATCTTACACATTTTCTCTCATAGGAGTTGATTATACTGAAAAAGATTTATCTAAAATGAATGAATATGAGAAGAAAGAAGAACTTGAAAAAGAGAGTTATATAAGCAAAGATTAGAACAACAAGAATATTGGTCAACACATGTCGATGAATTATTAGAAGAAACTCATAAATCATTTGATGAATTATATCCAGATATGGAGTACAGATTCTATTTCTATAAAGATGAAAGAAAAATGTTAGTACACCTTTTCAATTAATAAATGAATTGAAATTAGATTTTATAGGTATATGGAATATGCCATTCGATATACCTTTTCTTAATAGAAAGGATGACTGTACTTGGTCTTGATCCAAAACAAGTGATGACTCATCCAGATTTTCCAATAAAACAGTGCTGGTTTAAAAGGATGAACATAATTTTGCAGTCAAATTAAAAATCAGACTATTTCTATTTAAGTTCATATACACTATTCTTTGACCAGATGGTATTATATGCAGCAATAAGAAAAAGGAAGTAGTGAACTTAGACAGTATAAACTTAATTATATTGCTAAAGAGAAATAGGAGATGAAAAAGTACGATTATTCAGAAGAGGAAATATCAAGACGTTATCATATAAAAACTTTTTAAAATATATACTTTATAATATTAGGACGTTCTTCTTCAATGTGGAATTGAAGATAAGACAGGAGATGTAGATACATATTATCTGACATCTTATAAAAAATGCTACACCATATGAGTCCATATTCAAGCAAATAGCTAAACTTCGAAATGTTCAATATATGTCGTACTACGACCAAGGATTAATCCCTGGTGAGAATGTAAATGGGTTCTTATATAATAATAGAAATAATGAAGTCGAAAATGATGATGACGATGAACCTACATTTGAAGGTGCTCTTGTTGGAAATCCACTTTTAATAGAACCATTTGGAGTAGAATTATTTGGAAAGAAATCTTCATTAATATTCTTATATTCAATAGATTTTTGATATGAAAGCTTTCTATCCATGTACAATGAGAGAATTAAATATGAGATCAATCTACATTAATATTTAAGATGATACTAGAAGCAACTCAGTACGATGTTAGAGGTGGCGAATTAAAGTTTAACGGTATTACCGATGTTCAGTTAGTAGATGAAAATGAAGATTCATTTACTGATGATGTTGCAAAAAGAATTAATGGATAACTATCAAACAGGAGATATTATTTATACAGCTCATAAATGGTTAAATTATCCATCTATAGAAGAAGTGTATAAAAACTGAGAAAAGAAATTAGAGGAGTAGTATAATGGCTAAACAAATTACAATAATTGATATTTTAACTAAAGTAGTAAAGATATTTAAAAATGATATCTTTATAATAGATAATATGTATATTATTGGAGGGCAAATATCTGAAGAGAGAAATGATAGTAATATATTACTTATATTATCTCCAGATAAAGTTAAAAATAGTAAAAGAATCATTTCCTGATAATAATGGTATTTATATAAAAAGATATAACATCTGCAAAAAGATTTATCTTTAGTAAATACTGAATTAACAGATAAAGAAAAAGAATATACAGAAAATTATATAAAAACTATAAATGATTTATTTAATGAAAACAAAGAATGGAAGACATTTGATTTTAGTGATGAAGTGATAGAATCAATATTTGAAGATGGTCATACATATGAGTTGTTCATGATACAGATGAATATCCAAATGTAATAATATGTAAAACGGTGTTCCCTAAAATAACTACAAAAGAATGCAAAAGATTTATTATATAATGTAATATTTCCTGATGATGACTATGAAAAAGTATATAAGTTAATAACCACAATATCAAATGACTTCTATCAGATGTGTAATGTAGTAAATTATATAGAAATAGAAAAATAAATATATGGTGTATGTGATAGAGTATCTCACATACACCATTCTTACTAGTATTTTTACTTTGTATATATATATTATTTTTCGTGTAAATAATAAATAAAATATTAATGTCATCCAAAGACTATAAAATGGAGAAAGAGGCTATTATGTTTTAATAAGAATTTAGTATTAGTATCTGGTGTTGCAGCTACTCTTGGAGCTGTAAGTGTTGTCTAGTGTTTCCAAAGCAGTAAGGTTTCAAAAATTTTACTGACAGAAAAAGAAAGAAATAGATTCTTCAATGTACTTAAAGAGTGTATTGAAGAAGACAAATTACTGTATTAATATAGGTATAATTGATGAATCTGCCAGAGAAAAAGTCGCTGAACAGATTTTTAAAGACACAAAAGAAATGATTAAAAATGCTGAAAAATATTGATACAGTATTCAACATGTCTCCTGACGAACAGAAGACAATTAAGGAAGGACTGAAGAATTCAAGATCTGCATATGCAGTATATGGATTCTTTGCCTAATCAAAAATAAAAGAACCGATATGATAATTCATATCGGTTCTTTTTATTTATTTTCTTTTTATATTATACAGTAATATACTGCTCTGCATTTACAGAAGTCTAAGCTAGACTGAATTCCTAATTTGCAGCGTTTGTATATCTTGAAAGACCAAGGATATATGTATGGCTACCACCAGGAAGCTGAGCACTTCTATAAGCAGAAATTCTGATTTGTAGAGTATGTTTTGTAGTATACTATAGTGAGCAAATGTGAACTGCTCTCGAAAGTGGGTAAGGAATGATTCTAAGACCATTAAACTTCTTACCAGCTGAATCATACTTAACATTTACTTTCTTTGTAGCTACGATCCGAACCTTAACATCACCAGAACTCATGATACCATATCCATAATCAAGCTTAACACCATTAGAGGTATTACCAGGTCTTGTTGCCCAGTTAACCATTGAGTCAAAGTAAGCTATGAATCTTGGATTACCATAGATTACGAATGTAAAGGTCATCAAGCTTAGCCTTATCAGCTATATCATTAATTACACGATCAAGCTTGAACTTGAGCATCTTCTCAATGAACTCACTTGGGAGTGCTGTTGTAACAGATGTTGAATCACAATCGAACTCATCCTCAGTTGCGAAACTATCCCATCCAAGTGGATCAACTTCAACGCCCTTGAACTTCTCGAACTGTTCATCAAAGCCACTTAAGACCCATGCTATCTTCCATCTGGTCATCATGTCTGAAATATTGTTATATGTCTTCTGATAGAGATCAATACTAAGAAGAGCCTTTGCATCTGTAAGGTCCTCAATAGAATAAGGAGCCTCAACTCTCATGCCGTCTTCGATCTTGAACTCTCTCTCTTCTCTACTGTAATCAAATGTTACAGTTCTTTCATTTCTCTCGTTTGATAAGAAAACCAGAGAACTCTACTGCTACAATCTTTCCAGCCGCACTGTTCATTGTAGTAGTCTTTTTCTGTCAAAAAGTCAATGATACCCATAACAACATCAGTTACACGATGTGCGGTACCAGCTGTATCCTTTACTTCTGCATCGAACTTTCCACCAAGCCATGTAGTTATCTGAAAGATTAACTCTCATTGGCTGATTAAGTGGAACCTTTACTTCATCAGTACCAGCCTTTACATAGATATTCTCAATTCTGATATCAATTGTAAACTCATCCTTATTCTTATCACCACCAGTTGTGCAGTTTGTAATTATGTCATAATTAGTGATAGGAAGAGTTACCTTTGTAGGGTTAATTGGAATACCCTTACCAGCTGAATAAATCTCTTTGAACTCGTCATTAAAGAAGCACTGTGGATACTTCCATCTCTTCTGTGTCTTATTATCAACAACATATGTCTGCTCGATATGCTTCTTAACAATAGGAGATGGTGTAATCTCTGTCTGAAGAATATCCTTTGTAACGAGCTTCAAATGCTGCTTAATAAGAACAGGGAAGTTTACAGACTTAATAGGAAGAAGAGCTGGCACTGTTGATGCCTCGGTCTTAAGCTCGTTTACACAGTTATCAAAAAGGTTGAGATACCTGCTCCTACCATAAAAGCCTTTGAACCGTACTCTCATCATCCTGCTTCATATCTTCGCATTCCTGCTTAAGTTCACCAAGAAGTGAATCCTTAAATGATGCAAGCTTTGCACTGTTCTTAATAAGATCGTTGGTGTCCATAATAACGTTAGTGCTATTTGCAAGCATATTCTCATATGCCTCATTATAAATATCATCGAGATGAGTTAACGTTACTACCTCGATCTAAATCACCAACAGTTTCTGTTGCTAAGAAATCTTTTTGTTGATTCTGTCAAAATGAATTCATAAATTTTTCGCTCCTTTTTAAAAATTTTTAAAAAGTGTATATAATTTTTATTGTGTTAATAATTTATATACCTGTTTAGAGTAGTAAAAATACCACAATCAACAAGGTACTATACTTAATATACTTTATGAACTGAGTATTTTTAAAAGAAATGTTTATTTATGTATATTAAGATTTATCTCAGCAATGTTCCCAGTCTCTTCTAATAAATTAAAAACTGAGCTGGATTATAACAACCATATTCTGATAAAAAGAGTAAAGATTGAACATATGAGTTTAGTTCAAATTTCATGATTAAATAATCATGACATAACTCTTTTTACTTCTCTGAATTTATTCACTGATGTTTTTATTACTTTATTAACATTAGCATCATCACCCATTACATTTTCTAATTTTAATATAAAAATTAGAAAGTGAATTATTAATGATATAAAGTTTTTGTAACAGAATATACTTCCTTGTGAGTCATAATCTACGCCAGAACCTTTTTATCTTCACTACTGTCAGAGTCAGAATCGACACTATCGAGTCCACTATCGTTATCACCACCGTCCATATCAGTATCCCCATCATCAGTAAAATCTGTATCGCCCCAGTATCAGGTTCAATAGGGTCATTAGAATCGCTATCATCATTTTCTTCATCTCCTTCTTCCCTGTTGTCATCTTCTACATCAGTTTCATCAGTATCAGTATAATCTGTTTCATCCCACCAGTATCAGGACTATCGGTATCGTCTCCTCCGCCAGTATCCACTATCTGGTGAATTAGATTCGTTTGGGTCTTCTTCAATATCTCCGGCTCCTTGTGAAAAATCTGTTTTAGTATTATTTACTTTAACAGATACAGAGTTTTTGTTTAACACTTGATGTATCACCATCATCTTCTAAAAGCAAGGAAGTATTTTTCCATATTTATTATCTGATTCTAAATTGAATGAACGAATCATAGGAATAACCACCTTTCGTTTTAAATATTTTTACTATTAGTCTGCACTCTTATGAGCTCTGCTCAAAGCCTATCTTCAATTCTCATAAGTCTGTGATTTCTCTTTGTTATCTCCTGCTTTTACTTGCATCATTAATCTTCTCTACAAACTTTAATCTCTGTTTCAAGTTCTCAGATAAGTTCAGTTCTTATTCTCACATCTTTCTGTTTTTGAGAAGTGTCTAATAAGCATTACAAAAAGGCAGCAAAGCCATTTTTATAATATACAGTACCACCATAAAGGATAGCAAGTTTTAGATTTTTAGATATCTTCTTTTTCTAAAACCAGGTTCTGTCATATATTTTTCTTTCTATCATCATCAGCATCATCAACCTTCTTGGCAATATCCTCAATGAATGAACTACATTCATTGGTATTTTTAAAGTGCTGCTTTTACCAGCACCTACAATATCATCACCAAGTTTTTAATTTAGATCCTTTAGCTTTCTGCTTAACTTCTATATCCATTGCTTTTATGCTGAATAGCTTTAGCTGCATTCTCACTCTTTGGAGCTTTTTCTGTGTTCCTGTATGAGTATCATTTGTTTCAGCTTGCTTATCAGCTCTTTCTTAGCATTATCTGTATCAGAATCTTCATCTTCTTCAGCATTAATACTGTCAATTTCTTCATCATCAACATCATCTTTAGATTCTTTTTCAGATTCTATTACAAAACTCATATTCAGTACCAATGCTAATAAGAGCTTCTTCAATTGTAAGACCTCTTTTGATTATTGCATAACCACTACATTTTTGCATCGGTGTTTTCACATAGCTGATATTCAGATAAAAAGTAAATCAGAAGTAGCTTCAACGATAAGCTCTCTCATTCTATCATTTTTCTTTCTCATCATTATTATTATCTTTATTAATAACATCATCTTCAAATCAGAAAATATTATTAATAGCGTTAGCAGGTTTATTATAAGGAGTAAGTTTAACTTCCTTAGTAATTAAAGTATTTTTAATATCATTGATATCAGAATATACAAAGAAATCAAAATACTTCCTGATATTTTTAGGAAGTTCATTTAATAATTTTTACATAAACTGATGATTCAGATAGCTTGTTACACACCAACATTTTGAAGAAGTCGTCATTATAACTATCGTTATTCTTCAACTCATCAATTATATCATACTGCATCACTTTCTGACATATGACTATAATTAGTATATTTATTGATGAATGGTAAATATACTAAAAATGTAATGGAGAAACCTTCATTAAATGTAGAATAATAATAAAAAGTGTGGTTATTGATATTCTTTTAGAATATCATTCTCATAAATTTCTAATCTACCACTATCTATTTACATATAATACAAGAGGAAATATCTTTTTATGTATTTATTAGATTCATTTAAGAAATTCTCATAAAGTTCTTTCTGAACATCTGACATATTTGCAAAATTATCAGAAAAAGTAATCGTTAATGACTTCATAAATTTCAGGAAGCCTTGTAATACACTGGTAGAATTATCTTCAAGTAATATATATATGGTAATCCATATATAGGTTCTTTTGCTATAAGACCAACATTATCAATATTGTAGCAAAATCCATTTTACTATATTCATTAAAAAGCTTTAGCAGTATTCTCATTATAGTCATCTTTCATAGCTTTATATGAATTAAAGTAAAAACTTTTAGTAGGGGTACCATTAATGATTCTCTCTTTATCACAGGCACTATTTTATACCTCACTTTCTTATAGTTTAAAGTCTTTGGAGCTTATTCGTATGTTTTTGTATTATATTACTAAAGGAATATAAAAATTTATTATAACATATATGTAATGGTTATGAATTTCGCAGTGGTTCATACCATACTCCTTTTTAAGGTAAACAGTTTGTTTGTTGGTCAGTAACGAATCGCGTGTTTGGCTAAAAAGTAAAAACCACCTAGAAGGATGAATGTCAACGGAGATGCATTCATCTCTTCTCTTTCTGATTACTATGTACTACTTTATGTACAACCACAGTATCACCAAAACCAGTCTTTATCAGCTTATCACCTTTACTAGCTCTAGTAGATCACTTTTAAGTCTTTGATATTTATAACTTCTGGTTCATTCTTCTTCTTATAAATTATAACATGATCATTTGTATTAACTGTAGATATACCTGATCAATGTTTCATTTCCCTGTAATGTAATAAGACTTATAGAATCATCAATTCTATTCTATCTTGGGAAATATTTCATTTCAGTAATCTTAACTCTACCTGATGTGTCACATAGAGAGGAATTTATTCTTTGTATTGATGAGAGAAGCATCTATTACAATTTCTTCATCTCTTAATGAAATCATGGAAGTTCCTTTGCCATAACTCCATTATTTCTAATTTCGTCATGGTAGTCTTATACCATCTTCCTTATCTGTTGATATTATTAAATCTTTTATTACTATTCTCTGTTGAGAATATAGCAGCGGCAAGTTCATCATCATCATTTAATATAATTCCTTGCTTAGAATCTACTATCTTTTTAAATTCTGATAACTGAACTCTCTTTTGCAAGACCATGCTTTGTAACAAAAATTGTTCCAAAAGCTTCATCTTTCACTTTCAATATGTCCATACTTGGAAGTTCCATTGCAGCTTGACATCACCTTTTTATAGAACAGAGATCTACTCAGTTCAACTCCAACATCATCAAAATCCATTTCAGGTATGTACATGAAATTGCAACTTTAATGACATTACCTTTAGAATCTACTACAAGTATACTTTCTTTGTTGTTAATATCAAATACGAACATATTTCCGTGAGTTTTACCAACATAACCAATACTACTACTATCAGAAGGAATCTTCTTAATGAAACCAGATTCACTGACACCTAATAAGTAATCGATATCTTCTATCTCAATCTCATTATCTTCATCATCTTCTTTTAATTATAGCAGATTGTCTTTTTCTACCCCATTTCTTTTACCATCTTCTAGTTGATTAATGATAAACTCTTTAAGGGTTTTTCATCTTTAAGATTAGCCTCAATTTCTTCAAGTTTCTCTTTGATTTTCTTTCCTTTTTCAACGTAGTTATTATAACTATCTTCATTGAAATTGTAGATATGCATGTCTCGCAATTGTTGCTGCCTGTAAAAGATGTTATTTTAAAATTCTTCCATTAACTTGTCAATGAGTTTCTTTTCTCTTGATTTAGAACTCTTTGCTATCTTAACAGTCTTATCGATATTATTCTTACCAAATACCATTAAAAGAACTTCGTTCATATGTTGGTCAGTTAATGATATCTGCCAATAGTTAAGACGTTGATCTTACTATATCAATACGATAATCATCCATTGTAACAGTAATTCTTTGATACCATACTCATACATAGAGTAGTCATCAATTACTGTAATACCTACTGGATATGTCATCTTTAAACCAGTACTCTTTTTAAATAACTTCTTTAAAACTTTTTCTGGTTTAGCACCCTGAGCTAAGAATATTTCTATTCTCACTTCACCCCTCTTTTGTATAGTCTTTAATCTCTATAATAGGGTTCTTATCAAATTCCTTTTTTTATTCTTCAACTCTATAATCTTTAAAATAACACTCTGTGATGTTACATTGAGTGGAAGAGATATTACTGCTATCATATTTCTAACATAATCAATCTCCGTTGTAGCTCTCATTTTTATCTTAGATTGACCTGTTTTGTTAATCTCCTTGATATTACCTATGTCAACTATATCACATCCTGTTGGAGAATCTGGAATAAGACATATTTTTGCATCAGGATTTCTCATAAGAGTTATTGTTGCATCTAGTACCTCTGCAACATTAAATGAGTGGTATATTTGATGCCATACCAACTCCGAGTGCCACTAAACTGTGGATTGAGATAGTATATGTGGATATTTTGCAGGGAGGAACTCTGGTTCTTCTCCAGTATCGCATAATTTCTCTTCATCAGAACACAGTATTTATCAAAATCGTCAAAGAAGCAATCTATTGTATACTCTGATAATTTAGCTTCTCTATAACGACCAACTGCATATGAGATCTCCTCTAAAGGTTTCCATAAGAACCCTGAGGTACAATTGTCGTATATTATTATTCCAATACTGTCCTTCATTACCAATATTATCATCAATTGGAGTTGAACCATGTGGATGATATTCAGCTGTTAGTGGTTGAAGATAAGTTGGATACTTTTATAAATCTTAACTGCTTAAGATTTTCTCTACTGGTACTTGTGACGCATTTATCAAGCTCCCACCAAGAATAGAATAGTCTTCTCTTACCAGGTTTCATTCCATCTTGTAATGATGCAATAGACCTATAAGTTTTTATTAGCTCCAAATATCTTGGTATATTGCAGGTTTGCATCTGCAACATTGACTTGTTCAATTACTTCATTCCCAAACCTTTTTGGTATGATTTAGGGAATGTTTCATTAAATCGTTCTTCTAAGTTCTTTTCTAGTTTTAAATCTTTTTAAGTCTTTTTAGACTTCTTCGCTTTTATTCATGATAAATTTATCCCTTCTTAAAATATTAATTGTCTAAATCATCTCTACTGATTTTAAAAGGACTTCATAAGTGCTTTTCTATCAGCTAGATTCTTTTTCACTATTACCATGAGTTATTTCAAAGATGCCTAATTCTTTTTCAGCATCTTCTACTGTATATTGAACTGAGTATCTATTATTAATATCAAGAGTTGTTTCTTTCAACTGTTTACCATTAAATTCACCAAGTCCCTTAGAAAACGTGTTATAATTCTAGGAACTAATTTCATACAGTTATCAATAAACTCTCCTATACTCATTTCTCTTTCAGTATCTTTTTTCTTTTACTATAAGTTTATCCCCATATTTTGCATATATAGGAATTAGGTCAGCTGTCTTCTTAAAGAATCTATTACCAACCTTTATTACAACTCTTTTACTATTGATAACTCCTCTGAGACACTCCATCACTATCAACAGTAACTTCTTTAAACTCTTTCTGAATATTATTCATAATGGTCTTAATGAATTTCTGGTCAGGAAAGTTTTTCGATATTATCATAATCATCAAAACTTCTAACAACGCCAAGCATTACAAGATTTGATATTACGATTTCTATAAAGAATTTATAGATATTACCACTTTCTTTTGCAGCCCTAATCAGATTATTTCTGTAATCATAAGTATCATTCAAGAAATCATAGAATTCTGATTTTTGACGCGAAGTCTTTATCACCTTTTCTTTTTAATCTTGAAATTCTTTATAATCTTCTTATGATATATTTCAACTATCTGATATTTTTGTAACACAAAGGATGATCTTTATCATCAATTCTATAAAGAGGAGAATACTTTATAAAGTTTTTCCCTGCTCTATAATAGGTCTCATGTAAATATAGAAGAATAGTAAGATACCTGAACTAATACCATATCCATCAATATCACTACTCTGTCATAATATTAATTCTATCAAAATACTAGCTTATTGATATCGAACTTACTTCCTATACCACATTTAAGAATGGTTACAAGTTCTCTCCATTCTTTTATTTTCCATCAACTATTCAAATCGCATTTTAAGGCATTTGCAACGACACCTCTAAAGAGATAAAAAGCTTGGAGTATCTGGATCTGATCCATTACGGGCACCACCACCAACACTATCACCCTCAACTAGGAATATCTCTTTTAAATAACACCTGTGTTATTACAACGAATGTAATTTGACATTACTAACTCTTTGAAAAGAATTCAATTTCTCTATCTGTGTTGTAGCTTTTGATTTAGCTGCTTCAAGTCTTGCCTTTGGCATTTTAACTACTATCTTAATTATTTTCATCAAGAGAAGAGCTATTTGACTTAAAATAATTTTTCAAGTCCATTTGTTATAAGCTCTTTCATATAAGGAACTAAACTTAAACATTGTATTTTTGTTTAGCATTACCAACAAATCCAACCTGAGCATTTGTTGATAAATTTATTACACAGTAAAGTTAGTTCTACAATCTTCCCAAAGAATCTTTATTTTTATTCTTTTGAGTATCACTCATTGATTCATTTACTTTATTTTTGAATATATCTACAGTATACTTCATCAAATGCATCAAGATGTGACCCATTATCTGTATATTTGTGTAATTACAGTATGTATTGTATTCAGCATTACCCATTATATTAGGATTTGTTATATATCTAAATGATACATCCATATGGATACTCTTTTTCAACATCTACCATATCTACACTTGAAGTTCCATCATCATTTTGTGTAAGGGTTTTAGTCTTTTTCTACAAAGGTATGTCTCACTAAAATGACAAATATCACTTAAATCTTTCTTTCCTATACTATTAGGAATGATTTTTATCAAGTAATTCATAAAATGGCTTTGGCTTAAATTTTTACGAACTCTTTCGAGTTTCATATTATCATCAGTAAATATTTAATACATACTTTATTCCTTTAGATTTTAACTTCTCAGAATCTAAGTAAAAATAATGAATCTATCCAATCTTCTACTTTTTCTATAGGTAACTTTGCATCATCACCCATATATATTTTAGATACTCTAAAAGATATTGTAGTTCCCCTTTTATTTGCAGGGTTCTTAATTATCTTATCTTCTACAAGTACTCCTTCTTTAAATTTTAATGTATGAATCGTATTCTCTATATCTCTATACGCAATCATTTCAAAAATAATCCGATAAGGCATTAACGACTGTAAGCCCGACGCCAAATTCGCCACTCGAACTACTATTGGCTTCTCTAAAAAATTTGATCCAGACTGTAGTGTGGTACAAAATGTTTTCATCGGATATTTTTGATTCATTAAACGATCTACCATTATCTTTTTGTAACTAGTAAATCATTTTGCTCTATAATAATCACTTTGTATTTCATTACCTGAGTGAATTCTCATCAATACATTCATCTATAGAGTTCTGAATGATTTCTCTTGAAGATGGTATGCTCCATCTTCACCATACTCATTAATGTACATATTCGTTTTACTTGGATTTTTGTATATCATTATCCAAGTGGACTAACTCACTATCTTCGTACATTGATAAATCTCCTTTCATTTTCAAGTATTATTCAGTATTTTAACTGATTAAACACTTGTTAATTTATAAATAACATTATATAAGGTATCACTGTACGGGGTATATTATTTATAAATTATTTAACATAAATGTATTGGGTATGCATTATACATACCCAATACATTATCTATATCAAAAGCAGATTCTGAAATGTCAAATTAGTTATTGACATTCCAAGAACCATAAGAAGAAGAAACATCCTTATTTTTATTTTTCTTTTTATCCTTGAAGCTACTCTGCTTTGTAGCAATCTTAGATACTTTCTTGAAGTTCTTCTTGAATCTTGAGAATTCTACTGCAAATTTGCAGAAATAATCCACCATACCATCACCAGCATTTGTTGCAACTGAGAAGAATTTTTCCCTGATTAATAAGTTCTTCCATGTTCTCAAGTTTATCCTTGATCTCATCTTTTTGAGAAGAACCTAGCTGGGAATCTCTTACTTGTTACAGTATCGATATTATATCCATTCTGGATAAATGTTGTAGGAACAACACGACCTTTCTTATTTATTTTTATGAAAAGGATACGCTGCCTTCAACGCTTTTTGTCTCCTTTTTATTCTTTCCTTTAAGCTTACCATGCTTTGAAAGGTTCTTTGAAATTTGTATTACCGCTTTAGGTGTTTTCATAAAAATTTTTCTCCTTTATTTTTAAAATATATTTTTACAAGTACTAACAAAGAACACACTTTTGATATCTTTGTTATTGGTGAGTGTTCAAATATAATTGAAAACTTATATTTCTTGAACAATCTCACATCTATTTTTAAACCCTATACAAGTCACTGACCTTATATTTCTTTCTGAAATTTCTTTCAGTAACTTTTCGAGTTCATTAACTGCATACTCACCCATTTCTCCAGTTGTATATAACTCTGGGTGTGTTAATGGATAAAATAAAAATTTCTATCATCATTATTCTTTAATTCAGCTACATAATCATCAACATCTTGATTATTGCTATTATAAATAATGATATTCGAGTGAGATATCTTCAACAGGTGACAAATAGAAATGATACTTGTCAACAGTCTCAGGATGAGCTTTTAACTTACGACTCACCCTAATGTAATCAGTTTCGTCAAGTTGACTTGAAACTGATATGAGTATATGAGCGTATTCATCATATTCGATATCCCACCACTCAAATTTCTCAGTTTTCATATTAAGTAAAAATCATTTTCATAATTTTACCCGGTTTACCGCCTCTATACTTTACAATACATCCATCAACATTATTTCCCATCATATCACTAGTTAATTCTACACTTGCTCTATAATGATATATGATAGGTGCATCATGATTCGACTCATAGTTAATGAGGCGGTATCTATCTCTTAAAAATACCAATGAATAAAGCATTATCATCAACTACTTGTATTGACTTACTTATCTCATCTTCTGAAAGCAAGCTCTTCATTGATTCGAATTCTACCATTCCTTTTGTTGATATCTATAGTAAACTTTACATCGATATTTCTATTTATTGATGTTGGTGAGTATAACCCGACCATTAAATTATCAATATCATTTCTGATATTTGAATCTATTGTATCGATTGTCACATCTTCTACCTAGGGTTAAACCCTTTACGAAATGTTGTGTGTGAGAATACTGAATTATCATAGTTATCTGTGATAATTCCCCACTCATTAAACTCAGGGTTTTTGCTACCGATTATTACTGATGTAATCATGACTTACTTTACTCCTTTAAATTATGTTGATAATCTTTATATTTTTTTAAAGATATTTCTTTTATACTGTCGTCCTTTGCAACCATCTCATCTACAATCTTTCTGATCTTCTTATAATCTGTCTCAGGAAGAGAGATAAGAGAATATCTTCTATTAGAATCCTTGCCTGAAGCATCATCATGCTTCCTGCTCTTAATATACATCTTGATGATATTTCTTACAACATCTGAAGACATCTTATTCTCCATCTGGTCGAAACACCAAGTTGATATATCAAGATACAGAGTCTTCTGATTATCAGATAACTTAGTAAACTTCTCTTTTCTTTCAAGAAGTGCAAAAGTTATGAACATTGGGGAACTTATCTTCTCAGTTATCAAATCCATTATAGTTGCAAATGGAATTGTCTGAGTCTTTGAACTCTCATAAAAGTCTGTCAAAGAAAGTTCTTATTCTGTAGAACTGGCTACTATCAAGTGCCCTCATTACAAGGAATTACTGATAATACATCAAAAGCAACTGCCTCTGATATACCAGCCTTTTCGAACTTCTTTAATCTCTTTTAAGAATTGCTTTGCTGAGGTCTACTAATGGTTCAATATCATAAAGCTCAGCATTAGCATCCTGTGCAATTCTTTCAGCATTCGCTTTTACTGCTTCTTTTAAGAATCATATCATTGATACTAGGAAGTAACTTGATATTATCAATCTTATTATCAGCTTTAACTCCTTCTTACCGCCTTTATGAATTCTTTCATTTGACAGTTTCAGCAAGAGCTCCATCTCTTACGGAACGTACTTCATTGTTGTCAATGTGTCCATACTTGACAATGAACTTGATAACCTGAGGAAGATTATCGATAAGATTTTAAGATATATCCTTTTCTCATCTCTTTCTTTTCCATCAAAGTAATCCTTGTTCTTTTTCTTGGAAACCTTGAAATCGATTGTTGCTGAATTTCTTCACACTCTTATCAATTTCAAACTGGTTTCTCTTTTTCATACTCGTGGTGGTCTTTGCGGCTGTGTTTGTTCTTCTTCTTTGCCATCATGACTCCTTTTCATTGTTGTAATTACATCTATTATTTTAGATTAGTGTATGTGAAGTTGTGTAATTGGTATGTACACAACTCACATACTTCAAAAATCTTTGAATAATACGAAGAAATATTATATAAACTTATTGAAAATTGCGTTCATATCAACGCTCTTTTCTTCTATTACTTTTCCTTATCTGATATTTTTCTGACAGCTTTGAAAGTTCAAGAGCAGATAAAAGCATCTTCAGATTCTATGAATCTTTTGTTTTTCTTCTATTTCATCGATTCTATCGAAATAATATTAATCTTATCATTAACTGGAGATAAACCACTCAGTATAAGAAATACATTATTAGGCTGCTTTCTATCTTCATTTCATGTAGATATGATTGTAAGAATGGATAGGAGTGCCCTACAAATTCTCTTATAGATAAGATATTATTATTAAATTCTTCTGTAAGAGCAGGAGAAAGATTTGTTATTATTCCAGATGCCATAACTTTCTTACTCTCTGAATCTCAACATGCAGTTCTTCTTGATATTTTTCAATAAGCATTTCTTCAATAGACTTATTGTCAATATCTTTCTCTTTAAAATCTTCAACTCTTGATACAAATAATCTACCAGGGAAAGATATTAATCTGGTAGCATCTCTATCATCAATTGAATCGAACTTTGTTGTGAAGTTATAATAACATCTAAGTACATTAATATCATTTACAACCTCACTATTAACTTTCTCCATTATCTCGGTATGGAGAAGCCCTGATAATTTGTCATTATCATATAACATATAAGTCTGATTATCGAGCACCTTTATAAAGTTCATTAAGATACTCTAATGTATTTACATGAGCACTTAATGCTTCATCATTAACTGGTAATACTCCTATTAAAAATAGTCTTAGTATCAACGAATGTTGAACTAATAATATTAGCAGAAGTGGTGCTGTACAGAGAACCAGTTCCACCACCAGTAGAACTTATTACGAATACGATATCAAGTTCACCAACCAACTCAGTAAACTCTTTATCTTTCATCAGTTCCATAGCTAGTATCTTTTAGATACTTCTTTTGCGAGCTTCTGTCTTTACCTGCTCCTCTTGATAATCCTTCTTTCTCTTTAATGATTTTCTTTGGAATATCATTTGGTAACGTATCCAGATCTTTTTCAGATGAATTGATTGCTAAGAAACTTTAATACAAGTTCATTTTTGCTAGAGCTGCAATCTGATTACCAGTATTCCCGATACCAATAATTCTACATTTAACATAGTTTTACTTCCTTTCTTATTTAATATTATAACTGACACCAAAATAATATATAAATATAGATAGAATTGAGATGAGATCGTAAAAAATCCATGTCAATTCTATCTAGTCTATTACTTTTATACGATATTAAGAGCCATATACTCTATATATCATATTGAGGTCTTTATTTGCATCAAGATACTCAGGGTTCATACATAATCTTTGAGTACATTCTTACATCTCTGTAATCTCCATTATCACCTGATCCTGTTCCTGGTACATGTCACCAGAGAATAATGCAATTGATGTTATTCTTGCTATCTTCTCCTGATCTCATTGACGCAAACCATTCTTTTATATCATGCTTAGTAATCTTTATAAAGAATTCAGTGAATGATTCAACTTCATTCTTTCCTGTATTACCGCCACCTTTCCAAATATCGGTATTATTGATAATCTCTTCATTCTCATTATCTTCTCAGTTTTTCCCATATATGTTTAATGGATGGAGTTGATGCAAATCTCTTGAGATAATATCCAGTAACACCGCCAGCAGCTACCGAAGTAAATATTTTTATCCGCAATTGATAACTCAGTATGAGTATATCTAAATAAATATTACAATACACCTGTTATACTTAATCCATCAGCGTTTGTTGTATTGATATTTATTGAATTATCTCTATATCCAGGCTCATATGTTGTTATATCATTTTCTGCAGTGCCCGTATCCAACACCAAACAACTGAACGAAATTACCATAGCGGTAAAAGCACATTGCCTCTACCACCTGGTATATCGTATGTTTCAGTCAGAATAGGGAGATTCACTTTCTTTCAATACCAGCTGATGTATATAAAGTGGGTACTATTATCTGATCATCTTTAACACCATAAATCTTTTCCATCGCATATGATACACCGCCGACTGGAACTATATTATGAGTTCTAAAAATCTCTTCATCAAGAGTGGATTTACCATTAAGGGTTATCATGAATTTCTCCATGACCATATACTATTTTCAGTTCCAGCCCCACATCCCAGGTCTAGCCTCAGATGGGTGTTCATCCGTGAAATGCATTTTATCTTTCAAAATCTTATTATTTTCCATCGTGCTCTCCTTTATTTTTATTTAATTTTCATGTCATACTTTAAATACTTTATCCTTAAACTTTAAGTTATCTTTTTAAGTCCTATATTAGACATTTTTTCATAATATCAAAAATCTAAAAATTATCAACTTTATAAAATGATTTTTGTAATATTATTAAATTTATCTTTTAAATTTAAGAGTCATTAAATTTCTATTTATTTTTATATTTATCTAACACATGCAGTTTAAGACTCGTTGATAAGAATAATTCTTCTTTAGTAACACCCATTTTTATCTCGAAGTTTAAATGAGATAGTTTTGTTATGTAAAAGTATCTATATAATTGAAGAGATTCTTATCTTTTATAAGAGTTTTTTATCAATCTTATGAACTTCATCAATCATTTTCAGACAGTTATTAATCTTGAAATCGAATATAAACGATGAATCAAAGTTAATAACATCTACTGTATATGATTTAAAAACTGTATAAGTTTGATAATTATACTGAGGATATTACTATTAGAACTATCAGTTATCTTACTGAATTCAACATCAGCAAATTTCTTTTTGTAAATTACCAATAATATTATTCATCAAACTTTGTATTTTTCAGATTTAGCTTGCTGATATTCTTCACCCTGTTAAGTTTTCAGCAATACCTTTAATCTTAGAATAGTCAATGAATATCTTACCAAGTTCAACATCATGCTCAAACATATCGTATGTATATGTTGCAGATGTTAATTTATTCTTCTTTAAATAGTCATTATAATTTTCATTCATATCAATTTCGAATATAGATGAATATATCTTAGGGGTTAATACTATACAGATACTCGAAATATGTATATGCAGTTCTTTTAAATTTTGTAGCATCACCAGTAATCGTGAATAAATCAGAAACTTCTTTAGAATAAAAAGAGCTTCATATAATTGCTTCAAATACTGATAATCTTTTCTATTACTTGATACTTTAGTTAAGTAGTACATGAGCAATTTACTCATATTTTTAATATTGACAAAGATATTATTAAGATATTCAATCTTTATCACTATTAGTTGTAGATGGACTATTTACTATTTGTATGTATGATCGAAATTTCTCAAAATCATCTTTACCAAGAATCTTTTTATCCTTTCGATAATTTCGCTCGATTCATGTTCAAGTTTATTAAAATTGAATCTAATGTACGCACTTTATCATTTCTTGCACTATGATATCCTACCAATTTATCTTTCATACCACTAACTTCAGCATTCTTGTCAGTTGCTTCAGTCGGATTAAAGAAGTAATTAAAGTTGAATTTTAATGTATCCAAATTAGTATCTGTACCATTTTTATTATGAAGATAATCAAGTACTGATACAACTTGCGTCGGAACTGATACTATCTCACCATAAGATTATGATAAGACGACAATAAACAAATTAAAGTTATTATAGTATCAAATAGAGGTATCATCATCTGTTAATTTACTTATAATAAGTTTAACATCAGATATTTCATCCTTTTTGCAAATAACATTTTGAAAAATATTACGTTTTCAAACATGATATCTGTCAGTCTATAAGAAACTGATAACTCTAAGTATGAGATTCTATCATATTATATGTGAACTCCCATACTCTTTTCTTAAGATTACCATCTTCAATCAGTAAGGGTCTTTTTGAAATTATCTCATTATAGCTAAATATATGAATTCTTATCATTAGTGATAGTGACATCTGTATCATCTTGCAAATCTACTGAAGTAGATGATATACATAGTTTCGTAATTTGGAACTTTTTCAACGACGCCTGTGTTTTCATTAAACTTATTTTTAGTTTCAAACACAGAGCACCGTATTTATCGTGCTTAATCTCTTTCACAAGGTAATATTTATAAATCTTTAAATTTGATAAGCTCATTAAGTTCTGTATGTCTAAAAGAACTTTATTTGACGACTTATATATATGAGATTTAAATTCTTCTAGAAGATTTTTGTTTTTCTGATGGTAGAGATAAATCGTACGGTATATCAAAAGAATCATACAAAACATTTTTAGCGTATTAGTATTGAAAAATCAAGCCTTACTATATTTAATGGCTGTCTCATCAATACCTGTTGGATAGCCATTAACATTATACACATAGCTATCAAATTATCGTACTTCTCTATAACTTTTGTAGAAATCGTATGTATAAATGGTAGATGAAAAATATTCCCTACACTGCTCATACATTAAAAGAACTCATCTGCAAGTATACCAGTTTCAACTCCCTTTCTATTTATAATCTGGAAGTTTTTAGCAGTACGAGCAAGATGAATAGGAACACGATTATTACCAAGATATTTCAAATATTTTCTATCAGGATATTTATTAATGAATTCATCAATTACACCATTAGCATGTAATTTATTAATAATAAAATCGCCACGACCTGATTTGACATCATTGTAATGATCTTGTAGCGAGATGGATTGGGATATTGCTACCTACATCATACTTAATAGCATCTTCTGTTGATAAATGAAAGATATCTTTCATCTTCAATATCAGGGTAACCCATTAAGCATTCTATAATAGTTATTCATCTCTTCATAATCTTCTATTATATTTCTTCTTCTTACATTGAGAATCTTTTCTCATATTCTGGAGGTATAGAACTTGTATACCCATCAAGAACTTCATTTTATGATACTACTATTAGTAAGTCCAACTTCTTTCATTTCATCACGGTCGTAGTCATCATATGTTGTAAATTTATCTTTTTATAAACAGCATTTATATACTCATCACCATTCGCCCTAGATTCAAGGGTTTCATACTTTTTCTGATTCCGTATTAAATTTAATAGTGGAGTTTTTGCTATTCGTAAAAAGATATCATTATCAAATAAATTAATATCTTTTGTACTCATTTTTAAAACCCATCCTTTTTGTATGAATGTTAAAAGATTGTCCAAAGGATTAATTTACTAATGAATACTAAAGACATAGATTTAATTGTAAATAAGAAAAAATAAGAAGAAGGGAATGATAAAATATGCCTAAATTGCTCACCTGATATTATATATGATAAAAATAATTTAACCCCTATGATAGATTCTCATAATGCGTATTATAGAATTCAGATGTATAAAGATGATGAATACTTTAATAACTATGAAAGTTATGATTAAATTTATCAAAGGAATAGAAAAAGCTGTTGGGAGAAATCCAAAGATATAATAAGTATATTTCATACTCAAAAGAGTTAAACTTAATAGATGTCAAGTATTCAGAGATGTTACTGATGAAGATGCTGATACTAGAAATGCACCATGGACCTATATTTACTCTTTTTGATATATGTGCTATTGTACTTGAATACTTCATTAGTAAAAATGGAAAATAAGTACATTTGAATAGCTGATGCTGTATTAACAGATCATCAACAAAATAGAGTACAAGTTGTAATGGTGAGTACATCAGTTCATGAAAATATTCATAACGGAGATGTATTTATAAATTACCATCAAGCATGGGGTAATATGAATGAATTTATATATACAGTATCGCTATGAGTGATGAGTATAAAAGAACAGTGAATCGATATAGATAGATGTCTTTTATACGATAGCAATGATTTCTCTGTATTAGAACTTAATAAAAATCTTTTTAAAATAGAAAATAAGTGGATGAATATGTATTTTATTCATCCACTTTATATATATCTATCCTAGTAAAAATCTATATTCATCATCAATTACCGTTATTATCTATCATACTAGAAATATATGATTTGTCTCTAGTATATAATATATCTATTGCAGTTTCTAAATATATCGATAATCTGAATCATTAAATTTATTATATTCATAAATCTTTCAATACTATTATCATCTCTATATGTTTCAACAAATATGATACTCATTAAATTGTTTGGATGATTTCATCCAATCGTTTAATAATGTAGCCATATTTCATCTGTCATGTTTTCGATTACTGCTATCTTATTTTTAAATATAGTATTGATTACCATATAAATTTCATATAACAGTCACTCAATATTGCCCATATTTTGCCCTCACATTTTTATTAAAAAATAAAGGTTGATATAGTAACAATCAACCTTTATATTTTATCTATATATATAACATGGGAGATATATATCTTCTCCAGCAGAAATACAATCTGCATCTCTACCAGAGAATCTCTCCCATTCTTTTATTTGTACTGAAACTGGTACGCCTACCATACCAGTTTCAGTCTCAGTTATCATAATATCTGCGAGAGGTATCATCCCCCTAACTCTCACAGATATTACTTTTACATCATAGTCACCTTTCAGGAGATGACTATAGATATCATCCTTTAAATACTTTCAAAAATCATTGCAACTGTTGCAATGATTAATGAAATTGACAATATTAGATTTTTCACTGATGACCTTCTTTCTCCATTTTAAAGTCTTTGGACGACTATACATATTTTATTGGTTACTCAAAAATAATATAGTCAAATATACTGAAAATACTAAATATAACTAGTATTGCTTCTCAACCAAATAACCTTCCCTGTAGTAATTCCGTCTTCCATATAACGATACCACTGTTCTTTTACTTACAAGCTCTACAACTGGAAGAAGTACAGCTCTATCTGGATATAACTTCTCAATGCCGTTGATACGTATAAATTCATCGAGCGATTAATTGAACTGGGACATTTTCATTCCCATTTCATCCTTATGAGAAGTGAGGAACATATTTAAATCAGTATAATCGTCACTACTGACAACATAAAATGCTCCTTTAATAATACAGTGGTTAGGGAGCCAGTAGCCATAATATGCTCTCTGCAGCTCTCTCTTCACCATACAGCCATCCTGCAAATAAAGATGCGAAGATAATGATAATTAATACTAATACATTTTTAATAGATACTTTCTTTTTCATAATGACCTTCTTTTCTCCCATTTTTATTGTCTTTGGGTTGACGATGTTTTATTATTATTTACACGAAGATATTATATAAATGAGTTTTTAACTAAAAATAAAATTTTTAACAATTTTTGAATATTTATACATCATTTCACTGTAATATAAAAATATAGTATCTAATTGATACTAATTAACAAGAAAAAGGAGAAACCTATGTACACTACACAAACAAAACAAAAATAAGTCATTCATTAAAATGTGGAGACAATTACAAAAAATGGAAGTTGATAATGCCGAGGAAATACTATATTTAAAAATGAGAATTTATGTGATACTGATGTATTTAATATTTTACTTGAAAAATGATACATCTATACCAAATATTCGAGAAATGATAATAAAAAGAATGTAAAGAGAATATATGGTTCTTCTTTAGAGAAGTCGTAAAGCTTCCTATAATAGCAACATCAGATGAATGCACAAGATTCATTATAACAAAAGAATCATATATATTGATAAAAATTACATTAAAGGAATTCCTACTATGTTAGTAAAAGATACATTTACACCACATTCAGGAATAACAACAACATTACTTTTTACTGGCATTATATCATAATTTGATAATTAAAGAAAAATCTTTTTATCAGTGAATATAGATTAATGCCATCAGATGATATACGTCCATATATTAGAAGATTATTAAGCGATAATATGGATTCTTTATTAATTACATCAGCAGATGATTATTGTCCTAAAGTTATATTAAAAGATATATATCATGATGGAGGAAATGATAATAATCTGAATGTATTCATTGTAAAGAATGATTTTATGAAGTTTCTAACTAATTTACTTTATAAATATAGACAATAATACCTCGACAAAGTATATTGGGTATATTAGAAAATTTGAAACCCCTAGAGTTCATCGCGATAGTAATGAACTTGAAAAGACTTTTGAAAGCGAGATATATGATAAAAATATTATCTAAAAATATCGTTGAATTACATATGAATATTCCAGACCATTTCAAAAGATTGCTTTGAGATGGATAATAAAAGTGGTATTGTAGTTTTAAATAATTAATCAATAAAAAGATGATATTGACATTTGCATTTAGTCAATATCATCTTTTTACCCCTTTAGAAATTATTTAAATCATTAAATAATGATAAGTCCATACTACCTTCATCGTCATATTCTCCAAGAACTGTATCTACACTATTATCAAAAATAGTATTATCAACAAATCCTGATTTAGTGAGGTTGAAAGTATTTAACTGAGATTTTCTGATTGCTTTCAGCACATTATTGTATTATAGTTAAGAACTGCTTCAGTTGCTTGTTCTTTTCTATTACTTCTTTAACACCTTTAACAAGTTCCGCATCGAGTCTATTATCAATATACAAATCAGTTTTTAATCCAGAATTATTTAAATCCTCATCTCTAGCACCTTTTTCTATACCAAATAATGCTAGATTATTTCCATGATAATATACATATAGAGCTATAAGATAACTCATAATACTATCGTCATGGAATCCACTTCCAGCTTCTATCTTTCCAGAAGATTTCCTTACAAGTCGAGATAACTCGTAATACATTAGCAGCAACAAATTTCTCTTTAAATTCATTTACATGTCTTGCAAGTATAGCCATCATATCTCTCTCTTGATTGTACACTTGTATATACACCGTAATATGATTTTCTTTGTTGAATTCTTTTTAAGAATAGATTCAATAGTTTCATTGTCCCTTACTTTACTTTCAACTAAATCTACGATTTATCATAATAAAGTCTATTTACCATAGGGAGTATGGATCAAATGGTCTATTATACCATCACCGACAGAGTTTCTTTCTATAATAAATACCCCTCTAGGTATAACTTTCCATAACTCCATTATCAGTTTTCATATTAGTTTCACCAATATAAGAACATTCCAAATTCTGCAACTGGTTCAACTGTATATGGGTTTATAACTGTGATTGCATTATTATCGCCACTAGTACCAGTCGAGCAGTCTATTCCGACAAGGTAAGGTATATTTCTTTCAAGTTTTTCGTATATATCAAACCTATAATAGTCAAGTAACCATAACTCATCAATAATTTTCTTCTGATTCTGTACGATATATTCAATATCTTCCTGTGCAAATGGAGATAATGAAGAACCGTGAAGTCTTTGTAATAAAAACCTCGACGAAAAGTTAAAGGGTCATCTGTCTTCTTAAATATTTCTTGTGCCGTTTCTTCAGACACACCTATTTGGTGGTAATCATATTCAATATAAAGAATCGTATTACACATTTCACCGAAACTACTTATATATGCTCTATACTCTTCTTCTGACTTCATATCATCACATTTTTCAGACCACTTAGCAGTTCTGTCAAGTATCAACTGGGCTTCAAGACCCATTTGCGTATCGAGATCTCCTGGGGTACAAGTGAATATTCGCTCCATACATAGCACCATTTCTTTTAGCATTTGCTGATGCTGTCATATATGTTGCTACAGAGTTTGATATAATAGTTTTTATATGATTAGTAAACTCGGCTCGTCGAAATGTAATACTGGTGCAGTAAGACCTCGAGCGAGCGACAACGCTTTATCATGTGATGTTGCTTTGTGCTTTTATAATGACACTATTATTATTAACAGGATTTGCTATCTTTGTCAGCATTTTTAACTCCTTTTTGTAACAGTGCCGTCAAGTGACACAAGTGATTCACATTGCATATATTCAGGAAGTAATTCTATAAGTTGCCTTAATCGGTTAAGATTTTCTTTAGCATCAGGTCCTGATTTATTAATAAAAATAAACTGTGAATTAGATGTACCAAATAAATACATCCAAGACTCCATTGATAGAGCTGACATTGTTTTACCTTGCTGACGAGGAAAGACATAACCAACTATCCAAACTCTTTTGTTATACACCATGCTTGTGCAATATTACCTCTATTTGCTTTTATATCCTACAGGAGAACCACCTTGGTCAGGTATCCTTGCAATTTCAAAATACCAAGGATTTCTATACACCTCACTCAAGTATTCTTGTTATCTGATCTTTAGAGAGAGTACATCTACCTTTATCATCACATTGGTAAGGGTCAACATTAACCAGAGAATAATCATAAATTTCCAAGCATGAAATAAAAATTCTGTATTCCTAGAGTTTGTAAATCTTTGGCAACTTGTAAAAATGTCTTATTCGATGTTTGTAAGTCGTAAAAACTTACCATTATATCGTGCTATTCTTGATGCAATTATTTTTACTCCTTTCACTATATTTTTACAATTTGTAAATTAAAAGATATGTCAAAATTAATAATTTTAATTTATATTATAATTCTACAAGTAAATAGCACATATTTAATAAAAATATTATTTTTAAAGGAGGCTTTATAATGGCTATTACAAAAAGAATTTGCTGATGTTAATAACTCAGTAGTTTCAATGATGAAGGCGTATAGGAATGCAGTTGATAATATGAGGAGTGCTCTATTAGCAACCTATAATTTCAATAAATCAATACTTATAGATGCATTAGTTATAGATATTGATGATATTAGTAGAATTCATAGTAAAGACTCTTTAAATGATGAAGATATTAAAGAAATATCTTTATATAAAGATTTCTTTGATATCTCATATTATTGATGATGAAAATAAAAATAAAATATCAGAAAATGGAGAATAGAGAAGTATTAGATACCATGTATGAAATAAAGGTAAAAATACTAGATATTCTTTTCAACAAATGAAGAACTTGTAAACATATATAAAGAATATAAAAGAAAATCTAGAGGACCTCAGTAAATCTAGGTATGAAAAATGGCAGAGATATTATAGGACATTAAAAGAGAAATATGAAGAAGAAGATGATGAAGAAAAGAAAGAAAAAGAACTAGAAATAGATGACTTTAAATATATTAATGATTACAAATCTCATTAATGAATTAATATATCCTGATATCGAAACTATGGTTAAATCGTTCTTTGATGAAGATAAGAATTATTATAAATAACCAAAATGCTTTATAATAAAATTAAATCATTTGGATTATCAAAGGAATGCTCTCTTCTCTAATTAATATAGAAGAAGAATTTTTACCTGAATACGAAGAGTTTAATAATCTTTTCTTATTCTTATTCACTAACTATATTGCTACATGCAAAATGATACAATTAAATCAACTAAAAAGAAAGTTGTGAAGATTGCTAATGATTTATTGAAATTGAAAGGTAACTCTTTTATGAAATGAAGAAAAAGATATCCTTATCAATGCAATAAAAGAAATTTTGATAAATTTGAAGATTATAGTGATTATTTTTAAAAGAAAATAATCAGTCGTATAAGAATAGCGAAGATAGAGAAAAATAGCTAGAAAGAAAAGATTATTTAGTTAATCAAAATGATTGAAATGGGTATTCCTGGATATGAAGAATATTTAGATGATATTGAAAAACTTGATAAAATATTATTCAGATAAACTTCATGAACTAGAAAAAGACCAAATTTTAAAATATAGAGATATGAATAAAGATAATATTGAAAAAGATGATTCTGAAGATAAAGATACGGATATATCTGAGGAGGATGTTGATGAGGTTAATAGAGAATAATAGATATAAGCACAGAACTAGAAAATTAACAGAAGATGAAATAAAAAGAATATAAATCGAATGTTAAAAAGTTCCAATATATTATGAAGATGACCCAAATAATATTGTAAGTTCGATAATAGGGTCAATTGAATATATTGACGATGGTAATACTGATATCAAAATATTAGGAAATGGATAGTGATGATAATTTTTCATCACTATCCATTTCTTTAATTTTCTTTATAAAATACAAGTTACTAATGTAAAAAGAAAGGAGGGTATATGTTTTGGGTTTTTAAAATCGGATGGCAAGTTTATTTATTTAGATGCTAGTTATGCTGAATTTTATATACCAATGTATTATTTTTCAAGAATCAGATTTCGCTGAAGATTTAGGAGATACAGTAAAAACTATTAGGTATATTTAAAATAAAAATAAATAATGAATTTCATATATTCAATGCACCATCAATGATAGAGTTATTCGTAATTGATAGTATCGAAAACCGCCCAAAAAGATACAAGGTGATACTGAAGAAACACGATATAAGATTCTCAAATATCAAAAGGACAAAAAGATATTGAATAGCTGCTACGATAGAAAATGGGTAGTAGTAATGCAGAATCTTTTATGAATTTGATATTGAAAGGTAAGATACCAATCTTATAAAGTATTCTGATTCAATTAAGATATGGCGTAAAAACCAAGAATTAAATTCAGTTAATTTAGGTATACCGTCAACAAAAGAAGAACTTATTATGTCAGTTGCATATAGATATAATAAGAACCCAGAGATGAAATTTTCACATGCTATAAATGATATTCCCGGAATAACTGAGTATGATTATCAGATGAATAATATTAGACAGATATGTCAGTATACATCAACATTTTCATCATTAGTATTTGAAGATATTGACTCAATGATTACAACATCTCTTAACAGAACTAAGAATCATGGTAATGAAGCATATAGTCCAGTAGAAATGTTATTTAAGCTATAAAACATAGAGACCAATTCTCAGTTCAAACATTAATATAAATCTATAGTAATTCATAGGATTAATTTAATTTTAATAAAAAGGAGGAAAAAATAATGGCACAAACAACTCAGATTGTACCAAAGTTTTCATTCCCGCACGTTGAGACTTATCATATGAATGATTACACACACAGGTTGCTGACGAGAAGGGTACAGAAAATACCCTCCCGCGGTCATCCAGATATATGCTGTATCATCATAGTAAAGGTATTGATAATGTGTGGATAAGAAAGACATCCAGAGATGATATAAAAAGCATACGGGATTCAGATTTTAAGGTATATGGTCAGCCACTTATGCAGGCTTATCGTGTGTACTTGAGAATAGTGAGGCTGCTGTATGGTTTATGCTGTCATGCCAGAAAAATGCTACATATGCAAACAGTGAGGTTTCTGTTTATTATAAAGAGGACACCCCTGCTATAACTGGTAATTTCGAAGATGCACATAAAAGAAAGTTCAGAATTAAATTTGGTTCTGATTCAGTTGAAAAATATCTCTGTTAGCAAAGATATTAAGAAGGCTATGTTAGATCCAAAGTATAAGACAAAGGATGCTGAAAATTACGAGCAGCTTCCTTTATTTACAGTCAACTATGTAGGTAGAGGTAAGTGTGGTAATAAGTATTCTATGAGAATTACACCTAATATGGCTTATGAAAAAGAGTATGGTGTAAAAATGTATAACTACGAAGTACTCTACAAGCGAGAAAGGTCTTGCAGTAGATACATACTATGTAGGAAGTTTCGTAACATCAGATAAGTATGCAGGAGCAGGTTCTACTCTTTATTGAAGACATCGCGTTGATGATGCTAATGTTGGAACTGTTCCAATTTTCTATTAAAGTAACAGAAGAATCTGTTGATACACTTTATAAGGCATATACTTACTTTTTATTAAGAAAGCACATGAAGATGCTAAAAAGATTATGCTAAGAAAGTTGTTGAATATGCTATTCCTGAAGATCAGATGAATGGTACAGTTGCTCTTGATACTCAGTATGAAGATAAGTATAAAACTCTTATGGAAATTTCTGAGTTCATCGAGAATACCGAAGAAACAGAATTACCAGCTGTTGATGAATTCGACTTCATTTTTGGTAATGTAGTTTCAAAGCCTGATAAGAAAAATCCCAGGATTATCTCTTCCCAAGAGCTTTGAACTCCATCAGTAAATCAGACAGCTCCTGAATACAAAGCTGGAGAATTATACAAGTTCTACTAACTTTTGTAGATTTTACTTCAGTAACAGGTGTTGTACTTAAGAATGGTACAGATGGTTATTTTGATGATCCTCGTACTGCAGTTTATCCTGGTGAGAAGAAACCTAGAAAATGGACACTTGCTGAAGAGCAGGAATATTGCTATAAGAAGGCATATGATGGTTCATATGATACAAAATTTCTTTTCTTCAAGAAGAATGAATGTAACATCATTCTTTGATGCAAACTATTCATATCCTGTAAAGCAGAAAATTTATGACATGCTAGTTAAGAAATAATGGTAGAGTATTCCTTGATACCGGTATCATTGGAATCTTTCAGGTGCAGACCTTGGTATTCTTAATAAAGATTATGTAAAGGCATTTAATGACTATATGGTTTCTATTGATATGCAGAACTTCGTAGCGAGGAATATAGTACTAGAAAGAAATTTACTGTTACAATGACATATCTGTTAGCTGATTTATATGTAAGACATGTTGTAGACAACAGTATACATATTCCATTTGTTAAAGATAATTGTCAGTTATATGGTCATATAAGAGAATCTCTTCAGCCTATTGTTGAAGTTTACAATGATAGTAGTTAAAGAGTATCTCAATGAAAAATAGACTTAACTATTTTGAGTGTATTGATGAAAATGTATATCAGAGAGCAACTCAGAATACATCACAGAAAATTCTCTCAGATATTACTGAAGAAAGTAACTCTGCAATCTATTATAGATTTAAGAGAGAACTTGAAAATGATGCCAATGCACAGATTTACAATTTCGCAGACGAAAGTGTTCGTAAAGACTTTGTTGAAGTTGAAAATGCTAAATTTGCTCCTTGGGTTGGCGAAGTTATCAAAGATTTCAGCTTAACATTTGCAACATCTAAGTATGAATTCGAACATTCAATATTCCATCTTTATGCTGGTATCACATTTAGAGGTCTCAATAAGCAGATTATTATTGAAATCGATCTTAATAAGAGACAGTATGAAGGTGGCGGTTCAGAATCATAATTAATGAAAGGAGACAATTAACATATGACAAATTCCATACAAACTGGTATTAAAGCTGTTACCAGTGATAAACTCAATGATTATGCATTATTCTTGGGTGGTACAAATGTAACACATGACGTGTAGCATGTTACGACCCATCAAAAGACTGGCTTTGCTAGATTATTCATGGTTAGAAAAACCTGTACATCTTACAAAGTTAATGCCAAGACGTTTAAATAGATTTAAACATATTCTTGAATATGGTAATACCGCAACAAGTGGTATTCAGGACATTCAGGGTAGACTTTGACCCTATTAAGGAGGTTATAGTGAAGATCTCTTTCGATATTCCTAAGGGTGTTAGTGATAGTACAAATGAAATTTCCATTAAGATATGTATCGAATTTGCAGGTTCTCTCTGTTGAGAAGTATTACATGAGTGGATTAATAGTTCTATCGACATGATGACAAACCTTGCAACATTCAATGGTCTATCACAGGAAGATGTTCCAAGAATTCATGCTAACCAGACAGCAGAATTTATTTTTAGTAAATACTGCAATAATACTGGTGAAAAGGTTGAGCACGCTTGCTTGCTTGCAAACTGCTTCCTAAAGAAATAAATCTTGACCCATTTAACTATTCATCAGGTGAGCATATCTTAGTTGAAACTGATGTTAAGTTCACATGTGTAAAGTATGAGTCAATCCAGATTAATGTTATTGCAAACCAGCTTTTTATTGAGCATAAGATTCATGCCAGCTCTCACTTAACTTCTATGGTGGCTACTCTCTTAGCGACATTAATGATCTTGAGAGAAGCATTAGGATATTAAGTCAGGTAAGATCGTAAATGGAGCACCTTCAACGAACCTTAATAAGGCTCAGGACCTTGCATCATTCATGAATTAATTTAAATAAATAAAGATAAGAGTATAATGGAAATTCCATTATACTCTTATTTATTTTAATCGTCCATATTAGCTAAGTCGTCTTCAAGACCTAAGTCGTCACCATCATCTCCATTAGAAGATTTAGGCTGATATTTCTTTTTCTTTATACTTGATAGCTGGCTTTATCTTTTATTTTCAAGCATCTTATCGAAGTCAATCATTGGTAACTGTTCTCTGCGAGAAGAAGTTTAAATTCTCTAATCTCGCCTTGTAAAACATCATTATCAGTATTACTTTCATCTTCATAAATAAGATTAACTGCAAAATCAGATAATGTCTGGAACTGACCTATTAATTCATTCTTTTGTATTAATAGTGTTGACTTAGAGCTTATAATACAAAGTTGAATGAATTTACAACATGTTCTGGTATATTAACTGACCACTGAATAATCTTTCTTATATAAAGCAGTAATTGAGCTATTAAAATCTAACTGGTAGTTTACAACTCTACCATTAAATTTAGTATTATTCTGTTCAACTATTTTTAGCAAAATCTACTTCTTGTAAATAGTTAAGTATAGCATTAGGAACACCTGTACCGAGCTAGTAGCTATTCTTCAACATTTCCATCAAGTCGTTGTTTAACTGTATGTCCTGCTCTGATAAAATCTCTGTTCTCAACAGGTCTTTCGCCGCTTCTTCCTACTGGCATATAAATAGCATTACCAGCACCTACTTTATTTACAAGAGTAGTGTATGAGGAATAAGTCGGTAATATTTATTTGTCTTGACTGATTTACTCGTATTATTTCCTCTACTTTATTAACTATATTTTTATCAATTCCAGATTGTTTAATATAATTAATTTTTCTAGTCATTACTATAAAAGAATAATCGACATTATTTTGAAGAGAAGTAACATAAGATAAAGTTTAGCATAGAAGAGTGATTTCTTAATCATAGAGTTCCTCGTCCATTCTCGTCTTTATCAATTTTAAAAGGTACTATATATTCTGAAGGAATAAACTGCATCTTCAATTTATTTTCATTAAAGATTATAATAATTGATACAGTCTACTATTGCTTCCTTAAATTTAATATTTTTCTCCAAAGAAAGGTTTATCAAATGATAAAGCTACTCTCTCAACAATAGAATCTATAAGAGTGAGATTGTCTTGAATGTTCATCAAACTGTAGAATACTGTAAAGTTGATGATACTGCTCCTTCCATCTGAGGAATACTATCTGTCTGAATATATACATATCCAAGTACTGTATTCATTATTTCAACAGGAACTATCTTTGTTGGGTTGATGAGGTTTAACATAACAATCACTAATATCTGAAAATTCATTCTTTCTCTTGTAGCTTCTCTTTGTATTAGAAGTATATAAACCATCATTAATATTAGCAAATGTGTTTTTCTTTTTACCTTTATTGGTATTATCTTCTGTTGTATAGTTTAGAGTTTTCTTCATATACATAACAGATTCTATTCCTCTCCAAAATAGGAATAGAACATCAGAATTATTTATTTCGATATGAGATAATAATCCTTTTACATCATTTTTGAAATCTTCTTTAGATATTTTATCAGTACTAAGAGAATCTGTATTTTCATAATAAGTCTTATAACATCCATCAATGAAATAATCAACACTTTCTTCTTTCTTTTAGAATTGAGAAGTATCTAGTATTGAAACAGACTCTCCATACATACTAGTATATCCATTTCTACTATTTTTATTTTAGAAAAATCATTGAAGAGTTTTTGAATAAGGTATTACATACACGTAATATTCACCATATTCAAGAGTCTTTGGAATAATGAAAGTTTTTAATTTTTCTCTTGAAGTTCAAACTTCTTTTCAATCTGTTCTACTATAGAATTATATCCGTCAACTTCATTTTCATCGATATTATTAAAACTAATAGTTCTATTTAATCTGCCTTCAACAACATCTGCTGAAATAATAGCATCTCTTGTTATAAGAATAGCTTCGGATAGTTCTAATGGCTGTGATGATACTTCATGTAAATCAGACTGTTCAAGTATCCTGTTTCTATAAGCATCATAAATAAAAGATTGAAATAGACTGAAACTACTTCTGATGCAAATCAGATAACTGAGAATTTATAACTCTCATCATTTTCGAATCTTTATTTCTATTAGAAAACTAGATGTGATAGAAACGATGATACATCATTATCAGTTCTATTTGTAGTCTCTCTATATTATCATTTTAATATAGATTGAAATTTTTGCATTTTAAATTATCTATGTCAGATGTTCTATCTGTGCCGTAAAGATTTAAATTTTGCTTTACCGATAAGATTATTTAATTTTAACATCTTCTTTTTACTTCTTTCATTATTATTAATATCAGAGTATTGGAATTCTACTATCCATAACGTAAGTAGTCTCCTTCTAATTATACATTAGCTTATTGGCTTGTTTTTCTTAGCTTTTTCAATAAAAACAAGCTAATAAGCGAATAATAGATTATGAAAGGATTTTAGATATGAATGATGATTTTATATATACGATGATATTTATTTAGAAGCTACTAAAGTATTAGATTCTTCATATATAATGAGAGATAAAATTATATCCTAAAATATCAAGTATTGTCTCACATCTGTTGGAGATAGAAAATTTAAAACAGGCTGTAGGAAATTTCATGGATAGAAATATTGAGAAATTGCATACTTCAGGACCTGTTTATACTTGATACCATTTGGTGACGCTGATAAAGCTATTATTCTTTAGTATATTTAATATAAAGGCAAAGAGTTGTTGACCTTACTAAAGAGTGACATTAAATTCAGCATCAGATTTTAAGTTATTGACGAATAATCCCATATTCTGGGTATTCTATTTATGATGAGATATTATCATATGAAAAAGATATTAAAGGAGTAAATACTGCACTGTCTATATATGCACTATCAGGTATATCCATCGATATTTAGTGTATTTTAAATATAGTGCAGATGGAGCTGTTATGCAGTATACAATGGATAATCTTTACTGATAAATTTATTTTAAGACAAGGGTGGGTCATTTATTCTGGAGGGTTATTCTTATCACTAAACCATTCCTTACGCTTTTTAAAACAGTTTATAGAATACGTACGTCTGATACGAAAATAATAAGATTTATACTAAAGAATAAGAAATGACCAAAAATCAATTATTAAAAACATCTGTGATATTTATATGAAAAATTATGCAGCTGGAAAGAGTTAAGCTATCTAAAGACTCTTTCGGAAGTTCAGATAGATGATGCTAATGATAATAACACATCGTTAGTTGAACTTCTGACTAATAATATCACTAATATGATTATAACAAATGGATTGGATTTAAATAGAGTTAATCAGTGTAAGAATTTAACGGAATAAGTCTAGCAGATTGCAGATTTTATTTATCTAAAATAGTGACTGATAAGTATACAAAAAGAAATACAAAAACTTTATTCATTCAATACTATTTTTATATATTTATACTGAGCATAAAAACAAAACAAGATATAAATTCATCTCACTTTTTAGTATGAGTTCTGATTTATTTGAGGCGTACTAATAGTAATGAACCTAATATAAATACTATAAAAAGACTCTTGAAAAATGGAGTGTTGAATCTGGGGTTCATAGTAAATTTCATAGAGAAGCAAGTGGGATAACATATAAAAGAGCAATATTCTGGTACTTTGTATTAGTATTCAGTATTACAGATAAAAATGAGACTGATATAACTATTATATCAGTCTTCGCTATTTTCTATTATTCAACATCACAACCACTAATAGATTCAGCTGCAAAAATACAACAGATTTCTCAGTAATATCGATAAATGATTTTCATAATTAAATATGTCTGTATTATCGTTAACACGAAATCACAACCTTTAACATATCCAACTGTTAAGAAACCACTAAGCCAGAGTTAGCTTCTACCCATTTTGCTTTATTTTTATGTACATAAATTTTTCCGATATTTGTTCCATGTTTAGCATCTTCTTTAGGTATAAAACATATTTTCATAATACAAATTCCTTTCTTATTTATTATTGATTAACTTTTTTTGTTTTCATATATGTAGTATTACTAAAATAAAAAAATAATTATTAGAAGAGGTGGATTAAATATATCCACCTCTTCTAAATATAGTGCTCAAAAAGACGTGTCAAATCTCTGGGCAGCCCATCCATTGACTCTCTATCAAAATGGTATAGAGTCAAACTGATAATTATTGAAATGCAGTAGTTGATTATTTCAACCAAAACTACTGTTAATCCACTCACATATAAATTGAGAGAATCGACATTTTTCAATTTAAAATGGATCGTTTCTTGCATCCATTTAAAAATCGAATACATCTTCAATGTCAATATCAAAGATGTAGTCAGTCACTGGCATCTCATGTCTACCTTTGACCATACCAAATGATACGGAAGCATCTTTAGATACTGATACATCTTTTATATTCTTTTATTCACTAAATACTCCTTCCCCAATTTTATTGTCTTTAGGGAGGACTATATATATTTATTATTTACACGAAAAATAATATATATATATATATATAAAAATAAAAATACGGTAATCGATAAAAAGAAGTGGATTTTTATCCACTCTTCATTTACTATTTTTCAAGCTCAAGCTTATCAACTGTCAAGTCCGATAAATCAGACTTCTTTTTAAGTGAATTGATTAGGTATGTTGTCCATGCCACAGTTGCAACTTTCGAACCTACTCCAAGAGTATTAAATATTTCTTCATATCTGTAATCATAATATAGACGCCCTTTTCTTAAGACAAATAACTGTTTAATGGTACTTTATTCCCATTATACTTATGCAAGCTGAAATTAAGAGGATTTATTACAACATTTTCACGTTTACCAAATATACCTCTTTTTACCTGATAAACGTCTGGGTTTGTCTTGTACTTGTAATACTCTCTGCCAATGGCTATATCATTCATTGTCATACCCGCAGCCATACATGAGTGCATTGTCCAAGTACAACTCCTCCAGCTAAACATCCCAACACTTTAATACCTTTCTTTAAAAATACTTCTTTTCTTCATATTTTTCTCCTTTCATATGAGATATATATCATCACATAAATAGTAGTATAATTTCAGTTTAACTATAAAACCATAATAAAACTACTCATATAACGACAATGAATACTATCTAAAGAAAGGAACATATGAGTTTTTCAGATTCAGATTTTTGCTTGATAGATAAAATGAAGTTTTTATAATTTTATTAAATGACTATAAAATACATGGGGATCATATGTATTTAATAATCTTGAATTACTAGAATATATGTTTTTGACACAGAAATAACTATGAATGATGTTGAAATAAATGGAAGAGTTGTTGATCATTATATATATAAGCATCCGAATGAAATTGGAAAGTTATTTGCCAATATAAGTGGATTAGAAGATGCTGGAACTATAAGATATATATACATATATACCAGTATATGTGAGTTCATATGTAATATCAATTTTACTAGAAAATGATGTCGCAAGATCTAGCGATATTCAATAATGCGAGTATGTTAAGAAAGGCATTAAGTAGAGGTGATGTAGCAGAGCTTTATATGTAATCGGTATATTATTAATATTATGGATAATTTATTTACATTTATTTTTATAATGCGTAATGATGATAGTAGATCAGATATTTATGGATAGTGAATTATGTACGCAAATTCTACCAAAACACGAGATCCGCAATATATGCACTATTAACAAATGCTGAAGTATTTAATAAACTACTTGTGTTACATCGATTCTTCCGAAACTATATCAAAAAGTAATGTAATAAAGATATTAGAGAATGAGTATGTTAGAAAGACAATTGTTAGTGATTATAACATATTAAAAATCTAGCTAAGCAACCCTAATATCGGTGTGATATTAGATTATGTTGAATATTTTTCAAGCAATAATATCTGATGAGAGAGCATTATATCAAATATTAAATGAAACCAAATAGTTTACAAATAATTATGACAAAAATTAATATGTTTATAGAAATGGTAAATAATAAAAATATTTTTAATATAATGATAAATATTACAAATTGTTGTAATTATATATGTGACAATATGTCATCGATAAGTCATCTTATAATGAATAACATATTAGAACCATTTTTATTAAACGATATATCATTTGAAAAATAGTTTCTAATGATAGTACACTAAGAACATTGTTTAGTTATAATCCATGTGTGAAATGATTGTAAATAATATAGAAATAATGCGAAAGTTTATGAAAAAGATGAACTTTTCCGTAAACTTATTACAAATGCTAAAAATATTAAATAAAATATGCAGATCGACACAATTAAGTCTCATGATATCAAGAAAAAGTTCAGCCATATGCGGATGAAATTAGAGATACTATCAAAATCAAGTTTATTCTACAAAAGAGAAACATCAAGAGCATCTACGATGTAGGACAAGGACTTATAAAAGTTGCTAATAATCCAAATACAATCGTATTTCCTACTCACGCTGATAGTAATGCTAACCCTGGACAATTGAGAGTATTTTTATGGTGCAGACCAGACATATAAACTATATGAAGAAAAATCCTGTAATTACTGGTGGTAAAACATGCTATTCATGGGGAGTATCTTTCAATGATGTGTATTATCAAGGATATGGAAGCTTTTTATTATCTAGTATTTTTGAAATATATGAGGCTAAGTAAATTATGCATAATTTAATAAGAAAGGAATATAATAAATGAGCATATCAGAATCAATTTATGTTATAGACGAACTTGCAATATTTAATGCAATAAATGATTATAAATTATATGGAAAAATTCATATGTATTTAAAGATAAAGCATTATTAGATGCTATATATAATTATACTGAAATAAGTATGAATGATGGTGATTTGATAGGAGATACTATCGAATATCTAACAAGAAAAGGAATGCTCACTCGGTAAGATATTATCGAAAATAAAAAGGTAGACCCTTATGTACAATATATACCAAGTTTCAATAATATAAGAGAACAAAAATTTCAAAGTAGATATGTTCGCAGAATCACCTTTGATTGATGCGATTAGTAATAAATATGTATTAAAAGAGATGTTCAAAACGGATAATATAGTTAATGCTATTATCAAAAATAATCCTGAAAAATTTAAAGAAATATTATTGAATCCCCAATACTTATATTATATTACAGGTGGTGCTGATAATAATGGATACCCAGTATCTGATATTGGAAATACTGTATTTTTTAGCAATATCACAAAAATACCGAAAATGTCAGAATTTGTAATTAACTCAGATATTATTTTTAAATGCAATATTTAATAGTGCTAATGATGGTGAGTTTTTAGAAAACTATTCAAAAATAAATTTCTCGATATATTTGCAGCAAATGCAAATATTTTAAATAAATTTATAGAAAGAGGGTTATTACAAAAAAAGCTATTTCTGAATATGATAATCTTAAACAGGATAACCTTAATTTTTATATTTGATTATAGAAATTTTTCAGATACATTATTTAAAAATAGTGCGTTTAGAAAATTTGCATTCACTAATGTGGCAATATCGAAATGTTTGTTTAGAAGTAACATAGTTAGAGGCATAGTATTCAATAACGAAGAATATTTTTCAGAAATTATGACTTATCCTGCAACATATACAACTATATTTGAAAGTCTTAATAATGTACATGGAGTTATAACGAGCTATATAGCATTGAAAGTGATGTCAAAATTAAGCGATGATATACTGAAAGCATCTAAATTTAATAGTATGTTATATGACTACGATTCAGCATATCAAACTATATTTAATACAATTCAATCTAACATTGATAGAGTAAATGTTGTTAGAAGTACTGCTAATGCTGATATAAATTATTTTAACAATCCTAACTATTATAAAAATTATAGTATGGCTAATAATAATAATTCTCATAGCGAGAGTAACCCTCCTGCAACAAGTATTCTCAGAATCACTGGAATAACAAATACTGCAAATGATGCTTGTAGATTTATTAACTTGGAAAGAGAGTTATATGTAGAATTCAATAGTAATGTAAATGCAAATATAAAAATTATCATGGAAAAATTAATGGCGATGAAAAAGGATTTAGTATTGAATTATTTATATTCGGATCTGCATCAATAACTTTTTCAAGAAATTCAGCATATCTACATTCAGCTCATTATGTGTTACATTATATAAAGAATAACCATCTAATATAATATTAGATGGTTATTCTTTCTATTTATTTCTTATTAAAAATCTTTCTTCTACTATTAACAGTATTTCTCAATAATTCTAATGTTGTTATCTTACCAACTCCATTAGGAACTGAGAGTATATCTTATTTTTGTATAGTCTATATTATTATAGTCAAAAATCTCCGTGGAGTTTTTCCATTCTTATCAAACCCACATCCAACATCAATAACAACTGCATTATCTGATATATCATTGGATGATATTAAATTAGGTATTCCTGTTGCTGTAACTAATATATCAGTAACTGGTGTAAATGCATGCTTATATTTTATCACCTTAGAATGGAGAGCTGTAACACATGCATCTCTTCGTATGAATTCATTTATACAAAAGGTAATCCGAGATTTTCACTTCTACCAATAATAGTCACTATTTTACCTTCAACTTTTATTTCATTATGTGATAAAATATCAAAAATAGCGTCAACTGTTGCAGGGTTATATATGAATTCATCTTTACGTACAACAGAGCTTATTCTATCAACATCAACTTCTACAGGAATTATTCTCCTTATTTCATTATACTTTATTCTTTCATGTTCATCTTTTAATGGTAAAAGTATAAGTAACCCGTAATAGTTAAGAACAATTTCATTATTATTATACCTAATTAGTTGATCGAGAACATGATCAAGGGTATCGTCTATTACAACGATATCCAACTCATCACACAACTTTTACAATCTGTTTGTAATATGACTTTATACTTGAATTTTTCAATATCGCCTACGATTTTTTAATACTGGAATTTCAACTAAGTTTTTTTATTTCACTTTTTATATCATCTTTCATTATTTCAACCAATCCATCAATATCTAATAAATGGTTAAAAATCTTTTTAAATCTTCAGTCTGCATTTTGCATCACCTCTATTCTAAATTAAATTAATTTAATACATTCGTTTATAAGAAGGTATTTGTCTGTTACAAGATGGTATTCACCTGTTAATATCTTACGTATAACATCTATCTTTTCTTTATCAGATAATTTTTTTCATTACAATCAGTAACCGTATGTATATTTTTATTATCAATATCATTATTACTTGATGTATTACTGATTATTTTTATTACTTTATCTTTAAAGAATTCAACATTTTTAAATATTCTTTGTTATCTGGATTTAACGTATCGATATCGCCAAATACTTTTTTTATATCTATCTATTATATGTTTTAATGAAGATATACTTGATGATATAGACAATTTAATACATTCAAATATATCTTTATTAAACAGATGTAAATCATTTGACAACTTACCAGTCATAATCTTATTTAGTAAATATCCCATTTTTCTTACCACGGAAAATATTATAAATACGAATAATGCCGTAATGATGTATATATAGAAAAATTATGGGTTATATCATACATATCATCATCATTAAGGTTATCAATATGACCATTATTTACAATATCATCACAAAATTTATGATTTTCTTGTGTTAATTGTAAAAGCTTTTTAAATTCATTTTCAACATCATTATTGCAGTATATTAAATTCCTTTTATCAACATGGACTTCATTATGTATCCCATTATGATACATTAAGTTTATTGCTTTTCGTATTAATCCACATGTCATTATACCGCATATTGCATAGTATGTTTCAACAGATCCATAATGACCATTTGAAATGATATCTATGTATTTATTGAAATTTATTGCATTATTTTTGTAGTATGATTATTTTTTTCATTTTTATCCTCCATGTACTGTTTTATATATCCCTTATATTCATTTATTTGTTTCATTATTTTTATCATTTGTTTCTGATAATAATGCTTTAATAACCTTTTTCTTTATTCTCTTTAGTTAAATTATCAATACTTTCAATATCACAGTTTCTAATTGTTATATCAACATGAACTTCAATAGGTTTATCTAAAAATCGTAGAATTATCTACTGTTATTGAATCGTCATTATTACCAAATTTTTCAAATTTATGTTCAAAATAATCTCTGTTAATATAATCAGTAACTAACATTAACATTTCTTCCTTATATTTTTCTTCATTAAATGAAAATCTAGCATCATATGTTTCATATGATACTGTTAATTTAATTCTTTTAACTAATTCAGTTATACGTGCTTTAATATTATCAATCCTATCAAAAATATTTTTGTGGTATTAAAAATTGCATAATACTTGATATTTTTCAGTTAATGCATAATTAGTAAGTATTTTTAATTAATTTTATTGAATTATATTCAGCAAAATAATCTAATGCACTTTTTATTGATATTGCATTATCATCATTCTTATCTTTAATAACTTTACATGTCGTTATAAAAATAAAGTATTGGTGTACGATTTTTAAAATTATTTTCAATTTTATACATTAGGTAATCTATATCATACATTATCTCATTAATCACAAATAAATCCGTATTTTTCTGGTATATTATCATACATTTCATTCATAATATTCATTAATTCACTTAATAAACATAAAGCATTTATATGAAAATATGCCAATTCACTGTTAATTGATTTATTATTTTCGAATAATCTTTAAATATGTAGTAAAAATTATCGATAGTTGCGTCAATATCTTTTTAAATTTTCATCCATAATATTTCTTCCTTTCAATAATAGAAATTCTGATATAAATCATATAATTATATGATTTATATCAGTTATTTTTAATTATTATAATAGTAATCAGATAAAGCTACTTTCTTCATCTTATTCTTTTTAATTTCTTCTATAGGTAAATATATCTTATTTTTTTATCTTTATCAAGAACCATGAAAGTCTGTTCCTATCATTCTCACATTTTCCAATGTTTTGAAAAATAACTTAAGTCAGCTAACTGACTCTTTATGATAGAGAAGTATTCATTTATCAATCCGCTATCTCTTGATATTATCATTCGTCTTATAGGGATCAAAACTTTCTAAACATATATATCAGTCCAGAGTTTAATAATCCTACTAAGTTCAAGATATCACCATCAAAGTCTGCATTAAGACCAGGAAGTATTGACAATGGTATTGATAATGCAAAAATTACTATCATCATAAAATGACATTCTTATTTTTCATAAGTAGCATTGAATAGAAGTTTATGGTAGGATTTCGATTAAGTAATACTCTACAATCTCTAGTCTTTTTATTATAAACTTCATTACTTCATATACTTTTATCATTGAACACTTTTGCATCATTCCATATCTTATATGCTTTAGCAAGTGTAACATCTTCCAATTTCATTATATAATAAATTATATGGTATTTAAATACTTCAAGGAACGTATAATAACTTATATCAAGTTCATTGTCCTTTAATGTGGGATCGAAAGTATGATAACATTTCTTGCAGAGAAGTTTATAGATCCTCCAAGTAAATCTCCCTAATCATTCCATGTTTTCCATTAAGTTCTTTAAAAATATGTATCCCACATTGTATTTACTTTAGTTTGTAATCTCTGTATAAGGAATGGTCTTTTCAACACTATATACATCCATTAAGTTCTTCTTTATAGAGTACATTGTATTTACAAGTTTATTTACAGAGCTAAAGTAGAATGTATCATTAGTAACTGACTGTGGTCTAAGAAGAGGTGTTGCGATTGGTATATGTGATGTAAACACCTTATCCTTTTCCTTAATAAGATTTTCAATTACTGATACTTTATTCTTTTTCTTCTTAACAAAAATACTGTAAGATATTTTTCATAGTTACTATGAAATTCAACTATACCCATACCATAAAATGGACCAGCTTTTACTATTCTTTCTATTTTCATCATCATCTTCAAGTAATTCAACACGACCATCTTTATTAATTCTTCTCTTATCAAAAAACTATATCATTTATTACAGCCTTACCTAAAGTCTGTTCTAATAAATTGAAATAGTATGGATTAATTATCCTTTCTTTTCCTATTGAAATCCACTCTGTCATATTAACATTAGAACCTCTTTCTTTAACAGGAGTATTACAGAAAGGACATATCTCTCCTTCGAATTTTCTTGACTTAAAATGTACCGCATTCACATCTAAATCTTTCAGAGAAACTATGTTCGTCTTCATATGTAGTACCATATAATGGTGACTGAACTCCATATAATGCTTTTTCTCTTTACTCCATCAATAGATACCTCTGAGGGTTCAGTAATTTCAAACCCATTTCCCTGTAATCAAATCTAAATAAAACTCACTATCCCATGATAGTCTTTTAAATTTGACTTCATTTTTTCATTTCCCATTGATTATATAACTTCCTTTCATCAAAAATATATTATAACGAATACTTACAAATCTGTAATTGCTATAATACAAATAAATATTATATCATCAATTTAATAAAAAGTGTAAAAAGAGGTTAACAGAAAAATCTGTTAACCTCTTTAATTTTTATCTCATGTACCTATCGTAAGCTGCATCAATTAAAAGCTTCTCTTTGTGATAAAGAAATTTTTTTCCTTCATTACATTCGGTATAAACTTTCTGTTTAATATAGTTAAACTTCTCGTAATTACTCATATCGGTTTTATCTTCGATACTTTCTTTAATGTAAGTTTCTTTCATATGTGAATGTAATAACTCTTCTCTTTCTTTAAGACTTATCTCACCTTTACTGTAAGATTCATATAAAAGCTTTCTTTATATAAAGAAATTTATCTTTATCAACGCTTTCAGTTTTAGGCATAGGTTTCATCCTCTTTTCATAATTTTCTTTTTGGATTTTTCAAAAATAATTTCACAGCAGATGTTTTTGCAATCAAATCATTGATTGTACCGATTACGGAATTCTTATACATATTTGTACTATTTTTTTAAGCTCAACAACAGAATTACCCATATTCTTACTGCTTTATGAAATCTTTATTCAATTTAACTGATGTTTTATATATATCATTTGTAATATCAGTCATCTTATCAAACTGCTTCTGAAAATCTTTCAATACTCCAAATTTGGTAGATTAAATCGAGTGACATATCAGAAGATGATAAATTACCGAATTTCTTTTTAAAAATTTAGTCCAATCCGAGGATAAGTCCGCCTATATCGCTCATTACAGTATCATCTGTCGATTTTATCAATGATTTAAATGCTTGTAATTCTGTTATAAATTCATCACATTCATTTATTGCAGCATCATAATTATTATGTGTATAATTTTTCTAATGCTTTTCATATGAGAATCACAAGATGATTTAATCGCTTTAAACTGACTCATTACTTCGATATTAGTTCCTTCATACTGAACCATAATATCACCTCATATCAATTATTCTTTATTCAAATGATGGTAAATCAATATCTTCGAATTCATCATAGTTTTCTTCAACAGATTCAGTCACATCGATATTTTTAATCCTTTTACTTTATTACTAAATTCATCAAGTCTTCCAATAAGTTCATCCATTTCATGTAAAGTAGTTGTACGATTCTTTTCAAAATCTTTAAACAATACTAACATCATCACCAGTTGCAGCCTTAATGAGTGGTTTTAACTTAGGGTATAGCATAGTTAGCAATAACCTTACTTCCAAAATATCCACCAAGTGCTGCATTTACTAATAGTACCTGCAGTTGTTTTTAGCTTTCACAGCACCTTTTAAGCTGTCCTAAAAGAAACCATAGCCAAAAATTGAGTAACCTGTAAAACTAAGAATATTCTGAAGTACAACATGACCAGCACTTGTAGCAGGAAGTAAATTAACTGTTGTCTTTAAATCCTTAATTCTAGAACTTGCTTTCCTTTGCAGCTTCACTCGCTTTATCGTATTCATGCGAAATGAGATAACTCTTAGCAAGTTTCATCTTAGCTTTATATGTATCTTTAGCATCAACCATAGCTGTCTTGATATCATTTATGATTTCTTTATCTTCACCACTAGCCTCAACCAGTAAAAGTTCATCATCATTATCACCATCAAAATCATTTTGAATCATATGATTCACTTATATAACTATCAATATCGTTTGTTATACCAAATTCATCATATTCAGTTCCTTCAGTTTTAACTGAAGATAATTGACTCTTCATCTTCTCTAACCCTTTAATGAGCTTATCCATTTCTTCTAATGTTGTAACACGATTCTTTTCAAAGTCTTTTTGAAAAATCGATGCTCCCATCACCATAGCAGCTTTTAACAAACGGTTTTAATTTAGGAATAGTGTATTTTACAAATCTATTACCATAAATTAATGCTCCTAATGTTATAACAATAGCATTACCACTTATGGCACCATTCGTCAATAAACCACCTGCAATTCTGAATAGGAGTGAGTTACCTATAAAAACTTATTACATTCTGGCATATTGTATATCCAGCACTTGTTGCAGGTATAAGTCTTACAGTATCTTTCATTTTTCAATCTGCTTAATAGCTTCATTTATTGTAGAAATTGCTTTCTTATAATTCTTTTTCTGCAACATATGTCTTTACAAGTTTCATCTTTGTAGAGTATTCTGCTTTGCATTCAACAAGAGTTGATTTAATGTCTCGTATTATGGCATCGTCAGTGCTATAATTTTCAATAGCTAACAATTCATCGAATTCTATATCATATTCAAATCCTTCTGTTATAGCATTTTGCGTTTTTAACTTCTGCATTATCAAGTGCTTTTGTTGTCTTATCAATACACTCACGGAATATTGCAACCTGTGTTATAAACTTATTAAGATATGGATCAAAAATCTGTAATATTTAATTCTTACCTTTTATAAATAAGTAAAAAGGTTTACCGAATATATCAATAAAGTTATCAACTCCTGTAAATATACAAAAATAAAGATGATAATGGTCCTACAACAATAGCTATCTGTGGGAATATTCCCATTGCAACAATTGAACTTATTGTAACAGTAAATATTTTTAATACATGTTACCATATAACTCATAACTATGGAAATTGCAACTTTACCAAGATCCTTATCATTCTGAGCTTTTTATAAGTTCCTCACTAGTTTTAACTAACTTACTAGCTTCAGTAAGCTTTTTCTTAGCTTCATTGTATTTTTTTCTTTGAAATGCATTTGTTTTGCAGATTTAAGAAGTTCTGAAATTTCTGAACCATTGTCCTTCATTTCTTTAGCAAATGAATTAGCTTCTCTTTTAACATCATCAGATACGTCATCGGATTCCATAAAAAATTTATAGCTATTTCTTGCAATCTCACTTGCATCAAAATATTCTGCTATCAATTCATCATTTTCAAGTCCAATAAACTCATCTGATTCAAATGCAAAAATCTTCATATAAACTATATAATGATTCCATATGTATCTTTCCTTTCTTTATAAAAATATTTTTATACACAAATGTACTTATTTTTAAATGTTTTTGGTATAGAAACCTTAGTTATTCGTATAATCATTTATTATACACCATACTTTATTCTAAAAAGATTAATAATATCACATTAATCTGTAATATTTATATATTATTTTTCCGTATTCATATAATTTATATAAGAAAGGAAAAATAACATGAAAAAACAAAAATCAAATTTGATTTAGAGTCTTTTTCGATTTCTAAAAATTCTTAAACAAGTTGAAAAGAACTTAGATAAGAAGAAATCTAAAAAGAATTTAAATAAATAAAAAAATTTTATTTTCAAAAAGGAGGAAATTTGCTATGGCAAAAAGTATGTCAGTTCCTGAGGCTATTAAGTCAATGGAAGCAAAGAAGAAAGACAATGGTACTGTAGTATTGAATCGTTTCAACAAGAAGAATTTTAATATTCTTATGACAGCGATTGCTAATGATCCATCTTTCACAGAGAAAGTTGCTAAGAAAGTAGGAGATAACTTCGAACTTGAAGAAGTTTTAGTAGGACAGAACTTCAGAAAATGGTGCAAGAAGCTTGTTGAAAAAGCGGGTATCGACAGTAAGGAATCTGCAGTTGTTCTTGAATCTTCATTTAAGATTGATGATTGTGAACCTCTTTATGATTTCTTCGTGTCAGCTCTTTATAACTACATTGAAGCAGGCAACAAGTTTGATCTTCATACAAAAGAAGATTTCCAGGGAAGTATTTTCCTTAAGAATATAGATGGATTCTCAAAGACATATAATTCAAAGAATCCTTCAACAGGTGAAGATCTTGGTAAGGTTGAAGTTACAACTAAGAAACATAAAAAGCTTGAAGTGAAGAGTCCAGCTCCATCATGGCTTAGTATCGAAAGAAAAAAGTTAAAAAGTAATAAATAAAAAGAATCTGTACAGAGTAATATCATGTACAGATTCTTTTTATTTTTGTTTAAGTAATTGACTATAGTATTCATAGTCTTCTTTTAATTTATCAGTAGTAGTTCTATCGTTTTCTATAATAGCAAAAATCAATTATATTATTTTTATATATACTAAAACTTCCACTAATATAATTCATATAATATCCTTGGAAGTATTCGGTTAAGTCATTTACTTTCATACATATCAACATAAACTTTTCAAAATCAATATCTTCTAATAATAAATAACTATCATCATGATTAGTTATTTTTATCGATTTACTGATATCTTCTATTATATCGCATACATCATTTTTTTATAATGATATAAACAACCGACTTCTAATATTACTTTAATACTATTCATAACCAACTCACCCTTTCATTAATTATATATAATATTATGTGTATTTCATTGTATTTTCCTACTAAAAAACAATGGGTTAAGTTCAAAAAGCCGTAAAAATATTATGAAAGGAGCGTGACTGTTAGTGCAAAGAGCCGCTTTTACTACAAAAAGGGATTAGTATTAATCCTGGATGGCTTAATAATGTAATGAAAAAGTGTCGGTAGTGTTGCTATAGATTCTATTAAAGAGATTGCCCCAAATATTACTAAAACTGCAGAATTCGGTGCAGATGCAACAAAAAATCTCTTAAATAGCATTCAGGGTAGCAGAAATAAGACATCTTTAATTTCTAATAAATTATCTAATAATAGAATATACGGGTTTGCAACAAAAAGCATTTAATAATGCAATGAAAGACCTGAAAAGCGGTAATTTTTAATAATACTGAAAAGAATGTTTGAAGATTCAGACAGTGATGGCGGTACGCTTAGTTTTGGTGATGATGGAGAATCAATTGACATTAAAATGGAAGGTGATTCTAAATCAGCTGATGCTATATTAAAATTATCAGATAATATACAAAGAAGTGCTGTAAGTAATGCCAAAAATGCAAAAAGCAAGTATGGATGCATATCTAGCGTTACAGTCTACCAGTATGAATCAGATATCTGAAAATAGGTACTGGTATAATTAATCAGTTAAATAATGTAAATAATAATTTAGCAAAGACTTGTAAAATTATCAGAACGAAAATATGAGTAAGTTTATAGAAGCATCTATAGCTTACTATAATGAAGTCGGTAAATCCAAAAATCATCAGAAGAGAATGTATCTGGTGCAGATGTTTTTAAATAACAGAAATGGTGGAATCGATCTTGATAATTATAAGAAGTATGTAAAACAGCAATTAAGTAATAATCCATATGCTGGCATGCTTAAAATGGTTCTTGATGACCGTGATATGATGAATCAGTTAGCATCTAATCCATTAGGATTTGCAGCTTCTGCTATTACAAAGACAATGATGCCAAAAATAGTAGTAGAGACTGTAGGAGCTATGGAGAAAGCATATTCTAATTTTCTTCCTAATATGCTCGTTAAAATGTCTGAATGGGTTAATGACGATGATAGTGGTGTGTTTGAAGTATTAAAGATTTATTGGACATACTTTCGGACTTAAAGTTGATAATAAAAAGAACTTTAGATGCCGCTAAAATAAATAGAGATGCCATTAGATTTGATGGTGAGACAAAACATGCTATCACCGAAATAATAACAAAAAGAGTTGAAGAACAGACTGGTTATTTATCAATTATTGCAAAGCATTATGATAATAATGCGATAGTATTGTAAAAATGGTGGTGAGTATTGGTCATATCTTAAGAATGGTTATGTTAAGCGTGATGATATTACTAAATCTATAGTTGAAGAAATGACTGATGCTATAAGTGGAATATTTAATGATAGTGATTTCGGTGAATCATTAAATAATTTCGTAAAAACTGTAGATTCAAATAGAAATGATAGTGATAAGGTTATAGAAGAATATAGAAATACTATAGCTGAACTTACTCATCTTATTACTCGTTCAGACAGGTCGATTGACCTTCCTGTAATAGAGGATCTTGTAAGAAAAACTGGTGCGTCTGATTCAACAAAAGAAGCATTGTCTGATTATATAAAAAGGAATGTATACTAATAACAGATTAGCATTTGATAATGCAAATGTTACTAGAATACGTTCAAGATCAGCATTAAATAGTGTTGATAAAGAAATAAATGAAGATAATGTAAAAATATAATCTCCGTTATAGTAAAATTTATGGAGAATGATTCTAATGGAAAAAGACGAGAAAGAAATGATGTAATCGATGAAGCTATGGGTTGGGGTAAATATGCTCAAAACAGAATGAATACATCTGGGGCATATGTTCAAACAACTGATTACAACCAAGGTGGAAATGGTGGTAGTGGTAGTAATATCGATTTTAATAGATTTCTTGAAAAATATCAGAACTTACGGTAATAATACATTAAATAATCTTAGACAAAGTGGATCTAGTATTTGGCAAGCGTTTACCAGTAATGATAGTAATGGTATAGTAAAAAGGATTTGTCGGATTCTATATTAGTCAGGTCAAAAATCTTTTGGTCGTGCTAAGAATATATTATTCGGTGAAAGAGATCAAGATGGTAATTTTTCAAAAAGGTTTATTGACAGACTTCGTAACTCGTACCAAAGAAAAAAACTTATAAATATTGGGTCAACTATCCGAGATGGTGTAATGATAAAAATTATTCGGATTAAAGCGTGATCCTGAAACTGGTAAATATGTAAAAGATGAAGATAATGTAGGGATAATGTCTCATGCATTCAGTTTCCTAAAAAGAAGGTGTCAATGGCTGGATGAGTTCTATATTTGGAACAGATTCAGAAGAAGAACGTTCCAATATCAAAAATAAAGCCATGGACTACTTAAAAAGAAGCGTTACCTAATGCTGCAATAGGAGCAATTGCTGGTATAGGTTTACAGCATCTTGCAGGAGATAGTTTACTTGGAGCATTTGTAGCCAATCCTATAATTGGAATAGGTATATCATCTGCTATCGGATTTGCATCAAAGAATGAAAAATTTCCAAAAATATTTATTTGGTGAAAAAGATGAAAATGGAGAAAGAATGGGTGGTCTTATATCAAAGAGAACTCAAGATTTCTTCAAAAATAATAAAAAGAACTGGTTGCAGGTTCTATGGTAATTGGTGCAGGTGTTGGTTATATTAAAGGAGCAGGAATATTAGGATCAATGGTAGGTAGTCCCATTGCTGGAGCATTATTAGGTCTTGCAGGAGCTGTTGCATTTAAATCTGGTGTAATCACAGACTTTATATTTGGTAATTCTGAGAAAAAGGTACAAAAAGGTGTCCTTACCAGAATGAAAAGAAGCGTGGAAAACTAACTTCAAAAATAGTGATGAAACCGACTTAATGAATCATGATTAAAAAGCTCTTTCAATGTCAGCAATTGGAACAGGAGCTGGTGGTCTTATAGGAACACTGATGGGAGGACCTTTTACTTGGTGCAATTACTGGTAGTATATTATCAATAACATCACAAGGAAAAGAATCTTAAAGAGTTCTTATTTGGTACTAAAGATGGTCTTGATATTGGTAACGGTAAGAGAGCTGATAAAAAGGCTTATTTGGTGTAATGTTAGGGTACTATCCATACTAATATAATAGCACCAATGGCAACTGAATTTAAATACATTGCAGATGATTTCCAAAAATGTAATAAAAGCATAAATTATTAGCTCCGTTTGGTTTTTAGGAGAATATGTATCTGGTAAACTTGGTAAAGCGGTCAACTCAATACTTTTAGGTGCTAATAATATACTTGGAGGTATTGGTGGTGCTATTAAAGACGCTGCAAAAAGAAGCATTTAGTCCAGTTACAAAATTATTCGGAAATATTGCATCTAAAAGGTACTGATGCAATGTATAAGATATTTAGAAATTCTGTAATGCTTCCGGGAAGATTTGTCGTTGCTTTCTTAAAAGACTATGGGTCTTAAAGAAAAATGGCAGAGATCACCAGTAGGAAGATTCTTTAAAGCTCTTGGACATGATGTGAAGCATTTAATATTATCATCAATAAAAAGGATTCTTTAGAAGTATATTTACATTAGCTGCAGCACCATTTTAGAGCAATCGGTTTCGGTGCAAAGTGTGGTAGCAGGTGGTGCTAAATGGATCGGTTCTAAAGTTGGAGGAATTAAGACTGGTGATGGTCGTACAATAAGCCAGAGATTTCATGATAGATTTGATGATAGTCTTGAAAGATTCAAACAGCATTTAGCTGAAACTGGAGACGATAGTCTATTTTCAAGAATAAAATTAAATGATAAAGAATATAAAGCAAGAAAAGTATAGAATAGAGCAACAAAAAGAAAAGCAAATCAAAGACATGATAAGAATGCTAAAAATATTAAGTAAATATTCTAAAGGTCAATTTACTACAGATAGTGATGACGCTCGTACATGGTTAAAGTATCATAGACCTGAAATATATGAAAAAATATTTTGGTGGTTCCGCTAACAAGAGTAATACATCATTAGATGCAGAGAGAAGAAGTGAACATGGTGCATCAATTGATGGAATGAGTGGAGAAGATATAATAAATGCTAATCCTAATTCTTTAGACGCTCAGGGTAAACAAACTCAGGCGATTCTTAAGATAGAGGATGCTGTAATAGGTATTTATAAATATATGCAGATGAAGCTCCAATGAATTCTGATCAACTTAAGCAGAAAGCAGAAGAATATCATAAACAGCAAGAAGATAAAAGATTTTATAAAAGGTCTTTCGAAGAGTGAAAAACTTGAATGGTTAAAGTCAAAAGGTCTTGCAAATTACGATGATGATACAAGTGATGCTGAGTTAGGTGATGTTGTAGCAAGAGAATTGCAATCAGAGAGAGGTATTATTCCTAAACGCTCCTGGCAAACACTCAAGATTAAAAATATAAGCTAAGTGCATCTTCCGAAAAAGTTAAAAAGATTCTATTAAAAATGCTGGTGAGATCATCTAGTTTATTAAAACTTATAATGGGAAAAAGATAAAACCTACTGGTTGGAGTATGGTAGAAAATTCTGATTATGATGAAACTGCTCAAGATGTTGATAATATCGCAGATGAGACTAATGAAGATGTAGGACATCATTTTATAGGTGGTATTATTAAGAGCGGATTATCTCTTGTCGGAGAGAAGGGTGCTGAGTTAATTAAAGCTGGTGCTAATGGTGTTAAAATTTTAAGTAATAAAGCAACCAAAAGAGCTGTAAAATGCAGTAGAAGTAGGAGAAAAGAACTTTATCAGAAGCAGTTGATGATTATTCATCTGATAATACAGATATTGCAGATGAGTTAGAAGAAGCATCTGATGAGAAATTATCCTCAAACCTAGCTACAATTCGTATGATAAGAGGATGGTCAAATGACCCTAGTTTACAAGCTAAAGAGAACGCTGCTAGAATCGCTATTGCAGAAGATGCTAAACGTGATAGATTTGCTGCAGCATTAAAAAGGTTCTCGAACAGCTGAAGAAATACGAAAAGATGCTGAAGAAAGAAAGTATAGAGAAGATACTCTTGCAAATCAGCAAGCTACAATTGATGGCATTAAAGAAGGTAACGATAATCAAAAGAAATTCTCTGATAGTTGGAGTAGTATATTCTCTCCTAGTGGTCTTTTAACAGAGCACTTCTTCTAGGCGGTGGTTGGTTACTTAAGAATTTCCCTAAATTAATGGGAGGATTATTTAAAGTAGCAAAATCCATCGGTAAAATTTTATGGAGAGGAATAAAAGGAATATTTAACTTTGGTGGCAAAGTTCTCGGTCATATGCTTAAAGATGTATATAATACAGAAGAGAACGCTGAGAGAACTAATGGTAATGATATGGATGAAGAATTATCATACCAGATTGATGAAGCTGCTAAAGGACATATATTTACAGATGGAAAAAGGAAGAATAAAAAGCTACTTCAGCTCCTGTTGCAAAATATCTCACAAAAAGTGGGAAAACCTGTAATAAATCATTTAAGTAAAACTATAGGCAAGAAAGCTATGCAGGAATTACATTATAAAACTGCATCAAAAAGCAATTGAAAAAGGACTTATTAAAAGGGGTCTAATATTGTTAATAAGAAAGCTTTCAAAGCTGGACAAAAATTTACAATAAGCATTTAAATAAGAAAGCGACAAAAATTTTAACCAGAGAACTTAATAAATTTGCTCAATGAAGGATCAGAAAAAGGTATAACCAAAATCATTTCTTCTGGATCTAAACTCGTTAAAGATATGATTACCAAATTCTTAAAATTTCGTTAAAGATAAATTTATAAAGAAAACTGGTATAAGTACTGTTATATTTAAGAAATGTAGTGCAGATGCAATATTGCCTAAATTACTTAAAGTAGGTGCTAGTAAACTTAGTGCTTTCTTTACCAAACTTACAGTATTCGTTACAGGATGTAAAGCCGCAGTTGCTGCAAGTACAGTTGGTATAGGTGAAGCTGTAGGTGTCACACTTGGAGCGATTGATGGATTAACTGGAACAGCTAAATTATTCCATGTTTCACCAGATGATGTCGATTGGAAGATGAGAACTATATCAACAATTCTTGGAGGATTTACAGGAAGTACAGTTGGTGGTGCTCTTGAACTTATCGATGCATTCGTATCAGAAATAATTGGATTTAGCCTTTTCAAGTCTATTGCATACGCATTATATGATGTATGGGCTGATCAAGACTCGGTTGAAGCTCTTAGTCAAGCACAGAAAAAAATTGGAATGACCAGTATAATGAAGAACGCGATGATACACTCAAAGCACAATTTGAAACTCAAAAAGATGGGTGTATTAAGTAAAGATATGACATTTGACAAATTCAAGAAAGGTGTCATTACAGGTGATAAAGGATTCCATGCAACATATCAATCTGAAGATGACTGGAATGCAGATAAAAAAATAAATCTATGTTTGACCATGTCATATCAGGTATTGGTGCAGTTGGTGGTGGAATCGTAGATGGAGTCAAAGGTGTTGGTACTTTCTTCTTTGGCGGAAGAGAACATTTTTACGATGACAACGGATTGAGATATAATGAAAATGGAGATGGTTCTTATAGTGTTCATGATAAGAATGGAAATCTCTTAAATGATTCTATATCTAAAGAAGTTGTTAATACCGCTAAATTAAAATCTAAAAAGAACTTGGATTATTTGGTGAAATTGGAAAAAGGTATCTCTAATTTCTTTGGATTCGGTGAAGATGAAAAATAAAGAAAATGAAGATGCTTTTGTTGACAAAAGCAAACCAATATGACAAATACTGCAATACAAAAGTGCTACAAATAGTATAGAAGAGATGAATAATGGTAAAAACTTCGCAGGAACTACAACTGATGTTTGGTATGAAGCAACTGGAAGTTATTACAAGAGAAATAGTGATGGAACCTTTAATAGATACTCACCTAATAATGACTTGATAAATAAGAATATATCATTTAGCACAGTACAAGGTCTTATTTCAACAGGTTTCTTGGTAAAAGGTACAGTCAAATCATCTAATAAAATAATGGATAAATCTATTGTTGAAAAAGGTTATTGACAAAGGTAAATCATTATTTACTACAGTAAAGAACTTTATTAATGATTTATTTAGCACTAATAATAAAAACTATAACAACTACTCCTACTGGTGGTTCTGGTAGAGGAATTGGCGGATTCGGTGATGCTGATATGTATAATGGTGCAGCATATTTCTCACAGAACGACGGTCGATGGGGTGGTAAATCATATAACTCAGGATTTGATAATTCAAATATGAGTCTGGCTGGCTGTGGACCAACTGCGATGGCAATGGCTACAAATACAGCTAATATGAGAAATTCTGTTACTCCTATGGATATGGCTAAAATTGCACAGGCAACAGGTAACAGAGATGAAACTGGAACAAATTCTAACTTTATTAATGATTCTGCCGCTATGATGGGAATGCCAAGTGAACAAGTTATAAAAACCTACAAGTGGAGACATTGACTATCAGTTAAGTCAAGGAAAGCCAGTTGTACTTCTTGGAAATACTACAGGTTCAAGTAACACTCCTTATACAGATGCTGGACATTATGTAGTTGCAGTGGGAAAAGATAGTAATGGTAGAGTATTAGTAAATGACCCAAGAGGAAAAATCATATTCTAAATCATTTGATTTGGATAATCTTACAAGTGGTACTTTTATCATCTTGGGGAATTGGCTATGGTGGATATGGACCACTACCGCCTAGAAAGCATGTGTTTTAAAACAAAAGGGAGTATTCAAACATCGTGGTGCTAAGAGGTTTAAAAGAAACTCATCCAGAAAATGAACACGAGAAATGGATGAATATCGTAAAAAGCCGTTAAAGCTGCAATTGCTGCATCTGGTGTAGGATACAGTAAATCTAGCTATGTTACTATAACAGTCGGTGGAGAAAAAATTTAAAGTACGACAAGACTGTTCTGGTTATGTTGGTGCATGTTTACAAGCTTTCGGTGTTTTACCTAAAACGACATATTTAAATACAGGTGCAATGGATCCGTCAAATAATATAAATGCAAAAACTGGATTCACTTTATATATCTTCCCAGGATGGGAGAACTTAATTGAAGGTGACATTTTATGGAAACATGGTCATACAGAAATATTCTCACATGTTGATGGTAGGGAAGAAAAATTTGTGTATAATGTAGGTGGTAATGACTCTGTATCAATTCCAGGACCTACCGGAAGTGGTGGCAACTATATAGGTATCTGGAGACATGGGATAAGTGGAACTAGTTCATTATCAAGTTTTTGGAGTAACAGATGTAAATGGAAATGTAATATCCAGCGGAGCATCATTTTGATATGGGGTCAGGTGGAATATTTAGTATGATAGGTTCAGAACTTTCAAAAAAATATTCGATGACTTCCAGAGGAGAGATGTTTGGGTTACCACCTGAAGAATCTAGCACTTCAAGTGATGACGGTGCGACATTCCAGCAAGGAGATAGTAGTATAACTGCTCCTACATCAAGATCAAGTAAGGCTAAAAAGGTGATGTTATAAATCCACCTGAAGGATTTGGTACTTATAATACATACATGGGATGGCAGAAAAATAAAAAGTAAAAACATCTAATCAGGTTAGATTAAGAAATGCTGCAGGTCAGAACTTTGATAAGAATGGGTATGGCATAATCAATGGTAGATATGTTGTAGCTACTACAAGTACATATGGCGATGTTGGTGACTATATCGATGTTAAATATGCTGATGGAAGAACTTTAAAAAGCTATAATAGGTGAAATAAAGAGTTTTAGCGACTCTAACTCTAATAAATATGGTCATGATAAAAACGTAATAGAATTTGTCGTTGACCAAGATAGATGGTATAAATATGAAAATGGAACTCAGGTAGGGACAAAAATTCAGCATAGTACTGAACCTGGAACTATCAGAGGTCAGATTACATCAGTTACCAATATGGGAAGTTATTATGATGACCGCATGGGTGGAAAAAGGATTTGGAAAGAAGAATGCAATTTCTAGAGCATCTCTAAAACGAAGTGTTGTTAAAAGCATTTGGTGGAAGAGGTGATTATGATGATGGAGATTACAGTGATAACTTTGACTATTACAAACAGTATTATGACGAAGAACTTGATACATATCGTCCATTAAGTTCAAGCTCATATAATTCAAATAATCCTGTAATTGAAAAATAATAGTTCTTCAATACCACCTATAGGAACCAACCCAAATATAACAAACCAGTATGTAAATTATCAAACAGATAGTGGATTTAATGATGAAGTAATTAGATTATTAAAAGCACTTGTTGATAATACTGGAGCATCTAATAAGATATTTGAGAGAATCGGTACTCTCAGTGAAACTATTGCTGAAAATAGTGCTGGAATTAAAAATATAAATATTGAAATTCACACAGTACACACAACAACAGCAAAACAAAAACTTTGTATACACCTGATATGAATAAGCGTAATTTTGCACAAATCATCGCTAAGGGTGGAATGTAAATATAGAACAAAACGGATAAGCTGGATAATTTCAGCTTATCCGTTTTAATATATTTATAGAAAGGAGACTACACTTTCTAATGGCTAAAACTAAAAGTAAGACCAATAAAAAGAATAAAAAGAAGGAACTTGATCCTAGTAAAAAGCAAGAAAGGCAAAACAGTAAAAGCAATTAATAACAAGCCTACTAAATCAACTAAGGATAAAAAGAGAAAAAGATTCCTAAAGCTAAGAAATATATACCTAGTAAAGATATATCTAATCTTTCAATGTCTCTATTTGGAGCACTCATATCAATTTCCTAAAATAGTTGATCCGAGAGTAAAAGGTATATCAAGTAAAATAGGTAAAAAAATTACTTGGATAAAATTATGTACGAAGCACCAGTGTGTACAATCATTCCAGGTATACCATCATACTTACCTGGTAAAGGAAAAAACTGCAAAAATTCTCTACAGCGTTAGCTATATAGAAGCAGCTAGTGATAATTTTAATCCTCTTAAATCGTTACTTACTGATGCTAAAAAGAACAAAAGAAGATTTTAGATTGTTTTTGACTTTTAAAATCTGATTATACTAACTATATAGAACTATGTTAACGTATTATGTAGAGCAGGTGCGACATTCCTTGATATAAGGACACTAAGTAATAAAACATCATTCGGTGGAGAAAAACTTCCAATCGTATGACTGGAAAGCATACAGATGGAATGAACGAGCAAGAACTAAAAATGTATAATAGAATAATTCAAAGGTGTTGCTGGAAAAACAACCAAAAAGGACATCAGTATTCTACACAGTATACAAAATTCGATGATCAGAAATTGGCATTAAAAGATACTATGAAAAAACTACAATTATGTCCAATTTTTATAGACCCTAATGTATCAAGTGAAGATAGTAATACGAATAACACTGAAAACTCCTGGATTATTATCAATAATTGATACAGGTTCATCTGCTTTTAAAAGATATTTCATTTCTTTCACAAGCAAGTGGACTTGATTTATCTAGCTTAGCACAAGGTACCGCAACAAGAATTAGTGGAATTGGTGATAAGATAAACAGTGATTCTGCTCTTGGTGCAGGATTAAAGAGAATTATCAATATAGGTAAGGAAACTCTTGTTGGGCATAATATAATATTCCCAGAAATTTACAAGAGTAGTAATTATTCTAAAGAAGGTATAAATATAACTGTCCATTTAAAAGACTCACATATGGACTAAATTAGGGTTATTATCTAGACATATATGCTTACCTATGATGCATTTATTAGCTCTTGCATTTACCAATGCAGGAAACATCAAATTCATATGCATCACCTTTCTTAGTAAAAGGATATATAGAAGGTGTTGCGTCAGTAAATCTTGGTATAGTATCTAGTATATCTATTTCAAGAGTTCTAAAAAGCAGGTCAATTGCAGGATTACCTTCAGGTTGATGTCACTCTTAGAATAAGTGATTTGTATGCAAAATCTTATGTTATCACCTGCAACATCTCCATTTGGATTTGATTAATAATGCATCACTTTATAGGGTATATTGCCACAAATTGTGGTCTTGATTTAACATCACCTACATTTGAGTCTAAATGGAAAAATGCAGTAAATACTTCAATAAATGCATTTAAAAGATATAAAACAAATATTCCATCTTTATTAGATGAGAAAGTAAACGAGTTAATTAACTCAGTAACATCACTTATAGGATTTTAAGAATATGAATAAATTAGAAAAAGAATATGAGTAAATTATATGGTGATATATCATATGATTACATGGAAAGAATAGATAGTATTATACCTCCTATTACTAAAAGAAATAAACTTAAAGTTTTTGATGAGATTAAACAGAATACTAAATATTAAGTGGAAGAAATTAGATTTTACAATTTTTATATTACCCAAAGGGACACCTCGACCAAGAAGTGGTAAGTTCGGTTTTTATGTTAAGGGGCTTCTGACCATAAGAAATTCTTTAGAGAATTTGTACTAAAATAAAGAACTCCCTATTATAACAACACCAACTAGGTTTTATGCAACAGTATATTTACCAATACCAAATTCAATGAATCCTGTAGAAAAGATTTTTATGAAATGAGTTTGGTTCACCTATTACCAAACCCGACTGAGGACTAACCAAGACATACTGTGATATGATTCAAGATATTATTCTTGATGATGACTCTTTGATAATAAAAGGGTACTTGAAAAAGATATTCTTTAGACCAAGAATAGAATTCATATTGAGTATATGGAAGATTTTGACATTAATTTTAATGAAAAATTCAAAGAAAGTGGGAAAAATAATATGAGAACAACTTTATAGCGTCATTAACAGCAAAGTATTTAGAATAAATACTTCAAGAAAAACTATCTCAACACTTTTGGTACCAGTAGATACTCCAAAGAGTAATGTGATATTAAAAAGTAGATGATAGTAATAAGATAATTGAACAGACTGTATTTATTACAGATATTCCAACAGAATTAAAATCTAATAAAAGAATTAGTTGAAGAGTTAAAAAGAGACTCTTCGTAAAACAAAAAGCAACAGAAATAAAAAGATTTAAATGATTATTATAAAAATTTACATTGATTACTCTCTATTTTTCAGAAGGAAAAAGAGATTGAACATGCTAATGTAATAAGACCTGTATCTTTTAACGATAGAGCAACTCTTCTTGGGAGTTAATTCAGATAATGAGTGCTGTTATAAATCACTAAAAGATATGATGACAACCCTTGATTTTAATCTTAAATCAGAATTACCGTTTGGTATTATTTCTTCTCTTAAAAAAGAAGTAAGATTTAAGATTCATGATATATGTATATTCCAATCAAATAATGAGTTTAAAGAATCACATAACTCAATATACGATATACCATTTACAACAAATTCAAGTATGATAAGTGAAAACTTATTCGACTCTACGATGATTTATTCTTCACGAAATAGTGGAATAGATTTTCAGGAAGTTGTATTACAGTATACACCAAGAAGAATATCCAATAAAAATAAGTGCAATACTTTCAAACTATATTGAAGTATATGACGATTTTATAATTGATAAAATACTTGAAGAGAATAAGAATGCTATTCTCGAAGAACTTAGAGATAAATTAAAACCAGTTGTTCCTGTAAAGAAATATAAGAAAGTAAGAAAAGAATGCATCTGGTGCATTAAAAAGTAGTATCTGATGATATTGATGCTGGAGAATTTGATTCAACAACAATGGTTAAGAAAGCGGATGTTATAGGAGACCTTCCTGAGATTAATGTAGACGATTATGTTATACAAGAATAAACTTATATAATATTTTTATTGTAACTATATAATATCATAAGAAGAAAGGGTTATGACAATGAAAAGAAAGTTATGATTTCCCAACCAATGGGTGGATTACCACTTAATGAGATTGAAAAAGACAAAGGAATGAAGTGTTATTCTGGATTCAGAAGAATGGATATGAATTTGTAAATTCATACTTTCAGATTATAATAACACACATTTGATTGAGATAATACATAAAAATGTTGATTATCTTGGAAGAGCTCTTCAGGCTTTAGCTAAAGCAGATATTCTCTATATGTGCAAAGGTTGGGAAGATGTAAGAGGGTGTGTTGTAGAGCATAAGGTTGCAGAGCTTTACAATATCGAAATAATTTACGAAGATTAAAATAAAGAGAATTGAGTAAGATATTACTTTACCAATTCTCTTTTTATTATTTTTAAAAATTCCGTCTTTTAATAATTTTAACATCATAGTATTCTGTTGAGCAGTTCCTCTATATGATGCAATACTATTACTAATACCATTTTTCACAGCAATATTTGCTCTAAATGATAGACTTGTATCTTTTACAACCTATAGCTCTTAAAGCTTCTGTAATACTTATACTTTTTCCATCATACTTTTTAAAAATACTCAACTTTACCATTATTTACAGGTGGTTTCTTTTTGGTGATGGTTCATTTGATTCAACTTTAATATCTCCACCTTTTATCATAGTCAGTTAGGTGATATCTCTTTATAATATCCATAACAGCCTCTACATAATTAGGTGCAGTTGCATATCCTGCTTTTTTATTTCGGTAATAGTATTTAATGCAGATGGATTATTACAAGCTTTTAGAATATCTTGGAGCAGTTGTTAGTAAATCATAATAATCTGATATAGATTCTTCTAAACTATCATATGCTCTAAAAATAATCCGTAATATTAACCAAATTTTTCCATCATAACATTCTTTTGTTTTTGATGAGAATACTTTTACCTTTCCAATACTTATTTGCTTTAATACCAAAATATGCATGAGCATATGTCATTAAAAGCAGACGTCCCAAATGCACTTTCAAGAGCAGCCTGAGCAATACAAACTGATGGAAGAATCCATTTCTTCCCACTTCGTTTTCTGTTATTAACCTCTTTAATTACTATAGCTCCTACCTTGACAATAAAAGTCTCCTGTGATGACATGGCGTATACCTCCTATATTAATTTTATAGACTTAATCCTTATGTTTAAAGATTATTACAAAAATATGAAATGACAATACTTTAAAAATCTAATTAATATTGAAAGGAGCTCTTTTTATGTTTTGGTAATGGTAAAAATACGAGAAGTTTCAAATCTTCTTTCAGAATTATACACATATTTACACAAAACATCAAACTCCAATGGAAAAGAATCATATACTAATGAAAATTAATGAATTGACTAAACAAATCGAAGTTTTATTAGGAGATTATTTTAAATGCAAAATTACTATAAAGACAGTAAACCCTTATAAGACAAATTCGTTATTTGTAATGAGTGTTATCCCTGAAGATAAATCTACTATTGATAAAATAATAGATGCATCTTTGACAGATAATGCCATAGATAGGATAAAGACTTTATGGGAGACTAATAAAAAGTTGGTCAGTAATTATTGATGAGAGAATATTTAAAAACTGAAGTTATCAATTTAACATCAGATGAATTTATTGCAATATTCTTCCATGAATTAGGGCATATATATAATTCATACAAGATAATATCAAGAATCTCTTCTATAATGAAATATGAAATCATGAAAACATCTCTATCAAATAAGATGATGTTGAAAGATAATTTCTTTAAAAAGTTTTTATATGTTCCATTTATTAGTGGATGTACATATGATAACCAAGATAAAGATGAATTAATGGAAGAAGTGTCTGCTGATAAATTTGCAGTTAAATTTGGATATAGAAAATCTCTGATAACAGCACTTACAAAACTTGCATCATGTAAGTATTTTGTAGATAATATGAGAACCAATGATAAATTACATAATAACACCAAAGGTGTTTTTAAATGTTCTTAATGAATTTAAAGAAAGACAGTATGCATTATCCAAAAAGGGATTATTTAAATTATTTGAATCAGCTGATCCATTCAAAAGATATTTATTATAATGAAGTATTTGGAACATTATTCAATGAAAATTGTCAGAAGAATCTATAAATTATTTTATAGATAAAAGCAAAATAAAGTTGTAGAAGAAGGATATTATACAGAGTTCTTTTTATTCAAAAAGAACTTAAAACCAATAGATTCTAATCTTCTTGATTATATATTCACAAAAGATAAATTCTATTAGAAGTGAAAATGATAGAATGATGATTCTTAGTTATATTCATTTCAAAATAGATACTGTTGAATATTACTTATCAATATATGCCGATAGTAAGATGGCGAAGAAATATAATATCCTCATTCTGAAGACCAATTAAGAAGAATACTTAAAAGACTTAATGAATTAAGAATTGAAGCACTTTAGGTATAGGATTCCAGATAGAAATAAAGGATTACTTGTTGCGTATCCACAAGGATATGAAGGATAGAAAAGTAAAAAGCATGGTATTTAATTAAATACCATGCTTTTGTTACATGTGAACAGAATTATACCCGCTATTACGGCAAATACTGTACCGCAAGCGAGTATAAACGCAACTGCTTCATCATAATATTCTGTTTTCTTTTTCATAAGTTTCTCCGAAACTTTAACACAGAATACACAGAATATAGCAGCAGCATTGAATAGAACGACCCAAAAATAATGAGAACATTCTAGATACAACTCTATAGCCATATATCACCCTCCTTTCTTTTAATTATTATAAAAAATAATATATAAGAAATAAGTCATGAAATACGAATATAAAAATTATAGTAAACGGGTGGAATTAACCACCCGTTTTATTTTTATCTCTTGTATGTTATATTTTTACTTATACTATCATATGATACTTGTATCCAGTGATCAATCATACCACATGCAGTTATCGCCAAATTAGAAGCTGTTATCAATTTAATTCCAAGTGATTTATTTTTATTGATAACATTGCACCTCCAATAAGCGTCATTGTGCCTATAGTATAAGTGATATTTGAAAACCTTCGTAAGAGTTTTATTCCTCTTCATTTTTATTAAAGGTTTCCTCACTTACACCAAAAACTGATATTTTACTCATATAAACCTCCCTGTTAAATTCCAGCAATAGTAGAGCTAATATTACCGCTGAAATTCATAAAAAAACCCTGTCTGATAATCTCTCGACATCATTTGTAATGCCTTTTATTTTTAAAATCTTGTAAGGCATTACTAATTGTAAGTCTTATTAGATGAGGTTTATATCCTGCGTCGGTTGCACGGACATCTATAATATCAATAATATTATTATACACTGAATATATGTAATCCAGTGTTGATGTCATTTTTCTGGAGTATGTGCATCTGAAATCATCTCCATAAACACTTTATACATATACGTGAATTCATCGAGCAAATCCAAATCGCTGCAAAATATAATCATTAATAAATTTTGTAGCGGTTTCAAATTTTTCTCGGTCATCTTCAAAAATCTTTTTGCAAGATTTTTTTGAATCAGAGTACTTTTTTATAAATGAAGCTAACGATACTCCTAAAACAGCAGTTCCACATCCTACTAGTACGATACCCTAATTTCTTATTCATAATTTTTCTCCTTTGCGAATGGTTATTTGTAAAATAAAAATATCATAACTTGATAAATGGAAAAGAAATAATAAAAGTACACAGAGTATATTATATAATATACTCTGTGTACTTGTTAATCATTACTCATTTTCTTCGTCAATTTCATTTTTCATCAATATCTTCGTCGTCATCTTCGTCGTAGTAATCATCACCACTTCCAAGAATACACTCGTCAATAACATACTCCATAATGAAATATGTATCATAAATTCCAAGAGCATCTGTCGATTTTAAACTCAAATAATCTAGAATATTCTGCTTTCACATCGACAATATAACCGAAATGTTATATCGGTATTACTTTGGTAACTTACTATTTACTTCTCTAAAAGCATAGAAGTAATTATTCATTAGTGTCTGTACTATAAGTCATTTTTCGGTCTAATATCTTTTCAATAGTATGACCATACCTCAATATTGCATTACAATCAATATCGAAGTTCTTCTCTCCCATTGAAAGTATATCGTCTTTAATAGCAGGTCTGTTGAGCATATAAGTCTATCTCATTACCTGCTTCAGTGATTTTAATACTTATAAATTTATCACCGACTATATACATATTATAAAAGATCTATTGCATCATCTCTATCTTCAATTTTTCCGATCTCCATTTCTATGTAGAGATATTTATGACTTTCAACTGATCAAATTCTTACTCTCAACTGAAATAATAGCAGACCTTGTTATTTTCAATCATTTGATTTAAGATGCCAACAAACTCTATTCCTCAACCTATATTTTTAGATATCGATCGTCGATACCTTTTGCTATTATAAACCCTTCTAAATTGAAAAGTGCATCATTTATATACGGATGCATTAATGCGTATGGGGTTTCTTTTCTAGCAAGTACAGGTTTTTCTGGTACGAATCCGCCTTCTTCGAATTCCTTGTAGAAACTAAAGTACCCAAACCTAGCCCCATACTTTGTGTCAACTAATAAAATCTCATCATAATTGAGATTATTATCATATTCTTCTGGAACAGAGAAATAGTAAACATCCTCATCTTCCCTTCTGTTAAAATCAAATGCGATACGTGCTGTTTTAATATTACCTCATATGACCTTCTTTTCTCCCATTTTTATTTGTCTTGGGGTGACGATAGTTTTTATTTTTACATGGAAATGATATATAAATATAACTTAAAAAATGATTTTTAAAATACTAGGAAAAATAAAAGACTGTATGTTTTAAACCATACAGTCTTTAATATACTCCAAAAATACTTATTTTTCAATATTATCTATCAACCGCTATATATTTTGTCATGGTTCTTTTACCAGTTGATCCATTATATATGCTTCATCATTTATATACATAAACTGTTCAAAAGTTATGATTAAAGATATCTTCAAGTTCTTTTTGACCTACCAATCTTCTCCATAACTTCAAAATCTTCATCATCCCCACAACACCTCACCTACAGGTTCTCCTATCCAAAATAATAGCACCATTTGGATTAATTTCATGATATAATGACATAGCTTTAGCTCCAATATTTTCCATATAAGGAACCCATGACACTAATAAAACATCACACTCTTTTCCATATTTTTCAATAGCTTTTAATACAATCAATGCATCTCATCTCTACGATAAATTTTATTAAAATGTATTATTCCATGAACCATCATCTGTTGATATAATGTCGATATCATTCATTGCAAGTATGTTACCAATATAACTCAGTACCAGCCATAATCTCTAAAAACTTTACTGTTTCAATAAATTCTTTAAGATTATTTACATTTTGCTGATTAATTATCCAGTACCCAAAAATTTTTAATAAATGCTTCTCGTGGTGTAAATAAAGCTATTTTATTTATATAAGTAAATAAAGTTATCACACCTCGGTCTAAAAATTTGGTTACTATTATAATTATCTGATAAAAATTTTTTCTATTTCTTTTATTCCTATATAATTTACTATCTTTTTGTGGAAATATTTCCAATTCATCATCCAACTTATCTAAAAACAAACCTTAATGAAGTTACCAAATTATAATATGAAGTAGTAGATAGTGTGTGCCAATAATACTAATATTGGTATCATCTAAAAATATCATTAATAGGTATTACATTAAAAATTATATGACTTAAGTTTATTTAACCCATTTTGCAATAGAATACTTTTTCAAATTTTATATTTTTATTATTCATATTATACCCCTTTCAGTAATTAAATTTATCTATTCATGATATACATCATTTAATAAATGTAGATAATTTTACGAAAATGAAGAATAGTATTAAGAATATCACCATCAAATTCATGGTTATTATTTATTTTCTTCTTCATCATATGATAATACTCTTCTTTAAATTCATCATTTAAATTTTTACAGTCACTAATTTTATGAGGGATACCCTAATCTTACAGCAACACACTCAGAAAAAGATTTATATACATATTCATCAAAAATTTTCTAAAGCATGTTTTAATTCAAACAGTGTTCGTCTTTGATTTATTTAAACTATGAACTGGAATAAAAATCTACTGAATATATTCTCGATCAATATCGTAATATATCCCATATATATTATCAATACATTGTGCAATTTTTAATGATTCGTTGACATTAATTACTTCCAGATAAAACCATCTTTTTACTATTATTATTCATATTCTCTGTCCTTTCTTATAACATATATTTTATTTTGACATGTAAATATTATATAACTATTAACAAATAAAATAAAAATGCTTAATTTATAATTCAAAATTAAATTTATAAATTAAGCATTTTAAAGACCTCTTTACAAAAAGGAGTAAATAGGTCACTGTCAATAAACCTCATTATCATCACTTTTGCATAAAAGAAGGTCTTTGGTATATTTAAGTATACCATACTTAATACTGCACTAATAATATTACTCATCATAATATTATCCTCCTTTTTTTATTTTTATACACAAAAAATAATATATCTACTAAATTCATTAAAAATACGGATAACTATTTTCTAATACTTATAAAAAGGAGAAAAAATATGAATAACTTTTTAATATTGCATTGACAGTATTTCTATATCTTTCAGGATTTATTACTGTCATTCTTGCTCTTACAATTTTTAACAAAACTGGCAAACCTTCTTGATGTCAAAGCTAATAGTATTGAATTTGATGATAAGATAAAAAGAAGAAAATGATATTAATAATCAAATTATCTTAAAAGAAAATATTGAATCTGCTGAGAAATTATTAGGATTTATCAATAATATTATAGATACTGATGTAGGTATATTATTAAATTCTTTTATAAAAATTAAATAAACCTTATGATGTGATGAGATTAGATAATGATGCTAAGAATATAGCAGAAAAAGTATATCAGAGTATAAACCCTGATATATTAAGAAAAATTATCACTTGTAGTTACAACTGAATATGTATTGACATATGTATCAGAAATGACTATAACTAGGTTATTGAATTACATCGTAGAGTATAATTCAAATTTACATGTCGGTGAATAAAAATAGGTGGAGAAACGATTATTCTCCACCTATTTTCTTTTTATATATAATAACATCTTAACTATTTTAAGTAAGATATTATAGTAGTTATAACTGATGTCAATATCATCTATATCATCATAATATTCATATTTATCACCAGTTGAATTTATAGTAAAATAACGATAATGAATTCATTTCTCTATAATATCCAATATCAAGTTTCTTTTGTTTTATATTTATCTATAAATCTTTTCATGAATAATATCACATTCTTATTATCAGTACTTTCTACTTTATTAAAGAAATCATTTAAGAAAGAAATCATGTAATTTTCATGTAATACTATTTTGTCTTCACCTCATTCCTTTTATATCTAATTTTATCAGTACTATAATATATTTCCAATGTCTTATTAAAATTTAAGTATGATGTATAAAAATCTTTGGTCTAAATTCAATAAACTTTCCAATCTTACATTTTTACATCTTTTTGTTGTAAATATTGCGTCTTTTTAATAGACACTATATCATCAGATGTAAGAGAATTTTCTAAAAAGAATAATTCTCTAGCAGTTTCAAATCCTGTTTTTTTAAAGATTCTTTTAATCCTTTTTCAATATTCTGAAGTTTACCTATCTTTATTCTTCTTTGCATTCTTATCCATTAAACTTAATTGAGGTTATCATTTTATCGGATAATAATTTATTCTCTTTTATTATAGAGAATCCTGCATCTCTCATATCATACTCTATAATTTCTATTAAAAAGAAATACATTATCAGTATTTATGTATGTATCATATTTCCATATATTTTTCAATATTTAAAACTTGTCATAGTATAAATACCTCTATATCATCTATCATTTCTTTTCTACTTTTATTTTTACTATATATTCCTTCTTTTTCAAGAATCATTCTTAATTCTTTTTACTAAGGTCTTTATAATAACTTTTTCTTACTTTTTCATCACTACTATTCTTTTTACATCCTGAATATACTTATCACATTTTAAAAAGAACTTTATTCTTATTAAATTTATATTCTTTTTAAAAACACCTTTTAGAATATTTCTTATAATTATAAATAAAATATCCAAATTTATGATAAACGAAATCTACAATGACATCCATAAATTTCATTTTATTTTTCACATTTGGTACATAGTAAAACTATGTCATTATTTTCAATCAAAGCATTTTGTATAATCATTGCAAAAGAAAGCAATATTATTTTTTTAGTTGTTCTTCATACCTGTTTATAAAACTCATCATTAGTAGCAGCTGAGCAGGTATGAGGAGATGGAAATAAAAAGATTTAGTTGATATGATATTTTCTTCCTTACCAGAGTACCCTTTATTCTATTAGATATAAGGACATACTGTGTTTCAAGTATGTCCTTATACTTCTCTTTGATAAGGAATTCATCTCTAAAAAGTCTTAGATGTCATCCAATATATCATTGATTTTCCTTTCTTTAATCTTCATCATCGTCGATTAAATCACCATAACTATATTCTTCATCTTCATCATCATTATAATCTTCATCTTCGTAATTAATGAGTCTATCGTCTTCATATTTAACAACAAAATGACTTTATAAAGTCATTGATGCAACTTTACAAAAGAACTCTTTTTCAAAGAATATTACGGCGATTTCATTAGTAGTAGTATCATATATTTCAAATTCAACTCCGCCATCATGAACACTAATTGATTCAGAGTATGTATCAAGTGATAAATGATTTGATACTATTTCTTGTAAATCAACTTGATACAATTCATTTTCATCATACTCTGGTATATCAGGTGTTTCACTTCTATCATATAACCAATCAATTAACCATAAATTATCTAGGTTATCATTACACCATGTGTTGATTTCTAGAATCAATGTTTTTAGTTATTCTTTCCTTTATTTCGTTCTTATTCATGGTAAATACCACCTTTTCTTTTTATCATTAAAATATTATATAAGTTATTATAAGTTTTTAGTTATAATAACATAATTCCTTTAGAAAATAGAATGATGAGATATAGATAAATTTATCTATATCTCATCTAGTTAATAAGTTGCACTATCTCTTTCTATAAATAGGTATGTTCTCCATTGTAAATGTCTGTGATGAATCATCGGATGTATTTGGAGTTTCTTCAACAGGTTCACTGTCTTCTATTGTTATTTCTATATTATCAATGTCGTCAACTTCATTTACATCATCGTCTTCTTCATCGTCATCATTTTCGTTTTCTGATTCATTTTCATCATCAGATTCTTCAAATTCATCATCATCGTCAATGTCGTCATCTTCTGAATCATCATTACCATCTATAATATCAATGTCATCATCAGTAATTTTCAATCATAGGTGGGTTAGAATCAGATGTAGAACCTGTCTCAAAAAGAATCTTCTTGAGTTCGAAGAATAATTCATCAATTTCATCTATATTTGATATTGAATATTGTATGTCACCTTGGTATACCGGTTTAATTACATCATTTTCATTAATGAATTGAATTACTCTCGCTCTTTCTTCAGCCATATCTTTATATAAAGTTTCAAATAATTCATAATCCATAAAATGATGTATACCCAATTCCAATATTATTCAATGAATCAGATATGTAACATAATTTAATAATATCTTCAAACATTTCAACATCAGATACTTCATCTCTTATATATTTATGAATAATATCATTTATACCATTTTCAGGATTAATATATACCAATATATAATCGTTATCCTGAATAATTGTAACTTTCTTATCATCAAAAGTAATAAGGTTTATCAAGATTAAATCTTATTACAAATTCATCTGTTTTAAAATATAGCAGATGGGCATCTTGATGAAATAATCTTTCTTTTATCGCAGTAACATAATTAATCATAAGTGTGGTAAATTTATGCATCTTACTGTCATAGTTAGCCGAATATTTTTCAACATAATAATTGAAATGTAATGGAATCATTTCTATTTCATTATGGCGATCCTTTTATATGAAATTTCTTTATTAAAGGATCGGTTGAAATCTTAACATATAAATCTTCCAGTGAATTGTCTTCAGTAGATTCTCCATCAATAATTGGATAGTTGTAATTGTCATCTTCATCATCATCGTCAACATCTTCTCCAATAACACTATTGAAGAATTTCTCATCGATATCTTCATCTGGTTCATCATTACCAAGAACAAGATTCTCAAGTTCTTTGTCAAGACCATATGTGAGATGTTCATGTTGTATACCAGATGTAAATTCATCTGGTGTAATTTTTCCATCCATTAAATCTCTAACTTCGTCTAATGTGTCTCTTTCGGTGTCATTATAATTGCCTCCACCATTTGTACTCCAATCCTGGAAATACTTATTTTTCTTCTTCTTGCTCATAACTTCTCATTCCTTTCATGTGTTTTATTTTTAAAGATTCAACTTATCATTACTATATTTTTAAGTATTGTTAAGTTAAATCTTCAGTTTCACTTTTTACTTATTATTAATTATGATTTAGTTAAATAGAATACTAAAAAATATTGTATAACATATATTATATATAGAAGTAACTACATTTTGCAGTTACTTTTTATTATTAGTCCCAAGTTTGATAATTTTGGAACCATATTTTTTTGTTCTTCTAAATACTCTTCAATGAGTTTGTCAGTTTCACTTTTCTTTTCTTTTTCTTCTTAGTTTTAGGTTCAAACTCAGGATTTAAAGTTACTTCTTCTGCATCTTTTGTAAGATTATATCCAAGTCGTCTTATATCCCCAATTTCAGCTTCCTGTTGTTTTCTTGTGATTCTCTGTCTTAAGTCTATAAATTTATATTTCTTATTACAAACAGGGCATATTAAATTTACATAATTCCTGTCGTAAACAAGAAGTGCAGAACTATCACAAGTACAATTAAACACATTATACTCATACACTATAAATATATGCAAAGTCGAGGATACATATTTCTCCAGTTGTTCGTATACCCCAGTTAAGATAATTAGCAGTTGTAATACCAACATCACCAATAAGAAAATTTGAAGATATCTTTTCTAGAATTTCTTTCATTTCATCTTGGTATATATGGAAATCATTCAATGTAAATAACTCTACAAATTCAGACACTGCCAACAACCCACATGGTGTACATTCATATACCTTTTAATAACAAAATGGTTGAAGATTTTTAGTATAGAGAAACCTCTTTTATTATCTATCATACCATCTTTATCAAGAGCTATCTTAACTGCATATCCATCAATTAAAACAGCCATTCTATTAGTACCTGGTCCAAGACCACTGAAAGGAATGTTATATTCTGTTAATAAAGTCTTAACAAAAAGCATTCTTTTCATTATTACTGATATCTCCCTATCATTGTTATCTTAAGAAGTTCTAAATATACTTCTTTTTGTAAAAATATCTGTTGATGAGAGACCTTTTTCGTCTTAGATATTATAACATCGTCCAATATTCTCACCCCCTTTTTATAAATCCCAATTACTATTTGTAATAGATTCTTCGTATTCATTAAAAGATTTATATTTACCGCCACTGGCTTTATTAGCAATATTATTTTAAATCTTTCTCTTGTTTTTGCAGCTTTTTTCTTTTCTCGGTTTTTCTTATCATGAACTCCGATTGAGTTATTTTTGATACGAACTTTTGTTAAGTTTATTTCGTATCTTTTCTTTCTTAAGTTGCTTCTTCTTAAGTTTCTTAAGTTTTTTTCTCTTCATCTTTTGTAAGAGTATAGATTTCTGATATTTATTCCATTCCTATCAAATTCAATTTTTCATTTCCAAATCATTTATCTTCTCTTTAGTTAAGAACTTACCATTATAGTCATACTCAATCTGAGTATTTTCCCATTCTTCAAGTTTACGAAGATATTTGTTATAATCTTTAGAATTTGACATATCGCCTTTAAATACAGGCATTTCTGAAAAGGAATTTAACTTTTACCATATCCCTGACCATATTCACCGATGTCATCAAGTTCTGAATAATCTGAATATGATGATTCATGAACAAGTCCAGATAAATCATTAATATATTTCTACTTCTATAATCTTCCTTAATTGCTTCATAAAAAGTCTGAAAATCTTTACTCAATTTCTTAAACTCTTTATCAGACATAGGAAGAACGATGTTAACATCATCAGAATCATTACCTTCTTCATATGTTAAATATGAATATTTAATGTCTTCATCTGTTATATTATCCAATTCTTTTCTCATTTCATCACTAACAAGATATTTTTCTTGCTCTTCGTATGAGAGATTAGAAAGGAAAATCATTATCAGGTTCACTGAAGAATTCTTCAGCAGGTTCACCTGAAATAATATACTCGGTGAGATATTCACGAGAAAATGGTTTTTATTAGCTTTACCTTTAAGAATTGGGAAGAAATAACCCGCCAACTGTTATCTTCTTATCTAGTACCATTTTCATAAACTTCTCTTTCTTAAATCTGCCATTTCTTCTGCTACTGCTTCAAGACACTTTAAAGCTTTTCTTGATGCATTGATATAGTCTACTACATTACTATATCTATGCTTGCACTTATTAGTGCTTTGAAAATGGAATAGAATTCGTTATTCGCTTTTCGTTCTTCTTCTGATAAGTGATAATCATCTCCGAAATCATGTACAACGACACAATCAAATTGTCGTTTGAACATTTCTGCCCTTTCTGGAGTTAACTTTATCAACTTACCACGAACTCTCGTTAATATCACGAATATCGTTTTCAATTAGTCCATTTTCATTAGGTAATTCGTTATTATCTAACAAATTGAACATACACTTTTCTCCTTTACTTTGATACTTTTTATTTTTAACACCGTTCTGAAAAATAATATATAAATATTAATAACTTTTTAAAAAAATCAACATAATAATTAAGAATAATGGAAATTATAACTGATATAGATTTTTCATTACGCTTACCCCCTTTCATGAAAAAGTTACTTTCCTTATCTTTTTAATACTACTGGTAAGTATTAAAAACCAAAAATGTATCCACGAATACTTTATATTTGATATTGAAGATGTCACTTTATAGAACAAAAGTGACATCTTCAATTTTTCTAAGTAAGCTTTTTATTTTTCTTTAGCTTCTTTTTCTTTATTAACTTTATAGATACTTTTTGCTAATAAATCAGCAACTCATTTCCAGCAATTCCTGTATGAGCATCAACCTTAATAAAATTAATTTTTAATCTTATCTTTAATCGATTTTATATACTCGTAATAAAGAATAGTTCCAAGTTTGTTCTGTTTCCAAGTTCCAGTAGCCCAATATTCAATCTCCGCTATAATCATAAAAATATGGTGATTTCTTTATATCTTTTTTAATAGCTAATTCAAGAGCTTTTCTTACTCCCAATATCTCACCAGCTACATTTCTCATATCACGCATTTCTTTATCATTATCTGATTCCTGTATCTTAAATGCAACAGTAGTTCCATCTTCTTCATCTTTATGATATAAAAATCCACCATCATCCATAAATTTTCTCATCAGAATTGTATGATCCATCAACAAAAGCATATGTTGATAAATCAGAAAAGGTTAATATCAGATACTTTAGTAACTTTTACTATCTTTCACAAATTTTTAGCATCTTCTTCATTATCAAATTTTTATATACTGCATTTTTAAATCCAATAACTTGACGCTTACATTCATTCCAAGAACTATAAATTCCAGGATGTCTTCCTGATTTAACTGCATAGTATTTCTTCTTCCATTTTTCTCCTTTCATATTTTTATAATTAGAAAAATGAAGTTAATATATATTTTTATCAAAATATAAATATATATTAACTTCATTATTTTTAAGTTGACATTAATGAGTTGACTTCGATTCTTTCAATATCTTCAACACCATCCATATCTAAATATGTAAATTCTTTAGCTATTGCTTTAAAATCTCTGGTGTTAGTTTCTCAGTCCTCTCTATTTTTTCTTCTCAAGTCTGTTTCTTACTTCTTCTGAATGTATGAATCATACTCTGCATAAAATGCAGCGTAATTACTATAACTACATATTGACTGGTACAAATAATTTATCAGACCTATGCACCATTTGATGTGCTGTTTTTGATAACGGTACTAATCCTACTTTTATTTTCGTAATGAAGATTCATTACTTCGTCAGCAATATCCAAATCATTAATTGGAGTACCATTATCAATGTTTTTACATAATACAGTGTAAACTATATCAAATAATGTGGAAAGGCTCATGATGCAGTTCTATAGTTATTTTCTTATGAGAACCTCTCTGTCTCTGTATATTCTGGAAAAATATACATCTATCAAGCCCTATATTATCTTTTTAGATACTGTATGTAATCACTGTATTCAAGAGACTGTCTGATTATTTTTTTCAGTCTTATCTACAAACTTGATTTTATTATTATCATTCTCCAACCTAACTACATATTCCATGCAGTCATGTTGAGGAATTTTTAATTGTGTTTATACATTCTGATATTTTTCTATTCACGACAAATCACCTCATTTTTTTCAATGTATTTTCTAGCTTATTTTCAAAGTTTCCTTAAATAGCTTTTAAAAATACACCTAATTCGTCATAACTACTTGCAAAAGTTGTATCTTTATATGCATATTGTACATTATGTTTCATCTATTTCACTATATATATTATAAAGTCCTGTATATAATATCACATCCATAGCTTTAATAATATCTTTCTTATATACTGAATATGGATAATTAAAACTTGACTCCCAAAAATCCTCGAAGCTAAGTACATCAGCAGAGTGTTCTGACATTATCACTCACTACCATATATATCATTATATGGAATGATAACATCCACACTTTACTATATTTATTTTATTATTTTCATTAATCTCAGATGTCATAAAACTATATATATCAAGTACTTCTCCTCTGTTCATATTCAATACATCAATAGCTTCCCTTTCTTCAACTTCTATAGTTTTATATTTGAACATCTTGTCTTTTCTCATATCTTTGAAATCATTAATATATTTCTTATTATCAGTTATAGCATATAACTTATACCCTTTTGTAGTTTTTTTATAAATGCTTTATAAATTTTACTCAAATCGTATCTCACCCCTTTATTATAATTTATAAGAGTCTTTATATAACATTAGATATACTCCCCAGTATCTATATCCAATTTATCATTATACTCTATAGCATCATCAGTTAAAAATTCTCCAACTTCTTTTAAAGTAGAAGTATTTATATAAAACTGATGTTATATCTTTTTAATACTTTTTTCCTAATTAAATTAAGGTTTTCAAAAATCACTAATTTATTTATTTTATTAAAAATATGAGTATAGGAGTACATGTTCATGGTATCAATTCACTTTTCATTTGTGAGAATTTCAAATTCTGAAACCCTGAATTTACCTTTTATGCTCTTTTTTTAGTATGTAATTTGATGTATTTGAGCTCAAGATTTTTTGTTATCTGTAAATAAATTCCATATATTTATCATCTGATAAATCAACTTTTATTTCTTTAAAATATTTCATATTTCTTGTTGATATAAATTCATTTCGTATTGTCTTATCAGATGTAAAAAGCATAAATATGATTTTTATTGTTTATAGATGATACATCAAGAGAATCATCATTTTTATATTCATTATGGTCATCTAACATAAAAATATATAATTTTACAATAATCTAGCCCTTTCACCCTAATACTTCGCCCATATTATCATATCCAAAAAATGTATATTTATAAAGATATAATAAAAATCCTAATTGGTCAGGAGAATTTTTGTTATTAGAGTAAATCCACTTGGTGATAGATAATAACTTTCATTAAAAATCCGTAAGATCTTGCATCTCTGAATCTCCATAATCAGAATAGTATCTAGATGCATATCCAAGTATCTCCAAACAATCAATAATTTTTGTTAAATATAGATACTGGTAAATCTGCATAAGTAGCAGGGTACATTTCATTTAGATATTCTATCGGAAATTCAGTGCATGAAATCTTCTCTATTTTTAACAACTGTAATATCAGTTTTAAATATCTTATTTGATGCTTCATCATATGTCTTAAATGAAGCACAAATAATTTCAAGATTTTTATATTCTGAACTATGTTAGGTCAAATTCATCAATATCTTCTTCTGATAGAAAATATTGATTTTTTCCTAGAATCTAGAAAAATTCTTTAACATAGATTTCTTTTTACAGTACCTATATAACCTCAATATAATAATCATTATCTAGGATATATTCAGTTGAATTCTGCTATAATATATTTGAATTTAAGTTCAAATAATGTTTTAGGTACTTTTTAATATATACTCCATAAATTCTCATACTTTTACTCCTTTATTATTATACTTTTTAAATATATTCCATATAGCCTTATAAATAAGCTTAAGTCTCATCAATAACCGCCTGTTTTTCAAATGTTTGAAACATGTCAGACATTTTTAAAGCCACATTTTGATATATCATCATGAAAAATGTGATATTTCAAAAGAAATAAGAGATCTCTTTATATCACTTTTTAAAAAAACATCGTGAGGAAACCAGCAATAAGAATATATTTCTTTTTCTTATATTAACTGATTGATTTATTATAAAAATCTTCTCTAATTCAGTTACAGGTATTATTAGATTACTTTACTGTGAGTATCAATGAATTCATAATTAGTTAACTCTGCAGTTTATAATCAATAGCTAATTCATTCTACATCTTCTTTTGATATTTTCTTTATAACTTTTTAATTTTTCATGTCTCTATATTTATCAAACTCTTTAGATATCTTCTTATTATCTGTATATGCATAAATATCATTATCCAGATAATAAATAAAATACTTATAATTGCCCATAAATCATATTATTCATCCTTTCTAATATTTATTTTAAGTTATCATAAAAAATAATATATAATAATATTAAAAATTGTAATTTCTTAATAATATTATAGTAAAAACCACATTGATATAACTAAATTTTCTATATAAAGAAAGGAGAAACTGTTATGGAAAATAGTAATAATACTTGTAAAAAATAATTTTACATCTAAAGAGGAATATATAGGAATTTAACTCATGATAAAATTAATAAATGTGAAGAATGTCCTCACTTTACTTATAGAGATGGAGTTATGTCATGTTCTAAATTTAATTAAATATAGAAAAGGGTAGAAATTATGGATATTCAAAATGTTGAAATAGCTGGATTAAAAACGCTTTATGATGGAGTATAAGGAACTATATGAGTAGCTCATCTCATAAAGTGTTTTTGAGAAAAATAGAGAATTTACTTTCTAATGTTAAGATTTTACTTACACTTAGAAACGTAAAATCTCATTTGAATTATTATTTTATGCATTTATATGCATCTAAAATTTTCGAGTATAAAATATTTGATAAAAGAAAAAATCTAAATCAAATATTAATACATTTAAAGAAATCAAAAAGAATTAGAAATATATAATTCTTATATTGATAGTTACAATACTAATTATATCGATAGATTATATAGACCACTTTCTACTTAGTTTAAGTGATTGTAAAATCATGCTAACTGGCAGTAATTACTCTAGAATGTTCTCAAATGATATTTTGAGTACATCTCATACAGATGACTGATGGTAAATGTATCATAAAAGAAACAATGAAGATTTAATGGTTAAGAGATTTTGATTTTAACTCTATAAATCTAAATCATATTTTTTTATAAATAAATTTATATCATCATTTTATAATTTCATAAATGAGAAAAATAAATTATCTCGATTTAGGTTCTGATTTTTGTTTTTAAACGAGTTTTTATACAAACGGTATTAACAAAAACAGTTATAAAGTATCTCGTATTTTTTGGTGAGTATATAAATCTTTGATTTTATCAATGATTCTAAAAAGTCATTGATATTAAAACTCATAATTTTAGAGCTTTTAAATTTATCTCACGATGAATCCATTGAAAATACTTTTGTTTTCAATTGGATTTTAATACCAGCATAATCATGATGATTGAAATTCTTAATTTTATCAAAGATTATGATTATACGCTTTATATTGAACCATTTTGAGAACTGTTGTGTCTAATTCGTTCAATGATGGATTGATTAAGTCTGAATTTGATAATGATTCAATTCTCAAGTTAATCAACTCCGTGAATACAATTACTACACAAACGAATTTATTTTATCTGCAAGTAATATTTTTTGGTTTTGTAAATGCTCAGATTTGTTATTAATATTTCATTGTCTGACTTATCAAAAATTTTTACTACAAGTACCAAAAACATTAAAAATACTCAGAGTAATGAGTTTAAATTGATTGAAGTTGATGAATTATCTAAACTTCTATCGTCTTTTTGATGTTGAATATTAACTCTTGCTATTCAAAAGTTAAGTGATTAATTTTTATGTTATTGATTTATAAAATTTTTATTTTTATGGCTAATGGTGAAATTAATTTTTGATGAATTAATTTTTACTGTTAGTCATTTTTATTTCATTTTTGCGATTTTCGAATTTCGTTAAAAGTACTTTTATCTATCCAATCTAACTAACTGTTATTTTAGATCAATATAGATTTAAAGTTTAATTAATAAAAAAGTTATATAAAAATTGAAATTTTATTTTTATTTTAATTTTTAATATATTTTTATTAATTATATATTAATTATATTATTTATTTAAATTTAATTAATTTACTAGTTATTTTAATTATTTATAATACTATTTTTATTTTTATAAATTGGTTTTAATTATTTTTATTTAATTAAACTAAATTTATTATTAATTATATTTAATTATTTTTAATAAAAATTAATTAATTAATTTGAATATAATAAAAAACTTAAATACCAGATATACACAATATAAATACCAGATAACTTAACACTATTGAACCTATTTAACAAAACATACTATACTCAAATACCAGATAAATAAAATAAAAATATAAATACTAGATAACTAACTCTATACTTAGATAAAATTATAAAAATAAAAAGTAGTAAATTTATTTACTACTTTTTATTTTTCTATATAACTATTATAACTAAATTAAATTAATTTTAATTAATTTAATTATATATAAATAAAAATATTAGTAATTGATAAATAAAATTAAATAATATCAATTACTAATATAACTAATAGACAGAATCTAATGAGATAATATCTATTACAAATTTTTAAATTTGTGTATTCTAAAAATTATTTTTTTATTATCTAAAATTCTAAAAATAAAATTCAATTCACATATAAAAAATTAAAAATTTCATGATTTTGAAATAAAAACTCAATTTAGCTTTTTCACAATTCATTATCAAAAATAATTCAAAAATAATATAAATGTTTTCAAAACAAAATGTTTTTGAAAACTCACGAATCCAAGGATTTTACAAGGGTTAAGGAAATTTTATAATAAAACTTACATTCTTTTAATCCAAAATTTAACTGGATAAAAAATTGTGGAAAAGGAAAGAAAAAGAATGTTTATAATCAAGAGAAATGGCAGCCAGGAAGAGTTTGACCAGAAATAAGATAGTCAACACATTACAGCAGCTAACAAGGAAGTTAACCTGAAAGAATCAGTTATCCGAAGAAGATAAATGAAATTGCAAATAATATCAAAGAGTTAATTTATAACTCAATCTCATACCCTCAATGTTGAGGAGATTCAGGATATGGTTGAAGATCGTATCTACTGACTCTAAAGAAATTTGTGTTAGGTAGTATATTCACAGTATAGATTCAAACATACTGGAGAACAGAAATACAGATAATCTATCTAAACAAATAAAACTCTCATAGATTTCCAATCAACGAAGAAGTGATGCAAGAAAACTCAAATAAAAACCCAATGATAGCATCAGTTCAGAGAGATTATATGGCAGGTGAAATATCTAAACACCTGACAGAAAGAGAACTATTACTCCAGATATCTGAAAGCCTCACACTGAAGGTATAATCTCATTTTCATGATACGGATTACTTTGCTAATCAGCATTCATAACTGCTGTCTTATCAACTTGGAAGATATGTTGCAGAATGGAACGTAATCAGTGACACCCATGATAGGAAAAGCCAAAGAGCTTTTATAACAGCATGCAATATTGCTACACAAGTTATTGCCTAGTTGCAAGTTCTCAGTATGGTGGTCAGAGTATTACTTTTATCTCATTTAGCACCATTTTGTTGATGTATCAAGACAGAAAATAAAAGTAAATTGTTAGAAGATTTTTAATGTTTCTTCTGAAGACGAATTAAGTGAAGAATACAAAAACTTTTCAATACTCCAACTTAATCATAGGCTTAATGATGAAATAGTTTCGGAATTCAATTAATTCAGTATCAGATATTAACTCTTTAACAAATAAACGGTCAGACTCCTTTTGTAACAATCTTCATGTACATCGATGAAGTTGAAGATGGTCAAACAAGAGAAGATTTAGTTACAATCATCAAGGAAGTCATAAGACAAAGAACTCTTGGAGTTAAGAATGAAAAAGGTGTTTATATCATCAGCTTTCTAAACTCTATCTATGTTCTTGACGAAGATAATATTACTCCAGATAGTGAGTACTATGATGTTACCAGAATGGCTAGCTGAATGTACAGCAAAAAGACTGGTTCCAGATTATATATCTGCGAAAAGTAATGAAAGAACTTTAAAGATGGACATGTTTATACATGTATGGGATGTAGATCATTCACTTACTTCAGAACCACATATTTTAAAAAGATGATAATTTCAGGTAAAGAAAATTCTATGGTAGATTTAACCAAGGAGTTGTAACAATAAACTTACCTGATGTTGCTTTATCATCAGAAAAGGATTTAGATAGATTCTGGAAGATTTTTGAAGATCGACTTGAATTATGTCATAGAGCATTAAGAAAAAGACATGAAAGACTGTTAGGAACTCCTTCAGATATTGCTCCTATCATATGGCAGCATGGTGGACTTGCAAGACTTAAGAAAGGTGAAAAAGATTGATAAACTTCTTTATGATGGATATTCAACATTATCACTTGATATGCAGGTTTATATGAATGTCGTTTACTATATGACTGGAAAAGAGTCATACCGAAGAAGAAGGATTTGAAATTTGCAGTCATAAAGGTGGAAAAGATGAAACTGAAAAGACAAAAAGAGTGGAGAGCTGCTGAGAATATTGGATATTCTCTTTGATGGAACCCTCTTGAAAGTACAAATATATAAATTTGCTAAATCTTTAAGAAAAAGATTTGGTGTAATTGAGAATGTAACAGACTATAACTACATATACAAAACAGCTATCAGTGTTTGTGTAAGAGAAAAGATTAATGCTTTTGATAAATTATCGTTAGAATCTAAATCTCAGATATTATCACCAGGTGGTGCAATATCATATGTTGAAACACTGACCTTCATAAGAATATTGACGCTATACTCTGAGATTATGACAATATCATTTACGACAATATTCTTTATGCTGAATTGAGTACAAAAACTGATTACTGTGCAGGCTTTGTGGATATGATGGTAGAAATAAAAATATTGATGATACCGATACTGGTAAACTTATTTGGGAATGCCCTAATTGTAAAAACAGAGATCAGAGTAAAATGAATGTTGCAAGAAGAACTTGTGGATATATATCGGATTCAATTTCTGGAATCAGGGTAGAACACAAGAAATCAATGATAGAGTACTTCATATTGACAATAATGCAGTAGAGGAACAATATTATGAATTATGCACAGATAAGAGATATGGATACTCACCGATGGACCTGGAATAAGAGTAGGGTTTTATGTACAAGGATGTGACCTATATTGCAAAAGGATGTTACAATTACTCTATCTTTTGGATTTTGACGGTGGCAAGAAATGGACCATAGAAACTAACAAATATCTTATTGACTTAATGGAAAGAAGTTATATTAAAGGATTATCTATTCTTGGTGGAGATCCTTTATCAGTTTTACTAAGAGATAATAATGAACTTCCATGTTATTTGAGTTAGTAAGCAGGGTTAAAGAAAAATATAAAGACAAGACTATTTGGTTATGGACAGGATATACTTTTTGAGGAGATTTATAATTTCAAGGAAACCTGATACTAAGTTACAAAAAGTGTAAATCTATACTTAATTATGTTGACGTTATAGTGGATGGTAGATTTGATAAATCTTTAAAAACTTAAATTTAAAATTCTGTGGTAGTAGTAATCAAAGGGTTATAGATGTACACTGGTTAAAAAGAAATCGTTTTATACGAAGAATAAATTAAATACGGTAAGATATTTATATAAATATCTTACCGTATTTTTCTACTTTGTATATATATATATATTATTTTCGTGTAAATAATAAAAATATTGTCAACCCAAAGACGTTAAAATTGGGGAAAGAGGTATTATGAATAATAAAATATATTATTAAATGCAGCAGTATTGACCGCAAATGGAACTTTAAGTTAAGTAATATATCTTTAGATGATGTAAAAGAAATGTTAACAGAAGAAAACATATTGTCTGCAATTGGGCATAGTGCAACTGCAGATATTATGAGCGAGTTAGTAGGAATAGTCATTCCTGCAAATCGCATTCAGGCTAAGCAGGAGGCTGGTCAAAAAGCTATAATTTTTAAAATTGCTTAAAAAGACCAGAAGAGGGTAAAATACTTAATAGAGGAGGAGATAGAGGAGATAGGGTTGAGATTCCTTCTCCTCGAAAGACTCGAATAAAAAGAGCAGACTGTATGAAATATTACAGTCTGCTTTTACATTTTTGAGTATAGTTTTTGAAATAAGTTTAACGAACTTACTATTCAACTCCTCAATACTTGTATAGCTTTGATACCGATGGTTGAACAAAAATATAAATTTTCATATATAGTCTTATTTCTAACATAATAGAAATCATATAAATGAAATTGAATATCGGTAAGTTCATTACTCACTACTGGTAATGCAGATATTATAAAATCAACTGGAATATCTGGTAATTTATCAGATATTACTTGGATTAAATCCATCTGACATTTAGTAGTGTTTGTAGCAATTTGTAATTATCAGTTGTAGGTCTTAGATATACATTGCTGAACATTTTATTAATGCACACCTGCTACTATATATGTAATTACATATATTCTACTCTTTCGTAGAGTCTTAATCGTATGTAGCCCTACGATACAATTTCACAATATTTATCTTTAACATTAAGCATATTATATGATGCATTAATATCTCTATCTATTTTCCAAACCACAATTAGGGACAATAAAGAACCCTATCCTTTAAAGTGATATTTTAAACTTATGGTTTACAAATGAAACACTTTTTAGTACTTGGATACCATCTTGTTACCATACGGAATTTAATACTATATTCTAGATCATTTATTAAGTAATTTAATTTTAAATGAATAAAATGATGATTCTTGTATAGCTTTATGAAGTTTAGTATCTTTTGTACCATTATGTTTAATCATATCCATTATGTTTAAATCTTCCACTGTTATACACTTAGGCTTGGTTATCGCTGTTAATGCATGTATAGTCTTATTTATGAAATCATATCTTATACTTCTTAATTTACTCTTTAAGTACTTTTTATCTTTTTAAATAATTTTCTTATTTGTGAAGAGTTGTAGTCTCTCCTTTCATAATATTTTTATAGCTATCGCTTTAGTTCTTTGGTCGGATTATTATCCAACTATTTATTTAATAAACGATAATAATTAATCTCTGCTTTTATGACTTATGATTCTTTGGAGTTTAATTATTTTATCGCTTATCTTCTTATAATTAGGGTTATTTTTAAAATGCTTAATAAATTTTGTAGCCTATATCGTAACTACTATTAGCTACTACACAGTAATTCTTTTAACCCCAAGTCAACGCCTAATGAATTTTTGGTTAAATCAAGATATTCATTAGTGTACTCATAAATAAGTATTATATAATACTTATTGTATTCTCTTATTACTCTACCAGATGAATATCTTTATATTAGGTAAGTCATAATTCTGAGTAATACGTATCCTACCTAATATTGGTATTTTAATTATATTATACTTATATAATTAATTTTGATCTTTAATAAAGAAATAAGATTCTTTATATGTTCTTTTTCTTGATTTGAACGTAGGAAACTTTCTTGTTATTAAAGAATCTTTTAAATGCCTTTCTATCATTCTATTATTGTATCTTTAATTGCTTTACTGCTATATTTCTTCATCCATTCATAATCACTATCATTTTTCTTTAACCAGTTTATATATTTACTAAATTCATGTCCAGATATAAACTTACCAGAAGTTTTATATGATTCTATATTATATTCAATATATTTATTATAAATATATCTACAACATCATAATGTGTCATTTATTATTTTTAATTTGTGATTTATTAGGATATATACGAAGTTTAACTGTCTTTATCACATTTTTCACCTCCATGATTATTATACATACATTTAAGTATTAATTTAATATAAACTAATATGTTCTTTCACACCTCCTTAAAAATATATAAATGGTACTACTTAGTGATACAAATAATGTATAATCTGTATAAAATTATATTTATACAGATTATACATTTATTTTATGGACGCTAAGTTTTCCTTTAAGTAAATCTAACATTTCAGTGTTTTGGTCAACTGACCCGATATATGTGTCTTTTTGTTCTTGTTATACCATTAGCGACAGATATATCTTTTTCTGTAAGCTAAAGAAGTATTACATCCGATTGACTTTAAAGCTTCTACAATCGATACACCGTTTCCTCTATATTTTTGAAATATTTGACTTCATCTTTTTAGCAGTACTTGCTTTTGGTTTTTGGTGTAGGAGCTGCAACCTTTGGGTACAGGTGCAGGCTCTAATGAATCAAGATAAGCATAATTAGGGTCTACCAAACCAGCAACCCTTGCATACGATCTTGAATATGATTTTTAGCTACACAACCACCATTAAATTCAACACCTCTTACTGCTGCTGAAGTATTACCTTCAATTGTATAGAATCTATTTGCATCTACTGCATACACTAATCCTGTATGACAAATACCACCCTTTACGTTAGTAAAGAATACTTGGTCTCCGACCTCGAGGACTCTTATACCAAGCTCCTTTATTCTTATAAAGTTGTGCAGATGCTACAGTGTAATCATTAAAAATCACCAGCAAGTAATTTCTTAGCATTATTTACACCAAATGCTTTATAAAAGCACCAATCAACAAAAACAATCACACCCACCAAGCAGGAAAGTCCATTATACCTGATATATTGCATGCATATCTCTACCATACTTTGTCCAGTTATCATATCCTGCACCAGCCGTCTTATTATCAGAATTTTAGGATTCTGTCTATAAGCTGCTGTAGACTTTTCAACATAGCCATCTTCTGCTAAAGCTATGCTAATTACTTTTTCAACTGCTTTCATGAAATAAGTTCTCCTTTCAATAAGAATAAAAATCTATAAGTTTATAAACTATGTATAAACTTATAGATTTGTATTTTAATTTATTTTATTAAAGGTAGGAGGGCTAACCTTCCACCGGTTGGAAAAATAATTCTTAAAATGCCCGCATGATAACATACTAAGAGATATTACCCTCCCATTAAATATAATGTTATATTTATATTTATTTATATAATATTTTATTGTCATAATGCTATAAAAATAAAATGAAAGGATAAATTAACGATGGGAAAGAAAAAGAAAAAGACAAGGCAAATGGGGTGTTTTTAAAAGACATTGATAAGAGCATCAATAAAAGTTATGATGGTATTATAGAAGAAATTTCTATGTACTAGTCAATGTTAAAACATATGACAGAAAGGCTTTGAAGAAAGCTAGAAAAAGAAGTAGTATTAGAAAAGGTATAACTTATGATATGCTTAGAAGAGAAGGTCAATGAATATACTTCGAGATATTGAAGATAGTAATATTTTAGCAAGGATTCAAAATATATTTAATGACTTAGTTCCAGTTGTTATACTGATAGCAAGGTTAGTTGCAAGTTTAATATTATCGATATTATCTCATTCCAGCTGTTAAAGTCCATATAGTGAAGGAACTTTAACATTATTGACTAGTATATATCAGAAAGCGATGGAGATATGTCCAGTAATGTAAATATATGGAGTCATTGATGAAAATAGTATGATAGCTATACAGACAATATAGTATGCTAAAAATATATAAAAAGTGTAGACTCCAATAATAAATTATACTATGTAAAGTTGAAAAAGGATGTGAAAAATAAATGAGAATCTTATATTAATTAGTACAAGAATAAATATATTCAAAATGCTTATGTTAAATATTTAAGGTTCTCATCAGAATATGACCTTGAAGATGAAGTTGAACAAGTTAAAGACTTTTTAAATACTTTTTGTCTACATTTAAAAATTAGTAAGAAATATAAAAAGAAAATTATTGATGTAATTGATATAATAGATGATGTAGTTAAAAATGAATCGGATTATGTACCCTACAATCTGAGAATTAGAAGAGATTAGAAGTACATATGAAAGATATGTATATAATATTAATGAAGATTAACGAAAGGAAATATTAAAAAGTATGAGTAGTGAAGACAAGATGGAATTACAAGGAATTGTAACTAAAGTATCAAGAGGTGGGACATTTGATGTTGAGGTAAATGTATCAAACAATGCTAAACATTTGGTGTTGTGTAAATTATGGAAGAATGAGAAGCAATAATATCAGAATAATTATAGGTGATAGAGTCACAATAGCAGTTTCTCCATATGATTTAAATAGGGGGATAATTGTATGGAGGGATAAATAAAAAGTAATTATATGTGGATAGGGATAAAAAATAAACCCCCTATCTACAATTATTTAATCACTTAAATTTTTGATAAGGGTAGAATAAGAAATGGATAATTTTTCATTTAATAAAATCAACGACACTCAATATGAACTATTAGTATTGAACATAAAAATGAGAATGGTGAGTATAGTACACTTATGGATTATAAGTATAAAGATAATATATCTGTTCCAGTGTTTACAAATGATTCTCTTGGTGGAATATTCATTAATATCAACTGGGATGAAATTGATAAAGAGAAGATGTATGATTCACATATAGCTATAATGTATGTCAATCATCTGATAGAAAAACCATAAGCATATTTATATATGTGAATACGATGATTGGTCCTCCATGCCTTCTTTACATCTTAATTACATGATGTTATTTTCATCCAGTAGAGAAATCTATCAAATATTTTTCTAAATATACTAGAGATGCTTATTATCAGTATATAAAAAGAAAAAGAAAAATAAAACTGATGATGTTGTTGAAGAGTCGTACTTACAAACTACATTAATAATATCTTCCAACTTTATAAGTTTAAAGATAAGAAAGATTTTACTACTGAGTATATAGATAAGTTTATAAAGAGTAAACTAAGTAAAAGAGAATTTTCGACAAGATATATAATAGACATAAAAAGATATTGAAAAGAGATTGAGTAAAAATGATTCTACTGATGAACTTCTTTTATTTTTGTTGATAGAATAAATGGAGCTAATACTCAGTATATATCACATTTGATAAAAAGAAATGAATATGATATAGCATCAGCTGGTATATCGGAGGCTACAAAACAGTCAATGATAGTATTAAGTCCTATATTTTTTACTTTTGATTTTGAATTAAAGAAGTTTACATTACTTCATGAACTTGGTCACATCAGATTGAATCATTGTAAAGATAATAATTTGAAAATGACTTTAAAAAGATATGATATTAACAAGTTCACTGATGTTATTAAATATCGTGCTAAAATGATAGACGATGGTAAAATTATGTACCCTGAAGCTAATGCGGATTTATATGCTTTAATTCATGGCGGAAGTATATCAGAGTTTTTAAAACTTAAAGATGTATTAAAAATTGGTAAAGAAGCAGAAAAAAGAATTAATACAGAGAGAGAAGACTGAATGAAAGATTAAGTAAAATTACCGCAACTAATAATTTTAAATTAAAAGATATTAAATACAGTCGGAAAAATTATTTACAAAATAATGTTTAACTATGGAATAACTAAGTAGATGTAGATTATCTCACTTAGTTATTTCAATTTTTGTTAGTTTATATAATATTTACATGTAGAAAAACACCAATAAAAATATAAAAGGAGATAACTAAATGAAGATTAATTTATTTTTATTATGTTAAAAATGAAATTTATGGAAATATATGAAGAAGCAAGTCCTGAAGAAAAATCACTTATGATAAAAATTTAGGAAAAATATTTATAAGTTTTTAGCATTTATTCCATACTCTAGTAAAAAGTATATTATCAAGTAATAATATTGATAAGTTCAAGTCTCAAATTGAATATAGAAAAATTAAAAAAAGAAGCTCTCTAAAATTTATAATAAAGAAGATATATTAATAGAGCTTATTAATATCATATATGAGATTTATGATGTGCGATACAAAATCATGGAAAAATTATTCCAATCATATCAAAAAGATAAATCTTATATACTTGATAGGTTCATTGATGTATATGAATTTCTAGATTGTATGATGAAGTTTGTTACTGATTAAATCGAATAATGTATATTAGACATTATGTGGATGAAATACATGATGAATTAGTTGAATATACAGAGTCATTTGATTCAAAATATGAGTAAATATGAAAAAAACTGATTCGTTATTTATATAGGTTAACTGAGAATTATATACCTGACGATGAAAAAGACCCTGATAAGAAAGAAACTATGATCAAAAAGGGTATAAGGAATTAAACGCTAATAATAAGGAGGGAAAAATAATGAGAAGTGTTGTTGAAAATAATATAAAAAGAAAAGATTTTTAAAATATATAATAAAGAAAATGATAATTTAAAAAGATGTTATGATGAATAATACACCAATTATTTACGGTTATATCATTTCACTAGATTCTAAGAGAGATTCAGGAAAGTATGATGACTTAAATAATACTATATTTAGAATAAAAGGATAATTTAACTAATTTATTTGGAGAAGGGAGCGTTCTATCACATAAAATTGATAAAAATATATGATATATTTAATAATGAAGAAAAAGTATGGTATGATGTATTAATATTATCAACCACAAAAATCAAAAATGAGATTAATAGAATTATATTTCCATTTGAAATTTTTCATTATTTGAATATTTTTATCGATGATGTTGTTGTTATGAGTATGAACAGACATTCATCAATTATTCTTTCTTTCATATATAAGTATATTGTAAATAAGATTTTGGATAAAACCAGAAATAATACAAATGAGGAGAAATAAAATGGTACATGAATTAGACTTTATAAAGAAAAGTATTTTTGAAATATATAATACAGAACCAGACACGGGAAAAATCAATAATGACAGAGTACAAAAATGTGATATATGATTATATTGATGCGTATATTACTATTGAAGAACATATGAAAATATAATAATGTTTATGATGAATATCAGATTAAGATAATGAAACTTAAATCAGATTTAATTGATTTGTATGGTGTAGATGACCCACTTATTGATATCGTTGATACGTTTTCTTATATTCACTATTAAAGAGAAATTCTGGGTTCCATCTTGTTTCTTAATCGGGTTTGAGTCTGAGAAGTTAAAAAGAAAAATGACGCTGACAGAATTTATTATTAACACATTAGAATTCATCGATCAGCTTACATATGCAATTAAAAAGGTAAATATAAGATTGACGAATATCACAAAGATTCTATAAATATATTTAATGCGTGTAAACATCTTGACTCGACAGAAATGAAATCACTAATAAGTATATTTTAAATTTGCTGAGACTATAATCTTATTGAAAAATGGGCATTTTTGAAAAATTAAAGGAGAATGAAAAATTATGAAGAAAAATGATACTATAAAAGTATTTTTATATTGGGACGGATATATATATTTAACTACATATAAGGATAAACCATTGGGACCATTTTGTTATTAATGATTTCTATTAATGACGCTGAATTTGTCAAAGAAAATTCAATTGATTATTTATTAATTAGGGTATATAGTTAATAACGAGAAGTTTATGAAAATTAAAGTTGGTAACGATGTTGTTATACTATCAACTTTTTAACAGAAATAATGACGATATTAATTATATTTTTGATAAAAGTCAGACAATGTAAAATAACATATATTATGAGTTGGTTTTGATTGATAATATAGAGATATCATAATTATACCAAAAAGAAGTTAAAGATAGCATTTATATGTTGGAAAAAGATGATGATTTAAAAAAATAATGACGTTAACCTACCTATCAATAATCCTACATTAAAAGATGCTATTGATGTGTGTCAAATATTTACAAAAATGATGTTATTCATGATGACATTATTGTATCAATAAATATTCACAGTAATAAGAAAAATTAATGTCACATTTAAAGATTGTACTGGTGATATTATACTCGTTAAACCAGTCTTCAGTGAGTATATTGAATATCCTTATATAAAGGAATACAACTACAATATATACTACACTGATAAATTTTTCAAACTAAACGATTCTGAGAGACGCTTTGTTTTATTGTATGAGTTAGGTGCACAATGCAGCATCTAGTAATAAAACTCATATGAATGCACCTTATAATTTTTATAGTAGAAAATACTTGTATTAGAAAATAACAGAGACGACTCTTTCAAGAATATGAAGTTCACGGATTTTTATCATAATAGGCGATTTGATAAAATTGATGATATGTATGAGATGAATTTAGATAATGAAAGTTTTTCAGACTTTGTATTGATATTGTATTCATATATAAAATTACATCAACATTATTTGATTTCATATTAACTGACTCATATATATTATAATGAATATTCATGTACAATGATTTTTATGGTAACATCAAATCTTTCATATAATAAATATAATCCGACATATATGACGCCTGTATATGATATTAATTTGAATTATATTATCGATGTAGATATGCCTAAAGCATCTAATAAAGAACTCATTACTATATTTGAAAAATTGTTTTACAAATCAATCACATCCAAATTGTTATCTGAATTTATAGATAATACCAGATCAATGATTGACATTGGTTACTGTAATCATACTAATAGACTTATAAATGAGCTATTCTATAATCTTGGTAAACAATATATCGAAGACCACTTTAATGGTCAAGATGGGAAAAAGATGTTATTGGTTATATTGAAAAAAATTAATAAAGATAATGAAAGGGAAAGGTAAAAATGTATGACTAATAGGCTAAACCTTACAACTATAAGAATGATGGTAATGGATAATAGGGCAGACCATATCATTACTATAGGAACATCACAGAAACAGTACTGTACTATCGATATAATTCGTGATGCATTTAAAGTGAAATCTTCTCTGTACAATATATCAAAAGAAAGGTCAGTTAATGAAGATTTTTATATTTACGAATTTCCGATGAGTAGATTCTTATCTCAAACTTAAAATTGGAAGATCGGAAAAAGAGTTTAAAGAGTTCATGAAGAAATGTTTTGATGTGTTTCATGTTGTTATTTCGTATTACATCAAAAAAATATTAATGAAATAACGGAAGATAATAAAAGATGGGCTAATATATGCGATGGCATTGATAGACCACTCCACATTACCTTATGAAAATATTGACTACATATGTAATAGGTATATTGATTATGTTATATTACACTTATCCGGAGCACTTGCAAATATAAAGATACTCGAAGAACTGACATCAATAGTCTCCAAAGAGACTAATGATAACGAAAAGTAGTGATATAACCCACCTGAAAGATATGTCATATGAAAAAGTTTAAAAAGGTAATATACTACCTATCATCTCAAGTAAGTACTACAATACAAATAGATACTCTGTTGAATCCTCTTTATAAAGAGAGAAGTAAGGATATAATGAAAAAGATTTATGATTTGTAATTTTTATTAAAGAAGTAATGTATGGTAAATACATTACTTTTTTTTTATTTTTATATTCTCATTAAAAACAAAGTGATAATCAACCTAAGAATAAGAAAGGGGAATTATTATGCCTACAAATACAATTAATCATGTTGAACTTACTGAAGTAAAAAGCTACATGCGATACAATTACAATGTATCCTATAAATACAGGTAAAGATGTTAAACTTGATACAAGTAGAAATTCAACTGTTTTTAGTGGAAAATAGAAGAGTTGATAATGTAGAGGATTTAGTTAATAAAGCTGGAGAAATGATGTTTAGTAATGGTGATACTATCGTTTATTTGAAGCAAAGAAGACTCTACAAATCCTACTCCTACAGCTCCAACAAGTGAGATAGATGACAATAGAGTAGCTAATACTTTTACATGGAGTAGTGATAAAATAAATAAAAACACAGTAACAAATATCCCACATCATCTTGTCAGAAATACTGATATAAATAAACTATTTGTATCATGTACTACATTTGTTATTGATACAGGAAGAAATGCATCATTAAAAATCATTCACACCTGAACCAAGTAATAATACAACATGGTATGTTAACTATGTTCCACTTGTACACGATCAGACAACTGTTGATGAAAAATCCGTCTGCTACATCTAAAATAAAGAAAGCCTTGCAGGAATGGATGAAGATTCCTGGACGATGTGTCTAATGTTACAGGATTAAAGAAGTATTATAGGATATATAGTAATGGAAACTTGAAAGGTTTCTTTAGTTAAAAATAAAAATAAGGATATGAACTTTTTGTTCATATCTCATTCTTATTTTTCCCTGATAGATTACTATAACTAAACACTAGAGCTTAAATTTTTATACTTTTTGAGGGTCTTTTGTGTTTTTATTTTTCTTCTGTTTGCTTGACAAACATTCTCCTCGTAATGCATCAGTGAGATTCCTAGTTTTTCCCATCGGAATACTCCCCAACTAGAAACTTCTTAAGTTTTTCTTATCTTTATTTGATAATAGTTTACTTCCTCACTTATTACATGAGCAGCGATTTCAATGAATTTCTACTTTGACTCTATAAAATGTTCTCCTTTCAATTTATAAATAAATAATATATATTTACAATTAAAGGAGAATTAGAGTTTGATGAGTGTCTACATACGAGAACTATCATCAAACCCTATAAGTCTTCATTTGTTTCGCTATCTCCTACCAAAAACTTTGAGTCTTGATATAATACCCTCAAAATCTTTTTAAAATAGATTTTATAGGGGTGTGAATTTTGTGTACGCTAACATCCTGATATAATCTTTGTCATATGAACATTCGTCAACCGCATCCTGTAATTCATTGTTCATTTATCTAAAACCTTAGAGGTCTTTTTATAAGACTGATAAGGTACTTTTGAATTTTCCGAGATAGATATCACATCTTCATCCATCTTATTGTGAATAATAAACCTAAAGTCATCGACGAATAAATCACTATCTATGGAGTATGATTCTTCAATTTTATCGATACTTTCTCTTGCTTTTATTAGATAAAGTTCTGAGATTAAGTTTACTATCACTTTCTTCAGGTTTAACTAGTGATATTTCTCTCATACATTTTGTCCACAATATGCATTATATCTTCGGTTGATGATAAAAATCTCTTAAAAATTAAAAAGAATGTGAAAGCTTAAGTGGTAAATTCATGTCGAAGTTTCTACGCTCCTTTCTTAAAAAGTTATAATAATCCACATTAAATATAATGTTTATGTTTATTCTTAAGTAAAAACAAAGGATTAAGCTCTATAAATATATAGTTAAAAATAAGGAGAGAATATATGAAAAATAAATTTTTAATATTAAAGAATTTATTGATTTGAATAAACTACAAGAAATAACTTCTCCAATATTATTTCAAAGAGGTGGAGTCCTCATCCAGATGGATTACTATCTAATGAAATATTTGGAGTTACTATGAAGACAAGAAAAAATCTACATATGCATATATAAGTCTTCATGAATATTTTATACATCCTCATATATAAAGCAATATGAAGGATGTTTAGAAATATAGATAGAATAGTCGATGGTTCAATGTTTTATTCATTAGATAAAAATAACAGGTTGGTTGTTGATGAAGTTAATGGTAGAACTGGTTTATCTTTTTATATGAAGTATGGGATAAAATAAATTGGACTAAAGAAGATACAAATAATGCTTTCCAAAGACAATGAGAGATGAACGAATAGACATTGTAAAAACAAAAAGACATAGTATTCATGGAGTATCAGTAGTTATACCTGTATTTTTATAGAGATATAAAAACAGAAGCGTAGTACTACTTTCAGAAACTGATGATATCAACAACTTATATGTCAAGCTAATAAGAAATGTAAATCTTATAAAAATCAATCTTTATTTGATTTTTCAGTTCCATAATACAAACTATCAGATTCAAACTCTTTTAATTGATATATATGATTATTTCAAGAGAAAGATAGAAAAGAAGAAAGGTATACTAAGAAGATACCTTTTATGGGTAAGAGTGTTGATTATTGTTCTCGTACTGTAATTATGGCACCTACATATCATGCAGAAAACACCTGATGATTTATTTGTTGATTTTAGACATACAGCAATACCACTTGCTCAAATATGTTCTCTTGTATATCCTTTTCGTGTTAAGATATGTTAAATCATTTTTGAAAGGGAGATTATTGACAAACAAAATCAGTAGTTATTATATGACCCAGTTAAAAAGAAGTAATAGGAGAAATGGAAATAATAAATCCTGAATCTTATTTTTCTGATAAGTATATAAAGAAACATATTGATTCATTTATAAAAAGACCCTGAAACAAGATTTGATAAAATAGAAGTTCCAACTAATTCTAAACAAAAAGATTTATTTAGCATTATCTGGTAAAATCTAGGTAACGCTAGTAGTGCTGAACTTGCTCAAACTATAAGTAGACCAATGACATGGACTGACTTATTATATTTGGCGTGTAGTGATGCAACTAAAGATAAAGTTGTAATGGTTACTCGTTATCCTGTTAATGATGATTTTGGTCTATTCTTTACTAATATAAGAGTAGCATCAACTGCAAAAACAATGCCACTTTTAGTGAATGGTACTGTATATAAATATTATCCTGTAGTTGATTTTTGATGCCCCTGTATCAATGATTCATAATCTTTTTATAGATGCAACCTCAGTTTTCAAACTCATATCTTGATGGTATTGAGGAGATTATGATGGAGACCAGACAACTTTAAAGATTCCATTTAGTCAAGAAGCAAATATGGAATTAAAGAATATCATTAATAATAAATCATACTTTATTAATGATAGTGGTAATAATATAAGAAAAAGTTGGAAATGAAGCAACTCAAACATTTTATGTTATGACAAAAAGATAACTATGATGAAAAATAAGTTACCTTTTAGATGTTGTTGAATACTTTACTAAATTGAAAAAGAAGATTTAACATTTAGTAATATAGTAAAATGGTTATCTAATACAGTTGATATCAGGAATCCTGATAGTAAAGAAGAAAAATAAATTCAATAAATCTACATATAATACTTATGACAGTCTTATTCTAACAAAGGAAAAATTGTCCTACTTTGGTAAAGGATACTCCAATAAAAACAACATTGGGAAGATTGATAATTAATAAGATTTTCTTAGAGTTTTTGTGGATTAAATAAACATATTGATTATATAAATTACCCAATTACTAAGCAGAAGTTTGATGCGATTGAAGCCATTATCTCAAAAACTTTTATTGGAAGATACCATAGATGTTGATACTATGGTTAATTATATAAAATATGAGAGACTGGTATGGACTTCAGGCTCATGGATTAATAACATCTTCATTTACAAGAAAAGTTCTTACTCTTCCAAAGGAAGTTAAAGAGCTAAAGAAGAAGTTACTTAAAGAACATGAAAAAGAAATTGCTGACGGAAATACTAAGATAGTAGATGAAATTGAAAAGACTCTTATTGCTGAAACGAATAAAATAGTTCAAGGTGATGTCGGTATGGACTTATATAATTCTGGTGCAAGAGGTAGCGTTGGTACTCAGATGAAGAATGTACTCATATCAAGAGGAGCTATTCAAAATCCTACAACATACGAAATAGTAACAAATTCACTTATGGATGGTCTTGATATAAAAAGATATTGGAACTCATAGTAATATGATAGTTTCAGGTGCTTATCCTAAAGCATGTGGAACTCAGGGTTTCTGGATATATGTCAAAAAGAATTATCAGCAGCTTTCCAGTCAGAAGTATTAGGACCAAAAGGAAGTGATTGTGGTACTAAATTACTTTTTAAAAAGCTACACTTACAAATGATAACTATAAATCATTTTATATAGATATATAGTTGATGGTGGTAAATTCGTGAAACTTACCAATGAAAATAAGAGTAAATATGTTGGAAAAGAAGTAAAAACTTCGTTCACCGATGTACTGTAAGGGCGTTGGTAAAAATAGATGTTTGTGTAATATATGCAGGTGATTTTTAACTACATGATTAACAAACTTAATATAGGACTCAGAGTTAATAAAGCTGCAACTACAATTACACAGATGAATTTACAGAAATTCCATCAAAATGCAGTAAAGATAAGACAGTTCAATGTCGATGATATGATAATATAAATAATGAGTATTGTGATAAACTTAATTATCACAATACTCATTTTATTATTTTTAGAAATCTCTATCTTAGCTAATTCTGAATACTTCTTTAAGTTTTCAGTTGATATATCAGTGAGAACCATGGGTCAATATAGGATGTTCCAGTTCTTCTGTAAATAATGCATCATTTAGAAACTGCCTCTTTAAGTTCTGGAAAGAAAGTCCTATAAGCGGTGATTTATTATTTTGCAAGTGCTTTTGTTAACTGTATATATTGAATACTCTTCAAGATGTGTTTTTGAAAAGTCTGGTCTCTGATATAGGGTCTTTAATTGATCTAATAAGTCTATTAATGATTAATTCTGCAGCGATTACATTTGCTCCAATCTAGACTCTACTAAAAGATCAATTAATTTATTACTAATACTTTCAATGGTTTCATCAATATCTTCTTCATCTTCTCTTTTTCTGTTTATTAAGAAGATTCATTATATCACAAAGAGGTTTAGTTAACTCTTTATTCATAACAACCATTTCAAAATAACTTTATATCATCATCAAGGTCACTAAAATATATCAGACCTTTTCTCTTGTTCATTAACTCAACAGCTTCATTGGTCATAAACATTTCTTTATTTTCTCTCATTCTCTATAAGAATATCTTCCATATCTGGGTTCTTTATATTCTTTATATAGAATCTTCCATTATAAATACAAGTATTGAATAATGAATCATCATCCATTTTCTACTTTTATAATATCTTCTAGGATTTATATAAATAGTATAATCTGTGATATCGTCAACGTTATCATTTTCATTTGCTATTGGATTTATTTCTCCCACCAGTCATTGTGAAGAACTTATAGAAACTACTACTAAATATTATCTTTTCAGATAATGTTGTAAGTAGATGCTTAGCCGATAATACACGTTGCTCTATTTCTTTTGCAACTCTTCAGATTCAAAAAGCACCAATACCATCAGCAATATCAAAGTTTATTATTGCAGTTCCACTGACACAGAAAAGGGCACACCTTGTCCCTCAAGTGCACATGTTGCAGCACTTCTTACAAGAATTCTCTTACCTATCAAATCCTTACATTGTTTACTTTTAAGTAATTTGAAGTCTCGATCATCTTCTATTTAATTTATAGAACTTATCATTCAATTTCTTTTAAATGTTTAGCACTTTTTAATATCGTATGCAACAAGATGTTTAGTATGGCAATCATATACTTCAGTTGACATACTTAAAGTTCTTGAAAAGTAAAGCTAATATTTTACCGAAATATCCAGCTTTTACCTATAACCTCTTGTTCATTATAAGTGACTTTCATGTCTGACTGCATCAATATATAAATATGATGGTCTGTCTAAGCTTCTTATAAGAATATTATTCTCTCATAGGTTTTTGGTATTGTAACACCTTCCAGAGAAGTGTAATAAACCTTTGCAATAGTAAATTCTGCAAACTGTTTACCTTAATAGAAGATGTTGAAATTAAGTTACTAAAGGGATGTTGTTGTATCACTTTGGTATATAGCAAAGTTCTCTTCTTGGGAGTTTTGCTAATCTTTTCTTCTATTTCCATAGGGTTGTTCTGTATCATAAAGAAAATCTTGATTCCATTATATCTTTTATTTTGCAGGTATATTATTATATGCATCCATGAATGTCTTAAGAGTGAAAGTTAATCCAATATAATTGAGAAATCAAAACTTATCATTCTTAAATCATAAAGAATATCAGAAAGAATGTAGTTTATTTTAGTATTCTTTTTAATTGATATTCTTCATTGTTGTAATAAGGACATCATTAATAAAATTTTCAATATTAGCTGAATCAGTTTTTGCTTTTAAATATGAATTTATCATCTAATATCTTTACGTAGTTAAGTTCTACGAATGGTCTCCATAAAAATCATATTAATGTAAAAATCCTCAATTCTAATGAGTGAGTTTTCTTTATCATTATTATAAAATTTAAATTTTTATTGGATATGTCCTCATATCTGTAAATATCATAGGATGCTTTTAATGTTATTTAGTATCTTTAAATAGTTCTCATACTTTTTCAACAGATGCTGTAATACTTGATATAATTACAACATCTCCTATCCATTCCTTTAATTCATCAACATTATTAATTATCGGAATATCTACCGCTAAATTAAAACTCATACTTTATTATTCCCTTTCAGTGATTTTTATCTGAGTTATACCATTTAGAAAAAATAGAAAGTAATACTTACGTACTACTTTCTATTACATAATATATATTTTTAATCTTCATCCACCTCGATCTACTGCATCATATATAAGATTTCTTCCCTAATATGCAATAATCATCGAGATTTTTCAACAAAACAGTGAAATTGACTTAATATGTTCATGTACTCTGGACACTATCAAGAATTGATTTAATAATGTCTGTTGTAATGTTCTTATGTTTCTTTAAGAACTTAACTGAAAATGGTTCAAATCTTTTAAATCTGTGCACTCTGCATTTAATAGCAGCCCTCAATAATATCAGAAACCATTCTCATTGTTATGAACTCATCAACATTAATCTTTTCTTTTCTTCCTGTCATTGAATCTTTCAATTGTCTTTTGTATCAGGAAAAGCTAATATAATTAGATTGGAGTATATTGGCTTCTTTAAAGCTTTTCCATTCTCATCTAAGATCATAATATTATCAGGTATATACATTACAGCAGTATTATCACTATCATCTTTTAATCAAGTCTGACCACTATCCTCTTTACTAATTTAAATACTTGACAAGAGAGTAGTCCTAAGGAAATGTCCAATTGTACTAGACTGATATAATCAAAGAAGCTTATTCCTATTTTTCTATAATAGGAACGATTACTGTATATTTATCATTCTTTCATAATGATACAACCTAGAATCAATTATACTTGCATCAACTATGCATTCATTTGAAATTGATATTATAGGTTTAGACTTTTCATGTAACATTTTTCCTCACTTATTAAATTAGTAAGTGATGAAACTTTCACTTTGTCCATGATGCTTTTCACATACGCATCGACATCGAGGTTTAAATTATCAAACCTGATTACATTTTTTCCGAACTGTTTAATTGTCTTTTTGCCAGTTTTGCTAGTTTCTTCATGGTTTCTTAATTCTCCTTCTTCTTTATCAAAAATTTCTACAGGGGACCCTTTTCTTAATCTTTTCGATATTCTCGGAACATCAAAGATTGTAAAGTGACAGGTGAAATTCTGAAATGCTTTCTTATCTTTAATTTTTCTCCTTGTATAATATCGTTAAAATGAAGATCAAAATGCTTGGCACATCTCTTCAGCCTGTTCAATGTAAATTCTGCATCTCAATCTTTTAAATCAAAACGACCATATCTCTGTAATAGCTTTATCAAGCTTATCAATGTAGTTAGTTGTCGCAAACCACAATTGATGCAGGACTAATACTTTTCATCTTTTTGAGATTTTTATATAGCATAAAGGTGGGTTATCTAAAAAATTCAAGAAGATTTGACATCATTATTTTCTGAGTGAGTTATCAATTTCTCTCGAATTAACATAGCAATCAATATCGTCAAGAGTTATTATTTCAGGTTCTGCTTTTTATAAAATCAGATCCTTCTGCTCTAGGCGATATTCTTCTATTATTACTTGATATCAGAGAAAATATTCAGGTGAATAAATTACAACGGTACTAGTTCCGATATATCTGCTAATGCTTTTTGCAAAAAGTTGATTTACCAGTTCCGGGGTCACCATAAATTAATATTGATAATTTTTGGTATAAGATTATACTTTTGATAGATATTTACATTATCTAACCAATTATTAATATAATTGAGTATATCTTTTTGTCTTTTTATTATGAACTGGTCAAATGTCTTAAAGACAGTTTCTTTTCGGGTTTGAGTACCTTTTCCTATAGTGATAATGGTGTCACTTTTAACTAATTTATGTAAAGTCTACACATCTTGTTGACATCTCGATACAATTTTATTCATGTATTTTTATGATGTTTTCAACTGTATAAATGTCAACATTTGTCCTGCTATTGTTAATAGTCATCATCATCGATATCATTATCTGATGATTTTTATCTGTTTCTGATATATTCGTAAAACCAATATTATGTCTTTGCCTTTTAAACTCGTGCATAATATATCCATTTTTAAAAATATTTACGGTTATCTCCAGAATTTCTTCTGTAATTCCTGCCATGAAATATGGATTATCATATTCGTTATCATTTTTGTTAATAACGATTTTTAACTTAGGATTAAGATCGTACATAACTTTTGCTAAAAATTTACTATATTGGAAATAGGCATCATATTTATAATCTATATATGATACTTTTAGTAGCCTTATCATTTCTAAACTCTTGTTTTTCAAGTCTTTCTAATACCTCTTTACTATTATCTTCGATATCTTCAATTTCGCTATAATTATAAAGAATCTCTTCAGATAATTCCTGTTGTGTTAATTTTCCCATCGTCATTCCTTTCATTATAGTCGATCCATAATGCTTTATAAATATTTGTACTGAATCTATGTTAATATACTCATAAAAATGTGATATGTTATTTTTCATTTAATTAGTTCAATTGATTTTACCAATGAATCTTTCAAATCATTTTTTAGCATTTATTAAAGTATTTTCCATCATATTTATTATAGATGAAACCTTTTTATTTACATTATAATTTTCGTCGATTGTCAATACCATGTCAACATCATTAACACCATCGAATAAATATTCAGGTATTAGTGATAGTTGCCTATTTAATGAAATAAATTTGTTATATTCCTTATCATTAAATCTTTTCTTTTTAAATTTAAAAATTTAGGATTTCTTTGCTGAAGGAATTTCTTAACAAGTTTCTTTTCATTTGAAAAAGCCGTACAGGGAATCTCCCTGTACAGCAAGTACAACTTTTAGAAGTCATCATCATAGATTCCTTTCCATTGATGATGAAGTCTTCAAATCTTTCTTCATTAAATACCTTTGCAGGATGTCCATTTCTCAAGTTTTTAACTGCTCTTGATTATCTTTTGCTTTTTTAACTTCATCAGCATCAGACCCTTCAAGGATAAATAATGATGTTATTGACTGACGTAATTCTCAAGATGATCGGCAAGTTGTTCATTTCTCACCTTATCATACATGAGTTGCTTTACTTTATCTCTCATACTTAATTTCTCCCTTTCTATTAAAATATCGTAGAAGAAATAGAGTATCATTATCGATTTTATTATCGACCATGATATCTGTCATCGAGTTCTTAAACTCTTATATTCAATATTTGCATACAGCCCATCTAATAGCTTCGTTATGTGCTCTGAATAATATACTGTAACTCTCTAAGTTTGAAAGATATGGAGATGCTCTTCATCATAATCACATTCTATTTCAATTTCAGAATCATCTGGGATACTTTGATATTTTTCGATAATTTCATCGATATTATCAACATTTAATTTAGCATTAACATAATTTCTCTCTGTAGAATAACTCGATAAATCAGAGTCATCATTAGGAATATCCACTGATTAACAGGAGAGTTCCATACTGTGTTGAATAGTTTTTCTGATTCAACATAAATATATTTAATCATATTGATATTCTTAACAGTATCCTTTTATCAGTACAGTAAGTACTGTATCAGAATTTATGAAATTTGTTAATCTGATATTAAACTTACGATGTTCTGACATTTCAATTTTTGATATGATAATATCAAGTGTCAATTCATTAACAACTCCGATAGTATTTCTTTAGGGCTTATGACATTATCATCTAATAAAATTACTTTATTAACGAACTTGTCAAATTCTGGTCTTGGAACTTAATGACAAATCTATGCATCGCCGACACTTGTAACATCTTTTAGAAAGCCAGAGGTTTTCTTCACCGACATATATTTCGATATTTAATACTTCATCCTTGTTATTTCCTGCAGTTGATATGAGATGCGACATAATCTTCCCACTATCAAATTCTTCTTCAAGATAAAATTTTAATTCCATATCTCCTTTATTTTACAACTGATTAATCATTATAATATTCGTCGCCGTATTCTACGCCATCTTCATCATAATCATCAATGTCTGTTTCATTTACATTCACGTTCTTCCATGTTTTCATCATGTTCGTCCTGATGATCTTCAACATAATCATCAACCCATTCGTCTACTAATTCACAAATATCTAAAACTGCAATTTCTGTTGTAGTTTCTGTGGAAGAATAGGTGTTGTTGTGTTAATGATTTCGAATATATGAATATTACTGTAATCGTATTCTGTTGTAGAGTGATGGTTTATATTCAGATTTAAGCCTCTTTCAACCTCAGGAATATTATTTAATATATCTTCTCTGAATATTCATTTTCAAAGTCATCATATCACAATCACAGAATGTGATATAATACTTATGGTTACCGTATTTTTAAAGCACTCACAATAGAACAAGTGATATCAAAAGGTTATATTTTGATAAACTGGTAGATTGGGTGGTCGTCATAACACTCCAAACCATTCATTTATTCCAGTAAATCTCGTTTCATTTGAGCACCACTTGTCTATTACCTTCTTAATAATTTTCAACATTTGTTAATACTTCTTTTGCCACAATTTCTTCCTTTACTTTGATATTTTTAATGAGGTTTAAATGAAGTTACTTAAACACATACGCATATTGAATTAATACTTCATCTAATAAATAATTTATAACTTCATGGTTGAAGTCATAGTATTCTTTTCTTCTAAATATTGCACTGAATTTAGTTGATTTCTTTTAGAATAGATTTTTAAATTCGTTCAGTTGAACAGCATAATTATTTGCAAATTCTATAGCTTGTTCTTCTTCACGAAAATTTCTAATATCTACTAGTATCACCACATATCAATACTCAATAGTAACTATCAATACATCTGGAATATTGAATGTGTCAAATCTTATTATGAATATTTCTCGTCAACTTATCGGATATATCAAATTTTATTTTTATATTAGTCATATCATACGTAACCTCCATTAAATCACTATTATACTGCATTAAATAGTAAAAATCTAGATACATCTTAAATGTATCTGAAATAAATAGAATGATATCATCATTCAGGATTGTTATCGATCAAATATTCAACCACATTCTTTAAAGTAAGACATATCGTTCTCGCTTGATATAACTCACTTTAATTGCATCTTTTATTGAAAAAGTTGAGATATGCAGGGGTTTTTAATGTCTCCATATGAGTACATATCAATAGCACCTCTGAAAAAGTAAGTGTTATATATTTTGATTCAGGTGATTTCCAAAATCCTCACTCTACAATCATATCAATAATATCATACATATGTTTACATCTGTCATAATAGGATGACGTGATTTGTCTTGTAACAGAACACTTTGATTTGATACCATCTCCATACTTCTTCATATATTTCCTTTTAGATGCACTCATATATATTTAAGTGCAGTCAAATTTTTAATAGCATCTGTATATATATTGCAGAAAACTGTCTACCTGTACCATTACCTATATTTATTCTAAACCTTTTCGGCAGTAGAATAAGCAAATCTATCATTAATAACATTCTAGTCAGTAGGATATTGATATGAATTTGATGTCGATATCTTTAATATCAGTCCCAAAAATCATATCTATCTCTAGTACATCAATCTTTTGACATACCTCAGCTAAATTGATTGAGTAGGCATCAAGAATTTCTCAAATGAATGGTAATCATGAAATAAATTTTCTATCAAATCATTTTATCTAGTATCTGTATGTCCACAATAACATTGTGATTACCATTTTTTAAAAATACCCTAATGGTTCTTCTTCAATTTTTCAATATTGTTGTTCAATAATATTCACAATGATTTCATAATATTTTTCCTTTCTTTTATTTATATAGATATTTTTGTGGGTTGATAAAATAGTATATAACCAAGTATATTATATGGTCTTTAAAATAAATTTATAAAAATAAATATAATCTTGGACCTTATAAAATAGAAACTGGAGATGTAAATGGCTTACTTTATCAATGAACAAAACATTGATGATAACATATTTATGTTTGAAGAAAGGATAAAAGTTCCAAGTAGATTTATAGATTTGAGGTCCTACCTTTATAAAATATTTTCATATAAATAATAATGAGTCAACTGTTGATGAAGAAGCTAGATGTTCACAGTATTTAAAAACTCTATTAAATTTGACTGTATAGAAAATCTTCCTATGTATTAGCCGGATATTATAATGTAGATACAGATGATGAAATGAATACTGTTAATTATGAAATGATGCTATAATTCTTCCTCAGACAATAGCTTAATAATGAATGATTGTTCTTATAATACTTACTAAAGATGCTTATTTATTTAGAATAACTAATATCGTATGATAGATTAAGGACGGATAAATTTTTATAAAATTGAGTTCAAGATTCTATCTTAGGAAATCATTGATGATAATGAAATATCAAGTATTATCTAATAAATGTTTGTTTACTAGAGAATATTACACTAAGATTAGACATTATATAGAATCAGATTCTTATGTAAAATTAAATGAGATAAATAAGATGTACTATAATATTATAGACTTCTATAAGGTATTATTCTATAATGAAAGACATAATGTATTTTATGAATACATCGAAGGAAGATATGTATATGGATGTATCAGTAGATAGAGTTTATAAATATCATAACTTATTTAAAGAAAAATAGTTTAGATTGGTTTATATCTAAATTAATATATGAGATGACCCTAAAAGAAAATATTATAAACAGTAAAGTCTATTTATAAATTTATAGAACTTAGAGGATATGAAGTTGTTAATACAATTTCCATATAATTTTGAAAGTTTAGGAATCTGTATTAGAATCCTATCAATAAATGGAAGACATCCATAGATATTGAGGAGAGCATCCAGATTTTACTATAAATCCTGTCAAAAAAATATAACATCTGAAGATTTCATATTAGTAAATTAAATTAAATGGTGATGTTGAATATGAATATGAATCTATAAAAGATTTGTTAGAAAGAAGATATAAAGGATTAATGAGGATTTCATTAAATTTAGATGGAGGAATCCTATATATAGAAATGATAGTTTGAAGTTTTCATATTCACCCAATTATCATGTATATAATAAGAGATATACAATTACAGAATTAAAGAGAAAAGATTGGGCCAGGTGTAAGTACCCAGCCCACCTATTCTATATAAGTAATCACATATTGCCTTTTTAATATTGACTTTGTGGAGTGAATAGGATTACTCTGCATCTCTATATGCATTTCTATCAAATCTAGTCACTCTTTCTGCTTTCATTCATCGCAATCTTCTCCGAGAGAAAATTTTTCAATTTATTAAATAATATTTTTTCAACAATATCTGAACGTCAAGTTGAAAATTTCAATATTGTTTGGAGACTTTAAACAATATTTAATATTATTTTCTTTTATATTAGTCCATAAGATCATTCTTTCAGATAGAAGGCATTATATATTCATTCGATGCCACTTCTTTTACTCTTCTTTCTACCAGATATACTATCTATATATCATCTGTTAGATTCAGTTTAGCTTTTACTTTGATTTTGAATCTTCATTGATTTTTACAGCCTTAATGTACCTGTCTGACTTTACATAGTCATTGTTACCACTTTTATATCCTCGATTGAATACTTAATTGCACTGTTAATAATAATATCATTACAACTATACCCAATCTTATTCCACAATTGGCTTGTTATTTTTCAAACATTATGGCTGTAAGTTCATCATCAATGATTTTAGATAATGAATCAACATCAACTTCTTTTATCATCTTCATCGTCATCGATGAATTCTGCAGGTAACTTTACCTGTAAAGCATCAACAATGCACCTTTAGGACTGGCACTATCAATATCAACATCAGAGTTTCTCCAATTATTGATTTGATTTCTTTATCACCTTTAATCTCAATCTCTGTTGGGACTTTACTATGATCGATCATCTTCGTCATCTTCATCATTATCGTCTATCATCGTCATCTCATGTAAATGAACATTGGTTTTATAAGTTTACTATAATCTTCGTTGTCATCATCATCTTCTATCGTAATCATCTCTATCGTCATAAACATCAACAAGTCTTGCAAATTCAGCATCGATGATTTCTAGTTATTAATGGTATGAATTTTGCTATTCTTACTATATTAGGAATAGCGTTATCAAATTCTTTCATCCAGACTTGATGTATTTTCTTAAGTCAGCATTCCGAAAGGTTTGATCATTCCAACTATTTTCAGTATCAGTTTCGCTATCCCAGCATCATCATTATCGACTTCTACGATAATCTAACAATGTCATCGTCATCAATCATATTTTGCCTTCTTTACAGCAAGAATGCAAATCACCCTACTAATAATTAAATAATCATTCGATTAATATATTCTATTTAACTTCAATTTTTTCCTTTAATTCTTTTTTATTATTTATTTTTCTATATTTCAAGAAATATTAAATGTCATATTTCTCTTGAAATTTTCCAGTGACTTTTGGTTTGTCTTTTCTTTTATTCTTCTTCTTTACTTTTGAATGTTTGACTTTATCTTTATAAAATCCTTTCCTTCCAGCCATAAGAGAATTTCATTGGTACGTCTTCCATCTAACTTGTCGTCATAATACTTTTTACAACGAAAGCGGTTAATATTGATGTATAAAGCTAGTAATTTATTGCTTTTTGACATCGTACTAATGTCTACATTGTTGCTACCTTTTAAACATGATTTTGTACTTCATTTTTTATCCATTTTTCTAATATTCTATATCATCTACTGCTTTTTATATTTTTATGATATTCTTCATACTATCTCTTCTGGAGGAAGTTTCAATATTTCTTTTATATTTA
>BNJT01002416.1_pt1 | contig 232837 bp, 237 predicted proteins | sample 8540491 | NCBI WGS metagenome assembly BNJT01 (sample SAMD00202455, study PRJDB9452) | human saliva metagenome | host: Homo sapiens | reverse complement strand
AATTAAGATATTAAGGGCGTTAAGCGGACACAGTCAAAATAGGAGTTTAGACGAAGAAGCATCAGCTTCTAGGAAAAAAACTATCTTTTTGACCAAGTCCGTAGCCCGTATTCAGTTTTTAAAGAATACGGATCCCTTGTTCCTTTCTTTTTATTTTTCTATACGAATAAGAGGGGCTTTTAACCCTGAGTTAGTTTGCTCAAAAAAATATCTTGTTTTTCCTTCTTACGTTATTCAATTTATAGAAAAAGCTATATCTTTTTAAAAAAACTCTTATTGTATATCTCCTAATTTAATTCAATATTTCTCATACAATATCAGATATTTGTGTTGCCAGTTTTTACTAATATTTTCATAAGAACAATATCTTACTCCTCATCTGTTTCCTCAAATTGTTTAGCTTGATAATATTCGTAATCTTTAATTAAAAAGATCATCAATATCTTTCGAATTATATAAATTTCTTAAATTTGTATATCTATTGGATTGTAATGCATTTAAATCATGCCCCAAAGGAATCGGACTAGGTAATTTTTGTGGTTCACCATCAAAGATTATTTTCTTCTTGGTAGTATCCTCATCAGAAGTAACTATAGATTTAACTTTAGCAAAATGTGTAATTTGAGAAATTGGACTTGTTTGGTACGCAGCTACATAATTTATATAGGGGATTTTTTTCTGTCATCTATTCTTACAGAATACCAACATTTTTCACCTAAGAACACGTCATCAAATCCTCTTTTTCTTGCTCTAATTATCAGAGTATCATTAAATTCGTATTCAGTTTCAAACTTATTGAATTCTTGTATTTCCTCCGAAATATTTTTTTAGACTCCTCTTCTGAGAGTGATAAAATATTAGAAATAAATTCAGCACTTGTCAATCTATCAATACTTTTTCCCGTCTTTTGTAAAAACTCAATTTTTTTAAATCAAAACTTAATTCACTCTCCCCCTTTTTTTCACTCCAGTCACTTTTTTTATATCGTCTGATACAAGTAATACTTTAGAATATTTTTTTCACTATCTTTAACGAAATCAATTAGCTCTAGCCATAATATCGCATCACCGTATTTTCTTTGAAATTCGATATTCCCAAAACGTCTTTTTTTCCTCTTTAGAGTTATCTTTGTATCCAGGACCACGTTTTTTTCTGCAAATCGTTGTTCAATTAGTTCTATATATTTGTTAAAAATCATCTACGGTAAGTTCTTTTGCCTACAATTTGATTAGAACTAAAAAAATATCATTGATTTGCTTCAATCTCTCATTTATACTTTCTGAATATTCATTAATATTATATTTGTTTTCAAATTGCATTTTTTTCAGTTTTATTTGCAATTTTTTTATTTATATCCTCAATACTATCTATAATTTCTTTAGCAATGTGTTGTATTATATTCTCAATTTGCGTTCTAGCACTCGTCATTACCCTTATAATTAATATTCCCATTTGTCTTATCAGATATTCCCTTAGTGACTTTATTAAAGAGAAATTTTTAAGGTCATCTATATTGATGAAAAAGATCTAAGTTTTCAATATTTTTCATATATTTTACTTATGTCTTCTATAACGTTCTCTGTTTCTTTTTATATGTGATTTAAGATTATGAATAGTTTCCATATATACAACAAATGGAACATATAATGAATCTTTTATCTGTTCAATAGACTTAAAAAAATTTTTTTCTGAACTCTTAATTGATTGTACTGCATACGACAAAAAGTTTGAATCTAATACATATAGAATTTCTTCTTGAACATCGCCTTCCAATTTATAAATTGATTTAAAATAGTTATTCATAGAATTAATCCCAAACCTCCATCTACAAACTTTTATTTATAACTAAATCATACTGATTAAATAACATCCCATGTAATAATACAAATATCTACTCACATTTAATCAAGAAATACCTCTACCTCATCCGGCACATCACTAAACAAAGTCACATGTCCCATCTTGCGGTTGTGCTTCGCTTCTATTTTACCATACAAATGGAGGTGAGCGCTTGGATTTTCTGTCACATATGTTTCAGCAGCCTCGACGTGTTGGCCGAGCACATTGAGCATGACTGCTGGTGCATGAAGGGCGATTGCTGGGAGTGGGACTCCGAGAACGCCCAATATATGGGTGTCAAACTGGGAGAAGTCACAGGCTTCAATTGAGTAGTGACCTGAATTGTGTGGGCGTGGCGCAATTTCGTTGACGATGATATCATCAGCTGTCGCAAACATTTCCACGCAGAGAGTTCCGGAAAGGTTCAGTTGTTCTGCGATTCGCACTGCCATCGCTTTGGCTTTTTCAGCTAGACTTTCTGAAATGCGAGCAGGCACAATGGTTTTTGAAAGAATGTTGTTGCGGTGGATATTTTCCTGAACGGGAAAGACTGTCACGTCCTTGCCGTTACCAGACACGATGACTGAAATCTCAAGATCAAAGTTGACAAACTCTTCCAAAACGCAGTCTGCAGAATCAGCCAGCACATAGGCTTCTTCCAGATCTACTTCTGAACGAATAACCTTTTGTCCATGGCCATCGTAACCACCGGTCGCTGTCTTGAGGACATAGTTTTTAGATAGATCAATGTCTGCCAAGTCTTGGCTTGAGGTCACGACCTTGTAAGGAGCCACAGTGACTTGTGCTTTGTTGGAAAGAAAGTCCTTCTCAAAGATTCGATTTTGGGAAATGCGAAGTAGGTCTGTCCCTTGTGGAGAGTTGACCGTCTTTGATAACAGCATCCAAACCATCAGCATCTACATTTTCAAATTCATAAGTGAGAACATCACAGCGTTCTGCCAACTGACGAAGAGCATCTACGCCGTCGTAAGGGGCCACGATGATTTCCGCCACACGGGAGGCTGGACAATCAGCTGCTGGATCCAGCGCGATAACCTTGTGTCCCATGTAGATAGCTGAGATCGCCATCATCTGACCAAGCTGACCACCACCGATAATTCCGATTGTTTTTAGATGAGCTCATTTGTAGACTCCTCTGCGATTTTTCCTTGTTCTTCAGCAAAATTAGCAAGTGCAGTCGCGATGGTTTCGTCTTCTACTGAGAGGAGACGGAGGGCAAAGAGGGCAGCGTTTGTCGCTCCTGCTTCACCAATGGCCATTGTTGCCACAGGCACACCACCTGGCATCTGAACGATGGAATAGAGCGAGTCCACACCGCTAAGAGCACGTGATTTGACGGGTACCCCGATAACTGGAAGGGTTGTTTTCGCTGCGACCATCCCTGGCAAATGAGCAGCACCGCCCGCACCGGCGATGATAACCTTGATGCCACGGCTACGTGCTTCTTCGGCATGTTTGAACATGAGGTCTGGTGTACGGTGAGCGGAAACGACTTTCTTTTCGTAAGCAACGCCGAAGCGGTCTAAGACTTCTGCTGTTTTTTGCATGGTTGCCCAGTCGGATTTTGAGCCCATGATGATGGAAATTACTGGTTTAGTCATAATTTTTCCTTTTTCTTCTTTTGATAATGGTCTTAGGTGGTGGGGACGGAAGCAAACCTTCGGTTTCATTCCTAAACTTTGAGCCTAAGGTCTCAAAGTTTCCCCCGGCCAGAACAGATCCTGCTCTGGTCCTTTCACCACGGCGACCATTATTGGGTTTGGCGACTTCGTCGCCTAATATAGCACTGATATTCGAAAACTCGAATAAAATCACAGAGCGACAAGGCAAAGCGACGAAGATAGAACTAAAGTTCATCACAGAGCTTTAACACAGTCAATCGAAGATTTTTAAAGAGTTTTATTTATTGCCTTGCTACCGATATCCGTACGATAGAAGAGGCCTTCTGTGTTTTGTTTGTTGAGTTCGTTGTAGATAATGTTTTGGCCGTCTTTGACGGTGTCTGCTGTTGTGACGAGCATGTAGACACGTCCGCCGTTTGAGAGGAGATCTTGACCATTTTCAGCGAATTTAGCTCCAGCATAGTAAGTGATGATGTCACCCTCTGTCTTGGCTGGAAGTTTGACACCCTTCTCATAAGCGAGTGGGTAGCCGTTTGAAGCTACAACCACGCCTAGTGTCACACCCTTGTCCGTCCAAGTGATGGCTGGCTCTTTGCCTTCCAAAATATCGGTGATATTTTGTGCAAAGTCAGATGTCAAGCGAGGCAAGATGATTTGTGTTTCAGGATCGCCAAAGCGTGAGTTGAACTCAATGACTTTAGGGCCGTCAGCTGTCAAGATAAGTCCAGCGTAAAGGACACCAGTGTAAGGACGGCCTTCTTTAATCATGCCTTCAAGGACTGGCTTGACAATAGTGTCAACTGCTGTGTCAACCACGCTCTGTGGCAAGTGAGGAACTGGCGCATAGGCACCCATCCCACCAGTGTTAGGGCCCTTGTCGCCATCATAGGCACGTTTGTGGTCCTGAGCTGTTGGCATGATGTAGAACTTGTCCCCTTTGACAAAGGCAAAGAGAGAGAATTCTTCCCCGTCAAGGAATTCCTCGATGACCACACGCGCACCTGAATCACCGAATTTATTGTCCAACAGCATCTCGTGAGCAGCTTCGACGGCTTGCTCAACCGTCTCCGCAACGACGACCCCTTTCCCTAGGGCCAAGCCGTCTGCCTTGACGACGATTGGAGCGCCTTTCTCCTCGATGTAGGCCTTGGCTTCCTCAAAATTTGAAAAGTACCATAGGCTGCTGTCGGAACGTCGTATTTGACCATGATTTCCTTAGCAAAATCCTTGGACCACTCCAGCTCAGCTGCAGCCTTAGTCGGACCAAATGCCTTGAGACCTGCCGCATTAAAATCATCCACAATCCCAGCTGCAAGGGCATCATCTGGGCCGATAAAGGTCCAAACAATATCGTTGGCTTTTGCGAAGTCAATCAGCTTAGAATGTTCGGAAATAGAGATATTTACTAAATCCAAACCATCTAAGGTCATCCCGTCATTCCCAGGAGCCACGAAAACTTGCTCAACGCCTTTAGACTCCAACAACTTTTTGGCAATCGCATGCTCACGACCACCTGAGCCGACAACTAACAGTTTCATCTCTTAACCTCTTTTGCGAATTATTTACTAACATTATACCATAAACGTTCGTTTTAATCTTGTTTCGTTCAGCTTTTTTTAATCAAAAAAAGGAAAGAAACTGTTTTCTTCCCTTTTATTTTCTTAATGTCTAAAATGTCTCACTCCTGTGAAGACCATAGTCAAACCGTATTTATCAGCAGCCTCGATGGATTCTTGGTCACGGACTGATCCACCCGGTTGAATGATGGCCTTAATACCTGCTTTGGCGATTTCTTCTACGTTATCCGCAAATGGGAAGAAGGCATCTGAAGCAAGAACAGCACCATCAAGACGGTCTTTAGCTTGATCAATAGCGATACGAACAGAAGCTACACGGTTGGTTTGACCAGGGCCAACACCAAGTGTCATGTGGTCATTGGTCACGATGATACCATTTGATTTGACATACTTGATAGCCTTCCAAGCAAACTCAAGGGCTGTCGCTTCTGTCTCAGTTGGTTGGCGTTTAGTCACCACTTGCCAGTCTGCCGGGCTTTCTTTGATCACGTCTTGGTTTTGAACAAGGAGTCCACCAACAACACCTGTGTATTCTGCTTCTGCTTCGCTAGCGTCTTGAGCATCAAATGGCAAGGCAAGGATACGCAAGTTTTTCTTCTTAGTCGTCAAGATTTCAAGTGCTTCGTCAGAATAGCTTGGTGCAATGATGATTTCAAGGAAAACACCGTGCATTTTTTGAGCTGTCGCAGCATCTACTTCACGGTTGAGAACGACAATACCACCGAAGATAGAAACTGGGTCAGACTCATAAGCGTAGTCCCAAGCAGTTTCGATATCATCAGCTTGACCGATCCCACATGGGTTCATGTGTTTGAGAGCCACAACTGTTGGACGATCTTTGAAATCACGAATGATACGGATAGCGGCATCAGCATCACGGATATTGTTGAATGACAATTCTTTACCGTTAAGCTGTTTAGCTGAAGCAATTGAGTAAGCTGTTGGCAAACCTTTTTGATAGAAGTCTGCGTCTTGTTGAGGGTTTTCACCGTAACGCATTGGTTGCTTAAGGTCATAAGTCAAAGTGAGTTTCTCAGGTTTACTTTCCCCCACTTGAGCTGTGAAGTATTCCGCAATCAAAGCATCATAAGCCGCTGTGTGACGGAATACTTTCGCTGCCAAACGTTGGCGAGTTTCGTAGCTTGTTTCACCGTTTGCTGTCAATTCGTCAAGAACAACAGCGTAGTCAGCAGGGTCTACCACAACTGTGACGCTAGCGTGGTTCTTCGCTGCAGAACGAAGCATAGATGGACCACCGATATCGATGTTTTCAACTGCATCAGCGTAAGTCACGTCTGGTTTGAGGATGGTTTCCTTAAATGGATAAAGGTTGACCACTACAAGGTCGATCAATTCAATCTTATTGTCCTTAGCAGCCTCTAGGTGGCTATCCAAGTCACGACGAGCGAGGAGACCTCCGTGGATATTTGGGTGGAGAGTCTTGACACGACCATCCATCATTTCTGGGAAACCAGTCACATCATCGATAGCAATGGTGTCCACCCCAGCATTGTCAAGGGCAACTTTGGTACCACCTGTTGAGATAATATCCCAACCGAGTTTTTTGAGTTCTTGGGCAAATTCTACAATGCCCGCTTTATCTGAGACACTAATTAGTGCACGTTTAGTCATTTTTCTTCCTTTCCTTGAATCAAGAGGCTCTTTCACATCAGTTAAACTAGGGACTGACGATTATAGTCTGTAAGCTGATTCCCCAGTTCTTGTAGCAAGTTCCTAACTTCAAGCTTACTTTTCTCACTTTCGTAAACACTTCGCAGTTCGGCATCTGTCGCACCAATCAAGGTCACAAATTCCACTTTCCATGCGGAGTATCAATGGTATCAGCTAAATCATCAGTAGCAGTCAAGAATCCTGTCAAATTAGATTTCTGCTGGGCATCAATTCCCTCTGTTTGCTTGGTATAAATGTATTCTTCGGGCAAAACCACTTTACCTGTTTGAAAAATATATCTTGCCACATACTGCAACAATCCACAGCCATTTTTAATTTCTTCTTCGTCGTTAGTTGATTTCTTTAACTTAAAGGTCAATTCAATCCCATAACCACTATATTCAGGATCTTCGCTTTCTTTTGTATATAATTCTGACAAACCATAGCTAACAAAATGCCAAAAATCTCCTGCATCATAAACACTAATACCATCAAGCGGATCTGGCCCACCTAACATATACTTAATAACCGTTCCATAATGAAGAGGATTGGGCTGATCAGGATATATACGATTAAACTCTGCATCAATGGCTTCCCACCCTGGTGCACTATCATCTGTATTTTCAGATTCAACAACAATCTTGTATTCATCTTCAATCGGTTTTTCTTCGCCAGAAGGTTTCTTCTTAAAAAAATCAAACAACCCCATAAACTTCTCCTTAGCTGATTAAGGTGCGTTTAGTCATGCTTTTCCCTTTTTATTTTCAAACTTTCTACCTACGTAATTTTCTTTTCATAAAGTATAGGGAGACGATTACCAAGACTCCCAAAATTATTGTCAGTAAAAATTTCCCCCAATAGGGAATCTCAGGGAATAAGAAATTAACCAGTAAGCGTAAAATCACTGCTAAGGTGATCAAAGCAAGTGTTTCTAACCATTTTGTCATTTTTTCTCCTTTTGAATAAATAGGATTTTGAGGCGATTAAAGACCAATCTAACTCATATAAAAGGTAGTTATCAAAATTTATGATTCCTTTGAGGTAATCTAGGTCTGCTTTAGACAACTCAAATTCTGGAAAAGTCGCAATTAAACTAGACAAATAAAAATAATTCGGGTGCCGACGATAAGAAAAACCTGCTTTACCGAATTTCCCTTGACAAAAATCATAGGCAAGTTTTAATTCTTGACTTGTGACACCGTCTAAAATTTTATCTAACTCTGAAAGCTGACTTTTATCAGTATTTTCTATCATAGCTTTCACTGTATTTACTAAAACAAAAAGAAAATCATTAGTATTATCCAGTAGGATTGGTCTGTTAGATAACTTATTCTTTAACTCCATATAGTATTGGTCCATAATCATTTCTTCCTCTCCACTCCCAAACTATCCAAGACTTCTGGATAAAGTTTGTACTCTGTTTCGTGGATGCGAGTTTCGAAAGTATCAAGGGTATCCCCTTCAAGGCGTGGTACACGAACCTGTTTGATGACCTTACCTGTGTCCACACCAGAATCCACCCAGTGAATGGTCACGCCAGACTGGTCAACGCCTGCATTCCAAGCATCCTCAATACCATGAGCACCTGGGAATTCAGGGAGATAAGCCGGGTGAATATTGATGATACGGCCTTCATAAGCTGCCAGCAAGGTTGGTCCGACAATTTTCATGTAGCCTGCAAGGCAAACCAAGTCAATCTGGTGTTCATCCAAGAGCTCGACAATGGCACCTTCATAGTCTGCCTTGTTCTCAAACTCTTTAAGTTCAAAGGCATAGGTTAAAATACCAAGATTCTCTGCACGCTCAAGTACATAGGCATCCCTATGATCTGAAAAGACAAATTCTACTGGAAATTGTTCCGCGATCACCTGAAAGTTTGAGCCGTTACCAGAGGCAAAAACAGCAATCCTTTTAGCCATTATTTAATCACCACACTTGCATCCGTCTTCTTCACAATTCGACCAATTTCATAAACAGGTTCGTCAAGAAGTTCTTTGACACGTTCCACATTCTCTGGTTTAACCGTAAGCATAAGACCAATACCCATGTTAAAGATTTCAAACATTTCTTCATGTTTGATTTGGCCATATTTTTCAAGGGCTTTGAAAATTGGAAGAACTGGAACCTTGCTTTCGTCAATTTCAGCAGCCAAGTCATCTGAGAACATACGTGGTACATTTTCGATGAAACCACCACCTGTGATGTGGGCAATTCCGTTGACCAATTCTTCTTTGATGAGTGGCAATGCTGCTTTGACGTAGATACGAGTTGGTTCCAAAAGAACGTCTTTAAGTTTCTTGCCTTCCAATTCTGGGAGGACTTCTTCACCGGTGTAATCTGCAAAGACACGACGAACAAGTGAGTAACCATTTGAGTGGATACCGCTTGAAGCAAGCCCCAGAATCACATCGCCTTCTGCTACTTTTGAACCATCGATGATTTGAGCTTTTTTTGCGACACCAACAGCAAACCCAGCCAAGTCATAGTCATCTTCACCGTACATACCAGGCATTTCAGCCGTTTCACCACCGATAAGGGCTGCACCAGCTTGCACACAACCTTCAGCAACACCTGCAACGACTTGTTCCAATTTAGCTGGTTCATTTTTACCAGTTGCGATATAGTCCAAGAAGTAGAGAGGCTCTGCACCTGCAGCGATGATATCGTTGACACACATGGCCACACAGTCTTGTCCGATAGTATCGTGTTTGTCGTACTTGATAGCCAGCATGAGTTTTGTTCCAACACCATCTGTACCTGAGATCAAAACAGGTTCTTTGACACCTGTTTTTGAAAGGTCGAACATACCACCGAAACCACCAAGAGCTCCCATAACACCCGCACGTTCCGTACGTGCAACGTGTTTTTTAATCCGTTCAACAACTTCATAACCCGCTTCAACGTCCACACCTGATTGGGCATAAGCATTTTTTTTCGTCATTTTATTCATTCCTTTTCTTTTTTTGAGAAAGACTGCGACGTATTTTTAGATAAACAATTATTTTATCTAAAAATACTAGTCAGGTCTCTAGCTTTGGTCCCATAGGAGAAAGCGTCTACTGACAAATACTTTTAGCTTTTAGTCAGTAGTGAGACGTGGAGCGTATGCATTCTTATTTGTCATTTGTTTATTCCTTTCCTTCAATGGGATTTTTTATTCGTAAAAACTTGTTTTTTCTCCTAAACTTCTACGATATTCTTCTTCATAATCATAGAGAGGAGTTGGATATTTCCCATCAAAGTAAGCCACACAGAGACCGCCATTTGGCGCATCTGTTTCAATCCCAATAGAGTCAATCAAGCCATCAATCGAAAGATAAGTCAGGCTATCCGCACCAATGATTTGGCAAGTTTCCTCAACGGTATGATTGGCCGCAATCAACTCCTGACGTGTCTGGATATCAATCCCGTAAAAACACGGATAGGCAAGAGCAGGACTACCAATGGCAACATGCACTTCTGATGCTCCTGCTTCTTTCAAAAGCTGAACAATGCGACGAGATGTTGTTCCACGTACAATCGAGTCATCAATCATGACCACACGTTTGCCTTTAACGACACCAGAAACGGCAGACAATTTCATTCGAACTCCTTGTTCGCGCAATTCTTGAGTCGGCTGGATAAAGGTCCGTTGTGTATATTGGTTCTTGATAAGACCCATTTCATTTGGTAGTCCAGACTCTTCCGCAAAGCCCATAGCTGCGCTGAGTGAGGAATTTGGCACCCCAACTACGATATCAGCTTCGTGCTTGAACTCACGTGCTAATTGAGCTCCCATCCTCTTACGAGCTGTATGGACATTAACACCATGGATGTTGGAGTCGGGACGGGCAAAGTAGATATACTCCATGGAACAGATTGCCAGCTGAGTATCGTTTGTATAGCTGTCATACTGGATGCCATTGTCATCAATGATGACAATTTCGCCTGGTTTCACATCGCGAATCCACTCCGCACCGATTACTTCAAAGGCACAGGTCTCAGATGAAACCACTACTGCTCCATTCGCCATTTTCCCGATTGACAGAGGACGGAAACCATTTGGATCAAGCGCTGCAATCAGCTTATCTTCAAACATCAAAAGATAAGCAAAACCACCTTTGACAAGACTGAGCGCTTCCTTAATTTTACCCATCAGGTTTGGATTGTGGCTACGGCGAATCAAGTGAGCCAAGATTTCTGAATCAGAAGTCGAGCTAAAGATTGCCCCTCTTTGTTCCAATTCTTGCTTGAGCGATTCTGCATTAGTCAAATTCCCATTATGAGCCAAACCAAACTGCATATCGTGAAAGCGGAAGAGAAAAGGTTGGATATTGTCTACAGAAGCTTCTCCCGCAGTCGCATAACGCACGTGTCCCAATCGCTCCAGTCCCTGTCAATTTATCCAAATTAGCAGGATTTTTTTGAAGACTTCTGATAAAAGCCCCATATCACGATGACGCTTCAATTGTCCATGGTCATTGGAGAGGATCCCTGCCCCCTCCTGACCACGGTGCTGAAGACTATGGAGTCCAAAATAGGTCAATTTGGCAGCGTCTGGGTGGCCCCAGATACCAAAAACACCACATTCTTCATTAAGAGATTTTACTTCGTATGTCATTTTATATACCTTTTATTTTCCAGTAAAGTATTTCACCGCTGATGCAAAGAGATGTTGGTCTTTATTTCCTGGAATATTTTGGAAGAGACCGTCTTCGAAACGTTCTGAGTGACCCATCTTACCAATAATTTGACCGTTCTTACTTGTAATACCTTCAATCGCATTGACAGATCCGTTAGGATTGTATTTAGAATCCATGCTTGGTTTACCGTCAAAGTCAACATATTGGCTAAAGATTTGACCATTGTCACGAAGCTCTGCGAATTCCTCAGCTGTCACGACAAACTTCCCTTCACCGTGTGATACTGGGATAGCATGGATGTCTCCAACTTCTACTCCCGCAAGCCATGGTGAGTTGGTATTGGCAATCCGTGTTTCCACCATCTTAGCCACGTGTTGGTTGGCATCATTGTAGAAAAGGGTTGGACTCGTGCTACTTGCATCTTCAAAGTTACCGTATGGAAGAAGACCTGATTTGACAAGAGCTTGAAATCCGTTACAGATACCGATAATCAAACCACCTCTTTCGATGAAGCTATCGATAGCTGCACGTACTTTTTCATTGAGCAAGATGTTCACGATAAATTTAGCTGATCCATCTGGTTCATCCGCTGCTGAGAAAGCCACCTGCAAAGAAGATAATATTTGCTTTTTCGATATTGTCAACCATGGTGTCAACAGACTTGACAATAGCCTCTTCGTTCAGTGTTACAAATGGTACCAAGTTGACTTTTGCACCTTCTTTTTCAAAAGCCTTAGCTGAATCGTACTCAGAGTTCGTACCTGGGAATACTGGGATGTAAACCACTGGTGTCTCAACTGTTTCTTTAGCTTTGATCACAGCATCTGATGCCACTGCAGGTACTTCTTCCAACTCAGTTGCTTGTGCAAATTCCGTTGGGTAAACCTCTTCCAATTTACCTTGGAAGGCACTGTCAAGTTTGTGTCCATCAAGCGTTACACCATTGACAGTAAGTGTAAAGTCAGCTACTGTTTGTCCAATCTTGGCAACACCTGCAATCTCTTCAGGCGATGTGAAGACGAATCCACCCAATTGAGCTGTCAAGGCAGTTTCAAGATTTTCAAGGGTTACAGTAGCACCGATATGGTTACCAAATGTTGCAAGGGCAAGAGCTTCAACCACACCACCATATTTGACAGCTGATGCAGATGTGACTTTATGGTCAGCTTGGATGGCTTCAAATTGAGCAAAGTTAGACTTGATAAGATCGAAGTCAATTTCTTGTGCCAAAGCTTGACCAGGAATGTAGTAAATATTTTCACCAGCAGCTTTGAATTCTGGAGAAAGAACCTTACGGCTATCTGCAGTTGTTACCCCAAAAGCAACCAAGGTTGGTGGTACTGTCAATTCTTCAAAGGTACCAGACATAGAGTCTTTACCACCGATAGATGGCAAACCAAGTTGAATCTGAGCTTCGATTGATCCAAGAAGAGCAGCTACTGGTTGACCAAAACGCTCTGCTTGTTTATCCATACGCTCGAAGTATTCTTGATAAGAGAAACGAGCCTTAGACCAGTTTGCACCAGTAGCAACCAAACGAGCAGTTGCTTCGATGACTGCATAAGCCGCACCATGATATGGAGACCATTCTGCTACATAAGGGTTGAATCCTTGCGCCATAACAGAAGCCGTATGTGTCACGCCATGTTGAACTGGCAATTTCTGTACAGAAGCTTCCGTTGGTGTGATTTGGTAGCGACCACCAAGTGGGTGATTGACTGTTGAACGACCAACTGAGCTATCAAAGATGGTTTGTAAACCTTTTTGACTGGCATGGTTAAGGTCAGCCAAGACTTCAAGAGTATCAGCTTCAAGGGTTTCAGCAGATGTTTGACGTTCTTCTGGAAGCTTGACATCCTTGTCAACCACCTTAGCATCTACAACCACACGTACACCGTTTGTATCAAGGAAACGACGTTCCAAATCAACGATGGTTTCACCATTCCAGTGCATGACAAGATTTGGTTTTTCCGTCACTGTCGCAACGACAACAGCATCAATATTTTCTTTGTTACATGCTGCAACGAAGGTATCTACATCTTCTGGACGAACCACTACAGCCATCCGCTCTTGAGATTCAGAGATAGCAATTTCTGTACCATTCAAGCCTTGGTATTTCAATGGTACTTTGTCTAGATCAATTTCAAGACCATCTGCCAATTCACCGATAGCCACACAGACACCACCAGCACCAAAGTCATTTGATTTCTTAATCAGACGTGTTACTTCCCCATTACGGAAAAGACGTTGAATCTTACGTTCTTCGATGGCATTCCCTTTTTGAACCTCAGCACCAGCTGTTTCAACAGATTCAACCGTTTGAACTTTAGAAGAACCTGTCGCACCACCGACACCGTCACGTCCAGTCTTACCACCGAGCAAGATAATCACATCACCTGCTTCAGGTTTTTCACGGACAACATTTCCTTAGGAGCTGCACCGACAACTGCACCTAGCTCCATACGCTTAGCAACGAAACCTGGGTGGAAGTATTCACGAACATAAGTTGTTGCAAGACCAATTTGGTTACCGTATGAAGAATAACCGTGAGCTGCTGTTTTAGAAATCACTTGTTGTGGCAATTTACCAGCACGAGTTTCAGCAATTGGGGCTGTAATATCACCAGCACCTGAGATACGCATCGCTTGGTATACGTATGAACGCCCTGACAATGGGTCACGAATGGCACCACCGATACAAGTAGCTGCCCCACCAAATGGTTCAATTTCAGTTGGGTGGTTATGAGTTTCGTTTTTGAACATGAGAAGCCATGGTTCTTTGACACCATTGACATCCACTTCAATTTCAACAGAGCAGGCATTGATTTCATCAGACACTTCCATGTCATCCAAACGACCATTGGCACGCTCATAACGACCAAAAATAGTCGCCATATCCATCAAGGTTTGAGGTTTTTTTCGCTACGTCCCAACTCATCACGCATGGCAATATACTTGTCATAAGTCGCCTGCAATTGTTTTTTTCAAATTTAGAAGCTGAGAAGTCGATGGTTTTTCAACTCAGTCTCGAAAGTTGTGTGACGGCAGTGGTCAGACCAGTAAGTATCCAAAACCTTCAACTCAGTCTCAGTTGGCACACGTCCAATAGATTTGAAGTAATCTTGAATGAAGAGAAGGTCATCCACTTCCATTGCCAAGCCTTGCTCAGCCTTATACTTAGCAAAAATCTTCTGCCGTATAGCTTTCAAAGAAATCCAAGTTTGGAATGGTCTTGTCAGACTCAGAGAAATCCTGCTTTCGCAATGCCAACAGTGATATCTTTTGAAACGAGAATCCACTGGATTCAAGAGGTAATTTTTGACAGCTTCCAACTCATTCGCATCAATATCCTTGTTAACCAAGTAAAGTTGCGCTGTATTCACTGTTACATCATTTGAACTACCAAGCAACAGCAAAGCTTCTTGTGAAGATGCCGCACGTTGGTCAAATTGACCAGGCAAACTTTCGATAGCAAAGAAAGCATACTTCTCAAGATCAGCCTTAACCGCAGCCTCGTCCAAAAACAGTATCGGTCACTTGTTCAGAGAAGATATGTTTTTTTCCGCACGCGCAAACAAGTCCTCTGCCAAATTAAAAGACATCGTAAACCTGAACAATCCGAAGATCCTTCAAAGTTTTTCAACTGAAGATTATGCTGTAATTCTTTTACTAAAGAGTGAGATTTTCACACGAAAAATCAGCTTTTTTTTCTCAACGAAAAATACGTTTATCCATTTTATTTCCTTTATTTCTATTCAAATAGGTTATCGAAGACGAAGGTTTTTCCGTTTCAAACAAGTTACTTCAAGCCCCTGCAATTTTTTTCTAAAACGACCTTGTAAACATCCGTTAAACTGCCCAAATCTCTACGAAAAAAACATCTTTTATCCATGTGATGACCTTCCGCATCCCAAAGACGGCAGTTGTCTGGTGAGAATTCATCTGCCAAGATAATCTTACCGTCCTTATCAAAACCAAATTCCAATTTGAAGTCAATCAAGCCAAGACCAATTTGTGCAAACCAATCTTTCAGCAATTCATTGATACGACGCGTTTCTTCCTTGATATAAACAATTTGCTCATCATTGGCAATATCCAAGAACTTGACATGCTCATCATTGATGAATGGGTCATCCAAATCATCGTTCTTGTAGTAAAATTCAACGATTGGAGTTTCCAGATTCAAACCTTCTTCCACACCAAAACGTTTTGAGAAAGAACCCGCAGTCACGTTACGAAGAACAACCTCCAAAGGAATGATTGTCACTTTCTTGTTGAGTTGTTCTGTGTCAGAAATACGTTCGATAAAGTGTGTCGCCACACCAGCCGCATTCAATTTTTCAAAAATAAGAGACGAAATCTGATTATTCAGCACACCTTTACCCTCAATGGTCTCTTTGCGAGCTCCATTCAGCATGGTTGCCTGGTCCTTGTAGACCGACTTAATCACATTTTCGTCTTCTGTAGTATAGATATCTTTAGCTTTTCCCGTATAAATAAGTTTACTGGACATTTTCTTGTTCGCCTTTCGTATTACTTTACATCATTCTAACACAACAGACACCAAAAATCAAATATTTCACGAACTATATTTGATATCATATCTGAAAAAGTACAGAAAAATCGCAAACGAATTTTTCATTTGCGATTTTCTAAGATTGATTTGAGTTAAAATGAGAACTTTATTCTTGTTTCAAAAAAAGCGATCAAGATAGTAGCGTAAAAAAACTCTTCCTACCTGTAATCATAGTCAAACGACCTTCAAGTCCATAACGAAGTTTTTTTCTGCTTGTTCAGCATTCAAATCCGTCTCTGCCTCTAATTTAAAGAAATTACCCTTTTCTGTTTGAGTCGCACTGGTATCGATATTCGTAATCTTGGAGGTCAATACTAGCTGCTTATTGGCATCCGTTACTGTTGTAAATCGTACCTCATTTCCATGCTTGAGACCAGCCACTTCCTTAGAACTGATATAAGCTGTTAGTTTTGCCTTCCTCTCTTTAGCCAACTGTGGAAAAAGATGAGCGAGGATAGTTCCTTCTGGAATGATGGTAGATCGACTATGCTCAGGATTCAAATGTAGAACACCATCTTCTGTTGCTGTAATTTTTCCCCTTCTCTAAAAAGATTTCCCTTGAATCTTTTTACCTGACTCCGCTTCAAGAATTTTCTGATCCAAGAGCGTTAATTCCTGGCCTACCTTGGCTAGTTGCTGAGATTTTAATGATTCCAACTGACTTCCCAATCCAGATGCATAAGCTTGCTGGGCTCCTGAACCTGCATACTGTACTCGATAACCTGCAAGAGTTGACTCCAACTGAGTGATTTGAGCATCTAGCTGAGATAAGGCCTGCTGTTTGGCTTCCGATCCCTGCTCCTTTGTCGACTGATAAATAGCATAAGCTGGATGATCACTCTCTAAGTGTCCATCACCCTGAATAGCAGACTTGGCTTGCTGATATTCTTTAATTTTGGACTGGGTTTCGCCGATGAGATTGCCTAATTCTGCCTGACTACCACTGGCTGCTGCATTTTGAGATGATATACTAGCATTTTGTTGCTCAACCTGACTTCGCAGACTAGCAGCTTGATTTAGATAATCTAAAAAACTATGCTGATAGCCAAATTTATCTGCTTCAGGAAATTGATCACTTCCTGCTTGAAGACTTGCTTTTAAATACTCCAGTTGAACCTTCTGATCCTTGAGCATTTCCAACTGACTAGCATAATTTTCTGCCTGAACTGCTTCTGCTCCCTCTTGGTATTGAACGAGAAGATCCCCTTGCTTGACAAACTTATTTTCAGCCAAATGATTCGCCACAATCTTACTATTACTACTAGACTGAATGGTAGCAATGATACGAGCAGGTTCTACCGTAGCTCCAGCTGTCAAGCTTATCTCCTTTTGTGCAAAGATTGAAAAAACGATCAGGAACAAAAATCAAGATAAAACTTGGAAAAATCACATAACTAGAAAAATTATGGTAACGACGATTGTAAAACTCAGCACTTTCTAAAAATTCTGATTGCATCTTTTCTCCTCTCTAACTATTCACCAAGTGGGCATAAAAACCACCCTGAGCCAGTAAATCCATATGTGTACCCTCTTCGACAATCTTGCCTTGATCCAAAACGACAACCTTCTCTGTCCGCTCAGCAATGGTCAAACGGTGGGCGATGAAAACCAAGGTCTTGTCTAAAGCCATGAGATTATCCACGATTCGCTTCTCTGTCAAAATATCCAGACTGCTAGTCGCCTCATCCAAGATCAAGACAGGCGCATCAGTCAAGAGAGCACGCGCCAAAGCGATCCTCTGACGTTGCCCACCTGAAATGCCAGCTCCATCCGAAGTCAATTCTGTCTGGTAATTCAGTGGCATGCGCTCAATATCCTCCCGAATCTCTGCCAACTCCACTGCTCTCAAGATATCCTCCTGGGTCGTCCCCTCCTTAGCTCCGAGGAGAAGATTCTCCAAAATCGTTCCGTTAAAGACGTAGGGCTGCTGAGGCAGGTAGTTGATATACTGGCGCAGAGCCTTTTTATCAATCTGATTGAGATTGACACCACCCAGACTAATCTCCCCCTGACTTGGATCGTAAAAATTAACCATCATCTTAGCCAAGGTCGTCTTACCCGATCCTGAAATTCCCACAAAAGCCACTTTAGAGCCTTGCGGAATGGTTAGATTGATGTCCGACAAGACATCTCGACCATAGCCATACTTGTAGTGAACCTGCTTGAAAGTCATATCTCCTTCTAGCAAGCTCAAATCTGAGACTGTTTTCTTTTCCTCAAACTCAGATGCAACCAGATAAACTTCATTGAGACGGTTATTGGCTACCTGCGCTGTCTGAAGTTTGGTTTGCAGATTGATGATATTCTCCAAAGGATTTGTAAAGTAAACAAGCAAGGTATTATAGGTAATCAACTGGCCCAAACTCATCTTATTGTCCATGACTAGGAGAGCCCCCATCCAGAGAATGCCAACATTGAGCAAGAGTTGGGCAAGCTTTTTCAGAGCCTTTTGCTGACTTTCTGCCCGACTGTAGGTAAAAGATTTTTTCAGATAATCCACAAATTCCTTGTCAATCTTTTGATAACGGGAGCTTTCACTAGTTAAGGACTTGATGGTCTCAATGCCATTGATGTCCTCAATGATAGAAGAAGACAGAACCGCATTGGCTTCCATGGTATCCCGATTCATCTTTTCAAAGGGCTTCATAAAAGCAAAGATAATCACTGTGTAGATAGGAAGGGCTAGTAAACTCATGAAAAAAAGATTGCTATTCTGCGAAAATAGAACTACTGAAATAATCAAGACAGTAGATACATCCAAAAAAATTGACAGAATAGTCGAAGCCAGGGCATCGATGATACTATTTGCATCCGTGAAACGAGAAACGATTTCCCCTGTACGACGTGTCGCAAAAAAGGACATGGGCAAATGAAAAACATGCTTGATATAAGACAAAATCACATCAATGGACAAACGTTGCCCCAAAACAAGTAAAAGATATTCCTGAGCATAAGATAAGATTTGCTGGAGGATATAAACGATGACTAGACCCTATTGAAATAATGCCCAAGGTTGAACGCATCTGATCTGGTACATAAGTATCAATGATAGACTGCAGATAATAAGAACCCACAATGTTAATCAAGGTCACCAAGAGGGTCGCCAAAACGATATTAACAATCAAACCTCGCTGTTTCACTAATATAGGGATAAAGGAGAGCAGACCATTTTTTTGTTCCTTATGAGGCTTATAAGTCGGAGATGGTGCCATAAAAATAGTGATTCCTGTCCACTCCTTGGCAAAGCGCTCACGAGAAATCTTGGTCAGCTTAACACTAGGATCTGGATCAGCGATATGAATGTTGTTCTTGTCCTGCCCAGTCACCACATAATAATGGAGCAATTTCCCTTCCTTAAGCACATGAGCCACAAAAGGAAAAGTTACATCCGGCAAATCAAACAAGCTCATGTCCGCCTTTATTGCTCGCGTCTCAAAACCTATCTCCTCAGCAACCTTGACTAAGCCTAAAGCCGTAGTCCCATCCATGGTCGTCTTGGCCAACTCTCGCAAGTGAGCCAGAGAATAATAACTACCATAATAACCAAAGACCATGGCTAATGAAGCCACACCGCAGTCCATCTGATCTACCTGAGGACGATAATGCCGTTTACTAAATTTCATATCCTACTCCTTTTCCTAACAATCTCCAAAGAAAACTTTGTAAGATTATTTTATCCAAACAAAGAAGCAAATAGAAAATTATTTCTAAAAAAACAATATCCTCACCTGAACAGCACTTTTTCCTACATAAAAATAGGTAGAACAAACGTCCTACCTAAAATATATATTTATAAAGATTTCTTTTTCTTCCTAATTCCTTTTGTCAATCATGTACAAAAACGATAATCGAAAAACAGCGGTGGTACAATATAACTCTTTTCACTCATTGTCAGCTTAAAGTCTAGAATAGCAAGTACTTTAAAAAGCAAAAGATTCATCAGAAATAAGAAAAGGAATGTTAGAAAAAATTTTTAAGTCTTATTCATTTCCATCCTGATTATCTTCTTTACCTCTTATTTTCTGGATAGCATGATATTTTACCGCTATGTAAATGATTAAAAAAAGTAGGGGATAAGAGAATAAATCTGAAAGTTCCATGAAATTTACACTATACTTTCCTAGCAATAGTTTATAATCCATTAAAACTTGCATGATAGAAAGTACAATACGTACTAGCAGAAGCAGCCCTAATAATATCACTTCTTTTTTAAACATACGAATATCTTTCTAACTAAAATCAGACTACAGTTCATCAGCTTAACACCCCAACATTCCTCAAGATTGCCCTAATACTGGAGCCACAAAATTCAAATTCATTTTATCAACCTTTATCACATTTTTCTTCACTTCTACAAAGTAAAATAAATACCATCAAGAATAGTGAGATTGTAGGTATGTCAAAATTTTCAAACCATGTAGGTAGATTTATTTTGTTTACATCAGCGACTATTCTAACAATGATATAAACCATCGAACTGTAGCATATAGTAAACTCTAGCCAAGCTTTTTGTAACACTTGAACGACTTTCATCTCAAACTCCATTTTGATGGTCCATCAATTCCCAATCTTACTTCCTTTTGTTTGATACTTGTATCCTACATAAAACAGACCAAGCAGAATTGGATAGTTTTCTGGATAAAACAAGGTATTGATCGGTTTTTTCAAAATCAAATACGTTGCGATATGGATAATGACTGACACGATAAAATAACCTTCAGCAAATCCCAATAAGAATTTTTTCATAACAGACTCCTGTTTACCTGATAAGAAAGGCGGAAAAATTCCGCCATTTACATACACAAAATCCTTTTCATTCAGACTCATCATTTATAGTTTGGATTATGTTTTGACAAATCCTTGCAAAAAATCCCAAAATAGCCTGAAGCAATCAATCCAACTAAATACCATTTCCAATCAAAGTATAATAAAGAACCTGTACGAATTACATGAAGCACGAGATTGAGACCTATTGCTACTAAAGGAACTATAGTGGCTAGTTTAGGTAACAATGTATTGAGATCAGTGTTGCGATTCATAATTGATTTCCTTTTACGATTTGCCATAAACTTTTAAATTAACGTCTACTTCCCAGATAACGCCCATACATATAGGTAACAACTCCTAAAACACCCCAGGCTACTGCTGTAGAAGTAGTAACAACGATGCCTCCTTCAGTAACAGACAAATCTGCATCCGTCATGATTTCAAATTTTTCAGATAGTTTCTTCATCTTTCATCTACTCCTTTTTAAATAATACTAGCTGATCCAATAGCTACTCCAGACAAAAGTCCTACTATTCCTGAAGTCGATATAATAATCGCTACAAATTCTTCTGAAAACATTCATTTATTTCTCCATTCTTTTTTTAGTTCTTATTCCATTGATAACAACTAAAAATATGATTATTCAATAGCATTTGCCACATACTAATAATAGTTCTCTTTAAACCCTGTCTTTACCTGAATCCAAATAACTCATCATCAAAAATTAGCATCGGAACAAATAATTCTGTTTGGAAATATTTTTTTCAACATTAAAGGTGATTACATTTAAATCCCCCAATATACAAAAGCACTCCAAAAAAATAATTAAAATTGCTCCCATTACATTTTTTTAGATTTTTCATACAAGTCCACTTTTTATCCAAATTTACGTTTTAAATCTTGACCAATTAATCGACCACCAAGGAAAAATTGCTACTCCTGCACCAACCGTGGCTATGGTAATTGATCCACCTTCTGTATTCATCAATTCTTCTTCTGTCAATTCTGTCCATTTATTTAAATTCATTTTTTCTCTCCTTATTATTACATAAAATAGCCCCAAGCAATACCACCAATTAGTAAGACACCTCCTACAACTACAGCGGTAAACTGACCCCCATCCACTTCCATCAGCTCTTCTTCCGTAAGAGCTACAAAGTTCTGTTCCATTTTGTCAAAGTTTGTCATTTGTTTTCTCCTTTATTTTTTTATAGTTTTTTTGTTTATGATTTTCTAACCTTTAAACCATTTTTAAAAAGCCAAATTGGATAAATAACTGAAATAATCATTTCTAATCTCCTTCCTCTTCTTCTTACTTATCTATTCGAGAAATCATTTTTAAAAATTAATGAAATAAATTTAATTTATTTAAAAATACAATTTGATAAACCATGGAAGTAAAAATTGGTAAATACATTGATCAGACTCCTTTCCTTTTCTTCTTACTTATCTATTCGATAAAAATAATTTTAAAAATAAACAACTAAGTCAAATTTATTTTTAAAAAAACCACTTAATCAACCACGGATAAAGACCTGTCACATACATCAGTAATCCTCCTTTTTTTCTTCTCATCTCTTTATTCGTAAAATCAACTGTAAAATTTCAAAATCTTATCTTTTTTCGAGAAACAAAAAAACAACATGACTTGCATGTTGCTATATGTTAGATTTTATCTTTAATGGCTTTCAATACATCTGCCACACTTTGAAGATGGTCGATTTCTTCATCGCTGATTTCGATTCCAAATTCATCCTCAATGGTTAGTACGAATTCCATCAAATCTACCGAATCAGCATCCAAATCATCCTTCAAGCTCAAGGCCTCTGTGACTACAAAGTCATCCCCTTGACGTTCTTGGATAATGGTCACGACACGGTCAAAAATTTCTTTTTCTGTCATATATATTATTCTCCTGAAAATTCACGCGCAGTTTGAGCAACTACGTCTGTTTCTAGCATGGTACGAATCTGACGAATCGTACTGTACACAGCCTTGGCATCACTTGAGCCATGAGTCTTGACAACCGGCGCCTTGACACCAAACAAGACTGCACCCCCAACATCTGAATAGTTGAGTTGCTTTTTCAAACCTCTAAGACTATCCTTAAGAAGAAGAGCACCTAATTTTAGCTCGCAAACCGCCACCTGTGATAGCATTTTTTTAGCAAGCCCATGATTCCCCATGGCTGTACCTTCGATGGATTTTGAGCACAGCGTTTCCCGTGAAACCATCTGTTACGACTACATCAGCAACGCCATCCATCAAATCACGCGCTTCCACATTACCGATAAAGTTCAAACTCTCATCAGCTACTAGCAAGTCATAAGTTTCCTTGCGGAGTGGATCTCCCTTACTGCTCTCTGTCCCGTTATTAAGCAAACCAACTCGTGGTTTTTGCAATTCCACGAACATGTTTTAGCGTAGAAAGAACCTAGGATGGCATATTGATGAAGGTGATGGGCTGTGTTTTTCTGCATTGGCACCGAGGTCTAGCATATCAAAAGCCTTTTCCCATCAACTGTTGGTAAGGGTTGACATAAGTCCCAGGTCGATCGATATTCTTGATGCGACCAACGATGAAAAATCCTGCCGCAAGCAAAGCACCTGTATTTCCCTGCAGAGAGCACGGCATCAGCCTCACCCATCTTTGACAGCCTTAGCCGCCAATACCATACTGGCATTTTTTTCTTCTTACGGATGGCTTTTTGTAGGCTCATCGTCTGAATCAATCTTTTTCATCTGTATGGATAATACTGACGCGCTCTGTAGCTGTTAGATATTGCTTAATTTTACTTTCATCTCCGTAAAGTTGAATCTCAATATCTGAAAAAGTCAGCAAGGGCTTGATTGACTCCCTCTACAATAGCTTGAGGTGCATAATCGCCACCCATTGCATCTACTGCGATTTTTTTTCATTTGTCTTCCTCTTTTTAGTAATTGTCCCCAATCAGCTAGGGAATCAATAAATTTCTTTGATTTTAGGTGAATTCCCGACGTACTCTTCATAAATCTGATCCATAAACTTGACGCAAGTCTTGCTTGATTTCAGACTTGAGCGAAATAGTCTCCAGAGTCTCAAAAGTCAATAGCTTGAAATTGATTGAGCAGATAGGGAATGTTTGGGATTCAGATGACATCGTTTCTCATCCTCATGATAATGCTCAGGACATAAGCAAGCTCCATATTTGAAAAGAAAAAAGTCAAAAGGCCTGACCCACCCGATGGCAAAAAGACACACTCATTAAAAGTTAAAGACCAATCCCAAAACCGTGTCAAAAATCTGAATTTCAAAAAAATATTGGTCAAGACTCTGATAATCTAAGCCCTCTTCCATCAACTCTAAAGTCTTTCTGCAAAAAGCAAACAAAGGGAGCATCCTGCTGATTGTCCTGCAAACTCGCATCAGCCAGAGCTGCCACATAGGTCGCATAGGCCATGGTAAAGAGATCACTATTGATCCTTGGAAAGGTCATCACCTCATGATAATCTTCAATATAACTGAGTCCATCATCATTGATTCGCAAGAGAAAACGAGCTAGCACCAAAGGGTTGAATAACTGGAGCCAGTTTGGATTGACCGGCATGTTTGACAAAAAAACATGCGCTTCCCTGCCTGCTCTGTAAAAGATTTTGACAAGCTTTATCATCCTCTCGAAAATTTCGATTGTAGAGCACCAAACCCCTGACTCGTAATCGATTGAATCATGCTTCTCTCATGTACTCCTCAAGTCGTTTCATAGCTTCTCTGATGGTTTCCCATGCTAGCTGCATAAGACAAGCGAACATAGCCTTCTCCATACTGACCAAAAGCTGCACCAGGGATAAAGGCAACAGCCTTCTTCTGAGCAAAATCTTTCAGAAAAAGCAAAGGAATCTTGATTGTAGCCTGCTGGAATCTTAGCAAAGATATAAAAAGCACCATCTGGTTTGATGATTTCAAAAACCAAAGGTCAGTCATCTTTCTCCATAATGTAGTCCCGTCGTTGGATATATTCCTTCTTCATCGGGTTCTGCATCGTTCTTACCAACTGTTAAGGCTTCTACCGCAGCATGTTGAGCCATGGTGTTTGCGGCAGTGACCAAGTACTGGTGACTCTTGATGAGTTGAGCTGTAAAGTTTGCTGGTGCAAAAGATAAAATCCTAAACGCCAACCTGTCATAGCATGGGATTTGGATAGACCGTTGATGATAATGGCCTGATCTCTCAGCATAGTACCCAAACGATACATGATTTTCCCCTGTATAGGTTAATTCTGAGTAAACCTCATCACAGACAACGAAAAATCTCATACTTGCGTAAAAACAGTCTGCCAAGGCTTCCAACTGTTCGCGACTATAGGTAATTCCTGTAGGGTTGGCTGGATAGTTGAGAATGACTGCTTTGAGCTTGTCACCCTGCTCCATAAATTGCCTTTCTCCAGCATTTCAGGGAGTCAAGACAAAACCATTTCTCAGTCGTATCAATCTCAACAATCTCTGCACCAACTAGATTGACAATTGGCTCATAACCTGGATAGGCAGGAGCTGGCAAGAGAACCTTGTCTCCCTCTTCTAAAAATAGCTGTCAAAGTAGCTGATAAAGCTTCTGTCGCACCAATTGTAACCAAGATTTCATTTTTCAGGATTGTAGTCCAACTTGATATTTTCTCTTTTACAAAAATCACTAGCTGCCTGACGCAAGGTCAACAAACCACTCATCCCTGTATAGTAGGATTGATCTTGGTCAATGGCTCGCTTAGCCGCCTCCTTGACATGGTCTGGAGTTGTGAAGTCAGGTTCTCCCAAGGTCAACCGCAGGACTCCAGGAATCTCTGAAATAGCCTGGTCAAACTGACGAATCAAGGAAACTTGAATCTTATCTAATTGTCTATTAAAGCGCTTGGTTAAGTCCATAGATACCCTCCTTGATCAAAGAACATATGTCTATTATACTACAAAAGCTCTCTGACCGCAAAATTACATCTAGAATTAGCCTTCCAAAGGCTTTCTATTTACTTTTTTCCGAGACAAGACTATAATAAGAAGTGTTTATTCTCGGAGGTTTTTATGTCATTTCTATCAAAAAATTGGGCTGGACTTTTGGTCTGTCTTATCATATCTATCATTTCTTGGATTTTAGGAAGCTTCATGCCGGTTGTAGGAGCACCAGTTTTTGCTATCTTTATCGGAATGTTTCTCCATCCCTTTCTCTCTAACCACAAACAACTGGACACCGGCTTGACTTATAGCTCCAAAAAATTGCTCCAATATGCTGTTATTTTGCTCGGGTTTGGACTCAATATCTCCCAAGTTTTGGCAGTTGGAAAATCTTCCCTCCCTGTCATCCTCTCAACTATTTCTATTGCTTTGATCATCGCTTATCTCTTCCAGCGCTTTTTTAACCTAGATACAAAGCTAGCTACCTTGATTGGAGTTGGATCTTCTATCTGTGGCGGTTCTGCCATTGCAGCGACTGCTCCTGTTATTCACGCCAAGGAAAAAGAAGTGGCCCAAGCCATTTCTGTTATCTTTTTCTTCAATGTCTTGGCAGCTCTTATCTTTCCAACTCTAGGTTCTTGGCTACATCTTTCCAACGAAGGTTTTGCTCTCTTTGCAGGCACTGCGGTTAACGATACTTCCTCAGTAACGGCCACAGCTAGCGCCTGGGATAGTCTTTACCAAAGCAATACTCTCGAATCTGCTACCATTGTCAAACTGACCCGTACTCTAGCTATTATCCCTATCACTCTCTTCCTCTCCTATTGGCAAAGCCGTCAACAAGGAAACAAGCAAGGGGTAAAGCTTAAAAAAATCTTCCCCGTTTTCATTCTCTACTTTATCCTAGCTTCTCTGCTAACCACCGTCCTTACTTCTTTTAGTGTTAGCAATAGCTTCTTTTCACCTCTCAAACAACTCTCCAAATTCCTCATCATCATGGCTATGAGTGCTATCGGTCTCAAAACTAACCTCATTGCTATGATCAAATCAAGTGGAAAATCCATTCTTCTTGGAGCCCTTTGTTGGATTGCTATCATCCTGACTAGTCTTGGCATGCAAATGCTAATCGGTATTTTATAAGACAAAGAGGCTGGGACAAAAGTCCTAGCCCTCTTTTTGATGTTGGATTTCAAGCAAGACGCAGTGGTTGAGTGGGCTCTACTACGCTGATTTCATCAGCTTTTACAGCCCTACTCAACTGTGCGGAGGTGGGACGACGAAATCGAATTCTAACGAATTACCGATTTCTGTCCCACTCTCTTTTATTGTTCAAGAATTAAACGCGTATGTTCTCTCTTTATGCAACGATTCATCACGATGTCATCGCAACCTCCAGCACGCAAGATTTCTTCCGCTTCTGGATTTTCAAGCCCTAGTTGCGCCCAAAAAATCTTGGCATCCGCTTTGAGAAAATCACGCGCTACATCCGGTAAAAATTCACTACGACGATATACGTTGACAATATCTACAGGAAAAGGAATCTCAGCTAGGCTGGCATAAGCCTTTTCTCCCAAGATTTCACCCCCTGCAGCCTTGGGATTAACAGGAATAATCTTATAGCCACGAGCCTGCATTTCCTTAGTCACTCGATTGCTAGTTGTTTCCTCACGATCAGATAAACCCACTACGGCAATTATTTTACTAGTTGCTAGATAGTGACGGACCACTCCATCACTTGGATTGATAAATTCTTGACTCATAGAAATCCTCCTTTTTTCATTTAGTATAGCATATTTTGAAAAGGCTTGCATATTTTTGCTACCAAAAAACTCCTAACAAGGCAACTTTGAACTGCACCTGGTTAGGAGTTTTGTTTTATTTAACGAATGAATTAGATTTTTTTCTCAATACTAAACAAGGGAGAAAGTGGACGTTTTTCGTGGATACGGACGATAGCATCCGCAAGAAGGTGAGCAATAGAGATTTGCTCAATCTTATCAATCAAACGTTCTTCTGGTAAGTAGATGGTATCCAAAAACAACCAATTTTTTTAATAGCTGATTTTTTTGGATATTGTCCATAGCAGGCCCTGACAGTACTGGGTGCGTACAGCTTGCATATACCTCAACTGCTCCTGCTTCAGCCAAAAGCATCAGCGACATGACAGATTGTACCAGCTGTGTCAATCATGTCATCAATCAAAAATACAAGTTTTTTTCCTTCTACCTTACCGATGATGTTCATAACCTCACTGGTATTCATCTTATCTACGCTACGACGTTTATCGATAATCGCAATAGAAGTTTTCAAAAACTCGGCTAATTTACGGGCACGTGTTACTCCTCCGTGGTCTGGACTGACAACCACGTAGTCTGAACCAACCATACCACGACGCTCAAAGTAGTCCGCAATCAAAGGAGCACCCATCAAGTGATCCACTGGAATATCAAAGAATCCCTGAATCTGTGCAGCGTGCAAATCAATCGTCAACAAACGATCTACCCCAGCAACTTCTAGCATGTTTGCAACGAGTTTTGCAGTGATTGGCTCACGCGCGCGCGCTTTTCTATCCTGACGTGCATAACCGTAGTAAGGCATAACAACGTTGACAGATTCTGCACTGGCACGCTTCAAAGCATCGACCATAATCAAGATTTCAAGTAAGTTGTCATTAACAGGTGAACTTGTCGATTGCAGGATAAAGACGTGTCTCCCACGGATAGACTCCTCGATATTAACCTGAATTTCCCCATCTGAAAATTGGCGAACGCTTGATTTCCCCAATTCAATCCCAATCTCTTGCGCCACACGCTCTGCCAATTCTCTATTTGAAGAAAGGGCAAAGAGCTTTAAATCAGAAAAAGACATGATTCCCTCCGGTATTTATGTATCACTTGTGTTTTTTCACAATATTTTCCAACTACCATTGTAGCGCTTTTTTCTCTATTTTTCAATCAAAAATAAAACAAGAGCAAACATTTATACTCTTGTTATAATCTTTTAAGAAATCTCTTTTATCATCGCGTCCTTGTACTTCTCAACAAACTGGAAAGCCTGATAAAAAGCTATAAAAGAGTAATAGCTGTTACAAGAGGAAAAAGCAAGGGGCAACTCTGTCTCCAACTCTACAATAGGTGAGTTGAATAAAAAAAGTGTGTTCCAAAAAGCCAAACCAAGATAGAATCAAACCAGACTTCAGTGTCGCCTTCTGACCTTTATAAGCCCTGTAAAGCAAGTAAAGACCTAGTATGGCAAGTCCTGAAAAAGTCCAATGCGAGGCAAGAGCAGACGCTATTCGCTCTAAAATCCGAGAAATTGTATAAGCTAAGCCCTCTGATAAATCCGAGCGAATATAGCTGATATCCTCAATCATTTGAAACCCTAAACCTGAAGCAATCCCTAGTAAAAAGATTGGTTTCAATTTTTTAATTGGAATCAAATACAAAACAAAGGCAAGAGGTAGTAATTTTAAAGGTTCCTCTACAATCGGGGCTACAATGGCATTTTCCAAAGCATTCAAAAACCTACTATCTGGGAAAAGATTCGTCAGAAAATCATGTATGTAGGTATTGGTAAAACTAGATAACCAACCCGAAATAAATAGCCCACCCAATAAGGACAAAGTTATAGCCTTTCTTGGTGTTTCCCATTTATGTCCAATGCGGTATAGGAGATAAACAGCTGGAATCATATAAAAGAGTGCTAGAAAGATGGAAAGTCCCATCACTCCATATTCCGTTCCAGACATCGATCCATCTGTAAAATACATGGTTTCATACTGTAAACCAATACACACTAATACAATAAAAACAAATAAAATAATATTTTTCTTCATACACTATCTTTCTACATTTAATCCTTACAGTTTTACGACTGTCATCCTTCCTGTATCCACATCGTAAACCGCACCTGAAATAACAACATCATCTGGGATTAGAGGAGTTTCCTGTAGCAATCTCATATCCTCACGAACACTTTCATCAATGTCTTGAAAAGGCAAAAAGTCCCTGTCAGAAACATCCACTCCTAGTTCTTTTTTCAAATACTCCTGAAAAGGACCATTTTCAAATGTCTGTGCACCACAGTCTGTATGATGGAGCACCACAATTTCCCTTGTCCTCATTTGTTGCTGGGAAATCACAAGCGAGCGAATCATATCATCTGTCACTCGCCCTCCAGCATTCCGCAAAATATGAGCATCTCCCAGAGCCAACCCAAGAGCTGGCGCAACGTGTAAACGCGAGTCCATACAAGTTACGATTGCAACCTTGGTCTTTGGTTTGATTGATAAATGAAGATCTCCATGCAGTTCTACATAGGCTTGATTGGCTTTTAAAAAATTTTCAAAATAGGACATGACAACTCACTTTCTAGTCTATCAGATAATTTGAACACCAAATTATTTATATCCTATCTTACCATCTTTTCTTTGTCTTGTCAGTTGTCAACCTTCATATAAAAAAACTGGGACAGAGACATCCAGCTTCTAGCTTGGGCTTCTGTCCTAGTTTTATTTTTATGAACCTTTTTGGATATACTTATTGAGCGATCCTGCAAAGCTCTGAAGATTGAGACTTTGTACGTAGACCTCACCAGTTCCTCGGAAGGTATTCACCACTCCTTCGCCTGTACCAATAGACTGCCAGAAGCTATTTTCTAAGTGGATATTATAGTCCAAAGATTGACTCCAAGCCACCACATGGGCATTGTCAATGGTTATTTCTTGGTTTTGTAGCTCAATTTTCTTGATAGATCCAAAAGCATTGGCCAAGAGAGTTCCCTGGCCTTGGGTAGTCATCACAAAGAGACCGCCTTGCCCTCCGAACAGAGCTTTACCAATAGACTGACTCTCCATAGTATAGGAAGCTGTACCATCAAGAGCTAGAAAGCCCCATCATTCAGTCGATATTGTTTTTCACCTAGTTCAAGAGCAATTACTTGCCCAGGAGTATCTGGTGCTAGAGCAAGGTTCCCGTTATCAGACTCTGCTACAGCTTGAGTAATGAAGGTGCTTTCACCAGAAACCATTGAACGTCCTACAGCTTTAACAAAACGTCCCAAACCTGAACCGCTAGCATTGAGCTGGGTATTGAGACTTACGTTAGGCGTGTGGTAAACCATACTACCTCGCTGGATATAGACGGTTTCTCCTTGATTGAGTGACAACTCTACCAAAGGAAATTGCATATGACTGTCCATAGAAAATTTCATAAGAAATTCCTCCTTGTTTTAATAAATGTTAGCAATAAAATAATTAGTCATCTAAAGCTGACCATAACTATTAGGAGAATACCTTTTTCAAGACTTCCTGAATCGTTGTCACTCCAATGACCTGAATTTCCTTAGGCGGAGTGATTCCTGTCAAGGAATTTTTGGGTACATAAATCTTAGTAAATCCCAGTTTAGCAGCTTCGTTGATGCGTTGCTCGATACGATTCACACGCCGAATCTCTCCTGTCAAGCCCAGTTCTCCCACAAAACATTCCTGAGGGTTGGTTGGCTTGTCTTTATAGCTCGAAGCAATGGCAACTGCAACAGCTAAGTCAATGGCAGGTTCATCCAATTTGACACCGCCAGCTGATTTGAGATAGGCATCCTGATTTTGAAGCAAGAGACCTGCCCGTTTCTCCAAGACAGCCATAATCAAGCTAGCACGATTGAAGTCAAGGCCAGTCGTCGTGCGCTTGGCATTTCCAAACATGGTCGGTGTCACCAAAGCCTGAACCTCTGCTAAAATTGGACGCGTCCCTTCCATGGTCACAACGATTGACGAACCAGTCGCTCCATCCAAACGCTCCTCTAGAAAAACTTGACTCGGATTGAGGACCTCAACCAAACCGCCCGACTGCATCTCAAAAATCCCAATTTCATTGGTAGAACCAAAACGGTTTTTGACCGCTCTCAAAATACGGAAGGTATGGTGACGCTCCCCTTCAAAGTAAAGCACCGTATCCACCATATGCTCCAACATACGCGGCCCAGCCAAGGTCCCTTCCTTGGTCACATGTCCAACTATAAAGATAGCAATGTTATTGGTTTTGGCCAGCGCATGAGCTCAGCAGTCACCTCACGCACTTGAGAAACAGATCCCTGCACCCCTGAAATCTCAGGAGACATAATAGTCTGAATGGAGTCAATAATGAGGAAGTCTGGTTGGATGCGCTCCACCTCAGCTCGAACACTCTGCATATTGGTCTCTGCATAGAGATAAAACTCGCTATCAATATCACCCAAACGCTCTGCACGTAGTTTAATCTGCTGGGCAGACTCTTCGCCACTGACATAGAGAACCGTTCCCACTTGAGACAACTGGGTTGAGACTTGTAAAAGAAGGGTTGATTTCCCGATTCCAGGATCCCCACCGATGAGGACGAGACTTCCTGGTACCACTCCGCCTCCAAGTACACGGTTGAATTCCTCCATGTCCGTCTTGGTTCGATTAACGTTGATAGAAGTCACCTCAGCCAGTTTCATGGGCTTGGTTTTCTCACCTGTCAAGGACACACGCGCATTCTTGACCTCGGCAACCTCAACCTCTTCTACAAAAGAAGACCAAGACCCACAGTTGGGGCAACGTCCCAGATATTTAGGGGAATTATACCCACAATTTTGACATACAAATGTCGCTTTTTTCTTTGCGATGATAAACCTCTTTCTATATCTCTAACTCACACTCAATCACTTGGCAAAAATCAATCTTCTCATTTGGAATAAACTGGCGCATGAACATATTGTGAGTTACCACTATCAAGGTCTGATAATCTCGATACTTAGCCATGCATTCTAGAAAACGAGACTTCATCTCCGTAGCTGTCTCATATTGAATAGGGCTATTAGGAAGTAACTCCCCCTTATTTTCTAGAAACATAGTACGAGCTTTTTCAAAATTATCTGTGCCACTTTCATAGACCTGCCATTCATGTAATAAAGGCTCTACTCTTAAAGGAAGACCCGTAGCACAAACCACATAAGAAGCCGTTTCTAAAGCTCTTGTGACTGCAGAAGATATGATTATTTCAGCTGAATGGAATAAAGGATTGGCGCTCAGTTCCTGAGCCTGCTGCCGTCCCTTCTCAGACAAGGGTGCCAAATCTATTCCAAATCCCGTATAAGAACGCTCCTCTAACTCACAATAATCTGGCTCTCCATGACGTACAAAGATAATCTTCATTCTAGTGCCCTGTCGATCCAAATCCACCAGTTCGAACGCCATCAGCCGCATCTCCATCTGCAATTAAGAAAGGAGCAAAGACAGCCTGGACAACACGTTCTCCAACTTCAAGAACAACCTCTTGGTCTGTGATATTCTTCATCTGAGCAAAAATATGCCCTTCATTCCCAGGATTTCCATAATAATCCCCGTCAATGACCCCAACTGAATTAATCAAGACCAAGCCCTTCTTACGAGGATTTGAAGAACGATCATAGAGGTAGAGAACCTCAGTCGGTTGCATATAAGCCTTAACCCCTGTCGGAACCAAACAATCTCTCCTGGCGCAATAACTGTACGCACAGCAACCTTTAAGTCGTAACCAGCCGCATGCGCTGTCTCACGCTTTGGCAATAAATTTTCATCTGTAAAAGTCGAAACCAATTCAAAACCACGAATTTTCATATTCTTCTCTTTTCTATCATCATTTATTCTAGATTATTCTATCTTATTTATTCGGAAAAAGCACGAAAAAAAGAGCACACAATTCAAATCGCTTAGGGCTGCTGGATTCCTCCCCTGACCCGCTTCACGCAGAACTGTTGCTCCAATATTTATTATATCACATTCCTATTCATTTTTAAAAGAGAAAATTATTTTTTTTCCGTCTATTTCTGAAAAAAAGTCCTGCATAATAGCTGCGCATTCATCTCTCTAAAAATTCCCTGTTTCAACCTCCACACGATGATTGAGACGCTCATCTGTCAAGATATCGTACAAACTCCCAGCAGCGCCAAATTTCTGGTTTTTAGCCCCATAGACCACGTTTGGAATACGGGCGAGTCCAATCGCCCCACTACACATGACACAAGGCTCAATGGTCACAAAAAGCGTGCAATCAAGTAAGCGCCAGCTCTCCTCACTCAGATTCGCATTCTCTATGGCCATAATTTCCGCATGCATAACCGCTCGCTGCAACTCCTCACGCGCATTATGCCCACGACCAATGATTTCTCCGTCCTTGACAATCACACAACCAATTGGAATTTCATCATGCTCTAAAGCAATCTCCGCCTCCTTTAAGGCCTCTCTCATAAAAACTTCTTTTTCTTCAACAGTATAATCCATAACTTCTCTCTTTTCTCGCCTATCAATTCTATCATTATAGCATGTTTTCCTAGACAAAAAAAGAGCTCTATAATATTTGCAGAAACCAACTTTAGATAGTATTCAATCTCTGGTTTGTAGAAATAATGTTATAAAAAGAGTATAATAGTAGCAAAATTGAGAGAAACATTAGAAATCATGAACTGAGAGTAATGGAGACAACTGATACAGAAATATCCAAATCTGTCGGAAGATTTTTAACTATAAGTCTCAAAGAGATGATTATCCTGAGATTTAAATAATAAACAAGATGAAAGGGTAAATAATGAAATTAGAATTTTTACAGGATGAACCAAAACTTACCTTGATGTTTCCATATAAAGATACATTTAATAGAGTAGGGGGACCATCCATGATATCTATATCTGTTATGATTCTCTGGATTCTGAAGCGTCTGATGACTTACAATACTGATTTTGCAGACAAGATTGTTATGGCGGTAGCGCTGATTTATGCTCCCACTTCTTATATGGTTTTTAGGCTATTCTCTCTTCATAAATGGGAGTAAAATTAGAAATTTTTAAAAACAATACTGTTCAGTATTATACCTATAGCAGTAGAGGCCACAGCCTATTACATTATCAATTTAGACTTCAAGATATCGAACAAATAACCATTAAAAAGCGTCCCTTTAACTGCGCAAAGTTAACCATAAAAATTAGAAATCCTATTTTTTTAGACGGACATGAGAAAAAACTAAATAAGCTAATCAGTGTCAGTATCATCACAGATAAACTAAAGGCAGATGCTTTTATGCACGAAATACAGCAATTTCAAAGTGATAAATCAGATAATCAAGTTATCAACTAAGCTGATTCAGAAAAAATTCAAGTTTGTCTAACTTACAAATTCTCAAGAAACTAGTTCACTGATGAGGCTGGGATCAGAAATCCCAACCTCATTTTTGCTTAGTTCTGATCCTTTGATGTGTTAGCCAATTGAAGGATTTGTTGCTATTTTAGAATTCAAAAAGCTCCTTTCACCGAAGTTTCTTTTCTCTAACTAATCTACCAAAATGTTGAAAACTCGTAGATCTGGGGCTACCAAATCGAGACTTAATCTAGAAACTTAATGCCCAATGTTTTTTCTTCATATCCTACTTTCAAGAAGACAGCCAGATAGGACTTAAAAAATGACAAAAAAGCCACCGAATGCGGTGACTTTATAGGGAGATTATTATGAAAAAGAAAAGTTTAGGATATTTGTTACAACAAGTTAGGAGGTCTTCTTGTAACTGTCTATAGTATACCTGACCTGTCTTAAACAAATCTTAAAAATCTCTTATGACCAAACACTTTCTAAAATATTTGTTTGTTCACGACCAGGACCTACTGAGAAAGTAGAGATACGAACGCCGACTAATTCGCTCACACGACGAACATAGTTACGCGCATTTTCAGGAAGATCTTCCAAATTACGGACACCAGTGATGTCTTCTGACCAACCTGGCAATTCCTCATAGATAGGCTTGCAACGTTTCAATTGCTCAAGACTAGCTGGATAGTAGTCGATACGTTGACCATCAAGATCGTAAGCCACACAGATTTTCACTGTGTCTAAACCACTCAAAACATCAATAGAATTTAATGACAGATTAGTAATGCCAGATACACGACGGCTATGACGCATAACAACTGAGTCAAACCAACCCACACGACGTGGACGACCAGTTGTTGTACCGTATTCATGACCTACTTCACGAATGCGTTCTCCCACTTCATCAAACAACTCAGTTGGGAAAGGACCATCACCAACGCGACTTGTGTAAGCTTTACATACACCTACAACCTTGTCAATCTTGCTTGGACCAACACCAGAACCAATTGTCACACCACCAGCAACAGGATTTGAAGACGTAACAAATGGATAAGTACCTTGGTCGATATCTAACATAACACCTTGGGCACCCTCAAAGAGAACACGTTTACCATTATCAAGCGCATCGTTCAAGATAACAGAAGTATCTGTCACATATTGCTTAATTTGTTGACCATATTCATAATATTCTTCAAAAATATCATCAATTGAGATAGGGTTGCTATCGTACAATTTTTCAAACAAACGATTCTTCTCAGCAAGGTTACGTTCTAACGCTCACGGAAAATATCTTTATCTAAAAGATCCGCAATACGGATTCCAACACGAGCAGCCTTATCCATATAAGCTGGACCGATACCCTTGATAGTAGTACCGATCTTATTTTCACCCTTAGCTTCTTCTTGCAGACGGTCTAACTCGATGTGGTACGGCAAAATAACATGCGCACGATCAGAAATACGTAGATTATCTGTTGTAACACCTTCATCATGAAGATAGCTCAACTCTTTCACAAGTGACTTAGGATTTACAACCATCCCATTCCCAATGACAGAAATTTTTTCAGGGAAGAAAATCCCAGATGGAATCAAGTGCAACTTAAATTTCTTACCATCAATCACGATCGTGTGACCTGCATTATCACCACCTTGGTAACGCGCAATCACTTCTGCATTCGCTGAAAGGAAGTCAGTAATCTTCCCTTTACCTTCATCACCCCACTGGGTACCCACTACAACAACTGAAGTCATAATCTTGTCTGAGCCCTTAGGCTCTTCCTTTCTCACATACATGGCAGGAATCTCACCTGCAATTATATCTTACAATTTATTATAATAAAGATTCTCAATTTTTTCAAGACCAAAAACCAGAAACATTAGGGAATTAGAGAAAAATTAGAAAAATTAATATCAAAAATATTGTAAATTTATATTATGAAAAAGAAAAAAACTATAAAATCGTTCGGAAATATAAAAAAAATTATAAATTATCCCTCAACACAGTCACTTGAAATCAATAACTGTTCGATATACAAACGGTAGCAAGCTCGATAGTGATAAGAAATCAACGGATGAATAACATCAATGTTATAACGAAGCAGATAATAAAGTAAAAATCGAAGATGGAAAAACTTCCCACTCCAATTCGTTATCAATTAATTGACTATACTCATTTTCAATAACTTTATAAAAAAATCAAGATATTCTTCATAAATCTTTCTAATCATTTTATTAAACTCCATTTCTATTGATGAAAATGAGTATAACAGAAAAAATGAAGAAAATGGGAAGCTTCTTCTATCATGTATCACTATGAATAGCCAAATAAAAAATAGATAAAGAAAACTCACAGATCAGGTGCACAATACTACATTTCAAAAGAAAAAAAGGTAATTTCTGTAATAAAGGGAAATCACATTAGAAAATAAAGAATCAAATATAGAAGCTTGTCAAATATAAAAAAATTACTAAAGAGCCAAATAAAAAGGCTCTATAATATTTGTAGTGGGTAAATCCCCTATGGATATTATGGAGCCTATTTTGTTGTAGAAAAAAAGTCCCATAAGACCTATAATGAAAAGCAACCAAACCATCATTAGAAAGAATCTTATGGAACAATTAAATTTTATCACAAACTTACTCGGAATTAAAGACAAGAACATCATAATCTTGGATTATCTAGATTCTGGAAAACATAAGGAAATTATCGCTAAGCTAGATTATCCTGCACCTAAGTGTCACAACTGCCATGGACAAATGGCTAAATATGACTTCCAAAAAGAATCCAAAATTCCTTATTTAGAGTGTGCAGGCTACAAAACTCTCATTCGATTGAGAAAACGTCGTTTTCGTTGTAAAGTCTGCGGAAAAATGGCTGTCGCAGAGACTTCCTTAGTTAAGAAGAACCACCAAATCTCAACGATCGTCAATCAAAAAATCACTCGAAAATTAATCGAGAAAGTCCCTATGACGGCTATCGCAGAAAGTCTATCTGTCTCGACTTCGACAGTCTTTCGTAAATTAAAAGAGTTCGACTTCAAGTCTGATCTCAACTACTTTCCAGAACACATGAATTGGGATGAGTACGGCTTCAAGAAAGGTAAGATTAGCTTCATTGCACAGGATTTTGATTCTAGAAAGATCCTAGCTATCCTAGATGGGCGGACTCAAGTAACTATTAGCAATCATTTCCTTCGCTATTCTAGACAGGTGAGAAGACGAGTAAAAGTCATTACCATGGACATGTTTAGTCCTTACTATGATATTGCAAGAAAACTTCGCTTTCAAATTTCTAGGCTCAGGCTGAAACAGTCCCCCAGACTGTTTCACTCCCAAACGCTAAAATTGTCTTGGATCGTTTTCACATTGTACAACATCTCAGACGAGCTATGAATCGTCTTCGCATCCAAATCATGAATCAATTTAATAGAAAATCTCACGAATATAAAGCACTGAAACGTTACTGGAAACTCATTCAACAGGATAGCCGTAAACTTAGTGATAAACGTTTTTATCGCCCAACTTTTCGCTCACACTTAACCAATAAAGAAATTCTAGAAAAGCTACTTTCATACTCTCAAGAACTTAGACAGCACTACGACCTCTATCAACTCGTGCTCTTTCATTTTCAAGAGAAAAAAACGGACTATTTCTTTAGTCTTATTGACGAAACAATTTCTTCTGTAAATCCTATTTTTCAAACTGTTTTTAAGAACTTTTAGAAAGATAAGGACAATATCATAAATGCACTGTAACTTCCCTACTCAAACGCAAAACTAGAGGCTACCAATAACCTCATCAAAGTCATCAAGCGAAATGCTTTTGGCTTCCGGAACTTTGACAACTTTAAAACTAGAATTCTCATTGCTTTGAACATCAAAAAGGAGAGAACCAATTTGGTCCTCTCCAGGTTGTAACTTTCTATCAACCCACTACAGTTGACAAAGAGCCATAAAAAGGTCAAGTTGACCCCTGAAAGATAAATAAAAGACGTTCCTCGGAACGTCTACATACTCCGCCAGTAGGACTCGAACCTACGACCTAACGATTTAGCAAACCGTCCTCTTCAGCCTCTTGAGTAATTCTCCAAATGGGCACGAGTGGACTCGAACCACCGACCTCACGCTTATCAGGCGTGCGCTCTAACCACCTGAGCTACGCGCCCAAGTTCTAAAACTTGGTAATGAACAAACGTTCAAAGCGGGTGACGAGAATCGAACTCGCGACAACAGCTTGGAAGGCTGTAGTTTTACCACTAAACTACACCCGCTTATTAATAAAAGTAATGGCGCGAGACGGAATCGAACCGCCGACACATGGAGCTTCAATCCATTGCTCTACCAACTGAGCTACCGAGCCAAATATTGCGGGAGCAGGATTTGAACCTACGACCTTCGGGTTATGAGCCCGACGAGCTACCGAGCTGCTCCATCCCGCGCTACTATTAAGGAGGATGTGGGATTCGAACCCACGCACGCTTTTACACGCCTGACGGTTTTCAAGACCGTTCCCTTCAGCCGGACTTGGGTAATCCTCCACACATATATGGACCTTGTAGGACTTGAACCTACGACCACTCGGTTATGAGCCGAGAGCTCTAACCAGCTGAGCTAAAGGTCCGACAAGATCAATACTATAGCGGCGAAGGGGATCGAACCCCCGACCTCCCGGGTATGAACCGGACGCTCTAGCCAGCTGAGCTACACCGCCATATATCGGGAAGACAGGATTCGAACCTGCGACACCTTGGTCCCAAACCAAGTACTCTACCAAGCTGAGCTACTTCCCGAACTAAAGCTTACGCTTTATGCACCCTAGAGGAGTCGAACCTCTAACCGCCTGATTCGTAGTCAGGTACTCTATCCAGTTGAGCTAAGGGTGCTCATTTCTATTCAATTGCTACATAGTCTTGCGACCATGCACCCTAGAGGAGTCGAACCTCTAACCGCCTGATTCGTAGTCAGGTACTCTATCCAGTTGAGCTAAGGGTGCTTCTTCTTCAACCTAAGTCTATGCCGAGGACCGGAATCGAACCGGTACGATCGTTACCAATCGCAGGATTTTAAGTCCTGTGCGTCTGCCAGTTCCGCCACCCCGGCCTCCTCAAGCGAACGACGGGATTCGAACCCGCGACCCCCACCTTGGCAAGGTGGTGTTCTACCACTGAACTACGTTCGCATCTGTTTCTTTATATAAAAAAATGCCGGCTACATGACTTGAACACGCGACCCTCTGATTACAAATCAGATGCTCTACCAACTGAGCTAAGCCGGCTCATTATTATTCTTCTATGCGGGTTAAGGGACTTGAACCCCCACGCCGTAAAGCGCCAGATCCTAAATCTGGTGCGTCTGCCAATTCCGCCAAACCCGCTATAATGACCCGTACTGGGCTCGAACCAGTGACCCATTGATTAAAAGTCAATTGCTCTACCAACTGAGCTAACGAGTCGTATCATTATCTTCTAGAAACTTCGTTCCTACGGTCCCGACGGGAATCGAACCCGCGATCTTCGCCGTGACAGGGCGACGTGATAACCGCTACACTACGGGACCTATGGGAGTTAACGGGATCGAACCGCTGACCCTCTGCTTGTAAGGCAGATGCTCTCCCAGCTGAGCTAAACTCCCAAATGAGCCTAGATTACTCTAGACTCAAACTTGCTAAGCGACTACCATATCTCACAGGGGGCAACCCCCAACTACTTCCGGCGTTCTAGGGCTTAACTGCTGTGTTCGGCATGGGTACAGGTGTATCTCCTAGGCTATCGTCACTTAACTCTGAATGATGAACATTCAAAATTGAATACCTATATTCTAACAAAAATCTAACCTGCTGTAAATATCCTCAGTTACTTTTTGGATAAGTCCTCGAGCTATTAGTATTAGTCCGCTCCATTGCTCACACAACTTCCACTCCTAACCTATCTACCTGATCTTCTCTCAGGGCTCTTACTAACATATTGTTATGGGAAATCTCATCTTGAGGTGGGTTTCACACTTAGATGCTTTCAGCGTTTATCCCTTCCCTACATAGCTACCCAGCGATGCCTCTGGCGAGACAACTGGTACACCAGCGGTAAGTCCACTCTGGTCCTCTCGTACTAGGAGCAGATCCTCTCAAATTTCCTACGCCCGCGACGGATAGGGACCGAACTGTCTCACGACGTTCTGAACCCAGCTCGCGTGCCGCTTTAATGGGCGAACAGCCCAACCCTTGGGACCGACTACAGCCCCAGGATGCGACGAGCCGACATCGAGGTGCCAAACCTCCCCGTCGATGTGAACTCTTGGGGGAGATAAGCCTGTTATCCCCAGGGTAGCTTTTATCCGTTGAGCGATGGCCCTTCCATACGGAACCACCGGATCACTAAGCCCGACTTTCGTCCCTGCTCGAGTTGTTGCTCTCGCAGTCAAGCTCCCTTATACCTTTACACTCTGCGAATGATTTCCAACCATTCTGAGGGGAACCTTTGGGCGCCTCCGTTACCTTTTTAGGAGGCGACCGCCCCAGTCAAACTGCCCGTCAGACACTGTCTCCGATAGGGATCACCTATCCGGGTTAGAGTGGCCATAACACAAGGGTAGTATCCCAACAGCGCCTCCATCGAAACTGGCGTCCCGATCTCTATGGCTCCTACCTATCCTGTACATGTGGCACAGACACTCAATATCAAACTGCAGTAAAGCTCCATGGGGTCTTTCCGTCCTGTCGCGGGTAACCTGCATCTTCACAGGTACTAAAATTTCACCGAGTCTCTCGTTGAGACAGTGCCCAAATCATTACGCCTTTCGTGCGGGTCGGAACTTACCCGACAAGGAATTTCGCTACCTTAGGACCGTTATAGTTACGGCCGCCGTTTACTGGGGCTTCAATTCATACCTTCGGATTACTCCTAAGCACTCCTCTTAACCTTCCAGCACCGGGCAGGCGTCACCCCCTATACATCATCTTACGATTTAGCAGAGAGCTGTGTTTTTGATAAACAGTTGCTTGGGCCTATTCACTGCGGCTGACCGAAGTCAGCACCCCTTCTCCCGAAGTTACGGGGTCATTTTGCCGAGTTCCTTAACGAGAGTTCTCTCGCTCACCTGAGGCTACTCGCCTCGACTACCTGTGTCGGTTTGCGGTACGGGTAGAGTATGTTTAACGCTAGAAGCTTTTCTTGGCAGTGTGACATCACTAACTTCGCTACTAAACTTCGCTCCCCATCACAGCTCAATGTTATAGAACTAAGCATTTAACTCAATTCACACCTCACTGCTTAGACGTGCACTTCCAATCGCACGCTTTAGTTAGCCTACTGCGTCCCTCCATCACTACATACTCTAGTACAGGAATATCAACCTGTTGGCCATCGGATACACCTTTCGGTCTCTCCTTAGGTCCCGACTAACCCAGGGCGGACGAGCCTTCCCCTGGAAACCTTAGTCTTACGGTGGACAGGATTCTCACCTGTCTTTCGCTACTCATACCGGCATTCTCACTTCTATGCGTTCCAGCACTCCTCACGGTATACCTTCTTCACACATAGAACGCTCTCCTACCATACCATTAAAGGTATCCACAGCTTCGGTAAATTGTTTTAGCCCCGGTACATTTTCGGCGCAGGGTCACTCGACTAGTGAGCTATTACGCACTCTTTGAATGAATAGCTGCTTCTAAGCTAACATCCTAGTTGTCTGTGCAACCCCACATCCTTTTCCACTTAACAATTATTTTGGGACCTTAGCTGGTGGTCTGGGCTGTTTCCCTTTCGACTACGGATCTTAGCACTCGCAGTCTGACTGCCGACCATAATTCATTGGCATTCGGAGTTTATCTGAGATTGGTAATCCGGGATGGACCCCTCACCCAAACAGTGCTCTACCTCCAAGAATCTTAATGTCGACGCTAGCCCTAAAGCTATTTCGGAGAGAACCAGCTATCTCCAAGTTCGTTTGGAATTTCTCCGCTACCCACAAGTCATCCAAGCACTTTTCAACGTGCCCTGGTTCGGTCCTCCAGTGCGTTTTACCGCACCTTCAACCTGCTCATGGGTAGGTCACATGGTTTCGGGTCTACGACATAATACTAAAACGCCCTATTCAGACTCGGTTTCCCTACGGCTCCGTCTCTTCAACTTAACCTCGCATCATATCGTAACTCGCCGGTTCATTCTACAAAAGGCACGCTCTCACCCATTAACGGGCTCGAACTTGTTGTAGGCACACGGTTTCAGGTTCTATTTCACTCCCCTCCCGGGGTGCTTTTCACCTTTCCCTCACGGTACTGGTTCACTATCGGTCACTAGGGAGTATTTAGGGTTGGGAGATGGTCCTCCCAGATTCCGACGAGATTCCACGTGTCTCGCCGTACTCAGGATACTGCTAGGTATAAAGACTATTTTAAATACGAGGCTATTACTCTCTTTGGCCTACCTTCCCAGGTAGTTCTTCTATAATCTTTAAGTCCACATTGCAGTCCTACAACCCCGAAGAGTAAACTCTTCGGTTTGCCCTCCTGCCGTTTCGCTCGCCGCTACTAAGGCAATCGCTTTGCTTTCTCTTCCTGCAGCTACTTAGATGTTTCAGTTCACTGCGTCTTCCTCCTCATATCCTTAACAGATATGGGTAACAGGCATTACCTGTTGGGTTCCCCCATTCGGACATCCCCGGATCTAAGCTTACTTACAGCTCCCCGAGGCATTTCGTCGTTTGTCACGTCCTTCTTCGGCTCCTAGTGCCAAGGCATCCACCGTGCGCCCTTATTAACTTAACCTTATTAACCTAATTTTTTCAAAATTAGAAAACTCATTAAATATTCACAGCGTTTTCGGTTTATTTTCTTGTTACTATTTGATATAGATATTCAATTTTCAATGTTCATCCTTGGTGATCTCTCACCAATGGAGCCTAGCAGGGATCGAACCGCTGACCTCCTGCGTGCAAAGCAGGCGCTCTCCCAGCTGAGCTAAGGCCCCACAAGACCTCTCAAAACTAAACATGACGAACGTGCAGGTTTCCTTATCCTTAGAAAGGAGGTGATCCAGTCGCACCTTCCGATACGGCTACCTTGTTACGACTTCACCCCAATCATCTATCCCACCTTAGGGCACTGGCTCCTAAAAGGTTACCTCACCGACTTCGGGTGTTACAAACTCTCGTGGTGTGACGGGCGGTGTGTACAAGGCCCGGGAACGTATTCACCGCGACGTGCTGATCCGCGATTACTAGCGATTCCGACTTCATGTAGGCGAGTTGCGACCTACAATCCGAACTGAGACTGGCTTTAAGAGATTAGCTTGCCGTCACCGACTTGCGACTCGTTGTACCAGCCATTGTAGCACGTGTGTAGCCCAGGTCATAAGGGGCATGATGATTTGACGTCATCCCCACCTTCCTCCGGTTTATTACCGGCAGTCTCGCTAGAGTGCCCAACTAAATGATGGCAACTAACAATAGGGGTTGCGCTCGTTGCGGGACTTAACCCAACATCTCACGACACGAGCTGACGACAACCATGCACCACCTGTCACCTCTGTCCCGAAGGAAAACTCTATCTCTAGAGCGGTCAGAGGGATGTCAAGACCTGGTAAGGTTCTTCGCGTTGCTTCGAATTAAACCACATGCTCCACCGCTTGTGCGGGCCCCCGTCAATTCCTTTGAGTTTCAACCTTGCGGTCGTACTCCCCAGGCGGAGTGCTTAATGCGTTAGTCTGCAGCACTGAGTCCCGGAAAGGACCCAACACCTAGCACTCATCGTTTACGGCGTGGACTACCAGGGTATCTAATCCTGTTTGCTCCCCACGCTTTCGAGCCTCAGCGTCAGTTACAGACCAGAGTAGCTTTCGCCACCGGTGTTCCTCCATATATCTACGCATTTCACCGCTACACATGGAATTCCACTCTCCCCTCTTGCACTCAAGTTAAACAGTTTCCAAAGCGTACTATGGTTAAGCCACAGCCTTTAACTTCAGACTTATCTAACCGCCTGCGCTCGCTTTACGCCCAATAAATCCGGACAACGCTCGGGACCTACGTATTACCGCTAGTCGCTGGCACGTAGTTAGCCGTCCCTTTCTGGTAAGATACCGTCACAGTGTGAACTTTCCACTCTCACACTCGTTCTTCTCTTACAACAGAGCTTTACGATCCGAAAAACCTTCTTCACTCACGCGACGTTGCTCGGTCAGACTTCCGTCCATTGCCGAAGATTCCCTACTGCTGCCTCCCGTAGGAGTCTGGGCCGTGTCTCAGTCCCAGTGTGGCCGATCACCCTCTCAGGTCGGCTATGTATCGTCGCCTTGGTGAGCCGTTACCTCACCAACTAGCTAATACAACGCAGGTCCATCTGGTAGTGGAGCAATTGCCCCTTTCAAGTAGATGTCATGCAACATCTACTGTTATGCGGTATTAGCTATCGTTTCCAATAGTTATCCCCCGCTACCAGGCAGGTTACCTACGCGTTACTCACCCGTTCGCAACTCATCCGGAAAGAGCAAGCTCCTTCCTTCAGCGTTCTACTTGCATGTATTAGGCACGCCGCCAGCGTTCATCCTGAGCCAGGATCAAACTCTCATTAAAATAATTGTTTGTCTAAACTCATTCTGTCACTGACAGATTTATTGTTTTTTTCATTGTTCAGTACTATAACCTTAGTTATAGTGCCCTGCACATTGGTTCGTCTTGTTCAGTTTTCAAAGGTCTTTGTCGCTCTCGCGCGACAACTATATTAGTATATCACGCATCTTTTGGACTGTCAACACTTTTTTGAAATTTTTTTATTTTTTTGAAAGTTCCTTTCATCTTTTCTTATTAAATATACACAAAAAATGGGGATAGGTACATGCTCCTATTTTTATCCTATCCCCCTTTTTATTGTCACAGGTGATGATCTTTAAAATCCTTCAAATGAATTTGTAGTTTTCTTCTTAGTTCCGCTCTGCCTGAAAAACGTTCATTCATTAGTAAGCGTTCATAATTTTCTTTTTCTTGGCTAGTTAAATTTTTTCGAAATTCCTTTAAGGCTTCTCTAAGGACTACTAATTCATCTAGGAACAATTCTTTAGAGCGAAGTTTATGGCTGACTTCTCCAATCTCTGTATAAGGAACCTTGTTCAGTTTTCGCTTGTCGCTTTCCTGCTTTCGTACTTTGTCCTTTATATGATTTCGAAACTTCGTCTTGAAATATTTTAAAAGTTTTTCTTCATTTTCTTCTACCTCTGGGCAGTTTAGTTGTAGTTCATATAGAATCAATCTTCCTTCTTGTTCCCAATCTGCATGTTCCCAAAGATGAATATAAAATTCTTTTTCGCATTTCCACACAATCCATTTAACTTTTTCATACGTTTTTTTAAAGTTCATTGGACCTCCTTTCTATACGTATTATTTTAAAGGAGGGGCTTTCTTTATGTATGGATTGTTTTTATTCGTCGGATTTTACCATCTATTTGGTCTTTTTTTCTTTTTTAATTTCCAAATATATATTTTTTAAAACAAAAAAAAGTTGTTACCTAGTAACAACTTTTTATGATAGTCCGTACGGGATTCGAACCCGTGTTACCGCCGTGAAAAGGCGGTGTCTTAACCCCTTGACCAACGGACCATTTTTACAACGTAATCTATTATATCAGTTCTTTTTAATCTGTCAACACTTTTTAAAAAAAGAGCCAAAAATTTTTGGCTCTTGTTTAAATATTTGGAAGTTTAAAAAGTTAAACCTTATTTTTCTTCCATTTTTGATTTAATTTCATCGTAAGATAATGGTTTAGATTCTTTTTCTAATTCTAAATCAGCATCTTCTGGCATTTTACCTGTTTCATACAAAGACTTGATTTGAACGCTGTCCAAAGTTTCATATTTCAATAAGGCTTCTGCAATTAATTTATGAGTTTCACGATTGCCTTGGATAATTTCTGCTGCTTTATTGCGAGCTTCATTCAAGAGGCTTCGTACTTCTTCATCAATTTCATAAGCAGTTTGTTCCGAAATAAATTTTTGAGTCGTTTGGGCACCGAACATAGCATGGTTTCCCTCATACTGAACAGGTCCAAGCTTTTCACTCATTCCATATTCAGTTACCATTGCACGCGCCATTTGGGTCGCTTGCTCAAAGTCATTGGAAGCGCCTGTTGTTTGGACGTTGAAGATAATTTCTTCAGCAACACGTCCTCCCATCAAACCAGCTAATTGCTCTTTCATATCTTCTTTAGAGAGAAGCATTTGATCTTCTTTAGGAAGGGCAATCATATATCCACCTGCACGTCCTCGTGGAACAATCGTTACCTTGTGGACAACACGAGCATTGGATAAGACTAAACCAACAATGGTATGACCGGCCTCATGGTAAGCAACCAATTCGCGTTCTTTTTGAGAAACTGTCCGGTCTTTCTTAGAAGGACCAGCAATCACACGATCTTCCGCTTCATCAATATCAGCTGCATCAATGACTTTTTTATTGCGACGGGCCGCTACAAGGGCTGCTTCGTTCAAGACATTTTCTAAATCAGCTCCGACAAATCCTGGTGTCTGTTGGGCAACTAATTTCAAATCTACGTCTTTAGCCAATGGTTTATTTTTGGCATGGACGCGCAAAATAGCTTCACGCCCTTTCACATCTGGACGACCAACTAACACTTTCCGGTCAAAACGACCTGGACGGAGAAGGGCTGGATCCAAAACATCTGAACGGTTGGTCGCTGCGATCACGATGATTCCTTCATTTCCTTCAAATCCATCCATCTCAATCAAGAGTTGGTTGAGGGTTTGTTCTCGTTCATCATTTCCCCCACCAAGACCAACACCCCGTTGGCGCCCGACAGCATCGATCTCATCGATAAAGATAATGGCTGGCGCTGCCTTTGGCATCTTCAAATAGAGAGCGAACTCGGCTAGCACCAACTCCGACAAACATTTCTACAAAGTCTGAACCGGAAATACTGAAGAAAGGAACACCGGCTTCACCAGCGACTGCCTTGGCAAGTAAGGTTTTACCTGTTCCGGGAGGCCCTTCTAAGAGGACACCAGCTGGAATCCGAGCTCCTAACTTGGTGTAGCGTTTTGGATCTTTCAAGAATTCAACCACTTCGACTAATTCTTGTTTTTCCTCTTCAGCACCCGCTACATCTGAAAAACGAACCTTAATATCTTCTTTATTAGTAGCACGTGCTTTATTCCGACCAAAGTTCATCGCACCACGGGCACCCCCGCCGCCACCTTGGTTCATCATGGAGAAGAAGAAGAACATCACGATTACAAAAGGAACGATAGAGGTCAGAATGGTAATCCACATTCCACTCGAGCTTTCCCGTTTGATAGTAATTTCAGCCTTGTGTTCAGATGCTAATTTTTGTAGTTCATTAACAGTTAAATCTGATGGTAGAATGACACTGGTAAATCGCGTTACCTTACTTGGACTTGGGGTAAAAAATTGAATTCCTGTATCATCCTTAGTTGTTTTTGCCTTATTATAAGTTCCAGCAATTTCAATAACACTGCCATTTGGTTGGTAGCTAATATCCTTGACATTGTCTGCTTTAATTTCCTTGACTAATTCAGTGTAATTGATTTGCTGGCTTTGTCCAATACTATTTCCAGCGAAGAAATACTGGAAACCTGTGACAGCAGCCACAATAATTAATAGGTATAAAAAGGGATTTCGAACAAAACCATTGTTTTTATTATTTTTCATCTAGTTTCCTCTATTTTGAATACACTTCCTCTTTTAAAATTCCGATATAAGGGAGGTTTCGATAATTTCGTCATAGTCTAATCCATAGCCTACGACGAATTCATTCGGGATGGTGAAACAAGTGTAGTCTGCTTCAATATCTACTAAACGACCTTCTGGTTTATCCAACAAGGTAGCAATTTTAACCGATGAAGGCTGACGACCTTCAAACAATTCTTTCAAACTCTTAAGGGTTTTTCCGGTATCAATAATATCTTCGACAAAGAGAATATCACGCCCCTTAATGTCTTGATCCATATCCTTAATAATATTGATGACACCTGAGCTAGACGTTCCCCCATGATAGCTAGAAACCAACATAAAATCAAGCTCAATATGAGTATCAATATGCTTGATTAATTCTGCCATAAAAGGCACAGAACCTTTTAAAATCCCTACTAAAATGGGATTTTTCCCTTGATAGTCAACTGTCAATTTTTGACCAAGTTCACGGGCTGCAACCACGATTTCATCGTGGGAAATCATAATTTTTTTAATGTCTTGTTCTAACATGTTTCTTACCTATCTTTTTTTTGGATATAAAGTTTACCCTTCATTATATCATTTTTTAAATCCTTACTCAAATCACTGATTGCAATTTCGGGAATAGCAAGAATTTCTTGATCTTGTTCAATAAGAACTGCAGATTTTCTTCGTTTCAAGGGTATTTTCTGGTTAATGAATAACCTGCTTATTTTTCGATGATGCCCGTTAACTAAGATACGATCTCCCGTTTTAGGTGACCTCAAACACACCGGATTGGTCGTTGGAAGATTAACTGACTCTATATAGGGTTCTTTCGGTTCTATTCCAAAAGAAAAACAATAAGAACCAACTATCTTCATAGTACCAAATTGTAACAAATCTTCGAAGGCCTGGTCATCCGCCTTCCGACTGATTTTCCGAATTTCAAAAAACTCATAGTCTTTATAGACTTCATAGCCATTTTTTAAAGCTTGTTGAGTATTCGCTTTCTTTGTTAAAATTGCATGTAATTGCTCAAATTGAGCCCGGTTCAATTGAAGATCTGGAAAGCTAGTTAAGTATTCTTCTAACAAATAGAATTGAACAGAGTTTGTTTGTTCTTGGTATTGAATGACATTTTGAGGGTCCAAATCTTTTGTTAACTCTTTTAAAGCCTGATGCCAATGATCAAGATCTTTTCCTAATCGAATGAGAGCTGTTGAAACTTGTGGATTTTCTTCTTCGAGCAGGGGAAGATAGCGGTGACGGACCCGATTGCGGAAATAAGAAAGAGAATGATTGCTTTCATCTTCATAATGAAAAGTATCTGGAAAATCCTTTTTTTGAAAAGGTAAGAGAGGACGAATCAAACTACCTGGTCCAAATGGCTGAACCAGTGGAATCCCTCTTAAATGACGGGGACGAGCTCCCCGAATCAAGCGCATCAAAACTGTTTCTGCCTGATCGTCCGCATGATGAGCCGTGACGAGAGCGCTACAGTTCTCTTCTTCCATCACTTTTTTGAAAAAGTCATAACGAAATTTTCTAGCCCGACTTTCAGAAAAAGGACCAGAGAAATGAGCCACTCGAAGGGGAATCTTCTTTTCTGTGGCCAATGCTCTAATCCCTGCTTCTTCTTGATCAGACTCTAGGCGTTGGTGATGATTGATGTGGACAAGTACTAGGTTGATGTCCAGCTGATCTCGGTAAGTATACAAGAGATCAACCAATGTCATGGAATCCAATCCTCCGGATAAAGCCAAAAGGACCTTCTGATGGGAATCAAACAGTCCCTGCTCCATACAGAATTGGAGAAATGTATCTTGTATCACTTTAAGACCTCATAAATATCTTTTGCAATTTCTGAGATAGTGTTGTAATCTGAATGATCTGTAAAAATAGACAAAATGAACGGTGAATCCGTATAAACAATAGCTACATCATGGCGGAAATCATAGGCATCCCCAATTTTATGCGCTACTTTAACAGGAATATCCTTGGGAATTCGTTGGTCATCGTAACGAGTTTGGGAGAGAGCTTCAATGATTCCACCGTTTTGTTGGTAAATAGCCTCCATGACATTACCAGCCATCTGAGCAGAAGCATTTTTTTCCTTCACGTCCCAAGTTTTTCCAGCAATGCGATTGCTCACTTTTTGGAAGTCCTGATCTGACTGATGGGCAACATAATAACCTAAGAGGTTATGCCCAACATTGTCAGATTCTTTGGCAACTTTATTGATTAAATCTCCCACAGTGTAATCTTTATCATCCGGAATTTTCGAAATACTGCCACTCCCGTCCGGATCATAAGATCCCGGAAAATTACCAACTTCTTTTGTATATTTTAAGGGGGTCTGTAAATCTATGTGATGGGCATCTATTTCTTTTTGAGCATAATACAAATACAAGAGCTTGGTTACACTCGCCGAGTACATTTCCTGATCTGCATGCACACCAGCTGTTTTACCTGTATCTAATTGCTTCACATAGATTCCAATGCCATCTTTATTATATTTCTGGTTCAAGAGTTCTTGGACTTTTTCCATCCGATTATCTGTTGTGGAAAATTCCTCTTTCGAAATCCATCCTTGGTCAGCAATTTCCAGATACGTTCCTTTTAAAGTTTTTGCAACTTTAGTAACTTCTACCTTACTGTAGGGAGTCAAACTTGTTTTTTTAACTTTTGCTCCATTCATCAGAGGTTTATCATAGACTGTGAAATCTCCAGTTAACCACAAGGTCTTCTTTTCTTCTGAAATTTCTAATACATTATCCTCAAAGATTTGATCCTGGTCAGCTACGACATACTGTTTATTGCCCAGTTTAAAAACAGACTGTCCTTGTTCGTTGACAAAGAGTTGTTCTACAGTAAAGGAGTATCTGGTTTAATTTCTCCAGCTTTTTGACTCAATTCTGGGTCTGTATAGGTTACAATCGTCTGGTAGACATTTGGGTTAGAGGGAAGAGACACAAAATAATGTACATTTTCTCCATTCTGAACAGGATAGGAAGAATCTGAAACTAAGGGAGTGACAGGCGTTTTTTGATCTGACAAGGGTTTGGTCACCAAAAAACTAGGAAGAAGGAAGAAATAAATTAGTTTATGCATCCTCGCTCCTTTCTTTGCTGTTTTCTTGTAGTTTTAGTGATTGATTTTTTTTAGCTAATTCTTCTAATTTCGCATCAGAATGCTCTAAAAATTGTTGAACAGTTTTAATAATATTTTCCATTATTTTGGTAATAAATTAGGGATTGTATAGACATATTCGCCATCTTTAGAGAAGGAGTACTTGGCGCGTGCATATTTTGCAGCATACTCATCATCCTTTAGCTTGGCAGCAATATCTTTTTGGTACTCTTTTTCCTCAATGGTTTGCTGGTATTTTTCTTGCAATTGAACATATTGTTGTTTGCGTTCTTGCAAGGTCTGGTAACTCTGCGCTAGATTGTAAGTTGGTAAGATGAACAATAAAATAATCAAAATAAGAACCCAGCCCATGAAGCGATTCCGTTTTTTACGTTCTTCATCATGGTACTTGCGACGCTGGTGTTCATCCTGAATGTACTGATTGTTCATTTGAACTATATTTTTAGGCATTTTCTTCTATCCTTGTTTCACGAATGATTTCATACATTTTAGATGCATCTTCTTTTTTAGTGCTATCTAACATTTCCAAAACTTTCACCGTTAATAACTTATTCCCAAAGCGAACTTCAATTTCGTCATTTACCTTCAAGTCGGTTGAACTTTTCGCTAAAACGCCATTAACTTTGATGCGCCCCTTGTCAGCTACTTCTTTAGCTACAGGGCGTCTTTTGATAATGCGGGAAACTTTTAAATATTTATCTAATCTCATCGTATCACCTCTAATGTATTATTGTACCATTTTTTTAGAAAGAGCCTAGTAAAATCTTTCTTCCTAGTCTTGATTTTCCATTTTTTCCTGCTTGATGGCCAGTAATTTTTCCCCAAATTGTCGCAAGCCTGCTAAAATTTCGAAGTCTTTTTTATTTTTCACATCAAAGATTAATTCAATCAATCCTTGGCTTTCTGCAATACGAGCTTTTAATTTAGTTACTGATAAGGCAGCAAAATAATCTTGAGTCAAGAAAAGTTGCTTGGTAATTGGCTCAAATTTCACTGTTAGTTGCTGGTCTTTTCGATCGACTACTTTAACAAAGACCTGGTCCAGATAAGATTTGATAAACCCTATTTCTAGGAGATAAGCTACCACATCTGGGTATTCTCCGAATCGATCAATCAATTCGTCTTGCAAGAGCTCATAATCTTCTTGAACTTGAATTTCTCGAATGCGTTTGTAAATTTCAATTTTTTGACGTTCATCGGAGATATAATCACTTGGAATGTAGGCATCAATTTGGAGATTGAGCTCTGCATTTCCTTTTTGGCGTTTTTTCTCTTTTCCTTGTTTCTTCTCAATCGCAGCTTCGAGTAACTGTGAATACATTTCAAATCCGACAGAATCAATAAAGCCAGACTGAGAAGCTCCTAAAATATTTCCTGCACCTCGAATAGACAAATCTCGCATGGCAATCTTAAAACCAGACCCCAACTCAGTGAAACCTTTGATGGCTTCTAGGCGCTTTTCGGAAACTTCTGTCAAGGTTTTGTCCGGCCGGTACATCAAGTAGGCATAGGCAATGCGATTGCTTCGGCCGACACGACCTCTCAATTGGTAAAGGGTAGACAAGCCCATATGGTCGGCATTCTCAATGAAGAGGGTGTTGGCATTTGGGATATCCACCCCTGTTTCAATAATGGTTGTTGTGACTAAAATATCATACTCACCTTCAATGAAATCCATCAAGGTGTTTTCCAACCGCACTTCACTCATCTGTCCATGGACAAACCCAATAGAAGCTTCTGGAACTAATTCTTGTAGTTCTGAAACCTTTTGTTCAATGGTATCTACCTTGTTGTAAAGATAATAAACCTGACCTCCCCGATCCATCTCCCGACGAATGGCATCTCGGATAATGGTTGGATTGGTTTCTAAGACATAAGTTTGAACAGGATAACGATTAGTCGGCGGGGTTTCAATAACGGACAAATCCCGAATCCCCAACATAGACATGTGGAGGGTACGAGGAATGGGCGTTGCAGTCAAGGTTAAGACATCGACCTTTTTCTTTAATTCCTTGAGGGTTTCCTTGTGTTTGACACCGAACCGTTGCTCCTCATCAATCACGATGAGCCCAAGATCCGAAAATTCCACATCTTTAGACAAGAGACGGTGGGTTCCAATCAAAATATCGACCTGGCCTTTTTTAAGTTTTTCCAAAGTTTCTTTTTGCTCAGCACGACTCCGGAAACGACTCAAGACATCGACTTCTACTGGAAAGGCCTCGAAGCGTTCTTTAAAATTGGCATAGTGCTGTTGAGCTAGGACCGTTGTCGGAACTAATACAGCTACTTGTTTGTGGTCTTTGACAGCTTTAAAGGCTGCTCGCATGGCTACTTCTGTCTTCCCAAAGCCCACGTCACCGACCAAGAGGCGATCCATAGGACTTGAAGACTCCATATCCTTCTTAATTTCTTGGATAGAACGAATCTGATCATCTGTTTCAACATATGGAAAGGCTTGGTCAAAAGCTTCTTGGTCCTCATCGTCTGGAGTAAAGGCAAAGCCTTGTAATTGACTTCGCTCTGCATAGAGTTGAATCAGATCATCTGCAATATCCTCTACTTCTTGACGGACCTTTTGTTTGGCCTTTTGGAAGCGACCATCGTTGAGTTTGTTGATTTTAGGAGGCTTGCCATCACTCGCAACATATTTGGACAGCATCTGGATTTGATCCACAGGAATGGAAATCCGGTCCCCATTTTGATACTGGATGGAGACATAATCTCGGTGAACACCAGAAATTTCAATGGTTTCTAGTCCTAAATACTGACCGATTCCATGAACCTGGTGAACGACGTAGTCTCCCTTTTCCAACTCATTGTAGTTTTTTAACCGCTCCGCGTTGGAAATGGTTTGCCGACGGATCTTTCGTTTAACCTTTTTCTGGAAAATTTCTGTCTCTGTAATGAGGACAATCTTCTCATCCACAAAATGGAATCCACGCGCCAAACTACCGATGATCAACTGGCTCTGTCCTGGATGAAGTTGATCGGGTGCAAGATAATCCAGTTGGATTCCATAGTCTCTCAAGTGTTCTTGTAACTGTTGGAAGCCTTGTTTACTCGTCACCTGAAGGATAACTGTGTAATCTTGTTTACGGAAACGGTCAACCTCATCTTTTAAGAGAGTAAATTGACTGAAGAATTCCTGCATGGGGTATTGGTTAAAAGAATAGAGAGCATCGAATCGCAGATTTCCCAAGCCTTTTTGGAAATTTGAAAAATAAGAAGCTGGTTTATAAGTGCGTAAGAGCGCGCTATTGTCCGCAAAATACTGGGCTTCAGAAAAAGAGCGACTCTTTTGTAGGTCCTCTGTCAAAAGGTTAGCAACTTCTACATCAAACCGCGTTTCCTGATCCATGATTTTATGGTAATCATCCAAAAAAACAGGAGCATGTTTGGGCAGGTAATCAAAGAGAGTGTAGGTTTGCTGATAAAAAAGAGAGAGAAATTTTCGACTATCTGCATGGAGACGTTGGTGATGCACTTCTGTGAGAACCTCAGTCAAATAGGATTTGAACTCTGGATGAGGACTTTTTGAATCAGATTTTCTAGGTTCTTCTGTCCTCTTAGAAAATCATCTTTAGTTAGTAACATGTCACTAACTGGATGAACCGTTATCGCATCTAGATTTTCTAGTGAACGTTGAGTCTCTGGAGAAAAAGTCCGAATGCCATCAATCTCATCTCCAAAAAATTCTAGGCGATAAGGGAAATCTTGACTGGCTTCAAAAAGATCTACAATATCCCCTCGAAGACTAAACTCTCCCTGTTGGCTTACCTGTGAAACCTTTTGATAGCCCATGGCCAGTAGGGTATCTTTCAATTCTGTCAGATTTCGTTCTGCTCCAACAGAGAAAGATTGAATCATAGAGCTGACAGTCTTTGGATTGGGTAAGAGCAAACGACTACCACTTACATTGGCAATAACGATTCCTTCTTTTTCTGGAGCTAGGAGAAAGTCCAGAGCTTCCAAACGAGAAAAGATCCGTTCCTGGGAAGCAAAGACAAATTCTGCCAAGGGATTGTCATCTCCAAGGAAAAGATAGACCTTTTCTTCGCCTAATAATCCCAATAGATCACTAGCGAGCCGTTCTGCTTCATTTTGAGAGGAGGTCAAGACCAATACCTTGTGTCCGTCTTCGACAACTGTCGCCATGGTAATAGCTTTCGTAGATGAAGACAGTCCTAGTAGTAGAGAGCGACTTCTTTTTTGCTGGTCCTGTTGCCATTTTCTGATATCTTTATTCTGTTGAAATAAATCAACCAGTGTCTTATATTTATCCATTGTATTGTTGCATTGTTTTTTCAAACTGACCTTCTTTTAAATAAAAGCGAAGGGCTTCTTCTGATTTGTCGATAGCAAGGAGGATGGTAGCATAATCATCCTGATCGAATTTCCCTAAGACATGGTGGACTACTGACATGCCATGCTTGGGTCTCCCGATTCCAATCTTGATGCGATTAAAGGTCTGAGTTCCAATATGGTTGATAATTGATTTGATTCCGTTGTGGCCTCCAGCTGATCCTTTGGCCCGAAGACGAATCTTGCCAACTTCCATATCCAAGTCGTCATAAATAACGACCAAATCTTCCACCTCTAAGCCATAATAGGTCAAAAGCGCGTGCACGGCCTTGCCACTCTCATTCATAAAAGTGGTTGGCTTGACCAAAAAGACCTTTTCTCCATCTATAAAGGTGGATGTCACATCTGCTTGAAAAATCTTATCATGTGAAAAGGTGAGGTTGAGAGACTTCGCCAGCTGATCCACTAACATAAACCCTACATTGTGTTTGGTTTCCACATATTTATCTCCCGGATTTCCCAATCCGACGATTAATTTTGTCATTTACTTTCCCTTTCAAAAGCCAAAAGGGCTGGAATTTTTTTCCAACCTTTTGGTTATTTACTTGTTTTCTTTATACATTGAAGCGGAATTCCATGATGTCCCCATCTTGGACAACGTATTCTTTTCCTTCTTCACGCAAGCGTCCAGCTTCTTTTACGGCCTTTTCAGATCCATATTTAATCAAATCATCATAAGACATAGTCACTGCACGAATAAATCCTTTTTCGAAGTCAGAGTGGATGATACCAGCAGCTTGAGGAGCTTTCATACCACGTTTGAAAGTCCACGCACGAACCTCTTTTTCACCAGCTGTGAAGTAGGTTCCAAGTCCGAGTAAATGGTAAGCTGCACGCGTCAACTTGTCCACACCTGATTCTGTCAAACCAATGGCTTCGAGAAACTCTTTTTTATCTTCATCGTCTAACTCAGAAATTTCTTCCTCCGCACGCGCAGAAATCACCACTACCTCTGCATTTTCTGTTTCTGCAAAGTCACGAATTTGCTTCACATATTCGATAGAGTCTGGGTCTCCAACAACATCCTCATCCACATTTGCTACATACAGAACTGGTTTAGTAGTCAAGAGGAAAAGACCTTTGACAACTTTTTGTTCTTCATCTGTAAATTCAATGGTACGTGCTGATTTACCGTCTTCAAGAACTGGTTTAATCTTTTGAAGAACATTAAACTCTGCAACTGATTCCTTGTCTTTTTGTGTACGTGCCATCTTTTCCACACGCGCATAGCGTTTATTAATAGATTCTAAATCAGCAAGAATTAATTCTAGATTAATGGTATCGATATCTGCTAATGGATCCACAAAGGCATCTTCACGCCCTTGTTCCCGCATGACATTTTCATCATCAAAAGCACGTACCACATGAACAATCGCATCTACTTCACGAATATTGGCCAAGAATTTATTACCAAGACCCTCTCCTTTAGAAGCCCCTTTTACAATCCCTGCAATATCTGTAAATTCAAAGGTTGTTGGAACTGTCTTCTTAGGAGTAATCATTTCCGTCAATTTTTGGAGGCGTTCATCTGGAACTTCTACCATCCCAACATTAGGGTCAATGGTCGCAAAGGGATAGTTTGCAGCCTCTGCTCCTGCTTTTGTAATTGCATTAAATAGGGTTGATTTACCAACGTTTGGCAAACCCACGATACCTGCTGTTAAAGCCATTTTTTCTTCTTCTCCGTTCCCATTTCAATCTTATCTATTATATCATAATTAAAAGAACAAAGGGATGAAAAATGGATTCTGAATTATTACTAAACTGTAACGTTTACTAAAGAAAAAATATGGTATAATCAAACCATTAATGATAAAGGAGTTTTTATTATGAAAAACTAAATTGGAAATCAACTCTTCTGACTCTTCTAGCAGTCTTTTCTCTCTTTCTTCTAGGAGCTTGTGGACAAGCACCGAAGAAAGCATACTACCAAGCTATTAGCCAAGAAAAGAAGACCGATATTCATCTCACCTTAGAATTCAAAGGTGATAAAATGATGAGCAACAAATCTGAAAGCACTATTTATTATAAAGAAGCAGGAATTACTAAGGAACAATTTGAAAAGATTGTCAGCCAATATAAAGAACTCTATAAAGGGATGAAAGGGATCACTTATTCTGTAGATATGAAGGATGACTATGCTGTTGAAACATCTACTACAGACTATACAAAAGCTGACTTAGACGAATTGATTAAAAACAAAATCGTTACGGCACCAGCTAATCAAAAAGTGAGTTATATTAGCTACAAAGAAACTACTAAATTGTTGAAAGAAAATGGCTTCAAAGAAGTAAAAGATGGAAAATTTGAAGAATTAAAATAATACAAAAGGTTCAGTCATTCTCATGACTGAACCTTTTACAATACTTTTTTCATTTTTTGATCAAAGTCATGCCGACTCATCATCACGATATGATCACAGTTACTACAACGAATTTTAATATCTGCCCCCACGCGTTTGATTTCCCAATGATTAGCTTTTTTGCCTGTTGCTTTTATCACACAGGCATGGGGTTTTTTCATCTCAACAAAATCACCAACCTGATACATAAGAACTCCTTTCCTAAGAATAGAAGAGCAAAAGCTAGCCATATTTTATGCTAGCTTTTCCTGCTTAATTGGTCCGAACTGGTGTAATCAATTGAATAAAGCGCTCTGCTTCCTCAGCTGGCACTAAGGTGAATGGGCGAACTGCTGAAATAAAGCGAATCACTACTTTTTCACTCTCAATAGCCTTCAAAGCATCAATCAAATAGGTCGGATTAAAGCTGATGCTCAAATTTTCTCCTGAAACAGCCTCTGTATCAATTTCTTCATTAACACGGCCAACTTCTGGAGAGTTTACGTGAGCTGAAACAACTCCTCCTTCAATTTCCAATTTTACTGTTCCATTTTGTGTCGCATTGGATAAAAGACGGGCCCGTTCCATTGCTTGACGAAGATGAGCAACTTTAAAGGTTACTTCTGAACTGAAGTCTGTTGGAATGAGACGATCCGTATCGGGATAATTTCCTTCAAGCAGGCGTGTATAGAAACTGATATGTTCACTTCTAAATAAAATTTGGTTATTGGCAAAGAACACTTCAACCTGTTCAATATCATCTGAAAATACGGCAGTCAGTTCACGTAGAGAACGGCTTGGAATCACTACATCAAAATTATCTCCATTTTTCTCAAGAGTGATATTTTTTTGGCTCATTCGATGAGAGTCTGTTGCCACTGTTTTTAATTCTTTATGATCAGATAAAACAAAATGAACTCCTGTCAAAATAGGACGACTTTCTTGCGTACTTGCTGCAAAAGCTGTTTCTGAAATGATTTTTTTCAAGGTTTGGATTGGTAAAATCAAAGGATTGCTAGTTGCAATTTCTTGAATCCGAGGATATTGTTCCGCATCTTTTCCTTTTAAGGTAATTTCAGATTTCCCACTGACTAAAACAATTTGTTTTTGTTCAATCTCTTTAAAGTCCACCACAACATCTGGAAGACTAGAAACAACGTTAATAAAGAAAGCTGCTTCTAAGAGGATGGCTCCTGGAGTCGTTACTAGAAGTCCAGCATTTTCTTCTTTTACAGAAATAAAATGTTCAATTGAGATTTGCCCATTAGATCCAATGAGAGTAATTCCTTCAGTTGTGACATCAATTTTAATGGTAGATAAGATTGGAATAGCATTTTTAGAACTAATAGCTCTTTTGGTCGTATTTAAAGCTTGTAAGAAATAAGCTTTGTTAATTGAAAAATTGATCATGAGATCTCCTTTTATTCTTTAAGTATTAATAAGTTAATAGTAATAGTAGAGAGTGTGGATCCTGTGGAAAAGTCTGCTAAAGCTCCTCGAATCCTAGATAGATACTTGTTAAAAATATGTGGAAAAGTTGCCCTAGTTTCTCTGATTTTATCCACATCTTATTTTAATTTTTTTTTGATATTTTGGATTTCTAGTTGAAGATTGTCATCTGATTCAATCATTCCTTTGATTTTTTCATAGGCATGGATGACCGTTGTATGATCTTTTCCACCAAATTCACGTCCGATTCGAGGAAGACTGTTGTCTGTCATCTCTCTTGAGAGATACATAGCCACTTGACGTGCGAGTACAATGTTTTGAACCCTTCGAGATCCCTTCATTTCTTTGACACTAACCCCATAAAAATTCCCAACTTCTGTTTGGATTTTTTCTATTGGAATGACAGTCATTTGGGAAGCTTCATTTTTACGGGCTCGAATGGCTTCTGCAGCAACATCAATTGTGATGTCTTTTAGTTTTTTGACGCGAGCCATGAGGGAAATATCATTTAAAGCCCCTTCTAAATCTCGAACATTAGAGTCAAACTGACCAGCTAGGTATTCAATGGTGTCATCTGGAAAAGTAAAATCTAAATCTTCGATTTTATTTCTTAAAATGGCAATTCGAGTTTCAAAATCGGGAGGTGTGATGTTTTGAGTTAATCCCCACTTAAAGCGCGTGACCAGACGTTCCTCAAGGCTATCCAAATGGTCTGGACTACGATCACTGGTTAAAACAATCTGCTTATTATCATTGTGAAGAGCATTAAAGGTATTGAAAAATTCCTCTTGAGTCGTAACTTTTTTCCCTCCAAGAGACTGAATATCGTCAATTAGAAGGAGGTCTAAATTCCGATACGTTTTCTTAAAGGTGTCCATATCGTTGAGACGTAAGTGCTCTAGAAACTCATTAATAAAGGATTCCGCAGGAATATATTTGACGCGGGCATCTGGAAAATTTTCAATAATCTGATTCCCAATAGCATTGAGTAAGTGGGTTTTCCCAAGACCAGGTCCACCATAAATAAATAAAGGATTGTAGGTCGTAGCTAAATTCTCAGAAACAGCCAAGGCTGCAGCTAGGGCCCATTGATTTCCATCTCCTCGTACAAAATTATCAAAGGTATATTTCTTTTTTAATCCTGTTTGAATTGGAGGAAGAGTGATAATGGGAGAGATTTCATAGTTTCCTCGTGTCTCTGTTAGAGGGATAAAGAGTTTCTCCTCAACTTCCTCTTCTAGTGAAAATTGATAGACGGGTTTTAATTCGATGGCATAGATCTCAAAACCAGCAGTTAGGATGACGTCTGTCATATTTTCTTCCCAGAACATCTTTTTTACTTCGGCATCTAAATAGATTATCGCCTGTTGGTTTTCAACTCTGAGAAGTTTTGAAGCAAGGACAAAATAGTCAAAAATTTGCTCTTTAAATCTTTTCTTACTCAATTCGAGCACACGATTCCAAAATGTTTGTTCTTGTGACACGTATTCTCCTCCCATTAATTTTTCCTCGATATGTTTTTCTTATTTTATCATAAAAAACGGGAGTTTTCCACAAGTTATACTAAGGGGATAAAAACGATTTATCCACAAGTTGTGGATTATTTTCCACAATGTGTGCAAGACTTATCCACAACTTGTGGGAAAAAGAAGGAAAAACAAGCAAATCAAGGAAGTCTAAAGGCTTATCCAGTGGATAAATCTGTAGGTTGTTCTATTAAAAATAACAGCTTCATTTGAAGCTGTTAATAATTCGTTGGTATTCATCAAGATTCTTAAAAGAGATGTGAATAGTCCCTTTTTCTTCATTGATCATACGAAGTTCTACATCTGTTCCTAAGAGTTTTTTGAGTAGCTCTTCTTCTTGTGCTACAAATAGTTCTTTCTCTTTTTTACTAGGCGTCTTCTTTTTTTGACAGACCTTTTGTTCTAAGCTTCTAACACTGAGACCCTCCTTTAGGGTTCGTTCTAGCCAGTAAAGTTGTAGTTCTTCTTTTAAAGGAACTAAAATTCGGGCGTGTCCTTGAGATAGTTTCTTCTTTAATAGCCTCTTTTACAGCTGGAGAAAGATGCAATAAGCGCACTAGGTTACTGATATAAGGGCGAGATTTCCCCATAAAATTCGCAATTTCTTCATGGGTTGCACCTCTATCAATGAGATGTTGATAGGATTCTGCTTCTTCAATTGGATTGAGGTCTTCCCTTTGTAAATTTTCAATAATAGCCTGTTTCATCATGTCATCATCCGTTAGGTCCCGAATAATGGCAGGAATTTGTTCAAAACCAGCTAATTTTGCTGCCCGGTAACGCCTTTCTCCTGCAAGAAGTTCATAACCGAAGATTGGAGACTTTCGAACAATGATCGGCTGAATTAAGCCATTTTCTTTTATAGAGGCAGCTAGTTCTTCTAATTTTTCTTGTGAAAAGACTTGACGGGGTTGGAAGGGATTAGTTCGAATCTGATTAAGATGAATAATGTCAATTTTTTCCATGATGTATATAGCATAACACACCTTTACAATTTCGTAAAGGTGTGTTGACAGTTCTGTAAATAAGATTAATTTCCAAGATTCTCAGTAGATTTAGTTAGCTTAAAAGTAGCCGTTTTTTGTTTTCCATCTCTATAGAATGTGATGGTAATTTCATCGCCAATTTGATGAGAATAGAGAACAGACTGTAAATCTGCTGTTGATTCAATGTCCGTATCATCAATCTTTGTGATAATATCTAAACGTTGTAAGTGACCGGATGCTGGCATGCCATCTTGAACTGTCCGAATAAGCACTCCTCCTTTAAGTTTACTTGGTAGATTTAACTGATTGAGGTCGTAAGTAGACAGGTTAGAAAGATCCATCATCTGAATTCCAAGTGCTGGACGAATGACTTTGCCATTTTTTTCTAATTGTTCAATAATATTTTGAACATCATTGACAGGAATAGCGAATCCAATCCCTTCTACAGATGTTTGGCCGTTTGTAGAAATTTTACTTGAAGTGATTCCGATGACTTGTCCTTGAATATTGATTAAAGGACCACCAGAATTCCCCGGATTGATAGCTGCATCTGTCTGTAAAGCTTTGGTCGAGATATTTTGTCCATTTTCTGATTTTAATTTAACATCACGTCCTAGACTAGATACAATTCCTTGGGTTACGGAGTTGGCATATTTTGTTCCTAGGGGACTACCGATTGCAATGGCAGTTTCACCGACTGTTAATTTAGATGAATCACCAAATTCAGCAACTGCTGTGACTTTATCTGCACTTATTCTCACAACTGCTATATCTGAGAAGGTATCTGAGCCAACTACTTCTCCAGGAACCTTGTTTCCATCTGCTAAAAGAATATCAGCTTGTGTTGCGCCCATTAAAACGTGTGCGTTTGTTACTAAGTAAGCGTATTTCTCATCTTTTTTATAGATGACGCCTGAACCTTCACTAGCTACTTGTGGATCAGAATCAGTATCTTCAGTTAGAAATCCTTTTTCAGAGCTTTCAGCATAGGTAATTACTGATACAACAGCATTTTTTACCTTATCTACTGCCTCACTAGTTGAAGTAGTGTTTTTATAAGCACGACTCACAGTCGTCGATTTTACTTCTTGGCTAGAATTTGTCGAGTTTCCTTTATTTACCTGTAGAGCCGTCAGAGTCCCTAAAATTCCTCCAGCAAAGCCAATAACTAAAATGAGAACGAGTTGCACTAATTTTCTAAGAAAATTTGATGGTTGTTTCATATTTTCCTCCTAAAGTTCCAATTATGAAAAAAGTATAGGTCTTCTTCCTTAATTATAACTTAAATCAAACTAGTTATCCACAAATTGTGGATAACTGTGAATAAGTGTGAAAAAACAGGATTAGTCAGCAAAATAGGAAGAGAGAATTGAAGGATAAATTTGTGGATAACTTGTGAATAAAAACATTTGTGATAGAATAGAATTATGAAAATAAAGATTGTAACAGTTGGAAAACTTAAAGAAAAATATCTAAAAGATGGGATAGCTGAATATACCAAACGCTTGGGACGGTTTACTAAGGTAGAAATGATCGAATTACCTGATGAGAAAACGCCAGATCGGGCTAGTGACTTAGAAAATCAGCAAATCCTTGAAAAAGAAGGGAATCGTATTTTATCTAAAATTGGTGATCGTGATTTTGTCATTACCTTAGCGATTGAAGGACAACAATTCCCATCAGAAAGATTTAGTCAAGTTCTTGAAGAGGTTACAGTCAGGGGCTACTCAGATATTACCTTTGTCATTGGTGGTAGTCTTGGTTTGTCTCCTGCTGTCAAAAAACGATCTAATTTACTCATGAGTTTTGGAAAACTAACTCTTCCTCATCAGTTGATGAAGCTGGTTTTAATGGAACAAATTTATCGAGCTTTTATGATTCAACAGGGAAGTCCTTACCACAAATGAATCTTGACGCTCTTTCTATTTTTTGTTAGAATAAAAGAGCATATGGTCTCATAGCTCAGCTGGATAGAGCATTCGCCTTCTAAGCGAACGGTCGCAGGTTCGAATCCTGCTGGGATCAAAAGATGACGTGATTTTTTCATAAAATCACGTTTTTTTTTATTCAAAATATGAATTGATTATAAATGAAAAAAGGAAAGATAGGTTAACAAGTAGAAGATTCACTCCTTATTTTGAACCGAATAGCTGAAAAAATCGACCGAATAGCGGAATTTTCTTAAATAATTTTGATTTTATATTAAAATTTGTGTATATTAAATTTAATAATTTAATAGTCAAATAAATTATAAGGAGTTTTTTTCTATGAAAAACAATCAATCTACTACTTACACGCGCTACCAAATTCTTTCTGAAAAAGAATTGCAACAGATTAGCGGAGGAGATAAACATACGAGAGTTATTATTATTCGTGATATATTTAAAAGAGGTAAGAAGTAATGGCAAGTTACTATTTTCAACTAGTCATTATTGCTATTCCTTTAATTTTATCCTATCCGTTAATTGATATACAACTAAAACATAAGAATTCAAATTTTTACTATGTTTTATTTATTTCAAGTTTACTTTATACAGGATCTGTTATTCTTGGATATTATGAATTAGAGCTGTTATATGCATTATTGACTTTAATATATCCATTATTTTTCTATTTTTACTATTATCATTTTTCTAAGTTTAACAAACTAATTTCCATTTTCTATTCTCTATTTTTATATTTAGCATTTGAAACTACTGATACATTTTTATCAGTTATCTTATCATCCATAATTGGTGATAGTTTAGTTAATCAATTTTCTTTTCTATTTGTTTTAACTGTTTCGGTATTATCTATACTTATCATAATTAAGATAATATCTATTTTTGAAGTTGATCTTCTTTACTTTAAAGAGCGAATTTTTAAGAAATTTGTTCAACAGTTAATTGGGGTTTATCTTATTATAACTCTAACTTTGAATACTTCTCATTGGTTGAGTAATATTGCCCATTTCAATAGTTTTGGGAGTATGATAGCAACCATTTGTTTCTTGATTTTCCTTGGGACCTTGGTTCAAATGAAGACGGTTCGGGACCGGTATGAGAAAAAAATGGAACTGAAGCAGAAAAAATTTGAACAACGTCAGATGGAACAATATATGGATAAGATTCAAGATCTCTATGCAGAATTAAAGGGATTCCGTCACGATTTTGGAAATATCATAACCTCTTTGAATCTAGCGATTGAGGAAAGGGATTTAGAAGATATTAAACGGATAAAAAGAGATGTTCTTGAAGAATGTTATGGAGAACTTCAGAAGGAAGAATATACAGGATTTGACCTTGGTAATATTCGGGATTCTGCCTTACGAAGTATTCTAAGTAGGGGATGGATCTATGCTGAGAAATTAGGCGTTAAATTGACTTTTGAAACCGGAGAGGTTATTGAAAAACTTCCAATGAGATTGCTTGATTTGGTACGAACGGTTGGAATTTTGGTAAATAATGCTATTGAAGCTGCAAACTCTAGTGTAGAGAAGGAAGTCCATATTGCCGTTTTTAATATGCCAAACGGGGTTCATTTGATTGTTCAAAATTCTATTGCTGATCAACCAATTGATTGGAATAAATTATTTGATAAAGGATTTTCAACCAAGGGAGATCGGCGAGGCATGGGACTTGGTATTGTCAAAGATATTGTTGAAGGCTATTCTTCCGTGTTTTTGGAAACAGAATTAATCAATGGAAAATTTACACAAACCTTGGTTGTTGGAGAGAAAGGAAATTAAATGAATATTATATTATTAGAGGATGAAATTTCACAACAGGTTCGAGTTGAAAAACATGTGAAAGCGATAGCTGAGGATGAAGGTTTACGGCTAAATATCATTTCAACGAGTAAATTTCGGAACTTAAGGAACATTTGACCAAGGGTGATTTTCATCAGCTATTCTTTCTTGATATTGATATTAAAGGAGATGAAAAAGCTGGTATTAAAGCTGCACAAATGATTCGTGAGGTTAATCCTTTTGCAATTATAGCCTTTATCACGACAAAGTCGGAGTTTGCTACGATTACCTATCGTTATAAGGTATCAGCTCTAGAATTTATTGAGAAGACCTTAAATGAGGATTTATTCAAGGAAAAAATTCGAGAATGTATCCTTTATTTAAAGAACAATGTTATTGAAAATAAAAATATTGTTGATTTCTTTGAATACAGCTTTAAAAATAGTGATATTCGAATTCCTTATAGAGATATTTTATACATTGAAACGACTGGAGTTTCTCATAAGTTACGAATCGTTGGAAAGAATTTTCAAAAGGAGTTTTCAGGTACTATAAAAGATATTCTGAAAAAAGATATTGGAAATCATTTCTATAGTCCCAATCAATCTTATCTAGTGAATCGAAAAATGATAGTGAGTTTTAATCGTCGTGAGAGACTCTTGATTTTAGAAGAGGAAACGACTTGTCCAGTTTCTCGAACTCAGGTTAAAAAGGTAGAAGAATTAATAAAAAAATTACAGAAAAAGGGTTGACATTTTTTTAATCGATGGTATAATGGGATATGTTCTGTTAATGAAATGGTCCGTTGGTCAAGGGGTTAAGACACCGCCTTTTCACGGCGGTAACACGGGTTCGAATCCCGTACGGACTATATCTCATTCCGCCATAGCTCAGTTGGTAGTAGCGCATGACTGTTAATCATGATGTCGTAGGTTCGAGTCCTACTGGCGGAGCTAAGTTAGCATCCTAAGGGATGCTTTTTTTGTGCAAAATAAGTAGCCCCTTCAATTGAAGGGGCTTTTATGATGAATCTTTACTATTTTTTTGAGGACTGAAATTTATTTCGAAAAGTATTGTAGCAAGCGAAGGAAAAAATCCCTAGTAAGAAAGCTATCATACCTTCTTTCAAACCATGTGGAATAAACCGTAGAACAACTTGCCCCTTCCCTTTAGGGACATCAACGGTCATAAAACCTTTTTGTGCTCTTCGAATAGGGATAGATTGATGATTCATTGTTGCTGTCCATCCTTTATCATAAGGAAGGGTGAAGAAGAGACTAGCTGCCTGCTCTGCCTGGTAATCAGCAATGACTGTATTTCCTTTGTTTTGGACTTTTACCTTTTGTTTTTTGATGCTATCAAAAGCTTCTTGATAGGATTGGAGATCTAAGGCAAAAAACTCGGGAGCTTGGAAAGTTACAGTAGAGTTTTCAGGGAAAGCAATGCGAATAGTGACAGTCTCTCCTGATTTGAAATTACCAACTGTAAAGAAGGGAAAAACATTGTCAGTTGAATAGCGGTTGACATGATCATTTACCATAATTTCAACCTCTTCGTGGTCTTCATTATCGAATTCGAGTGAAGGAAGATTAACATAGAGTTGAGCGTCTTTTGGAATAGATACTTGATACTCAACACTTGCATAGGATAAAAGACTGTCTGCTTCGATGTGAGCTTTCTGAGGACCTTGAGGACTATCCTGTGAACTCGCTGTTTGAGGATAGATCCGTTGGTAATACTTAAGATTTTTTCCAGTAATCCGATTGAGAAAATCTCTCTGATTGTCTAATGTTAGATTAGAGAATCTAAGATCTTTATAGGGTTCCTTTGTTAAAAATGCTAGAGAGAGGGCGTGATTATTTTGATACAGACTGAGAGTTTCGTCTGATTTGATGACATAAAATCCATATTTTTGAGGATTTTTTTCTGCTAGATTGTATTTGACAGCAAAGAGGCTGTCCATAAGTAAGGTATTATTTTGATAGCGAAGATTTAAGTTTGTTCCATCAGATTTAAAACCAAGTTTATCCAAAGTTGAACTAGTATCTGTATTTCGAACGGATGAAAACTGTGAAATTCCATGTAGGTTGTACTTCATCGTATCATTTCCTGTTTGAGGACGTAGGATTTCTGTTCGGTAAAATTCTTGATTGTCCTGTAAACCAGCTGTCAATTTTTCAATGGCTGGAATATTTCTTTGATAGGAAGATCGAGCCGCAAAGACCCATTCAGTTGCTATTCCATCCATCTGAAAATAACTGTTGATACTCAATTCAAATAGAGTAAAAAAGAGAATAAGTCCTGAAAAAATGGAGAGAGATATTTTACGAATTGTGAAGGCAAGTGCTACAAAGAAAAAAACGATAAAGAATTCTAATGTTAGAATGTAATGGCTAGTCGTTAAGAATTCGTAGTGCTTACGGAATAAAAAGGTTAGAATAAAACCGCTACTAGCAAGGATAAGACCAAGTGATAGGCGCATCCAATTTATTTCTTTCAAACGATTAAGGACTTCAGCCGCCATCAAGAGAATAATAAGAGAAAAAATCCAAGCATAGCGATGGAGAAACATATTTGGAGCGTGCATTCCTTGCCAGAATAGGTCTAAGGCTTGTAAATAAAAACTAGCCACTAGAAAAGTTAGTAGAGCTAGATAAGCTAGTTTCACTGGAATTCGAATCGATTTGACAAAGAAAAATAGAATAGCTAATAAAAACGGAAATAGTCCAACATAGATCATAGGAATTGCCCCATACTTTGTTGTATCGAAACTTCCTATAAAGTTTTTTGCAAAAACATCAAAATACCAACTATTTTCAGTAAAGGTTCTTGTAATCTTAGTAAAGTTTTCCCCATGAGTTCGTAAATCTAAAACAGTGGGGTAAATCATGATTAAGCTCGTAAACCCCGACAAAATTGACACAACTGTAAAATCTAAAAAGGAAGATATTCTTTTTTTAAAGTGCCAAGAAAGCTGTGTACAATACCATAAAGTTAAGAAAATAGCCATCATGAAGCCAAAATAATAATTTTGAATAAAGAGGATGGTCAAGCTTGTAAAGTAGAGAACTCGCTTTTTTTGAGTTATCAAACGGTGTAAACCTAACAGAATAAGAGGAGCTAAAATAAAGACATCGAGCCATGTTTTGATTTCAATCTGGCTGATAGAGAAACTCATTAAAGCGAATGAAGTTGACAGAGAGACGATCAAGAGTTTTTCTAATTGAGGATAGATTCCCTTAATAGAATGATAGGTTGACAACCCTATCAAGCCTATTTTTATCAGTGTAAAGAGATAAACAGAATCAACCATAGATAAGCTATCAAAGAAGAAGACAAAGGGAGATAGAAAACTGCCCAAATAATAGCTAGAAAGAGCGTAAAAATTCAATCCGAGTCCACTTGTAAAGGTGTAAAGGAGGCTGTCTGTACCGTGTAAAATATTTCGAAGTGTAACATCGAAAATAACGTATTGATGAAAGCCATCTCCTAATAAAGGGGAGGTTTCACTACCCCAATAAATACCATGACTGAGGTAGACAAAAAATAGAATTGTAAAAGGCAGTAAAAATGCTACTAAGTAAAAGATAGCGGGATGTGATAAATATTTTTTAAATTTCATATGGTCTATTGAAAGACCCTGAAACAAAGGTTTCAGGGTTTTTAATTGTTTGGAGCGGTTTCTTAATCTTTCCAAAGTTCTTTGACTTTTGCTTGAACTTCTTGGTTTTCTAAGAATTCGTCATAGGTTTCATCGATCCGGTCAATGACACCATTTTTTGAAAGAACAATGATATGGTTGGCAAGAGTTTGAATAAACTCATGGTCGTGACTGGCAAAGATGATGGATTCTTTGAAGTTTTTCAATCCATCGTTCAAGCTTGAAATAGATTCCAAATCCAAGTGATTTGTAGGATCGTCAAGTACAAGGACGTTTGACTTCAAAAGCATGAGTTTTGAAAGCATCACGCGCACCTTTTCTCCCCCTGACAAGACGTTGACAGGCTTGTTAACCTCGTCTCCAGAAAAGAGCATTCGTCCGAGGAATCCACGAAGGAAAGTATTGTCGTCTTCTTCTTTACTTGCGAATTGACGGAGCCAGTCAAGAATAGTTTCACCTCCGGCAAAGTCAGCTGAGTTATCTTTTGGTAAGTAAGAGCGACTAGTTGTAACTCCCCACTTGACAGTTCCTTCATATTCGATTTCACCCATAATGGCGCGGATCAAGGCAGTTGTTTGGATGTCGTTTTGTCCGATAAGAGCTGTCTTGTCACCTGGACGCAAGATGAAGCTGATGTTGTCAAGAATAGTTTCACCATCAATCTTTACAGATAAGTTCTCTACTGTCAACAAATCATTCCCGATTTCTCGTTCCGCTTTAAAGCTGATAAATGGGTATTTTCGGCTAGATGGGACAATTTCTTCTAACTGAATCTTGTCAAGCATCTTTTTACGTGAAGTTGCCTGTTTAGATTTTGAAGCATTGGCAGAGAAACGAGCCACAAATTCTTGTAATTGTTTGATTTTTTCTTCTGCTTTGGCATTCCGATCTGCTAACAACTTGGCAGCCAGTTCAGATGATTCTTTCCAGAAATCGTAGTTACCGACATAGAGTTTGATTTTTCCAAAGTCTAGGTCGGCCATGTGAGTACAGACTTTATTCAAGAAATGACGGTCGTGGGATACGACGATAACGGTATTCTCAAAATCAATCAAGAAATCTTCTAACCAGGTAATGGATTGAATATCAAGACCGTTGGTCGGCTCGTCCAAAAGAAGGACGTCTGGTTTACCAAAAAGAGCTTTGGCTAGGAGGACTTTCACTTTATCTCCATTTGCTAGTTCACTCATATTTTGGTAGTGGAGCTCTTCGGGAATATTTAGATTTTGAAGGAGTTGTGAAGCTTCACTTTCTGCTTCCCAACCACCTAGTTCAGCGAATTCTCCTTCAAGCTCTGCTGCGCGGACTCCGTCTTCATCTGAAAAATCTTCCTTCATATAGATAGCATCTTTTTCCTTCATGATGCTATAAAGTTTTTCATTTCCCATGATAACGACGTCAATGGCACGCTCATCTTCGTAGTCAAAGTGATTTTGACGAAGAACAGAAAGACGTTCGTCTGGGCCAAGCGAAATATGCCCAGTTGTTGGTTCAATATCCCCTGCTAAGATTTTTAAAAAGGTTGATTTTCCAGCACCATTGGCCCCAATCAAACCATAGGTATTTCCTTCTGTAAATTTGATGTTGACATCATCAAAAAGTTTACGATCACTAAAACGTAGTGAGACGTCTGTAACTGTTAACACGTATATTTCTCCTCTTTTTCTGTCTATATAAGCCTATTTTACTAGAAAACGCTTGATTTTTCAATGAATACCCTTAAGCATTTGAGGGAGATGATAATGGATGATAAAAGAGGGAAGAACTTGACTTTCCCTTGATGTCATTATATAATGAAAAGCAATCAGAAGAGTAATTTGTATTCGTTTTTTAGAGAGCTTATGGTTGCTGAAAATAAGCAACGAAACAGAATGAAATGGACTGATGTTCAAATAGAATCTTAACCAATAGAGATTCGGCTAGCAGGCCTTATGTGCAGCTCATTTGTGATGAGTCAGAGGGAACAGCACATGTTGTTCTAAGTGAGGTGGCACCGTGTCTCAGACGCCCTCGCATAGTTTTTGCTATGCGTGGGCTTTTATTTTGTACTTCAGGGAGGAAGAAAAATGACCAAGCCGATTATTTTAACTGGAGATCGCCCGACAGGGAAACTCCATATTGGACACTATGTCGGTTCATTGAAGAATCGAGTTCTTATGCAAAACGAAGACAAGTATCAAATGTTTGTCTTTTTGGCTGACCAACAAGCCCTAACGGATCATGCTAAAGACCCACAAACTATTGTGGAATCCATCGGAAACGTTGCTCTAGACTATTTAGCAGCTGGATTAGATCCAAATAAATCAACCATTTTTATTCAGAGTCAAATCCCTGAGCTAGCGGAATTGACCATGTATTACATGAATTTGGTCTCTGTTTCACGTTTGGAACGCAACCCAACTGTTAAGACAGAAATTGCCCAAAAAGGGTTCGGTGAGTCTATTCCATCTGGTTTCTTGGTGTATCCTGTTTCTCAAGCTGCAGATATTACCGCCTTTAAAGCCAATCTGGTACCTGTTGGGACAGACCAAAGCCCATGATTGAGCAAACACGTGAAATCGTCCGTTCTTTTAACCATGCTTATCATTGTGATGTCTTGGTTGAACCAGAGGGAATTTTCCCAGAAAATGAGGCAGCGGGTCGTTTGCCTGGTCTGGATGGGAATGCCAAAATGTCCAAATCTCTTGGCAATGGTATCTATTTAGCGGATGATATGGACACCTTGAAGAAAAAGGTGATGAGTATGTATACAGATCCTGAGCATATTCGTGTCGAAGATCCAGGAAAAATTGAAGGAAATATGGTTTTCCATTATTTGGATGTTTTTGGCAAAGAAGAAGATCAGGCGACCATTCAAGACATGAAAGACCATTACCAACGGGGTGGTTTAGGTGATGTTAAAACCAAACGCTATCTTTTAGAAATTCTTGAGAGAGAGTTGGGTCCTATTCGCGAACGGCGGATTGAATTTGCTAAAGATATGGGTCAAGTCTATGACATGCTTCAAAAAGGTAGTGAAGTAGCCCGTTCGGTTGCAGCAGAAACGCTTGATCAAGTCAAGTCTGCCATGGGATTAAACTATTTCAAGTAAGTTCTTGATATTGAGATGATTCAATAAAATAAATGATTCAAAAGAGGTACCAACACCTCTTTTTGAAATATTGTACAAATGATTGACAAATTATCTTAGAATGGTATGATATTATCAATCAAAAAAGACGAGCTTGGCTCAAAAAGAAAGAAAAGAGGAAAATGGGAATGTCAAATTGGGACACTAAATTTTTGAAAAAAGGTTATACCTTCGATGATGTATTGCTCATTCCAGCTGAAAGTCATGTATTACCAAACGATGCAGATCTTCGTACAAAATTGGCGGATAACCTTGTGTTGAATATCCCAATCATCACAGCTGCGATGGATACAGTCACTGAAAGCCAAATGGCTATTGCCATTGCCCGTGCTGGAGGACTTGGGGTTATTCACAAAAATATGTCCATTGCCCAACAAGCAGATGAAGTTCGTAAAGTAAAACGCTCTGAAAACGGCGTTATCATTGACCCATTTTTCTTAACACCTGAACATACCATTGCTGAAGCCGATGAACTCATGGGACGGTACCGTATCAGTGGTGTTCCTGTGGTTGAAACCTTGGAAAAATCGTAAACTAGTTGGGATTTTTGACCAACCGCGATTTACGTTTTATTTCTGATTATGATCAACCAATTTCAAATCATATGACTAGCGAGAATCTAGTAACTGCACCAGTCGGTACTGATTTAGAGACCGCTGAACGGATTCTCCAAGAACACCGCATTGAAAAAAATTGCCGTTGGTAGATGAGAATGGTCGTTTGTCAGGTTTGATTACCATTAAGGATATTGAAAAAGTTATTGAGTTTCCAAATGCAGCTAAAGATGAATTTGGTCGTCTTTTAGTAGCAGGTGCTGTCGGAGTTACATCTGATACTTTTGAGCGTGCAGAAGCATTGTTTGAAGCTGGTGCGGATGCCATTGTCATCGATACGGCCCATGGTCATTCTGCAGGGGTTCTTCGTAAGATTGCTGAAATTCGAGCTCATTTCCCAGATCGCACCTTGATTGCAGGTAATATTGCTACAGCTGAGGGAGCGCGTGCACTCTATGATGCAGGTGTTGATGTTGTTAAGGTTGGGATTGGGCCAGGTTCTATCTGTACGACTCGTGTGATTGCAGGTGTTGGGGTTCCACAAGTTACTGCGATTTATGATGCAACTGCTGTTGCGCGTGAATATGGTAAAACCATTATCGCGGATGGTGGTATCAAATATTCAGGTGATATCGTGAAAGCTTTGGCTGCGGGTGGCCATGCAGTTATGCTAGGTTCCATGTTTGCCGGAACAGACGAAGCTCCAGGGGAAACTGAAATTTTCCAAGGTCGTAAATTTAAGACATACCGTGGTATGGGATCTATTGCAGCAATGAAGAAAGGTTCAAGTGACCGCTACTTCCAAGGTTCTGTCAATGAAGCTAACAAATTGGTTCCAGAAGGAATCGAAGGTCGGGTTGCTTATAAAGGATCAGCAGCTGATATCGTTTTCCAAATGATTGGTGGTATTCGTTCTGGTATGGGCTATGTTGGAGCTGCCAACCTTCAAGAATTGCATGAAAATGCGCAATTTGTTGAAATGTCCGGGGCAGGTTTGAAAGAAAGCCATCCACATGATGTTCAAATTACCAACGAAGCACCAAACTACTCCGTTCAATAAAAAAGAAATAGTGTGAAATCCTCTGATTTCACACTATTTTTGTGTCAAAAATATGTAAACTTAATTTTACAACGCTGTCAGCTATTCGTCAATTTGACCTGAGTGAATATTAAAGATTTTTAAGTCTTCAGGCAAGTCTTTTAGGTGATCTAAGGTAGTAGTTGTGATAAATGTTTGGATGTCACGAGAGATAACTTCTAGTAAATGTAGTTGACGATTATTGTCAAGTTCACTCATTACATCGTCTAAGAGTAAAATCGGCTTTTCCTTCGTCAAGGATTCAATTAATGAAATCTCTGCAAGTTTTAACGAAAGAACAACACTGCGATGCTGGCCTTGGCTTCCAAAGGTAGCGTTCATGTCATTGATATAAAAATTGATATCATCTCGGTGAGGGCCGACACTGGTTGTTTTTTTGATGAGATCCTTTGTCCGATTTTCTCGAAGTAATTTGATAAAGGTTGGGCGAAGTGTCTGTTCATCTTGAAAAGGAACAGAGGAATTATACCGAATGGTGAGTTTTTCAGTTTGATTGGAAATTTCAAAATGTTTTTCCTGGCCAAAATCCTCTAATTTTTTAAGAAAATCTTTTCGATGGATGCAGACCCGGCTACCATAATCTGCCAATTGCTCATCTAAAACATCCAAAAAGGTGGGATCAACTGTATTCGCTGTTTTCAAGTAACTGTTGCGTTGCTTTAAAACGTGATGATAGGCTGTTAAATCGGATAGATAGACAGGTTTCATCTGTCCTAAATCAATATCGATAAACTTTCTACGAAGAGCGGGTGCACCTTTTACAAGTTGTAAATCCTCTGGTGCAAAGAGAACCACATTCATGTTGCCGACATATGTTGATAACTTACTTTGTTTTAAGTGGTTCACTTTAGTGATTCTTCCTTTTGAAGATAAGGAAATTTCTAAAGGTAGGGAACCAGTCTTTCTTTCTAAAATACCAGAAACGGTAAATTGCTCCTGTTGGAAATGAATTAAATCTTTATCAGAACGGGTACGATGGCTACGGGTCAAGGCTAAAAAGTAGATGGACTCAAGGAGATTGGTTTTGCCTTGAGCATTTTGGCCTAAGAAAATATTCAAACCGGAGTGGAATTGGAGATCTACTTCTTTATAATTTCGAAATTTTTGAATATGTATGGATTTAAGCCACATATTATGTTCCTGGGAAACGAATAGGCTTCCGCTTATTCTCTTCTTTTTTGGTTTTAGAATGTTTTTTTTGTTCTTGGTTTAATTTCTTCACCAATTGAGCAACACGTTCTTTTTCTAGTTTGTCCGCTTGGTGTTCTTTGATTTCTTCAGGACTAGGTTGAAGAATCGTTATAACATCTTCAGTACCAATGACTTTGATTTCATCTCCAACTCGTAATTTACGTCCTCTTCTTGCTTCAGGCTCATCATTTACAACTACTTGATTTTCAAGTAAAAAGTCTTAATAGCTCCTCCACTATGGATGATTCCAAGTTCTTTAAATAGGGCTTGTAATGTGATAAATTCATCAAATAATTTATAATTCATAGTTCACCTCAATGATAGCTATTATATCATAAAACCCTCAAAAAATGGGATCGATGGGATAGACTGTAAACGTTTTTTAATCAGTCTAGGAAAGATTTTGGGGGGATTTCATGATATAATGAAGAGTAATATTAGTTAGAATGAGGATGATAATGGAATTAGTTACTGGTGTCAACATCCATTTTATTAAATCAGGAAAATTCAAGACCAACCAAATTAAAGTTCGTTTCTCTGCTCCACTGTCTGAGAAAACGATGGCTGGTCGTGTTTTAGCTTCGAGAATGATTGAAACAGCTAATCAACTATACCCCACTTCTCAACAATTTAGAGAACAATTGGCTAACTTATATGGAGCTAATTTTTCAACATCTGTTTCAAAACGGGGACAAATGCATTATATTGACATTCATCTGTCCTATGTTCGGGATGCCTTTTTAAGTAAGAAAAATGTGTTAACAGACCAAATGTTGGAGTTACTTAAGGTATCATTGAATGCCCCTCTTGCTGAAAATGATCGTTTTGACTCAGAGACCTTCTCGGTAGAGAAAAAAAATCTAATCACTGAACTAGAGGCTGAGATTGAAAATCACTTCTATTATGCCCATCAGCAATTGAATCATTTGTTTTATGATCAAGCAGATATGAAATTAAGTAAATATGCGAGTGTTGAGCATATAAAAGATGAGGATGAAGCAACAGCTTATCAAGCTTTACAAGATATGTTAAAGTCAGATCGAATTGATTTTTCTTTATGGGTGATTTCAACGAACTAGCAGTGATTGAGAAATTAGAGAAACTTCATTTACAACCTCGTCAATTAGATGTCAATTTATTTTATCAACAGCCCTTTTCAAATGTTGTCAGAGAGGGGTTGGAACAAAGAGACATCCACCAATCAATTTTGGAATTAGGCTATCATTTTCCAGTTCGCTATGGAGAGAGGGAACATTTTGCTCTGATTGTTCTCAATGGATTACTTGGTGCTTTCTCTCACTCTAAATTGTTTACTACTATTCGAGAAAAAGAGGGATTGGCTTATACGATTTCGAGTCATTTTGATATTTTTTCAAATTTTTTGCGAATCTATGCGGGCATTGATCGAAAAAATCGAACTCGAACGATGACCTTAATGAGTAGACAAATTAACGATCTCAAAAGAGGTAAGTTTACAACTGAAGAAATAAACTTGACAAAGGAAATGATTATTAATGCTGCTAAGTTGTCCCAAGATCGACCAGGTACCTTACTTGAGAGAGCCTATTTACAAACTGTATTAGGGAAACAATTCTTGTCAATTGAGGACTGGATTCAAGCAATTGAAGAAGTGACAAAGGAAGAGATGACGACGGTTGCGAAATCCCTTAAGTTGCAGTCGGTATACTTTATGGAAGGAAGAGAATGAGTAGTACAAGATTAGAAAAAAAAGAATACCCTGCTGTAGGAGAATCTGTTTATCAAACAACTTTACAAAATGGGTTAAAACTTTATCTAATTCCAAAAGATGATTTCAATGAAACGTATGCAATGATTTCTACGAAATTTGGATCGGTTGACACCTGCTTTACAATCGGTCCTTCGAAAGATAAAAAGGAATACCCAGCTGGAATCGCTCATTTTTTGGAACACAAATTATTTGAGGATAAGGATGGGAAGGATTATTTACAGCACTTTGTTCGTTTAGGTTCGGAAAGTAATGCTTTTACTAGCTTTACACAGACGAGTTATCTATTTTCGACGACCTCGAATGTATCTGAAAATCTCAGATTATTGTTAGAAATGGTTCAAACCCTTCATCTTTCTGAAGGTTCACTTGAAAAGGAACGCTTGATAATTCAGCAAGAAATTGAGATGTACCAAGATAATCCTGATTATCAATTGTTTTTTAGAGCACTTGCTAACTTATACCCCAATACTCCTCTATCACAAGATATTGCTGGATCCGTTCCTTCTCTTTCCAAAATTGAAAAGTCCTCTTTACAGGAAAATTTTGATTTGTTTTACCAACCGTCAAATATGAATTTAGTAGTGGTTGGTAAATTTGATCTTGACGATATTGTCAAGGTTTTTAAAGGTTTTGAGAGTGTCACTTCCTCGAATTCTTTGCCAAATATTTCGCCTGTTATATTACATCCTGTGATTCAGAATGAAACGAGTCGGATGGAGGTTGCTTCTCCAAAATTGGCGATTGGAATTCGAGGTAGAAATTTAGTTCCTTCCCCTTTTCAATATCGTTATAAGATCATTATTAAATTACTCTTTGCTATGATGTTTGGCTGGACCTCTACACGGTTTCAATCTCTTTATGAAGTTGGAAAGATTGACAACTCCTTGACACTGGAAGTAGAAGTTGAATCTTCTTTCCACTTTGTCATGTTAACGATGGATACCATAGAACCAGTTAGTATTTCTCATCAATTTCGAACAGCTATTAAGAATTTCGAAAAGGATCCAGATGTGACACAAGAACATTTAGATACGATTAAAAGTGAAATGTTTGGAGACTTTCTCCATGGATTGAATTCTTTGGAATATATTGCGACCCAATTTAATCCACTTAAATCAGGTGAAAATCTCTTTGATCTACCAAAAATTTTACAGAGTATTTCTTTACAGGATGTTGTCAAAATTGGTAGAGAGTTTGTCAACTCCTGTGATATGACGGACTTCATCATTTTCCCTAAATGATTATATAACAGTTGTTTTGTTATTTTTTCGATTTAAATCAACAAAACTACTTGTCAAGTAGTTGTAACTTATATTGTAAACTAGTAAGGAGACTAGAATGAAAAAAGAAAATATTCCTAATGCTTTAACATTTATTCGTATTGTTTTTATTCCTATTTTTATTCTCATATTAATGTTTGGCAAAAGCTATGCTTGGCATGTGGTAGCAGCCATTGTTTTTGCTGTTGCCAGTATTACAGATTACTTAGATGGTTACCTGGCTCGTAAATGGCAAGTAGTCAGTAACTTTGGTAAATTTGCAGATCCTATGGCCGATAAGCTGTTAGTTATGTCTGCCTTTATCATGATGATTGAGTTAAAAATGGTGTCAGGATGGATTGCAACTGTCATTATTTGTCGTGAATTAGCTGTTACTGGTCTTCGTTTATTATTAGTGGAGACAGGGGGAGTTGTTTTACCAGCAGCTATGCCTGGAAAAATAAAAACTTTTTCTCAAATGTTTGCCATTATCTTCCTTCTCTTGCATTGGAATTTATTGGGACAACTAACACTATATGTAGCACTCATCTTTACAATCTATTCTGGATATGAATACTTCAAAGGTAGTGCCTACCTCTTTAAAGATACCTTTAGATAGATGAATAATATTATTGAAGTTCGAAACCTTTCTTTTAAATACCAAAAATCAGAAGATGTTTATCAGCTAAATGAGGCATCGTTTCACGTGAAACAAGGGGAATGGTTATCTATTATTGGACACAATGGAAGCGGAAAATCAACTGTGGTCCGCTTGATTGATGGTCTGTTAGAGCCAGAAGCTGGTGAAATCTATATATCAGGAGATTTGTTAACGTCTGACAATGTTTGGGATAAACGAAGCGAAATTGGAATGGTGTTTCAGAATCCTGATAACCAGTTTGTTGGGGCTACAGTAGAAGATGATGTAGCCTTTGGGTTGGAGAACCAAGGGATTCCTAGAGATCAAATGGTTCAACGAGTACACGATGCTCTAAAAATGGTCCACATGGAGGAGTTTAAAGATCGTGAACCCGCTAGATTATCCGGTGGACAAAAGCAACGGGTGGCGATTGCAGGAATTATTGCCTTACGACCCAAAATCATTATTTTAGATGAAGCGACTAGTATGTTGGATCCTGAAGGACGTTTGGAACTGATTCGAACGGTTCGAGAAGTCAAAGAACGATACGGATTAACGGTTATTTCTATTACGCATGATTTAGAAGAAGTATCCTTGAGTGACCGGGTTATCTTATTTGAAAAAGGGAAAGCAACCTTGGATGTTACTCCAAGAGAGCTCTTTTCCAGAGATGACTTAGAAAAAATTGGATTAGAAGAACCCTTTGCCAATCAATTACGAAGCATGTTACATCAAAAAGGTTTTCCAGTTGGAGAAACCTATCAGACTGAAGGAGAGCTAGAAAAACGATTATGGGAATTGCTTTAAAACAGCTTAGTTACACCTATCAAGAAGGCACTCCCTTTGAGGGGGCCGCTCTTTTTGATGTGAATATAGAAATACCGAGTGGTTCTTATACAGCTCTAATTGGACATACTGGAAGTGGAAAATCGACTATCCTCCAGTTATTAAATGGTCTTCTTTTACCCAGTCGCGGGGAAGTCCAAATGAATGATTTGTCCATTAGTTCAGAGTCTTCTCAAAAAGAGTTAAAAAATCTTCGAAAAAAGGTGGGCCTTGTTTCAATTTCCAGAAAGTCAACTCTTTGCTGAAACCGTGGTAAAAGATGTTGCATTTGGTCCACAAAATTTTGGAGTGGACCAAGAGTCTGCTGAGAGACTTGCTAAGGAGAAATTGCAACTAGTTGGACTCTCTGAAGATTTATTTGAACGGAGCCCTTTTGAATTATCTGGTGGTCAAATGAGACGGGTTGCTATTGCAGGTATTTTGGCGATGGAACCTGAAATTTTGGTACTGGATGAGCCAACGGCTGGATTAGATCCACTTGGGAGAAGGGAACTGATGAAGTTGTTTGCATCGCTTCATCGTGCTGGTATGACCATCATTCTTGTCAGTCATTCTATGGAAGATGTAGCGGAATATGCAAATTTTGTATATGTTTTGGAAAAAGGACGGATTGTGATGTCTGGACATCCAAAGGAAGTATTTCAGGATGTAGAAGGATTAGAACAAATTCAATTGGGTGTACCGAAAGTAACAAAATTTGCTTGGCGCTTGCGCAATAAAGGATTATCCTTTCCAACTTTACCGATTACATTGGAGGAATTTAAGGAGTTAATTGGACATGAATAGTATGATTTTAGGAAGATATGTTCCAGGGAACTCGGTTCTTCATCGTATGGATCCAAGAGCAAAATTATTGGGCCTCTTCTTGTTGATTTATATCCTTTTTTGGGCTAATAATGGTATGACCAATATTCTTTTATTCCTACTCGCATTCAGTTTGATTTTCATTGCTAAAATCCCCCTTCGTTTTTTTATTAATGGCTTTAAATCAATGGTTTTTATCATAGCTTTTACAACCTTTTTTCAGTTGTTTGCAAGCACTGACGGGACCCTCCTATTCCAATTTCATTTCTTTAAGATAACGGACCTAGGATTGGTTAGAGCAGTAGTAATTTTCTGTCGCTTTATTCTTATTGTTGTCTTTTCTACCATCTTAACCCTGACTACTACTCCATTAAGCTTAGCCGATGCGGTGGAAAAGCTCTTAACTCCCTTAAACTGATAAAAGTTCCAGCTCATGAAATTGGTCTCATGCTTTCGATGAGTCTCCGTTTCGTTCCAACTTTAATGGATGATACGCAAAGAATAATGAATGCTCAGAGGGCTAGAGGAGTAGATTTTGGAGAAGGGAACCTACTACAGAAGATTCGATCCTTCATCCCTATTCTAATTCCACTATTTGCTTCTAGTCTTAAACGTGCGGATGCTCTTGCGATAGCTATGGAGGCAAGAGGGTACAAAGGTGGAGAAGGAAGAAGTCGTTATCGCCAATTAAAATGGAAGCTTGTAGATAGTCTAGCTATTTGTTTCTTGTTTTTAGTAGGATATCTTATTTTTATACTAAAAAGTTAGGATAGCACCACTATATAATGGGTCTTTTTAGTCAAAAATCATAAAAAAACGCTAGTTATAGCGTTTTTTGCATCAAAAATACATTCATTTGTAATCTTTGTAATATAAATTATAACTAACTGTAACAATTAATGTGTAAGATAGTATTATGTTCGAAAGGAGAATGTATTGATGAACACAAAAAAAGTCCAATGGACATTGACTTCTGTCGTATCAGCTCTATCACTTTTTGTTACAAGTTTCGTAGTGAATGCTGAAACATATGAAGTAAAAACTGGTGATACTTTATCACAGATTGCTATTGAAAATAACACAACCGTTCAAAAACTTGTTGAATTGAACCAATTGAGCAATAAAGACTTGATTCATGCTGGTCAAATTATTGAGCTTGGTGAACGTTCAAATTCACTTCTTAATACAGTGAAACCTGCTACTGCTAGTCAAGCACAAGCAACACAGGTGACACAAGCGACAACGGCACAAGTCCAAGCAGGAAATACAACATATAATGCAGCGCCAGCTGTTACTTCTAGTAATGGGATTGTTCTTGCTAATGGGAATACAGCAGGTGAAACAGGAGCATACGCAGCCTGCTCGGATGGCAGAATTGACTGGCGTACCAGCCTCAACATGGGAAGCTATTATTGCTCGCGAATCGAACGGTCAAGTAAATGCAGCAAATGCTTCAGGTGCTAGTGGTCTTTTCCAAACTATGCCAGGTTGGGGATCAACAGCTACAGTGGATGATCAAATCCAATCAGCTTACAATGCCTATTCTAACCAAGGACTTTCAGCTTGGGGATATTAAAAACAAAAGAGGGATTCCCCTCTTTTTATTTTGTTTCTTACCTTGACAAGCATGGGAAAGACTTGTAAAGAAAAATAACTGTGTTCGTCAACCTTGCTGAAGCATGGCTACTCTTATCCATGCGTGATTTCATACGTAAAAAAGGTTTACAAATTTGTAAACCTTTTTTATTAACTTAAATGACTGAGTAAATCTAGGGGAGAGTCTATGATGATGTCAGGAGTCTCCTCTTTTAATTGATCTAGAGGTGCAAACCCCCAACTGACTGCGATCGTATGGATACCAATGTTTTTCCACCAATAATATCAAACTTAGTATCCCCAATAATACAAGCCTCTGCTGGAGGGATCTGATAATCTGTCATGACCCGTTGGATGATATCTGCCTTGTGCATAGATCCTGGGATAGAACCATAAATCCCCTCAGAGTAATCACTAATTCCTAGTGAATGGGCTATTTCGTGACTCACTTCCTGATTCTTAGAGGTGGTAATGAATAAGTGATAACCCAATCCCTTCAATTGATGAAGGAGTTCTTTGATAGATGGGTAGAGATAGGTTTGTTGTTGGCCAGTTTCTTTGTAATAAGTACGATAGAGCTCGACAGCTTTTGACTGTAGCTCCTTTGGGACATGGTTTGCAAAAGTAACTTCCAGGGGTGGACCGATAAAGGTTCGAAGGGTTTCTTTGTCAGGAGCCGGAACTCCTAGTTGTTTAAAAGTATGTAGAAAGGTTGTTTCAATTCCTTCTGCGCTATCGACTAAGGTTCCATCCAAGTCGAAACATAGATACTTCATAGATTACTCTCCAAAAATTTCTTGTTGCAGTCGTTTTCCAGTCGGAGTAGCTGCTAGACCGCCTTCAGCAGTTTCTCTAAAGGCAGTTGGTAGGCTTGATCCGACCTGATACATAGCATCGATGACTTCATCAACAGGGATTTTGGATTCAATTCCTGCCAGAGCCATATCCGCTGCAATATAAGCATAGCTAGCTCCCATAGCATTTCGTTTCACACAAGGAACCTCCACCAGTCCTGCAACGGGATCACAAATCAATCCTAACATGTTTTTGATGACGAAACAAATGGCTTGACTAGCTTGGTAGGGACTTCCTCCCGCTGCTAGAGTTAAAGCTGCTGCGCTCATAGCAGATGCTGACCCAACCTCTGCTTGACAGCCTCCTTCGGCTCCAGAAATAGATGCATTATTGGCAATAACGAGACCAAAGGCCCCTGCGGCCAATAAGAACTCCAATTGTTGGTGTTCATCTAAATGTAGTTTCTCAATCGCTGAAGTAAGAACAGCAGGTAAGCAACCAGCTGATCCAGCAGTGGGAGTAGCACAGACCAAGCCCATTTTTTTGCATTGTGTTCGTTGACAGCAATAGCATTTTTTTGGCAGCGGTTAGGACAGTATAGTCAGAGAGGGCTTTTCCAGATCGAATATAGCGATCTAGTTTTTGCAGCGATCTCCTCCAGTCAAGCCACTTCGAGAAAGTTGGTCATTGAGTCCAAGATGAACGGATTCTTTCATGACTTCGAGGTTTCGAGTCATAAGGGTCAGAACTTCTTCACGCTCGCGACCAGTTAGTTCAAACTCAGTTGCAATCATTAATTCTGCGACATTTCCTTCATAGTGGAGGGTCGCTTGCTCAACTAGTTCGGTAATTGAATAAAACATGGGGTCTCCTTATTGAAAGAAATTCACATTGTGTAAATGAGGAATTTGACGGATTAACTCAATCGCTTCGTCACAATTTCGAGAATCTACTTCAATGATCATAATAGCCTTTTCTCCGGCTTTTTCGCGGGTAACGTTCATTTGAGCGATATTGATATCATAGCGAGAAAGGGCTTCTGTGACATGGGCGATCATCCCAGGAACGTCTTGGTGAACGATAATAATTGTTGGGGTATTCATGTTTAGAGAAATTGCAAAGCCATTTAACTCGGTAACTTGTATGTTTCCCCCACCAATGGAAATTCCTGTGACGGAGATGGTTTTGTGCTCATTTTTCACCGTTATGGTCGTTGTATTTGGATGAGGAGCATTGCTCTCCTTTTGAATGGACCAGACGATTCGAATTCCTCTTTCATGTGCAATTTCAAGACTATTTGGGATTCTTGGATCATCTGTATCCATGCCTAAAATTCCAGCTACAAGGGCCAAGTCTGTCCCGTGACCACGATAGGTTTTGGCAAAGGAATTAAACAACTGAAATTCAACTTCTGTTGGATCCTCTCCAAAAATTGAAGAGACAATTTTTCCAATACGAACAGCTCCAGCAGTATGGCTACTAGAAGGTCCAATCATAACCGGTCCAATAATATCAAATACAGATTGGAATTTAAGCGAATTCATCAGTCAGCTCCTTAGGGTTTCTTTTCTTTCATTATAACAAATCTAGGGCATGTTTTCTTCTATTTAAGAGGGAAATTTTGTTTTAAACTTAAAAGATACTTAAAACTAGTTTATTTGAGGTTTTTTATTCTTACTAACATATTGTTGAAATATTTGACGTGATTTCATAAAATTTCTGAAACATTTCTTCTGTAAGATAAAGAACATACAGAAAAGGAGTGTAAAACTATGAATATAAATGTCTGTAAAACGTGTTATCGGACTGAGCTTATTATCAGGAATGTTTATTCCCGTCCTCGCCAGTGCAGAATCTTACACTGTGAAGTCAGGTGATACCTTATCAGCTATTGCTAAAGAGAAGAATACAACGGTTGATGCAATTGCTAAGAAAAATAAGATTAGCAATGTAAATCTCATTACAGTTGGTCAGGTTTTAGAGATTGAAGATGAGAAGGCAACAACTAATACTACAGAGCAAGCTGCCACTAGTAAAGCCAACACTACACAAACAACAACTACGGTATCTGCTTCAGATGGCTTGAGTGCCGAAGATGCAGTGGCTAAAGAATGGATTGCCCAGAAAGAATCAAGTGGCAGTTACACAGCACAAAATGGCCAATATTATGGTCGTTACCAGTTATCCCTTTCTTATTTAAACGGTGATTTATCCGAAGCAAATCAGGAAAAAGTAGCCAATCAATATGTTGTCAACCGCTATGGTTCATGGTCGGCAACTAAAAACTTCTGGCTGGCCAATGGTTGGTATTAAAATAATTTAGAAGAGTTCTTTACTAGGACTCTTTTTACTTTACAGACTTGTAAACGTCTAGATACAATAGTCAATAAGTAGAATGGCAAGATGCTTGTTTTCTACTATAAAGCATGTTACAATTGATAATGCTCAAAACGACCTTCAATCGTTGAAGCAAACCACGACCTTCAATCGTGAGAAACGAAAAGATGGGAGAAACCTATGAGTGATAACTCGAAAACACGTGTTGTTGTTGGTATGAGTGGCGGTGTCGATTCATCTGTAACGGCTTTGTTGTTAAAACAACAGGGTTACGATGTCATTGGCATCTTCATGAAACTGGGACGACACAGACGAAAATGGCGTCTGTACAGCTACAGAAGATTACAAAGATGTAGCAGCGGTTGCAGACCAAATTGGCATTCCTTACTATTCTGTCAACTTTGAAAAAGAATACTGGGATCGCGTCTTTGAATACTTCCTTGCAGAATACCGTGCAGGCCGGACACCAAATCCGGATGTCATGTGTAATAAGGAAATCAAATTTAAGGCCTTCTTGGATTATGCCATGACACTCGGTGCAGATTATGTAGCAACAGGGCACTATGCGCGCGTGGCGCGTGATGAGGATGGTATTGTCCATATGCTACGCGGCGTTGACAATGGAAAGGATCAAACTTATTTCTTAAGCCAGTTGTCACAAGAACAACTTCAAAAAACCATGTTCCCATTGGGACATTTGGAAAAACCTGAGGTTCGCAGTTTAGCAGAAGAGGCTGGATTAGCTACAGCTAAAAAGAAAGATTCCACCGGGATCTGCTTTATCGGAGAAAAGAATTTCAAAGAGTTTCTCAGTAACTACCTCCCTGCCCAGCCAGGCCGAATGATGACTGTAGATGGACGGGATATGGGCGAACATGCCGGTTTGATGTATTACACAATCGGTCAACGGGGTGGTCTTGGAATTGGTGGTCAACAAGGTGGAGACAATGCCCCATGGTTTGTCGTTGGTAAAGATCTGAGTCAAATATTCTGTATGTCGGTCAAGGCTTCTATCATGAAGCACTGATGTCAACAAGTTTACAAGCTAGTCAAGTTCACTTTACACGAGATATGCCAGAAGAGTTTACAATAGAATGTACAGCCAAGTTCCGTTATCGCCAGCCAGATTCCAAAGTGACGGTTCATGTCAAGGGTGACCAGGCTGAGGTCGTTTTTGCAGAACCTCAACGGGCCATTACACCTGGGCAAGCTGTTGTCTTTTACGATGGTGAAGAGTGCCTCGGTGGTGGTTTGATTGACAACGCCTACCGAGATGGAGAAGTTTGTCAGTATATTTAAATTGACAAATGTTCTCAATTTGCTACAATAATAAAAGCAATAGAAATGATGGTCAAAGCTCATGGATGTTGCAGGCTTTTTTGTCCTGCACTTCTCAGAGTTTTGACTATTTTTGTGTCGTTTCGAAAGGAAGTAAAATGCAAAAACGGGATTTTCGGACCAAGTTGAATCAGACGGTTTTTGGTGTGAGAGCCACTGCTTTGATTGTAAAAGATAATCGTTTGTTAGTCGTAGAAGATGAGGATGGTTTTTATACGATTGGAGGTGCCATTCAAGTGGATGAAGCTACTGAAGATGCTGTGGTTCGAGAAGTAAAAGAAGAACTTGGCGTTCTATCTAGAGCAGGTCAGCTAGCTTTCATTGTTGAAAATCGCTTTGAACAAGATGGGATTCACTACCATAACATTGAATTTCATTATTTGGTGGACTTGCTGGAAGAAGCACCTTTGGTTATGCAGGAAGATACAAAGTCCTTACCTTGCCAGTGGCTTGCTTTAGAGGGCTTATCAACTGTTGACCTGAAACCGGCATTTTTAAAAACGGCCTTACCAGATTGGAACGGACAATTACAACATATTCAGCTGGAGGAATAAAAAAGATGACTTATAATTTTATAGAAGAATACGATATTATTGTAATCGGAGCGGGACATGCGGGTGTAGAAGCTTCGCTTGCTGCGAGCCGGATGGGTTGTAAAGTTTTACTTGCAACTATCAATATAGAAATGTTGGCGTTTTTGCCGTGTAATCCTTCAATTGGTGGTTCGGCAAAAGGGATTGTGGTCCGTGAGGTAGATGCCCTCGGCGGTGAGATGGCCAAGAATATTGACAAGTCCTACATTCAAATGAAGATGTTGAATACAGGAAAGGGTCCAGCAGTCCGTGCACTTCGTGCCCAAGCGGATAAGGAACTTTATTCTAAGGAAATGCGCAAGACGGTTGAGAACCAAGAAAACTTGACTCTTCGCCAAACCATGATTGATGAAATTTTGGTAGAAGATGGGAAGGTTATTGGTGTTCGAACTGCGACTCACCAAGAATATGGGGCCAAGGCTGTTATTGTCACGACTGGAACAGCTTTACGTGGAGAAATCATCATTGGGGATCTCAAATATTCATCTGGCCCTAACCATAGCCTTGCTTCTATTAATTTGGCTGACAATCTCAAAAAACTAGGACTTGAAATTGGTCGTTTTAAAACAGGAACCCCTCCTCGTGTCAAGGCATCGTCAATCAATTATGAGGAAACGGAAATCCAACCTGGTGATGAAAATCCAAATCACTTTTCTTACAATTCGCGTGACGAGGATTATTTAAAGGATCAAATCCCCTGTTGGTTAACCTATACCAATAGTCAAAGTCATGAGATTATCAACAGCAATTTACACCGGGCTCCTATGTTTACAGGTGTTGTAAAGGGTGTTGGCCCTCGTTATTGTCCATCTATTGAAGATAAGATTGTTCGCTTTGCTGACAAGGAACGCCACCAGCTATTCCTGGAGCCAGAAGGACGCAATACTGAAGAAGTGTATGTTCAAGGCTTGTCAACCAGTTTACCAGAGGATGTGCAACGAGATCTTGTCCATTCTATTAAGGGATTGGAAAATGCTGAGATGATGCGAACGGGTTATGCGATTGAGTATGATATGGTTCTTCCACATCAATTGCGAGCAACTTTAGAAACCAAGAAAATTTCAGGTCTCTTTACAGCAGGACAAACCAATGGAACATCTGGCTATGAGGAAGCTGCTGGCCAAGGAATTGTGGCAGGGATTAATGCCGCCCTTAAAATTCAAGGAAAACCAGAGCTCATCTTGAAACGTAGTGATGGTTATATTGGAGTCATGATTGATGACTTGGTAACCAAAGGGACCGTTGAGCCCTATCGTTTGTTAACAAGCCGTGCTGAATATCGTTTGATTCTTCGTCATGATAATGCAGATATGCGCTTGACAGAAATCGGTCGCGAGGTTGGTCTAGTTGACGACGACCGTTGGCAACGTTTTGAAACCAAGAAGTATCAGTTTGAAAATGAAATGAAGCGTCTTGACAGTATTAAGTTAAAACCTGTAAAGGAGACGAACGAGAAGGTTGTAGCGCTAGGCTTTAAACCATTGACAGATGCTGTCACAGCCAAAGAATTCTTGAGGAGACCAGAAGTATCTTATCAAGATGTTGTTAACTTTATCGGACCAGCTACTGAAGAGTTAGATGATAAGATTATCGAGCTGATTGAAACAGAAATTAAGTACGAGGGCTATATCTCAAAAGCTTTAGATCAGGTTGAAAAAATGAAACGAATGGAGGAAAAACGAATTCCTGCCAACATTGACTGGGATGACATTGACTCTATCGCAACCGAAGCTCGTCAAAAGTTTAAATTGATTAATCCAGAAACCATCGGTCAAGCTAGTCGGATTTCGGGTGTCAACCCAGCTGATATTTCTATCTTGATGGTCTATCTTGAAGGGAAGAGCCGGAGTATTTCGAAGAATCAAGAAAAAGAATCTTGATGACACTAGTACTAACAAACAAGTGATAAAAAGTGACACCTCCGTCACTTTTTATTCTATACAGGAGTATTTTTGAGAGAGAATGTTAGACTCTTCTTTATTGTTTACAGTTGTGTCAATATAGTTTACACAGTCGCAGTACAATATCGAGGTATAGTTGCAAAAAACCAGAAGTTTCAAGCGTGGAAGAAGCTTTGTTACCTCGCATTTTCTAGTATTTTGTGGTATAATGGCCCAATAGAGGTTTATAATGAAAAAATTTCGTATGACACCTATTCATTATTGGATGGTAGGTTTGTTAGCTTTTATTATTTTATCCATTACATCGAGACTATTTGGTGGAACACTAGCGAATTTAGTGGTCTTATTAGTGCTTTCAGGGATAATCCTTCTTTTTCTTCATCAATTAGAACAAGTTGAGTTAGATGAGTTAGAGCAGATCCAGTATATCAACCACCAGGCTGAGAATGGACTTGCTTCCTTACTGGATAAAATGCCTGTTGGGGTTATTAAGATTAATAGTGAAACTAGTGAAGTAGAGTGGTTCAATCCATACGCAGAGTTAATCTTTTCGACAGAGGATGGTCAATTTGATGTGGAAGAGTTACAAAAAGTATTAGCAATCCCTTTTGAGAATAAGGGTCACTATGCAACAATTGGAAATAAAAAATACTCCGTCTATCTAGATTCTCAAGCCAGCGTTGTTTACTTTTTTGATGCATCTAGTGAATACGAGGCCAACGTTGGTCTGGTGACGACGAGACCAGTCATTGGAATTATGTCAGTAGATAATTATGATGATCTAGAAGATGTTGTTTCTGATTCAGATATCAGTAGTATTAACGGTTTTATTGCAAATTTTGTTGAAGAGTTTTCTGAAAAGTATCATATGTTTTACCGTAGGGTTGGTATGGATCGTTTCTATCTCTTTACAGATTACACCGTGCTTGAGCAATTGATGGGCTCCAAGTTTTCCTTGATTGATCAGTTTCGTGAAGAAGCTAAGAATCGTGAATTACCTATTACTGTAAGTATGGGCTTCTCCTATGGAGATGGGAATCATGATGAAATTGGGAAAGTTGCCTTGTCGAATTTGAACTTAGCAGAAGTTCGAGGAGGGGACCAGGCAGTCGTCAGAGAAAATGATGAAGGGAAGAATCCAGTTTTCTTTGGTGGAGGGACTGCTTCTGCAATTAAGCGTACTCGTACTCGTACACGTGCAATGATGACAGCTATATCTGAGAAGATTAAAGCAGTTGATCAAGTCTTCGTCGTGGGTCACAAAAAATTGGATATGGATGCCTTAGGCGCATCTGTAGGAATGCAATTGTTTGCAAGTAACATTAATGAACGCTCTTATGCTGTCTATGATGATGGGTCTATGGCACAGGATATTGAGCGAGCTGTTCAACGAATTGAAGCAGATGGATCGACAAAATTGATTACAATTTCGGACGCTTTGAGAATGGTGACGGATCGTTCACTCTTGATCATGGTCGACCATTCGAAAATTGCCTTGACCCTGTCTGAGGAATTCTATTCGAAATTCCACCAAGTAATTGTTATTGACCACCATCGACGGGATGAAGATTTTCCAGAGAACGCTATGATTACTTATATTGAGAGCGGTGCAAGTAGTGCTAGTGAGCTGGTCAGCGAATTAATTCAGTTCCAAAACTCTAAGAAAAATCGTTTAAATAGAATACAGGCCAGTGTTTTAATGGCTGGTATCATGTTAGACACCAAGAATTTTTCAGCTCGCGTTACGAGTCGTACCTTTGATGTAGCAAGTTACTTACGAAGTCGAGGAAGCGATAGTGTTGTCATTCAGGAAATTTCAGCGATCAACTTTGATGAATATCGCGAAGTCAATGAATTGATTTTGAGAGGGGAAGAGGTCTTCCCTCACCTAATCGTAGCAACTGGATCAAATGACGCATCGTACGGAACTGTTATAATTAGTAAAGCTGCAGATAGTATGCTCTCTATGTCTGAAATTGAAGCAAGCTTTGTGATTGCTCACAATCCACAAGGTAGCATCTCCATTTCAGCCCGTAGCCGAAGTAAGATCAATGTTCAAAAATCATGGAGCAAATGGGAGGTGGAGGTCACTTTAATTCCGCTGCTTCTCAAGTAACAGACATGTCAATTGATCAAGTCCGTAGTCGTTTACTCGATTGTATCCAAGAAGAAGTTCAAAAGATTAAGGAGGAAGAAGAATGAAAGTTATCTTTTTAGCAGATGTTAAAGGAAAAGGAAAAAAAGGGGAAATTAAAGAAGTCCCAACAGGTTATGCGCAAAACTTTTTGATTAAGAAGAATTTAGCTAAAGAAGCCAATGCTCAAGCAATTGGTGAACTTCGAGGAAAACAAAAATCCGAAGAAAAAGCGCATGCAGAAATGGTAGCAGAAGCAAAGATGATCCAAGCTAAATTGGCAGAGGAAGGTACCATCGTACAATTTACAGAAAAAATTGGCCCGGATGGTCGTACTTTTGGATCAATCACTAATAAGAAAATTGCTGAAGAATTGCAGAAACAATTTGGAATCAAGATTGATAAACGGCATATTCAAGTTGCTTCCCCAATTCGTGCGGTTGGCTTGATTGATGTTCCTGTTAAAATTTATCAAGATATCACTGGTATTATCCAAATTCGGGTAAACGAAGGCTAAGTAAATCGTTAGAAAGGAATGACTATGGCTGAGATCGAAGAATTAAGAGCCCAGCCCCAAGATATCCAAGCAGAGCAGTCTGTTTTAGGAGCCATCTTTATTGATGAGGGGGAAACTAGTCTTTGTTCGTGAATTTATTGAGCCAGCAGATTTCTTTAAATATGCCCATCGCTTGATTTTCAAGGCGATGATTGATCTTGCAGACAGGGGAGATGCTATTGATGCAACCACTGTTCGCAACATTTTAGATAATCAGGGTGACTTACAAAACATAGGTGGTCTTTCTTATCTTGCAGAAGTGATTAGCTCAGTTCCTACGTCTGCCAATGCAGAATACTATGCAAAAATTGTTTCTGAAAAGGCTGTACTGAGACGCTTGATTTCTCGCCTTACGGATAGCATCAATCTAGCCTATGATGGGTCCAGACCATCAGATGAGATTATTGCAGGGGCGGAAAAAGCACTGATTGATGTCAGTGAACATGCTAATCGTAGTGGTTTTAAAAATATCAAGGATATTTTAAATATTAACTTCAGTAGTTTAGAAACTAGGTCATTGCAAACATCAGATATCACAGGAATTGCGACTGGCTATCGAGACTTGGATCATATGACGACAGGCCTTCATGAAGAAGAGTTAATTATTCTTGCAGCCCGTCCGGCAGTTGGGAAAACAGCTTTTGCCCTGAATATCGCTCAAAATATTGGAACGAAACTAGATAAAACTGTCGCTATTTTCTCCTTGGAAATGGGGCAGAAAGTTTGGTTGACCGGATGTTGGCGGCTGAAGGGTTGATTGAGTCTCATTCTATTCGTACCGGTCAGTTAACAGATGATGAGTGGCGTAAGTATGCCATTGCTCAAGGAAACCTTGCCAATGCTAGTATCTATATTGATGATACGCCAGGAATCCGTATCACAGAAATTCGATCTCGATCTAGAAAACTTGCAAAAGAAACGGGCAACTTAGGCCTCGTCCTTATTGACTACCTGCAGTTGATTACAGGAACTGGTCGGGAAAACCGTCAACAAGAGGTCTCAGAAATTTCTCGGCAATTAAAGATTTTGGCCAAAGAATTGAAAGTTCCGGTTATTGCCCTCAGTCAGCTATCTCGGGGTGTTGAGCAACGTCAAGATAAACGTCCTGTTCTGTCGGACATACGGGAATCAGGATCTATCGAGCAAGATGCAGATATCGTTGCCTTTCTATATCGGGATGATTATTATGAGCGGGCGGGTGAAGATGAGGAAGGCTTGCCAAATAACAAGGTTGAAGTCATTATCGAAAAGAACCGTTCGGGAGCGCGTGGTACAGTTGAGTTGATTTTCCAGAAGGAATACAATAAATTCTCAAGCATTTCAAAGAGAGAGGAAGTATAAAGAATGAGTGATGCATTTACAGATGTTGCTAAAATGAAAAAAATCAAAGAAGAAATCAAGGCTCACGAAGGACAAATCGTGGAAATGACATTGGAAAATGGACGCAAACGGCAAAAGAATAAGTTTGGACGTTTAATCGAAGTTTATCCATCCTTGTTTATTATTGAGTACACAAGCGAGAATAGTCTGCCAGGTGAACCAGCAACGACCTATGTTGAATCTTACACCTATTCAGATATTTTGACAGAGAAAAATCTGATTCATTATTTGGACTAATCCAATTCTATAAATCAGATGAAGTATTTTGACTTAAGTTTAGACCGTTTCCAAGTTTGGGACGGTTTTTTTGTAGGTTTCTTTTCTAGAGTAGTTATTTCACCTTTCATTCATATTGTAAAAATACTTTACAAAACTGTCACTAAATAAAGAACGGATGTCAAAAAAAAGATAAACTAGATTTCGAGAAGGACTCATTTTATTTGAATATATTGAGTTTTTGGGGGGTATAAAGAGGGAGATGGTGTTTACAAGTTGTCAATTAGATGTAAAGGAATCTGTAAACATCCCTGAATTTGAACCTGAATGATCTTTTTCAACTGTATTTCGGAATAAACTAGAAAGTATAGTATGGTCAATTAGTAGAGGGAGTTTTTTTCTAGCTTAAGAGAGCTTTAAAAAGTAGTCAAAATAAGGAATAGAATATAAAAATAAGAATTCCCCTTTACATAGCCTCGTCCTCATGGTATAATGGACTTTGTGCGAAATGACAGCAGGACAAAATGAAGCTCGTCAACAGGAAGCCAGCTAGAAAAGTAACCTTTGCTGTTTGGGCGAAGGCTTTCTGAACGAATCAGGTTTGTCTAAAACGTTATTTCCTACAAAAAATTATTTTTATAGGAGGACATTTCATATGTCACGTTATACAGGACCATCTTGGAAACAATCTCGCCGTCTTGGCTTGTCACTTACAGGTACAGGTAAAGAATTGGCACGTCGCAACTATGTACCAGGACAACACGGACCAAACAACCGTTCAAAATTGTCAGAATACGGCTTGCAATTAGCTGAGAAACAAAAACTTCGTTTCTCTTACGGACTTGGTGAAAAACAATTCCGTAACTTGTTCGTACAAGCTACTAAAGTTAAAGAAGGAACTGTCGGTTTCAACTTTATGCTTCTTTTGGAACGTCGTTTGGACAACGTTGTTTACCGTCTTGGACTTGCGACTACTCGTCGTCAAGCTCGTCAATTCGTTAACCACGGTCACATCCTTGTTGACGGAAAACGAGTTGATATCCCTTCATACCGTGTAACTCCAGGTCAAGTGATCTCAGTTCGTGAAAAATCAGCTAAAGTTCCAGCCATCCTTGAAGCTGTTGAAGCTACTCTTGGACGTCCAGCATTCGTATCATTTGATGCTGAAAAATTGGAAGGTTCATTGACTCGCTTGCCAGAACGCGATGAAATCAACCCAGAAATCAACGAAGCACTTGTGGTTGAATTCTACAACAAAATGCTTTAATTTTACGATTATGTATACAAAGAGCCCATTTCGATGGGTTCTTTTTTGTTCCTTTTTTCCATAATGAAGCCCTGAAGACTCTTTCTAATGTGATGGCAAGGGCTGTTGGTAAATGAGGGTGCTCTTTGTTGATGTAACTAACTAGCGTGGAGTTAGTAGCAAAGAACTTTTTAATAGCTTGATTAACTCACCAAAATGTACGAATTAGTAACATAATAGAGTCTTTCTTTGAAGCCTCTATTTTCTCTTTCTTTTTACTTAGCCTTTCTAAATGGACATGGAGGAGGCTTTTTTCTTCCTGCTTATTGACCGAATAAGAAGGATAAACGACCGAATAGGCAAATTTCCTTCTCTCCATTTTTATTTTTTGCTATGATTGGTAAAAATAACTAGAAAGGAATTCTATGAGATTTAAGAAAAAACACTATAGGCAGCAAGTTGACATGAGAGACTGCGGTGTTGCAGCTTTAGCTATGGTTGTTGGCTATTATGGATCCTACTACTCTTTAGCTAGTTTACGAGAAAAAGCAAAAACGACTGCAGATGGAACGACAGCCTTGGGTTTGGTTAAGGTGGCAGAAGAGTTAGGTTTTGAAACACGCGCCTTTCGAGCAGACCGTACCCTTTTTGACTTGGAAGGAGTAACCTATCCCTTCATTGCCCATGTGATAAAGGATGGTCGTCTTCCTCACTATTATGTAGTTTATAAGAAAGATAAAAAGCATCTTTACATAGCAGATCCAGATCCAACTGTGAAGATGACCAAGCTGACACTAGAGGAATTTGAAAAACAATGGACAGGGATTATTATTGCTTTGGCCCCGACTCCAGCCTATCAACCGAGCAAAGAGAAGAAAAATGGGCTCCTAGATTTTGTCCCTCTTTTGTTTAAACAACGGCAATTGGTTTTGCATATTGTTCTTGCAACGTTATTGGTAACCCTCATCAATATTGTTGGTTCTTACTACCTACAATCGATTATTGATACCTATGTGCCTGATCAGATGAAGCAGACGCTGAGTGTGATTTCACTAGGTTTGATCGTGGTTTACATCTTACAGCAAGTCCTGACCTATGCGCAAGATTACTTGCTTCTTATTTTAGGTCAACGCTTGTCTATTGATGTCATTCTGTCCTATATTAAGCATGTTTTTCAGTTGCCTATGAGTTTCTTGCAACTCGACGGACAGGAGAAGTAGTGTCGCGGTTTACAGATGCCAACCGCATTATCGATGCTCTGGCTAGTACGCTGCTTTCAATCTTTTTGGATCTGTCCATTGTTTTGATTTTATCAGTAGTCCTGTTTAGCCAAAACGCTCACCTCTTTTTCTTGACCATTCTCTTACTGCCGATTTATGCGGTCATTATTTTTGCCTTTATGAAGCCTTTTGAGCGCTTAAATAATGAAACCATGGAAGCTAATAGTGTCTTGTCTTCTTCCATTATCGAAGATATCAATGGGATTGAAACCATTAAGTCTCTTACCAGTGAACGCAGTCGCTATCAAAAGATTGACTCAGAATTTGTGGATTATCTGAAGAAGTCCTTTGCCATGAGCAAGGCGGAAAGTCTTCAAAAGGGACTCAAGCACTTGGCCCAGTTGATTTTGAATGTCTTGGTCTTGTGGATGGGAGCTCATTTGGTCATGAAGCAAGAATTGAGCTTGGGGCAACTGATCACCTACAATACCCTCCTTGTTTATTTCACAGGGCCTCTAGAGAATTTGATCAACCTCCAAACTAAACTGCAAGCAGCCCGAGTGGCCAATACACGTCTGAATGAAGTCTATTTGATAGACTCTGAGTTCACAGAAGAGAAGCCCATTCAGGAGATAGAGGCACTCGATGGTGATCTGGTTTTTGAGGGAGTAGACTACAAGTACGGTTTTGGGGCTAACGTTCTTACCGATATCAGTCTCACGATTAAAAAAGGGAGCAAGGTAAGTTTTGTCGGTATTTCAGGTTCCGGCAAGACCACTCTAGCGAAGATGATGGTGAATTTCTACCAACCCAATAAAGGGACGATTCGGCTGGGAGGGACGGATATCCAGCAAGTGGATAAGACCTTGCTCCGCCAGCAAATCAATTATTTACCCCAGCAGCCCTATGTCTTTAATGGTACGATTTTAGAGAACTTGTTACTGGGAGCGCGGGAAGGAACCAGTCAGGAAGATATTTTGCGCGCTGTTGAAATCGCAGGAATTCGAGAAGACATTGAGCGCATGCCCCTCAATTACCAAACGGAATTGACTACGGATGGCATGGGAATTTCTGGTGGACAACGGCAAGCGGATTGCCTTGGCGCGGGCCTTATTAACGGATGCTCCGATTCTGATTCTAGATGAAGCGACCAGTAGCCTGGATATCTTGACGGAGAAGAAAATTGTGGACCGCTTGATGGCCTTAGATAAAACCATTATCTTTATTGCCCACCGGTTAACGATTGCAGAGCGTTCTGAAAAAGTCTTCCTCCTGGACCAAGGTTGTCTTAAGGAGGAAGGAAGTCATGAAGAACTACTGCAGAAGAATGGCTATTACAGCCATTTGGTTACTTGTTAAGAGAGGACTAGGAGAAAAAAGAGAGTATGATGAACGAAAAATATTTTGAAAGTGCAGAATTCTATCAGAAACGTTTCCATAATTTTGCTAGTTTGTGGGTAGTCCCTTGTTTTCTTTTACTACTGTTTATTGTGGGATTCTCTGTCTTTGCCAAGAAGGAAGTGACCTTGTCTAGTCGTGGGACGATTGAAGCTACGCGCGTGGTGGACCAAATCCAGTCAACCAGTAATTCTCCCATTCAAGTCAATCATTTGAAGGAAAATAAAGAAATTAAAAAGGGAGAAATCTTGGTAGAATACCAGCATGGGGGAGAGCAAGTGCAAGGAGATACTTTGGCGCACCAATTACAATTACTGAAGCGACAAGAAGAACAATTAAGCTCCTAAAATGCAGTATTGAAAGTGGAAAGAGTCAGTTTACAAATGGAGAACACTTCGGTTATGACCAAGTTTTTAAGGATTATCAGGAGCAGAGAGCCACTTTACGATCTCAAATCCAGCAGCAGAATGCTACACTGGCTTCACAAAATGCAAGTGCCAGTATGACACGAGCTGAAATTGGGCAGGCCCTCCAAGAGCAGGCAACTAAATTATCGGATTACCAGAGTTTAAGAAGTGCCTTGGCAGAAGGGGCAAGCTTGGAGTCCAATCATCCCCTTTATTCTCTCTACCAAACCTATGCTCAGAAAGAAGCGGGAGAAGAAGCTTCTCATCCACCACATCAATACCTAAGCCAGATTGATCAGCAAATTGATCAACTGGAATCTACTTTATCTGGATATCGAATTCAATATGCTGGTGCTGGGAGCCAGCAAGCCCTCTCAACTAGTCTAGATAGTCAATTGGCTTCTCTGAAATCTCAACAGTTGAGCAAAATCGGGCAAGAGCTCTTACTTCTCGCACAACAAATTATAGAGTTGGAAGCCAAGGAGAAAGCTCAAATGGCTTTTCTACAAAAGTCTCGTATCAAAGCGACAGAAGATGGAGTTCTTCATCTAAATGAAGAAACAAAGGGGAGCAAGATAGTTGCGGAAGGAACACCTCTAGCCCAAGTTTACCCCCTTATCCAGAAAGAAAAAGAGGTGAAAATTGTTACTTATATCGCTTCGAAGGACATCGCCACCATCCGTTTAGGAGATAAGATTCGCTTTAGTACGCAAGGAAGTAAACAGAAAACCATTCAGCTTGAATCACGCATTACCTCGATTGCCTCAAGTGCTACTAGGACGGAGCAAGGGAACTATTTTAAGGTCGAGAGTGTGACGCGGCTGAGGGATCAAGATGCACAGATGATTCGTTATGGTTTAGAAGGGAAATGTGTCATGATTACAGGAGAAAAGTCCTACTTTAGCTTTTTTGTGGATCAGTTTTTAGGAGTAGGTCACTAAATCGCCTTGATACAAAATAAAAAGAGACCAGGGTCTCTTTTTCATTACAGCATTTTTAATAGAAAGTCCGCCATTTGTTGGGGACTTTCTTTTTGTCCACGAGCTACCCACATCTGGCAGACCCCAAAGAAGGCATTGGTGAGGTAGACAGAACTATAATCTCGTTCGATTTCTGTCAAAGATCGATGGCCGTAGAGTTCTTGCAGACTGTCAACAAGCAAGACCTGTAGCTTATGGCGCAAGAAGGTCTGGATTTCTCTCGTTCCATTTTCGGTCAGAAGGACAGCAAAGAGGGGTTCCCTGGTTAGAAACTCGAAAACTTCAGTAACAGCTTGGTGTTTATCATCTTGTTGTTTGTCAAAAATATATTCTACCTTGTGGAAATTCCTGCTGGTAGCGTTCAATCATATCATATTTATCCCGATAGTGGGTGTAGAAACTACTCCGACTAATCCCTGCTTCTTTGGCTAATTGGACAGTTGAGATGTCATCGAAGGATTCTGTTTGGAGGAGGCGGACCATAGCTTCTTGAATGATCCCTTTTGTCTTCAAGCGTTTATTACTTTCAGTAACCATTCTATTTCCTTTCATTTATAAACAAAATTGTACATAGTGTACAAAAATCAGTCTTTTGACTTGAACTTTAAAATAAGAACTGTATAATCTATTATATCAAAAATTTAGACAACGTGTATAAAAAGGAGACAAAAAATGTTTAAGGAATGGAAAGCTATTTTTAAAAAGCCTACATTTATCATTGTGATGATAGGTGTTGCCTTGATTCCAGCACTCTATAATGTTATCTTTCTATCCTCCATGTGGGATCCCTATGGGAAGGTTTCAAATCTTCCAGTAGCTGTCGTCAACCAGGACCAAGCAGCTAGCTATCAGGGAGAGAAAATGACAATTGGAAAGGACATGGTGTCCAATTTTGAAAAAAGTGACGCTCTGGATTTTCATATTGTAGAGGAAAAAGAAGCCAAAGAAGGTCTAGAAAAGGGGGATTATTATATGGTCATCACCCTTCCAAAGGACCTTTCGAAAAAGGCGGCTTCTATTTTGACCAATCATCCTGAGCAATTGATGATTGACTATCAGACTTCAAGTGGCCATAGCTTTATTGCCGGAAAGATGAGCGATACAGCTATGACCAAGATCCAGCAAACAGTTGCTGATAATGTAACTCGGACCTATACAAGTGCTCTTTTTGAAAAGATGGGGAGCTTGAAGACCGGAATGGGAACAGCGGTAGAAGGAAGTCAAAAGCTGGCTAATGGGGCTCAACAGTTAAAAAATGGTAGTCAAACTTTAACAGATCATTTGGCGACCTTGTCTCATTCTAGCTTGACTTTCTCAAATGGCGCTCGGACTCTTAGTACAGGCCTATTGACCTATACAAATGGAGTTGGCCAAGTAGGAGATGGTCTCCATCAGATGGCAGAAAAAGTTCCGGCTTTAGTATCTGGGGTTAGCCATTTGAATGATGGTTTCACTACTTTTCATAGTGGTTTGACGGCCTATACATCTGGTGTAGTGGAATTAGGATCTGGATTGAATCAGATGGCTAGTCAAACGCCTCAGTTGGCCTCAGGAGTTGGTCAATTAATGGCTGGAATGGGGACACTCAATGACGGGCTTGGAAATTATACTAATGGTGTGGGCCAATTAAACTCAGGTTTGTCAAACTTTTCAAGTGGTTTAGTGAGCTATACAAATGGGGTTGCTTCTTTATCAGAAGGAGTAGGTCAATTAAGTAGTCAATCTGAGACTCTTCGAAATGGGGTTTCTCAATTAGAATCCGGTATTCAAACTTTGTCAAGCCAACTACAAGCTTCGACCAGTCAAGCTGCTCAGATTGATCAATTGATGGCTGGTTTGAACCAATTAAATGCAGCGATTCAAAATGCTTCAGTAGACACCAGTCAACTCTCATCTGGCTTGACAAGTATTGCAAGTTCAGCCCAATCAATCCTTACTTCAGCTCAAGCAGATCGGGCCAATACCCTTACAAGTGTACAAGGAACTACAGCTTACCAAGCAATGACAGCTGATCAACAAGCGGAAATCAGTGCAGCAATCTCCTCAAGTCCAAGCTCCAGTGAGACCGCAGCTCAAGCTATCTTGACAACTATTCAAACGATACAAGGGAGTTTGAATACAGGAAATAGCTTGACACAACTGCAAACTGCAGCAAATCAAGTTTTACCAACAGCCTCTAAGGCCTTGACAGACTTGTCAAGTGGATTGTCTAATATGCAATCCGCAGTTACCGGACAACTACTCCCAGCGAGTCAAACCATCAATCAAGGGATTAGTACTTACACAGATGGTGTGGATAAAATCGCAAGTGGGGCCACGCAACTTCAGACCAATAGTAGTTCCTTAACTGTTGGTGCTCATCAGTTAGCGGTTGGAGTTGCCCAACTAGATAGCAAGTCCTCCGAACTGCTCGCAGGCAGTAATCAATTAGCTTCTGGTCTCGGTGAGTTAAATGGCAAAATGCCTGTCTTGACATTGGGTATGAATCAACTTGTTTCAGGTGCAACACAATTAACAGATAAGTCTGGTGAATTAGTTGCTGGGGCTGGGAAATTAGCAGACGGGGTTGGACAATTGAATAGTAAGACTCCTGAGTTGGCAGGTGGTGTCAATCAACTTGTCACAGGTGTCAATCAGCTGACTGAAAAATCAGGTCAATTAGTAGCTGGTGCTGACAAATTGGCAGACGGTGCAAATCAGATCTCAGATGGGTCTAGCAAATTAGCTACAGGGGGACAAACATTGACAACTGCTTTGGGTGAATTAGCAAGAGGAAGCCAAAACTTGAGTCAAGGATTGTCTGACGCTAAGGAACAATTGAAGGTTGCTACAACTGAAAAAGAAAATGCTAAGGTCTTATCAAGCCCTGTCACCTTGACTAAAACAGACCATGATCATGTACCTGTTAATGGAGTGGGCATGGCTCCTTATATGATTTCAGTCGCCCTCTTCGTCGCAGCTCTTTCTACCAATATGATTTGCGAAGTTGCCTTCAGGTCGTCATCCAGAAAGTCGTTGGGCCTGGCTAAAAGCTCGTATAGAGGTGAATGGGATTGTCGCGATTTCAGCAGGAATCCTGGTTTATGGAGCGGTTCATATGATTGGTCTATCGGCTAACTATGAAGGTTTGACCCTCTTCCTTTGTGTTCTTGCAAGTGTGACCTTTATGTCCGTGGTTACCGCCTTGACAACTTGGAATAACAAAATTGGAGCCTTCTTCTCACTCATTCTCTTGCTTCTCCAATTGGCTTCCAGTGCGGGGACTTATCCGTTGGCTTTAACCAATAGATTCTTCCAGGTGATTCATCCACTTCTTCCAATGAGCTATACAGTATCCGGTCTTCGGGAAACGATTTCTTTAACAGGTGCGATTGGTGGGCAAGTAGCCTTCCTTCTGACAGTTTTAGCTGCCTGCACTGGACTAGGAATGTTGGCTTATCGTCCACAGAAGTACGAGGATGATTAAGGCTTCCTTTGGTTTGTTTCACGTGAAACGAAATCCCCTTCTTTTGAGAGAAGGGGATTTTTTCATAGTTTGAAATAAAGAACATCCGGATCTGGTGTGACATAGATGAGCTGATTTTCTTCAAATACTAGCTGAATTTTACCCTTTTTATAGGTGAAAATTGTATAAGTAGATCCGAAGTTTAGAGCTTGTGAGAGATCGACTGCACTCATGAAAAAGGCTTTGGCTTCTTCCTCGGTAATTTTTCCATCTTGGTAGAGGGCCTTTACATTTTCGAGTTCCCTTTCTTTGGATGTCTCTTGCAGGTATTTTATTGATTGTTGTTTTTGATCGGGTTTTCCAAGAATCTTCTGTACAATTTTCTTTGTATAGCCTTCGAAATAAGGGATTTGGGCAGAGATTGTATCCCCTTCCTTGTAGTAGAAAACGATTGAACCTCTAGTTGCATATATTTTATCCTGAGGGGCCTCACTGGCATGGAGTGGAAGTTTTTCCAGAGGTTTTGTCACTTGGCTAGAGCTAGGGATCGTTTCAGAGTGACTCTCTTGCTCACTAGAGTGATCACTGCTAGAGTTCCTTTTAGATGTTTCGCTTTCGCTAGTTTCTCCCTTGCGAACAGAAGAACTAGAGCTCGGGTAATCTTCTTTAAAGTCGAACTTGACATCTGGTATACAGGCAGTTAGGGACAAAAGGTTGAGTGTCAGTAGGAAGAGGAGGATTTTTTTTCTTTTGATCATGGCATCTTCCTTTCTAAAATATAAGTATCTTTCTTCTATTTTATACTAGAAAGAGTGGGATTGCACGAAAAAAGAGAGTGGGATAGAACGATTTTTATCCAATATTCGTTCATCATCCCACCCTCGTGAGTTTCCAATAATCTGGGAGAGTATTGGAGCTTGTAGCTGGAGGGAGCATCGTTTCCTATTGTAAATTAATGACCTCCGCCTTGAGGTCCACCACCAGGTCCACCGCCTTGAGGTCCGCCACCTCCGGGAGCCCCACCGCCTCCAGGCATGGAGTTGACAATTTCCGTTTGTTTTTCACCGTTGATATAGATGTCACCTCCTGTGTAGGTGGCCGTTCCATCAAAGTCAAAGCCGGATTGACCCGTCAAATTGATGGTTCCTCCAGTCACAGTGACATTACCGTTTGAGTCGATTGGATCGGTATCCCCTTGGCCAACTTCAACGTTGAGGGTTCCACCGTTCATGGTGAAGAAAATTTCATCTTGGTTGGCATTGGCATTGGCCGCATTGACACCGTCATCGGTTGCGTAGATGGTGATATCCCCCTCCGTTAATGGTGATCGATTTTCCTTCAAGACCTTCGACAGACTCGGTTACCTTGTAGGTTCCGCTATCGATGACCAGATCACCAGAAGCGTGGATGCCATCGTCCCCAGCTGAAATGGTCATGGTATTGTCAGACAAATACATGGTTCCGACAGAAGTATCTTCATCATTGTCCACCTTGACCGCATCTTCATCTGCATCGATGGTCATAGTCGTACCAGTGATATTGAGTTCATCATTGACGTTGAAGGCATCTCCTACAGCTGTGATCTTATAGGTTCCACCTGTGATGTGGAGAGTGTCATTGGCCTTGATCCCGTTGTTCTTCTTGGCATCAATGTTGAGCGTACCTGAACCATTGATGGTAAGGTCGCTTTTAGAGAAGATGACCGCATCGGCATCTTCATCATTGTTTGAACTTGAATCAGATAGGGTATTGGTCGTGCCCTCTGCTAGAGTCAAGTAGACATGTCCTGCTTTCGTAGCAGAGATTGGCGCGTTGGTGTTGGTCATGGTAACCCCTTTTAAGACGATATGAACATTATCTGAATCACCTGCTTCAACCTTGATTTGAACCCCATTAGATTCACCAGAGATGACATAGGTTCCGGCCTTAGAGATGCTCACAGTGGATCCAGAAACGGCTACGCCGTCCCCTGAAACAGTTGCAGAAGATCCAGACAGTTTTACAGTAGAGGCTGTACTTTCGTCGTAAGAAGTGTCCTTGTCCTTATCTGTAAAATAGTTGGAGCTATCTGTTTTACTATTTGAAGTAGAAGTAGCGGTTGTTTGTGCAGTATTGCTTGTTGTAGATGATTGAGATGACGCTTGGGTACAAGCTGTCAATAAGGTGAGGGTCGCGGCCCCCGTTACTAAGAATTTCCATTTGTTTGATTTCATGAGCTTTTCCTCTCGTTCCATTGATATGCTCCTAGTCTAAAGTTGCTAGCTGAAAGTTTCCTAAAGTTTTTCTGAAAGGAACCTTAACTTTAGTTTTCTTTAAGTTTGGCTTAATGAAAGCTTAAGAAAAAGCCACTAAACTAAGGAACCAGTAAAGCGGTTCATGGCTTTGCAACAAAAAACGATAATGTAATGAACTAACTTTTATAGAACAAAAGGAGAAAAACATGAAAAAAACGGTAGAGACAAGCTTCAAGCGGATTGAAACCAAATATGTGGTGAATAAAGAAGACTTGGATGACTTATTGAAAGATTTGAAGAAATATGTGGTTGAAGATGATTATCCCATCTCCACGATTTCGAATGTCTATTTTGATACCGAAGACTTCGATGTGATCCAAGATGCTCTTGCTAAACAGAACCGTCGAGAAAAGATCCGGATGCGGACCTATGTAGAGCATCCAACAGTGGAGAGTCCGGCTTTTCTAGAAGTAAAGTCAAAGGATGCAGAAGGAATTGGTCATAAGTTCCGCCTGGTCTCGAACCCTTCCTCCATTACCCGCCTCATGACGGATGGACTAGTGGATCAGACCATTCAGGATCTGGACTTGGTGCAAGAAATCCAAGCTCTGCGCCAGCGCTATGATCACCGACTACAGCCTCAGATGTACATCTATTATGATCGTTTGTCCTTAAAAGAAAAGAAGAACATCCAAGGCTATCCTTACAATAAGATTCGGGTCACCCTGGATCAAAACCTAGTCTATCGTGATCAGCAGGTCAGTCTCCTTCGTGGGAAAGCTGGAGAGCCTTTATTAGAAGAAAATACCATCATTATGGAAATCAAGGCCCCAGGTGAAGAACCTCAGTGGCTGAAGGACATTCTGGATAAGTACGGACTGGTCAAACAGAAATTTTCGAAATACAGTTGTGCCTACCATAAGTCACAAGGCTTAGATTATGCACCAACGCCAATTCAAGAAAGGACGGGTGCTGCCTATGTCTAATCTATTTGATTCTATTTTTAACAATGCTACGGCAACCGTAGATCCGGTGCGCCTGATGCTGGCCTTAGTCGTCAGCCTGGTGCTCGGGATGACCCTGTCTTGGACCTACAAATACCGTACCCTCTATACGCGTGAATTTATCGTCAGTCTCACCTTGCTTCCCTGCATGATGACCCTGGTGATTTTCCTGGTGAACGGGAGTCTGGGGACCTCGATCGCAGTAGCAGGGACCTTTAGCTTGATTCGTTTCAGGTCTGCTACCAGCGGATCGAGAGAATTGATCGCGATTTTCCTAGCCATGATCATTGGTTTGGCGGCGGGATCGGGTTACCTCTTATTGGCGGTTTTGTTTACGGCCTTTCTGTTAGCTATCTGGCTCTTGCTCGAAACCAAGCAAAGTAAGACTGACCACCAACGGCGCCGTCACCTGTCGATTCAAGTAGAAAATCAAGAACGGATTGCCGACAAGATCAGCCGTCTGCTGGATCGCAATTGTACAGAAGTCGACTTGATTTCGGTCAATACAAGCCAGAATGGGGAACAGATTACCTTGGATTATGAAGTAGATCTGAGACCAGAAGTTGACGATTTTGCCATGACGACCCTCCTAACAGAAGAAATTCATCATTGCGATGTATCCTTGACCAAGAAGGCTAAGAAAAGAAAGAATTTATAGATGAGAGTGGGACAGAAATTGGTAATTCGTTAGAATTCGATTTCGTCGTCCCACCTCCGCACAGTTGAGTAGGGCTGTAAAAGCTGATGAAATTAGCGTAGTAGAGCCCACTCAACCACTGCGTCTTGCTCGACAATCCAAAGAAAATTGAGAGGCTAGGACTTTTGTCCCAGCCTCTTTTTAGGCTTTTAAGAACTTTTTAAGGAAAAGTGGTATACTGTTTCTAAAAAATGGAAGGAATCCTTTATGAAAAAAACTGCTATTTTTGAAGATGTCGTCTCCATTATGACTCACGATTCATCTACCATCAAAGACCGAAAAGGATGCGATCCAGAGCCTTTTCGAGAAAAAATGACAGATGATATGACGGATGATGCCTTTCTTTATCAAGTCAGGTCCTACCTAGCTAGTTTTGGAATTATTGGCCATATCTCCTTTCAGAATAAAAAAGCTGGTCAAAAAGGCTTTCTCTTACGCGCAATGGACCATCAACTTTATGTTGAAAGGCGAATGCAGATACGGGTCTCCAAGTAGGGGACCAGATCCTAAGTCTGGATGGAAGTGATTTGGAGCAGGTAGCATCTCTTCATAAGGACTATTTTATCAGTAAGACCCCTGAAAGACACTATCGAGAATGGGCGGATTTGGTCTCTCAGTCAAGAAGGGTTACTCTTCTCCGGAAAGGGGTAGAAAAGACCATTGAAGTAGCGCCCAGTCGAGAGCCGATCCAAGATCAGATCTTTTGGGAACGATTAGACGATGAGATCCTTTACCTTCGTCTGGATAACTTTATGAATGAAGGAGCTATTAGTCGGGTATACCAAGAGTGCTTACCGATGATGACGGAGGTCAAGTTCCTTCTCATTGATGTCCGACAGAACGGCGGAGGGACAGATTCGTTATACTTCCCTCTATTACATCTAGGCTTAGAGAAGGATCAGGGCTATGATTCGCTTGACTGGGACGATGATGGCATGGAAATTCTCTACACGGAACGCAATGTCGATTTACGCTTGAAAGATTTTGAGGACTGGATGCAACAGGAAGAAATTAGTCCTGAAACCATTAAACTGCTTGAAGAGATGAAAGAGGATTTACTCCGCCATCGGGGAAAAGGCTATATACCGTATCAGCAAGAAAGCGAGGAATTCTTCCCAGAGGTTAGAGGTGGCCACTATCCTGAACGGATCTTTATCTTATCAGATATTTATTGTGGATCATCTGGTGATAATTTTGTCCATATGATGAAGCAGTTTAAGAAGGTAACGGTGGTAGGTAGACCAACTCTCGGAATTTTAGACTATTCCAATTGTTGTACCGTTGATTATGGCGATTATCGATTGATGTTTCCTACTTCTCGTTGTCTATGCGTCAATCAAGGGAAAGGAATGACAGATCAAGGTGTGGAGCCGGATATAGAGGTTCCCTGGACTCCCGCTCATTTTGAAAGAGATGTAGATCTAGACGAGTGTTTGGAGTTGATTCGTCAGAGTTCGGAACGGCAAGATTGATGGTTGACTTAAATCAGGAAAACAATCGATCTAAGGTCAGATCTCAATCGTCTCTTATGGTAACGTTTTCTAGTATTTTTTCCTTGTGTTTGGATTGCTATGACTGAACAAAAAATGGTAAAATAGTCAGTGAAAATCAAAATGAAGAGTGAAAAAGATGAAACATAAAACACTTTATAAATTTATCGGGCAAACAATCTTGTATTTCGCTATTTTCTTAGCCCTACTCTATTTCTTTAGTTACCTTGGTCAAGGTCAGGGTGGCTTTATCTACAATGAATTCTAAAGGAGATCCCTACCGTGTCAAACCAACCAATTACTGATATGATCGAGGCGATTGAGCGCTTCGCCCAACTGCAACCAGACTATCCTGTCTACAATGTTCTTGGAGAAGAGCATACTTATGGCCAATTGAAGGCAGACTCAGATAGCTTAGCAGCCCACATTGACCAAATGGGACTTCCTGAAAGTCACCTGTTGTGGTCTTTGGTGGCCAAGAGTATGAAATGTTGGCAACCTTTGTGGCCTTGACCAAATCTGGCCATGCTTATATCCCAATTGATAGCCATTCTGCCTTGGAGCGCGTATCTGCCATTGTTGAAGTGGCTGAGCCAAGCCTAATCATTGCCATCAATGAGTTTCCAATCGAAAACCCAGCTGCTCCAATCATGTCCTTGGAGCAAGTACGTCAAGCTTATGTGGCTCAGCATGCCTATGATTTGCAACATCCGGTCAAAGGGGATGATAACTACTACATCATCTTTACTTCAGGGACAACTGGGAAACCAAAAGGGGTGCAAATTTCGCATGATAACTTGCTCAGCTTCACCAACTGGATGATTACAGACAAGGAATTTGCGACGCCAGAGCGTCCGCAAATGTTGGCGCAACCACCCTATTCCTTTGACTTATCTGTTATGTACTGGGCACCAACTTTGGCTCTTGGAGGAACGCTTTTTGCCCTTCCATCAGCCATCACTCAAGACTTTAAACAACTCTTTGCGACCATCTTTTCTCTCCCGATTGCGATCTGGACTTCAACACCATCTTTTGCAGATATGGCCATGCTGTCTGAAGATTTCAATGCTGAAAAGATGCCAGGCATTACCCATTTCTACTTTGATGGGGAAGAGTTGACCGTTAAAACGGCTCAAAAACTGCGCGAGCGTTTCCCAAATGCGCGTATCATTAATGCCTATGGGCCAACGGAAGCAACGGTTGCTTTGTCGGCGGTTGCTATCACAGATGAGATGTTGGCAACCCTGAAACGCTTGCCAATTGGTTATACCAAAGAAGATTCTCCGACCTTCATCATTGATGAGGAAGGTAATAAATTGCCAAATGGTGAGCAAGGAGAGATCATCGTATCTGGACCAGCCGTTTCAAAAGGTTATATGAATAATCCAGAGAAAACAGCAGAAGCCTTCTTCGAATTTGAAGGACTTCCAGCCTACCATACGGGAGATGTCGGAACCATGACAGATGAAGGCCTCCTTCTCTATGGTGGTCGGATGGACTTCCAGATCAAGTTTAATGGTTACCGTATCGAACTAGAGGATGTTTCTCAAAACTTGAACAAGTCTCAGTACATCGATTCGGCTGTTGCAGTACCTCGCTATAATAAAGATCACAAGGTTCAAAATCTCTTGGCCTATGTCATCTTAAAAGACGGCGTCAAAGAGCAATTTGAACGTGAGATTGATATTACCAAGGCGATCAAAGAAGACTTGGAGCACATCATGATGTCTTATATGATGCCTTCAAAATTCCTCTACCGTGAGAGCCTACCACTGACGCCAAATGGAAAAATTGATATCAAGGGTTTGATCAATGAGGTCAACAACCGATGATGGACTTCATGAAACAACTGCCCCATTTGGAACCCTATGGGACCCCGGTCTACTTTATTTATTTGATTGGGGCCTTATTGCCCATCTTTATTGGCCTCTTCTTTAAAAAGCGCTTCCCAGTCTATGAAGCCTTGGTCAGTCTAGCTTTTATTGTTCTGATGCTGACAGGGACGGATTTGAAACAAATCTATGCGGTTCTTTTCTATCTCCTTTGGCAGATTTGCTGGGTCTACTCCTATAAAATCTATCGAAGCCAGCGTGATAACAAGTGGGTCTTTTACCTTCATTCCTTCTTGGTGGTTTTGCCCTTAATTTTTGTGAAGGTGCAACCAGCCATCAACGGTACTCAGTCTTGGATGGGCTTTCTTGGGATTTCTTATCTGACCTTCCGAGCGGTAGGGATGATTATTGAGATGCGAGATGGGACCCTCAAAGACTTTGGACTATGGGAATTCTTGCGTTTCTTGCTCTTTATGCCGACTTTTTCAAGTGGCCCGATCGATCGCTTCAAACGCTTCAATGAAGACTACCTAACGATTCCAGATCGGGATGAGCTCCTCGATATGCTGGAGCAGAGCGTCAAGTATATCATGCTTGGCTTCCTCTATAAGTTTATTCTAGCTCATATCTTTGGCCATCTCTTGCTAGGACATGTCAAGACCTATGCCCTTCTTCAAGGGGGCGTCTTTAACCTAGGAACCTTAGGAGTCATGTACGTCTTTGGGTTGGATCTCTTCTTTGATTTTGCAGGCTATTCCATGTTTGCCCTTGCGGCATCTAATTTGATGGGAATTAAGAGCCCAATTAACTTTAACCTCCCTTTCAAATCACGTGATTTAAAGGAGTTCTGGAATCGTTGGCACATGAGCTTGTCCTTCTGGTTCCGTGACTTTGTCTTTATGCGTCTGGTCATGGTTTTGATGCGAAACAAGATCTTTCAGAGTCGGATTACAACGTCAAACGTTGCCTATATCATCAACATGTTGGTCATGGGCTTCTGGCATGGAGTGACCTGGTATTATATAGCCTATGGGCTTTTCCACGGACTTGGTCTTGTGATCAATGATGCCTGGATTCGGAAGAAAAAAACAATCAATAAAGAACGTAAAGCAAAAGGACTAGAGCCCCTGCCAGACAATCGCTGGACCCAGGCTCTTGGAATCTTTATTACCTTCAATACCGTTATGCTGTCCTTCCTGATCTTCTCAGGCTTCTTGGATCAGCAATGGTTTCCAAAAATAAAATAAGAAAAGGAAAAATGAAAAATGGATGTAAAATCACAAGTAATTGAAATTATTGACGAATTGTTTATGGAAGATGTCTCAGACATGATGGATGAGGATCTCTTTGATGCTGGTGTCCTTGATAGCATGGGAACCGTTGAGTTGATTGTGGAATTGGAAAACCGCTTCGATATTCGGGTTCCAGTATCTGAATTTGGTCGTGATGACTGGAATACAGCCAACAAAATCGTAGAAGGCGTCATGGAGCTTCAGAATGCTTAAACGATTGTGGCTGATTCTGGGTCCTGTCTTTTGCGCCATGGCTCTTGTCGCTACTCTTCTCTTTTTCTATCCGATTAACCACAAACACAATCTGACAGAGGAGAAAAAGGCTGCGGTCAGCTTGACAGCAGAAGGCTTTAAAAGTCGCGCCCGTAAGGAAGAAGCACTCGGGGATCCCAACTATCGTTTTGTACCCTTCTTTGGTTCCAGCGAATGGTTGCGATTTGACATCGTCCACCCAGCAGTACTAGCAGAGAAGTATGATCGCTCTTATCGTCCGTACTTTCTAGGACAACGAGGGGGCGGCGTCCTTGAACCAATATTTTGGGATGCAGCAAATTCTTCCTCAACTAGAAGGGAAAACGGCTGTCTATGTGGTATCTCCCCAGTGGTTTACGAAGGACGGTTATGATTCATCGGCCTTCCAACAATACTTTAACAGCGATCAATTAACTAGTTTTTTGGCTAACCAAGAAGTTGGACCAGCAAGCCAGTATGCAGCAAGCCGTCTCTTGCAACAATATCCAAATGTTGCTATGCAGAGTGCGCTTGAAAAGCTATCAAATGGGAAACCTTTATCGGGTTTTGAAAAAGGGCTTAATCAGACCTTTATGCGGTTTGTTCGTCGAGAGGATGCCTTCTTTAGCACCTTTATGGCTATGAATAATAGCAACTATGAGAAAAAAGTTCTGTCCCGCCTAGATCGCCTACCGGATAGCTTCTCTTATGATGCCCTAAAAGAGATGGCGACAGCAGAAGCTAAGAAAAAAACTAGCAATAACAAGCTGGGAATCAGTAATAGTTTCTATAAAAGTCGAATTGCTAGAAAGTTAAGAAACTGAAAGGATTTCAAAAGAAAGAATCTTATCTCCAATCGCCTGAATACAATGATTTGCAATTGGTCTTAGATCAGTTTGCTCAATCGCGGACCAATGTTCTTTTTGTCATACCCCCTGTTAACTCCAAATGGATGGCTTATACTGGGCTGAGCAGAGATATGTACCAAAAGACGGTTGAAAAGATTCGCTACCAACTAGAAAGCCAAGGCTTTACCAATATTGCTGACTTTTCTAAAGATGGAGATAAGCCCTACTTTATGCAAGATACCATCCATATCGGATGGAATGGTTGGTTGGCCTTTGATAAGGTTGTTGACCCCTTTGTTTCCAATCCTCAACCTGCTCCTGAATACAAGATTAATGAACGATTCCTGAGTAAGGATTGGGCTGTCTACAAAGGACAACCAGATCAATTTCAGTAAGTAAAAGTAAAGAGGTTGAGCAACTCTAAACTCAGCCTTTTTCCTATGATTTCCCAACTTATTGACAGATGTGGATAAGAAGGAATCTGGATTCTAGACGAAAATCATGGATTTTAAGCATTTTTGGTCTCCTTTTTCCCCATATTATTCAAGTTATCCACAATTCTGTGGACAACTTGAATAAAAATTGTGGATAAGTAAGGATTCTCTTAAATTTTTGTGATATAAAAGAGAGGAGTTTAAATTTTTAGAGATGAAGAAAATTACTTTATACGCCTTGGTTCAAGGACTAGCCATCTTTCTGATTACAGGACTTCTGACCTTGCTGGTTAAAGGGGATTTCTTTTTTCGATTCCTGGCCCCAATCTTTGGGATCTTGGCAGCTATTATGCGCTTTGGCACTGCTTCTTTAATGAAAGTGTTCGTTCCGACACTTTATGAGGGAAGCGCAAATAAGAAAAAGGGTGATGCGAGCAAAGATTCTCATCAGTAAGGCCATCTGAAACGGGGAAATTTTATGGAAAAAATCCTGAAAAGTACTTATCTTTAAAGCCTTTATGGTAAAATAGAAGGAAGAATATTAGTTTGGAGAGTAAAAATAGAATGAAACGTTCCATGTATGCTGGACGTGTTCGTGAGGAACACATTGGACAAGAATTGACCCTCAAAGGTTGGGTTAGTCGACGTCGGGATTTAGGAGGATTGATCTTTATTGATTTGCGTGACCGTGAAGGGATTATGCAATTAGTCATCAATCCAGAAACCGTTAGTCAAGAAGTGATGGCAACGGCTGAGAGTCTTCGCAGCGAGTATGTCATCGAGGTGACAGGTCAGGTTGCTGCAAGAGAGCAAGCCAATGATAAGATTGCGACAGGGAAGGTTGAACTACATGTAACTGCCCTTGAAGTGCTCAATACTGCAAAAACCACTCCATTTGAAATCAAGGATGGTATTGAAGCCAATGATGACACCCGTCTACGTTATCGTTATTTGGATTTGCGCCGTCCTGAGATGTTGGAAAATTTGAAGTTGCGTGCCAAGGTGACTCATTCCATCCGTAACTATTTGGATGAGTTAGAATTTATTGATGTGGAGACACCTTTCCTTTCTAAGTCAACTCCAGAAGGGGCGCGTGACTATCTAGTTCCATCTCGTGTCAACAAAGGACACTTTTATGCCTTGCCACAAAGTCCCCAAATTACCAAACAGTTGTTGATGAATGCTGGCTTTGACCGCTATTATCAAATCGTCAAATGTTTCCGTGATGAAGATTTACGTGGGGACCGTCAACCTGAGTTTACACAGGTCGATTTGGAAACGTCCTTCCTGACAGAGCAAGAAATTCAAGATATCACAGAAGGCTTGATTGCCCGTGTCATGAAAGAAACTAAAGGAATTAAAGTGACACTACCTTTCCCACGTATGAAGTACGATGATGCGATGGCTCTTTACGGTTCTGACAAACCAGATACTCGTTTTGACATGCTCTTAATAGACTTGACAGAACTTGTAAAGGGTGTAGACTTCAAGGTCTTCTCGGAAGCACCAGCTGTAAAGGCCATTGTAGTGAAAGGAGCAACTGACCACTACTCTCGTAAAGATATTGACAAGATGACTGAAGTGGCTAAGCAATATGGAGCTAAGGGCCTTGCTTGGGTCAAGGTAACTGATGGTGCTTTAAATGGACCAGTTGCCAAGTTCTTGACAGATCTGACAACTGAGTTGACAGATGCTTTACAATTAGAAGAGAAGGACTTGGTTCTCTTTGTAGCAGATACCTTAGAAATTGCCAACGCAACACTTGGCGCTCTTCGCTGCCGGATTGCAAAGGACTTAGACCTCATTGATAACAGTCAATTCAACTTCCTCTGGGTAGTAGATTGGCCGATGTTTGAATGGTCAGAAGAGGAAGACCGTTACATGAGTGCCCACCATCCCTTTACACTCCCGCAAGCAGATACAGCTCATGAATTAGAGGGAGACCTTGCCAAGGTTCGTGCTATTGCCTATGACATCGTCCTCAATGGCTATGAACTCGGAGGAGGAAGTCTCCGGATCAACCAAAAAGCTTTGCAAGAACGCATGTTTACAGCACTCGGTTTTTCAAAAGAGGATGCGACAGAACAATTTGGTTTCTTGCTAGAGGCTATGGATTATGGCTTCCCTCCACATGGTGGATTGGCTCTTGGTTTAGACCGTTTTGTTATGCTCCTTGCTGGGGAGGAAAATATCCGTGAAGTCATTGCCTTCCCTAAAAATAACAAGGCTACAGATCCGATGACACAAGCTCCATCTGCAGTAGCTGATAAACAACTGGAAGAGTTAAGTCTTCAAGTAGAAGTAAAAACTGAGGAATAAGGATAGTAAAAGCGGAAAATCCCCAGAAGTTACTTGTGGGATTTTCCCTTTATTTATAAATTGAGAGATAATCATGAAAAAAACTCATTTAGGCAAAATCTTGCGTTATTATATACGAAGAATGGCCTATAACTTTAAATTACTAAGGGTCTTAAAAAGTATTTCCCGAGAGAAGTATGATGAAAAGATTTCGGCTTCTTTGGTCTATGGCTTCTTGTCTGCGGTTGCCGTGAACTTCTTTTTCCAGCCTGGAAGAGTGTATTCCAGTGGTGCGACAGGATTGGCTCAGATTATATCCGCCCTTAGTGATCGATTTTTAGGCTTTACCATTCCAGTTTCGCTATCCTTTTATGCCATCAACCTCCCTTTGATGATCATCGCTTGGTATCAAATTGGCCATAAGTTTACTATTTTCACCTTTATCACGGTGTCTATGAGTTCCTTCTTTATCCAATTTATGCCAGTGGTTACTCTGACCAATGATCCTATTATGAATGCTCTCTTTGGGGGGGTTGTTATGGGGACAGGGATCGGATTTGCGCTTCGGAACAATATCTCCAGTGGGGGAACCGACATTGTTAGTTTAACCATTCGAAAACGAACGGGTAAGAATGTCGGGAAAATATCTCTCATCGTCAATGGGACCATCATGTTGATTGCCGGGATGACCTTTGGTTGGAAGTACGCTCTCTATTCGATGATTACGATTTTTGTTTCTAGTAGGGTGACAGATGCTGTCTTTACCAAGCAGAAACGGATGCAGGCTATGATTGTCACCAGCCATCCTGAGGAGATTATTGAGAAAATTCATAAACGTTTGCATCGCGGTGCCACCATTATCCACAATGCGGAAGGAACCTACAATCATCAGGAAAAAGCAGTCTTGCTCACCGTTATTACACGAGCAGAGTTTAATGAGTTTAAACTTCTCATGAAAAAGGCTGATCCTCAAGCTTTTATTACCATATCTGAAAACGTTCATATTATTGGACGCTTTGTCGAAGTGGAAGATTAAAAAATTCCTGCAAGAACTTCTTGCAGGAATTTTTTTATGCTTGTTCTACCAAGATCCAACCATGGGTTGGAATGGTAAATTCTTCTTGAGAAAGTTCTTGCTCTCTCCCATACACATGAGGGTAGGAAATCGCTAATTTTGCAGATTGTTTGAGTCGATAAGTCCATTCTTGATCCCCAAGGTTGACCAGGATAAGAAGCTTACGCCCATCTTTCTCGATGCTGTATGAGAAGGTGTTCACCGAAGTCCAAGTAACTTGACAATAGTCACGAATGGCTTGGGCATTCACAAGGCGGAGGAGCTCTTCCTTTTTACGATAGGCAATCAATTCGCGCAGGAACTGAATGTCTGTCTCGTAAGACATAGAGGAAAGCCAATCTAGCTGGTTTAGGCTATCTGGCAGATTATAGGTGTTTTCTTCTAGGCCTTTACTTCGATAGAATTCTTGGCCAGCATGAAGGAAAGGGACTCCTTGAGCTAAGAGAACCAAATGCAAGCCAAGACGGGCTTTAGTATGACGAAGTTCTGGTGAAATGGTAGGATCTTCCACTTTGAGATAATCATAGAAGGTCGCATTGTCATGGCACTCTACATAGTTAATCGCCTGTTGAGGACGAACAAAGTGAGGGGCTCCTTTACATCCAATATTAGCTGTCAAGACATTAGCAAGATCATTGGCCTGATAAGGACTGTCTACTCGCCCTTCATTTAAGATACTACGTTTAATGGTATCACGGAAATTGTCACTAAAGAAACCATAAGGACGGAGTTGCTCTGCGTTATATTGATGAGCGAGGAGATCTGGCTCCAGTCCAGTATCCATCTTCCAACCCTCCCCATAGAGGTAAATATTGGGATAAATAGCGGTTAATTCTTCTTGAATTTCCATCATGGTTTGATGATCGAGGATTCCCATGAGGTCAAAGCGGAAGCCATCAAAGCCGTAGAGTTGGACCCACTGTTTGACAGATTGTTTGATGTAGTTGCGAACCATAGCTCGTTCACTGGCTACATCGTTGCCACAGAAGGTCCCGTTGGTTCGCTGTCGGTTTTGGTCATAACGGTAGAAATAGCCAGGGACAATCCGCTCAAAGGCAAAGTCATCAGACAAGTAGACATGGTTATAAACCACATCCATGATGAGACTGATATCTGCTTCATGATAGGCATCAATCACTTGTTGCAACTCGATGATCCGTTGATAAGGATCGTTTGGTTGGGTGCAAAAACTTCCTTCAGGGACATTGTATTGCACAGGATCATAACCCCAATTATAGCCGGCAGCGGGATTGGTTTCATCTACGCTACCAAAATCATAGAGGGGCAAGAGCTGAATATGAGTAATGCCCAGGGATTTCAAATAGTCAAAGCCAAAGGTCTGTTCTCCATGCTTAGGAGATTCTAAGAGGGCTGGGAAGGTTCCAGGATGATGGAAACCAGCTTCTTTTTGCATGGAGAAATCACGGACACTCAGTTCATAAATAATGGCCTCAGTCGGATCCAATTGCGTCGCTGCACGCTGAATGGGGCGTTCAATCTTGTGTCGGTCGATGACATAGCTAGCTCCTGAATTGGCTTCAGAAGAAAGAGCATAAGGATCATGAACGATATGGGTTACACCGTTGACTTGATGTTGGTAGTAGTAAGAGGCTTTTTCCCAATCTCCCTCAAGTTCTAGACGCCAAACCCCTTTTTCTGTCCGCTCCATCGGGTAGGTAGTTTGGTTGATCAAGAGCTCAACCTCTTGAGAAATGGGAGCCCAGAAGGCAAAGGTCGTTTTTTCTTTTGAGTAATGAGCTCCTAAATCCTCTCCATCATAAGCATATAGCTGATCAAAGATGGGTTGGCGGACAATATCCCGGTAGTGGAGGAGGCAGGTTTCTCCTTTAGCGTTGGAGAGAGTATAGCTTTGACTCATGTCGATGGGAAGGGGGCTTCGAAGAGTTTTTTCTTCCTCTGTCGGCAAGAGTTCAATCGTTTTCGAACCAGACGTCAATGTAAAAGGAAGAAAGGCCGTTACGTTCTCTCCTCCTTCCATGCGAATCAAGTCTTGGTCATCTAAATAAGCTGCAAAGTGTGTGGTCATAGGTTCTCCTAAAGTTCAATAATCGAGTGTTCAATGAGTTGTCTGTAGCAAACAGTTTTGTTTTCCTTATTGTCTTTAATAATTTGGAGTAAGGTTCTGACAGATTCACGTCCTAGTTCTACCGTATTGATATCAATATAGGCGTCAATAGGAATCCGTGGTTTAATGGAGTCAAAGGAGATGATTGGAAGATCGACCTGTTTGTCACTCAAGTATCTCCGAACCCCTTCAGCAACCAGAATATCTGTTGTCATAAGTGCCTCTAGTTCTTCAAAAGGCAGGGTATCCATGATTTGATAGGAATTCTCCTCTAGCAAGAAACCGAAGGAGAATTTGACCAATTCCTCACGAAGTGGGATTTGGTGACTGGCAAGAGCTTCTTGGTAGCCCTTGTAACGGTCTTGGGATACGGCTAATTCCTTATTTCCTCCAACAAAGGCGATGTGTTGGTATCCCTTATTGATAAAATATTCGGTCGCATCAAAAGCTGCTTTAATATTGTCATTATCAACTAAGGATACGAACGGTGAGGTTGCTTTTCCTAAGATTAGGAAAGGGAATTTATCTTGAATACAGAAGTCAACCAGTGGATCCCCCAACTTAGAATAAAGGAAGATCAGTCCATCCACCCGTTTTCCATAAATCATCTGCTTAAGCTGTTCTAAACGGTGGGTTTCATCCGTTCCTGTGCAGATTTGGATAGCATAGTCATAGTCAGAAGCAACTTGGCTAATTCCCCGGAGAACCGTTGGGAAGAATGGGTTTTGGAAAAACACATCACTTTCATCAGGTAAGACCAGGGCAATCACCTGACTGGACTGGCTCACTAAGCTACGAGCATTAAGATTTGGGTGGTAATCCAGTTCTTTCATGGCAGCGCGAACCCGTTTTTTGGTTTCTTCACTAATAGTAGATTTGTTTTGAATCACTCGTGTAACGGTAGATGGTGCAACGCCAGCATGTTTGGCGACATCTTTGATGGTGACACGCATAAAAGACCTCCTTAAGGTTTATAATCAGGATCCCGGAAATGAGTCTTATAGAAGGCGAGCGCTAGGAATAAGACAAATAGGATATTTTGGATCAAGATGGTTGTTGTAAAGACTTGGTGGAATACTAAACTAACCAAAACACTGGCGAGAATAGGAAAACCTAGACAGTTGATGGTGAAATTGAAGCATTCTTTGAAAGTCTTTAAAGAGAAGAGACGCGACTTTCTTGTTAGATAGAGGAAGAAAGAAGCACCGAATACTAAAATTGCAAAATTCACAGCAGATAAGAAACCTGAAAAGAGGACGAGGAAGAGACTAACTGCCAATCGATTGGCTTGGAACCAATCTTTGGAAATGGCTTGGCTTAAAGCATCTTTGTTTTCAAGACTCTTTTGATTGATTGCCTGATAAGGAATGCTTGCAAGTTCTTTATTTTCTCTGCTGATCACTAGTTGGGTCTTATCGAAATAGAGGGTTAATTTTTCACCTAATGGAGTCCCTTCGTGATGACCAATGATCACATGGCCAGCTTTGTTCTTATGAACTCCAAAATGACTGGTATAGACTAGTTCATGCTGTTCAATACGGACATTTTCTTTCAAGTCTTTCATAACATCCTCTGTTAAGGGATCAAAGACATCGCTAACAAAGGTGGTTAAGGGGTAGGTCTGTAATTCCGCATTTTGAACGGCAACAGGAATCAGGGTCAAGGATAGAAGAAAGAGTGAGGTAAAGATCATTTGGAACCAGTTGAGTTGTTTGCGGTTCGCAAATGCTTTTCTTACCTGAAAAAGGCTGGAAATAATTAAATGGATAGGGCATGAAGAGACCTTTCTAATCTCCGGGATGGATTTCCCTTGTATGGAGAGCATAACAAGATTTTATCCTTAACCAAAGATGGGAGGAAGACCGGTAGCAAATCAATCAACTTGCTATCCTTGTCCCACTCCCATCCTTTCCTTAAAGATAAAATTTATGTGACTGGGAGAAAAGCACGAGAGGAAATCTCGTCCTTTTCATCATTGCTGGAAGGTTATAGAAAAGTTTATTTTATCCTTTATCCCCACCAGCTGTCAAGCCTGAAACAAAGTTCTTTTGAAGGAAGAAGAACAGCACACAGATTGGGACTGCAATCAGAATCGCACCTGCCGCAAAGAAGGCAATCTTTTGATTTTTTTGGTCGCTGATAAAAGTCTGAAGACCAACAGCTACCGTGTAATTGATTTCATCGCGAAGCAAGAATTTAGACAAGATGTAGTCTCCAAAAGGTCCCATGAAGGCCCAAAGAGCTTGGACCGCAATCATTGGGCGAACCAATGGAAGGACGATTTGCCAGAAGCGACGGAAGTGTCCAGCACCGTCCAATTTTGCAGATTCATCAAGTGAAATTGGGACTGTATCGAAGTAACCCTTCATCAACCAAGCGTTCATTGGGATTCCCCCACCGACATAGAGGAAGATCAGGAACCAACTGTGGTTCAAGGCATTCAACATAAGAGCCATAACGAAGAAGGCAGTCAAAGCAGCCATGGTAGGGACCATTTGGATAATCAAGAAGAAGACCAAACTTTGCTTACGAGCCAAGAAGTTATAGCGGCTGTAAGCATACCCTGCCAAGGTAATGATGGATGTTTGAGCAACCATGGTAATAATGGCGATAATCAAGGTGTTGAGATACCAAGTACCATATAGGGTATCCGTAAAGAGTTTTTGGAAGTTATCAAAGCTGAGACTGCCACTGAAATCAAGCGTAAAGGCACTGACGTTACCAGTTTTGAAGGCTGAAAGAACCGTGATCAACAAAGGATAGATGATGATGATGGAAAGGACAACCAAGTAGAGGTAAGTCAAGAAATGATTCAGGCGGCGTTTAAATTGAACTGAATTTTTCATTTTACACATCCTCCATATCAAATGCGTGCAGTTTCTTGAAGGCAATCATCGAGATCGAGATCACAATCAGAGAGATAATCAACGTAACCGCAGCAGCCATTGAGTATTGAGGTGATGAGTTCGTTGTCAATTTATAAATCCAAGAAATCAAGATATCAGTCGAACCAGCATTTCCTCCAACAGATCCAGGACCACCATCGTTAAAGAGGTAGATAATGGAGAAGTTGTTAAAGTTGAAGGTGTATTGGCTGATGAGCGTTGGTGCCGCAACCGCCAAAATCATTGGGAAGGTAATGTTGCGGAATTTTTGCCAAGCGTTGGCCCCATCAATATAGGCTGCTTCGTAAAGATCGTTTGGAATAGATTGCAAGATTCCGAGTGTCAAGACGTAAATGTAAGGGAAGCCGAGCCAACCTTGCATCATAATCAAAGCAATTTTCGTCCAAGTAGGATCTGTTTTCCAAGGAATGAGAACCCCATCCAAGAATGGGAAAATCTTCGCAAAGAGCGGAAGGACTTGCGCATTGATGGCCCCGATACTATCGTTGAACATGTTTGAGAAGGTCAAGATCGTGATGAAGGCAGGAACCGCCCAAGGAAGAAGGAAGATAACACCGAAGATGCGTTTCCTTTAATGAATGGTTGGTTGGAAATAATGGCTGTCAAGATACCAAGAACGATTTGAAGAGTTGAAGCTGCCAAGGCCCAGATCAAGGTCCAGCCCAATACAGATGTAAAGGCAGAACGGAAGGTACTCAAAGTCCACATGTTGGTGAAGTTTTGAAGTCCGATCCAATCAAGGAGCGTAAAGCGAGCTGTATGCTTAAAGTCGTAGTTGGTAAAGGCAATCATCAAGGTAACCAAAACAGGGAAGATGATTGCAAAGGTCATGGCAATATAAGAAGGGATGATCAAGAGATAGGGGAAGCCATTTTCATAGATAGCATTCACCATCTCTTTTAGGGTCATCGGCACTCGAATACCGTTATTAATCCGCTTAGCTACAGTACCCGCATCTTTGATATTTAGGGCGTAGAACATCAAATAAACGACGGTGATAATTAAGTGGAAGGCACCACGAATCAAGATAAAAAGAGAATTATCTTTTCCACGGACAGTACCGAGAGTAACGAGTTTGGACAATTCCTCCAAACCAATACCGAAAAAGTAAGCGAGAAAGACAAGTGTTACACCGAGGAAGATGTATCCTTTTGCTTTCTGTTTGTTATAGATTTGTCCCAAGCCAGGAATGAGGGATAACCACATTGCCTTTTTTGGATTTTGTTGTGTTTCCATATCGACTCCTTATAAGTGAGCGACCAGAGGCCACATCACAGTGAAAGGCTGGGAAAGATTCCCAGCCCCTTGGGAACTGTATTACTTGCCACCGAATTTTTGTTCGATAGTTTCTTTGATTAATTTCACAGCATCGTCAGCAGCATCTTTAGAAGATTTCTTACCACTTACAGCGTCGAAGAGCATAGTTGCAGCTGGGTCCCAAACAGTACTCATTTCAGAGATGTTTGGCATTGGTTGTGCATTTTCAAACTGTTTAACAACGGCAGCAGTCAACTCATCGTTTTTACCAACAGCGTATTCACGAGCTTCTGTGTTAGCTGGCACTTCGTTAGTCTTATCGTATAAGGCTTTTTGTTGATCAGTTGTAGTCAAGAAGTCAACGAATTTTTGGGCTGCTTCAGGGTGGTTAGCACCTGCAGGGATAACCCAAGCTTTACCACCACCGAAGGCAGAGTAAGCTTTTCCGTTTGGAAGAGTAGGGATAGTTGCTACACCGTAGTTTACTTTTGCTTCTTTCAATGAAGCTGCTTTCCATGGACCATCGATGATGGCAGCTGTCTTACCTTCTTGGAATTGAGTTTGGATGAAGTTTGCAGCACCTTTAGTGTCTTGCAATCCTTAGGCCATTTAGCATACCAAGTTTTCGCGTATTCGATACCACCGATAGCACCTTGGTTGTTCAAACCGATGTCTTTTGGATTTGTACCATCTTTACCGAAGACATATCCACCGTTACCTGAAAGGAGTCCATATGCATAGTAGAAGTTAGTCCAGTCAGCAAGGAAGGCAGTATTTTTACCAGCTTCACCAGCGAAGTCATACTTGCTGTCTTTTGCTAATTCTTCAAGTTCACCAAATGTTTTTGGAGCTTCTTGGATGAGGTCTTTGTTGTAGTAAAGAACCAATGTTTCGATAACTGCTGGTGCACCATATACTTTACCACCATTTGTTACAAGTGATTCAGTTGTTTTGTCAGTCTTGCTGTCTTTGTTCAATGTCACTTCAGCCAATTGACCGTCGTTACCAAGACCACCTACGCGGTCGTATGGTGCCATCATAACGTCTGGCGCTTTACCTGATTGGTTGTCAAGAGACAATTTGTCCAATCCACCAAGAGCGTCACCTGTCTTGATAGTTACTTTTGTACCACTTTCTTTTTCAAAAGCTTTCGCAGCTTCTTCCATGTAAGCTTTGTAACCATTGTCAACGTATACTGTCAACTCGTTTTCAGAAGCAGAAGTGTCGTCTTTTTTGCCTCCACAAGCTACCAAAAGAAGTGATGCGAATCCAACTGTACCAAGTACAGCAGCGCTTCGAAGAATTGTGCGTTTCATGGTTTATTCCTCCTAAAGAATAAAAATAAGATTATTAGTTGAAAACGTTTTAGACAAACGTTTTCCTTAACACGAATAGTATATCACAGAGAGAAAACGTTTGCAAGCTCTTTGTGCAAAAATTTTTAAAATTTTTTTATCTTCTATATATATACACATAAATAGTTGACAAGAGAATAAGAAAGGGTTAAACTAGGCATGGGATGAACCTGCAGAAAAAATCATAAAAGTTTAGGAAACCTCTTGCATAAACCGCAGGAATGCTTTATAATGGACACGTAACGCAAACGTTTTCCTTGGACGTTGCATAAAGATGACCTAGGGTCATTTATAAATAGGTTAAATTCCGTTCTATGTCTGATGGCTGGGCTTCTTCTATTCTTTCTGAGAGTCGGAGTTGGATCAGAAACAGTGTAGAAGTCTAGTCTATTTTTTCTTTGAAACAAAAAATATTAAACTAAAGGTGGTACCCTCAATGAAAAAACGCCAAAGTGGTGTCTTGATGCACATTTCATCCTTGCCTGGGAAGTATGGAATCGGTTCGTTTGGTCAAGTAGCTTACGATTTTGTGGATTTCCTGGTTCGGACTAAGCAACGGTATTGGCAAATTTTGCCTCTCGGAACAACCAGTTATGGAGATTCTCCATATCAATCCTTCTCGGCTTTTGCAGGGAATACCCACTTTATTGACTTCGATCTCTTGATCGAGCAAGGGCTCTTGGATGTATCTGATGTTGAAGGTGTTGATTTTGGTCAAGATCCAACAGAAGTGGACTATGCGAAGATCTTCGAACAACGTCGTCCTCTTCTAGAAAAAGCAGTTAAAGCTTTTATTGAAAACGGTGATTGGGATGACTTCGGCCGTTTTGCTGAGCAAAATGCAGCTTGGTTGGAATTGTTCGCAGAATACATGGCTATTAAAGAGCACTTTGAATTAAAAGCATGGACAGAATGGCCAGATGCGGCGATTCGTGCACGTCAACCGGAAGCCCTTGCCTCTTACCGCGCTCAATTGGAAGACAAATTGACTTACCATCGAGTAACACAGTATTTCTTCTTTAAACAATGGTTGAAATTGAAAGCATACGCTAATGACAACCACATTGAAATCGTAGGAGACATGCCAATCTACGTAGCGGAAGATTCAAGTGACATGTGGGCCAACCCTCACCTCTTTAAAACGGATGAAAATGGGAAAGCAACCTGCATTGCAGGATGCCCACCAGATGAATTCTCAGCAACTGGTCAGCTTTGGGGGAATCCAATCTATGACTGGGATGCAATGGACAAAGATGGTTATAAATGGTGGGTTGAACGCTTGCGTGAAAGCTTCAAGATCTATGACATCGTTCGGATCGACCACTTCCGTGGTTTTGAATCTTATTGGGAAATCCCAGCTGGTTCTGATACAGCAGCACCAGGTAAATGGGTCAAAGGTCCTGGCTACAAACTTTACAGCTGTGAAAGAAGAACTCGGTGACTTGAACATCATCGCAGAAGACCTTGGCTTCATGACGGACGAAGTTATCGAGCTTCGTGAGCGCACAGGCTTCCCTGGCATGAAGATTCTTCAATTTGCCTTCAATCCTGACGATGAAAGTATTGACAGCCCTCACTTAGCGCCAAACAACTCTGTTATGTACACAGGAACGCATGATAACAACACGGTTCTTGGATGGTACCGCAATGAAATTGACGATCCAACTCGTGAATATCTTGCTCGTTATACCAACCGGAAAGAATACGAATCTGTTCCACATGCCATGCTTCGTACCGTCTTTGCTTCTGTCAGCTTTATGGCCATCGCTACCATGCAAGACTTGTTAGAGTTGGATGGCTCAGCGCGGATGAACTTCCCATCTACTCTTGGTGGGAACTGGGCATGGCGGATGACAGCGGATCAATTGACGCCGGCTGTTGAGCAAGAATTGCTTGATTTCACAACCATCTATCGTCGTGAAAATACTGACTTGGTGAAAGAAGAAGCGAAAAAAGCAGAAAAATAATCGTTTTAGAAAGTTTGCTGATTTCAGCAAACTTCCCCCTATTAAATTGTTGAAACAAAGGAGATACCCAACATGGAATCATTACAAAAATATGTGATTGACCATCATCAAAAAACAATTGCAGAATGTTCAAACGAAGAATTGTACATTGCTTTGCTTAATTACACCAAGCAAGCAAGTGCCCAAAAGAAATTAAACACTGGTAAGAAAAAAGTTTACTATATCTCAGCTGAGTTCTTGATTGGTAAACTCTTGTCTAACAACTTGATCAACTTGGGTCTTTACGATGATGTCAAAAAAGAATTGGCTGACGCTGGCAAAGACTTGATCGAAGTCGAAGAAGTAGAATTGGAACCATCGCTTGGTAACGGTGGTTTGGGACGCTTGGCAGCCTGCTTTATCGACTCTATCTCTACTCTTGGATTGAACGGAGACGGGATCGGTTTGAACTACCACTTTGGTTTGTTCCAACAAGTCCTTAAAAACAACCAACAAGAAACCATTCCAAATGCATGGTTGACTGATCAAAGCTGGCTCGTTCGTTCAAGCCGTAGCTACCAAGTGCCATTCGCACACTTCACATTGACTTCAACACTTTATGATATCGATGTACCTGGCTACAAGATCGATACTAAGAACCGTTTGCGCTTGTTTGACTTGGAATCAGTTGATTCTTCCATCATCGAAGAAGGTATTAACTTTGATAAGACAGATATCGATCGCAACTTGACCCTCTTCTTGTACCCAGACGATAGCGACAAACAAGGGGAATTGCTCCGTATCTTCCAACAATACTTCATGGTTTCAAACGGTGCACAATTGATCATCGACGAAGCCATCGAAAAAGGAAGCAACTTGCATGACCTTGCTGACTATGCAGTTGTACAAATCAACGATACTCACCCATCAATGGTCATCCCTGAATTGATCCGTCTCTTGACTGAGCGTGGTATTGAAATGGATGAAGCGATCTCTATCGTACGTAGCATGACAGCTTATACCAACCACACGATTCTTGCGGAAGCCCTTGAAAAATGGCCACTTGAGTTCTTGCAAGAAGTGGTTCCTCACTTGGTTCCGATCATTGAAGAATTGGACCGCCGTGTTCGTGCTGAATACAAAGATCCAGCTGTTCAAATCATTGATGAAAACGATCGTGTACACATGGCCCACATGGATATCCACTATGGATACAGCGTAAACGGGGTTGCCGCTCTTCACACAGAAATTTTGAAGAACTCTGAGTTGAAAGCTTTCTACGACCTTTACCCAGAAATTCAACAACAAAACAAACGGGATCACCTTCCGTCGTTGGCTCATGCATGCCAACCCAAGCTTGTCTCACTACTTGGACGAGATCCTTGGACGCGACTGGCACCATGATGCTTCTAAATTGGAAGACCTTCTTTCTTACGAAGACAAGGCTGCTGTCAAAGAAAAATTGGAAAGCATCAAAGCTCACAACAAACGGAAATTGGCTCGTCACTTGAAAGAACACCAAGGTGTGGAAATCAATCCAAACTCTATCTTTGATATCCAAATCAAACGTCTTCACGAGTACAAACGTCAACAAATGAACGCTTTGTATGTCATCCACAAATACTTGGACATCAAGGCTGGTAATATCCCTGCTCGTCCAATCACAGTCTTCTTTGGTGGTAAAGCAGCTCCTGCCTACACCATCGCTCAAGACATCATCCACTTGATCCTTTGCTTGTCCGAAGTGATTGCAAACGATCCAGCAGTAGCACCACACTTGCAAGTAGTAATGGTTGAAAACTACAACGTTACTGCAGCAAGCTTCTTGATCCCAGCATGTGACATCTCTGAACAAATCTCATTGGCTTCTAAAGAAGCTTCAGGTACTGGTAACATGAAATTCATGTTGAACGGAGCTTTGACGCTTGGTACTATGGACGGGGCTAACGTGGAAATCGCTGAATTGGTTGGCGACGAAAATATCTACATCTTCGGTGAAGATTCAGAAACTGTTATTGATCTTTACGCAAAATCAGCTTACAAATCAAGCAAATTCTACGCTCGTGAAGCGATCAAACCATTGGTTGACTTTATCGTGAGCGACGCTGTTCTTGCAGTTGGTAAGAAAGAACGCTTGGAACGTCTTTACAATGAATTGATCAACAAAGACTGGTTCATGACTCTTCTTGACTTGGAAGACTACATCAAAGTCAAAGAGCAAATGCTGGCTGACTACGAAAACCGTGACGCATGGTTGGATAAAGTCATCGTCAACATTGCTAAAGCAGGATTCTTCTCATCTGACCGTACTATCGCTCAGTACAACGAAGACATCTGGCACTTGAACTAATTTGCTATAGACTTTCTAGAGGAAATACAGTGATAATGAAAAAGCTCCTTTTGAATCATAGTTGGATTCGCTGGGAGCTTTTTTGCTGACAGAGAATCCGTCAGCTATCCCCTTGCACTTCCCATCGGATAAAGATATAATAAATAAGATAGATAGTAGAAATGAGGAATACGATGAAGAAAAAACCGATTTACATGTATGTTTTGCTGGTCCTTTCGACTATTGGGACCATGTTGACCTTTCAGTCTTTCTTTGGAGAGAGCAAAGTGACGCTAACTGATGAAATGGCTGCGGCCTTGAATTTGACAACTGCTTTAGAAAAAAAAGAATATGTACTCTTCCTAGAAAGCTCATCCCCGACTTACGTGGTCCGGTCGCTTGGCTCCTGCTATCTCTGTTGATTGGAGCTTTAATGGCTGTAGCCTACTTCTTATTGGGTAAGGAAGACCTCATCAAGGCTTCTTATGCCTATTTTGGTCAAATTGGAGCCTTTGTCCTCATCAGTTTGCATACTCTCTGGGCTTATCGATCTAACACGTCAGTTTTTACTTCAGAAAAGTTACGGACCTTGATGCTCGGGTCCAGCATGCTGACCTTCCTTTTAAGTGTTGTGGTAGCCCTTGTTTATGTAGCTATTATCTACTTTAAACTACGAAGCTATCGAGCAAGTAGAGAAGGGAAAGAGTAGGACCTTCCTTGAAGTTTGACCAACGTCATTTCTCTGGCCTTGGGGCGGGGCAAAGCTTGTTTAACTGGAGTATCCAATGAAAGTATGTTTTGTTTATATCAGTTTGAGTGGCAATACCGAAAGTTTTGTCTGTCGTTTAAGTGAGTATTTAGTGGGACAGTATCCAGACCTCATGATTGAAAAAATCCATGTCAAGGACCTCGTCAAGGAGGGCAAGCCCTTTTTTGAAGTGGACACTCCCTTTATCACCTTTTTACCAACCTATTTAGAGGGTGGAAATGGGGTAGACAATGGGGATGTGGAGATTTTGACGACCGATGTAGCAGACTTTATTGCCTATGGAGACAATGCTACTAAATGCTTGGGAGTTGTAGGATCTGGAAACCGCAACTTCAACAATCAATATTGCTTGACTGCTAAGCAGTATAGTCAGCGCTTTGGCTTTCCAGTCCTTGCGGATTTTGAGATGCGAGGGATGCTAGGAGATATCAAAAAGGTAGCTGGCATTATTGAAGACCTGTATCATTTTTAAACTGAATGAGGCTGGGTCAGTACAGTACTCTGCAAATACAAAAAGGACTCGAGATGTTTAATCTCGAGTCCTTTTAAAGCTTATTTGAGCTGGTCAGTGATTTCTTTAGCAAGTAACAGGCCTAGCCGGTAGGTCTTATTGATATCATCAATGATATCGTTCATATTTTCAGTTGTACGGATTTTTTCTTTGATGGAAGTTTTGAACTCCTCATCTTTTAAGAGTTGTTCCTGTAAGATTCTTTGGAGCTTTTCTCTTTCGTATTTGTTAATCAAAAAGAGGAAGACTAAACTAAGTAAAACAAGAATGTGAACCGTTTGATTCATGGGTTCTCCTGGGGATAAAATATTATGTAAAAGTAAAGAGATGATTCTTCCTGAAAATATAGGTGTGCTCGACATGAGAAAGGAGTGAGATAGAACTAAATATGGTTTATTTAGTTCCTCCTCTCACCCCCGAAAGGGATGCTTCTCTGCTTACCAAAAGACTGGTAAGGAATTACATTTTTTCAGGCGCATCGACACCCAATAGACGAAGGGCTTCTTTCAAAACAACTGCTGTTGAGTAGCTAAGAGCAAGACGGCTATCGCGTTCTGGGCTTTCATCCAAGATACGAGTGTGAGCATAGTACTTGTTGAAGGCTTGAGCCAAGTTGATGGCATATTTTGCGATCAAAGATGGATCATAGTTTTCAGCGGCACGTTTCACGACACGAGAGAAGTCTTGGAGAAGTTTGATGATTTCCCAGCTTTCTGGGTCGCTCAAGCTGTAAGTTGCATCTGCTGATGGTGTGAAGTTGGCTTTGCGAAGGATGGATTGGATACGTGCGTATGCGTATTGAACGTATGGTCCAGTTTCCCCTTCGAAGGATACCATAGCTTCAAGGTCAAAGTCATACCCGTTGCGACGGTCTGTCTTCAAGTCGTAGAATTTAACCGCACCGACACCGACTGCACGTGCCACTTCTTCCTTGTTTTCAAGTTCAGGGTTCTTTTCTTCGATCTGAGCTTTGGCACGAGAGATGGCTTCTTGAAGAGTTGGTTCGAGCAGGATGATATTTCCTTTACGAGTTGACAATTTTTGGCGGTTCTTTGTCACCAAACCAAAGTCAACGTGGATCATATCGTCGCTCCAGTCAAATCCCATTTTCTTCAAAACAGCTTTCAACTGACGGAAGTGGTTGGATTGTTCTTGACCGACAGCATAGATGTTTTTCACAAAGTTGTAAGTCCGTGCACGGTAGATAGCAGTGGCGATATCACGAGTGATATAAAGAGTGGCACCGTCTGATTTCTTAATCATAGCTGGTGGAAGGTTGACATCATCCAACTCAACGATGCTAGCTCCCTTAGACTCTTTCAACAAGCCTTTTTCTTCAAGGATTTGGACAGCTTCATCCATCTTGTCATTGTAGAAAGCTTCTCCGTTTAAGCTGTCAAATTCAACACCGAGGAGTTTGTAGATACGGTTGAATTCTACCAAGCTTTCGTCACGGAACCATTGCCACAATTCAGTTGCTTCTGGATCTCCATCTTCCAATTTCTTGAACCAAAGACGTCCTTCCTCGTCCAAAGCAGGATCATTTTCAATTTCGGCATTGATGCGGACATAGAGTTTCAACAATTCATCGATTGGATTGGCTTCGACGGCTTCCTTGCTACCCCATTTTTTATAAGCGACCATCAAGAGACCAAATTGTTTACCCCAGTCTCCCAAGTGGTTGATTTTAATGGTGTTGTAGCCCATTTTGCGGAAGATATTTGAAAGAGCATCTCCGATAACGGTTGAGCGCAAATGACCAACTGAGAAAGGTTTTGCAATATTTGGACTAGAAAGGTCGATGGTAATATTTCCTCCATGTCCTTCGTCTTGCTGACCGTAGTCTGCACCTGCTTGGATAACGGCCTTGATAACTTGGTCAGAGATTTGTGATTTATCTAAGAAGAAGTTTACGTAAGGACCAGTAGCAACGACTTTTTCAAAGTGAGAGGCATCGATTTTTTCCGCAATATCAGCAGCAATCGCTTGAGGAGCTTTGCGTTCGATTTTAGCCAAAGAAAAGGCAGGAAAGGCGATATCTCCGAGGTCTGAAGATTTTGGTTGCTCTAGTAAATTTAAGATAGTTTCTTGGTCTAAGCCTTCAATGACTTTTGCCAATTCACTTGCAATAAGTTCTTTATGATTCATAGTGGCTCCTTTGGTCTTTTGTTACTATTCTATCACAAAATTCGGCCTTTCTTCAAACTTTTTGGTATAATCAAAGTATAATTATTCAAAAGTGGAGCAAAAATGAAAAAAGATGAACGTCAGCTTTTGATTCGAAAAATTATTCAAAATGAGAAGTTATCGACGCAAAAAGATATTCAAGACCGCCTAGACCAGAGAGGGGCTGGAGTGACCCAGACAACCTTATCCAGAGATCTCCGAGAAATCGGTCTGATCAAGGTTAAAGAGAAGGGTGGCCTCTATTATAAATTGGCAGATGAACCTGACCGAACAGATATTTTTAGATTGATTGCTCAATATGCACAAGTGGTCTCGAGAGCAGAGTTCACACTGGTTGTTCGGACGGAGCTAGGAGAGGCAGCCATTTTAGCTAACGCAGTCGATGAGATTTTGGATGATCAAATCCTTGGCACCGTCGCAGGAGCCAATACCCTCTTAATTGTTTGCAAGGACCAAGAAGTAGCACAAACAGTCCAGCAGACCATTCTCCAACATTCTAGTCACTAGTCAAGGGCGAGGGACCAGTCCAGAAAGGGATCGGCCCTCCTTTTATGTCAGTTTAGAGTTGGAGCAAACTCTCAGAATGAATGCAATGATATAGAAAAGGAGCGATATGGTAGCAGAAAAAATATCACCTGGCATGCAGCAATACCTAGATATCAAAAAAGACTATCCGGATGCTTTTTTGCTCTTTCGGATGGGGGATTTTTACGAACTCTTTTATGAAGATGCCGTCAATGCAGCACAGATTTTAGAGATTTCCTTGACCTCAAGGAATAAAAATGCAGAAAATCCGATTCCCATGGCTGGAGTTCCCTATCATTCGGCCCAGCAGTACATCGATGTCTTGATCGAAAAAGGCTACAAGGTGGCTATTGCAGAGCAGATGGAAGATCCTAAGCAAGCCGTCGGTGTGGTCAAGCGAGAAGTGGTCCAAGTCATTACTCCAGGGACCGTCGTCGATTCGACCAAGCCAGACAGCGCCAACAACTTCCTGGTAGCCTTGTCCCACGATGAGACGGAATATGGCCTTGCCTATATGGATCTAGTGACTGGAGAGTTTCAGGTCACTAGCCTGAATGATTTTGCCATGGTCTGTGGGGAGATTCGTAACCTACGGGCACGGGAGATTGTCCTGACCTACTCCTTGTCAGAAGGGGAAGAAAGAGTCCTTCTTGGCCAAATGAACCTCTTGCTCTCCCCTATCTCAGAAGTGGCGGAGGATATCCAGCTTTTAGGAGCTGAGTTGACTCATTTGGAGAGAATAGCGGCAGGAGGCCTGCTCCAATATGTACAGGAAACCCAGAAGCGAGAACTCCACCATATCAAGCCTGCCCATCACTATGAGGTCCGTGATTTCTTGCAGATGGATTATGCGACCAAGGCAAGTTTGGACTTGACAGAAAATGCTCGGACAGGCAAAGCATGGCAGCCTCTACTGGCTCCTAGATGAAAGCAAGACAGCCATGGGAGGGCGTCTCTTGCGGGCTTGGATCCAGAAGCCTTTGATGGACCGCCATCGGATCGAGGAGCGCCAGGAGATTATCCAAGTCTTCTTGGACCATTTCTTTGAGCGAAGCGATTTAGCAGATCGTCTTAAGGGTGTCTATGACATCGAGCGCTTGGCCAGTCGGGTTTCCTTTGGTAAGACCACTCCCAAGGACCTCTTGCAGTTGGGTGAAACCCTGCGCCATGTTCCCTTGATCAAATCGCTCTTGGTCGAGATGGGAGAGCCGGTGCTAGACCTCCTCATTGCCCAGTTAGATGAGCTACCAGAGCTTTGCCGTCTCATCGAAGCGGCGATTGATCCGGATGCCCCGATCGTTCTGACAGAAGGCAATATCATCCGTACCGGCTTTGACCCAACTCTGGATCAGTACCGTGTCGTCCTCCGGGAAGGGACCGGCTGGATTGCAGAGATTGAAGCCAAAGAACGTGAAGCCAGTGGCATCACCGGACTTAAAATTGACTACAATAAAAAAGATGGCTACTATTTCCATGTGACCAATTCCCAATTATCTCGTGTGCCAGCTCATTTCTTCCGCAAGGCGACCTTAAAAAACTCTGAGCGCTTTGGAACAGAGGAGCTGGCTCGGATCGAAGGGGAAATGCTAGAAGCTCGGGAACAATCGACTAGTCTAGAGTATGCGATTTTCCTACGGATCAGAGAGGAAGTCGGCAAGTACATCCAGCGCTTGCAGTCACTAGCTCAAACCCTAGCAACGGTGGACGTCTTGCAAGGCTTGGCCTGTGTGGCTGAAAGGCAACAACTGACCCGGCCAGTCTTCCAAGAGGCGCGTGATATCCGGATTGAAAAAGGGCGTCACCCAGTTGTTGAGAAGGTGATGGGGGCTCAAATCTACATCCCCAACAGCATTTCCATGGATGAGACCTGTGATATCCAGTTGATTACTGGACCTAATATGAGCGGGAAGTCCACCTATATGCGCCAGTTGGCCATCATTGTCATTATGGCTCAGATTGGTTCCTTTGTACCGGCTCAGGCGGCGACCCTCCCTCTCTTTGATGCCATTTACACCCGGATTGGGGCAGCAGATGATTTAGTATCCGGCCAGTCGACCTTTATGGTTGAGATGATGGAGGCTAACAATGCCATTCGCCAAGCGACTCCGGCTTCTCTCATCTTGTTTGATGAGTTGGGACGAGGGGACGGCAACCTACGATGGAATGGCTCTGGCTCAAGCCATCATCGAATACATCCATGACCGGACAAGAGCCAAGACGCTCTTTGCCACCCACTACCATGAGCTAACCGACTTGGAGCAGACCCTATCTCGATTGCGCAATGTCCACGTCGCCACCTTGGAGAAGGATGGGCAAGTGACCTTCTTGCACCGGATCGAAGAGGGACCAGCGGATAAATCCTATGGGATCCATGTGGCTAAGATTGCAGGCCTGCCAAGCGATCTCTTGCAGCGGGCGGATGCTATCTTGAGCCAACTAGAAGGCCAAAACCAAGAAGTGCCGATGGCACACCCAACACAAGAATCCTCTCCACAGGTCGGAGAACAGATGTCCTTGTTTGAAGCAACTTCCTCCCACCCTGTCTTAGAAGAGTTGAAGAATCTCGATATCTACAACATGACCCCAATGGAAGTCATGATGACAGTTGCTGAGTTGAAAAAGAAATTATAAAACAAGATCTCCCCGCGATGAGTTTCACGGGGAGATTTTTATATGAGGATTGCTTTTTTAAGCTTTACCTTGCAACTGTTGGTTGATTTCTTCTACTTTTTTCTTGTAGATGTGATAAGAAGCAGCCCAGATGACCAAGTAGACAAGACTAAATTCTATAATGACGGAGATGTAGAAGCTGATTTGGACTGGGAACCAGCCTCCTAGGGTTGCTAAGGGTAGAAAACCAAAGAGCATCAAAAGGTAGTGGCTGAGGGTCGCACGGAGCAGGCTCCAGTCTTTAGCGAAAAGGACAGTTCCAAAACTAAAGAGGAGACCGATAGAGGCCCAGATAAGCAAGCAGTAGAGCATCACGAGGGCTCCATGAATTTCGTGGGCTTGCATCCACTGGCCGACAGCCGAGCTAGGGCTGAGTGGCATATAAGTTGAAGGTGAGTTTAAGAAAGAAAAGACGATAGAGAGGATAAGGCCGATGAAGATGCCTTTAGAGGCATTCGATAGATGAGTCTTTAGCATGATAATTTCTCCTTAATAGCTTTTAAATAGCGACGAGACGAATAGGTGATGGTCCCATTTTTTAGATTGATTTGGACTGATCCGCTGGTAGTAAAATGCAGTTGATCGATTTCTTTGGTATTGATAATCTCAGATTGTGAAATCTGTAGAAAGTAGGGTGGTAACTCTTGAGAGAGTTGATAGAGGGGGCCTGTGAGAATAAACTGGTCTGACTCGCTTTCCCCAATCACCTGCCGATTTTCAATATAGAAACGGTGAAACAAGTGAGGTTCGACCAAGAAGGCTTCTCCCTCTTTTCTAGCGCGCAAGCGTTCTTTTTGATCCAATTCTTCGATGAACTGTTGGACTTTCTGGATGCGTTCACTAGGTTGTGGTCCTGTGATAGCTACATCTTCTTCTTGAAAATGGGGGTCAATGGTAACTGTTACTTTCATACAAATCCCTTCTAACTCTATGATTTGAAGTCAGATGTCCGCTAGCAGGACCTCCTCCTTACAAGTCTATTAAACACTTTTTCAGAAATGAAAACAAGGTTTTTTGTCTATTCGGTCTTTTTATCGGTTTATTCGGTTGAAAGTTGAAGATCAGCCTACTATCATTATGAAAAAACTTGATGAGAAAGCCTCCTGTGAAATCATACTATGGAGGGGGCTCCTTGCTTTTAGAAGGGCATTCGTACTCTATTTACTTGGAAAAGGGAGACAAGTCCGTCCCGCCTTCCGTAGCGGTAGACTCCTTGTCGTCCCACTCAATCTTTATTTCTCTCTAAGAGAAGAGGAAACAGTCATTCAGGAGAGTCTGACTCTAATCCGCCCTAACCTTAGTCCTAGACTATTTTAAGATCAGGCCTTCCTTGGAGATATGGTATAATAGTTCTACCTATGCGCGTATAAAACATAAGAGGGGAAGCTATGTCACAGATTATTGAATTGCCAGAAATTCTAGCCAATCAGATTGCTGCTGGAGAAGTCATTGAACGCCCAGCCAGTGTGGTCAAAGAGTTGATTGAAAACTCCATCGATGCGGGGGCCAGTCAGATTGTCGTAGAGATCGAAGAAGCAGGTTTAAAGACCATTCAAATCACGGATAATGGACAGGGGATTGCCCATGAGGAAGTGGAATTAGCTCTTCGTCGCCATGCAACTAGTAAGATCAAGAGTCAAGCCGATCTCTTTCGGATTCGGACCCTAGGCTTCCGTGGCGAGGCCTTGCCATCTATTGCCTCTGTCAGTGTCATGACGATCCTGACAGCTCAGGAAGGAGCTAGTCATGGGACCAAGCTAGAGGCTAAAGGGGGCGAAATCACTTCTCTTGAGCCGGCGACCAGTCCTGTGGGGACCAAAATTAAGGTCGAGGACCTCTTTTTCAATACACCAGCTCGCCTCAAATATATGAAGAGTCAACAGGCAGAGTTGTCCCATATCGTTGACATTCTCAACCGCTTGAGTCTAGCCCATCCAGAAACCGCCTTTACCTTGATCAATGACGGCCATGAACTGACCCGGACGGCAGGGACGGGAAATCTCCGCCAAGCCATTGCAGGAGTCTACGGGCTCGCTACTGCCAAGAAAATGGTTGCCATCGAGACAGGTGATTTGGACTTTGAAGTGTCCGGTTTTGTCTCTTTGCCAGAACTGACCAGGGCCAATCGCAACTACATCAGCCTCTTTATCAATGGCCGTTACATCAAGAATTTCTTGCTCAATCGGGCCATCTTGGACGGCTACGGCAGTAAACTCATGGTCGGACGCTTCCCAATAGCGGTCATCAATATTCAGATCGATCCCTATCTAGCTGATGTCAATGTCCACCCGACCAAGCAAGAGGTGCGTATTTCTAAAGAACGAGAACTGATGGCCTTGGTCTCCCAAGCGATTGTCTCCGCTTTGAAAGAGCAAGATCTGATTCCAGATGCTCTGGAAAATCTGGCCAAGTCGACGCTTCGTCGAACAGAAAAGCCAGTCCAGACTAGCCTTCCTCTAAAAGAAAATAGCCTCTATTACGACCGAGACAAGGGAGATTTCTTTGTCCGTCCAGAGGTCGGGGAATCCCAGCCAAATGGTGAAATGTTCCCAGAGCAAACGCTTCTCTTTTCACAAGATGAAGGAAAGGAGATCAAACCGACAGCCATCAAGTTTGCAGAGCGAAAGGCGCCTCAGTACGACCAACTGGATCACCCAGAGTTGGATCTGGCTAGTCTAGACAAGGCCTATGACAAGCTGGAGGGAGAGGAAGCATCGACCTTCCCAGAGTTGGAATATTTTGGTCAGATGCATGGGACCTATCTCTTTGCCCAAGGTAATGGGGGCCTCTACATCATTGACCAGCATGCGGCCCAAGAGCGGGTCAAATACGAAGAATACCGAGAGAGCATCGGGGATGTGGATGGCAGTCAGCAACAATTGCTGGTCCCTTATATCTTTGAGTTTCCTGCAGATGATTTGATCCGCCTACAACAGCGCAAACACCTTCTAGAAGAAGTGGGCGTCTACTTAGAAGAATACGGAGCCAACCAGTTGATCTTACGGGAGCACCCGATCTGGATGAAGGAAGAAGAGATCGAGTCGGGTATCTACGAAATGTGTGACATGCTGCTCTTGACCAAGGAAGTGTCCATCAAGAAATACCGGGCGGAGTTGGCTATCATGATGTCCTGCAAACGCTCCATCAAGGCCAATCACACCCTGGATGATTACTCCGCACGCGATTTGATTTATCAACTGTCCCAATGTGACAACCCCTATAACTGCCCTCATGGCCGTCCGGTTTTGGTCAACTTTACCAAGTCCGACATGGAAAAGATGTTCCGACGCATTCAGGAAAATCATACCAGCTTGCGGGAATTGGGTAAATATTAAACAAACAATAAAGGAAGATTATGTACGAATACATTAAAGGAATCTTAACGAAAATCACTGCCAAATATATCGTAGTAGAAACAGCTGGGATCGGCTATCTCTTACATGTAGCTAATCCCTATGCCTACTCTGGCAAAATGAACCAAGAGGTGCAAGTCTATCTGCACCAAGTGGTCCGTGAAGACGCTCACCTTCTCTATGGCTTTGTGACCGAAGAAGAAAAACAGCTCTTTTTAAACTTGATCTCAGTCTCTGGGATTGGACCTGTCTCCGCTTTAGCTATTATCGCTGCAGATGACAATGCAGGCCTTGTCCAAGCCATTGAAAGCAAGAACATCACCTACTTGACCAAGTTTCCGAAGATCGGCAAGAAAACAGCCCAACAGATGGTCTTGGACCTAGAAGGTAAGATTAATCTTGACCTAGAAGATGCACCGGCTCAATCCAAAGTTAAGTCAACAGAAGAAAACCAAGCCTTGGAAGAAGCCATGGAAGCCATGTTGGCTCTGGGCTACAAGGCAACGGAACTCAAGAAATCAAGAAATTCTTTGAAGGAACGACCGATACAGCAGAAAACTATATCAAGTCTGCCCTTAAGATGTTGGTGAAATAGGAGAAGTCTATGCCAAAACGCTGTAGCTGGGTCAAAATGAACAACCCGCTATATGTAGCCTACCATGATGAAGAATGGGGACAGCCCCTACACGATGACCAGTCCCTTTTTGAGTTGCTTTGCTTGGAGACCTATCAAGCTGGCCTGTCTTGGGAGACAGTGCTCAATAAACGCCAGGCTTTCCGAGAGGCTTTTCATGGCTATCACCTTCAAGGTGTTACAGACATGACGGATGAGGAGCTGGAAGCTTTGTTAGATAATCCAGCCATCATTCGAAATCGAGCGAAGATCTTTGCGACACGGGCCAACGCCCAGGCCTTTTTACAAGTCCAGAAGGAGTTCGGCTCTTTTGATGCTTATCTCTGGTCTTTTGTCGGTGGAAAGACCATCAACAATGATGTCCCGGATTACCGGCAAGCTCCTGCGAAGACAGCTCTTTCCGAGAAGCTTGCTAAAGACCTCAAAAAGCGTGGTTTTAAGTTTACAGGTCCCGTCGCGGTCCTATCCTACCTACAAGCAGCAGGCCTCGTCAATGATCACGAGAATGGTTGTGAATGGAAGGTTCTTAAATGATGTCTAATAAAAATAAGGGAATCCTTGGTTTTGGTATTCTCTATACAGTTTTCTTTGAGTTTGATGGCGATAAATTGCTGGCTTCTTTGATGCCATCTGCCATTGAGAATTATCTACAATATCTAGTCTATGTAGTATTAGCTCTATATGGCTCTTTCTTGTTCAAGGATAGATTGATTCAACAATGGAATGAGATTAGAAAGACGAAAAGAAAATTCTTCTTTGGAGTTTTAAAAGGCTGGCTCTTTCTCATTCTGATGACTGTTGTCTTTGGTTTTGTATCAGAGATGTTGAGGCAGTTTTTGGGGCTGGTCGGACAAGGTCTAAACCAGTTGAATATTCAAAGCACTTTTCAAGAGCAACCATTACTGATAGCAGTTTTCGCCTGCATCATCGGACCTTTGGTGGAAGAATTATTTTTCCGTCAAATTCTATTGAGATATCTGAGAAAAAGTCTGGCAACTTGGCTGAGTGTCTTTTTGGTCGGCTTTGCCTTTGCGCTTACTCATATGCACAGTTTGTCTTTATCAGAGTGGGTCGGTACAGTCGGTTACCTAGGTGGTGGCCTTGCCTTTTCAATTATTTATGTGAAAGAAAAGGAGAATATTTACTATCCCCTACTTGTTCACATGTTAAGCAACAGTCTCTCCTTGATCATTTTAGCTATCAGTAGTATGTGATGAAAATGCCAGTAATGATAATGAGAAAAAGCTGAGAAATTCATCTCAGCTTTCTTGTTATAGTCAAAGCGAATGACTTGCTCCGTTGCGTCTACATACGCGTGGACTCCAAAGGGAACAATTGCTCTTGGTGTAGCATGGCCAACGTTTAGATTATAGACAATCGGGATATTGCTATCAATGGTGTCCATTAAAGCCTCCTTATAGTCGTCATAGAAGGTTTCATCCATAGGTTTTCCGACCAAGAGTCCACTGATGACTTCGAATATCCCAGTTTCTTTTAAAGCCTGCAACATTTTTTTAAAATCATCAGGTTCAGGCTTTTCTTGACTTGTTTCTAGCAATAGAATCTTTTCTTCCCAGTCGGATAAGTCAGGGAAAAGTTTGTATTTTTGGCAGAGGTCTGTGCTATCTGCGTGTAGAGAGTTGTCAAAAATATCATAGAGAGACTCAAGACAACCACCGAGGATTTCTCCCTCAAACTGAGCATTGCCTTGTAACAAGTCAAAACCTGTATTTGCATGGCTGACACGAGGTGTTCCCAAGGCTTTGGGACTAAAATCAGTCCGTTCCTCATACCAAACGTCACTAGGTCGAATTTCTGAGATTATTCCCGTCTCACTCAATTCTTTGAAGTAGTGGAGGCTATATGGCAACATTTCTTTGTCTAACTCACAAATGTCTGCTAGAAAGGATTGGCCGTAAAAAGTCTTGATTCCTAGTTTATGCAACATGAGATGGTTCATGGTCGTATCCGAGAAACCGAGAAAAATCTTTGGTTTGATAACCTTTTGTAGTTGGTCATTTTCAAAAAGATAAGGTAGCAAGCGATAGGTATCGTTTCCACCAATGGCGCATAGGATCATGTCGATGCTATCATCAGAAAAGGCCTGAATCAAATCCTCTGCACGAGCTTCAGGATGTTCTTTGATAAAATCTAAGCCTTTTAGCGAATGAGGTAGAAAGATAGGATTGAGTCCTAGGTCCTTGAGACGTTGAATACCCAAGTCCACTTCGTGCTTGACAAAGTCTTCACCCATAGTCCCACTAGATAAACTTATAATACCAATAGTAGAAGTCATATATTATCCTCCTAAAAATAAATTGATGCTATTGTATCATAAAAAATGATAGAAAAATATAAGGAATAGCATTAGAGATACGATTCTATGTCAATAAAACAATAGAAAAATAATCGCTCGATGTGCTTACTTCAGAATATAGGCAAGCCCTTTTAGAAGTTGGTTACCACGTAGTTAAATCTCTTAGGAATATTGATGTAACGGAATTTATAAGAGTTTTTTTACTTTATAATACTCTAAAAGAAAAAGATTGAAGAAAGTTACCTAAAATGAACTTTTTCTTCAATCTGTTTTTAAAATAATTTAGGAAATTGTGTTACAATGAAGAAAAAATTACGAATAGTATAAGTGGAGGCGTTATGAAAGCAGAGATCATTGCAGTGGGAACCGAAATTCTCACAGGACAAATTGTCAATACCAATGCGCAGTTCTTATCAGAAAAATTGGCCAGTCTAGGGATCGACGTTTATTTCCAAACTGCAGTTGGAGACAATGCCGATCGTCTCTTGTCTGTTCTTGCGATTGCGCGTGATCGAAGTGATCTCGTCATCCTCACGGGAGGCCTCGGACCGACCGAAGACGATCTGACCAAGCAGACTATAGCCCAGTTTTTGGGTAAAGATCTGACATTTGATTCAGAAGCAATGACCAAGTTGGACCGTTTCTTTGACAGTCGGCCAGACCATGTTCGAACTCCCAACAATCTGAGACAAGCTCAAATAGTAACAGACTCAACACCGCTCCAAAATCTGACCGGTTTGGCAGTGGGAGGACTGATCGAAGTAGAGGGCGTTAGCTACGTGGTCTTGCCTGGTCCCCCTAGTGAATTGAAACCTATGGTCAATGATGAGTTAGTGCCTCTTCTAGCAACAGGAGAAAGCTCTACTCACGCGTCTTGCGCTTCTTTGGGATTGGGGAAAGCCAGCTGGTAACCGTCTTGGCAGATGTGATCGATGGCCAATCAGACCCGACGGTGGCCCCATATGCTAAGACAGGGGAAGTCACTCTGCGTTTGTCGACCAAGGCTTCGTCACAAGAGCAGGCAGATCAGAAATTGGATCAGTTGGAGCAAGTGATTCTCCAGCATGAGACCTTGAATGCCCAACCCTTGAGGCAGCTCTTCTATGGCTATGGAGATGACAATTCCCTAGCTAAGGTGGCTTTTGAACTCCTGCGCGAGCGGGGCTTGACCCTAACCGCAGCAGAGAGCTTGACGGCCGGGATGTTCCAGTCGACTCTGGCTAATTTCTCAGGAGCTTCGGCGGTCTTGCCAGGTGGCTTCGTCACCTACAGCATAGAGGAAAAGAGCAAAATGCTCCAAATCCCCCTAGCTGAGTTGCAAGCACATGGAGTGGTCTCTGCCCATACAGCTGAGCGGATGGCGGCACAGGCCCGTCTCCTAACAGGGGCCGACTATGGAGTCGGTCTGACAGGTGTTGCCGGTCCGGACAGTCTGGAAGGCCACCCAGCAGGGACTGTCTTTATTGGAATTGCGGGTCCTAAAGGAGTCCAATCGATCAAGGTCAATATCGCTGGCCGGAGTCGTATGGATGTTCGTAAAGTCGCAGTCCTTCATGCCTTTAATCTGGTACGCAAGACTGTATTATTAGATGAAAATTTGCTATAATAAAAAGAAGGTGTAAAACACTACGCTTTGAACATAGGAGAAAAGAATGGCGAAAAAACAAAAAAAGTTAGATGACATTTCGAAAAAATTTGGGGACGAACGCGAAAAAGCCCTCAATGATGCCTTAAAATTGATTGAAAAAGACTTTGGTAAAGGTTCCATCATGCGCTTGGGTGAACGCGCAGAGCAAAAAGTTCAGGTCATGAGCTCTGGATCTTTAGCTCTTGACATTGCCTTGGGAGCTGGTGGCTATCCAAAAGGTCGAATCATCGAAATCTATGGTCCAGAATCATCAGGTAAAACAACCGTTGCTCTCCATGCGGTAGCGCAAGCCCAAAAAGAAGGAGGAATTGCCGCTTTCATCGATGCCGAGCACGCCTTGGATCCGTCTTATGCTGCAGCTCTTGGGGTCAACATTGATGAACTCCTCTTGTCTCAACCAGACTCAGGGGAACAAGGACTTGAAATTGCGGGTAAATTGATCGACTCTGGTGCTGTTGACTTGGTCGTGATCGACTCTGTTGCTGCTTTGGTACCACGTGCAGAAATTGATGGAGATATCGGTGACAGCCACGTTGGTTTGCAAGCGCGGATGATGAGCCAGGCTATGCGTAAGCTTGGAGCTTCAATCAACAAGACCAAGACCATTGCCATCTTTATCAACCAATTGCGTGAAAAAGTTGGGGTCATGTTTGGGAACCCTGAAACCACACCTGGTGGTCGTGCCCTTAAATTCTACGCTTCTGTTCGTCTAGATGTTCGTGGAAATACCCAAATCAAGGGTACTGGGGACCAAAAAGATACCAACGTTGGTAAGGAAACAAAGATTAAGGTTGTGAAGAACAAGGTGGCCCCACCATTCAAAGAAGCTATGGTTGAAATCATGTATGGAGAAGGAATTTCACGTACAGGCGAATTGCTGAAAATCGCGACAGACCTCGATTTGATTCAAAAAGCAGGTGCTTGGTATTCTTATAACGGTGAGAAGATTGGCCAAGGTTCTGAAAATGCCAAGAAGTACTTGGCAGATCATCCAGAAATTTTTGATGAGATTGACCACCAAGTGCGCGTGCGCTTTGGCTTGATCGAAGAGGATGCTCCACAAGCTACACTAGATGAAGTAGAAGAAAAACTACTTGTAGAAGAAGTAACACTAGATCTTGATGATGCTATTGAAATTGAAGAGTAACTTTTTTTCAAAATAGGTCGAAAGACTGATGGTTTTTGTGGTATAATATACTATAATGTTATTATCGTGTGGCGAAAGGAGTGCATGCATGATCAAAATTTATACAGTCTCAAGTTGCACCAGTTGTAAAAAAGCTAAAACGTGGCTTAATGCTCATCAGTTAACCTACAAGGAACAAAATCTAGGTAAAGAAGGAATTAGTAAAGAAGAGCTACTCGATATTTTAACCAAAACAGAAAATGGAATTGCTAGTATTGTTTCCTCCAAAAATCGATATGCAAAGAATCTAGGAGTGGATATAGAAGACCTTAGCATGAATGAGGTCATCGATATCATTATGCAAACTCCCCGTATTTTGAAAAGTCCCATCTTAGTAGATGATAAACGCTTGCAAGTCGGTTACAAAGAAGATGATATCCGTGCTTTCCTACCACGTTCCGTCCGAAATGTTGAAAATGCTGAAGCGCGTTTACGTGCAGCTCTTTAATTACTAAGAAGAAGTGATAGATAGTCAAATAGACTGATTAAGTCGAGATTCTAAGATCTCGACTTTTTTTCTTTCCTTACAGAAAGTAGCGAAAAAGTAAGGGACAAGAGTACCTTTGCTTGTGAATCTGTGGTACAATACTCCTGTAGGGGAAAGAGAATTTCCCACCTATCAGGAAAATCATAGGAGATTTTATGAAAAAGAAATTGATGTATTTAGGGCTTGTCCTTGTAGCCTTAACAGCTTGTGGACAAAAGAAACAAGGAAAAACCAACTCTTCTAGCAATCAAAAGGCCAACAGTGCCAAGATTGAACAATTCAATAAAGAGAATCGCAATGTCTTGGAAAAAGCAGAGGATCAACAAATCTATACCAAGACCTTTGCTATGCCCAAAGATGAAAAAGGCATTCAACAAACTCAAATGATTACCTATCAGGGAGATAGTTTTACAAAATTGGTTATGGTCAATACAATTCCGACGAGTGATGAGATCAAACAAGCGATTCAACAAGCAGGAATAGAAGAAGTTCAAAAACTATTGGTTGAATCGATGGACAAGGATGAGGCGGCCAAACAGGCTCGGGCTCTCCCAGGTTTCTCCTTGGAAATCAAGTTGCTCAATGAAAACGACTACCAGACAACGATAACCTACGACTTTACGACCTTAGATGTCAAAAAGGCTGCTACAATGGAGTACTTCAAGTCTTCTAATCTTGAAGCGCTCTTGAAATTAACCCCAACTCAATATATGAACAACCTTCTTCGAAATGGAGCTAAAGAACAATCCTAAGGGGTATGTGATGAAAAAATTATGTTTGACCTTCCTTTTGGCCTTGTTGGCCCTAGCAGGGTGTGGAGAAGTCCAATCTTCAGGGACAAGCACCCAATCCACAGATGGAACGATTACTCGGACCTTAGTCGATGAATTGCAAATGGAATCGGAAGAGGATGGAACTGGAGTTTTCACCCTCGTGTTGACTTACTCGGGAAAGACCTATAAAAATATCAAACTAAACGTGACCAGCTATTTGACCGATGAACGGAAAGAAGAATCTGCCCAGCACATAAAAACTGTAGAGGATGAAGAAACGGCCAAAAACGACATGCTGTTGGCCTTTGAGTCAGAGTGGGCGACCGATCAGCTCAGAGAGTTGGATGGGGTAACGGTGACGTCTCATATGACAGAAGAAGCCTTTATCCTTGATATATCGATCGATCCGGAAAAAGTCGATCTTGAGGAAGCCAAACAAAACGAATTTTATGGAGACCTATTTGAGTCTATAGAAGATTATTCCCCAGAAAGCTGGATCAAGGAATTGAAGTCGATTGGCTATAAAGAACTGGGAGAAAAAGGCAAATGAAAAGCAAGTGTCCGATTTCTGACTTTGCTTTCAAAAAAAGCTGAAAAAGTACGGAGAAAGCCCGTGAAATCAAGATTTTTCGATTGAGAATGCTTGAAAATTATGATATAATCGAACTAATATAAAGAAAGAGGGTGTTATTGTGGGATTTACAGACGAAACAGTACGTTTTAATCTTGACGATTCAAACCGTAAAGAAATTAGTGATACATTAAAGGATGTCTACTTGTCTTTGGATGAGAAAGGCTACAATCCAATCAACCAAATCGTAGGTTATGTGCTTAGCGGGGATCCTGCGTATGTACCTCGTTATAACAACGCTCGGAACCAAATCCGAAATACGAACGCGATGAAATTGTAGAAGAATTGGTTCGCTACTACTTGAAAGGGCAAGGACTCGACCTCTAATGAGAATTATGGGACTAGACGTTGGCTCTAAGACAGTAGGAGTGGCTATCAGTGATCCGTTAGGTTTTACGGCTCAAGGTCTGGAGATTATTCAGATTAATGAGGACAAGGGAGAGTTTGGTCTTGACCGCCTTGCTGAGTTGGTCAAAGAATACAAAGTGGACCGCTTTGTCGTTGGATTACCCAAGAATATGAACAACACAAGTGGACCGCGAGTAGAAGCTAGCCAAGCTTATGGCAAGCGAATTGAAGACTTGTTTGGATTGCCAGTTGAGTACCAGGATGAGCGATTAACAACTGTCGCAGCGGAGCGCATGCTGATTGAACAAGCCGATATCAGTCGAAACAAACGCAAGAAAGTCATCGACAAATTAGCTGCCCAGCTGATTTTACAAAATTATTTGGATCGAAAATTTTAGAAAAAGAGGAAACAACATGTCACACAACCATGATCATGACCACAACCATGACGAACGCGAATTGATTACATTGGTGGACGAACAAGGAAATGAAAGCTTGTTCGAAATCCTTTTGACCATTGATGGGAAAGAAGAATTTGGGAAGAACTATGTTCTTTTAATCCCTGCCAATGCAGAAGAAGATGAAACGGCGAAGTTGAAATCCAAGCTTATTCATTTACAGAAAACGAAGATGGAACAGAAGGCGACCTTCAACCAATCCCAGAAGATTCAGATGACGAATGGAACATGATTGAAGAAGTCTTCAACAGCTTTATGGAGGAGTGATACAGTCTGGGAGACTGTATCAGCCCTGCTTCTAGAAAGAAGAAAAAGCAGGAACATCCAGTGGATGTTTTTACCCCAACTCCAAGAAATTGGAAAGAGTTGGAACGTCCGGTGGATGTTTTTAGCCTTGCGCTAGAAATGCAGACCGCAAGTAAGTCTGGGAGACTGTATTACCCCAACTCCTAGAAACTAGAAAGAGTTGGAACATCCGGTGGATGTTTTTACCCCAACTCCTAGAAACTAGAGAGAGTTGGAAGGTCCGGGGGCGTTTTAACCCCTGCACTAGCAATTGCCTATCAGTCCTAGAGGCTGGTACACACCAAGAAACTAAAAGAGCGCTAGCATCTATCCAAGCTTAGTCGCTCTTTTCTGTTAGGAGAAGAGAATGAATCAAATTGAAGAATGGATGAATAGTCGGATTGGACTGAATTTCCGTTCAGGCTTGGATCGGATGAAGCGGGCGGTTGCTCTGCTGGGGCATCCTCAGGAGGCTTATCCTATTATTCATGTGACGGGAACAAATGGGAAGGGCTCGACCATCGCTTTTATGCGCCAGCTGTTCCAAAAACATGGGCAGAAAGTCGGGACCTTTACCTCGCCCCACATGATTAGTATTCATGACCGCATCTGTATTGGAGGGGAGCCCATCTCAGATCAAGACTTTATCCGCTTGGGCCAAGTCATCCAAGCCATGGAAGTCCAATTACTAGAAACTCAGGATCAACTTTCTTATTTTGAGATTATCAGTTTGATGGCCTTCTTGTATTTTAAGGAGCAAGAGGTGGATCTGGCGTTGATCGAGGTAGGGATTGGTGGCCTGCTAGACACGACCAATGTTGTGACGGGTGAGCTTGCAGTTATTACCTCTGTCGGTCTCGATCACCAGGAAACCTTAGGAGATACGCTTGAAGCTGTCGCAAGTCAGAAAGCTGGGATTTTTAAAGCAGGGAAACCAGCCATTATCGGTCCTCTAGCTCTTGAGGCCAAGAGGGTTTGCCAGCTAGAGGCAGAAGGAAAGAACTGTCCTCTTCTAGCTTATGGGGCGGATTTTCACTTGGTCGAGGGCATCTTTCAAGACCAGAAGTATCGCTTTGAGCATCTAACACTGGGACTCAAGGGAGCCTATCAGGAAGAGAATGCTGCGGTGGCCCTCGAGGCCTTTCTCCTCTTCATGGAGCAAAGAGGTCAGCAGGTAGTGGCAGATCTGGTGGCAGAGGCCTTACAAGAAACTCGCTGGCCAGGTCGTCTGGAAGCTTTGCTGGCGACGTCTATTTGGATGGAGCCCACAATCCTCATGCGGTTCATCGCTTGGTCCAATACGCTCAAACGTTTACGGATCAGAAGGTTAAGATCCTCTTTGGTGCCTTGAAGCGCAAGGACTACAAGGGGATGCTAGACACCTTCTGTCAAGAGTTGCCTCAGGCTGAACTGACTGTGACAACCTTTTCCTATGGAGAGGTCGTAGAAGAGGAAGCAGGTCTGGCTTATCCTTATGTGGCGGACTTCCGTGATTACTTGAAAGACTTTTACCAAGAAAATGAGGGGCAAGCTGTTCTCTTTGTGACGGGTTCTCTCTACTTTATCGCTGAAGTCAGGGCCTATCTGATCCAAATAGGAAAAGGATATCATTGACCTCAGGTAGGAAATATCCTATACTAGGATTAAGGCAAGGCCCTAGGGTTGCCTTTATGAATAAGGATGGCGAGAAAGGAAGAAGATCAATGATCAAAAAAATCACGACTTTACTAACTATGGCTACCGCCCTTTTGCTGGTTGCCTGCGCTAAGCAAGATACGCCAAGCCCTGCTGCTAGCTCGCAAGAGAGCTCTCAAGTTAGCTCGTCTATGGAGAAAGGGACAAGTTCCTCTAGTCCAGCCTCGTCCAGTTCTCAAGTGGCTGAAGGGACTATCGGTGGTACATATAAAGGAACCGATGAAACCGATCAAGTGACCTTAGTCATTCAAGGAGATAAGGGGACTTGGACTGCTGTAGAAGCAGATGGGGAGACGGAAAGCAAGCCTGTCCAAATCGATGAGGTTAACCAGTCTATGGTCATCGGAGATGATACCTACCGCTATCGCATAGATGGTCAACAACTCACACTGGAGGATCTAGATCAGGAAATCGATGATCATGGAACCATTGTTCTGACGAAACAGTAAATAGCTTACTTGAGAGTGGGACAGAAATCGGTAATTCGTTAGAATTCGATTTCGTCGTCCCACCTCCGCACAGTTGAGTAGGGCTGTAAAAGATGATGAAATCAGCGTAGTAGAGCCCACTCAACCACTGCGTCTTGCTCGACAATCCAAAAACAATTAAGAGGCTAGGACTTTTGTCCCAGCCTCTTTTTTTCTTGACCTCTAGTTTGCACTGCTCTTTCAGAATTGGTATACTAGTAGGGATTAGAAAAGAAGGAGGGTTCGGGTGAGTTTTCGAAAAATACGATTATTGATGTCCAAGTATGGTTTTAGTATTCTCTTTATGGGCTTTGAGCTCTGGTTCTCATTTGCGGCTTTCTTTTGGCTGAACGAATGGTTCCCCAATTGGCTGTCTGTCACCATCATGGTCCTCTTGTATATCTCGACCATCTTGGCTATTGTTAACCGCAATATGCCTCCTGAAAGCAAGGTGACTTGGCTCTTGATTGCGGTTGTTCCTGTCTTTGGCTCCCTGCTCTACCTCATGTTTGGTGAGCGGCGTCTCTCCAAAAAAGAAATGAAACAGTTGGAAAATATGGAGTCTATGGAGTTCCGCGAGGACAATAGTCGGGAGCTCCGTCTGAAGCTGAAAGAAGAAAACAAGGCGGTCTACGGCATGGTCAAGTCCCTGCTTTCTATGGACCACAATGCAGACCTTTACAATGGGACAAGCTCGACCTTTTTCCCTCTGGGCGATCAGATGTTTAAACAACTCTTAGAAGATTTGCGCTCCGCCAAGAAATTTATCTTTATGGAATTCTACATTATCGATGAAGGCCTGATGTGGGATAGCATCCTCGAGATTTTAATTGAGAAAGTCAAGGAAGGAGTGGAAGTCAAGCTTCTCTATGACGACATCGGCTGTATGGCGACCCTAGCGGGGAATTATACAAAACGCTTGCGAAAGTTGGGGATCGATGCTCACAAGTTTAACAAGGTGATTCCTCGATTGACTGTAGCTTACAACAACCGAGATCACCGCAAGATCTTAGTCATTGATGGTCAAATTGGCTATACTGGCGGGATCAATCTAGCAGATGAGTATATCAATCAGATCGAACGATTCGGCCATTGGAAGGATAGTGCGGTACGCATAGAGGGGCGGGCGGTTAAGGCGCTGACCCGACTCTTTCTCATGACCTGGTACATCAACCAAGGGGAAATCGAAGATTTCGACAAATACCATATGGAGAATAGAGCTGTAGACGGTGAGGGCCTCTATATTCCTTTTGGGAGTGGACCCAAGCCCATCTACAAATCTCAGGTCGGGAAGGCTGTCTATCAGAATATGATCAATCAGGCCACAGATTATGTCTATATCACCACCCCTTATTTGATCATTGACTATGATTTGACAGAAGATATTCGCAATGCCGCCCTTCGAGGTGTCGATGTGCGCATTGTGACGCCCTTCATTCCAGATAAGAAGTTAATCCAGATCGTTACTCGCGGGGCCTATCCAGATCTGATGGAGGCGGGTGTGAAGATCTACGAGTATCTACCGGGCTTTGTCCATAGTAAACAGGTCTTGGTAGATGATGAAATCGCTGTAGTCGGAACGATTAACTTTGATTACCGTAGTCTGGTCCACCACTATGAAAATGCCATCTGGATGTATGAAACTCCGGAAATTCCTAAGATCCGAGCAGACTTTGACAACATCTTTGCCGTCTCGAGAGAAATCAAACTGGAGACCTTCAGCGTGACCTGGTACCAGCATCTGGTCAAGGAAATCATGCAGTTGTTCGCCCCAATGTTATAAGAAAAAAGTAGTCCTAATTTGATAAAAAGGACTACTTTTTATTATGAGCATTAAAAGAGGGCAATTACGCAGGATACCTATGAATTTGATTACATTTGCATTTCTGTTGATTGACATATATATAAATGCTCGATCTTCAAACTAAAGTCCTTTAAGATGAATATAAGAAAAACTACAAGTGAACGAATCACTTGTGCTTTTTGTAAAATTTATGGGGATTACCCCTATTTTAAAAGTAATGGTCAATTTATCATATTCTAAGCAATAAAACTTATCCCTTATTAACAAGTTTTCCCTTAAAACAAAGTGCATGTTAAGGGAAAAAACAATTTTTAAGGGAAAGGTTATAAAGAAGGAGAGGACCAAGATTTATTACTAGCTATTGTCTACTGGCCTTAGTTTGTCCATATTGCCTTTTAATGTTTTGAAACGAAGTCTCCTCCACTTCCAATCTCATTCTGTCATTCCTACAAATAATCAGGCGGTTTTTCTGCTTTTTTTGTTTCCTTGACCTATCTGGAGGAGAGGTGGGTTCTCCATTGCCTAGCTAGCCTCCTTTTCTTCTGTCATTCTCCTTCCCATATTTCTATACAGTGAGGCGAAAAAATTATATAATTATTGTAGAATTAGGTATCGTATGCAATTTTTAGGAATTATTTATGTTATAATATTTAAGAAATTAGTATGGGGGATAAAATGAATCAAAGTCGTAAGCGGACACGCTCTAATGGAAATAGTAATTGGGATCATTTACGGGTTGTCAATAGTGGTCTCTGGGTCTTGACAGCTCTGGTTGTAGGCCTCTTTCTCTATACCATATTTCGGTATAATATCCTTGCCTTTCGCTTTTTGAACGTCATTGTGACCCTTCTTTTTATCTTGGGTCTGCTTCTGACTTTGGGGCTCATCTTGGGCAACAAAGCTAAGAAAACGACTCTAGGTCTGCTAGTTGTGGGGCTTTTAGCAAGTTCGGTATCCATGTTTGTCACCCAGCAGTTGGTCGATGTGACAGGTAATGTCAACCGCAACTCCAACTACACAGAATACGAGATGGCAGTCTATGTGAAAGCAGATAGTGAGATCAAGGACATCAAGGACCTGACCACTGTCACTGCTCCGACGGGCAACAACAATGCTGGCGATGTCCAGGCCCTCGTTGATGAAGTCAAAAAGATGCGCAATCATGACTTGGCCGTGGAAAATGCAGACTCCTATGTGGCGGCCTATCAAGCCCTTCAAGAGGATAAGACTAAGGCAATCATACTCAACAATACCTTTGAAGATACCCTCTCTAGTGTAGATGAAGGCTATGCCAAAAAACTGAAGAAAATATACTCCTACAAGATTCGCCGTCAGGTCGAAAGCAAGGCGAAAACAGATGCTAATGCCGATACCTTTAACATCTATGTCAGCGGGATCGATACCTACGGACCGGTGACCTCTGTGTCGCGTTCGGACGTCAACATCATCATGACGGTCAATCGCAAGACCAAGCAAGTCCTCTTGACCACCACTCCGCGGGATGCTTATGTACCGATTGCTGATGGGGGCAACAATCAAGGAGACAAGCTGACCCACGCAGGGATCTATGGGATTGATGCTTCCATCCATACCCTAGAAAATCTCTACGACATCAAGATGGACTACTATGTCCGCTTGAATTTCACTTCCTTCTTGAAGTTGGTCGATTTGGTCGGTGGGATTGATGTCGAAAACGACCAAGAATTCACTAGTCTCCATGGCAACTACCATTTCCCAGTTGGTAAGGTCCACCTGGATTCAGAGCAAGCTCTAGGCTTTGTCCGTGAGCGCTACTCTCTCCAAGGCGGGGACAATGACCGTGGGAAGAACCAAGAAAAGGTCATCGCAGCCATTATCCAGAAGTTGACTTCTACCAAGGCTTTGACCAATTACAATAAGATTATCTCAGGCTTGCAGGATTCCTTGCAGACCAATATGCCTCTGCCAACTATCATGAACTTGGTCAATACCCAGTTGGAGTCTGGTGGTAGCTACAAGGTGACTTCTCAAGCTGTAACTGGTACAGGTCGCAACGATCTGCCATCTTATGCTATGCCAGGTTCTGCCCTCTACATGATGGAGTTGAATGCGGACAGTGTGAGCCAAGCCAAAGAAAAGATAAACCAAATCATGGAAGGAACAAGTAATGATTGATATCCATTCACATATCGTCTTTGATGTGGATGATGGACCGAAAACAATCGAGGACAGCAAAGTACTCCTCGAAGAAAGCTATCGTCAGGGCGTGCGGACGGTCATCTCGACCTCTCACCGCCGTAAGGGCATGTTTGAAACTCCAGAGGATAAGATCTACCAGAACTACCTAGCTGTCAAAGAGATGCTAGCTAGTCATCTGCCAGATATGACCTTGCACTATGGGGCAGAGATCTACTATACGCGAGATGTTCTAGAAAAGCTAGAAGCAGGAACTATCCCTGTGCTTGCGGATACAAGTTTTGCCTTGATCGAGTTTAGCATGTCGACGCCTTACAAGGAGATCCATCAAGCCTTAAGTTCCGTCTTGCGACTAGGGATTACCCCAGTAATCGCTCATATCGAGCGCTACCATTGCTTAGAAAAGAATGAAAAGCGCGTGCGAGAGTTGATCCGGATGGGCTGTTATACCCAGATCAATAGCTCGAGTGTCCTCAAAGCCAAGCTCTTTGGAGATCGCTACAAGTTTATGAAGCATCGGGCTCGCTACTTCCTAGACAAGGATCTGGTTCACTTTGTTGCGAGCGATATGCACAATGTAGACAAGCGTCCGCCCTACATGCAGCAAGCCTATCAGATCATTGAGAAGCGCTATGGAACAGAGCGGGCTCAAGCCCTCTTTAGCAAGCATCAAGAATACTTATTAAACAACGAATTATTTTAAGAAAAATCAGTCTTATGGACTGAAAAGGAGATTATACACATGAAAAATCAAGAGAGCAAAGAGATTGAATTGGACGTCATCTCCCTCTTTAAGACCTTATGGCGCCGGAAGTTTTCGATCCTATCTACAGCCTTGATCTTCGCACTGGCTGCGCTAGGATATAGCACCTTTGTCGCGAAAAAAACCTACCAAAGTACCAGTCGGATCTATGTGGTCAGCCGTCAAAATCAAGAAAACAATGCCTTGACCAACCAGGACCTCCAAGCGGGATCCTATCTGGTAAAGACTACCGCGAAATTATCCTTTCTCAAAATGTACTCAGCCAGGCTATTGAAGAATTGAAATTGGATATGACTCCTGGGGAGCTGTCTAAGAAGGTATCCGTTGCAGTTCCGACTGACACACGGATTTTGTCCATTACAGCATCGGATGCAGACCCTAAGGAAGCTGCACGAATTGCCAATGGTTTGAAGGATGTTGCGGCAGAAAAGATCATCGCAGTAACCAAGGTATCAGATGTAACAACCTTGGATGAGGCAGTAGTTCCGCAAAATCCTTCTTCACCGAATATCAAACGTAATGTCTTGCTTGGCTTTGTCGTTGGTGGAGTTTTTATCTCAGCCTTGGTGATCCTCTCAGAAGTCTTGGATGACCGCGTGAAGAAACCAGAAGATGTCGAAGAAGTGATGGGTGTGACCCTTATTGGTGTGATCCCAAGCATTAAGAAATTGTAAGAGGGAGAGTTCATGGCTACCTTAGAAATTGTAAAAACAAAATTAGAAGCAATGCACGATGCTGAGGAGTACTTTAATGCCCTCAGTACCAACATCCAGTTAAGTGGATCAGACATCAAGGTTGTGGCGATCTCATCTGTCCAACCCAACGAAGGAAAATCAACTATTTCCACGAATTTGGCGACAGCTTTTGCGCGTGCGGGCTATCGTACCCTCTTGATTGATGCTGATATTCGGAACTCTATCATGACAGGGATCTTCAGGAGCCAAGGTCGCGTTGCAGGCTTGACCGAAGTTCTATCAGGCAAAGATGAACTAACCCAAGCGATTGCGATGACAGACTATCCAAAATTGGATGTTCTCTTGTCTGGGCAGATTTCACCCAACCCAACGGGACTTCTTCAAAGTAAGAATTTTGAAATCATCATGAATGCCCTTCGCAATCATTATGACTACATCATCGTGGATACACCACCGATTGGGATGGTCATTGACGCAGCCATTATCGCGCAACGATGTGATGGGAGTATCATCGTGACAGCAGCGGGTGCGGTCAGCCGAAAATCCGTTCAAAAGGCCAAAGAACAATTGGAACAAACAGGAACACCTTTCCTTGGTGTAGTCCTCAATAAATTTGATATTGAATTGGAGAAATATGGTTCGTATGGGAACTATGGGAACTATGGAAACTACGGGAAAAAGAAGAAAAGATAAAGAATAGGATAGGTCCGGGAGATGATGACAGAAAGAAGGGGTTTTCACAAATTAGCTTTAGCCTTTGTGCAAAGTGCGCCAACCTTAGTGGTAGCCTATTTGTTGAGCTTTGTAAAGGAGACAGAGATCCACTTCAATACGATGCTCTATCTCTATATGCTCCACTATGTGGCCTTTTACTTCAGTGACTATAATCATGATTTCTTCAAACGGGGTCAATTATCTGACCTCATGGAAACCTTGAAGTATAGTTTGTTCTTCGCCTTGTCGATTAGTTTTTCGAGCTTCCTTTTGGAGGAGAAGTTTTCGATTTCCAGGCGAGGAATGGTTTATTTCTTACTGTTGAGTGCTCTACTCTTATACCTTGAAAACTATGTCATTCGGAAATACTGGAGACGTTTCTACTACAAGCTCAAGGGAAGTCACAAGATCCTTTTGATTACAGCGACATCTCGCATAGACAAGGTGCTGGATCGTCTCCTTCTATCCAATGATAGTGGCGGAGAGCTGGTGGCAGTGAGTGTCCTAGATCGGCCGGACTTCCGACACGAGAAGGTTCGGGTCGTTGCTGAGAAAGACTTGATGGCCTATGCCACTCATGAAGTGGTGGATGAAGTCTTTATCAACCTACCGAGTGAAAAGTACGATATCGGGGAGTTCGTCTCCAAATTTGAGACCATGGGGATTGATGTAACGGTTAACCTCAATGCCTTTGACCTGAACTTTGCTGGTAATAAGCGGATTCGGGAAGTAGCTGGGCTCAATGTTGTGACCTTCTCGACCAACTTCTATAAGCCGAGTCATGTGACAGCCAAGCGGGTCATTGATATCTGTGGCTCCTTAGTGGGCTTGCTGATTTGTGGGCTTGTGGCTATTGTCCTCGTTCCTCTCATCCGTAAGGACGGAGGTCCGGCTATTTTTGCCCAAAAACGGGTCGGCAAGAACGGTCGCTACTTTAAGTTTTATAAATTCCGCTCCATGTATGTCGATGCAGAGGAGCGAAAGAAAGAATTGATGGCTCAAAATACCATGACCGGTGGCATGTTCAAAATGGACAATGATCCTCGGATTACTCCGATCGGTCGCTTTATCCGCAAGACCAGTCTGGATGAATTGCCTCAGTTCTACAATGTGCTCAAAGGAGATATGAGTCTAGTAGGGACTCGTCCGCCAACAGTGGATGAGTACGAACAGTACACTCCAGAGCAAAAACGTCGCTTGAGTTTCAAGCCAGGCATTACGGGACTTTGGCAGGTGAGTGGACGTAGTGAGATCACAGACTTTGACGAAGTCGTCCGCCTGGATGTGTCCTATATCGATGGCTGGACTATCTGGTCAGATATTAAGATCTTACTGAAGACAATCAAAGTTGTGTTTAAACGAGATGGAGCGAAGTAGGAAATTCCTGCTTCGTCCTTTCCATGTAAGGAGAAAAAAATGAAACAGTCAGTTTATATCGTGGGTTCTAAAGGAATTCCAGCAAAAATATGGTGGTTTTTGAAACCTTTGTCGAAAAAGCTGACAGAGTGTCAACAAGACCGTGAAATCCAGTACTATGTGGCATGTATGCGGGAGAATTCTGCTAAGTCAAATATTACAGCAGACACCTTCGAGCATAATGGTGCAATTTGCTACAACATTGATGTCCCTAACATTGGTCCTGCGCGTGCCATTGCTTATGATATCGCAGCTCTCAACAAGGCCATCGAAATGGCTAAGGAAAATCAGGATCAGGCACCGATCTTTTATGTCCTAGCGTGCCGGATCGGACCTTTCATGGCTAGGATCAAGAAGAAGATCAAGGCAATCGGTGGGACCCTCATGGTCAATCCAGATGGGCATGAGTGGTTGCGGGCCAAGTGGAGTCTTCCAGTCCGTAAGTATTGGAAATTCTCTGAGCAGCTCATGGTCAAACATGCCGATTTATTGATCTGTGATAGCAAGAATATCGAGGCTTATATTCAGAAGGATTATGCTAAGTATCAGCCTAAGACGACCTATATTGCCTATGGAACGGATACAAGCAAGTCTATCTTGAGCAAAGAAGACGAGAAAGTTCGGACTTGGTTTGCAGACAAGCAAGTTTCTGAAGGAAATTACTACTTAGTAGTGGGACGTTTTGTACCTGAAAATAACTATGAGGCTATGATTCGTGGCTTTATGCAGTCCAGTTCTAAAAAAGATTTTGTCCTCATTACCAATGTAGAGCAAAACAAGTTCTATGAACAGTTGCGCAAGGATACAGGATTTGATCGAGATCCTCGAGTGAAGTTTGTCGGGACGGTCTATGATCAGGAATTATTGAAGTACATTCGCGAACAAGCTTTTGCTTATTTCCATGGTCATGAGGTAGGCGGGACCAACCCCTCTCTTCTTGAAGCTTTGGAATCAACCAAGCTCAACTTGTTGTTAGATGTTGGTTTCAACCGAGAAGTGGGAGAAGATGGGGCTCTCTATTGGGCCAAAGAGCAGTTGGCAAGGGTCATCAATGAGGCTGAGCAATTAGACGCTCAAGCAATTGAAGCCCTCAATGAGAAATCAAGCCGACGCATCGCAAAAGCCTTCACTTGGGAGAAGATCGTAGCTGATTATGAGAAAGAGTTTAAGGGATAAACATGCAGAAAATTTTATACCTTCACGCTGGTGCTGAAATGTACGGTGCTGACAAAGTGTTGTTGGAGCTTATTAAAGGATTGGATAAGGATGCTTTCGAAGCTCATGTCATCTTACCCAATGACGGTGTCTTAGTAGGTGCTTTAGAAAAGGTCGGTGCTAAGGTTAAAGTCATTGATTACCCAATCTTGCGCCGGAAATATTTTAATCCAAAAGGAATCCTTGAGTACTTTGGCTCTTATAATCGTTACTCCAAACAAATTGCTCAATATGCTAAGGAGAATGGCATTACCCTCGTTCACAATAATACGACTGCGGTGCTAGAAGGGATTTACCTTAAACGGAAGTTGAAACTTCCTTTGATTTGGCACGTGCATGAGATTATCGTAAAGCCCAAGGCTATTTCAGACTTCATCAACTTTTTGATGGGGCGCTATGCCGATACGATTGTGACAGTTTCAAATGCTGTAGCTAATCATGTCAAGCAGTCTCGCTATGTGAAAGACGAGCAGGTTCAAGTTATCTATAATGGTGTTGACAATGCTGTCTATCAGGTGATGGATGCTAGCGTGGTCCGTGACCAATTTGGGATCGCACAGGATGCTTTGGTTATCGGTATGGTTGGTCGAGTGAATGCTTGGAAAGGGCAAGGAGACTTCCTAGAAGCTGTGACTCCAATCTTACAGGCTAATCCAAAAGCAGTAGCCTTTCTAGCAGGTAGTGCTTTTGAGGGGGAGGAGTGGCGCGTGGATGAGTTGGAAAGCTATTTCTAACTCACCAGTAGCTGGACAAATCAAGCGAATTGACTATTATAGCAAGACGACAGAGCTCTATAATATGTTTGATATCTTTGTCTTGCCAAGTACCAATCCAGATCCACTGCCAACAGTCGTACTAGAAGCCATGGCTTGTGGCAAACCAGTCGTGGGCTACCGACATGGTGGTGTCTGTGAGATGGTCAGGGAAGGTGAAAACGGTCTTCTTGCTACACCGAATCAGCCTGGAGAATTGTCTAAAGCTATTCAAGAATTGGCTATCAATACCGAGAAGAGAGAGCAATTTGGTAAGGCCTCTATCCAACGCCAAACAGAGTTATTTTCATTAGAGAGTTATATCAAGAATTTCTCAGATTTGTATAAAATATAGAAAATTAAGATTATGAATAAAATAGATTTTGTTGTTATGTGGGTAGACGGTGGAGATCCTATTTGGCAAGCTAAAAAAGCTGAATACTCTAAGTCTGTGGATACTTCTAAAAACAGTATGAACTCGGTTAAGGCTTATCGTGATTGGGGAACCTTTAAATACTGGTTTAGAGGGGTAGAAAAGTATGCTCCTTGGGTCAATAAGGTCTACCTCGTTACTGACCAACAAAAACCGTCTTGGTTAAATATTGCTAGCGAAAAATTGGTTTTAGTGGATCATTCAGATATCCTTCGTAAGGATTACCTACCTGTTTTTTCTGCGAATCCTATCGAGAGCAATATCCATCGAATTCCTGGACTCTCTGAACATTTTGTATTTTTTAATGATGATGTTTATCTCACAGCTCCGGTTGAACCAACGGATTTCTTCTCAGAAGACGGCTTGCCAAAGTATAATACAGCCTTATCACCTATTATCCCAGAACGTTACGGTACAGGGCATTTCCAAGTGAACGATATGGAAATTGTAACCAGTTATTTTAGTAGGGACGAGATTCTTAAAAATGGCAAATTTTTATCTTTCAAGCAAGGTTGGAAAAATATTCTCAAGACTTTGCTCTATAGAAATAGTAAATTTATTTGCGGTTTTTGGGAAAATCATTTGGCTCATCCCCTCTTAAAATCAACCATGGAATTGGTATGGGGGAAAGAAACTGCTATCTTAGAAAAAACATCTGCTAGTCGATTTAGAAATCCAGCTGATACCAATGTTTGGCTCTTTAAATACTGGCAGATTGCTAGTGGGAAATATGAGGTAGCTGATCCTAAATTGGGCGACTTGTTCTCTCTAGATCATGCAGATCCAGATTTTTGGAAACTATTGAATTCTGGAAAATATAAAATTATGTGTATCAATGATGGTTTTAATGTTCAAGATGAAGAGCAGGTCATGACTGACTTTATCAAAGCTATGGAAGAATTGTTTCCAGAAAAAAGTTCATTTGAACTTTAAACATCTAACTGAGCAAGAGAAAGAAAAGAAAATATGATTTCGGTAATTGTACCTATTTATAATGTGGAGGAATACCTTCGCTATGCTATGGAAAGCTTGGTCAATCAAACCTATAAAGATTTGAAGTCATTTTGGTTGACGATGGTTCCACGGATAATTCTGGGCAACTATGCGATCAATATGCAAGTGAGTATGATTGGGTATCAGCCTATCATAAAGTAAATGGTGGCTTGTCTGACGCTAGAAACTATGGTGTGATTAAAGCTAAAGGGGACTGGATTGTTTTCCTAGATCCAGATGACTATTTTGAGCCTTGTGCCCTTGAGCTTTTAATGGAACTCCAAAAACGTACAGGTGCTCGGATTGTTGCAGGCAAAGGTAAGGATACTTACGATCATGATTCTTATCAAAACTACCAAATAAATGAAGAACTGCTAGCGAAAGCTACCCTTCTTTCTTCTCAAGAAACTTTGGTAGAGATGCTCTATGGTACAATTGCTACGGTCTCTGCATGGGCTAAACTCTTTCCAAGAGATATCGTAGAAAAACACCCCTATCCAAAAGGGAAAATCTATGAAGACTTATATGTAATCAGTGACTACTTGAAAGAAGTGGAATCAGTTTGTGTGATTGATCTCGGTATCTATCATTATTATCGTAGACCGAATAGTATTACTCTTTCAAACTTTAACAGTAAGCACTATGATTTTTATAATTCTATGAACCATTTGGAGGATGTTGTCCAGAAGAACTATTCAGATAATAAAGAGCTGGACGATGCTGTCATCGCTCGTTTATTCATTGGTAGTCTCCACATTTTCATTTTAATTACTGATTCTTCCAAAGAAGAAATCAATCGAATTCAAAGAAAAATTCGTCCTTACCTAGGAAAAGTTTTGAAAAATAAGCGGATTAATCTGAAAAACAAGGCAATTTATATGATGTTATCATTGACTCCAGGTTTGTATTATCGTTTTAAAAAATTAAAAAAGCCTCAGTAATATAAAAGAGGCTAGAGATTAGAAAAGGAAAAAGAAAATGTTAAAGATAGAACGCGATAAACTGTTAGTGGCAGTGGTTCTAACATTAGTTATTTCTATAGATATGCTTAATACCTCAATGTTAGGACCTGTTTTGCCACGTATCCCCACTATCATTCCATTTTTAGGAGTAGTCTTCTTAGGGGTTCGTTTTCTTTATATCAAGCAGTATTCTTTAACATTTCTGCTCTTTGCTCCACTCTTGTTTTTAGTGGGCTGTCTGATATACTATAAGACTGGTAATCTAAATGCTTGCATGTTTATTTTTATGATTATTTTCCTATACCGAGTTGAATTTGAGAGTGTTCTAAAACTATATGTGGGACTGGGTTTCTTCTTTGTTCTGTTGATTGTTTTACTTTCTAAGATTGGTATTATTCCCAATCTGCAGTTTATTCAATATCGATCTGCAGGAATTATTGTTCGGAATTCTTTTGGCTTTATCTATCCTACCGACTTTGCTTCCCATTGTTTTTATCTTTATATGGCTTTCTCATACCTCAACAGAAAAAGGTTTATCATTTTAAGAACGTTATTTGGTTTGGCTCTAGCGGGTTTTATTATCAAATATTGTGATGCACGACTAAATGCGGGCTCCATTTTACTAGCAGCAGGAATTTTTCTATACTTTTATTATCGGAAAAATAGCCAATCAACTTTATTTGCTATCATGCCTTTCATGGCAGGGATGGCATCTGCTGTCATGGTTTATCTTTCTAAAAACTTTAGTTGGGGACAGCCTATGTATGTAACGCTAAATCAATTTACCAACATGAGGCTACACCTTGGACACGAGGCTCTAAAAAAATACCCTGTGCAATTGTTTGGTACCCGTGGTGTTTCCTTTGTAGGATACGGGGGCAAAACCGAAACAGTTATGAACTACGACTATGTTGATTCGTCTTACGTTCAGATGTTATTTACCTACGGCTTGGTTCCTGTTGTGTTGTTAGTAGTTTTATACATGATACAATCATGGGGACTCTATCGCAGAAAGAACTATTTGTTATTGGCCTGCCTTGCCTTGGTCGCAGTAAACTGCATGTTCGAGGCATTTTGGATTCGTCCTTCCTACAATATTTTCATGTTCCTCCTCTTTGCAGCTTTTCCAGCGGCAGAATCTGAACCAGAATCACCAGAGACGGGGGTAGCCTAATGAGAGTTCTAAAAAACTACCTCTACAATCTATCCTACCAACTCTTGGTCATCGTTCTACCAGTTATTACAACCCCCTACATCACTCGGGTCTTCTCGTCGGATGCTTTGGGAACTTATGGCTACTATAATTCCATTGTGACTTATTTTATTTTGCTAGCAACGCTGGGTGTGGCCAACTATGGGACCAAGGAAATTTCGGGGAACCGTAAGGAAGTAGCTAAGACCTTCTGGGGGATCTATAGTTTGCAGGTACTGGCTACTTGCTTTAGCAATTAGTCTCTATATCATAGTATGTCTCTTGGTTCCTTCCATGAACAATCCAATTGCTTATATTTTTAGGCTTTAGTTTGTTATCTCGTGGTTTAGATATTTCTTGGCTTTTTTTCAAGGGCTTGAAGACTTCAAAAAGATAACGGCTCGAAACACCATGGTCAAGCTTCTAGGGGTTGTTTCAATCTTTCTTTTTGTAAAGAAACCATCTGATTTATATTTGTATATCATTCTCATAGTTGCCTATGATTTATTAGGTCAACTGAGTATGTGGTTACCAGCTCGTGAACACATTCGCAAACCCCATCTTGATTTGGCCTATGCTAGGAAGCATATCAAGCCGGTAATTCTCTTGTTTTTACCTCAAATTGCAATTTCACTTTATATCACGCTAGATCGTACAATGCTAGGGGCCCTGTCTTCTACCAAGGATGTAGGGATTTACGATCAAGCTCTTAAGTTGATAAATATTTTGTTGACCTTGGTAACTTCACTGGGAAGCGTAATGCTTCCACGGGTTTCCAATCTTCTTTCATCTGGAAATCAAAAAGCAGTTAACAAATTACACGAAATGTCCTTCTTGGTTTATAATCTTGTTATTTTTCCAATGATTGCAGGGATTTTGATTGTCAACAACGACTTTGTTCAATTTTTCTTGGGGCAAGACTTCCAGGATGCACGTTATGCAATCGCGATTATGGTCTTCCGGATGTTCTTTATCGGCTGGACCAACATCATGGGGATTCAAATCTTGATTCCACATAATCACAATCGTGAATTTATGTTATCGACAACCATTCCAGCTATTTTTAGTGTAGGACTCAACCTCCTCTTGATTCCTCCTTTAGGTTATATAGGGGCTTCAATTGTATCCGTTGCGACTGAAGGTCTAGTTTGGCTCATCCAACTCTATTTCACACGGTCTTACTTGAAAGAAGTCAAAATTCTTCCTTCTATGCTAAAAATATTCCTAGCTGCTCTCTTAATGTACGGAAGCCTGCACTTTATGCAAGCCTTTATCAACTTCTCAGCCGTGGTGAATGTTTTGATTTTTGCTGTGTTTGGTTTCGTCGTTTATGGAGGGTTGATACTAGTTTTACGTGTCTTGGATTTCCAAGAACTAAAAAGTGTTTTAAAGAAATGAGGAGATGATATGTACGATTATCTTATCGTTGGTGCAGGTTTGTCTGGAGCAATCTTTGCACACGAAGCTACAAAACGTGGGAAAAAAGTAAAAGTGATTGACAAACGTGCTCACATCGGTGGAAATATCTACTGTGAAAATGTTGAAGACATCAATGTCCACAAGTATGGTGCCCACATTTTCCATACGTCTAACAAAAGAGTGTGGGACTATGTGAACCAATTCGCTGAATTCAATAACTATATCAACTCACCAGTAGCTAACTACAAGGGTAGCCTCTACAATCTTCCTTTTAACATGAATACCTTCTACGCTATGTGGGGAACTAAGACACCACAAGAAGTCAAGGATAAGATTGCAGAGCAAACGGCTGACATGAAAGATATTGAGCCTAAGAACTTGGAAGAACAGGCGATCAAGTTGATTGGTCCGGATATCTATGAAAAATTGATCAAGGGCTATACAGAAAAGCAATGGGGACGTTCTGCAACAGACCTTCCTCCATTTATCATCAAGCGTCTTCCAGTGCGTTTGACCTTTGATAACAACTACTTTAACGACCGTTACCAAGGGATTCCAATCGGTGGCTATAACGTCATCATTGAAAACATGCTAGGTGATGTAGAAGTAGAACTTGGGGTTGATTTCTTTGCCAATCGTGAAGAGCTGGAAAGCTCAGCGGAAAAAGTTGTCTTTACAGGGATGATTGACCAGTACTTCGACTACAAACATGGGGAGTTAGAATACCGTAGCCTTCGTTTTGAACACGAAGTTTTGGATGAGGAAATCATCAAGGTAATGCCGTGGTCAACTATACCGAGCGTGAGATTCCTTATACTCGGATTATCGAGCACAAGCACTTCGAGTATGGGACTCAACCGAAGACGGTGATTACCCGTGAGTACCCAGCTGATTGGAAACGAGGCGATGAGCCTTACTATCCAATCAATGATGAAAAGAACAACGCCATGTTTGCTAAGTATCAAGAAGAAGCCGCTAAAAATGACAAGGTCATCTTCTGTGGACGCTTAGCAGACTATAAATACTACGATATGCACGTGGTCATTGAACGTGCTTTGGATGTGGTTGAAAAAGAACTTGGAAGCATATAGAGATATGTCTAGTGAAGGGGAGAAAAGTGAGATATTATCTGAAAGATTCATTTCTGCATAATCAACATGAAAAGAATGCAGGAAGTAAGGCGCGAAATGATGTGGAAGCCATTCTGATTTCAGAAGGGTATAAGGGATTAGAGATTAAGGTTGACAACTGGTATCAGATGAATTTCTTTAAGGCCCAACAACACAAATATAGAGCAACTAAATCTGTGTTTGATCAACTAGGTTCAGGGGATGAATTGGTCATTCAGTTTCCAATTATCCATCATACATTTTTCATTGCACAACTCATCAAGCAGGCACAAAAAAGGGGAGCGAAATTCTATCTCTTGATTCATGACATTGAAACCTTGCGCCATGCAGCAGGCTCTGAAGTGAAATTGAGACATAAATTGAGAAACTATTTCCAAGAGAAGAAAGCCTTGATGTCTGTGGATGGGATTATTGTTCATAATGACATCATGAAGAGCGTTTTAGCTAATCAAGGATTTCCAGTTGATAAAATGGTTAGTTTAGAGATTTTTGATTATTTGATTCCAAATTTTCAAGAAAAGGCTCTTCCTCAAAAAGAACAAGCAATCATCGTTGCTGGGAATTTAAACCCAACAAAATCAGGCTATCTATATAGTTTGCCAGAGAGTCCTGCCTATAATCTCTATGGGGTTGGGTATGATGAAAGCCGTGCTCTGAATAATATCACTTACTTTGGTTCCTTCCTGCCTGATGATCTACCAGGAGCTCTAGAGGGTAGTTTTGGCTTAGTGTGGGATGGGGATAGTTCGGAAACTTGTCAGGGTACTTACGGCAACTATCTGCGTTTTAACAATTCTCATAAAGCTTCTCTTTATCTAGCGTCGGGTTTTCCTTTGGTGGTTTGGAAGCAATCTGCTCTCTCGCACTTTGTATTAGAAAATCAATGTGGACTTGCGGTTGAATCCTTGCACGACCTATCTCAAGTGATTGAACATTTATCCGAAGAAGATTACCAATTCCTTCTCGAAAATGCGAAACGAATTGGCAAAAAGCTTCGTAAAGGTTTCTATCTGACCAAAGCTTTAAGACAATTGATTATGTAAGAGAGGAAAGAAGTTTTAAACTTCTTTTTTCTTTTTTGTTGATTATCACTAATTTTTAAAATTTGCCTCATAAAACTTTTCCTAGGAGACTTGGTATGGTAGAATAGGGAAAGCATAAAATAAAGCAATAGGGAATAACAATGAGAAAAAAAGATTTGATTTATGTTGCAAGTGCAGCTGTCTTGATGGCTGTTTCAACTCAGGTAGCTCAAGCAGATGAAGTGACTGGTAAAGATCCAGCCCAAGTTGAAAACGAACAAAGGTTAGCTTCTCCAGATCTTTCAGCTCCAACAGTAGAAGATGCTGCTAAGGAGACGATCCTTAGTTATCCTGCTCCAGCGACGGTTACGGAGCTTTCTAATGAATCAGGAGTAAGTGAAAAACTCAAGATCAAGGTACAGAAGCTTCAGTAGAGAAAGAGGAAGTCAGTACCCCAACCTCTACAGAAGAGGTTGCCAAGCCTGAAACACGAGCTGGAAGCACCTTCTTCACTGCTTCTTCACAAGCTCCAAATGGTCGCTCGACAGATGTAGCAGTGCAGCCTAAATCCTTTGTCGATGTCAGCAGTCACAATGGCTACATCAGTGTCGAAGACTATCAGGTCTTGGCTAGAAAAGGCGTGGGAGGTGTCGTTGTCAAGCTGACAGAAGGAACGACCTATACTAATCCCTATGCGGAAGGCCAAGTTCGTAATGCACAAACAGCTGGCCTCCAAGTGTCTACCTATGCTTTCTCACGCTATACAAGCGAGGAGCAAGCTAAGGCGGAAGCCCGCCACTATATCTCAGTTGCCAAACGCTTGAACCTGCCTACGACAACTGTCATGGTCAATGACATGGAAGATGCTAAGATGCAGGCCAACATCAACCGCAATACTCAAGCCTGGACAGATGAGATGCGTAAGAATGGTTATACCAATCTCATGTACTACACCAGTGCTAGCTGGATTGATGAAAACAATCTTCGCAAAAAAGGTCCTGTTTCGACTGCTCAGTTTGGCCTGAAAAACTTCTGGGTGGCTCAATACCCATCTCCAAAACTCTCTGTCAATGATGCAAAGAACTTGCGTTACAACGGTGGGGCAGGAGCTTGGCAGTTTACCTCTCAAGCAGAATTATTGCCTGGTAAGCACGTCTTTGACCAGAGCGTCGACTATTCTGGTCGCTTCACGACCAATGCCAAACCAATTGCTGATCCGACTAGAGGAAATTTGAATGGTAAGATCAGCATTGAAAATAAAGATGATGCAGCAGGGCGTTTTGATGTCTTAATTTCAAACGTAACCGCTCCAAATGGGGTCCTCACAGTTTCTGTCCCTGTCTGGTCAGATATCAATGGCCAAGATGATTTGGTCTGGTATACTGCTACCAAACAGGTAAATGGAACCTACAAGGTCAGTGTCAAAGCTAGTGACCATAAAAATTCACGAGGCAAGTACCACGTTCACCTTTATTACAACCAATTAAATGGCCAATCCGTCGGTGTAGCTGCAACGACAACAGAGTTAGCTACCGGCAAGGACCGTACTGTTGAAAGTCCAAGTGGGACTGTAAGCAATGAAAAAACAAGTGGGCGCCTAACGATTGAAAATAATAATGGCTCTACTGGGACCTTTGATGCAGTGGTTCGTGATGTCGTCGCACCAAATGGGGTGAAAGAAGTCTTGGTACCATCTTGGAGCGTTGAAGGTGGTCAGGATGACTTGGTCTGGCATAAGGCGGTCCTCCAGTCAGATGGCTCCTACCGTGCAACGATTAAGGCGAGTGAGCACAAAAACTCTGTCGGCAAGTACCAAGTACATGTTCATTATATTGATCAGGACAATAACCGTCGTTATGTCACGGAGACAACTACTGACGTTCGTCAATCCAAGCCAAGTGGCACACTCTCAATTGAGAATAATAATGGCTCTACAGGCACTTTTGATGCGGTAGTCCGCAATGTGGTTGCACCAAATGGAGTAAAAGAAGTTCTGGTACCAACTTGGAGCGTTGAAGGTGGTCAGGACGACTTGGTCTGGCATAAAGCAGTCCTCCAATCAGATGGTTCCTACCGGGCTACTATTAAGGCAAATGAGCATAAGAACTCTGTTGGGACGTACCAAGTACATGTTCATTATATTGATCAGGATAATAACCGTCGTTATGTCACGGAGACAACCACTGATGTTCGTCAAACCAAGCCGAGTGGGACACTCTCAATTGAGAATAATAATGGCTCTACAGGCACTTTTGACGCGGTAGTCCGCAATGTGTTTGCACCAAATGGGGTAAAAGAAGTCCTGATACCATCTTGGAGCGTTGAAGGTGGTCAGGATGATTTGGTCTGGCATAAAGCAGTCCTCCAATCAGATGGTTCCTACCGTGCAACGATTAAAGCAAGTGAGCATAAGAACTCTGTTGGTAAGTACCAAGTACATGTTCATTATATTGATCAGGATAATAACCGTCGCTATATCACTGAAACAACTACTGACGTTCGCCAATCCAAGCAAACTGGCACTCTGACTATCCAAAATAATAATAAAGAGAAGGGAACCTTTGATGTCATCGTATCAGATGTCTTCAGTCCGAAAGGAGTGAAGACGGTTCAAGTACCGATTTGGTCTGACAAGGACGGTCAGGATGATATTATCTGGTACAATGGCAATCGTCAGACAGACGGGACTTATAAAGTCTCTGTCAAGGCTAGCGACCATAAGAATTCGACTGGTAAGTACCATATCCATCTCTACTACATCCAAGAAGATGGGACCAGAGTGGGTGTTGCGACTAGTGCAACAGAAGTAACTTATCAAAAATCTCACCAATAAAACCAAAGCCTATATCACCAACGTCAATGACTCTGCAGGGACCTATACAGTAGCAGTCGATCAAGCTCCTCAAGGTCGTCGGATCAAACAAGTCCGTGTGGCAGTCTGGTCTCAACCGAACCAAGAAAACCTTTACTGGTACTCTACTGCTTCTAGTGGTACGCACACAGAAGTGGCGGTTTCGGCCCTTCACCATGGCAATCAAAAAGGTGATTACACGACCCACGTTTATGTCGATTATACGGACAACACAGTAGAAGGCTTTAACCTTGGTAAGACCAGTCTATCCCCTCAGAATCAGAAGGTAAATCCTAAAACGACCTACTATTCTCAGCGGGATCCTCGTTGGGGTTCTAAGTGGTATGGGATTAGTAACATGGACCAATCTGGCTGTGTTCCAACCTCGTTAGCTATGACCTTTACGGATATCTTGGGAGTTGGAGTGACTCCGACAGCAGTAGCCGATTATTTGTACAACCAAACGGATACATTTAATAAGACATCTGGAGCTGGTACAGATGCTCAGGGAATTGTTTCAGCAACACAAAAATGGGGACTCAATAGCCAAATGTTGACAGGGGCTTCTACTATTGCGGCTTCCTTGCAAGCTGGGAAACATGTCCTTGCAGCAGTCGGACCTAGTCGTTTTATCAATGCTCCATATACCCATGAAATTGTCCTTCATGGCTACGATAATGGTAAAACTTATGTCAGAGATCCATTTAATGCAGCCAACAACGGCTGGTATGGTATTGATTATATCCATTCATTGAAGAGTACAGATCCGATGGATACAAAATTTGGATCACCTTTCTTCTCAATCTTTGCCTAAAGTCTACCTATCTCATAGAGATTTTTCAATCATACAAGTGAAGCTGATACATTGAGTTAGCTTCACTTTTTTATTATTCGGAAACTCCTTATTTTTGATAGAATTTCTTTTTAGATTGGGCTCTCCTGTGGTACAATAGGAGAGTATAAAATGGGGAAGCATCGCTCTTTGATAGAACTCAGAGAGAGGCTTTTTCAAATCTAAAAAGGGAAGTTTCATGAAAAAGAAAGATATTATCTATTTTGCTAGTGCAGCAGTCTTGCTCGGGCTCACGACGCCTTCAGTTCTCGCAGATGAACAGAATAGCCCAAGTGTTGATGCTTATGGACCAACAAATGTTCTCTTGAACAATTCCACACCTACAAGCTCCAGTCCAACAGATGGACCAAAGGAAGAGAGTCCCGTGACACCTCAACCAGAACAACCAACTGTCCCAGAAGTACCTAAACAACCAACGCCAATCAACGATCCACAACCAAGTAACCCAAGCAAACCTGATCAAGAAAAGCCTACAGATCCAGTAAATGAGAATGTCAATCAAAAACCTAGTGGAAATTTGGTGATTAATACTAACGAAGAAAGTAGTTTCACAATTACAGTGAGTGAACTACAAGGTTTGTCAGGTTTTAAGGAAATTCAGATTCCATTTTGGTCTCACGCGAATGGTATGAAAGACATTGTTTGGTACACTCCGACCAAACAACAAGATGGGTCTTATTCTGTGACTGTAAAAGCAAGTGATCATGAAAATGCATACGGGACATATGAGGCGCAATTGTTCTATGTTGATTCAAAAGGCAAGAATCAATTTGTAAAAAAAGCTTTCGTGAATCGAGATCAACCTAGTGCTGATTTAACGATTACAAAGTCGGAGTCAGATGGCAGTTTCACAATCAGAGCTACCCGTTTAACAGGACTGTCTGGATTTAAAGGAATTCAGATTCCATTTTGGTCTCACGCGAATGGTATGAAAGACATTGTTTGGTATACTCCGACCAAACAACAAGATGGGTCTTATTCTGTGACTGTAAAAGCAAGTGATCATGAAAATATAGATGGGACATATGAGGCGCAACTCTTTTACCTTGATGCGAAAGGGAATAAAGAATTTGTAACTAAGTCCATGGTTGAGTATCATAAACTTCGTCCGACTGGTACCCTAACCATCCAAAACAACAACAAGGAGACCGGTACTTTTGATGCCATTATCTCTGATGTCTTTAGTCCAAAAGGTGTTCAATCTGTCCAAGTGCCGATCTGGTCTGACAAGGACGGCCAGGATGACGTTATCTGGTACAGTGGGCATCGTCAGTCAGACGGTAGTTATAAAGTCTCTGTCAAAGCAACAGACCATAAAAATTCGACAGGACGCTACCATGTCCATCTCTACTACGTCCAAGCGGACGGAACTCGGGTTGGTGTCTCTACGGCAACGACCGATGTAGAATTCCGCCAAGCCAAGACCAAGACTCAAGCTAAGATCAAGTATGTCAATCCGACCTCTGGGACCTTCACAGTCGAAGTAGACCAAGCTCCTCAAGGGCGTCAAATCAAGGATGTCCGTGTGGCTGTCTGGTCGCAAGCCCACCAAGAAAACCTTCACTGGTATACCACTCCTTCTGTGGGTGGCCGTACAGAGGTACAGGTGAATGCTGCCAACCATGGCTATCGCCAAGGAGATTACACCACCCATGTCTACGTGGACTATACCGATGGTACTGTCGAGGGGATTAACCTGGGGCAAACAGGATTGTCTCCAGTTGTAGCCAGAGGGCAACGAGATCGTGTCCTCCGTGCTGCAGCAAATCTCGTAGGAGTGACCGCAGGTAGCGCAGCCCATCGCCAGTTGGTCTCAGACTATAATAGTGTCAAACCTCTCCCTGTAGGTTATACTGTCAAAAACTCAGACGACTGGTGTGATGTCTTTGTGACTACCGTCTTCCAGCGGGAAGGTTTGAGTCACTTGATCGGTCGCGAATGCGGGGTTGAACGCCATATCCAGATCTTTAAGCGCTTAGGGATCTGGAATGAGAATGGCTTGACGACGCCAAAGGCAGGGGATATCATCACCTTTAACTGGGATCAAAATAGCCAACAAAACGACGGTTGGGCAGATCACATCGGGATTGTTGAAAGTGTCCAAAATGGCATAATCCATACCATCGAAGGAAACTCCAATGGTGCCGTCCGTCGCCAGGTCTATCGTGTCGGCCATGGCAATATCCGTGGATTTGCAACGCCACGTTATTATTAAAAGAAGAGCAGTTCCTAGCAAGCTAGGGACTGTTTTTTTGTCGTTTTTTCTCCTGAGGCCAGCTTAGATTAGAGGCCAGCGAGTTGCTTTTGGAAAAGCTTGGGAAAATAAAAAACTAATTAGTGATAGGTTCGGGTTTCGTTTATGATTAACTAGTGTAATTTAAAAAACGTTAGCCACGAATCGGAATTAATCAGACAACTCAAAAAAAATCATTCGGAAATACTACTAGTTTGAAGTTCTTTTTAAATTAAATGAACGTAAAAAACATTTTTTTGAAAATATTGCATCTATTTTATTGAAATTGGTTTAGAAAAGTATTATAATGCAAAGTGTATAAAAGGTTTTATAGGGAAAATAATTTGAGGATTAGTTCCATTTAAATCCAACTATACTGTGTGGGATGATTTTGCGAACCATGCGAAAGAAGAGAGGAGAATCATATGAAAAAGGAAAGACAAATGAAGCAATTCATGTCAAAATTCCTAAATGCAGCAAGTCTATTCTTGCTGGTGTTTTCGATGTTTTCGACCCCGCTTGTCACCATAGCAGAGACAAGTGAAGGGACGACGCCTAGTACCGAGGCAGTTCAGCCAGAGTCAGCAACAGAGGCATCTAGCAGTGCGACGGAAGCCAGTGCGACAGAAGCAACTAGTAGTGCGACTGGGGCGCTAGCACCATCAGGAGCTGATCGAGCAGCAGCACCTCGCGCTCCAAAAGCTGTAGATGATGTCATCACGAGCATCAAATATACCAACAATGAAGGCGGAGAACTGAACTGGTCACTCGAGCCTTGGGCGACCTTTAAGATCAACGCGACCTTTGCCTTGCCAAATAATAAAATTCACGCAGGGGATACTACAACAGTTTCAGTTCCATCTCAGTTGATTATCAACAGTACGGACTTTGAACTAAAAGGGAAAGACAAGGATGGCAAAGAACAAATTGCTGCTTATGCTCATGTCGACCCAACCTACAAAAAGTTGACCTTGACCTATACAGACTTTGCTGAAAAGAATTCAGATGTCAAAGGTAGTTTCTTCTTCTATGTTCGTGTGGACCACTTGCTCGTTCCAAATGCAGAGAAGATTCCAATTAGTATAACAGTAGAAAACAAGGTCGTTCCAAATGAACCTCCTCAACCACCAGTAGACTACATTGGGGTTAAGAAACCTGACACTTATACCCTCAACAAGGTTGGTTCTTATAACCGGGAAGCAACCACTCCAACCCTTAACTACACCATTGCCATCAACCGCAAACCACTCAATATCAAAAATGCGGTTTTAAAAGATACCTTACAATTCACCAATGCCCACTACGATCGGAATTCCTTCATCGTTGAAAAAGGGCAATGGGTATGGGAAAATGCCACTTGGGTTTTCAAAGATGCTGAGCCAGCCATCTATGAAATTGATTTTCCAGATGATAAGTCTTTTGTGATTAAGATTGCAAATATCACAGACAAAGAAATGTACCGTATTCGCTACAACGTTCAGCTAGGTTATGTTCCTCGAGATAATGAAAAATTTGTCAACAATGCTACGTTAAACGGTGAAGATTCGATTGTGAAGAATGCCGAAGCGCGTGTTCTCTGGCAAAAAGGTGGAGGTAATGTAGAAGGCTATGCCTACCATATCAAACTCCACAAGCAAAACGAAGCTGGTGAGCCACTTCAAGGGGCTCAATTCAAGATCGTCCGAAATGCCAACAAACAAACCCTCACTCATACAGTGGATGGAAAAGAAACCGATATCTTCACTTCAGATGAAAATGGGGATTTGAATGTACCAGGCTTGCTCAAGGATGATTACACCGTTACAGAAGTGGCAGCGCCAAATGGTTATCAATTGCTCAAAGACCCGGTGACCATCTCAGAGAATGATTTTGCCCAAGGTAATCCGAATTTCGATGTGACTAGTAAAATCTTGACAGTTGTGATTAGCAATAAGAAACAAAACAACCGTCAACTCAAGGTCACTAAGAAATGGAATGATAAAAAGAATCAATACAAGACTCGTCCAGCATCTGTGACTGTCAACCTCTTGAAAGACGGTGTCGTCGTCGAAGGTAAGAGTCTGGTCTTGAGCGAGGACAATCATTGGACAGGGGCCTTCACAGATCTAGATGAAACTGGCAATTACTCAGTCCAAGAAGTCGATGTAACCGGCTATGTCGCAACTGTTGAATCAGAAGCAAAAGATAGCATCCGACTTGTCAATAGTCTTGAAACAAGAGAAGTCTCTGGTAGCAAGACCTGGAAGGACGACAACAACCGCGATGGAAAACGTCCAAGCCAGATCACTGTCAATCTCCTTGCAGATGGAGAAAAAGTAGACAGCCTAAAAGTGAAAGCTGACAAGGATGGAAACTGGACGTACAGCTTCAAGGATCTTCCAAAATACAAGGATGGAAAAGAGATTGTCTATACAGTATCTGAGGAAGCGGTTGAAGGCTATACCAGTCAGCTAGAGGGAGCCAACCTCACCAATACCTACACTCCAGCCACTGTTTCTATTGAAGGAAGCAAGACCTGGAAGGATGACAACAACCGTGACGGCCTTCGTCCGAGTCAAATCACTGTCAACCTTCTTGCAGATGGGGAAAAAGTGGACAGTGCTACTGTTAGCCCAGATGCAAGCGGTAATTGGACTTACCGTTTCCAAAACCTTCCAAAATACAAAGATGGTAAGGAAATCACCTACACAATTTCGGAAGGAAAAGTTCCGGGATACAGTAGCAAGGTAGAGGGGACCAACCTCATCAATAGCCATACACCGGCCACTGTTTCAGTTAAAGGAAGCAAGACTTGGAAGGACGCTGACAACCGTGATGGACTTCGTCCAGAAAAAATCACTGTTATCTTGAAAAAAGCTCTAGCTGGATCAGAAGCAGTAGAAGTCGCTCGTAAAGAGGTCACAGCAAAAGACAAGTGGGCTTATGAGTTTAAAGATCTTCCAAAATATGAGAATGGACAAGAAATTGTTTACTTTGTAGATGAAGAAGCTGTTCCGGGTTATGAAACCAGTGTAGAAGGAACTAACCTCACCAATACCCATACTCCTGAACGGACTGCCATTCCATTCAGCAAGGTATGGCAAGACGATGGCAACCAAGACGGTCTTCGTCCAGAGTCAATCGTAGTGAACCTGTTGGCAAATGGTAAGAAGGTAGCTAGTCAGACCCTCACAGCTGAAACTGGCTGGGCAGGAATCTTTGAAAACCTTCCAAAATACGAGGCTGGAAAAGCCATTGTCTACACACTTGAAGAAGAAAAAGTAGCCAATTATACAGCTGACATCGATCAAACCAACTATGTCATTACCAATACTCACAAGCCAGGTGAAACTCACCTAACCGTGACGAAACGTTGGGATGATGAAAATAATAAAGCGGGCATCCGTCCTAAGAGCATCAAGGTTCAACTCTTTGCAGATGGTAAGAAAGTTGGAAGCGAAATTGAGCTCAGTGAAGCCAATAAATGGACCTATACTTTCTCAAAACTTCCAGAGAAAGCAAAAGGAAAAGCCATTGTCTATACGGCAAGTGAAATGGTGGTTCCAGCGGGTTATGAAGGGACAAAAGTGCAGGAAGATCCAAGTAATGTGATCTTGACCAATAAGCACAAACCAACGGTGCCACCGTCAACACCACCGTCAACACCGCCATCAACACCGCCATCAACACCACCGTCAACACCGCCATCAACACCACCGTCAACACCGCCATCAACACCACCATCGACACCACCGTCAACACCACCGTCAACACCAGAAAAACCTGGACGTCCAGTTCAGAAGAAATTCTTGCCAAGTACGGGTACGGTTGTTTCGATTGTAAGTATTGTCTTAGCAGTTGTCTTAGGTGGACTTGCTCTCTATATCTTGAAGAAGAAAAAAGACTAATTCCAAACGAGGAGTTTGGCCACAGATCTAGGAATCATTCCTAGATCTTTTTTGATACCGACATCAAGTTCATACCAAGTGATGACAAGTCCTGGTCAGAAGGGGCTAATAGGCCTTTCTCCGAGTAAAGATCAGAACCTATGACGGGACAATGGACGAAAGTAGAAAAATGTTGAAAAAAGTGGAGAATTCTCACAAACTTTTTTAAAAAAGTTCCTTTTCTTGGATAAAAAGACCTAAAAAGCCACAAAAATGGTATTATAAACCGATATAATTTATTAAAAAAATGAACTAAAGAAACTAAAAAGGGAAAAATTATAAAAGCAAGAGCTTTGCCACCGGATGGGTATAATAAATATATTTTAAATAATTCTTTGAACATTTAAATGAAGGTACAGAAATGGCGCTATTACAATGGAAATAGACAATTGTCAGACGATTTAATGTATGTTGAGTTTCGATAGATAAAAAACTAAAAAATAAATACACAGATTCGTCCAAACTTGTTGAAAAAATAACAAAAAAGTGATAGAATGTTAAAAATGTGTCATTGTCTTGTAATCTACGTAATATTTTTGTCGAATTATTTCGTATTCATTTCGAACTATACCAATCATTACGAAGGCAGCTAGACAAGATAGATAAAAAATGAATCTCCAAGGAGAAAGGTACATATGAGAGTGTATCGGAGAACATTTTTTAACGAGGGAAACAAGGAGAATATATGAAAAGAGATAGATGGTGGCTCCCCTTCCTAGCGGTGGGAGTCATAGTAGTGTCTGGAATAGGTTTGTTGTATTACAACAGTCCTGTTCGGAACAAGAGTTCAGGTCCATTGGATAGTACAACGACGGCAACGAGTAGTAGAGAGAACACAGCTCTTGAACTAGTCGGTCAAAAACTACCAGAATTTAAAATGACAGACCAGAAGGATCAAGAACTGAAAAGTTCCGACCAGTATGAGAAACCGATGCTCGTTGTAGAGTGGGCTAGTTGGTGTCCACACTGCCAAAAGCAACTTCCGATTGTTCAGCAGATGTATGAGAAATATGGAAAGAAGATCAATTTTGTGATGCTGAACATGATGGAAAAGGGCAAGGAAACCAAAGAGTCCGCCGATCAGTATATAAAGGATAAAGGTTTCACCTTCCCTTACTATTACGATCGCGACCAATCTGCTGCAGATGCTCTGCAAGTCCAAACGATTCCTAGCATCTACTTCGTGGACAAGAATCAAAAAGTCACCCGAGTGGCTGTCGATCACTTAGACCAAGAGAAGTTTGAGGAAGCGTTAGAAACATTACTAAACAATTAACTTCTATAGAAGAGAAAAATAAAAAAAGGAGGACGGAGCTCCGAAAAGCTCCAAGGGAATTATGAAAAATTTTTGTAAAAAGATTTTCATGTTGTTTGCAATCTTGTTCATGTCCTTGCCTGCAAACTTAACAAGTGCTCTTGTAACTCACGCCCGAGCGGAAGAGAACATTGTTACCACGCAAGGAAACAAGAACACCAAGATCACACAAAACGGATGTTCGCGCAAGATTGAAAAGACAGAAGAAATTCACTGGCGACTCCCAAGAAACCAATTGACTTGGTCATCTTGCAGGATGCGAGTGGATCATTCGCTAACACCATTCCAAGTGTTAAAAAGGCCTTGAAGGCCTTAACGACATTTGTCAGTGAAGAAGACTACGATGAGAACAATCCTCGTTTGGTCAAGACTGATGATCCGGATACATCAGACCGTGTCATGATGACCACCTTCCAAGGTGTGGATGGCTACAACTATTACAACAACGATACCTTTACAGGTAAGCCAACTGTATATGGGGGTTGGGGGCCAAAATATGATTATCAATACAAATCAACAGGTCTTACAACTGATCAAAATGACATCCATAGATTCATCGATAACATTAGCGTAGCAGGAGGGACTCCAACAGTTCCAGCCATCGAAGATGCTATCAAACAGTATAACGCTAATAAAGGTAGCATGGCTAATGATCGCAAGACCGTCTTCCTCATGATTACCGATGGTGTTGCCAATGGTAAACGTGATGCTGATGGTAAGGTTCGAATTGACTATAGTGGCATTCGAAATCAAAAACTCCAACGTGCATGGAGTTATAACCAACTTACTGAGGCTTCCCAAGACATCATTGGTCGTGTAAACGAAGTAAAAGATGCTGGGAACACTCTTAAAGGAGTGGTTGGGGAAAACGGAACTGTAGTTGTAGGTTTCTGGGAAGACGTAGCACTGTTTAACAATGATAAGGCTCAGTACTACGATGTCTACAAAAATGGTTTCTCTAAATACTTTGATATCGGAGATAACCGTTCCGTTCAGGAAATCTTCCATGAAGCCCTTCAAGGGATGGCTTCTCCAGATAAAGAAGTAAATGGCAAAAACGTTTCCTTCTATGTTAATGAACAAGACAATATCGACAAATTCTCAGCTCGCGTTTTGGAATCTGTTGGGGCTGCCTGGTCAAGGAAGATATCAAGGGTGAATTTACGGTCACTCCAGGCTACAAGGTAGATGCTGTTCGAATCAATGGGAAGAAGATTGTCTCTGAAGTCAAAGATTCTGCCAAGGAAATCCGTGGTAAGATCGAACAGGATGGTGACAATGTTACTATCTCTGTACCAGAAAGTGTCTTCAACCCTGGTAAGAACAACTTCGACTACGACTTGAGTAAAGAAGCTCATGCCGAGCAAGTGGACGAAGATGATGAACAAGATCCTCCTGCAGGTTACCAACCAGCTAAAGAACAAGTTCAAGTTCCTGAGTTGACTGGTAAGTTTAAGGTTGGTGACTTCGAAACTCAAACAATTGGGGGTCACAACGAAACAGTAGAAGTTCAAAAGCTTGAATACTGTTACCCAAGTGCAACCAAGAAAATCGAAGACCAAGATCTTAGCAACGATACAGGTACCATTGAAGACCCACTTCAATTGACTAAAAAACCAGCTTATGCAGCTAACTTGTCAGATAAAGCTGAAGAATTTACGTATACAGTAAACTACAACTTCAACAACGTTCCTTATGAATTCAAGAAGAACGTTATGTTAACTGACCCATTGGACTACCGCTTGGAGGTGGTTCGTAGCTCTGCGACTGGTCCTAATGGTTCTCTAACAACTCGTGTCGTGAAAGGCCAAGACAGCGCTGGAAACGAACGCGACATCGTCGTGGCAGATGTGCCAAGCGACGGGACAAACTACAACTATTTGGTCTTGAAACAAGCAGAGCTCAAGATTACAGTTAAATTGAAAGAAGAATTCCGCAAGGATCAAGCAAGTAAGAATTACTTAGCCCTTCTTCAAGATAGCAACGGCTTTGGTTTGGTCAACCAAGGGAATATCATGTGGAATGGCGAAGATGATTCTCCAAACCCAGACCCTCACGCTAAGACAGCAGACAAGCCAAGCACCATCCGTCGTTCAAACCCTGTTTATGTAAAACCTCCATTGTCAACTGACATCGAGAAAAAAGTAAACGAAAAAGAACATGCGGACCTTGCGACAGAAGATGAACTCTTCGAATACAAGGTGTCTGTTCCATGGCCAGGTACAGCTGACAAGTTCACTGTAACCGATACAGTCGTTCCAGAATTGGAAGTCCAAGAAAGTACCATCAAAGCAACTATTGATGGAAAAACTTATGCAGCGCTTACTAATGCAACGACCTTAAAAGATCAAACCGTTGAAATCAGTTTGGATAAAGCTGGTATGGATCGTTTGACACGTTTGGTCAACCGTCGTGGTGGCGATGAAGTTAAAAAGCTTGACTTAGTCTTCCAGGCTAAGATCCGTCCAAATGCTGACTTGAGCAAGTACAAGAAGAACGGAACCATCAAGGTGCCTAACAAGGCAGACGTCGCCTTGAACGACATCAAGAAAACTTCTAATGAAGTAACCGTTACTCCGCCGAAACCAAAAGAACCAACGGTAGAGAAAAAAATCAATGAAACCTTAGAAGATTACCAAACCTTCGAAGGTCAACCATATACCTACAACATTTCAACAGCTATCCCAGCAGATGTTTCTTCTTATAAGAAATTTGTCATCAGCGATACGCTTGATAACGATTTGGAATTCGATGGAGAAGCAACTATTAAGGGAGATGCTGCGGATCTCTTCACAGTAGAAAAGAACGGTCAAACTGTTACAGCTACTGTAAAACCAGGCAAGTTCAAAGACCTTGCTAACTACTCAACTGTTGAGTTGATCATCCCTGCCAAAGTGAAACAAGGCGTGTCAGGCAAAGTCATCGACAACAAAGCGAAAGTTGAGTACACAAACAAGAGCAATGTGGACAAAGAAGTAGAATCAACTCCAGTTCATGTTACTCCTCCTCCTGTAACTAAGAAGATCAATGAAAATCTTGATCACTTAGATATCCCGACAGGAGAACAATACAAATACAACGTTAAGACAAAACTTCCAACAGATATCAAAGATTATAAGAAATTTGTGATCACAGATACCTTGGAAAATGAATTGTCTGTCATCAATGAAGGTGAAACAAAACCTGTCATTAAAGGTGCAGCAGCAGCCTTCTTCGATGTTGAAGTTCAAGGTCAAACAGTAACAGCTACGATGAAGAACTTTGCAAATGCTGCGGATCTTGCAGGTCAAGAAGTTGAACTTGAAATCCCTGCTAAGATCAATGATGGTGTAACTCGCGTTAAGATTCCGAATACAGCGAAAATCAGCTACACTGATAAGAACGACCACAGTGGTGAGAAAGAGACCAAACCAGTAACGGTTACTCCTCCATCAGAACCAACTGTTAAGAAGAAAATCAATGAGAAGCTGGATACAGCCGTAATCGGAGCTGAAACGGACTACACTTACAACATCAAGGCTAAATTGCCAAACGATATCACTTCTTACAAATCATTTGTAATCACCGATACCTTGGATGAAAATCTCCAAGCTGGTGAAGCAACAATCGCTGGTGAAGCTAATAAATTCTTCACGGTAACAGTAACTGGTCAAACAGTAACGGCTACGATGAAGGACTTTGAAAATGCTGGCGACTACGCTGATAAAGAAGTTGAACTTGTTATCAAGGCGAAAGTGAAGAAAGAATCAACTGCTGAAGCAATTGAAAACAAAGCTAAAATCACTTACACTAACAAGAGCGATCAGCAAGGTGAGAAAGAGACAAAACCAGTAACGGTTACTCCTCCACCAATCACGAAGAAAGTGAACAATCAAGAACACGCTGACTTGAATAAATTAAGCGAAAGCTTTACTTATACAGTCGACACGAAAGTTCCTGAAGTTGCTGATAAGTTTGAAGTATCAGACCAACTGGTTAATGAATTAACCTTTGATGGGGATGCAACTGTCGAAGTGGATGGCCAAAAAGCAACAGACCTTACTGTTCAAACCAACGGTCAAACACTCACTGTAACCTTTGATAAAGACCAAGTGAAGAAATATGCAGGTAAAGCTGTTCATATTACCTTCAAGGCTAAGATCAAAGAAAATGTCTCATATGATGCCCTTCTAGCTGCTTATCCAAATCCAGCTGGAGACAAGCCTTTAGTACCAAATACTGCAAGCTTCATCATTAATGACAACCCAGATTCTAAGAAAGAATCAACTCCTGTAACCGTAACTCCTCCTCCAACCACAACACCTGAGTTGAAGAAGAAAGTCAACGGTCAAGAACGTTACGAATTAGCGAAACGTGATGAAGAGTTTACCTACACTCTTACAACAGAAATGCCAGCTAATGCATCGATCTTTGAAATCACTGACGAATTGAAAGATGTCTTGCAATTTGTAGGTAAAGATGGATCTGCAACCGTGAAGATTGATGGAAAAGCCGCTGGTAAGAAAGCGACTGTGACAGTCAAAGATCAAACCATCAAGATTGCATTTGCAGAAGCTTCTGTGAAAGCAGATGCTGGCAAGTCTATCGAAGTAACCTTCAAGGCTAAGATCAAGGATGGCGCAAACCTTGCAGCTTACATCACCCCTGCAGGTACAACTGAAATTCCAAACAAGGCTTCTTATGATATTGACAACAATCCGAAATACCATAAGGATTCAAACGAAGTTCCAGTAACACCTCCAACACCAGGTGAGCCAGGTATCAAGAAAGATGTCAACGGCAAAGAAGCTGAAACATTGAAGACAGCTACTGAAGAATTTACCTACAATGTAAATACAGAAGTACCAGCAGATGCAACAGCCTTTGCGGTCAAAGATACCTTGGTAGATGTTCTTGAGTTCGCAGATCCTACAGGTCGTGCAAGTGCAAGCCTCAACGGCCAAGCAATTCCAGCGGAACAAATCAAGGTTGAAGGTCAAACCATTACCTTGACCCTTACAGAAGACCAAGTCAAAGCTAACGGTGGTAAAGCTGTTAAATTGACCTTCTCTGCTAAGATTAAAGCAAATGCAGACCTTTCAGCTTACATCACTAAAGATGGTAAGACGGAAGTTCCAAACAAGGCAAGCTACACTGCTGGCTTCCCTAACAAACCTGAGGTGAACAAAGACTCCAACGAAGTCCCAGTTACTCCTCCAACACCAAATGAGCCAGAAATCAAGAAAGACGTTAACGACAAAGAAGCTGCGACTCTTGACAAACGCGATGAAGTCTTTACTTATAATGTAACGACAGAAGTGCCTCAAGCAGCAACAGCCTTTGAAGTCCACGATACCTTGGTAGATGTTCTCGAATTTGCTGGTTCTTCAAGTGCAAGCTTGAACGGCAAAGAATTGAAGGCTGAACAAATCAAGATTGATGGCCAAACCATTACCTTGACCCTTACAGAAGACCAAGTTAAAGCCAACGCTGGTAAAGCGGTGAAATTGAGCTTCACAGCCAAGATCAAGGATGGCGCAAACCTTTCAGCTTACGTCAAAGATGGTAAGACTGAGGTTCCAAACAAGGCAAGCTACGTTGCGGACTTCCCTAATAAACCAGGCTTTAGAAAAGATTCTAATGTAGTCCCAGTTACTCCTCCAACTCCGAAAGAACCAGAGATCAAGAAGGATGTCAACGAAACCAGCTGAAACCCTTGTAAACCGTAACGATACCTTCACTTACAATGTCAACACAACTGTACCGACAGACGCAACAGCCTTCGAAGTAACCGATACCTTGGTAGATGTTCTCGAATTCGCTGGTGCCTCAAGTGCAAGCGTGAACGGAGAAGCAATCGCTCCAGAACAAATCAAAGTTGAAGGTCAAACCATCACTTTGACGCTTACAGAAGCACAAGTCAAAGCTAACGGCGGTAAAGCTGTTAAATTAAGCTTCACAGCTAAGATTAAGGATGGCGCAAATCTCTCAGCTTACATCACTAAAGATGGTAAGACTGAAGTTCCAAACAAGGCAAGCTACAAGGTAGACTTCCCTAACAAACCAGGTGTAACCAAGGATTCTAACACGGTTCCAGTAACACCTCCAACACCAGGTGAGCCAGAGATCAAGAAAGATGTCAACGGCAAGCCAGCTGAAACGCTTCAAGCTCGTAACGAAGAGTTCACTTACCATGTCAACACTGAAGTTCCAGCAGATGCGACAGCCTTTGAAGTCCACGATACCTTGGTAGACGTACTTGAATTCGCAGATGGTACTGGACGTGCAAGCGCAAGCCTCAACGGCCAAGCAATTCCAGCGGAACAAATTAAGGTTGACGGTCAGAAGATTACAGTTACATTGACTGAGGACCAAGTCAAAGCCAACGCTGGAAAAGCAGTAAACTTGACCTTCACAGCTAAGATCAAGGATGGTGCCAACCTTTCTGCTTACGTAACCAAAGAAGGTAAGACTGAAGTTCCAAATAAGGCAAGCTACAAAGCAAGCTTCCCTAACAAACCAGGCGTAACCAAAGACTCAAATGAAGTCCCAGTTACACCTCCATCACCAGAACTTCCTCCAATCGAGAAGAAAGTAAACAACGAAGACCAAGCAACTTTAGGAGCACGCGATGAAGTCTTCACTTACAAAGTGACTACTCGAGTTCCTCAAGATGTTACAGGATTCGCAGTATACGATACGATTGAAAAAGTTCTTGAATTTGCAGGCGAAAACGCTGAAGCTGTCGCAACTCTTGACGGCCAAGCCTTGGATGCCAGCCACATCAGCTTCAAGGGTCAAAAGATCACAGTGAAATTGACTGAAGAAGAAGCGAAAGCCAATGCTGGTAAGACAGTTGAATTGACCTTCAAAGCGAAGATCAAAGATGGTGCAAACTTGTCAGAATATGTGAACGAAGATGGCGTAACCCGTGTACCAAATACGGCTAAGTACAACTTCAACAACGATCCTGGCACAGAGCAAAAATCTAAACCAGTCCCAGTTATCCCACCAACACCAGGTGAGCCAGAAATTAAGAAGGATGTTAACGACAAACCTGCCGAAACACTAGCTAAACGTGATGAAGTCTTCACTTACCACGTCAACACAAGTGTTCCAACAGATGCGACAGCCTTTGAAGTTCACGATACCTTGGTAGATGTTCTTGAATTCGCAGGCGCATCAAGTGCAAGCTTGAACGGCAAAGAATTGAAGGCTAACCAAATCAAGGTTGACGGACAAACCATTACCTTGACGCTTACAGAAGAGCAAGTGAAAGAAAACGGCGGTAAAGCAGTGAACTTGACCTTCACAGCTAAGATCAAGAAGGGTGCCAACCTTTCTGCTTATGTAACCAAAGAAGGTAAGACCGAGGTTCCAAATAAGGCAAGTTACAAAGCAAGCTTCCCTAACAAACCTGAGGTAAACAAAGACTCAAACGAAGTTCCAGTAACACCTCCAACACCAAATGAGCCAGAAATCAAGAAAGACGTTAACGACAAAGAAGCTGCGACTCTTGACAAACGCGATGAAGTCTTTACTTATAATGTAACGACAGAAGTGCCTCAAGCAGCAACAGCCTTCGAAGTAACCGATACTTTGGTAGATGTTCTCGAATTCGCTGGTGCCTCAAGTGCAAGCGTGAACGGAGAAGCAATCGCTCCAGAACAAATCAAAGTGGAAGGTCAAACCATCACTTTGACGCTTACAGAAGACCAAGTCAAAGCTAATGGCGGTAAAGCTGTTAAATTGAGCTTCACAGCTAAGATTAAGGATGGTGCAAATCTCTCAGCTTACATCACTAAAGATGGTAAGACTGAAGTTCCGAATAAGGCAAGCTACAAGGTAGACTTCCCTAACAAACCAGGTGTAACCAAAGACTCTAACACAGTACCAGTAACACCTCCAACCCCAGGTGAGCCAGAAATCAAGAAAGATGTCAACGGCAAGCCAGCTGAGACTCTTCAAACTCGTAACGAAGAGTTCACTTACCATGTCAACACTGAAGTTCCAGCAGATGCGACAGCCTTTGAAGTACATGACACCTTGGTAGATGTACTTGAATTCGCAGATGGCACAGGACGTGCAACTGCAACTCTTGGCGAAGCAGCACTTGCTCCAGAACAAATTAAGGTTGACGGTCAGAAGATTACAGTCACATTGACTGAGGACCAAGTCAAAGCCAACGCTGGAAAAGCAGTAAACTTGACCTTCACAGCTAAGATCAAGGATGGTGCCAACCTTTCTGCTTATGTAACCAAAGAAGGTAAGACTGAAGTTCCGAATAAGGCAAGCTACAAAGCAAGCTTCCCTAACAAACCAGGCGTAACCAAAGACTCAAATGAAGTCCCAGTTACACCTCCATCACCAGAACTTCCTCCAATCGAGAAGAAAGTAAACAACGAAGACCAAGCAACTTTAGGAGCACGCGATGAAGTCTTCACTTACAAAGTGACTACTCGAGTTCCTCAAGATGTTACAGGATTCGCAGTATACGATACGATTGAAAAAGTTCTTGAATTTGCAGGCGAAAACGCTGAAGCTGTCGCAACTCTTGACGGCCAAGCCTTGGATGCCAGCCACATCAGCTTCAAGGGTCAAAAGATCACAGTGAAATTGACTGAAGAAGAAGCGAAAGCCAATGCTGGTAAGACAGTTGAATTGACCTTCAAAGCGAAGATCAAAGATGGTGCAAACTTGTCAGAATATGTGAACGAAGATGGCGTAACCCGTGTACCAAATACGGCTAAGTACAACTTCAACAACGATCCTGGCACAGAGCAAAAATCTAAACCAGTCCCAGTTATCCCACCAACACCAGGTGAACCAGAAATTAAGAAGGATGTTAACGACAAACCTGCCGAAACACTAGCTAAACGTGATGAAGTCTTCACTTACCACGTCAACACAAGTGTTCCAACAGATGCGACAGCCTTTGAAGTTCACGATACCTTGGTAGATGTTCTTGAATTTGCCGGCGCATCAAGTGCAAGCTTGAATGGCAAAGAATTGAAGGCTAACCAAATCAAGGTTGACGGCCAAACCATTACCTTGACGCTTACAGAAGAGCAAGTGAAAGAAAACGGCGGTAAAGCAGTGAACTTGACCTTCACAGCTAAGATCAAGAAGGGTGCCAACCTCGCAGCTTACCTCACACCTGCTGGTAAGACCGAGATCCCTAACAAGGCAAACTACAAGGTAGACTTCCCTAACAAACCAGGCGTAACCAAGGATTCCAACGAAGTTCCAGTTACACCTCCAACACCAGGTGAGCCAGAGATCAAGAAAGATGTCAACGGCAAGCCAGCTGAAACGCTTCAAGCTCGTAACGAAGAGTTCACTTACCATGTCAACACTGAAGTTCCAGCAGATGCGACAGCCTTTGAAGTACATGACACCTTGGTAGATGTACTTGAATTCGCAGATGGCACAGGACGTGCAACTGCAACTCTTGGCGAAGCAGCACTTGCTCCAGAACAAATTAAGGTTGACGGTCAGAAGATTACAGTCACATTGACTGAGGACCAAGTCAAAGCCAACGCTGGAAAAGCAGTAAACTTGACCTTCACAGCTAAGATCAAGGATGGTGCCAACCTTTCTGCTTATGTAACCAAAGAAGGTAAGACTGAAGTTCCGAATAAGGCAAGCTACAAAGCAAGCTTCCCTAACAAACCAGGCGTAACCAAAGACTCAAATGAAGTCCCAGTTACACCTCCATCACCAGAACTTCCTCCAATCGAGAAGAAAGTAAACAACGAAGACCAAGCAACTTTAGGAGCACGCGATGAAGTCTTCACTTACAAAGTGACTACTCGAGTTCCTCAAGATGTTACAGGATTCGCAGTATACGATACGATTGAAAAAGTTCTTGAATTTGCAGGCGAAAACGCTGAAGCTGTCGCAACTCTTGACGGCCAAGCCTTGGATGCCAGCCACATCAGCTTCAAGGGTCAAAAGATCACAGTGAAATTGACTGAAGAAGAAGCGAAAGCCAATGCTGGTAAGACAGTTGAATTGACCTTCAAAGCGAAGATCAAAGATGGTGCAAACTTGTCAGAATATGTGAACGAAGATGGCGTAACCCGTGTACCAAATACGGCTAAGTACAACTTCAACAACGATCCTGGCACAGAGCAAAAATCTAAACCAGTCCCAGTTATCCCACCAACACCAGGTGAACCAGAAATTAAGAAGGATGTTAACGACAAACCTGCCGAAACACTAGCTAAACGTGATGAAGTCTTCACTTACCACGTCAACACAAGTGTTCCAACAGATGCGACAGCCTTTGAAGTTCACGATACCTTGGTAGATGTTCTTGAATTTGCCGGCGCATCAAGTGCAAGCTTGAATGGCAAAGAATTGAAGGCTAACCAAATCAAGGTTGACGGCCAAACCATTACCTTGACGCTTACAGAAGAGCAAGTGAAAGAAAACGGCGGTAAAGCAGTGAACTTGACCTTCACAGCTAAGATCAAGAAGGGTGCCAACCTCGCAGCTTACCTCACACCTGCTGGTAAGACCGAGATCCCTAACAAGGCAAGCTACAAGGTAGACTTCCCTAACAAACCAGGCGTAACCAAAGACTCGAACACAGTCCCAGTTACACCTCCAAACCCAGGTCAGCCTGAAATTGAAAAACAAGTCAACGGTGCAGCTGAAACCCTTCTTGGAGACCGTGATGAAGTATTTACATATACGATCAACACAGTGATGCCAGAAGATGCAACAGCCTTCGCAGTAACCGATACTCTTGATCCTGTATTAGAGTTTGAAGGAACTGCAAACGTAACTCTTGATGGTAAAGCAACTGATGCTACTGTCACAACTGACGGACAAACTCTGACAGTTAACTTCCCAGAAGCAACAGTGAAATCAAGCGCTGGCAAGAAAGTACAAGTAACCTTCAAGGCCAAAGTCAAAGCCGACGCAGATCTTACTCCTTATCTGACAGATCGTGGCTACACAGTACCAAATACAGCATCTTACATCCTTAATAACAATCCAGGATTGAAGAAAGACTCTAACACCGTTCCGGTTGTTGTACCGAAAGTACCAGAACCAGAAATTTCTAAGAAGATCAATCGTACCTTGGATCACTTGGATGTAGACTACGATGCTGGCTACATGTACAATGTCAACACGAAATTGCCTGCAGATATCGACAAGTATAAAGAATTCACTGTAACAGATACCCTTGAACCAGTATTGGAAATCGCGGGTACACCAGTGGCTTACGTCGATGGTTACGATGCCAAAGAAGCTCTTGAAACGAAAGTGGAAGGTAACACTGTTACCGTGACAGTGAAAGACTTTGCTCGCCTCAAAGGCTTCAAAGAAATTCAATTGTACATTCCATCTAAACTCAAATCAGGTAGCGATTTGACACCTTATGCAGAACAACTTGTTCCAAACAAGGCGACTGTATCCTTCAAGGACCGCAATGGTCAATCAGGAAACAAGGAATCTAAGCCGGTGACGGTGAAACCACGTGATCCTGAAAAACCACGCGATCCAGATCCAAACAGACCACAAAAAACTGTTGGTCCAGAGGATGGTTCAGCACCAGGCTCTGTTTACCGCTTGAAGACAGCTGGCGAACTCTTCCGCTTCGACATCACTACTCCAGTTCCAACCGATCCAAAAGATGAGAACGGCAATCCAGTCAAAGACCAATACGGTCGCGACGTCAAGACGAAATTGACCAACTTGACCTTCTCAGATGAGATCGATAAGGCTCTGAAAGTGAAGAAAATTGCCCTCAAGGTTGAAAATGCTCAATTTGCTTCTATCCAAGCAGCGCTTCAAGCCAAGCTTGATCAGGCAAAACAAGAGTTGAAAGACCTTGCTGGTAAACCAACTACTGGTTCAATTGCAGAACAAGTAGCTGCAGCAGAAGCTAAAGTCGCTGACTTGACAGCGCAAGTAGAAGCTGCCAAGACTGCAGCAGCAGAAGATGCAGAATCAGCAGAAAAAGCAGCAGCTGTGACAACACTTGAAGCAAGCTTGAAAGCAGCTCAAGATGAATTGACAGCTCTGAAAGAAAACGCTGATAAGTCAGGTGGACTTCCAACATCAGCTGATCAAAAACAAGCTCAAGAGAAACTTGAACAAGAAATCAAGAGCCTAGAAGAAGCGAAAGCGAAACTTGATAAGGCAGTTGAAAATCTAAGCAAAGTTTCTAATGAACGTGGTGAAATTACTGGTTCTGACTTAAGTGCCTTTGCAACTGTCACCTATGATGAAGCAACAAATCTAGTAACTGTTGAAATCACAGATGAAACTATTCTAGATGCCCTCAAAGGAAGCACCCTCCGTCTTGTATTGTACACAAGCTTCAAAGATGGCGTCGATGTTAGCAAGTACGTCGACAATGGTGTGCCAAACGTTGCAAAAGTAAGCTTCAACCATAAACCAAAGAAACTTACGAAGTGAAGGTATTCCCACCAGCACCAAATACACCACCACCTGGTCCATACACACCTCCAACGCCAGTGATTCCACCGGCACCGAATGGTGACTTGCCACCAGCTCCAATCCCAGATAAACCAAAACCTAAGAAACCAACACCGAAGGTCCCAGAACAACCACAACCAATCTTACCGAAGACAGCAGCAGTTGATTCTCCAGTAATGAATCTTGTGGGTGGCCTCATGTTGGGAATGACTAGCCTTCTTATCTGGAAACGCAAGAAGGAGCAATAACACATATTGCTAGAAGAGGGTAAAATATTTTACTCCTCTTCTTGCGGTATTGTTAGTATAATTTTAAAGGAAATTATCATGAGTAGAAAAAAGTTAATTAAATTAGGGATTTCAGTTCTTGCCTTAAATGCTTTGGGAGTAGCAGCGCATTATACAGTCCCAAACTTTATCCCAACCGTTTTGGCTGAAACACCAGGAGAAGACGAAGAAATTCCAGATGCAGAAGAACGGAAATTGGTTGTTAATTTCACTAATAAATTGAATGAATTTGAAGGAGACATTCAAGCCTTTGAGGACGATCCTTCTGATGAGGATATGAAGGGTTTGCTAGAGGATAGCATCAATGAGCTAGCTACTGAACTTGCCGTTGTTAAAAACGGTGTCAAAAGTCCAGAAGGTCAAGCTTCCGCTACTAAATTAGAAGCTCGTTACAACGCCTTGGTTGCTCGAGCAAATCCTGCCTTAGGTAAAACACCAACTCCGCCAACTCCAACTGAAACGACGAAAGAAGTGACAGAGACGGAAGAGATTCCATTCACCAGCCGAGAGGAAAAGAATGCAGATCTTCCAGAAGGCACGCGCAACGTGAAGACTCCTGGTCAAAAAGGAGAAAAGACCATTGTCTATACCGTTACTTATGTCGACGGTAAAGAAACGAAACGCGAGAAGAAGAGCGAAACCGTTACTAAGCAACCAGTTGAAGAAGTGGTTGAAGTCGGAACCAAGAAGACTGCTGTTGTGACCACTCAGGAAATCACAGTTACAGAACCAATCCCTTATGGAGAACAGACTGTAACCAATCCTGACCTTCCAGAAGGTACACGTAACGTGAAAACTCCAGGGGAAAATGGTGAAAAGACTGTTGTCTATACGATTACGTTGACCGATGGTGTCGAAACAAAACGCGAGAAGAAGAGCGAAACGGTCACTAAACAACCGGTTGATAAGGTCATCGAAGTCGGCACCAAGAAGGCTGCGGTGATCACAACTAAGGAAGTGACAGAAAAGGAAGAAATTCCATTCACAAAACGTGAAGAAGAGAACCCTACTCTTCCAGAAGGTACACGCAATGTGAAAACTCCTGGTCAAAAAGGTGAAAAGACCATTGTCTATACCGTTACCTACACAGACGGAGTTGAAACAAGCCGTGTCGTGAAGAGTGAGAGTGTCACTAAACAACCAGTTGAAGAAGTGGTTGAAGTGGGTACTAAGAAAGCTCCAGTTGTGACGACTAAGGAAGTGACAGAAAAGGAAGAAATTCCATTCACGACTCGTGAAGAAGAGAACCCTGCTCTTCCAGAAGGTACACGCAATGTGAAAACTCCAGGTGAAAAAGGTGAAAAGACCATTGTCTATACCGTTACCTACACAGACGGAGTTGAAACAAGCCGTGTCGTGAAGAGTGAGAGTGTCACTAAACAACCAGTTGAAGAAGTGGTTGAAGTGGGTACTAAGAAAGCTCCAGTTGTGACGACTAAGGAAGTCACAGAGAAGGAAGAAATTCCATTCACGACTCGTGAAGAAGAGAACCCTACTCTTCCAGAAGGTACACGCAATGTGAAAACTCCAGGTGAAAAAGGTGAAAAGACCATTGTCTATACCGTTACCTACACAGACGGAGTTGAAACAAGCCGTGTCGTGAAGAGTGAGAGTGTCACTAAACAACCAGTTGAAGAAGTGGTTGAAGTGGGTACTAAGAAAGCTCCAGTTGTGACGACTAAGGAAGTCACAGAGAAGGAAGAAATTCCATTCACGACTCGTGAAGAAGAGAACCCTGCTCTTCCAGAAGGTACACGCAATGTGAAAACTCCAGGTGAAAAAGGTGAAAAGACCATTGTCTATACCGTTACCTACACAGACGGAGTTGAAACAAGCCGTGTCGTGAAGAGTGAGAGTGTCACTAAACAACCAGTTGAAGAAGTGGTTGAAGTGGGTACTAAGAAAGCTCCAGTCGTGACGACTAAGGAAGTCACAGAGACGGAAGAAATTCCATTCACCAGCCGTGAAGAAAAGAATGCAGATCTCCCAGAAGGCACACGCAATGTAAAAACTCCAGGTGAAAAAGGTGAAAAGACTATTGTCTATACCGTGACTTACACAGACGGAGTTGAAACAAAACGCGAGAAGAAGAGCGAAAGTGTCACCAAACAACCAGTTGAAGAAGTGGTTGAAGTGGGTACTAAGAAAGCTCCAGTTGTAACAACTTCTGAAGTCACAGAGAAGCAAGAAATTCCATTCACAAAACGTGAAGAAAAGAATGCAGATCTCCCAGAAGGCACACGCAATGTGAAAACTCCAGGTGAAAAAGGAGAAAAGACCATTGTCTATACCGTTACCTACACAGACGGAGTTGAAACAAGCCGTGTCGTGAAGAGTGAGAGTGTCACTAAACAACCAGTTGAAGAAGTGGTTGAAGTGGGTACTAAGAAAGCTCCAGTTGTAACGACTAAGGAAGTCACAGAGAAGCAAGAAGTTCCATTCACGACTCGTGAAGAAAAGAACGCAGATCTCCCAGAAGGCACACGAAATGTGAAAACTCCAGGTGAAAAAGGAGAAAAGACCATTGTCTATACCGTTACCTACACAGACGGAGTTGAAACAAGCCGTGTCGTGAAGAGCGAAAGTGTCACCAAACAACCAGTTGAAGAAGTGGTTGAAGTGGGTACTAAGAAAGCTCCAGTCGTAACGACTAAGGAAGTTACAGAGACGGAAGAAATTCCATTCACAAAACGTGAAGAAAAGAATGCAGATCTCCCAGAAGGCACACGCAATGTGAAAACTCCAGGTGAAAAAGGTGAAAAGACCATTGTCTATACCGTCACCTATACAGACGGAGTTGAAACAAAACGTGAGAAGAAGAGCGAGAGTGTCACCAAACAACCAGTTGAAGAAGTGGTTGAAGTGGGTACTAAGAAAGCTCCAGTCGTAACCACTTCTGAAGTGACAGAGACGGAAGAAATTCCATTCACCAGCCGTGAAGAAAAGAATGCAGATCTCCCAGAAGGCACGCGTAACGTGAAGACTCCTGGTCAAAAAGGTGAGCGTACTATCGTTTATACCGTTACCTACACAGATGGAGTTGAAACAAAACGTGAGAAGAAGAGCGAAAGTGTCACCAAACAACCAGTTGAAGAAGTGATTGAAGTAGGGACTAAGAAACCACATGTACCGGTTGTTACAACCAAGAAAGTGGAACAAACTCTTGAATTACCATACAAGGTCATCCGTAAAGAAAACCCAGCACTTGCTAAGGGTGAAGAACGTCGCGTGACAGTTGGTAAGAAGGGACAAGCCCTGATCGTTGAAGAGATCACCTATACAGATGGTGTTGAAACTGGACGTAAAGAACTAGAACGTAAGGTGCTTGTTGCGCCAGTTGATGAGTTTATCTACTACGGTGTAGCAGAAAACCCAGTCAAGCCAGTGAATCCGGTTAACCCAGTGAATCCAGTTAACCCAGTGAATCCGGTTAACCCAGTCAAACCAGTTAACCCAGTCAAACCAGTTAACCCGGTGAATCCAGTTAACCCAGGTAACCCAGGTAAACAGGAAGAACCTGCTAAACCAGCTGGCAAGGTAGTAGCATTGGATCGTCCAGCCACTAGTCCAGTGGTTGAAAACAAGCAAGCTCTACCAAATACAGGTGAACAAGGTACAGGGTTCTTAGCCCTCCTTGGTGCAACTGTCTTGAGCATGTTCGGATTCCTTAGCCACAAGAAGAAAGAAGACTAAGAAGTGGAAGACTCTACTATAGAGAGGAAAACCCAAAACTAGTCGTAAGAGAAGGTCCTAGACCTTCTCTCTTTTTTTTTTGAAAGAGAGCTAGAGGTTGCAGGTGCTTGACCTTCTCTCTCTGTTAGCTCGTTACGAGGGAAAGCTTTCTGGAGGTGTACGATGTCAGCTTCTTCCCCTAGAGGGGGCATGATTCCTTTAGAAATAGAAATAAAGAAACGCTAGAAAACTTCTAAAAAATGAGTATAATACTATCCTATTGTTTTATCCTTTATATACATACTATTGCAAGTGTAAAGAGGCAAAGAATAACCAGACGGTAAAAATAATGAGTATAATTTGATGAGTAAAATATGTTTGGTTTCAAACTATTTGCATTTAAAAATTTTGTGTGCTATAATGCAAATGAAGGGTGAAAAAATATTAAAAAACTGCGTTGTTACTGAATTTTCGACAGGGTAATTGTAGATATCAGAACGAAGCATTCATTTTTTAAAAAGGCCTTACTAATTAGTGAATGCAAAAAATAAGACCCCTATATACATGTTGAACCCAGTGGTGACACAAAATACACTTATGCATAAGGAATATTGTCGCTTTTCATATAATACTATCCTAAGGGAGTTGTTTTAATGGAAAAAAAATATAGATATGTAACGCGAGCTGTTTTGGCTTCTGTTGCAGCTGTACCTGCTTTGTTGTATCCAATGCGCAAGCTGATACAATTGGATGGAATACCAACCGTTATAGTTACACGGTTTATAGTCCAAGCTACTCTAACTGGGGCACTAGCTATAACCTTGGCCGTGTCTTGAATAACCTTGGTTTGAACTATGGTTACAATTATGGTTGGAATAACTATGGCTATAACAACTGGAACGATAACTATGGCTATGACTACGGTTATAACTATGGTTATAACTATGGTTATAACAACTGGAATAACTACAACGGCTACAACAATTTAGCCAATGATGAAAACTATGTTTATTGGAACGGGAACCACTACTACCGTATGAACGATGGAACTTACCGTATCTACCGCGATGGTCAGTGGAAACCTCTAACAAACCGCAACAATAATAGTAATAACTTAGAGAATGATCCTCATTACCGTTATGAAAATGGTTACCATTACTACGTTTTAGATAACGGTGACTACTACTATTACAAAGATGGCAAATGGGTCTTTGTCAAGGATTCAACTCCAGAAGCACCGACTCCAGATCCAACTCCAACTCCAACTCCGGAGCCAACGCCAACACCAGAAGAACCAAATCCAACTGATAAACCAGATCAACCGGTAACACCATCACAGCCTTCTGATCTTGATAACATTGATAGTTTGGTCTTCCCAGAGAACCCACCATTTGTAGGAGCAGATGGAGAGTTTAATCCTTTTGAACCAAGTCCAGAAAATCCAAGTGAACCAACACCAGAGGAACCTGTTCAACCTGAGGTACCAGGAAACGAAGGTTTGGTAACAACAGATGAGCCAAGTGAAAACCAAATCCCTCCATATGTGGAAACACCAGCAGAAGGTTTGGAACATCTCCCATGGGCTCCAAATGGACGTGCACCTAAGTTGGTCTACCCTCCAGGTAAGCCAGGTTCTGAAGCATTACGCCGAGATAAGAACTACTACTTTGACGGTTCTACCCACTATTACTACATTCCATCTGATACAGAAGCAACTGGTTATTCTGCTTATTGGAAATGGATTGATGGTAAATGGAAGCTTCAAGGAATGACAGATCCTAACGATCCTGTCATCGATCCAAAATTCCACGAAGATGCAGCTGATGACGAGTATGCATACAGCGATCGTAATTCTAGCGTGAAACTATACTCTACAAACGTGGTAGAAACAGCTCAAGCTGGTAAAGCTCTTCCATTCAAGAACGTAGAAGAATTCAAGAACTATGTCATCGAAAAGATGCATCCTACTTTCATTGACAATGCTGGATGGGATGCTAAAGTAGAATGGGAAATCGAAGACCCAGAACTCTTTGAGAAATCAAAGGAAAACCCATGGGCGAAAGACTATGTCTTGATCGCTAACTTGAAGAGTGGCGTAGATGATAAAAACTACAAAGACGTTGAATTTGGTTATGTGAAATTCGTTTACCGCGTTCAAGCGACAGACGACACAAACTATGTCTACTTAGAAAAAGCCAAAGAAGCCTTTGCGAAAATCAATCAATTGAGAAAAGCACAAGGCATGAAAGAATTGACTTGGTCTGATGATGTCTACAATTCACTTAGCTTGCCAAAAGCTAACCAAATTTCACGCCAATATGATAGCACAGGCTTCGTAGCTCGTCGTGAAGAAGATGCAACAACAGTTGCAAATAAATGGTACAACAGTGGTTTACGTGAATTGCTGCTAGATCCAAATGCGACAGAAGGTGCTGTAGCAGCAGTCGTAAATGGAGACGGTAACTATTACTGGGCTTACAATTATAAATAATCGAATGATCCAGATCATGTCTTATTCAAACTGAATAAGGAAGGGACTAAAAGAGGAGCTTATCCAATGGATAGCTCCTTTTTTTATGCACAAATCTTGGATGGGCAGTAGTAATGCTATGGCAAGACGGAAAAGGAGGCTCTTTGTCAACTGTAGTGGGTTGATGAAAAGTTACAACCTGGAGAGGACCAAATTGGTTCTCTCCTTTTTGATGTTCAAAGCAATTAGAATTCTAGTTTTAAAGTTGTCAAAGTTCCGGAAGCCAAAAGCATTTCGCTTGATGACTTTGATGAGGTTATTTGTGGCCTCAAGTTTTGCGTTTGAGTAGGGAAGTTCCAGTGCATTCATGATCTTGTCCTTATCTTTCAAAAAGGTCTTAAATACAGTTTGAAAAATAGGATTTACAGAAGAAATTGTTTCTTCAATAAGACTAAAGAAATGGTCCGTCTGTTTCTCTTGAAAATGAAAGAGTAGGAGTTGATAGAGATCATAGTGCTGTCTAAGTTCTTGAGAGTATGAAAGCAACTTTTCTAGAACCTCTTTATTGGCCAAGTGTGACCGAAAAATTGGTCGATAAAATCGTTTATCACTGAGTTTACGGCTATCCTGTTGAATGAGTTTCCAGTAACGTTTCAGTGCTTTATATTCGTGTGATCTTCGATCAAACTGATTCATAATTTGGATGCGTACGCGATTCATTGCTCGACTGAGATGCTGGACAATGTGAAAGCGATCAAGAACGATTTTAGCATTTGGAAAAAGTTTTCTGGCAATATCGTAGTAGGGACTAAACATGTCCATAGTAATGACTTTCACGCAACTTCTCACTTGTTTAGAATAACGAAGGAAATGATTGCGAATAGTTGCTTGAGTCCGTCCATCTAGGATAGCCACGATCTTTCTTGTATCGTAGTCCTGTGCAATAAAGCTCATCTTACCTTTCTTGAAGCCGTACTCATCCCAGTTCATATGTTCTGGAAGGTAGTTAAGGTTAGTCTTAAATTTAAATTTATGTAACTGACGAATAACTGTTGAAGTAGAGACGGATAAACTTTCGGCTATGCTAGTCATAGGGACTTTCTCAATCAATTTTTGAGTGATTTTCTGTTTGACGATGGTTGCGATCTGGTGATTCTTCTTGACTAAGGAGGTTTCTGAAACTGCCATTTTCCCGCAGACTTTACAACGAAAACGTCGTTTTCTCAATCGAATGAGAGTCTTGTAGCCCGCACACTCTAGATAGGGAATTTTGGATTCTTTTTGGAAGTCATATTTAGCCATTTGTCCATGACAGCTGTGACACTTAGGTGTAGGGTAATCTAGCTTAGCGATGATTTCTTTATGTGTTCCAGAATCCAGATAATCCAAGATTATGATGTTCTTGTCTTTAATTCCGAGTATGTTTGTGATAAAATTTAATTGTTCCATAAGATTCTTTCTAATGATGGTTTGGTCACTTTTCATTATAGGTCTTATGGGGCTTTTTTTCTACAACAAAATAGACTCCATAATTCCTATGGTGGTTTTACCCACTACAGAAATTATAGAGCCGAAAAGGAGGGGCACGAACTACCCTGTGGATGATAGACTTGGTTAGTGATAGAGAAAAAAATTACAATATGAACTTGACAAAAAAATAGAAAAAGAGTATTATTAACTGGTTAAACAACCGATTAAATAACCGGTTAAGAAAAATAGAAAGAAGGATTCTATGAAATTTTGGAAAAAAATGGAAGGTCTAGGGCTCTTCCTGAGTCTTCTTTTCCTTCTAACAGCTTGTGGCTCCAAGGGGAATCCGACTCCTACTAGTTCGAAACAGGGGCTCAAGATTGTGACCAGTTTTTATCCTATCTATGCTCTGGTCAAAGAAATTTCTGGTGATCAGAACCAAGTGTGGATGGTCCAGTCAGGAGCGGGCATCCATGACTACGAACCTTCTGCCAAGGAGGTGGCCCAGATATATGATGCGGATGTCTTCGTCTACCATTCCCAAACCTTGGAATCCTGGGCGGGGCGGCTAGATCCGAATCTGCAAGGATCCAAGCTTCAGGTCATCGAAGCGAGTCAAGGGATGACCTTGGATAAGGTGACTGGTCTAGAAAACCTCAGTGAGGAAGAAGGAGAAGGGGCTCAGAGTTTGTATGATCCTCATAGCTGGGTGGATCCCCTTAAAATAGCAGAAGAGGGTCGCCTACTAGCCCAAAAGCTAGGAGAGATAGACCCAAATCATCGGAGCCTCTATGAGGCCAATGCCAAGAAACTAGAAAAACGCTGCCAAGATTTGGTTAGCAACTACCAGCCTCTCTTTGAGAAAGTCAAGCAAAAGACCTTTGTGACTCAACACACTGCCTTCTCTTATCTAGCCAAGCGCTTTGGCTTGAAGCAGTTGGGGATTGCAGGAATTTCTCCTGAGCAAGAGCCGACGGCTCGCCAACTAGCTGAAATCCAGCAGTTCGTGAAGGACTATCAGGTGAAAACCATTTTCGTCGAGAAGCACACTTCCTCCAAGGTGGCGGATAGTATCGCTCGGGCAACGGGAGCGCGTGTCAAGGTTTTGGATCCTCTAGAAGCAGATCCCCAGAATAACAAAGATTTACTAGAAAATTTAGAAGAAATTTGGCTGTCTTAGCCAAGGAATTAAAGGAGTAAGAAGCAAGAATGAAGAAAAAAGGAACCATTGCGATTGTCTCAGCATTAGGACTTGGGTTCTGTGCCTATGCCCTTCGTCAACCAGCACCTGTTAAAGAAGAAAAGAAGAATCAGGTTCAATACTTACAGGGAGATAAAACTAAGAAAGCCTCAAGGGCCAGTAAGAAAGAAGAAACTATTGATTCGGTTAATTCCAAGGAAAATACGCAGGCAGAACAGATCGTTGTCAAAATTACGGATGATGGTTTTGTGACCTCCCACGGGGATCACTTCCACTATTACAATGGGAAGGTCCCTTATGATGCTATTTTTAGTGAGGAGCTCATTTTACGAGACCCAGCTTATCAGCTTCAAGAAGCAGATATCGTCACCCGTGTCAAGGATGGCTATGTGATTAAACGAGCTGGGAAATACTACCTTTATCTGACAGATGCCCGCCATACAGTTAATGTGCGCTCGATTGAAGAAATTGCCGAACAGAAAAAAGGAGGGATCGTCAAGGAGCAAGGAGAGGAAGGTTTGGGAGCGACTGGCTCCTCTCGCAAACTTACTAAACTGCGAGATTTTAGCCAACCAAGTCAAGCCTTGAAGGAAGGCAAGACTCTTGAAAGTCTCACCTCAGGAACTCGTCCTAGCAAAGGTGGCTACCAGACGGATGATGGCTATGTCTTTAGTCCTGGGGATGTGATTTCAGATACAGGTGATGGCTTTGATTGTTCCACACGGAGGCCATTATCATTACATTCCAAAGAGTGCCCTATCAGCTGGAGAGTTGGCTGCGCTCTGTCCGTCTTACATGGTCAGTCTAGGAAAAAAATGAAGAAAAAGTCCTAGCAACAGGCTCAACAGAAGATAAGAGAGGTGGCCAAGCTTCACAGGGACAGGCCACTCCATCCCTTGAAAAGGAAACTCCAAATCCATTCTCCCCTAGTCCTCTGACTCCAATTCCTACAGGTCCGACTACCGGGTCAACAGAGGGGCATCAGACCTCAAGCCTTGCCAGCCTTCTTGCAGAGTTGCAAAAGACACCTCTGACTTCTCGTCATGTGGAGTCGGATGGTTCAGTCTTTGACCCAAGTAAGATTAGCAAATGGACAGACCAAGGGGTAGTCTATCCTCACGGAGATCATTTCCACTTTATCCCTTATCAGGAACTTTCGCCTCTAGAGCGCGAGCTAGCGCGACACTATCAATTCCTCCGTGCCCAAGGAGGCAGTGCTGCAACTGAAGAGACACCAAATCTTCCTTCGATTCCAGAGCCAGAGGGCCATGCGCACGATCACGATCATGAGGGTGAGCATCACCATAAGCAGGAAGAGGAGCACGATCATGGCTTTCATGCGGATCAAGTCATCAGCAAGGATGATGAGGGTTATATGGTCGCTCACGGGGACCATGCCCATTATTTCTACAAGAAGAATCTCTCTTCTCAAGAAATTGCTGCAGCAGAGGCTGTTCTGGCTGGTAAGCAACAAGAAGACAAAGGAAAACCACTGACAGACGATGTGACCACTTACTCTCGTGATGCTTCTGATGAAGAAAAGATTCAGTACATTAGCCAAACCTACGGAGTTCCTCGAGAAGCAATCAAGATTTCGAACGGCTTCTTTGTCTTTAACAATCCAGACCAAGAATACGATCCGACCCATATCCATCCTTATGCCGTTCGGAAGGAACATGTCCGGATTCCGCTTGAAACGGGCAATCCGGAACTAGATTTCATTAACGAGCTCTATACGACTGCCCTTCGTTCAGGAATTTCTCCTTATAGCTTACAGATTGAGAATGGTCAGTTCGTCATCCCACACGGAGACCACAACCACTACATCAAGGTTCGCTCGGCTGGCCTAGCCGCTTACTTAGCCCACCGCCTACCTACCATCCAATCTCCTTATCAAAAAGGAGACTTGGACCAGAAGGTTGTAGAGGCCAAGGTCAACCAACTCTTAGCTGAAAGTCGCACTCTTTATGCTTCCGATCCTCTGCAACAAAGACGGATTGAGTTGATTTTGGGGCACTTCTTGGAGAATGTCAAGAGCTTCCCAAGCAACTCGACAGCAGGTTATCTGGCTAGTCTCGACCAAGTTGATCAACAGTATATCCATGCTACCCAAGCGGTTAAGCCAATAGAAGAAACGGTCTTGGATCGTCGTTACCAAGAGTTGCTAGAGCAGGTTCGTTTGTTGGATACAGAGGCCTTCCAGCTTAAGAAGGAAGAACTGGTGGCTCAACTACAAGAAGCTTATGCAACTAAGAATGGTCAGTTGCTAGAGGGGCAAGGGCAATTGCTACAGGCTATTCAGGAGATGCAAGATCGAACTGGGGTGACTTCAGTGGACTACCTCAAGTATTTCTACCAAAGCTTGAGTGATGCGCGCTTGACACCAGAATTACGCACTCAAGCTGCAGATCTGGCTTTGAAACTTTATCGTGCTCAAGCCTTTGAAGAAGCCTGGGATTCAAAAGCCCACTTTATGGAACTTTACCAAACCAAGCAAGCCATTGATCAGCTCTTTTCTCAAGAGCATGCTCCAATCTACCCGATTGAAAAGACCGTTTTGGATCAAAAAGGAGGTGAAGCCCCTTCTTATAACTTAGCTGTTTACGAGTTTCTTAAAGGGGTCTATGGGGAGCTGGATAAGGCGACAGAAGCTCATCAAGAGGCCAACATGCTAACAGCCCTCTTGAACCAAATCGAGAGCCTCTTACCTCAGGTGGAAGAAGGTCAGCGAACAGGATTTGAAGAGCATTTGGCTCAGCTACGCCAAGAAGAGGAAACAGGCAAGGCTCTATTCAGCGGTCAAACCCTACTTCGGCAAGTGGGGGAAGCCATTGAGAAGCAAAAGCAAAAGAAAACAGACACTCCTCAGATTGATGATCTTGCTCTTTACCAACAGCTCTACAACCAGTTGATGGCCCTGCACAAGCAATTGCTTGAAAAAGGAGCGAGTGATGCAAGTTTTGAGCGCTTGGAAGCTCTATTTGATCAACTAGCTAATCCTAAGAGTGACAAGACAGCCTTGCTTCAGGCCATACTAGCCTTTCAAGCAGAGTTAGCCTCTCCATCAGCAAGTGCCACAGTGGAGGGCTCCTCAGCACCTCTTGCTAGCGAGACGCTAGCTTCTGATTCGGTTACTGCATCCGTTACGGAAGCAAGCAATCCAAAAGAAGAAACCAGTTCGGAAGAACTTCCGACGGTAACTGGGGAGAAAGAGAATGCTCCAGCAAGTCCTGTAGAAGGAGAGACTCAGGAATAAATCACACTGTAAGAAAAAACACCGAATCGTATGGATTCGGTGTTTTTATCGGTCATTTCCATTTTTTTCTTGGGCCAGAATTTTTTCAAATCCTTGGGATAAGGCTTCGACCTGGAGGGGTTCTAGGGTAAAGGGATGAACCAAGGTGAGGCGGTGGGCATGGAGCATGAGACGCGATCCTCTTTCTGGGTTGTAGAGAGGATCTCCCATGATGGGATGCCCATGATGAGAGAGATGGACACGGATTTGATGCGTTCGGCCAGTCTGGAGTTGGCACTTGACCAAACTCGTTCGTTTGAAGACCTTTAAAATTGTCACGTGGGTTTCCGCATAGAGTCCTTTTTTAGGATCGACGATGCGCTTGCGACGATCATGACGATCACGACCTAGCTTATCTTTATAAACCACCTGTTTCTGGGGGAGCTTCCCTTGGATGAGGGCCCAGTATTCTCGCTTGATTTTCCGATCCTCTAGCAAACGGTTGAGGATGGGGAGGACAAAGGGATTCTTGGCAAAAAGAAGGGCTCCACTGGTCTCCTTGTCCAAACGATGAACGACATAACAGGGCCCCCCCACGTAACTAGAGACGTGATTCAGAAGGGCGACTTCGTCTGGTTGATTGGCGTGGGTTTTCATCCCTTCTAGCTTATTGACGATGATCAGGTGCTCATCCTCGTAGAGGACCTCAACCAGACTAGGGTCACCAGCTAGGAGAGACTTTTCTTCATAATCTTCAGGGTCAAAGGTCAGGGTGAGGTCATCTCCTGCCTGAAGAGTGCTCTGCCAGTGGACTGCTTGACCATTGACTTGGACGTTTTTTTTGGTCCGCAAAAAATGGCGAATTTTTCGTGGGATGAGGAAATAGTCTTCTAGAGCTTCCTTGACCGTCATAGTTGGAAAGGCTTTTGGGATGGTAATCGTGTATTGCATAGTGCTATTGTATCAGAAAGCTAGGGGAAAGAAAAGACGAGACCAATCTTGCTCGGCAGAAGAGAAACATCCTCAGATTAGCTAAGAATTGGAACTTGGCAGAAGCTTAAAGAAATCTAAAAGAGAAGCTACCTCCGGAGGTCTTTCTTGTCTAGTCGTGGGGAAGGTGATAAAATAAAGATTATGAACAAATTAAAAGAATTGATGGAGGGAATGATTCGTCATTTCCAACGAGACAAAAACCAACCAAGATTGCAGAGGAGGTGGAGTTGTCGACGGATGGTGAGGAGTTAGCTCCGACCTATAGCCGTTCAGACAAGAAACACAAGAAACCTCTGTCTCAGCATCCTTTTAGACGCTTTTGGCGCAAGTACCACTTGACCAAGATCTTCTTGCTCATTGGCTTGATTTTCAGTTTGGTGACAGGAGGCTATCTCTTTTATCTTGCCAAGACGACCAATGTGGCAGATTTGCAAAATGCCCTCAAGGCGACCACCATTATTTACGATAAGGATGGGAACCAGGCCGGGAGTCTGACAGGTCAAAAGGGAACTTATGTTGAGCTAGATGCCATTAGTGAAAATCTGCAAAATGCAGTGATTGCGACAGAAGACCGGACCTTCTACAAGAACAGTGGGATCAACTACGGCCGTTTCTTTCTAGCTATCCTGACAGCGGGGCGCTCTGGAGGAGGATCAACCATTACTCAGCAGCTAGCTAAGAATGCTTACCTCTCTCAAGACCAGACCATTGAGCGTAAGGCTAAAGAGTTTTTCCTGGCTCTCGAGATCAATAAAAAGTACAGCAAGAAAGAAATTCTGACCATGTATCTCAACAATGCCTACTTCGGCAATGGGGTTTGGGGGATTGAAGATGCTTCTAAGAAATATTTCGGAGTGTCAGCTAGTCAATTGACTCTCGACCAATCAGCGGTTCTTGCAGGGATGCTTAAGGGACCAGAGATTTATAATCCCCTTTATTCTGTCGAAATGCGACCAACCGTCGGAACACTGTTTTGCAGAATATGGTGGCTGCTGGCTATATCGATCAGGCCACAGCAGACCAATCTGCTACGGTAGATATTCACGGTCAGCTCATCGATGCCTATGAAGGCAAGTCAGAAGATTATCGCTATCCTTCTTATTTCGATGCGGTGATTAATGAAGCCGTCAATCGGTATGGCCTGACGGAAGAAGACATTATTAAAAATGGCTATCGGATCTATACAGAAATGGATCAGAATTACCAGGCCAGCATGCAGGTCATCTATGACAATGTGGATCTCTTCCCCCCTTGCAGAGGATGGCACCCGGGCAGAATCCGGTAGTGTGGCCCTGGATCCAAAGACAGGAGGAGTTCGTGCTATTGTCGGTCGTGTCGGAAGCGACCAAGGAGTCGGCTTTAGAAGCTACAACTACGCGACCCAGTCTGCAAGAAGTCCTGGTTCAACCATTAAACCGCTTGTGGTCTACAGTCCAGCAGTTGCCAAGGGTTGGTCGACCAACATGGAATTGGATAACACTACAACCACCTATGGAAATTACACCGTAAACAACTATGGGGGAATTCAAACTAGTCCAACGGTTCCGATGTATCAGGCCCTGGCGGAATCCCTTAACCTACCGGCAGTTGCCACAGCTAATGAATTAGGTCTTGACACAGTCTTTGATTATGGGAAGAAGTTTGGACTTAATATGGACAAGGTTCATCGTTCTCTTGGTGTGGCTCTCGGATCTGGTGTTGCGACCAATCCTCTGGAGATGGCCCAAGCTTATGGGGCTTTTGCTAATGATGGAGTCATGAACGATGCCCACCTCATTACCAAAATTGAAAATGCGAGTGGCCAGGTCGTCAAGAGTCATAGTCAGAAATCTACCCGGGTCCTCAGCACCTCTGTTAATCGAAAAATGACCAATATGATGCTAGGAACGTTCTCCAACGGGACAGGGGTCAACGCAGCTCCTTATGGCTATACCATGGCTGGGAAGACAGGGACAACAGAGACCGACTTCAACCCAGATTTATCTGGGGACCAGTGGGTAATCGGTTATACTCCAGATGTAGTCCTCAGCCAGTGGCTAGGTTTCCCTAAAACAGATGAGACCCATTACCTGACGGGGACCAGTGCGGAAACGGCCTCGATCATCTTCCGCAATGTCGCCAACAGCGTCCTGCCTTATACGGAAGGAACCAGCTTTGACGATGAGAAGAACTCCTACGCGGAAAATGGGATTGCGCCAGTCGGCCAAGAAACAGAAACTGACGCTCAGACAGATGACAAAGGCTTCTTTGATCAGGTAAAAGAGCAAGCTTCCAATATGGTAGACCAAGCCAAGAAGGCCATCGATGAAGCAGACCTTCCTGGTAAGGCCAAGAATGCTTGGGATACCTTTAAAGGTTGGTTTGGCTATTAAAAGGAAATTCCTTCAATATGAAAGCTACCAAAAAGCCTTCAGAGTATATCTGAAGGCTTTTTGACTAGAGTGTTAGAGGTTTGCATCAGAAACACTAAAGGTATCACCGTGCTCAAAGTCTCCGTACTGGTATCCTCGCTTGAACCAGCGCATGCGTTGCTCGGAGCTTCCATGGGTGAAACTATCTGGGACAGAGTAACCATAGGCCTGTTCTTGGAGAGTATCGTCCCCTACTGCATGGGCAGCATTGAGAGCTTCTTCGATGTCACCTGTGTCCATGAGACCTTGCTCCTCGATATAGCGGGCCCAAACACCAGCATAGTAGTCTGCTTGAAGCTCCAAGCGAACATTCAGGGCGTTTTTTTGTGTTTCAGATTTCCCCTGGGTGGCCCGTTGGTAACTTTGAAGGGTTCCTAATTCGTTTTGGATATGGTGGCCGACCTCATGTGCGATAACATAGGCCATGGCAAAGTCACCGCTGGCCTTGTATTTAGTGGTGAGCTCTTTGTAGAAGCTAATATCCAGATAAATTTTTTGATCGCTAGGGCAGTAGAAAGGACCTGCTGCTGCTTGCCCCACTCCACAGCCTGTTCGCGTTTGACCGGTGTAGAAGACCAAGGTCGGTTTATGATAGGTTCGACCTTCTTTTTGGAAAGCTTGGCTCCAAAAGTCTTCTGTCGTCCCCAAGACTTGGCTGACGAACTTGGTGTCTTGGTCGCTAACTTGGGTTTGCTCTTGGCGCGTGACTTGGCTGGAGTTGTAGTTCTGAGTGGCTTGCTCCGGATTAAAGATGCCACTCAGGCCAGCTCCCCCACTCAAAAGAACCAACAGTAAAATCATAATGATCTTGCTCTTGAAACTTCCTGGAGAGAGGAGGATTTGGAGGATCCCCCCTCCTATATTGCCACTCGAGCGTCCAGATGAGTAAGCGCTTCCGCTCTGTCCGCGCCGGTCTTCAATATTTTTACTTTCTTTCAGATGATCGCTTTTCATAATTTCTCCTTTATCTACTATATTGTATCAAATCATGGGGAAAAGCCAAATAAAATGCGTCTCTATAAAGCAGAAGTTCTTGTCAAAAAAGTGAAAACTTGCTATAATGGTGTGAATGGAGGCGTTATGGCATTAAAAAAAGCAAGTCTAGCGTGTACGGTTTGTGGGTCACGCAACTACTCAATCAAGTTGAGTGCGACGCCAAAACCAAAACGTCTAGAAGTTAACAAGTTTTGTAAACATTGTAGTAAATATACAATTCATAAAGAAACCAGATAGGAGATTGTTGTGAAATTTATCAGAGATATTTTTGTCTTACTTAAGAACACGACTTGGCCTACTCGCAAAGAAAGATGGAAAAACTTTATCTCCGTGATTGAGTATACTGCTTTCTTCGTAGTCTTGATTTATTTCTTCGACCGCGTAGTAGCGAAAGGTATTTTACAAATTATTGATTTGTTCTAAAAAGCAAGAAAAATCGCGTCCCAAGAGGATGCTTTTTTTTCTTACTGGAACAGAAAAAAACAAAGAAATTACTTTGCTTTCTCTAGTTTTATGTTATAATGGACCTAGGAAAACGAGAGCCGCTAGGCTTTTTTTAGTATCGTGATGAAGCGATGACTTCTATCAGATTAGAAAGGAAACTCAAATGGATAGTTTTGATAAAGGCTGGTTTGTCTTGCAGACTTACTCAGGCTATGAAAATAAAGTGAAGGAAAATCTTCTTCAACGGGCACAGACCTACAACATGTTGGAAAATATCTTGCGGGTAGAAATCCCTACTCAAACTGTACAAGTTGAAAAGAACGGAAAAACAAAAGAAATCGAAGAAAACCGCTTCCCTGGTTATGTCTTGGTTGAGATGGTCATGACAGATGAAGCTTGGTTTGTCGTTCGGAATACGCCAAACGTAACGGGCTTTGTTGGCTCTCACGGGAACCGTTCAAAACCGACTCCTCTCTTGGAAGATGAGATTCGCAATATCTTGATTTCTATGGGACAAACTGTACAAGACTTCAACATTGATGTCAAGGTAGGAGATACCGTTCGGATTATCGATGGAGCCTTTACTGACTACACTGGTAAGATCACTGAAATTGACAATAACAAGGTGAAAATGATTATTTCCATGTTCGGAAATGATACAGTTGCTGAAGTTAACCTCAACCAAATTGCTGAATTATAAGATAAAACTCTGGTTAAGATGAATCGTCTTAACCAGAGTTTTTATAGTGGCCTTCCATTGCTACTTCAAAAAAACAAAAAAGCCCTATTTCTAGGGCTTTACGATATAAAGGAATAAACCAATATAAAGTTTTATCATCAAGGCGGTAGACGGATTTGAACCGACGATCAAGCTTTTGCAGAGCCGTGCCTTACCACTTGGCTATACCGCCATAACATATACTATTTTAACCTAAAAATCAGATTTGGTCAAGAAAAAGTTTTTCACAAACTTTACAAAAAGAGATAAGAATAAATAAGGAAAGTCCTTGTTGACAGGCTCAACATTTTTAAGGTAAAGGGGCTGAAAATATGATGATCATTAGTTGATTCATGATGGAGAAAGAGTGTGACTGAAAAAGTTTGCGAGCAGAGGAGTTTCGTCGAAACGAGGACCTAGATTTTCTCTTTGCAAGTAGTGAGCAAGGAGGATTTGATTAGCCAGGAAATCTCTCAAATGACTTGCAAAAAGCTTCTAAATCTGCTATACTTATAAAGTTGCGTAAAGCAATAAATACTCATCCTGGATCCATTGTGGCACCGTTGCCCTTGTGGTCGTGTTGCAAGCTGACGTCTGGGAGAGGAGAAAAAAACAAAAAGGAGAATTTACTCATGGCAGTAATTTCAATGAAACAACTTCTTGAGGCTGGTGTACACTTTGGTCACCAAACTCGTCGCTGGAACCCTAAGATGGCTAAGTACATCTTCACTGAGCGTAACGGAATCCACGTTATCGACTTGCAACAAACTGTAAAATACGCTGATCAAGCTTATGACTTCATGCGTGATGCTGCTGCAAACGATGCAGTTGTATTGTTTGTTGGTACTAAGAAACAAGCTGCTGAAGCTGTTGCTGAAGAAGCTGTTCGTTCTGGTCAATACTTCATCAACCACCGTTGGTTGGGTGGTACCCTTACTAACTGGGGAACAATCCAAAAACGTATCGCTCGTTTGAAAGAAATTAAACGTATGGAAGAAGAAGGAATCTTCGACGTTCTTCCTAAGAAAGAAGTTGCACTTCTTAACAAACAACGCGCTCGTCTTGAAAAATTCTTGGGCGGTATCGAAGATATGCCTCGTATCCCAGACGTAATGTACGTTGTTGACCCACATAAAGAGCAAATCGCTGTTAAAGAAGCGAAGAAATTGGGAATCCCAGTTGTAGCGATGGTCGACACAAATACTGATCCAGACGATATCGATGTTATCATTCCAGCTAACGATGATGCAATCCGCGCTGTTAAATTGATCACTGCGAAAATGGCTGACGCAATTATCGAAGGTCGTCAAGGTGAAGACGCAGTTGCAGCAGTTGAAGCTGAATTAGCAGCAACTGAAACTCAAGCAGATTCAATCGAAGAAATCGTTGAAGTTGTAGAAGGCGACAACGCTTAATTCATAATCGTAATTACCTAGGAGGGCGGGGCTTAGCCCGGCTCTCCTATTTTTAAAAAAATATAGGAGAATCAAAATGGCAGAAATTACAGCTAAACTTGTTAAAGAGTTGCGTGAAAAATCTGGTGCTGGTGTCATGGACGCTAAGAAAGCATTGGTTGAAGTTGATGGTGACATCGAAAAAGCGATCGAATTGCTTCGTGAAAAAGGGATGGCAAAAGCAGCTAAGAAAGCTGACCGTGTTGCCGCTGAAGGCTTGACTGGTGTTTATGTTGATGGAAACGTTGCAGCAGTAGTTGAAGTGAACGCTGAGACAGACTTCGTTGCGAAAAACGCTCAATTCGTTGAATTGGTAAACGAAACTGCGAAAGTGATTGCTCAAGGGAAACCAGCTAACAATGAAGAAGCTCTTGCTTTGACAATGCCTTCAGGTGAAACTCTTGAAGCAGCATACGTATCTGCAACAGCTACAATCGGAGAAAAAATCTCATTCCGTCGTTTTGCTTTGCTTGAAAAAACAGATGCACAACACTTCGGTGCATACCAACACAACGGTGGACGTATCGGTGTTATCTCTGTTGTCGAAGGTGGAGACGAAGCACTTGCTAAACAAATTTCAATGCACATCGCTGCAATGAAACCAACCGTTCTTTCTTACAAGAATTGGATGAGCAATTCGTGAAAGATGAGTTGGCACAATTGAACCACGTGATCGACCAAGACAACGAAAGCCGTGCAATGGTTGGTAAACCAGCTCTTCCACACTTGAAGTATGGTTCTAAAGCTCAATTGACTGACGAAGTTGTCGCTCAAGCTGAAGAAGATATCAAAGCTGAATTGGCAGCTGAAGGTAAACCAGAAAAAATCTGGGATAAAATCATCCCAGGTAAAATGGATCGCTTCTTCTTGGACAACACGAAAGTTGACCAAGCTTACACACTTCTTGCACAAGTCTACATCATGGACGACAGCAAGACAGTGGAAGCTTACCTTGAATCAGTCAACGCTTCAGTTGTTGAATTCGTTCGCTTTGAAGTTGGTGAAGGTATTGAAAAAGCTTCAAATGATTTTGAAGCAGAAGTTGCAGCTACAATGGCAGCAGCTCTTAATAACTAAGATAGGCTACAAAAAGAGGTTTCAACACAGAAACCTCTTTTATGCAGATGAAAAGGACTGAAACAACTGTTTCAGTCCTTTTGTGCTTAATGAGCGAAGGTATCCAGTCCAAGTAAAAGAGAAAGAATCCCCATGATAAGACCTGCTAGAATAACCCCTAACATAACTGCTAGAACACTGCGTTTGAAATCCCAATCTAGGATGGAAGCGTCGAGAGTTCCTGTCCAGGCTCCTGTTCCTGGGAGAGGAATCCCAACAAAGAGAAGAAGGGCCCAAAAGATTCCTTTATCTCCTGCAGCTTTTTCTAATTTTTGACCGCCCTTATGGCCCTTATTCAAACACCAGGTGAAGAAGGAACCAATGATAGGTTTATCTGCTCCCCAGGCGAGAATATGACGAGCAAAAAAGAAGATAAGAGGAATCGGAAGCATATTGCCGATAACCCCAATCGTGAGCGCCTGCCAGAGGGGAATTCCTCTTGAAATAGCAAAGGGAACAGCGCCACGGAGTTCCACGAGAGGAACCATAGAGATTAAAAATGTAAGAATGTATTTCATTAGATTTCCTTTTTAATTGATCCTTTCCATTCTACTCTATCTTCGTTAAATTCACAACCATTCAGACTAAAAATTCTGCAAATCTAAAACAGAAGCAGTAACTTCCGGCTAGTTTGTGAAAAAAGCAAGAGGAATTTTAGTGCTCTTCAAGTTTTCAGAAAATAATTTGGAAATTTACCAAAATCTATTAAATAGTTAAGCTTCATCCAAATTTTGTATTTTTCGGTAAAAAAGGACGATTTTCTTTGCTCTACAAATTATAGTTCTTTTTAATCAAACTAAAGACACTCGGATTCTTCTCTTGTTTAAGTAAGATTATTTGGTATAGTTATTAGGTGAGATTCTCTACTGTTTACCCAGTATTGAAAGCGCTTACGTTATCACATGATCCCAAGAGGAGGTTATTTATGGGAAAGTCATTTTTTGAAAAGCGCAGTGTGTTTAGTATTCGCAAGTTAGCGGTTGGAGCTTGCTCCGTGTTAATCGGTGTTTCCTTCTTTGGTGCTCCGTCTGTCTTAGCTCAGGAGGATGGAAAAGCTCTAGCAGAAGAGGAGGTAACACCATCTAGTGAACAACCGCTTGTGACAGAAGGCGCAGTTGAAAGAACTACTATAGAGGCTCCAGCTGTCATTACTCCTGAAAAGAAAGAGGAAGTGCAAGTAGTGCCAGCAGGAGAAAAACAAACTCTTGCTGAGCAGAGTGGTAGGGATCGTGCAGCGGAAGCTGCTCAAGTGAGCTCTCAAGAACAAAGCAAGGGAGCAGAGGATATGGTGCAAGATCGCGAACGAGATTTTAATAAAGATTGGTATTTTAAACTCAATGCAGGCTCTGGTGCGGAAGGGAGAAATGTCGATGTCAAGGATTGGAAGAAACTGGATCTTCCCCATGACTGGTCTATTTTCTTTAATTTTGACCACAACTCACCTGCTCAAAACGAAGGAGGCCAACTCAACGGTGGAGATGCATGGTATCGTAAAACCTTCCGTCTAGAGGATCAGGACTTAGATAAAAAAGTACGCCTCGACTTTGGTGGAGTCTATATGGATTCCAAGGTTTATGTCAACGGTCAATTTGTTGGACACTATCCAAATGGTTACAATGCTTTTTCTTATGATATCACTCCTTATTTGAATACAGACGGTAGTGAAAATAGTATTGCAGTTCATGTAGTCAACCAACAACCAAGTAGTCGTTGGTATTCAGGTAGTGGAATCTATCGGGATGTGAAACTAACAGTCACAGATAAGGTCCATCTGGCTAAGTATGGTACCACTATCACTAGTCCAAAATTAGAAGAACAAAAGAATGGGGCTGTCGATACCCTCGTTAAGAGTCGCATTGTCAATCAAGACGATCAAGCCCATGAGATCTATGCGGAGTACGAAATCCTAGACCAAAATGGTCAAGCCGTTAGTCAAAAGGTCCGTAGTGAAGCTCAATCTGTCTTAGCTGGTCAAGAAGTCCACCTATCTCATACTCTTCAAGTGGAAAAACCGACCCTCTGGGATGTGAAGACCAATAACCCAGCCCTCTATACTTTGTATACTCGTGTTTATCGAGATGCACAATTAGTGGATGTTCAAAAAGAACGCTTTGGCTACCGTTATATGAACTGGACACCAGAAGGAGGTTTCTTCCTGAATGGTGTGGCTACGAAATTCCACGGGGTATCCCTTCATCATGACCATGGGGCCCTTGGAGCTGAAGAAAATTATAAGGCGGAGTACCGTCGTCTGAAACAAATGAAGGACATGGGAGTCAATTCTATTCGGACGACCCACAACCCAGCAAGTGAGCAAACCTTGCAAATCGCAGCGGAACTGGGCTTGATGGTTCAAGAAGAAGCTTTTGACACCTGGTATGGCGGTAAAAAGCAATACGACTATGGTCGTTTCTTTGAGCAAGATGCCACTCACCCAGAAGCTCGGAAAGGGGATAAGTGGTCAGATTATGATCTGCGAACCATGGTGGAACGCGGCAAGAACAATCCAGCCATTGTTATGTGGTCAATCGGAAATGAAGTCGGCGAGGCAGATGGTTCAGACAAATCTGTTGCAACTGTTCGTCGTTTGGTCAAGACAATTAAGGAAGTCGATGCGACCCGCTATGTCACCATGGGAGCAGATAAGTTCCGTTTTGGCGATGGAACAGGTGGCCATGAAAAGGTAGCAAATGAGTTAGATGCTGTTGGTTTTAACTATTCAGAAGCCAACTATGAGAGCTTGCGTGCTAAGCATCCAACATGGCTCATCTATGGTTCAGAGACGTCCTCTGCAACACGGACACGGGGATCTTACTATCACCCTGAAAGAGAATGGGTGGGTAGCAACCAAGAAGACCGTCATTATGAGCAGTCAGACTACGGAAATGATCGAGTAGGTTGGGGAAGAACAGCCACGGATTCTTGGACTTTTGATCGCGATCATGCTGGCTATGCAGGGCAATTTATCTGGACCGGTACCGATTACATTGGCGAGCCAACTCCATGGCATAACCAAAACTCAACCCCTGTAAAAAGCTCTTACTTTGGTATCGTCGATACAGCAGGAATTCCAAAGAACGATTATTACCTCTACCAAAGCCAGTGGTTGTCAGCTGACAAACATCCGATGGCCCATCTCTTGCCACACTGGAACTGGGAAAATGAAGAACTGGCTAAGAATGTCATGGATGAAGAAGGTCGGATCCCAGTCCGCGTTTTCTCCAATGCCCACAGCGTGGAATTGGTTGTCAATGGAGAATCAAGAGGAGTTCAAACCTTTACCAAGAAGACAACAGCTGATGGTCGAACCTATCAAGAAGGGGCAAGTCCAGACCAACTCTATTTGGAATGGTTGGTGCCTTACGTGCCTGGTAAAGTAGAAGCGATTGCTCGGAATGAAGCCGGTGAGCAAATTGCTTACGATAAGATCGAAACAGCTGGGAAGCCAGCAGGGGTTCGTCTGGTCAAAGAAGAACATGCCATTGCAGCAGATGGAAAAGACCTGACCTACATTACCTACGAGGTGGTCGATGATCAGGGGCGTGTCGTGCCAACAGCTAACAATTTGGTACACTTCCACCTTCATGGACAAGGTCAAATCGTCGGAGTAGATAATGGAGAACAAGCTAGTCGCGAACGTTATAAAGCCCAGGAAGATGGGTCATGGCAACGTCGGGCCTTTAACGGCAAAGGGGTTGTCATTGTCAAGTCAACTGAGCAGGCAGGCTCCTTTACCCTGTTTGCAGACTCCGATCGTTTGGATTCTGATCAAGTGAGCCTCTTTACTGGTAAAAAAGACCAAGCAGAACGCTCTATTTTGGGAGTTGAACCGGTTCGAACTCAGGCTTATTTGGGAGAAAGTCCTATGCTTCCAAGCCGTGTATCTGTAGTGTATAGCGATGGCCAAGCCCAAGAGGAAGCCGTTGAATGGGAAGCGGCAGACTATAGTCGTGCTGGCCAAGTCCGTGTGAAAGGCCATGTCCAAGGACAAACCGTTGAAGCCCTTGTCGATGTGATTGGAGTCGATCGAGTCCTTCCTGTCATCAAACAAATCCCTCAGGGAGCGGATCTATCCACTGTGGACAAATCCGTTCAATTGGTCTTCACAGATGGCCAAACTGCCAGCTATGAAGTCGACCAATGGACCTTAGAAGCAGGCCAAGAAGCTGATCTAGAGACTCCAGGAGCCCGCTTGAAAGCAACCGGTCAGTTAGGAAATGGAGAGATTGTTGAAGCAACTCTTGTTGTCGCAGGTAGTGAAGCTTCAAAAGTGAAAAAACCAAAAGTTCATCTGGATGGCCAAGAACTTCCTAAATTTGGTAGTGGCAACCGGACTATCTTCCGTCCACTTCCCTATGGTCAGGAGCCGGGTCTGGTAACTGCGACCGCTGAAAATGGTGAAGTAACAGTGATTCAAGCCAATCGTGAAAATGGCTTGAAGGCTCAGATTTTTGTGACAGCTAAAGATACTGGAGCTGTGCAGACCTATGCTGTTCAATTCCAAGAAGAAAGTCCAAAAGTTCAAAAAGTAGAATTGCGCTTGCCAGAAGGCCAGGACTTCAAGGAAGATCAAACACTTCCTTTGGAAGTCGTAGCTCATTACCAAGACGGTAGCAAGGCTTATCTAAAAGCAGATCAAATTGATATTGCGACAGCCTCTGGTAGCCAAGGGAAGGTCGTAGTAACAAAAAATGGTCTTGAGTTGAGAGAGCCAGGTGCAGTCCGCCTTGAAGCTCACTATCAAGGACAAACAGGGCATGTAGACTTTACGATTGCTCCAAACCAAGAAGAAAAATCAATCGTAAAAGTTCGTCCAGTACGTGTGAGCACAGATCGAGCTGTATTGCCAACTCTTCCAGAAACAGCTTTAGTGGAATATGACAAGGGATTCCCTAAAGAAAAACCAGTCACTTGGGAGCCAGTGTCAGCGGATCAAGTGGGTCGTTACCATACCTTTACCGTCAAAGGCCACATTGAAGGAATCGACCAAAAAGCTGAGGCAAAAGTAACTGTAGAAGGCATTATTGCAGTGGAAGAGGTGAGCGTGACGACGCCTGTCGGAGAGCGACCATCGCTTCCAGAAAGTGTTCGTGCGTATCACTCTAATGGAAAGTCCTTCGCAGCAAAAGTCGTTTGGATCAAGTTAATCCACAACAATTTGCCCAAGAAGGGGAATTTGTTCTAGCTGGGAAAGTGGAAGGAACAGACCTGCCAACTCGTTTGCATGTTCGTGTTTCTCAAGATACCGTTCAAGGTGCCAATGTAGCAGAACAATGGACAGGTTCTGTTTTACCATTAGCCTTTGCAAGTGATTCCAATGATGCAGACCCGGTTGCTAAGGTCAATGATAAAGTGATTTCCTTTACAGATGCTCCTGCCAACCGTTGGACCAACTGGGGTCGCAACAATGCCGAAGATTCAGTCGGAATCTTGTTTGGGGATTCTGGTATCTTGACCAAGCGTGCTGTGGATAATCTCCACGTTGGTTTCCATGAAGATCATGGAGTCGGTGCTCCGAGTGAGTATGTGATTGAGTATTATAGTGGCTCAGAAATCCCAGCAGTACCAAGCAATCCAAATCGTGTCAAAGAGGAAGCAGACCATCCATTTAACAATCCAGCTAACTGGAAAGAAGTGAGCCACTTAACCGTTGAAGAACCTGTAACAGCTGGAAAGATGAATCATTTTGCCTTTGACAAGGTAGACACTTACGCAGTTCGGATTCGTATGAAGACTCCAGAAGACAAGCGTGGAAGCTCTATTTCAGAAATGCAAATTTTTGCTAAGAAAGTAGCAGCAGAAGCTAAGAGTCAATTAACCATTCGTGTTAATAATGAGGTTTTACCAGGTATCAATCCAAGTGTGACTGATTATTATATCGATGCGCGTGGTCCACAAGTGGATGCAAGCGCTAGTCAACACGGCCTTGCAACGGTTGTGCCAAGCGTCCATGAAGGTGAGCCAATCCGCGTCATCCACAAAGCAGAAGATGGCACCATCTTACAAGAATACCGCCTCCATCTCACAAGCGATGCAGAAAAACTGAAACAATCTGCTCCAGTAGCAGTGGAAGCAGGTAGTCGTTTTGTGAAGGTCGGTCAAAATCTAGTTTTACCATCTACAGTCGGTGTCTACTTCAAAGGGGCTACAGGCTATGAACGCAAGGAACTGACAGTGGACTGGGAAGCTGTACCAGCAGATGCTCTTTCTCATGAAGGGACCTTTACCTTACAAGGCAAAGTCATTGGCTATGATCTCACCGCTCAATTAACGGTTCGAGTTTCAGAGAAAACAGGGGAAATCTATCCGTGAATCCGAACTATAATGGAGAGGATAGCCGACCGTTCGCCAGTGAAACCAACGATCTCGATCCAAATCAAATCGACTATATCGATTACATCAATGATGGTGGCTACAACGAGTACTATCGTTGGACCAACTGGAAGAGAGAACCAGATCAAACAGAAGTGTTTGCCGGTCTCATCTTTAAGAAAAATGGCCAAGTAACAGAGCGCTTAGTCAATAAAGTAGCAGTCGACTTCTTTGCAGATCAGGAAACAGGTCTGCCAACCAAGACGGTTCTTGAACGCTACATTGGACCAGACTTTGATGTTCCGGATGATTATGGCAATCTAAAAAAACTTCCAGATCATCCATTTAACCAAGCCTCTAACTGGGAAGAAATTCCTTACAGCTTGGATTATGCCTTTGAGCCTGGTTATATCTCTAACCTCAGCTTCAATGAAACCAGAACCAAAGCCATCCGTTTAAGAATGGTCCGTGATGAAAATCTAAAAGGAGTTGGAATTATTGAACTGAGTGCCTATGCACCAACTGAAGAACCTAATGCAACGACAGATGTCTCTATCCAAGTAAATGGCAAAGACTTGGAAGGGTTCAACCCAGATGTGACGGATTATCATCTAGAGTATGAGGGAGAACGTCCAATCGTTTCAGCACAAGGTAAGAATGGGGCAGCTGTTACAGTTGTTGATGCTAAAGGTTCTGATACACCTGCTCTTGTCAAGGTTGTATCAGAAGATGGCAAGCTCGAAAAAGTATATCAAATCTCACTCATAGCAAAAGCACCAACAGGAACAGCTATTCCTGAAGATGGTGTGAAGAATCTGGTTCATACCAAGCCAGAACTTATCATTGAGGCAGAGGAACTTGACTTTGAGCGCCTAGAACGTCCAAATGCGGATCTTCAGAAGGGTGAGAAACGTGTGGTTCAAGAAGGTCAAAAAGGCCGCAAATTACGCTTGGTGGAAGTTTCTCAAGAAAATGGTGTGGAAAGTCGGAAGGAACTGGATGCCTTTGTAGAACTAGAGCCAGTGGCAGAAATTACAGAGGTGGGTACTAAAGAAGCTCTTCCAGACACTCCGGAACCGCAACCAGAGCCACAGCCTCAACCAGAACCAGAACCAGAACCAGAACCAGAACCAGAACCACAACCACAGCCAGAACCACAACCACAGCCACAGCCGAAACCACTTCCGAACCCAGAAGTTCCTCATGCGCCAGTTTCAGAAAGACCAGTGCAGGCAGCTACTCCTAAGCCATCTCTTGAGGTTAAAGGGGTGCATCATGAAGAGACAAATGCAGCAGGGAAGGAAGTCGAGAAAACAGCTCAAACACCAGCAGTTTCAGCTGCTCCAGTTTCCAAAGGTACATTACCAAATACAGGAACGGAAGAAAGCGTCGCAAGCCTCGTTGCTGGAATCCTAGCGGCAGGTCTTGCCAGTGCAGTATTGGATGATAAGAAAAAGAGAGCCGATAAGGCCAAGTAAAAAAACTGGATAAACAAGTAAATATACGGTGAAAAGTCCACAGGTAACAGAAAGAGGATGGGGAAAGTCTCCACCCTCTTTACCTGATGACATAAAGGAATGGAATATGGGAAAAAGATTATTTGATAAGAGAAATCGATTTGGTATTCGCAAGCTCTCAGTAGGCGTCTGTTCGGTAGTCGTAGCGACTTGTTTTTTAGGAGCTACTACCAGTTACGCAGAGGAACAAGCTGAGAATAGTGAACCGCGTGAAGAACGTGTTGAAACGAGCAATGCAGGGGATCAAGGGGAAGAACGGAAATCGGAAAATAGCGAACATCTAACAGAATCTGCTACAAGAGAAACGAATACCATTACTTCTGTTGAACCCGTTGTTGCTCAAGAATATAGCCGTTTTATAAGACGAGGAGAGTCTCTGAATTTGCCGACGACGGTTCCTGTCTATTCTCCTAAGGGAGACCAGTTTGAAGTAAAAGAGGCGGCAACGGAGTGGGAGCCAGTCAGTGAAACAGATCTGAAAGTAGCTAAAGAATTGGTTGTTAAAGGTAAGGTGGTGGGGACCCCGCATACAACGACTATGAAGGTTCGAATTTCTGATAAAAAAGCTGAAAACCTCTCACTGAATGAAGAGTACGATGAGCAAGGGAATCGTTCTTTTGCAACGGAAAGCAATGATATCACATCGAATCCAAAGGATTATGTTGATTACATCAATGATGGCTATACTGATGAGCGCTATAGATGGACGAACTGGAGTTCAAATCCGGAAGGTAAGGAAGTTTCAGTTGGAGTCATTTACCAAAAAGATGGGAACATTCTTGAAAAGACATCGGATCATGCCAAGGTCCAATTCTTTGCTGATAAGGAGACGGGAACTCCGTCTAAATTGGTTTTAGAAAAATATATTGGACCGGATTTTACGATTCCAGAATACTATTCGAATCTTCGCTACACACCGGAGCATCCTCTTTATAAGGCTGAAAATTGGGAAAAAGTTGACTATAGACTCACTTCACCTATAGTATCTGGTGCAAAAGCGATCCTCGAATATGAACCAACGTCTGCAAAGGCTATGCGTTTCCGAATGGAAAGACAGGATGATAAGAAAGGAATTGGCATTGTCGAATTAGGTTTTTATTCTCCTGAAGAAAATGCGGATAAGGATATTGAAGCAGACATTTCGGTAGGTGGTAGCCCTCTCAACAATTTCCGAATGGCGCAGCAAGACTACACTATTTCTTACAAGGATTCGTTGCCAAAGGTGACAGCTCAAGCAAAAGGACGAGCAGCAGTGACGGTGGTTCAGGCAGATGATCCACGCTTGCCTGCACTGGTGAGAGTGACTGCAGAGGATGGAAGTTTGACGCGAGAATACCGTCTTCATTTTACAAAAGATGCAGTTCCAGATGATCCAGCACCGATTGAGCGAGATGACGTGGCGCGTAGACCTTTCGTAAAAGATGAGCTTCTTGTCTATAAGGACAAGGAAACAATCCATGCAGAGGATAAAAAGTTGATCTGAGCGCGGATCTTGAAGTGGCGAAGCAATTAAGCGAAGCAACTATTCATATCGAATATAAGGCAGATTCCCAAGCTCCAAATTTCTATAATCTATTTTCAGTATCATCGGCTAGTCATAACAATGAATATTTCACAATTGCAGTGAACAATGGTGTCCCTATTGTCGAGGGCCGAGATAGCAATGGTCATCAGTTCTACGATTCCTTTAACGAAGCGCCATTGTCTGTGAAGAAGGGTGAATGGAATTCTATTACCGTAACAGTAAAACGTCCGGATAATAACAGTCCAGAAGGAGAAATTGCCTTATATGTGAACGGTATGCTTTCTAAAGTAAGTTCTAAATCAGGTCGTTTCTTACTCGATCAGCCAGATGTGACCAATATGCAAATTGGTGCTACTCGTCGAGGATCTGAAGAGGTCTGGGGTAGTCCGCTTGAGGTTCGGAATTTAACCATTTATAACCGTCCATTTACAGCAGAAGAAGTAGCAAAACGTTCCCAACTATTCCTGCGCCAACCACTTCCAGATAAAATGCCGGAGGGCGGAGTCTTGACAGATAAGGTGGATGTCTTTACAGGAGGTAAGGATGGACAAACCAATCCAGATGGGATTGCTAGCTATCGTATTCCTGCTTTGTTGAAGACTGACAAAGGAACCTTGATTGCTGGAGCTGATGAACGTCGATTGCACCACTATGATTGGGGTGATATCGGTATGGTTGTCAGACGAAGTGAGGACAATGGACAAACATGGGGCGATCGGATTACAGTTACGAATTTGCGAGACAATCCAAAAGCGGACGATCCAACGATTGGTTCACCAGTCAATATCGATATGGTCTTGGTGCAAGATCCGGAGACTAAACGAATTTTTTCAGTCTATGATATGTTTCCAGAGGGCAAAGGTATCTTTGGAATGTCAGATGAAAAAGAAGAAGCCTACAAGACAATCAATGGGAAAACTTATCAGATTTTGTACCGAGAAGGGGAAGAAGCTGGCTATACCATTCGTGAAATGGAATTGTTTACACACCAGCGGGTGAAGCGACCGATTATCGAGTTGTTGTAGATCCTGTTAAACCATCTTACAGTGACAAGGGGGACCTATACCAAGGTGATCAATTGCTAGGAAATATCTACTTTACAAGCAATAAAACTTCTCCATTTAGAATTGCTAAAGAAAGCTATCTATGGATGTCTTACAGTGATGATGATGGGAAGACTTGGTCTGCACCACAAGATATTACTCCAATGGTCAAAGCTGACTGGATGAAATTCTTAGGTGTGGGACCTGGAGTGGGAATTACCCTCCAGAATGGACCTCATAAAGGTCGGATTGTCGTCCCTGTCTATACGACAAACAGAACCAACCACCTCAACGGTTCTCAATCATCTCGCATCATCTATTCAGATGACCATGGTAAGACTTGGCAGATGGGTGGCGGTGTCAATGACAACCGGACCCTTTATGATGGTAGAGTGATTGATTCCAGCACTATGAGTGACTACTATGCTCAAAATACAGAAGCTTCTGTTGTTCAGCTCAACAATGGTCAATTAAAACTCTTCATGCGTGGATTAACAGGTGATTTGCAGGTTGCAACAAGCTATGACGGTGGTGTGACATGGGATAACTATGTCGAACGCTATGATGTACCAGACGTCTACGTCCAGATGGCAGCGACTCATACGGTTCAGGATGGCAAAGAATATATCCTTCTAGCAAATGCCAACGGTCCTGGTAGGAAGAATGGCTACATTCGCGTAGCTCGTGTCGAAGAAGATGGTCAGTTGACCTGGCTTCACCATTACTTGATCCAAGACGGAGAGTATGCCTACAATTCTCTTCAACAAATCGGACCGGATGAGTTTGGGCTCTTGTACGAACACTATGATTCTGGAGGAAATCCTTACACTCTTTCCTTTAAGAAATTCAACTGGACCTTCTTAACCGGAGCTCACCATGATACAAAAGTTCTTGCTACAAAGGTGGAAGAAACAGAAGAAGGACTGTTGGCAGTAAGCTTCAACCACGAAGTCTTGGTAACAGAGCCAACGACTCTTACCCTTTCAAATGGAAATAGCCTTTCCTTTGTAACGCAAAAAGACGCTCATACCCTCCTCTTTAAGGCTGGTAGAAATGATGCGGGTGCAAGCGTGATAGGACTTGGTTCAGGATCAATAGCCAGTCTGCATGGTCTTCCAGTAGAGGTGACTTCCCTCACATTACCAGGAAGTCCGCTTCCTACAGGCTCGGCCATTCCTGAAGAAGGGGTTAAGAATCTGGTTCATACCAAACCAGAGTTGGTGATTGAGCCAGAAGAGATGGACTTTGAACGCCTAGAACGTCCAAATGCGGATCTTCCAAAAGGTGAGAAACGTGTGGTTCAAGAAGGTCAAAAAGGCCGCAAATTGCGCTTGGTGGAAGTCTCTCAAGAAAATGGTGTGGAAAGCCGGAAGGAACTGGATGTCTTTGTAGAGCTAGATCCAGTGGCAGAAATCACGGAGGTGGGCACGAAAGAAGTGCTTCCAGACACTCCACAACCACAACCAGAGCCACAACCGCTTCCGAACTCAGAACATCCTCATGCTTCAGAAAGACCAGAGCTAACAGAAACTTCTAAGTCATCTGTTGGGGTGGAACCTGTCAGTCAGAAAGGAATCGTTTCAGCAGGGAAGGAAGTCGAGAAAACAGCTCAAACACCAGCAGTTTCAGTAACTTCGGTTTCCGAAGGGACTTTACCAAATACGGGAACGGAAGAAAGCGTCGCAAGCATTGTAGCAGGAATCCTAGCGGCAGGCCTTGCCAGTGCTGTGCTGGACGATCAGAAAAAAAGAGCCAATAAGGCCAAATAAAACAGCTAGAGAAATTAGCAAATAACGGAAAAAAGTTCACAGGTAAAAGAAGGAGGACGGGGAAGCCCCACCCTCTTTACCTGATGACATAAAGGAATGGAATATGGGAAAAAGATTATTTGATAAGAGAAATCGATTTGGTATTCGTAAACTCTCAGTAGGCGTCTGCTCGGTAGTCGTAGCGACTTGTTTTTTAGGAGTCACTACCAGTTACGCAGAGGAACAAGCTGAGAATAGTGAACCGCGTGAAGAACGGGTTGAAACGAGCAATGCAGGGGATCAAGGAAAGGAGGAGAAAACTGTGAACGAGCACCAAGAAGAATCAGAACAGCCCTCACCAGCTACTAGTGAGAAAGAACATCGCGCAGTTAGCCAAGGGACAGAAGCAAGCCAACCAGCCACTTCTCTAGATGAGGAGCCTGAGATTGCGGATTATGGACCACTTCCAAGCAAGGCTCAGATGCAATACCACCGCGAAGAACTAGCAGCTTTCATCCACTTTGGGATGAATACTTACTACGATCGTGAGTGGGGAGATGGGCAAGAAGATCCTTATTATTTCTATCCAGAGCATCTGGATACCGATCAGTGGATCAAAACCCTGAAAGACGCGGGCTTCAAACGGACCATCATGGTCGTCAAGCACCACGATGGCTTCCTCTTGTACCCTTCTAAATACACCGACCATACCATTGCTAAAAGCGGTTGGAAGGAAGGGAAAGGCGATGTCCTAGCCGAAGTTTCTGCTTCTGCCAGCAAGTATGACATGGATATGGGGGTCTACCTCTCCCCTTGGGATGCTCACAGCCCGCTCTACCATGTGGATACAGAGGACCAATACAACGAATACTATCTTAACCAGCTAAAAGAAATCCTTGAAGATCCAAATATGGAAACAAGGGCAAGTTCGTGGAAGTCTGGATGGATGGAGCGCGTGGCGATGGGGCTCAAAAAGTCACCTATACCTTTGATAAGTGGTTTGATGCCATCCGCAAGGCCCAAGGGGATATTGCCATCTTCTCAGCTGAGCCGACCAATGTTCGTTGGATCGGAAATGAAAAGGGAATTGCTGGAGATCCAGTTTGGCATAAGGTCAATCCAGATAAGATCCGCAACAATCCATCCAACAGTTACCTCAATCACGGAGATCCGGAAGGGAAGCAATACTCAGTGGGAGAAGCTGATGTTTCTATTCGCTCCGGCTGGTTCTACCATGACAACCAAGAGCCTAAGTCTTTACGCGAATTGATGGACATTTACTTCAAATCGGTCGGCCGTGGAACCCCGCTTCTGCTCAATATTCCACCGAATCAAGATGGGAAATTTGCGGATGCCGATGTAGCCCGTTTGAAAGAATTCCGCCAGACCTTGGACCAACTCTACAGCGTGGACTATGCGGCGGGCGCTTTGGTAGAAGCTGACTCGACACGGCGCAATTCTCATTACTCAGCCAGCCATTTGACGGATGGAGATGAGAAGACCAGTTGGGCACCTGCCGATGATGCCAAGACCGGATCTTTTGTCCTCGATCTTGGAAAGAGCAACATTTTGATGTGGTAGAGCTCAAAGAAACCATCGAGAAAGGCCAACGGATTTCCGGTTTCACCATCGATGTAGCGGTGAATGGGCAATGGGTTCCTTTTGGTGCTGGTTCAACCGTTGGATACCGCCGTTTGATCAAAGGGCAACCAGTTGATAGTCGCTACCTCCGGGTGTCCATCACCGATGCCCAAGCCACTCCAATCTTGAACGGCGTCTCTGTCTATAAGACGCCAGCTAGCATTGAAGAAACCGATGGCTATCCGCTTGGTTTGGCCTATCATTCTGACCGGACTGCTGACCGTGCCAATAGCCAATGGAATGAAGAGGGAGAAGGCGTTCGAGGCACCTCTATGTGGACCAAGGAAAAGGGAGCTTCTGCAACCTACCATTTCGAAGGGACCAAAGCCTATGTCGTCGCAACCGTAGACCCTGGTCATGGGGAAATGGATGTCTATGTCGATGGCCAAAAACTAGCGACGGTTAATACCCAAAGTCCAACCCGCAAACGCAGCCAAAAGGTTTATGAAACACCGGATTTGAAAGCAGGAGCCCATACTTTGACCTTGGTCAATAGCAAGGGAGATGCGATCGCAACGGAAGGGATTTATGCCCTCAATAACCAAGAAAAGGGTCTCTTTGAGTTTGCTCAGCCAACCCTAGCCGTTAAGAAAGGCGACCCAGCGCAAGTCGTCGTCAAGAGAAAGGGTGGCTCTAAAGGAAGTGCCAGTCTTAAATTAATCACAGAACCAGGAACAGGGGTTCATGGCAAGGTTTATAAAGATACCAATGTCACTCTCGAGTTTGCAGATGGAGAGACAGAAAAACAGTCCAAGTCCCAACCCTTGATTTTGCAGGCAAGGCGACAGATGTCTATGACTTTAAGGTCAAATTGTTGCATCCGGATCAAGGAAGTCTGGTCGGCTTTATTCCAGAGCTGACAGTCCAAGTGATGAACGAGGACCTGCTTCCAGAAAATCGCAAAGAAGTGGATGACCAAGATCCAAAACTGCACTATAGCCAAGGCTGGCATCATGAGACAGATAATCAAAACTTCTCAAATGGAACAGAATCCTGGTCTAGCTTTAACCAAGTGACCGATGAGGAAGGCAAGAAACACATTGATGTGACCATCACCTTTAAGGGAACTGGTGTGGAGGTTCGAGGAGTGGTTGATCCAAGCCATGGTCTCTACAGCGTCACCCTAGACGGAAAAGAAATCGCCTTTGAAGAAGGGCGGGGGCATGATTATGAGATCGAAGGCGATCATTACTTCAGTGGCTATGGAGACCAACGCAAGCTCGATCAGAGTTTGGTCAATCTGCAAGGTCTAGCAAAAGGATACCACCAGCTACGCTTGCACCTAGATCCAGCCCTCAATGATCCTCAGTCATCTAGAGCCATCCAGGTAGACCGGTTTGTCCTATCAGGAAAAGATAGTCAGTTGCTCAGTCAAGAAGAGTTACAACAGATTATCAAAGAAGGAGTAGAAAAGATCAAGGCTACTTCTCTCGATCGCTTGAAAGCAGACCTCAAACCGACTATTCAACATCAATTGACTCAGTTGACTCAGTTGTTGAATCAAGAGCAACCAGATTTGGTTGCTGCAGCGAATCAAGTGGAAGCCCTTGAAACCATCTTAGAAAATGTTCAAAATTATGAACCATTAACACAAACACGGCCAGACGAAGGTGTTCGGGATTTGATTCTTGAAAAGCCAGAGCTTCTCATAGAAGCAGAGGAGATTCCATTCAATCTTCAAACGCGTGAGAACAAGGGCTTAGCCAAGGGCGAAAGCCGGATCCTTCAAGCAGGGCAAGTAGGTCGTAAATTGAAGTTGATCGAGGTTCGACAAGAAGAAGGCAAAGAAATTCGGACAGAAGTCGACGCCTTTGTCGAAGTAGAAGCCCAGGACCAAATTACAGAAGTCGGAACAGGTGAGGTAGAAGAAAGACCTGTGACACCTGATCTGCCGACTTCAATAATCCCTGCAACTTCAAGCAAAGACTTGCAAGTGCAGCCCCCTCTTTCGCCAATAGAAGATAAAAAAGAGAAAGAAACTCCGGTTCTTCTGAAAGAGACGACTCCGGAAACAACTCCTGCTTTGACTGCCGAGCATCCAGTAGAAGAAGAGGGTGAAAGTCCTTCTCTACAAGCGGAAGGTAAACTGCCTCAAACTGGTACAAAAGAAAGTGGCATGATTGCGTGGCTAGAGTTCTTAGTTTAGGTCTCTTAGGCGGAAGAGTGAAATTCGCTCGTCGGAAAGAGTAGTTGATTCTTCTCACAAGAGGTTGGGATATCCCAGCCTCTTTTTTGAGGCTTTTTCCCTCTTTCATTGACAATCCTCGCCTTCTCTAACAGTTCAATAGTGTAATTGCTTTATTTACCGTCATAAAAATTGTATAATAGTCAAATAAGGTCAATCTTGAGAAAATAGGTTTGTCGTCCGACTTTTCCAAGTCAAGACATCAACAGAAAGGTATTGGAGTACCAATTACAACCATCGAAAAGGGAAGGGAGCGTTATGGGAAATAAAAATACATCTGATAGTATTGAAGCCTATATCAAGGCCTTGCTATCGCAAGCAGGAATTGCAGAGATCAAGCGAAGTGAATTAGCTGATGTTTTCAAAGTTGTCCCAAGTCAAATTAATTATGTCATTAAGACCCGCTTTACTGAAAGTCGAGGCTATATTGTAGAGAGTAAACGAGGTGGCGGAGGCTATATCCGCATTGGGAAGGTTCAATTTTCAGACCAACATCAAATGCTGAAAGAACTTCGTGACAGTATTGGAGAGCACATTAGTCAGACGATTTTTTGGGATCTGTTGCAAATGCTCTATGAACAAAAACTCTTAACTCAAAGAGAGATTGAACTTCTTTTTGTGACGGCAACAGATGAAGTTCTAGGAATGGAAGCTGATCGCATTCGATCTAGCATCGTCCAAAAGATTATCCAACAAGTTGATAGAAAGGGACTATAATTTTCTGATGAACTATTCAAAAGCCCTATTAGAAAGTATTGAAGCTGCACAAGTCTTAGCAGGTCATTTTACAGGCCAGACACTCGATACTTGGCATATCTTAGTCGCTTTGGGCAATAATCCATACAGTGTAGCTGGTTCCGTCTTAAGCGACTATCCACTACAAATTGATGAGTTTCAAGATGCAGCGGAACATATTACAGGGCAACTGTATCAAGAAGAGGGGCGCTATGATGTCTTCCCTTTTTCTTTCCGTGTCGAAGAAATCATGAATCGTGCGCAAGAGATTGCTCAAGCAGTCCATGCCAAAAGTCTTGGAACAGAGCATGTCCTCTTGGCGCTTCTATTAGAACGGGGAACCTTGGCTTCTCAAGTATTGGAGTATGTTGGCTTCCGCTATGATGATCAGGAAGAGGGCATTAAAATCGTCGAGCTTCGTAAGAGTTTGGAACAACGAGCAGGTTGGGACAAGGAAGCTGTGAAAGCTATCCGTTCGCTCTATCGGGCCCAGCAACCAAACCGTCAAACCATGGGAAATATGATGGGCATGCCAGCCTCTACCAGCGGTGGTTTGGAAGACTACACCCGAGATCTGACAGAAATGGCTCGCAATGGCAGTTTGGAACCGGTGATTGGCCGGGGTCAAGAAATCTCGCGGATGATTCAGATTTTGAGCCGCAAAACGAAAAACAACCCAGTCCTTGTCGGGGATGCGGGTGTCGGAAAGACCGCTCTAGCCTTGGGCTTGGCCCAACGGATTGCCAGCGGCGATGTTCCAACGGAACTAGCTAAAATGCGGGTCCTAGAATTGGACTTGATGAATGTTGTCGCAGGGACGCGGTTCCGTGGAGATTTTGAAGAGCGGATGAACAACATCATCAATGATATCGAAGAAGATGGCCATGTCATCCTCTTCATTGATGAGCTCCATACCATTATGGGGTCTGGCTCTGGGATTGACTCTACCTTGGATGCGGCCAATATCTTGAAGCCAGCCTTGGCCCGTGGAACCCTACGGACCGTAGGAGCCACTACGCAAGAAGAATACCAAAAACACATTGAAAAAGACGCTGCTCTTTCACGCCGCTTTGCTAAGGTCTTGATTGAGCAACCCTCTGTTACAGATAGCATCGCGATTTTGCAAGGGCTCAAGAAGACCTATGAGCGTCACCACCGTGTCCATATTACGGATGCAGCTATTGAGACAGCTGTTGTCTTTGCCAATCGTTATTTGACCAGTCGCCTCTTGCCAGACTCAGCCATTGACCTCTTGGATGAGGCGGCAGCAACCGTGCAAAACAAGGGGCCTCAAGCCGGTCTTCAGTCCGACTTGACAGCTGCTGATCAAGCCTTGCTCAAGGGGCAGTGGAAAAAAGTTGCTCAGTTACTAAAAGAAGACGCCAGTCCGAAAGGCTACCAGCTAGAAGTCAAGGAAGAGGATATCCTGAAGACGCTCAGTCAATTGTCAGGCATTCCTGTGGAGAAACTAACCCAAACAGCGGCTAAGAAATACCTTGAATTGGAAGCAGAACTTCATAAGCGCGTGATCGGTCAGGATCAGGCTGTCTCAAGTATCAGCCGAGCGATTCGCCGCAATCAGTCGGGAATCCGGTCTCACAAACGGCCGATTGGTTCCTTCCTCTTTCTCGGTCCGACTGGGGTCGGGAAAACCGAGTTGGCGAAGGCTCTTGCAGAGGTCCTCTTTGATGATGAGTCTGCTTTGATCCGCTTTGATATGAGTGAATACATGGAGAAATTCGCGGCCAGTCGTCTCAACGGAGCTCCTCCAGGCTATGTCGGTTATGAAGAAGGGGGCGAGTTGACGGAAAAAGTCCGCAACAAACCTTATTCAGTCCTCTTGTTTGATGAGGTGGAAAAAGCCCATCCAGATATCTTTAACGTTCTCTTGCAAGTCCTGGATGACGGGGTCTTGACCGACAGCAAGGGACGCAAGGTAGATTTCTCCAATACGATTATTATCATGACCTCAAACTTGGGAGCTACCGCTTTACGAGATGATAAGACGGTTGGCTTTGGAGCTAAGGATATTCGCTTTGACCAAGCCAATATGGAGAAACGCATCTTCGAAGAGTTGAAGAAGACTTATCGACCAGAGTTTATCAACCGGATTGATGAGAAGGTTGTCTTCCATAGCTTGACCAGTGACCAAATGCATGAGATTGTCAAGATTATGGTGAAACCGCTGGTTCAATCTCTAGCAGAGAAGGGCATTGCTCTGAAATTCCAAGCGTCTGCCCTTAAATGGTTGGCGACGAAGGGCTATGACCCTGAAATGGGAGCTCGACCTTTGCGTCGGATCATCCAGACCCAGGTGGAAGACCATTTGGCAGAGATCCTCTTGAGAGGAGAAGTGGCTGAAGGTCAAACCCTTAAGGTAGGTGTCAAGTCTGGTCAGCTTAACTTCACGATTGACTAGGAGGATATGCAGTGCCTCTCAAACGCTTGACCCGAATCACCCTCTTAGCAGCCCTCTGTGTGGTGCTGAGACAAGCTTTTGCCTTTCTGCCTAATGTCCAACCCATTAGTGCCATCTTCTTTTTACTGGTGCTATTTGAAGACTGGCAGTTCGCCTGTTTGGTGATGGCGGTCACCATGTTTACCTCGGCTTTTCTCTTGGGGATGAGTCCAGTGGTACTCGCTCAGATACTGGCCTTTGGCCTTCTCTTGACTCTTTGGCGGGGACTATACCGCCACTTGTCTTTGCAAGTCCAGACTCTAGTGGTCGGCATTTTATCCTTTCTCTACGGGATAGTGATTGACAGTCTTTATGCTGTCCTCTATCATATGCCCTGGTGGACCTATGCTCTGGTGAATGGCTTTAGCTTTAACCTGGCCCATGCCTTTTCCACCGCCTGTTTTTACCCTCTACTTTATGTAGTATTTAGGAGATTGTATCATGAAAAAAACACTTTATAGCTTGTTTGCTGTCCTAACGGCTCTTGTATTGGTCAGTTGCGGACAAAGCACACCATCGACCACGGAAAACTCAGCTTCTAGCTCACAAGTAGCTAAAGAAAAACAAATTACCATTACGGTCAGTATCGCCCCTGAAGGTCAAGAAGCTCAAAGCAAGACCTTAAAGGTTGCAGAAAAATCCAACCTGATGGAAGTCCTGAAAGCTAACTACAAAATTGAGGAGAAGAGTGGACTCATCACCTCGATCGATGGCGTAGCCCAGGATGAAAGCAAGGGGCTCTATTGGATGTACAAGATCAATGGAGAGATGGCACCAAAAGGGGCAGCAGAAACGACTGTCCAAGATGGAGATACCATCGAATTTTATCAAGAAGTCTATCAATAAGAAAAAGAGTGAATGATTGGAGGACTCTCCAGGAGTTCACTCTTTTTTTTGAAACTAGTTTCTATTTTGGGAGATGGATAGAAAATTTACTTGACTTACCCATAGATTATTGTTACAATAATATTACAAAATGTAACAAATATTACAAACACGAGGTGTGATCATGAAAACGAAAGGAATCCTCTTTAGTCTATCAACCCTTGCTTTAACCGCTGCTCTTTTATTAAGCGCCTGTGGATCAGAAAAGAAAAAGGAAACCAGTCCATCTTCAACTAGTAAAATTGAGCAAGTGAAGCAAAGCTCTACGAGTAAAAAAGAAGAGAAAAAGGCTACAGGCAAAACCACACAAAGCCAACAAAGCGCAGAAGTGGTAAAAACTCCTGCCATCGCTTCGAGTGAAACACAAGCGAGCCAAGAGACTCCGTCAACTCCGGTGACACCAAGAGTTCCAGAAGTCAGTCAAGGCCTGGCCCCAACTCCTTCCAAAGAAACACATCCAGCAGTGACCCCAGCACCTGAAAAACCAAAACTACCTAGCTTGGAGGAAGGTCGCACGACTGCAAAAGAGCAAGCCTCTAAGACAGAGAACCCACGCTATAAAGGTGTATTAGCTTATGCCTCAGGGGATTATTCTGGAGCAATAGGTAGTTGGACCGACGGTCGCGATACAGGTGTAACGATCGGGCAAGGAGGCCAAGTGACCATACAAACTCCAGGTGGAGAGGCAGTGGGCTATACGATTGGAAGCTATGAATACAACTTGGATCAAGGTCATTATCATGCTGGCTTGATTTCCGCCCAAGATGGATCTGCAGCTAGCTTGGATATAGTCGTTGGTCAAGATGGACAACTGGCAAGTGTTCAAGTGACAGAAAATGGCCATGTGCATGCCTTGCTTCGGGAATAATAGCTCGTCACTGAGAAAATTAAAAAAATGATTGAAATCAGAGATTCAATTCTGTATAATAACATACAGAGTTGAATCTTTTTAATTTTTGTTTTATAAAATTATATTTTTTTATAAAAAGGTATTGACAGATTGAAATTATAGTTTATAATAAAATCATAAGCAAAACATGTTTTGACATTATGATAAAGGAGCCAGTTAGATGAAAGAAAGAGTGGCAGTGGTATTTGGAACGTTTGCCCCCCTTCATCAAGGGCATATTGATTTAATTCAACGGGCAAAACGCCAATGTGACCGCGTTTGTGTGATTGTCTCTGGTTACAAAGGTGACCGAGGAGAAGAAGTTGGCCTTCCTTTGCAGAAACGTTTTCGCTATATTCGAGAAGGTTTTTCAAATGATGAACTCACTCAGATTTATAAACTCGATGAGACAGAACTTCCTCGCTATCCCTTGGGATGGGAACCTTGGTTAAAGACAGCTCTTGAAACAATCCAATATAATGAAGCCAGAGAAGAACTCATCTTCTTTGTTGGAGAAAAAACGTATCAAGAGGAGCTTGAAGCCAGAGGATTTCAAGCTCACCTACAAGAACGTCAGTTTGGCATTTCAGGGACCCTCATCAGAGAGAACCCGAGCAAGTATTGGAAATACATTGCCCAACCCTTCCGCCGTCAGTTCACGAAGAAAGTCCTCATCATGGGGAGTGCTAGCAATGGGAAAACGACCTTGGCAAAAGATTTGGCCCGCTTCTATGATGCGCCAGTGAGTTTAGAATATGCTCGTGAGTACCAGATTAAAAATAATGTGAGGGATGATGAACTGACACCCAAAGATTATTATTACCTCTTGTTGGGGCAATACGATCAAACCTCTAAATTGATTGATAGTAGTGCCAATCGAGGCCTGGTCATTGCGGATACCAACTCTCTGGTAACGAAGGGCTATTACGACTACTATATGGAGGTAGAAGGCCCAGAGACCAGTATGACGGATACCTTTGACAATCTATTTGTCAGTATCTTAGCTAAGGAAAAATGGGACTTGATCTTATTTGTTCAACCGATTGGATCCTATGTCAATGATGGCTTCCGTGATATGACCATGGCAGATGACGAAATTCGTAACAGTTTTTCAAATCACCTGGATCAGCTCCGCCACCAATACCTCTCAGATATTCCAACAGCTTATCTCGGGCAAGACTACTTGGGGAATTACGAAGAAGCGAAGCGTGTCATCGATACGATTTATCAAGCTGATTAAAGGAGAAGCAGCATGAAACGACTACAAGAAAAAATTCAAACATTTGGGGAGCATTTAAAAAATGTTCATCGAGAAGCTGGCAAACTTGGCTTCGTAGGGATTATGAAACTCCTTTGGAAAGACCTATTCGCTGGTCGCACTTTGACACAATGGCTCTATTTGCTTGCTTTATCTAGCGTGCCCTTTGTCCTAGAGTTTACCAATCAGGAAGCAAGTCACGATTGGTTAGGGCTCTTTGCCTCCTGGACAGGAATCGTTTGTGTTATACTAGTAGCAGAAGGTCGGGCTAGTAACTATCTCTTTGGAGCAGTAAACTCAGCAATTTACCTCGTCCTAGCCTTGAACAAAAACTTCTATGGAGAAGTTCTGACGACTCTGTACTTCTTCGTGATGCAACCAATTGGTCTCTATGTCTGGTTGTCGAATCGGATCAATGATCAGGGGGATGCAGAAGAATCTCACTTTGAGGCCAAGAAATTAACCTTAATGGAATGGATCAAGTATCTGGTCCTAACCGCTCTCATTTGGATCGGGATGGGCTATGCCTATAAAGCATCCACAGCGCCCGACCTTTCCGGGATAGTGTGACAGATGCGACCAATGGAGTCGGCCAACTTCTCATGACCGGTCTCTATCGCGAACAGTGGATTTTCTGGATTGCGACCAACCTCTTCAGTATCTACCTCTGGTGGGGAGAAAGCATCCATATTCAGGGAATGTATTGGGTCTATACTCTTAATAGTTTGGTTGGTTGGTACCAATGGAGCAAAGCTGTGAAAAAGGAGGTTGCTTAAATGATAGCAACAAGCATTCCGGAAGGAATGAACGAAAAGGAATACTACGAAACGATCGTCAGCGAGGAAGAATTTCTCCGCTGGTACAAGGAGCAGGATCAACCTACCTATGAAAATCCAAGTGTGACAGCAGATATGGTGGCCTACTGCTTTGTGGAGGGGCGCCTAAAACTCTTAGTGATTCGTCGGAAAACGCATCCTTGTCAGCATCGGGTGGCCTTGGTTGGAGGATTCTTGCAAAAGCATGAAGATGCTATCCAGGCTTGTATCCGTGAAGTCCAGGAAGAAGTTGGACTAGAATTGACCCCTCAAAAGGTAGAGCAACTAATGACAGTCTCTACTCCTGGTCGGGACCCTCGGGGTTGGGTCATTACCATTGCTCACTTGGTTTATTTGCCAGCTGTA